>Ga0265798_10000169_pt1 | contig 125672 bp, 121 predicted proteins | sample P3T30metagenome_FD_192430 | JGI IMG/M metagenome (GOLD analysis project Ga0265798, IMG submission 192430) | Plant litter microbial communities from East Loma Ridge, Irvine, California - P3 T30 | ecosystem: Environmental > Terrestrial > Plant litter > Unclassified | place: USA: California...
CGCTAGTAAATAAGCAAATTCCGTAGATCGGCCTACGTCGCGGCTGATGCAAAACCTTTGATTTTCGCATCACGAACGGCGGCTTTCGGGATCGGCGGGACAAGCCTCGAATGACCGACTTTGGGCGGAAGCGGTCCGGCAGCTTTTGAGCGCGGCGCCCTGTCCGAAAACACACGATAGTCGCCAATAGGGGTTGGCGACGGCGTCTTCCGACAATCGCTAGGCTGCCGACCGAAATCACCTGTTTGTCGCACAGTTGTGATTGCGACCGGGTTTTCCACACATCCCGCCGCTGAACAGCGATAATTGGGAGGAGAACGGGCCTTCCGCCTGGACTGGAACTACAGCCAGGCACGCGATCGCAACCCTGTGCTACGATCCAGTCCGACGAAGCACCGAACGATTGCGTGGCAGCCAAACCTCCTCGTTGTCGTTTGGGTTCACCTCCTTCAACGTTGTTAACAAGTCACCATCTTGTGTTGTGGTCTCGCGGACTTGGGCAACTTCATCCCCATCCTTCCGTGTCTCGACGGTCACGATGGTCCAGTGGGAGGTGTCGGCCCCTTGAACAACGTCGACGATACGTGACAGTCCAACATCTGTCGGACGGCCGCGGCGGAAGATTGCGTAACTCAGCGTCGAAGCGACTGGATCCACCAACGTGACCGTCGTGATCGTCACGATACCCGTTTGCGGCCCATCATCGAACTGCGCCGTTCGAACCGTCGTCACCTCGTCCGGTTGGGCAATGATGGCCACTGACATCGGTAGGCCTTGCCAGGTGTTGGACTGGTAGTCTCGGTATTGTAGCTCGCCTTGCCAGCGGCCAGCAGTCTGAGACAACATGGAAGAGGCTGACACCGTGTTGTCCTTTTCCGTGGAAAAGGCCGGCAGCGTCATGAGCACTAAGAACATAGCCAAGTAGCGCACAACAACCTCCGAAGCGTTCGCCACGAAATTTGCGTCGTGCTAGGTCTATCTTTGCCACAAGATGTTTGCAATCGAGCTACAGCAGCGTGCGGGCCAGGAATGTCCGAAAGTGGGCGAGAGCGGCCATTCAGCTTTCCCGACTTGGATGCTCAATCGAGACCTTCCCTTTCCCGATCAGAAGCCATACCGCACACCATTCCGCAACGCCTTATGGCAGTTGAGGTTAGCTGGCGTTAGCCCAAAGGTGGACACGTTCAGTGTCTACGGCCTTTGGAAAGCCGGATGAAAAACCTTTTTTGATCGTAGGTCTCGCGCCATACCAAGACACGCTGCGGTCCAGAGAATTGCCGCAGCCGCGATCCCAGCAATCTTGCCCCCCGCAGGTGCGGCGACAACGAAACCAACGGCGGCCGAAGCGATCATTGCCGCCCCGAGTACATAGAAGCGCCGAGATGACGCAGACAATGCGATAGGCAGGAAATGCAGTCCGACTACCAGTGCCATCACCGGTAGCTGCCATTCCGGACGATGCAGATTGATTACGATGTCAATACCGATGAAGATGCCAAGACCTTCGGCCATGCTGCTCCACACGATGACCCTTTGGGTCTTCTTTGAAAGGGCATCGCCGCCTCCTGGCAAGCGGATGACATATACGGCGAGCGAACCTAAGATCGCGAAGACGATGAACGGGAAAGCCAGTGCTATCCCTGTGACATTCCACTGCCAATACATCGTCAGAGCTATGAATACGCTACCGAAGAAGCTCAGTATTACCGCGCCACGCCCGCTCATTCTTGCCCCCAAAAATGCCCGCTCACAGAACACATAGCATTATCTCTCACCACTAGGACAATCGTCTTTTCCCACAAACGAAGGTCCAGCGGGAAAGGCGTGGTGCGGCAGTGGCTTCATCGTCGCCGAACGAGCCGCTTTCTCAATATCTGACCCCAATTGAGTTTTCCCGAAATTGCCTGCCGGACATGGAAAAACGGGAATCTGATGATGGCTCGAACGGCAGGTTTCGGGATCGTGCGCGTACAGACTGAATGATCGGCTTTGGGCGTGAGCGGCCAGGCAGCTTTTACCCCACGCCCTGTCGGAAAACACACGATAAACGCCAGTGGGCGTTGGCGACGGCGTTTTGCGACGATCGAGAGGCTGCCGTCCGAAATCACCTATTTGTCGCACAGTCGTAATTGAGACCGGGATTTCCACACATCGACCGCTGAACGGCAAGAAATAGGTGGTTGTTTGCAGGCGGTCCATTTTTAAGGCAGCATTATACTTGGGCGTCGCGTCAAAGCGGCTAGGCGCAACAAAGTCGCGGGGGCGATCGGATGAGCAGGGAACGCGTTTGCCGAAGCTTTCTTTGGTTGGCTGTACTCGTTGGTGGCCCGCTACTTGGCGCAAAGCTGTTCGACCTTGTGGTGCTTGCGGGTGCCTGGGGTGCCAACCCTCCGGCTTCACTTTCGATGATGCCCTATGGCAAGGCGTGGCCGGTAGACACCGGGGTCTTCTTCATTCCGTTTTCCGCGCTCATGCTTGTTGCAGGTTTCGCCGCGCTTGTCGCTGGATGGAGGACGCCCTGGCGTTACCGTTGGCTGCTATGCCTGCCTTCCGTGGGCATCCTCGCGCTGCTCGTCCTGACCGTGGTGGCGTTCTGGCCAATGAACGCTGTGCTCTACTATCACGGTGTCGCCTCGCCTAAAGACACGATCACCGATGCTAAGTCGGTCTACCTGACGCGGCAGTGGCTCGCGTTGGATTGGCTTCGGGTGGCAGGCGCGAGCGCGGCCTTTGTTGCCCCACTCAGAGCCCTAACGCTTCCTTGGCCGAAAGAGGCTGCCCCAAGGGACCATTTCGCGGTGCGGTTCCTGCTTGCGCTTGCCCTCGCCGGGGTGGCCGCTTTTGTCATCTGGTTCGTCGCAAACCTATAGGCGCCATCGGGTCGTCAGCGGTCCAGCCGCTTGCGGGCTGCCCACCGCGCCTGTCGAAAAACACATGATAGTCGCCAATCGGGGTTGGCGACGGCGTTTTACGACGACCAAAATGATACCGTCCGAAATCACCTGTTTGTCGCGCATCGGATAAAGCGACAGGGTTTCCCGACACCTTGGCTGCGAAGCCACGCCTTTCGGGACAAAGGCGTCGTTCCCCACGCGCTCCGTGAGTGACGGCTTTAAACGAGAACGGACGTTCCGGGCTTGCACGGATGCCGTCATCGATTGACCGAGGTTGGCCATCGACCGACCGGCAGCTATTCCTGGTCCGTAGAGGATAACTGTCGTTCAATCACGCGAGCCTGACCGGCCCTCGCGATAGCGCGAAGGCCGTGGACGCGGCTGCCCCCAAAGGAGCAGACGATCAGTCAGTCAAAGGGCGGCGGCGGCCCCTCGAAGCAGAGGCCGAAGGTGGCCACGGCGGACCGTCGCCGGTTGGACGGCTGGTGACAGCGCGATCGCCATGACGAAGGCAATCAGGGTGATGAGTTGAACGGGATCGATCGCACCGAGCGTTGCGGCTAACAGGCCCGCAAACGCGCACGGCATTTCAGCGTTCCCGTGGTCCTGCGACTTGCCGTGATCGGGCATGTCGCCGTGCATCCCCGATATGGCCATCGTCGTGGCGTTGGGGACAACGCCGGCAAATAGCTCGATCGTAATCCGGCCGTGCTCGCTGCTGATCATGTACCCGGTCGGTACGAGCAGCTTCAGTAACAACGTTTTCGCGCACAAAAGCACAGCAAAATAGCGTTGCGCTAGGAGGCGGCGGACGATCAACATGGGACGCCGGTAGCGTAGCCGCGCTGATCCTCCAAAAAGAACCTTTCGCAAAACGATGTCAGGCCTGCGTACGATCTGATGCCACGGAAAGGCAGTGTCTGCTGAACTTCTCCGATTTGGCATCCTCTATTCGAAGATTGGCGGAGATGCGAAACTACGCGGCAGCCCTAACCATTTAGATCTTTTGCAGTCTCGCTCCGCCAATCCATCGCTAGTCAGTCAATTCGCTCGTGCCACTTCCCTCATCCGTCGATTTCCATTTTCCTTCTGTGACCTCGTCGTCTGCATTATCTGCATCGATGGCCTTTTCGTAGGCAGCGCTTTCGTCCGCGATACCGGCATCGAGGCTTTCGTCGGCGGTTTTCTTAAAGTCTTCCGATCCCAGATCGGACGGTTTGTGGTCGCTCATGAGTTACTCCTCGCAGCGGTTCAGTTTTGATAAACTAGTTATTCGGCGCTCTCATCGGTATCCACGTCGTCGCGGCCTGCCTTCGCGAGATTCCTTACCTTGTCGTCGCCCCCAGTTTCCCCGGTCTGGTCACCGGTCGTCGTTCCAGTAGGGTTTTGCTTCTTGATGTCTTCGGCGGGGCTTGCGCCTTCGTCAGAGTTCGGTTCGCTGCCGCTCATGAACCGCTCCTTTGCTGGAACAACAACGCATGATGGGGGTAGGCAGGGTCCGAGCCATCGTCCCATCCCACATCAACCTGGCGTGCGAGAAACGTGGTTCTCGACATACATGGGCGGGCGATCAATTCGTAAATGTCCCGAGAATTGTCACAACTTAGGGCGATATCCCGAACGCACTTTTCGCAATGTGCGTAATCCGGCATGCGAGATCTGCTTCGCCAGACGCAACGATGAAGTGATCGCCATGCTCGGCGATTCCCGTCGAGAACACGACGTCGTGCAAATACATCTGGTGTTCGATCGGTCGTGTCAGTTCGATACTGGGCTCAAGGATCGCGGTCTCTTGGGTGGCGACGACCTTGGAAGGATCATCGCGGTCCATGATTGACCAGTAGGTGCGATAGATGCCGACGATCTCCTTTGGTTCGACGGCATGCCACAGGCTCAACCAGCCGCGGTCGGTCAGGATTGGCGGCGTGCCGGCGCCGATCCGTGCGGTTGCGACGGTGTCGGCTCGCGTGCGGATGCCCGGCTGACGGTGCGGTTTCCAATGCAGGCCATCAGGCGATGTCGCCAGGTTGATCGACGGTCCCGCGCGCCATTCACTGCCCGGCGGATACGCAAAGTACAGGTCGCCGAGCGGCCGGGTTTGCGCCCAATACTGTCCCTCGATCAGCCCTTCGAACAGCAGCATGTCCTTGTTCTGGTGATCGAGGATGATGTCGGCAAAGCGCCAGTCCAACCCGTCGTCCGAGGTGTAGAGCGTCGTCGAATGGCGTTCCGGACTGACCGAGCAGGTGGTCATCATGTAGCGACCGTCGATATGGCTGATCCGTGGATCCTCGATGCCATAGCATTGGAAGCTGTAAGCGGGGACGATCGCTTTGTCGTAGTGGATTGCGACCCGCTGCGTGCCATCGGGTGTCAGTTCGACGGGTAGGAGCCAGGACAGGGATGTCAGCGCCATGACCTTCCAGCCTCCGCTCCGCAGCGTGAACTTGCGGGGATCGGCCGTGTCGGCCTGATCGACGGGCCATGCGTCGAGCACAAAACGTCCAGGACCGTCATCATCGGTCCAGCGGATCGAACGGACATGGCCGTCGCGGATCGGCGTCCGCAAGGCTTCTGCAATGCGGACCATCAACAGCAGGTTGCCGTTCGGCAATCGCGTCATCCCCGGGTTGAACGCACCAAGGATGTACGTCTCCTCACCAAGCTGACCCGCGAGCGGCGAACGGGCGATATCGACGTCATCCGGTGCGAGGACCAGTGTATCAACCGGATACTTCACGCAGTTTTCTCCTGAGGCGTATCCCATCGGACAGTCACGCTTCCCGAGGCAGGTACCTGGAAATCGACACGATCGGCGCTCGTCGCACGGGCGCGGACGCGATCCCCCGTCGCGGTTTCCACCACAAAAACGGGGAGTTTGCGCCGGCCCGTACGCACGAGGCTGAGGCCGGCAAGGCAGCCGTCCCCGCCGTCAAGACGCAAGCGGATCGATGCCGCGCTGTTGCGCTCCATCGTCATGATGAAATGGTCGCAGAACAGTCTGAACGGCGCGTCCGCGATGGTGTGAAAGGCACGGCTGGCAAACACCATTGCCGCGCCGGCACCGTAGATCTCCTGCCCTACCTGACCGGCGGGTTGCCCGTCATGGTAGAGGTCCTCGAGAGGGAAGGAGAGCTTTGGGTCGATATGGCCGTTGCGCTGTTCGTCGGCGAGCAGGTCTTCTGGGAGCGCATCGGGGTAATAGAACCACGCGCGGTGCAGCGCATATTTGCAATATTCGCTGATCAGCATGCGCGCCGCGGGATCAAGGTCGGGACCACTGTCCTTCAGATAGCGTTCGAACGCGGCGAAGCTGTCGAAGCATTCGTAGATCGCCATGTACGGGCCATCATGCAGGCACGTGACGCCGAGGAAATTGCTGTATTGCGCCGCGCCCTTGATCCGCGACTCCCAGATGGCGGTATTGTGAAAGAACGACGCCAGATACACGTAGCTCTGTTCGAGGTAATAGCGTTCGTTGGTCACGCGCCAGAGCCGCATGCAGGCTGCTGCACCCCAGGCCGTCAGGTTCGCCTGGTAGTTGAGTTCGAACCGCATGCCGCGTGCGGCATCGATCGCCTTGCGCGCCTCATCGAGATACCGCTTGTCATCCGTCAGGTGGAACGCCTGCAGCATCACATAGGCGTAGAGCCCGCCGACATCGGTCTGCCCCAACCCATCGTCATTGCGCGCTTTGACGATCACCGAAAAATCGGTGACCTTGAACTGGATAGGCCACGCATATTCGAAATGGTGCGCGGCCTCGATCGCAAAGTCGAGCGAAGAGGTGAACAGGCGCTTCGCTTTGGCATCGCCGTCGGTCGCGAGATGACCTAGATTGAGCAGTGGGTGATAGAGGTACCAGCTATCGACTGCGTTCTTGTCTTTGTCCTTGCCGACGTTGGGCAGATACCGCCGCATCGTCTTCAGCTTCGTATCGTGAAACTTGCCAAGCCCTGCCCGAATCTCATCGGTCAGAGCCACGTGCTCGCCTTTCCAGTCCGCAAAATTGGAGATCGCCGACAGGAGCGACATCTGAACCATGATGTCCGGATATTCGGTGGCGGTGTAGGGATGGAAATAGCGATGGCCGTAATGGCTGATCGTCGCTTCGGGCGCGGAGTCGAGGTCGCGGATCGTGGTTTCCGAACGGACAACCCAGTCGCGAAATTGGGTCTTGGGCAGGTCCAGCAGGCGATAGACGGCCCCTTGCATCTGAAGGAAGCGCAAGGCCACGTCCTGTTCGTTGGACGTGCAGTCGTCATGGAACACGACGATCGCATCGGACACCGTCACCTCCTGCCCGGCCGGCAGGGGATCGATTGCCGGGGTCCCGGTTTGCGCGGGGGTAGGGGGCAGATAGCCCAGTTCGGGCCAGACCCCGCCGACGGCGGTATCCGGGGTCGTCTTTGTCGCGATGAAATAGTCGTTCATCGCCGTCAGGTTCTGGAAATACAGCACGCTGCCAAACGCGGGCTCGTCGAGCCGGAAGAAGGTCAGCCCCGAGTTCAAGCCGCGTTGCGCTGCCTCGACCTTGCCTCGCGCCGCAAGCGGATCGTCGTCGTGGCCGAGCGGGTATACGTCGCGCGGCTGGAACGCGACCAGGAGACGCGCTGCCGGGATCAATTTCGCCGTGAAGCGCAGCGCGGGGAACGTATCTTCGTGCGTGGTAACGGTCAGCGAATGGCGCCCCTGTGCGCTGTCCATCGTGATCGTCAGGCTCGCCCTTGCACGGTCAATGTCTGCCTTTAGCCCGACCGTGCCTCCCGGCGTGTGCGCGGCGCGGAATGCAACGCCCCCCCGACCATCGCGTCGCACGATGACCCAGATAGCGTCGCGGCCCTCCATCACGTGCACATCACGCCCGGCCAGAGCAAGCGCGCCCACGTCGCGCATCGATCCTGCATCGAGCTCGGCCTTGAGTGTCAGCACGGATGCGCTGACCCCCGGTATCTTCGCCGCACGCGTCTTGACGTCCATCGGCTTGTTCCCCCGGGTTGATCAGTGGCTGGCGGTCTGACCGGCCGCACGACGCTCGACATATTTCAGCGTGAGCGCCGCGGTGTTGGAATCGAGCCACGCTGCCATGGCCTGTTCTTCGGTCAGCGAGGTCCGGAGCAGCGGCGTCGCATTGGTAAAGCTGCCGGCATCCGCAAGCGCGATCAGCGAAGTGTAGCTGGCCGCCTCGAAATTTTCGAAGGCGAAATTGGCGAAGCTGTTCTTGAGTATCTCGTCAGGTGCGAACACATGCGCGATCGCGGCGAGGTTCCCCGACACAGTCAGCGCTGCGTCCTTCAGCCAAGACCGGCTCTCGCCCAACCCGTCGAGGATTTCCTCGACCCGAACGATCTGTTGCTCCGTCTCGACACGGTGCTTGCGCAGCATGTCGGCGACCTCAGGGTAATTGGTCAGATGGTCGAGTTGCCGGTCGATCAGCGCAAGTGCCTGATGTTCCACGCCGTGGACATTCTTGAGACCGGTGATGAAAACGGACTGCAGAACGTCGTTCGACTGTGTAGTCATGGAGATGCTCCTTGCATCATCGAAGAATGCAACAACGTGAGGTGGCCGGAATAGTTCAGGGCGTTCCGGCCAAGGCCTCGAACTCAACCAGATCATGCGCGCAGAAGATGCGGACGGCGTCGGCATGGTCCGTCGACAGCGTACGCAGCCGGCGTTGATTGGCCATGCGCGCATCGGCGTCGACCTGCATCAGTCGCTGATAGCCACGCAGGCCCGGAGGACAGGTGCGGCGCTCGCCCTTAATCTCTCCATGGTGGAAATAGGCATCACCAGCATAGAACAGCCAGCGACCGTCGTCCTCCTGAACCGCGATGCCAGCATGTCCCCAGGTATGGCCGGCGAGCGGAAGCAGCAGGATCTCAGGTGGCAAGCCTTCCAGATCACGTACCGCGTCAAACCCGAACCAGCGTTCTCCCCCGCCCAATGGGTAAAGGGACCAGTTGGACGCTTCATCCCATTGCTGTGGACGGTAGCGTTTGCGCGAGACGAACGCACCGCCGCGGCGCTGGTCGGCAACTTCCTTCTCGCGGGCCGTGACATGAATGCGGGCGTTGGGGAAATCCTCGATCCCACCGGCATGATCGAAGTCGAGATGCGTCACGACGATATGGCGAACATCGGCTGGGGCGAAGCCCAGCCGGCGTATCTGCGCAGCAGCAGTTTCCTCCGCACGGAGCTGCGGTCGGTTGAGCGCCAGGAAGAAGTCGGACAGCCTTTCCCGCGGTCGGGTGACGTCCTGAGTGCCATATCCGGTATCAATCAGGACAAGGCCGTCGTTTGTCTCGAGAAGCAGGCAGTGGCACACCAAATGTGCTGATATTCCATGGCTATAGCCGTCAAACAGCCGCCCACCTACCGGACAGCAAGTGCCACAATTCAGATGGTGTATCTTCATAATCTATCCGCCTTCCAAGTCGGTCGTCCGAAAACCGACCAAGCGAGAGCGCATATGCACTCGTGAGGACCAAGCAGGGGGCCAGACTAGTCTTTCGACATAACCCAGTGCTGACGACATCCAACGTCGCGCCACCGGCACGGGTTGCAACGTGTTTATCTCGATCAACACGTTTCGAATTTTCTACGTGATGCGGAAGAAGCAGCGGCATTCACAGAATGGTTAACTAATATCAATTGTGTGATTTTTCGAGGATCGACGTGGAATGGAATGCGTTCTGGCCTCGTTGTTCAATGACGATATCGAACACATCGGAGCAGAACATGTACTATCATGACAAAAGACTTCAGTACCCGGTCCAGGTAACGAAACCGGATCCTGCATTTGCCCGAATGCTTCAGCAAGCAATCGGCGGGGTCGAGGGTGAGATCCGCGTCTGCATGCAATATTTCTTCCAGGCCTGGGGCAACCGCGCGCCGACGACGAAATATCGTGACATGCTTCTGCACACCGCGACCGAGGAAATCGGACACATCGAAATGCTGGCGACCGCGGTCGCGCTGAACCTCGACAAGGCGCCGACGCATCTTCAGGAAGAGGGCGTCAAGGACAGCATCGTCGGTGCAGTGATGGGCGGCGAAAACCCCCGTCAGAGCATCGAGGGCATCATTCACAAGAATCTGCTGTCGGGCGGGATGGCGGCCATGCCGATGGACTCCGATGGCGTGCCATTCAATATGAGCCACATCTACGCGAGCGGGAACGTCGCTGCCGATATGTACTGCAACGTCGCCGCCGAAAGCACGGGTCGCGTTCTCGCGGTACGGCTCTTCAACGCGACGCATGACGAGGGCATGAAGAAGATGCTCCACTACATGATCGCACGCGACACCATGCATCAGCAGCAGTGGCTTGCCGTGATCGAGGAACTGGGCGCCGAGGCGATGAACCTGCCGATCCCGAACAGCTTTCCGCAGGACATGGAAGACCAGCAGAACAACTATAACTTCTACGCGACATCGGTCGACGGGACATTCCCGGAAGGCCGCTGGACATCGGGACCTTCGATGGACGGCAAGGGCGAGTTCACGGTGTTCCGCAATGAACCGCTCGGCGACGAGCCGGTCATGGGGCCGGCACGCCCCGATAGCGGTGCGCAGAACCAGCAGATCGGCTGATACATACTATTCGGGGCGTGCATTCGCGCGCCTCGGATCGGTAGCGTTTCCATGACAGTATCGGAGAAGCGACGTGCCACTCGAAAGCATCGTTGATGCCGCGAAATCTGCATTGCGTGGCGTCGTCTCACCGCAGCCGAGCGACCCGGTTTCCGACCGCGATGACGTGCTGCAGGACCTCCATCTCGCCGAAAAGGCGTGGGCGACCGACGGTGTTCGTTCAGGTACCTGGTTTGTCCGTGACGGCGAGCATGTAGCCTTTACGCCCACGACGCGGAACGGGGCCACGTTGACCATCGGTGGTCAGACGACAAACTTCATTCCGGCCGATCGCTTCGCCGATTACCTTGTGAACATGCGGTCGGCGATTGGAGCAGGCGAATTCGATCGCGAGATCGCAGGCGCACTGCACGGGTCGGCGAATGTCGGCGGAACTGCCGAAGTCGCCATCCCCGCCGCGAGAGACGGTAGTCCGCAAGACGTTCGCCAGGCTCAGCAGGATGCCGCCCTCGCGCGCGAGGGACGCAACCCCGACGGGTCGTTAGCTGGCGTCGTCGGCAATGGTTCGTAGCCGCGGCGGCGAGCCAACAATCTCGAACGTGAACATCTGAAACTTCACCAGGAGCGAACCAATGACTATCAAATTTGTGGGTATGTTGCTTGCAGCGACGGTCAGCACGGCATCGTTTGCACAGACGCCACCACCGCCACCGCCGCCCGAGGCGAAAACATCTGCGAAGCCCTATGTGATGGCCGCCGGGATGAGCGATCTGTACGAGATCAATTCGAGCAAGGTCGCGCTGCAGAAATCGCAGACGCCCGCGATCCGCCAGTTCGCAACGATGCTTATCAAGCACCATCAGAAGACGACCGCGGCGACCGTCAAGGCTGCGACCAAGGCCGGTCTGACGCCAACGCCACCCGTGCTCGATGCCGGCGCGACAGCATCGATCAACGAACTTCAGACCGCATCTGCGGCGGATTTCGACCGCCTCTATGTCGGTCAGCAGGTTCCGGCGCATCAGGCCGCACTGGACCTTCATCAAAGCTATTCGAGCGGCGGGGATCAGGCGCCACTGCGCATGTCGGCCAAGGCTGCGGTACCGATCGTGAAGCAGCATCTCGATGCTGCGATGAAGATGCAGGCGGGTAAGCCGATGGCGAACATGTCGGGCATGTAATTATAGACGGAGCGCCGTTATCGGCGCTCCGTTTCCGACGACGTCACTGCCTATTCAACTTCGTGAGACGTTCTGGAGTGAGCCAATGTCAGCAGACTCTTTACCGCCCCCGGAAACGGACGATGATCCGGCGCTTCGCGGGAATGACGACGGTAGAGTCGGGCATTACTCCGGCGAAGAGTATGACAGTTACCAGAAGGATCAGCCGCGCAACGTCGAGGTCGGCGTAAGTCGCGACAATCGGGAAGCGAATGTCACCGCGGCGAACAAGGCGCCAGGTGAGGACATTCCGCCCGACGCCGGCAGACGCGCCTATATCGACGAGAAGACGGGCGAGGTGCATGGTAGCGGCGCAGGAGCCGGTGGAGGAAACGCCACCGAGGATGATGATGCCGACACCCCTGGCGGGGGCGGCGGTGTCCGGCAGACCCAGCAGTCTGAGTAAGCGACCAGCCTGCACGGCATAGCGAAAATCCTGACATATAGTTGCAGATGGTGCTTGCTGGCCGTGTCGTCGGCAAGCCCGTCAACTGTATCAGCCTGTGTGGCTAGAACTCGTAGATCGCCACGCGCAGGCGTGGAGATCATCAGCGCAAGCTGATCTGCTATTGCGGGAGCAGGCGAGGGAACTCGGCTGGAACTTCTCGTGCGAGGAAGCCAATTGGGCCTTTTGTCGTTGCGACGCGTCGTCCGCTTTGTCCGTGCAACCAGACACCCCAGCCGGCTGCGATGATCGGCGAAGCGCCGCGGGACATCAGGCCTCCAATCGCGCCGGCCAGGACGTCCCCCGATCCACCGGTCGCAAGGCCGGTGCCCCCACCACCGTAATGCAGCGTCGTTCCATCAGGCGCCGCAATCACGGTATCGCTGCCTTTGAGGACCACGACGGCCCCGTATTGCACGGCGACATCGCGCGCGACCTTTTCCGGGGACTTGGCGACCGCGTCTTCGTCAAGGCCCGTCAACATCGCCATCTCGCCATGATGCGGCGTGAACACCATGCGACCGTCGAATGCCACGAGCGCGTCGCGCAGGTCCCGGGCCGATCCGATGGCCAGAGCATCGATGACCAGCGTCACTTCGTCGCAACGCTGATTAAGAACTATGTCTAGCAGCGCCTTGGCGGCGCCGGCGGATCCCATACCTGGCCCGATGACCAGCGTATCGCAACCGTTCAGCGACGTTTCGAGCAATGGACCAGCGCCGCCTGCAATCTCTCCGTCGGAGTCTTCCGGCAGCGCGAGAACACCCGCCTCCGGCACGACCAAGCCGAGTCCGATCGCTACGGATGCGATCGTCGCCATCTGGAGTTTGCCCGCGCCAACGCGAAGCGCCGCCTCGCCCGTGAGACGAAGCGCTCCGGGTACCATTGCCGAACCGCCGATCGCCAACACGCGCCCGCGGCTGTTCTTTGTCGTTCCGTTGCCGTGAACGGGAGGCGGGTTGGCAGCGATCCAGTTGCTGTCGAGCGGAATGGCGTCGGTCATACTCGTACTCCGGTGGTGCGGTCCGGCTCAGCGGTAACTCGTGCGGACCCTTCGTCGTCGACGACGTCGTTATAGCGAACGAGCCTGAGCGCTCCCCCCGGCGTTCCGTCGGGGTCGAACCGATATTCGGTGACCGAGCAATTTGCGACATCGCCTTCGCGGTCGATCGCCAGGATATCCTCCTCGGTCAGATTTTCGATGACGTAGCGTAGACACAGGACGACGACCTGATGCGCGACGATCATCACGCGGCGTCCGGCATGGTGCAACGCGATCGTGTCCATCAGCGATCGCAGGCGGAAGATGACGTCGCACCAACTCTCCCCGCCGGGCGGCCGATGATAGAATTTACCGAGAATGCGTCTGAACTCGGCCTGGTCCGGGTATACCGATGCGACGCCGGTGGTGGTCAGCCCGTCCAGGATGCCAAACTCCTTTTCGCGGAGGCGTTCATCGATCTCGACCGGCTCGTCGCCGGCCGCGCCGCCCTGTTCACAGAAATGGCTCAGCGTCTGACGTGCGCGGACATAGGGCGAGACCAACAGGATGTCGGGACGGTCGTCCGGAACCGCGCTGGCGAACCATGTGCCAAGCGCACGGGCCTGATCCTCGCCGAGTGGCGAAAGCGGAATATCGACATCACGATGCAGAAGCTCGATGCGTTCGGCGCCGGCCGCATGGGCAGCGTCGCGCGCCACGTTTCCCGCACTCTCGCCGTGGCGGACAATCCAGAGACGTGACGGCCAACGTGCAGAAATCATAGCTTTGTCCGTAGTGTTGTTTTGCTCGACTCAACTCCGATCAACCGATGATAGCTCCATAATTTTCCGATCCTGCATCATGACCGCTGCGATCGTTGAACGCTGCGTCGCAAGGGAACCACACGCAGCTTCTCACGTATTCTGACTAACCAATACGTCGCAGAAGGGGCGAGGAGTCGATGGCTGAGACAGCAACAATTGCCTATCATCGTGAACGAGCGGAGCAAGAACGGAGGCGAGCAAATCAGGCAACCGATGGCCGCATCAAGACTGTCCATATCGAACTTGCCCTCGCACATGGAAGAGCGGCCATCTTGGGCGAGCATCGCCTTCGTGCGGTGCACGATCGATAACAGTTTTCGGGGCAGCTAGCCGTCTACGAACATGACCTGTCCGCACGCAGCCAGCCAATAACACGGCTCAGCGCGACAAAACCTGTCTCGCCTCTTCGGGTCGGGCGCGCTGAACCGCGTGGTCAGCCTATCAAAACGCGATAAACGAATGGCGGAACTTGGCAGGTGGGGCAACTATTCTGGATAGCCGTTAGTAAGCGACAGCGGCCTAGCCGTCCTTGAGCGCTTACCGCCCGTCACTTCCTGTCGGAAAACATACGATAGTCGCCAATCGGGGTTGGCGACGGCGTTTTACGACGATCAAGATGAAGCCGTCCGAAATCACCCGTTTATCGTGCATCTGCGATGTCGACAGGGTTTTCCGCCATCCTTGCTGCCTAGCGACGAGTTTTGGGACGAAGCCGTCATTCGCGGATACGGTCGAGAATGACTGGTGTCAGACCAGCCGGCCATTCGCGAGGCACCGTAGATCGATCGAGAATCCACGAAGTTGGGCCTTTGCCGACTGCCCCCGCCTTTATTGGCCAGCGTTCCTAACCGAGGCAAGGCCGACGTACCGTCAGCGCCGATCAACGGGCAGTTCACGTTCGGACTAGTTAGGCCGCGTCGCTTCTGATTGGTCGAAGATCGCTCTCATCCCGCAAAATCTTACCACGCTGGTATTTCGGCATGGTACTTGGCAAAGTACGAGCAACAGGCGTTCATTTTTCACGGGAAGACCACGTAATGAAGAGATCTGCCTCCATTACGACTGAACGCCTCGGCCGCATTGTCGAGGAAGCGTCGAGCGAGGTCTACCTGTTCGCCGGCGACGATTTTCGCTTCCTGCTGGTCAACCGGGGTGCCCGGGACAATCTTGGGTTTTCGATCGAGGAGCTGCGCCAGCGTACCCCCTGGGACATAAAACCGGAAATCTGCCGGGAGGATTTTCTCAAACTCGTGGAGCCGCTCCTTTCCGGAACGACCGAACGGCTCGATTTCGAAACGGTACATGAGCGCAAGGACGGCTCGCGCTACGATGTCTCCATCCGCTTGCAACTGATGCAGCCAGATGGTGAACCGGTATATTATGCGGCCGTGCAGGACCTGACTGTGCTCAAGCAAACGCAGGCAGCGTTGCAAGAAAGCACTAGGCGCCTGGACGCTATCCTCAGCAACACGACCATGGCCGTGTTCATGATGGACGAGCGCCAGCACTGCGCGTTTATGAACAACGCTGCCGAGCAACTGACCGGTTTTACCTTGGCGGAAACCCGGGGCAAGACGCTACACGAAGTCGTGCATCACACCTATCCTGACGGCCGTGCTTTCCCGATTGAGGAATGCGCGATTGATCGTGCATTTCCGGAGGATAATCAGACCGCAGGCGAAGAAGTGTTCGTGCACAAGGATGGGAGTTTCTACCCCGTCGGTTTCACCGCCTCACCCATGAGAGACGAGAGCGGCGCCACGATCGGCACCATCATCGAGGCCCGAAACATTTCGGAAGATCTCAAGGCGCGGGCAGCGATGGAGGCTTTCAACAGCACCCTAATCGAGAGGGTCGAGGAAGCCATTCATGAACGCAAGAAGCTTGAAGGTCAGCTCGTTCAAGCCCAGAAGATGGAAGCCGTGGGTCAGCTTACCGGCGGCGTGGCACATGATTTCAACAACCTTCTTCAGGTAATTGGTGGCAACCTTCAGCTTCTTGAAAAGGATCTTGCTGGGGATGAACGCAAACTGCGGCGCGTACATAATGCGCGGGCTGGTGTTCGCAGGGGTTCTGAACTCGCCGCTCAGCTGCTGGCGTTCGGGCGACAGCAAGCGCTCAATCCAAAACCCGTGAATGTCGGACGGCTGGTTCGGGGTATGGATGACATGCTCCGCCGAACATTGAGCGAGACGGTAAAGATTGAGACGGTGATTTCCGGGGACTTGTGGAACTGCCTGGTGGATCCGACTCAGGTCGAAAATGTCATCCTGAACCTTGCGATCAATGCGCGCGACGCAATGGACAGGAACGGTACGCTGACCATCGAAGCGGGCAATGCCTCTCTCGATGAGGCATATGCGGCGCAACATGCGGAGGTCATTCCCGGGCAGTACGTGATGCTCTCGGTCACTGACACCGGACGCGGCATTCCCCAAGATATCCTCAACAAAGTGTTCGAGCCGTTCTTCACAACCAAAGGGCCGGGCCAAGGCACTGGCTTGGGGCTGAGCATGGTCTACGGGTTCGTCAGGCAATCCAACGGGCACGTCAAGATTTACAGCGACGCGGGTGAGGGCACAACGGTTCGCATCTATCTGCCGCGCACGTGCCAAGATGAAGAAATCCCGGCCTCCGAGACATCGACAGCTCCGCGATCGACGGAAAATGAGGTAATATTAGTCGTCGAGGATGATGACGCCGTGAGGGCAACGTCCGTCGAACTTCTCTCGGATCTTGGCTACACAATATTGGAAGCCAGCAACGCAGACAACGGGCTGGCTATCGTGAACAGCGGGATAAACATCGATCTGCTATTTACGGATGTCGTGATGCCTGGCGAATTGAAAAGCCCGGAATTGGCCCGTCGCGCGAAGCAGAGGTTGCCGGCGATCCAAGTTCTTTTCACGTCAGGCTACACGCAGAACGCAATCTTTCACGCCGGTCGGCTGGACGAAGGCGTTGAACTAATTGCCAAGCCCTTTACCCGAGAGGCGCTCGCGCAGAAAATCCGTAATGTCTTGGACCTCCGAAGTCTTCATGCTTCCACACCCGCATTTAGGGAAGCGAAAACCGCCTGAGTTGCCAGCGTCGACGACGCTGGTGGTTTCCATTGCCGGTCTCTTCTCCTCGCAAAATACTATGTTTTGATCCGGATGACGCTGCGTGGAATACTCAAAATCTGGGCCATAAAGTGGTCGAAACGGGCACGATCGGCGATGCTGACGAAAGCTCTCCTTGGCCAATTTCGACCGTGTGATTGCGCGTAGCCGCATTGCGACCTTCCGTTTTCGCGCGGCCCAACCGATAGCTTTCGGCGTGAGCCGACATCCCCGGCGCAGACTGGAACAACGTATTCTGGTCGCAAGCCGCGATGCCATATCCGTCGGAAAACACATGGTACTCGCTAATCTGGCTTGGCGACGGCGTTTTGCGACGCTTGAGAGGCTGCCGTCCGAAATCACCAGTTTGTCGCACAGTCGTGATTGCGACTGGGTTTTTCACACATCAAACGGCTGAACGGCGATAAAGGAAAGGATTACGGCCCGGCCGCTCAGGGCGCTCGGATGGCGCAAGCGACCGTTTGTTCACCTCGAGCTGGGCTCGTACGGGTCCATATTTCGGTTATCGAGGGCTATAAAACGCCGATCCCGTAGCAGACATTCTAACACTAGCTTTTGACACCTGCGAGCCTGTAGAAACCCGCTTATCGTAGGCAGTGTCACAACAGTCTCGAACGGTTGTGACACCTAAAACCGTTCTCGCGCTTCGAGCCGGTCCACGAACTCGCTCATCTGACCGTCAGTGCCGCAGCGTCCAACCGGTCGATATGATCGAACGCTGTTAAAATCGGGCAGGGGCCTTCCGAACCGGAACTGCACTCGCGCTCGAGCCGGCGAAGCGAGGCGCGTACCCGCTCAAGCTCCGTGATTTTCTGGTCCAGCGCGCCGATGCGCTCATTGGCAAGTTCGCGCGCTCGGGCGCGATCGTTGGTCGCGTCCAGCGCCAGCAGTTCGCCGATCTGCTCAAGCGTAAACCCTGCGGCTTGGGCTGATCGGATGAAGCGAAGCTGGCGCGCATCGTCTGAACCGTAGCGCCGGATACCGCCGCCCGCGCCGCCACCGTCCGGCCGGGCCGGCGTGTCGAGCAAGCCGCGGCGCTGATAATAGCGCACCGTTTCGACGCCGACGCCGCCCTCGCGCGCCAGTCCTGCGATCGTCATGCCTGCCATGCCTTGACTCCGCACTATGGTACGGACCCTATATAGGCGGGGTAAACAAGATGGAGAAGCGACATGGCGACCGCCCCCGCCAGACAGGCGAAGATCTACCGGATGGTGATGCCGGAACACACCAGCCCCTATGGCCTCAAGGCGAAAGACCTGCTGCGCCGCGAAGGGTATCAGGTGGACGATCACTGGTTGAAAACGCGCGAAGAAACCGATGCCTTCAAGGCAAAGCATGGGGTCAAGACTACGCCGCAGACCTTCATCGCGGGCGAGCGAGTGGGGGGCTATGACGATCTGCGCCGCTTCTTCGGCAAGGCTGTCCGTGATCCCAAGGCCGTAACCTACCGGCCAGTAATCGTCTTGTTTGCAGTGACGGCACTGATGGCGCTCGCTGCCAGCTATGCGGTGCTAGGCACGCCGTTCACGATCCGAGCGGGCGAATGGTTCATCGCCTTCTCGATGTGCGTACTGGCGCTGCTTAAGCTTCAGAACGTCGAGAGCTTTTCGAGCATGTTCCTAAATTACGATCTGCTCGCCAAACGCTGGGTTCCCTATTCCTACATCTACCCTTTCGCGGAAGGTGGTGCGGGCGTGCTGATGATCTCCGGTGCACTAACTTGGCTGCCGGTACCCATCGCGCTCGTTATCGGGACGATTGGAGCCGTGTCGGTGGTCAAGGCCGTCTATATCGACAAGCGCAAGCTGAAATGCGCCTGCGTGGGCGGGGACAGCAACGTGCCGCTCGGCTTCATTTCGCTTACCGAGAACGTGATGATGGTGGCGATGGCCCTGTGGATGCTCGCCGCCCCAGTCACGCTCTCGACGGCGCACTAGGTTGGGCATCGAACCTCATCTGGCGGCGAGCGCTCCGAACGCCCTCCTCGGCAGGAACTCGGCCAACATGCCCAGGTGATACGGTCATACGAGAGGCTTGACAGATCGAGCTGCGGAATGCCTTTTGCGGACATGGGGACTGCGATCTCCCCACGAGGCGACAGGCCGAAGTATCGCGTCCCTTCTACCTGAGGGCGCATCATGCCTGCGCTACATGCCATCACCGTGGACAAGCTCGCCCGTATCATCAGGGACGCCGAACGCTCCGATCGTCATCGATCTGGGTCCGGACACGGTCCGAAATACACTTCCGGCGGTCCTACGCCGATCGGTCGCGACCATGCCGAAGTGGGCAGGCTCCATCGCCGGACGATCCGCCATCGTCATCTGCGAGGACGGTGGGGCCGCCAGTCAGGGTCGATATCGCTCAGCAACTCCAGGCGGTCGAGAATGCCATCGCCAGCGCCAAGCGGGCTCTCATCAACGATCACATCGATCATTGCCTGGTACATGCCGAGGAAGGCGAAGGGCCGCAGCACGCGATCGATCAGTTTCGAGCAATGTCAAAATACTGGTGACGTTAGGCTTCTCGATTAAAGATCCAAACGGGACCGCGGCCTTGCACCGCAGGACATGGTCTCTCGGTAAGGCGCAGTTTCTGATCGACGATTTTCGAGGGCAGAGGGCCAGTGACAGCCTTCCCGATCAGGCTTCGCAATCAGACGCGATGTCATTTTAGCCCACATCAATTATCGAGCATGCACAAGTGCCGGTAGTTGCCAGGTACGCCACGAAAAAGCAGAATGACGCAATGGCGGAAAAACACGAAACTTTCCCGGACGGAATAGACGCGAACCACGCCAAAACCGTCAACGGTTTGCGCGCACATGCCAGCCCACTCGCGTTCTTGATCCTCGGCGGATTGGTGGCAATCGCGATGACGGGGATTCTTGGTGGCGCGCCCTCACCGGTTGCTGTTGTCAGGGCGCCAGCTGCATCGCTCGAGGTGAAGTTGGCCCGGCCGCTACGGAGCGGGCTTTTCTTCGAAACGCGTATCCGCGTGGTCGCGCGGCGCGATATAGCGAAGCCTGTCATCGGCTTCGACGCATCGCTGTGGCGTGATCTCACGATCAACAGTCACATTCCCGCTGCTGCCGACGAGAGCTTCAAGGACGGACAGTTCCGCTTCAGCTATGCCACGCTTAAGACGGGAGAGACGATGGAAATCAAAATTGACGGCCAGACCAATCCACCGCTGCTCGGCCGTATTGTCGGGGCCATCACCTTGCTCGACGACGATGTCAGGCTGACCGAGAAACGGGTTTCAATTCCGGTGCTTCCCTGATGGATATCGTCCTACGCGCCAGCGTCACGTTCGCTGCACTATACTTGCTGCTCCGCCTGTTGGGGAAGCGCGAAATCGGCCAGCTTACGCCTTTCGAACTCGTCGTCATTGTGGTGATGGGCGATCTGGTCCAGCAAGGCGTGACACACAACGACTTCAGCCTGACCGGATCTATCCTCGCGATTGCGACCTTCGCCTTCTGGGCGCTGGTGATGAGCTGGGCGACGTATCTGTCGCCGCGGCTGGAAACGCTGCTCGACGGTCGTCCTCAAGTGGTAATACGCGATGGTGAGCTGATCACGGCGAACCTGCGGCGTGACAGGATAACGCGAGGCGAAGTCGAGGCGGAAATGCGACTGGCCGGTATCGCGCACATGAAGGACGTAGCTTGGGCGATCCTTGAGACGCAGGGCAAGATCAGTTTCATTCGCAAGGATGACGGTGAAGTGCAGCGGGGAAATGAGGATCGGGCTGCGTAATGGTTTATAATCTGCGGGCGCCATTACGGTCGAATGTTTCGAATGCAGGCGAACGATCGGCCTCGATTCGTTGCCGCCCTCAAGGTTGAACAAGTAGATGTTTGCGACACTTGTTTGGCAGACTCGTCAGCTCTCCCAGTTTTCAGATTTTGTAATGGAGGTTTGGTAATTCTAAAGGTGTGATTGGGCAGCTAGCAACTTCAGAGGAAGAGTGTCTTCGATTCAGCTATTCTTGCCACCGTGCCGCAGCAGTTGCCTGACCTGACAGAGTGTAACGGAACCGGTAGTCGTGCCGACCGTCGACGCTAACCGATCGCCTTCCGTAGCGTCTTAGCGATCTTGTCGGCCGAATACGGCTTCTGCACGAGCGTGAAGCCATGGGCGCCCTCCTGCGCCAGAACGTGACTGTATCCGCTCGCCAGCACGACTGGCATTGTTGGCATCTCCGCCGCTAAGCGCTTGGCAAGCTCGATTCCGCCCATTCCGGGCATCACAACGTCGGAAAAAACGGCGTCGAAACTAGAATTGCCACTGCCTAATGTATTCAGGGCTTCCTCTGCGCTCGTAACCCACGTGGTTTCGTAGCCAAAATCCTGGAGCGCTTGTGTCGAGAACCGACCGACATCCAGATTGTCTTCGACAACGAGTACGGAAAATCCTTGGCCGTCCGGTGACTGGTCATCCCGGTCGATGACGCGATCTGCAATGACAGCTTCCTCGGCCTGAGGAAGGTATAGGGTGAAGACCGTTCCTTCTCCGACTATGCTGCGAACATCGATATCCCCGCCCGACTGCTTGGCAAAACCGAAGACCTGGCTGAGGCCGAGGCCAGTGCCTTTGCCAACATCCTTCGTCGTGAAGAACGGCTCAAAGATCCGCTGCAGGTCGTCCGCGGCTATGCCCGAGCCTGTATCGTGCAGCTGGAGAGTGACAAAGGGACCTGGCGAACCACCATGGCCTCGGATCGATGGCATTTCCCTGGCACAGTCCAGCGTGATAGTCAGCGTTCCTCGACCATCCATGGCATCGCGTGCGTTGGCAGCCATATTGACCAAAGCGGTTTCAAACTGACCGGCATCTGCACGCACGATGCAGGGGCTATCCAACACCTCAATTGTGACACGCACCTGGCTACCGGTGACCGTGTCGAGCATATCGAAGATGCGCTCGATGCTGTTCTCGATGTTGAGCAGCTCTGGTTTCAGGGCCTGCCGACGAGCGAACGACAGCAACTGACTAGTTAGCTTTGCAGCCCGCTCGGCGGTGTCCCCGATTGCATCGATGTACCGACCACGCCGCTCCGGCGTCAGACTGTCGCGTCGGAGCAAATCCACTGATCCGCGAATGACCGTCAGGAGGTTGTTGAAGTCATGGGCAATGCCGCCCGTCAGCTGACCGACGGCTTCCATCTTCTGAGATTGGCGCAAAACCTCCTGCGTTTCCGCCAACTCAGTTTCGGCTCGAACTTGCGTTGAAATATCAACAGCATGGTGGAAGGCACCCACGATCACGCCGCTTTCGTCGCGCAGCGGATTGTATGTAACGCTCCAGGTGGGCTGGCACCGTGCCGGATCACCAAATACTGCCTTTATGACAAAGCTCTCGCCCTCGAGCGCCCGGCGCATAAACTTGCGAAGCGATTGCGCTTGGTCCGCCGGAACCAGGTCGGGCATGACGTCGCCGATTTGCGCCTCTTTTCCAAAGACACGCAACCAATCTTGGCCGTGGGCTCGATTGAAGGCGATCACGCGCAGATTGTGATCAAACGCTACAACGGGCGATGCGTTCGATTCCACGATGTTGCGGTACAGGTGGAGCGAAGCGGAGCGCTCCTTGATCCGATCCTCGAGGCTGGCGTTCAGATCGCGTAGCTGCTGCTCAGCCTCACGGCGGGCTGTCACATCACTCGCAGCACCCGCCCATTCCAAAATCTCGCCATCATCGTCGAGGATTGGTACTGCGCGAGACAGCGTCCAGCCTATCCCGCCGTCCACCCGACGAACCCGGTGTTCGAGACTGAATAGCGTCTTCGTTTGGATCGCCTTGTCGATAGCCGCTGATACAACCGCCTGATCTTGATCGGGGATGTAGTCCATCAACCAGGCGCGGCTTGAGTCATTCGTGTCCGGCAGGAACCCGCCCCCCGCCAACTCTTTCATCTCGCCCCAGTCGGCGCTCATCCGGTAAACGACCTCGGGACTGGCCTCGATCAAAGCCTTGAGACGTAGCTCGCTAAGCCGGGCCTCAGAGGGGGCCGGGCCGTCAATTCCGCTCATGCCTGTATCCGTCGTTCGCATTCGTATCGGTCTCTTCGACTATGTCCTTCGAGCCTCAGGCAGGCTCGTCGTTTGTCTCGGGTAGAGGCGCTATGACTTTGAAAATCACACCGTTCGGCTGGTAATCGATCTCCGCTTTCCCGCCGATCTCGCTTGCAAGAACGCGCTGGATCAACTTCGTGCCGAAGCCAGTACGGGTTGGGATGGTCACAGGTGGGCCGCCCACTTCCGTCCAGGTAAAATGCAAGCGATACGGACGCGAGCCATTGACGATCTCCCATGACAGGCGAACAACGCCGCCTTCTTGAGAAAGGGCCCCATATTTGGCGGCGTTTGTCGCCATTTCATGAAGGCCTAGAGCAAGAGCGACCGCTACAGCTGGCGGCAGCTTGAGGTCAGGGCCATCGAGTTCGAAATGCGTTCCGTCATCGATGCCGAATGGCGCGAGCGTTCGTTGGAGCAGCTTACGCAATGACGCGCTTTCCCATCGCTCGTTGACCAACAGATCGTTGGCGGCAGCCATGGCTTGAATGCGGGCTTCTAGCGTCGCTCCTGCCTCCTCCAGCGAGGTGGCCTTGCGCAGGGTCTGCCCGACGATGGCTTGCACCATCGCCAGGCTGTTCTTCACCCGGTGGCTCAACTCGTTGGCAAGCAACGTGCGATGTTCTTCGGCTCGCTTCCGCTCGGTGATTTCCTGCAACACGCCGATCAAAGCCAATGGCGTACCGTCGGCGCGGTAACTCGCCTGACCGCGGATCTGCACCCATCGTTCTTCGCCGGTAGGCGTGTGCAGGCGATACTCGACGTCGAGTAGGCTACCGTCAGCGATCGCCTCTTGCATCGCTTCGTCGCGCCTGGCGCGATCGTCCGGGTGGACGGCCGTCATCGCATCTTCATACGTAAACGGCTCGGAAAGCGGTCGCCCGTAAGTTTCCTTCGAGCCATCCGAGGCAATCATCTGCAACGTTTGGAGATCGATGCTCCATGAACCCATGCGACCGGCTTTCAGCGCGAAGCGCAGACGCTCCTCACTTTCGATGAGTTCGGCCTCGCGGCGGGCAACGGCGGACTGCAAATCAGTTCGGTCACGCTCTAACCTCGCGAGCCGTTCGCGCTCGAGCGTGACATCGAACTGAGATGCGAAATAGTATGTTAGATCGCCATCGTCGTTAAAAACCGGGGAGACGAGAAGCCGGTTCCAGAATGTCGTACCGTCCTTGCGGTAATTCAGCAGTTCCAGCTCAATAGGAACGCGCGCCACAATCGCCTCGCGAAGTCTGTCGACCTCGCCTCGATCGGTAAGGGGGCCCTGCAGGAACCGGCAGTTACGCCCCAATATTTCGTCGTGATCGAAACCGGTAAGCTTAGAAAAAGCGCCATTGACGAAGACGATGGGATTATCCGGCTTGCTCGGATCGGTAATCAACATCGGCATCCGGGTTGCACGAACCGCAGATGAAAATGGGTCCGGACCGTTGTCTTCTCGCGTTAGCTCGTTCGTGATCCGTGCGTCTTCTTGGTAGTCCCTCACGCATCACTCCGCTCTATGTCTGCAGCGATTTCCTTCGCCGTTCAAAGACCTAACAATTTCCGAGTATAAGGGACGACGGAAGCGACCGCTACCACCGCCTTACAGGCGACGGGTATATGGCTGCCCTTTGGCATCGTAGGTTGGCATCACCTTCCTAAAAACAAACCCAGCCTGGCAACGAACCGTTTCAAAACGTTGTGCCGAACTGGCGTCATCTCGACGGAGCTATTGGAATGACAAGTACGCTCTTTAGGCGACGCAAATCACACGATAAACGCCAGTGGGGGTTGGCGACGGCGTTTTACGACGATCGAGAGGCTGCCGTCCGAAATCACCTGTTTGTCGCACAGTCGTGATTACGACCGGGTTTTCCGCACATACGGCCGCTGAACGGTAACAATTTGAGGAAAACGGACTGTCAGCGATCGGAACATGGACGGCGATCACAACCATGCTTGACTTCAAATTTATGCCTTAAGCTTTTTCCTCGTACGGTACAGGTCATCGGACTCACATCGCTGCCTGGGGTGAAAATGAATTCTAATAAGTTTCTGACGGGGCGTGGCCGAGAGCGCTTGACTCTCGAAGAGCAAACTTTGCTTGAGGACAGCAGTAGCAGCGTCCAGGTGGTTAAGGCCCGGAAAACACTGGTTAGGCGGGGGGAGCCCGTTTGTTCGAGCATGCTGGTGGTCGAAGGTTTTGTCTGCCGCTTCGCAGACGATCACCGAGGGCGGCGGCAGATGATCAGCCTGTATATACCAGGCGATTTTGTTGACCTTGATGGACTCAAACTCAAACGCCTTGATAACGACGTAGTAGCGATTGGAGCAGCCAAGGTTTCTGCCTACAGTCATAATGCGTTAGCAAACTTGAGCAAGCGTTGCCCACGTTTAGCTGAATCATTTTGGCTTAGCAGCTTGCTGGACGCAGCAATTCAGCGTGCGTGGATCTTTCGTCTTGGTCGCATTGAAGCCGAGGCACGCGCTGCGCATCTCTTTTGCGAGCTTCATGCACGACTAGAGATGGTTGGCCTAGCTCAGGATGTTTCGTTTGCGCTTCCACTGACACAATCCGATTTAGGCGCAGCCTTGAGTCTAACCGTCGTTCACACAAACCGCGTACTGCGTTCTCTGCGTGAACGAGGCCTTCTGACGTTCCGGAACCGGCAAGTGGAAATTCACGATAGGAAAGCCCTGGTCAAGCTAGGCGATTTTGACCCTGCTTATTTATATGCATCCGACTGGAATACGCCAAGCGGGCGACCGCTGGGTGGCTGAATGAGCGGCTGTTTTCGGACAGTTGTATTTCGCGCCAGGACGACGGAGTTTGGACGGAAGCGGAACGGCCGGAATGTCGCCGTCCCAATACACGAGCTATAGGATGCCGACTGCACCATCGGCCCAGATCGCCAACGCAGCTAATATGACTCCACAAACGAGAGCCGTCCGTAACACCGACTGGTCAACGAACCGAACAATTAGCTCAATCGCACAGCCGACAACGACGAAAATGGCGGTCGCCGCAATGAAATCGGCGCCTGTCCAACGCACCTCGTCAGTGAACAACATCGCGATGGCCGGAAGGAGGAGTAAGGCTCCAAGGAGAGCCCACCGCGCCGGACGCCAGCGTCCGAAATTAGCTGCTCGAGAACCGGTCGATACTGTCACAGACACCCTCCATCCACGCTAACTTCACATGCGCCTTGAATGTCTGCAAGTGGGCGATCGTCGTCCAGGCCAAGACAGGTAGGCCGGTGCAGTTCAAGTTATTGGCGGACGCCCGAGCAAGCTTGCTGGCATCGCTAGAGAGGTGAGGTGGTTCGCTGCTGACTATGCCTCCTACCCGAACCGATCTTGCCCGCCCGCTCAGCACGCGCCAGTACGCCCGGCTGGTAACCGAATGGGGGAACGGCATAGGGCTGCGCCGCGAAGAGTGTGGGACGCACTCGCTTCGGCGGACCAAGGCTTCCATAATCTACAAGGCGTCGGGCAATCTTCGCGCGGTGCAGATCGTGCTCGGCCACGCCAAGATTGAGAATACCGTCCGCTACCTTGGCGTCGATGTCGAAGATGCTTGACCTTGTCAGAGGGCGTCGAGGTGTGACCTACACCGGCTTCTCGCCACTGTGAGAAGCCGGACCGGACGGACGAGCGGCAGAAGCAGCCCTTCCCCTGCCGCCCAAAGGCTGGCCCCCGATGGGAAGCCAGCTTTTACTTACTCCGCAGTTTCAACTTTTGGCTTTTTGGACTTTGCCGGAGCCTTCGATGCCGTGCCATCGCCGCTGCGGCTGCTACCCAAGCCAATCCGATGAGCCATCGCACGACGCGCTTCCGAATAGGTCGTTGCAACCATCGGATAATCAGCCTTCAGATTGTAACGCTCGCGGTACTCTTCTGGCGTCATTCCGTGCTTGCTGAGATGCCGGCGGAGTGTCTTGTATGGCTTGCCATCGATCATGCTGATGATGAAGTCGGGGTTGGCCACCGACTTACGCGCCGACACCGCAGGGGTATATTGCTCGGTATCAGCGACAGGGGCGTTCGCCTCGTTGGCGCCGCCGATTAGAGATTGAACGCTGGAGTGCATCTGGGCGAGAAACGCTGGAACGTCATCTGCTGATGTTCGTGTGTTTGAGTTCGACAACCATGCGATCGTCAGCTCGATTGCAAGCTCGACAGCGTCTAGCTTAATAGTTTCGTCAGACATCATTCACTCCACGTATGTTGCCGTTATTTAGGATCTCCTTTTTAAAAAACAACCGCGGCCATATGCGACTGCATTAATCAACCAAATCCCCAATTTAATAAATAAAGACGCGAGCGCTACCAAGTATGTAAGTGATTGTACCATTCTAGCCGTGGGGCACGCAGGGTAAGAATGACACATTACTGGGGACGTCTGCGCCAATATGCGCACTTCCGTGCGAGCATGGGCCAAACGACCTACAAAGTCGGCTCAGCGCAGTTTAGGTGCCGAAGAGTCGTCGCCTCACCCACCGTGCGACCCCTGCTGCCTTTGCAAGTTGCTCTGTTCTTCTCGGAATAGCCTCGAGCGCTCGCCCAACCGAACGACATGAATGCGATAGCGGACGCTCGACGATCCTGGCACAACCCCGACGTCGCTTCGTCAGGCTCATCAACGCTCCGAGTGGAATGAAAGCGATTAACGCTATTGAACGCTTGCGCAATCGTGGCCCGGCCGTGCGCTCGATGAGATTAAATGCGGGGGCGTACAGATGTCAAAACTGGCATTAATGAGATGGAAAGCGACCGATCCATTAGCCTTGGCCGCGATGACATGCTCCAACTTAACGATACCAAAAATGGGGAGATTCGAGGTGGAAGGGACCTTGCTCTCCTAAAGATCTCGTTTAGCCTCGTCGAGGCGCCTGAAGAGCGGGACACAGGTATTTCGTGCTCCGGCGTACGGAAGGACAAGAGATGAAGAGCGTGCTCAAAATCGCGTTTGCAACGTCGCTAGTGACGTTTCCTTTAGCAGCCTCTGCAGAGACCTTTGTGGTGCTGGGGACCCCGGGAGCGAACCTGAATGCCGCCGTCACTGCTGCAGGCGGCCGGATCAAGAAGCGGCTCGCGAGCATCGACGTCGTCGTGGCCGAAGGCGGATCTGGCTTCCGTGCTGCCGTTGGAGGCAAAGCAGGTGTCGCAGCTGTTGCCGCTGATCGAAAGATCAAGTGGATACCGAAGGGCGAGCGAGCGGTGTTCCGCGACGCCGACGTCGTAAATCCGCCCAATAATCCGGCCGGCATCGATCCGCGGTTTAACCTGCAATGGGGCCACACCGCCATCAAGGCCGTGGACGCGTGGAAGATGGGCTACGAGGGGCACGGCGCTCGCGTCGCAGTGCTCGACGGCGGCTTTCAGCTAAACCATCCGGACATCGCCGGTAGGTACGACCCGAGTTGCACTGCCGATATGACCGGCGAGGGCATTGCCTACGGCCCGAACTCGGATGACGACACGGGGATCTTCGCGCATGGCATGCACACGGCCGGTACGATCGGCGCCGCGCGCAATGGCGTCGGTACGATCGGCGTCGCGCCGAAGGCGACGCTTTGCCTAGTGAAGGTCCTCTTTAACAGCGGTAGCGGTTCGTTCGAGGACGTCGCGGCGGGGATCATCTATGCCGCCGACCGCAGCGTCGACGTCATCAGCATGAGCCTCGGCGGATCGCTTCAGAAGTCCGAGGAAGGGGCATCGACCCTCCGACAGCTGATCGATCGTGCGGTAAGTTACGCCTATAAGAAGGGGGCCTTGGTAATTGTATCGGCGGGCAACGATGGCCAGAGCGCTGACAGCCCGAAAACCACAGGTACGCCAGCTAATCTGATCCATTTGCCGTCTGACTCGCCGCAGGCGATCTCGATTTCTGCGACTGCACCGCGGGGCTGGGGCAAGAACCAGAACGTCTTCCTGGACAACCCGGCCAGCTACACCAATTATGGTCGCTCAGTGATTAATCTTGCCGGTCCCGGCGGCGATTACACGCCGTCCGTTACAGGTGATTGCACGGTCGCCGGTGTAACCAGGCCATGTTACATCTTCGACTTCGTCTTCAGCACCGGCGCTGCCAACTCGTACTACTGGAGCATCGGTACGAGCATGGCGACCCCACACGTCTCGGGGGTCGCTGCGCTCATCGTCAGCAAATACGGCAAAATGCATCCTGCTAAGCTACGCGCTTATCTCAACGCGGGAGCGGATGACCTGGGAGTATCTGCGCATGACCCGTATTACGGTAACGGCAGAGTGAACGCTGCGCGGTCTTTGTCGAAGTAAGAGCGATGTCTGAGGCGTACGATTGTCCGCCTCAGACATTGACCGTTAAACGTTCTGGAACTGCAGGGGCGAATGATGACGGCTGCTCGGGCGCATGGCAGGCGCGGAACAATGGTAAAGGCGATGGTGATAACCGTTGCTTTACTGATCGCTGGCCTTGTCGCGTACTGTGTGCGGAAACCGGCTTCGAAAGACGCTGATAAAGTCCAAATTGTATCGACAGGTGCGCCAACCGTTACCCCGGTGCAGGTGGAAGCGTCACCGCAACCACAATCAAGTGGAGAGATCAAAGCGAACCGCACGCCGTTCACCCAGCAGTTCAATCTCAAGCCTCATTATAGCCGCGGGCAGCTCGACGGCTATTTGCTCGATCCAGCTGATCCAAGCGTTCTCCGAGGCTCAGCATTGCAAGTCGGTGACGTGATTACAATCATCGATGGCATGAGACTTGACGAAGCGAAGTTCGCCCGGCTCGACATGGACACGAAAAATCTCGATGACGTTTTCGTAGCATATGAGCGTAACGGTGCTCTATTCGAGGACATCTTGTCGTTGCGAAACTAGAATGGGAATCTTACCTGCGACCACGGCTTCGGGGTCAGGCCAAGACTTGCTGGATCGCCTCTCACGATGATTTATTGAGGCCATAACCGATAATATACCTTCAGTGCGACCCGGGAAGCATCCGTTCGCCAAGTTGATCTCGATGCCACCGCAGATGGCACCTGTCTGAGGCCGCGCACGCCTGCTTCTGTTTTAACTACGCGTCTGGTCGAGGCCGCCCTTACTTTTAACACAATTGGGCGAAGCGGCCCGGTCGCTTGAGTGCCGACCGCCCCCACGCCTCTATCGGAAAACGGTATGTTTACGATAAACTCGAATGGTTGGCCTACTAGAATCTGTGTTTCCATAAGGTACAGGGGCCGGCTGGCGCTAACCAAACATAAAGCGTTGCTGTGCATATGCTAATCAAGCAATTTATGATGGCGTTTTCGACGGATTAGGCGAGGATGGACAGGCTAAGAGCTACCTGGATGCAGCGGCCAGCATGAAGCACGATGTTGCCTGGAAGCCGCACGGCACCTCTTGGTCTTTGCTAGATGCTCTTGCCGCCGTACGGCAGGAAGCTGATCACTACCGCACCAGCGTTGAGATGGCACGGCACATCAGCTGGAGCGCAGACGCGAGCGGCGCCATCCGCACTGTTAGCGCACGATGGGCGGAGGTCACCGGCATCGATGTCAACAAGGCATTAGATAACGGTTGGCTTGACGCAATCTACCCAGACGACGTGGAGCGAACCCTGTGCGCATGGCGCTTGGCGCTTGAAACGGCATCGTCGATAGACGTTGACTATCGCCTGCAGACATCCAGCGGCTATCGCTGGTTCCGCTCCTGTGCGTCACCACACTTTAATCATGACGGGGAGGTGCTTGCCTGGTTCGGAACGTTGGAGGACATCGACGATCGAAAGCGGGCTCAGAGTGCCTTGCTTGCGAGCGAAGAGCGTTTCCGTTTAGCCGCAGAGGCCGCGGGCGTCGGGATCTGGGACTATGACGCGCTGCTCGGCCGTCGCCTCTGGTCGGATGTGTTCCGCGCAATGCTCGGCCTGGCTGCAGATGTGCCGGCAGAGCCTGCCACCGCACTGGCGTTGGTCGTTCCCGAGGATCGGCCGATATTGCAAAAGGTTGTCGACTCAATCAGCTACGGCGACACTCACCCTCGCTTCGAGTTGACGGTCCGCATCCATCGCGCCAACGATGGTGTACTGCGCTGGATGCAGACGAGTGGCTGGCGGGTTAAAGCGGCAAACGGGCGAATAGAACGCATCCTGGTTACCGTACGAGATGTCACCGAGCAGCTTACGGCAGAGCAGCGCGTCCGCTGGGCGGCTGAACACGACCATCTGACCAAGCTCATCAACCGCGCCGCCTTCAACCAATTGCTTCAGGACGCGATCGAACGAGCGGATCGGTCGGAAGCAGCGGGGCTCACGCTCGCATTGTTCGACGTCGACCATCTTAAAGAAATCAACGACACGTTCGGGCATGACGCCGGAGACATGCTGCTACGCGCCGTCGCCGACCGACTAGTTACAGCCTTGGGCGACGACGTGGTCGTGGCGCGCCTGGGCGGGGATGAGTTTGCAGCGATTGTAGAAGCTTCGCCGAATGGACTGGCTGAGGATCGCATTCAATTCGCACTTCACACGCTGCGCCAGCCGGTTTTGGCCGACTCGATCACGCTTGAGTGCCAAGCAACGGCGGGTATCGCCTCCTACCCACAGGATGGGCAGAGCGCGCGTGACCTGCTTAAGACGGCTGACCTCGCGCTCTACGCCGGTAAGGCGAGCGCGCGAGGCGAACTCTCGCGCTTCCGCCCAGAGATGCGTGCAAGCATGCAGCGCCGTACATCAATGCTCTCCGTAGCCCGCATGATCGCGCGCGATGATCGCGTGGTGCCCTTCTATCAGCCGAAGGTCAGACTTAGTGACGGTGCTCTGTCGGGTTTCGAGGCGCTGCTACGTTGGCGGCACGACACACTGGGCATTCAAGGACCGGAAACGATCGCGGCGGCATTTGACGACCTCACGGCGGCCACGTCCCTCGGTGAGAGGATGCTGCAACGGATCTGCGCTGACCTTACGCGCTGGCGCGACGACGGCCTAACGCTGACGCGCGTGGCACTGAACCTGTCGCCAGCCGAATTCCGTCGCGAGGATCTATTCGACCGCATCATGGGTCAGCTCCATAGCCACAGCCTACCCGCGAAGCTGCTAGAGCTTGAGGTGACTGAAACCGTGTTCCTCGGCCGCGGCGCAGAAAGCGTCGGAAACACATTGGCCTCCTTCCATAATGCCGGGGTCACCGTCGCACTCGACGATTTCGGCACAGGCTACGCCTCACTCAAGCACCTGCGAGAATACCCCGTCGACGTCATTAAGATTGACCGCAGCTTCGTCGCAGACCTTCTGACAGAGCCTGGCGACGCGGCCATTGTAAACGCGGTGCTGGGACTGGCAAACCAGCTTGGCATTGAAGTCGTCGCCGAAGGCGTGGAAACCGCACAGCAGGCGGCCTATTTGCGCACGCGAAACTGTAGCCACGCGCAAGGCTACCTGTTCGGCAGGCCCATGCCCGCAAATGAAGCGAGGGAACTTCTCGCTGCAGGCTTTTCCGCGCGCGCTGCTGATCAATAGAGAAGCGGATCGCGAGCGCTGCCGTTCGGAATCGGATGCAAGCAAAGATCCTTTCCTAGTAATGAGATGCCTGCCCCCGCCTCAACACCTGAACGAACAGATTCTTACTGCTGACCGCCGCCCGAGATCGGAATGGCGACTTTCTACCAAATTGGCGATGCGGCCCCCAAACCGGCCACCTGAACGAGCGTCAGTTTACATCACCTGCCACCCAAAAGCGGACAGGCCGCCTTCCTGAAGAGTTCTAGACCAACGCCGAAAGCGCAATCCCCTTGGCCCGACGTAAGTGTCTCGGTGCAGGTAGAAAGCTGGATGCTGCGGGGGTTACAATCGGCGCCGATGGGGACCCTCGAACTGCCATTCCCTTTTATGCGACTGCAACAGTTTAACTCGGTTTCGATGGGGTCCGGCTTTGCGCGCCGATTTGCACTCATATGCATCGATCCCGAGTTCGAGTCGTTGAACGGCTTCAATCATATCGGGAATCTAGCATGGCTGACCTTGGCGGCATCAAGAAGCATATGGAAGTCATCGGAGCGGACGGCGTCCACGTCGGTACCGTCGACAAGGTCGAGGGTGACCGCATCGAGTTCACCAAGCGCGACAGCGGACAGGGCAGCCACCAGGGTCACCATCACTATCTGTCTGCCGGTCTGGTCGCTGCGGTTGAGGGCGACAAGGTGCGTCTGTCCACAACCGGCGCGAACGCCTCACTGTTTGAAGAGGAGAAAGATCGGTCGAGCGGTGCCGGCGTCGGCACTAGCAGTGGTCACCCGCGCAGCGCGTTCGAAGGGCGCGGCCAACAAAATGGTTCAGGATCGGGCTGGCGCACGATCGGGCTGGGAGCAGCGGCAGTCGGCATTGCTGCCGGGGCGGCGTTCCTGACACGGAGCAAGGCCAAGACCCGCGATGAGTTCGAGTTCCGGCTTCAAACCGACGAGAGCGTACGTCTGATTTCCTCGGCAAAGGTCGAGGGCACGCCTGTGTTCGGCCGTAACGGCGAGCATCTCGGTAAGATCGATAGCTTTATGGTCGACAAATACTCAGGCCGGGTCGCCTACGCGGTGATGTCGTTTGGAGGCACGATGGGCTTCGGCGAGGCGCTGTTCCCGTTGCCATGGAACTACCTGAACTACGACGTCGCCAAGGACGGCTACGTCCTGAACATCTCCAAGCAGCAACTGGCGACGGCTCCCAAGTTCAAGCCAAGCGAGGTGCCAGAATTCACCGCCAGCTACCGGCAAGGCGTGGCACGGTTCTACGGCCGAGCTTTGATCTAGGATCGCCTTCGGGAGGGTCGGAGCGCCGATCCTCCCCTGCCGTACAAACGACGCTGAGCCGGGAACTGGAGATAGATCGTCTCATGTGACACCCGCATCGTTCCATCGTTTCCGTGCTATGTTTCAACCATTCCGATATTTGTTAAGGAGACCATTGATCCTGCAGCTTGGCTGCGACCATCGACTGCAGATGCGGACTAACCGAGAGCAAGCAAGGCTTCGGCAGGCTACGGTGATTTTTTCGAGACGATAAGCCACGTGGTCGATTTAGAGGTGTTCTCCAAGCGTTGCACTTGCAGACTGATCGGAGTCCTGGGTTGGCATCGCGCTCGCGACATTAATCGTGTCACACGAGCGGGCGGGATGCTTTACTAATAATCAACTCTCAAGCGTTTAGCCAGTGACTGAGGCTCTGGCCTTCAGTACAGCGTACCCATTTAGCGCCTCGCCATGTTTCTTTACACGGACATGCGAGGCGCTTTCCGTTTGATCGAATTGGCTCAATGCGGCCATTAACACCTTCTTTACCATATGATTGTACCAAGGATCGCCTTAGCAAAATATTTGTCGAGCGCTCGCGCATTGATGATGACTATCAATGAGGTGCATCATGCATGCCTCCCACAGATCGAACTTCCCTGTGGCACACTCTGCGGCCTACACTATGGTTAGTCAGTACGGGGTGGATGCTGCGTTCGTCGCTCAGCGCGAAGTCGATGCCAAGATCGAGCGTGGGGACCTCGATGGGGCACTTGAAATTGATCAAGTACGCCGTGAGCTTCTAGATCTTATCATAAACATAGAACCTCCCGCGCATTACTGATCCTCCAAAGCGCTGACGAAATGCTTATCCACTGTAGCAAATCGTAGGTTTGCAGACACTGACGCGCAGTTGATCGCAAACTGGCCTCACCGAGGAGCCAGCAAGGCCGAAACTTTAACCGGCGGTTTATATCGTAGGACAGTCCCGCGAAGCGTCGCTTCTAGCGTAAGAATGAGGGTGGCCTGCCACTATGCTCATCACGACCCTCTTTTGCGGACGGCTACGGGATGGTTGATACATCACCACTCGAGCAGAGGATCAAAAACCCTGCGCCCCGCGATTAACGCGCCTTTCACCGTATCCAATTACAATTATGAAATAGAGTTTCCACATAAGTATCCTTGTCGAAAGACAAACACTTTCAACTCGGGGGGGCACATGCGCTACTGGCATATCACTAAGCCCATCAAGGCTTAATATCTTTTAACAGTCTGAGTAGCTATCCCGATTCTTACCACCGTATTTCGCAGGGGATAGTGCAATGCGTCAATGGAACAGCGGTAAGCCTCACAGAGGCTGGTGACTGAATATGCGATATCCCAATAACTCAAAGCTCGATAACGCTTAAGCTCGAAAATGCCCGGCTTTCCAAGCTGGGCACTTTTTGCCATCAAGACCTGGTCATGTCCTTTACCGGCATCTCAAAGGTGAAGGCCCGTGGAACAAGCCCAAGCACTTTTACGGCCTTTTGCATGGCTTCGTTATGCGTCGATATCGTGAAGTGGATTTCGGTAAACCACCCGTTTAGGTGAATCTTCCGAAACCGCGAAAGTACGGCAGCAAAGGCGGCAGGAGCGGTAGGCGAACCCCAGGCAAACGTAATTGTGAGCGTTCGATCATCATGGTCCTCGCCCCAATTGATACCGCCAACGCACGTTCCGCTTTCATCAAAAGCCAGAATTGCGGGATGGTCCCATTTGCATGGTGGATATCTCAGCCAACCATTGCGCTGATGATCGACCCCCGCGGCGTAGGCAGCCCTCAGGCCTTCCTTGCTATGTGCGAGTTTGGTAACATGCTCCAAGCGTAAACTCATGTTATAGCTCTCCGCCCGCGCTTGAAAGTCATGATGCCAAAATGGCGCACACCGGTGGTCATTACCAGTCCCGGTCGCGTACGCGGCTCTGCGTGGCTGTAGATCGATGGATGCCGATACCAGGACGGGTGCTCGGTACCTGACAGCGTCCATTCAGGCGGGTTCGCGATCTCGGGGTTTGTGCCGTTGGGCGCACTATGGCCCATCCCACTTGCCTAATTATCGATCTACGGCGCCCACCGCGCCACATGGACTCTTCTGCAGACCCATCGCGCCGGGTGTTAAACAAAAACAGCCGCCAACCTCGAGAGGTTGACGGCTGCCGTCACACAGCTGGACACTGGGACCAGCGGTAAAATGTGCTTAGGCGAACGCGATCTTCGCCTGGCGACGACGAACGCGCATCGATGCGCCGATACCACCGATACCGAACAGCATGATTGCCCAGGTACCAGCTTCAGGAACTGCTGCCGTCGGCTCGAAGGTCGCGGTGCCGGCATAGGAGCCGTTGCCACGCGACGTGCCGTTCACGACGATCTGGTTCGGCACACCCGAAGCGATCGCGACGTCGTTGATCTCGAAGAACTCAGCATTGCCGACGATGGTCTTCGTGGCTGCGAAGCCATTGATGAACACCGACAGGATGTCGAGATCGGTCGAGCTCGTCAGCCGCGTGGTGTTCGTGCTCAGCGTGCCGCTAGCCAGACCGGTCTGATCGATAATGAAGTTGAAGGTATCCTGGAACGTGCCGGCCGCGATGCCCGAACGGCCGAAATCTGCCGAAACGGTACCATCGTTGATATCGCCGCGAACGGTGAATTCCGGATCGTTCGGGGTGAAGTCAACTGCATGAGCCGCTGGGGCCATCGCGAAGGCGGATGCGAATGCCATGGTCGAAAAGAGTAGACGCTTCATGATAATTTCCTCAAGTTTGTCCTTAACGAAATAATAACGGGGGCCATGGCGACACGCAAACCGCTCTATCGTAAAATCCAGCTATCACCCTGATAATGTCGATTTTCGGGAAGATCGTGCCTTTTTGGTCACAGACGACGCTACCGAGACCGCTGCCCGTAGCTTTGGGCAAACCTTTCCTTGCAAAAAGACCGGCTCAAGATGACCCCTGCGGGAATCGAACCCGTGCTTGAGTCGTGGAGCCGTAATTCGCGTCACTTTCAATGATGCTTGCCTGAATGCGCCTCAAAACCGGCGTCATGTTCAGCAATGGATTACAGCGCAGGGCCATCAGCGATGGTATGCCGACGAGTTTGCTGAAGCGGCTTGAGCGTTACCGCAACTAAGCCAGCGCGGCGTTTTCCGTGTCAAAGCACGAACGCGCGGCTTTGACCACTCCACCCCTCCTCATCGAGATGGGGCTGTCAGGTTCGCCGCGGATCGTCATGTCGTGGCTTAATGCTCGGAACGATCCGCTGCCACTGGCCGCTGATTGCCTACGGGAGAGCCAGTATGCTGCGTACCTTGAGTCCTGAAGTTCTGAACGTCTCAGCAAACGAGGGGGCGGGCTGTTGAAGGGGCTAGCCTTGCTCTCACACTCAACATCGTGGCGGCGTAAGCTTTGTCCGATCAGTTGCTCTCCAGATGCGCCTTGGCCCGTCAGCGGCGGACAGTGATCAGGCAAGCGCCCCACTCGGGCTCATGTTCGTCAGGATGAAATGCTTGCGACATAGCCAGCGCACAAAAAAGAGCAGCTCCTAGCCGCCTAGGGAAGGGGTGCCGCTTCCGATAGGTATCTATCGAATGGCCGGGGGTGGATACGGGTGGTCCTGCTAATATAAAACAATTTTAGTTGATCAAATTTACGAAATCGTCGGACGCACCTCGACGACATGGTTGTAGCGGGACCGTAGATACCAAGTTATCAAACCTTCTGATGCTTTAGTAACTTGCGCTGGCGCGATCGCTGCCACCCATCGCGTTGGAGATGTCGGCCTTGCAACTGCAGGCGGTCGTTCCGAAGTGCCAGCGCTGCAAGGCCTTTAGTTTAGGCGCAGTCGCTTGCGGTATGCTCGCTCAGTCTTGCTACACAGAAAGCCGGAAATCCAAACATTTCTTAGGTTCTGGGCAAGCCGCTCTTCGTGCGGGCAGTCAGATAGCTTGCCGTCGATAGTCTGACCCGCGACCCGACCAGCTTCGAAAGTTTGCTCCATGATTCGATCAATGCCTTGCATGGCAAAAAAGGTAGAACCCAACCCCTTTCTACCGAGCGAACAAAGTTCCTTTCTACCGAATGAACTAAGCCCCAAAGTCCGGCCCTATCCTCATCTGGATAGAACGCGTGGGGATCGGACACCGGTCAATGTGCAGGCCGGGCCAAGCGGGGTGGCGGGCGTTTCGGAACATCGGGGACGGGTTTCGCAGGAACGCCACCTGCGAAGCCGATCCGGATGTAGGCTCCGCTTCCGTGCATTGCCTGAAAAACGGCGACCGCTTCGCTTTCCTTCATCCGCTTGCCGATCAGCAGCGCGCGCTCGGCGCTGACATAGCCCAGATACATACCGCGGTCACTGGCGATGGCAGCGGCATTATCGTCGGGCCAGTTGGCCAACCTTAAACGCAACTCGACCGCGGGGCTAAGCGCACCGGGCATACTGCCATAGCAAGTGTGTCATAAAGAGAATTGCGAGGGCGCGGTGGGCCTTTGCATCACGTTAAATCGAAAGTCTAAAATGCTATCATTTTAACCGAATTTTAGGCGTGCTGACGGATGACGGCCCCATGAACACTCATCGGCCCTGTGACTGGTGCCGGCAAAGGTCGGCTTGATCGTAGGTATTCGAACCGAACGGCGATGAGTCTTCCAGCCGTGCTCATCACATCTCTTGCAGATGAGCATCCGGATATCATCCAAAACGTGTCAACTTTGGGGTTCAAGCTTCGCTCAGAATACGGAGTTACGGTCGGACGGTTTCTTTCACTCGATATACCGGGGCTAACTGCCTACTCCGGATGGGTGGCGTGGTCATATCTTGACCAATTTGGGCTCGATGTGGCTAACGCCATTCCGGAGCCGGTCATCGAGTACATCATTACGATGGCGTTACAGGCCAGCGAGGGCTTTTACCCCGAGGTCGAGCGCCGAAACTTCGACATTTGATGGTCCGGTCAGCCCCCATGAGTGATCGAGAGGTCTGGATACAGGCAGGCGCCATCCTTGCAGAACACGGCGAACATACCCCGGATTATATCGTCGATCAGATGGTCGCTGCCATCGGCGACCCTGTCGCCGTAAAGGATTGGCACCGCATTGCTGCTGCAGTCGATGTTATTCAAGGCACTTGGGCATCTACTGCAAATTGCTGATCTCGGAATAGGCTTCGGAACGTCGCAGCTGTTGCACAATCCCGTTGAACGAGGCCGTCACACTCTGGCTCCGGCCGATCTCGTTATCGTGCTGCGCACCTTCCCAGAACATAACGAGTGGCCAGTGCTCGGCGCAAGCATGCCAGAGGCACCGCAGGGCTAGGCGCACCGCTGGCGTGTCCACGCGACCACTGGCAGTCTCACTGAGTGTGGCTCGCAGAACCTGGACCGCCAGATTGATCATGGCTCCTGCGGTCATGCGGGCCTCTAGTTATATGACCGCGTTGCGCTTTCAGTGGCATTGAGGAGCTTGACCTGATCGCTAAACCGCAGGATCGTAGTCGGGCGCTGCCCGATCTCAAAGACTTGCGAGACTTCGGTTACGAGGACTTCCGTAAGGTTCTCGAATGCCGGATGACCAAGGAGACGTCCTATGGGGCGTCCGACGGCCGCAGCAGCGACTTCAGGCGACAACTCCATGCCCGGAAGGGATATGCTGGCGTTCTTACCCGTAATAACAGTCATGCGTCTAGAGCCGTAGGGCATCGGCAGCAAGATCGTTAGCGCTAGGTGACCGTCAACAAGACGCACCTCGCTTATCTCGATCGCATTCGTACGCGGAACTGCTCGCACGACGGCGAACTGCTCCGGGTCCACCCCGTGGTAACGCAATATCGCGGCAGAACAATTGCTAATCGTAACGGCCGCTGGCCGATCCGCTGGTTGCTGACCCTCAGTCGGAACACGTGCAGTCATATCAGGGGAACCGGTTTTATCATTTGTGCTCCGGCGCATTTATGTCGGTACTGACGGCCTATACTTTTGGAATGCTTTAGATTTGGTTGTAATTACGTGAGCGCAGGAATGCGGTGGATGAACCACAGCCGCCAATGGTTTTCATTCACCTATGCCATCAAGCATTCTTAATCAGACTTTAACCATCGATGGGGCAAGCATGCGGGGCCGTAAAGGATGATACCAAATGATGGATAACCTTCTAATAACGACGTTCGCCGAATCGGGTAAGGTAGCGAATGCGGCTGATGAAATGGAGAAAGCTGTCTGGTCCCGTATGGGGTTTCTGAACTTCTCAGATCCCTTCGTTCACTACTTTGATCTGATGGAACGATATCCGGAATATCAAATTGCCGTCATTGATCGTGATCGTGACTATGTCGTGGCAACTGGCAACCTCGTCCCGATGTTTTACGACGATCCGTCCAACTTGCCGGAGCGTGGCTGGGATTGGGCGCTTCAGTGCGCTGCCGAAACGACTAGCTGTGCACCGAACATGGTGGTGGGCCTTTCTGTTTCCGTACCGGACGCACATCGTAATCGTGGGTTGGCCCGCGTGGTGCTCGGTGCGATGCGCAACCTTGTAGAGAGCAAGGGCCTTGGCAAGCCGTTTCTCCCAGTGCGGCCGACCATGCTCGAGCAGCATCTCGATATGGATATCGCGGACTACGCGATATTGCGGCGGGAGGATGGTCGGCTCTACGATCCATGGTTGCGAAGTCATGAGAGGGCGGGGGGGCGCATGGTCAGTTTTTGCCGCAAATCCATGGTCATCGAGAAACCGGTCGGTTTTTGGGAGGCGTGGTCGGGTCAGCTTTACGAACGGTCCGGGAACTACCCTATCGCGGGCGGGCTGGCGCCTGTGGCGATCGATCTCGAGAGAGGGATGGGAAGCTATGTGGAGCCGAACGTCTGGTATAATTGATCGGCGCAGGCCGAGCCTGACCTCCATCGCGGTTCGAAAGCCTGCGACCACGCAGGCGCGCTCAATCATCCGTTATCAACTAAGCAATGCGGACTAGACAAGATCCCATTCCTTCTGGAGCACGGGATACGGGACGGGAAGAACAGGACCTAGAAGCGTCGCGTAAGTGCTAGTCCCGCGGTGCGCGCAAGGATCGGGCCCCACAGAGTGGCTGGCGAGATCCCTCCGCCGTTGTCGGCACCGGCGTAGCACAGCGAGTTCGTCACGTTGCGGACGTAGCTTTCCAAACTCCATCCTGCATTACCGGCATATCCCAGCCGCACGTCGCCTCGGGCGCAGACAGGCACCCGCCCAAAGCCCCGGTCGTCGAACGAGCGCCGTGCGCGGCTGGCGTAGAACGCCTCGCTCTGCACGTACAATTCGCCGTTTCGAAGTGGCGTTTGTAGGCGCAAAATCGCGCTCGTGGTTAGCTTAGGATTGCCTAGACCACCGCAGTCGGCGAGCGTGCAGCCGCGATCGCCGGTCTTAACGGTACGCGTCCAGGCGCCGGTGAGCGCCAGACTGACGTGACGGCCAAACCGCAGTGCCGCCTCCGCCTCAATGCCGGTGCCCCGGACCCTACCGATATTGATGACCTGCGTACTGCGGAGCACCGGATCGAAGACGTTGGCCTGCAGGTCGTTGTAGATGTAGTGAAAAGCCGTAATGGCGGCGGTGCCGCGACCGTCAGGAAGTCGGCCTTTCACGCCCAGCTCAACGCTGCGGACTGTTTCCTTACCATAGTCGTCGGGCTTTGTGCCGGCGGGAACGAGATCGTAATCATCGAGCGGTTCGGAGGCGACGAGGCTGAACGTTCCAAACCCTCCCGCCTTCATGGCCTTGGTGGCGCTTAGATAGATCGTCCAGTCATGGTTTGGGGCCCAACGTGCGTAGACGCGCGGCGAAACGCCGTCCCAAGCCTGTGCCGCCCGGACGTAACGGCTAGTGTAGTAGGTCGAGAGCCAAACATTTCCCAACGTGCTCGCGACCTGCGGCACGTCGAGATCGAACCGCTTGTGATCCCACGTGTAGCGAGCACCTGCTCCGATCGTGAAATCCGGGCTCGCCTTCCAATCCAGTGCCCCGTAGGCCGAGATACCCCAGTTCGCAGCTTTGGCACGGTTCACGTCGGTCAGAATGCCGTCCGCCGCAGGTACGAAGACCCGATCTCTGCCATAGATGTCCGCCACGAGCTGGTTGCAGTCCGCATATCCATAGCCTGGGCCGCAGACGATCTGCTCCGATATGCCGTTGGTATAGCTGCCTTTCACGCGCTCACGGTAAGCCGAAATGCCTGCCGCCCATTGCAGCGGACCTTTGCCCGTCGAGACGGCGGTGAACTCCTGACTGGCATAGTCGCCGTGCTGTCTGACGCCGAACGAATCGATAACCAAGGGTGTGCCGTCGTAGTCCTCAAGATACCGGTAGCGATGAGCACGTAGTCCGGTGAGCGAGGCAAGCGTCACTGAGCCTGCATCGTGATCGATCCTTAGGGTTAGCGAGCCGACACGGCTGTGGTCACGCAGCTTCGATAGATCACTGTCGACGTCCCGCCGACCGCCCCGGATCTCCAGTTGTGGATTCAGTTCGCGTAGCAGGCCAATCACCGCTGCATCGGTGATCCTAGCGCGATGCGGTGTGCCGCCAAGTTCGCGGTCGTCATATTCACCCGTAAGCCGTACCGTCGTGTCATTGCCCCGATGAAGCAGTGATACACGAGTTGCGGCCACGTCGCGGGATCCTAATTCTTTCGCATTGGGGAAGCTCGCATTTTGTGACGATCCTCTCTCGGTTTCCCGATCAACGGCCGCGCGAAGCGCCCAACCATCGCCTAACGCGGCGTTGTAAGCCCCCTGAACCTCAAAGCGGTGCCTAGTGCCCGCACGGATCGTCACGTAGCCTTCGGCCGCGTCCGGATCGGGCGCCTTGGTGACGATTGCCAGTGCTCCGGAAATCGCATTGCGACCGAACAGGAACACCTGCGGCCCGCGTAGCGCCTCAACGCGTTCCAAATCATAGGCGGTGGTGATCACCGAACCTGTCCGACCTTGGTGAACGCCGTCTCGAAAAATTCCAATCGAGGGATCGCCACCAAGCCCGTAGTCGTTTGAAACGATGCCGCGAATGGCGATGCCGTCGACGAAGTTGTTCTCTGCGAAGCCGGAAAAACCGGGCGTGAACCGTATAACTGCCTTGGTATCACCCAAATCCGCTGCGTCGAAGCCTTTTCCGGACAAGGAAGTGATCGCGGCCGGTACGTCTATTTGACGCTCCGATCGACGCTGTGCGGTCACGATGATGTCCCTTGGTTCGTCGACGTCAATTCGTGATGTGGGAAGCTGGGCTGATGACGTGGTCGAGACCGATCCCGTCAACATCGCACCTGCCACCAGTCGCGAGAGCAAGATTTGTGAGATACGAATTGCTATTTCGCCACGCGCAGCGACGCTACCGGATCGACGGTGAACCCCTGGGATACAAGTGTGTTCAATTCTCGTACATGGTCAGTTGCTTTGATAGGTGGAAGCGCTCGTCCGTAGAGCCACCCCTGGAACTGATAGCAACCGAGCGCCTGAAGGATCCGCGCCTCGCTTAGGTGCTCGACGCCTTCGGCCACCACTTCGATGCCGAGTGCACGGCCAACGTCGATGACGGCTTTCACCAGGGAGGCAGAGCGCGGGTCCCGCAGCTTGCCGTCGCAGATGAAGCTGCGGTCTATCTTAAGTTTGTCGAAGGTGAAGTCTTGGAGGTAGCTCAGGCTTGAATAGCCCGTTCCAAAATCGTCAAGACCGATTTTGAAGCCCATAGCTCGGATGGCTTCAAAGGTTTTCCGGGTATCGGCAGTTGAATTGAGAAGAAGACCCTCCGTTATCTCGAACATTATGTGCGCAGGGTCAGCGCCGCTTATGCGTAGTTCGCGACTAAGGGTGTTGATCAGGCCAGCGGTGCTGATCTGCAGCGGTGACAGGTTGATAGAAACCCATAGCCCCGGCCACCGCAGGGAATCACGGAAGGCCTGTGAGATGATCCAGTCCCCAAGTATGGGCATCAGTCCCGCTCGCTCGGCGATCGGGATGAATTCTGCTGGCGGCATCGCTGCCGCATCGTCCGCCGGCCAGCGCAGCAGGGCTTCCATGCCGCAGACGCAGGCGCTGCGGATATCGACGATGGGTTGGTAGTGGAGTTCGAAGCGGCTGGCTTCGAGCGCATCCTGAATCCGCGTTTCACGTTCCTTCCGCACAACGATCTGGTCGTGCATGCCGCGGTGATACACTGCGCAACGCGCGCGGCCGCCGTCCTTGGCCTCGTACAGGCCAATATCAGCGTTGCGCAGCAACTCGCTGCTTCCGCGGCCGTGATCTGGTGCAATCGCAATACCGACCGATACGCCAATGCGTGACGGCTTTCCTGCAAGATCGAAAGGCTCTGCGAAAGCGCGTTGTATGCGATTTCCAAAGTCCTCTACCGATAGCCACTTTTCCGCATGCACCAGAGCAAACTCGTCGCCGCCGAAGCGCGAGACGAGAACACTGTCCGGGAAACCATTTCGCAATCGTTTGGCGACGGTCTTGATGAGAACATCGCCGACCTCGTGGCCCCACGTGTCATTGACGGTCTTGAAGTTATCGATGTCGCAAAATGCTACCATTGCGGGATTTGAGTCAATCAGGTGGGGAGCAAGCAATTTGTTGAAGTGTTGCATGAAGAGACGACGATTGGGAAGCGAAGATAGCGGATCAAAGTTGGCAAGGAAACTGGCCTCTCGCTCTTTGTCAATCAGCGAGATTGTCATCTTCTGCATTCGGCGGAATGTTGCGACTAGCAGAATTGCGGCGATCGCGGTAACGATGACGAAGAGCGGCAAGACGTATTGTAAAAGGATCCGGCCTGGTCGGCGGGAGGCCCATACAAGTTGGACGATCGGTTGGCCCTTATCATCTGTTAGAATATATGTGCCCGAATATTTATGCGAGGACGTTAGCGGTCTTACATGAAGCCCGTTGATCAGCAACGTGTCGGCATAGGTCTGAATGCGCTGCTCATTTATTTTGACGGCGCTGACGATCAAATGTGGCCGCTGCCGCAAGACCACACGTTCAGTGACTGGCACGATCGTCATGACCGTTAGGATCACAGCCTCGCCGGCATCCCCGATGATATGCGAACTCCAACGGCCACGCGAGTTGCTGCCGAGGGAGCCAGGGTACGCTCCACGATGTGTCTCAATGTTCGCGTCGCGTATGCGGCGACCGTCCTCTTTGCCGCTGCGCACGATCCTGACCAGTTCTGCTAATTCGCCGCCGTAAGGTTGAAGCGAAGAGGGGGGAAGCTGCCGACCGCCTTCGTAACCGTAGATTGGCTTGTTATCCTGATCGAGTATCCAGACGGCATCGTGTCCGTTCACCTTGCTGAGATATTGACCGATTTCATTGTTAAACCAGTCAACATCCATAACCGATGTCGTGGTCTTCTCGGCCGCGACGTCCCAAAATGCGATACTCTGAATTTCGTTTAAGGCTTCCACCACGTCTTGGCTGACAGCATTGTCAATTAGCTGCCTTTGCGTGTTCAGTGCATCGGAATTCATTGAGAGTCCGGCAAGCAAGATCGCAAGGATCCCGGCGAGAGCCAGGCATAACACGACGCTTGCAACGGTTGCAGTGGGCTTCACATGACGGGGCATACTTATCGTTGGAGGAACGTATGTCATACCCGATCGGCCTTCTCGTCTGCCTCCGCTAGAAATCATAGGCCAATAGTGTTTTAACACCGTTTGAGCCTATGGTTAGCATATGCTTTACAGGCGGTTAAGAGGCATGTGCGGTCTGAACCGCGTGCCCGAGCCAATCAATTGGCTGACCGATAACGGCAGCTGCTACACCGCTCGCAACACACGTGCGTTTGCCCGGGACATCGGGTTGATCCCGCGCACGACCGCGGTCAGCAGTCCTCAATCGAATGGCAGGGCTGAGGCGTTCGTTCGCACCCTCAAACGCGATTATGTCCGCGTGAACCCTAGGGCAAAGGCAGAGCATCATCGACCAACTACCCGGCTGGTTCACCCATTATAAAGAGGTGTATCCGCACCGCGCTTTGCGCTATCGATCCCCACGCGAGTCCACCGCGCAAACCTGCAAGGCTCTGTCAGGCCTTTAGGGGGCAACAACAGCACGCGGTTGCTGACAACGCTGATCTACGAGATGCAGAAGGTCGCGGCAGCGTTAGCAGAGCGTTCAGCAAACTCGACTATGGCGGCGGCATGCCCATCACCGATCCAGACAATCGCGCCGAACTGATCGAAACCATCCATCAGCCTTGGAAGGCAACGCTAGGCGAATGCCTGCGTCGCTGGAACGGACTTGATCCACTTAGGCGCACGCAAAGCTATCTCGTGATTGAGGAGAACGGCGGTAATAGGCTGACGCTGAATGCAGCTATGATCGCTATCATGGCTGAACGCCTGGTGGCTTGACGCCTATCGGGGGGGTCGCTCAGCGAGATTTGGCTCTCGCCGCACGATCGTCATCGGGAACCTTCACTATCTCCCGAGCGACCGTGCCGGATCCACTCCGCTTGGCAGCGCGCGGTGCCGAGGACACGATCGCCGGCATCCGTGCCCGGCTCATCGCGAGATACTCAGCTAATAGATGATGCGTGCGTTGAGAAGCCCCGGTTGCTCAATATGCAGCCAGAGGATTGGAGTTGCAGGTGTTATATTTGCTGTCAGAAGCCGGCACGCTAGCGCCCCAAGCGCCTAGTAGGCGACGCAAAACACACGATAGTGGCCAATCAAGGTTGGTGACGGCGTTTTACGACGATCGAGAGCCTGCCGTCCGAAATTATCCGTTTTGCGACGGCAGAAACCACCCAGATGAAGCTTCCGTCCGCAGCTTGCTCGCCTTATTACAGACGTTGATGGCCGTGCTAGGCATGCAAAGTTAATCGAGGAGCGGCACATGGAAGTGAACACTGAGGGCCAAGACACGGGTTCAGAACGAGGCCAGATTCACTTTCTCGCGGCCCTATTGGACGAGTTGATGCGAAAGATGCTCGCAACCGGTGCCCTGACCCAAGCGGAATTGAACGAGATAGAGTTGGCGGCAGCCAAGCGTGTCGGTGGGCAACCGCGCGCTTGGTGAGCTCAATTAGAAGGTAGATAGGACGCCGAAGCGCCAGCTGGGAAATCGCCTGATATAGATGTGATGTGTCAGGCGCATATCGTGAGCTCAATGGTGTTCGAAGCCTTCAAGAATGTGCTGAACGATTTCAAAAACTCGGGCATCCTGGAAAGGCGCCCGCCGCCGCGCCGCGCCGCGCTTCATTTGGTCGAACAACGCCAACCGCTCAGCGCTAATGCAGCTTTGGTGAAAAATAGACAGGATCAATCTCCGTCCCTGGAAGGTTCGTTCCGCCAGTATTAAACTCAAGGCGGGACGCTAAGACAAACCATGTCAAAAGACGAAATAGAAAATCAGCATGCCCGCATTGCTAACGCGTTAGGCATTGATTCAAAGACTATGAAAAATCATCCCTACGACCTTGAGGTGGGGAAGAGTGGTTCTCTATTGGTTCGTTGGCATGACCAAGCGCCCGATGGAGTCATTCGGGAGGGTAGGTTAGGATCATACACAACACACATTCGGCCAAGAGATGACTCTGCCCGTCGGACTTTTGTAGAGAAGGGTGCTCAACGCTATCAATCAGGTTAAAGGATGAAGAACAGTAACTACTCTTTGACCACACCAGATTTCTACATCGTTCCTTAGGGCATATGTCCTTCCATCTGCGACAGCCTCTGCATCATTTGGACATTCCAGATCGATGCGCTCAATAATCCTACCGCCATTGCCAATAACGTACATGCGATATTCCAGCATCACTGTTCTTCCGACCCCTTTCTAGGGAGCTAACATCAAAGAAGGTCAAAGTTGTGTAAAGCGGTATCGCAACCGCGACGGTTTAAAGAAACCTCTAGTTGGTCAGATGTTAGCTGAAGTTGCCGCCTTGTTGATTCGTTCAAGGCGGGCGTTAGGGTGGTACCATGACGGTAATAAGTCCCTGTGGTCTGCAAGCGAACTTAGAGAAAAATACGAGCGCATACTTTGCGCGCCTGGCGATTTGATCGAGCTACGTCTCAAGCCCACCATCCCGTCCGATGATAGTGCCGCACGATGGCTAACGCGATTCGGCCGCCCGAAACCGGCTGCTGCGGCTCTCTCCCCATTATCCCCGTTCAACGGTCATGTGTGTAAGATACGGTTTCAATCGCAACTATACGACAAACACATGATTTACGACATCCCCGGTTTTCGCCTTCGCTGAATCAAAGCCGCCTTCGGTCATAACGTTCGACAAACCCTGTCGCTTTGATAGGGTGTTCGAGAACGTGCTTTCGGGGGTTTGTCGTACATGCTGGTTGGATATATGCGGGTCTCGTCGGCCGATGACCGCCAAACGGTCGATCGTCAGCGGGACGCGCTAGTCGCAGCCGGCGTCGATCATTGTCATCTCCATACCGACAAGGCATCCGGCGCACGCGACGATCGGCCGGGACTGAAAGCCTGCCTCGATTATCTGAACCCGGGCGACGCGCTGATAGTATGGAAGCTCGACCGGCTTGGACGGTCGCTGCCGCACCTACTGGCGATCGTTACAGATCTGAAGACGCGCGGTATCGCGTTCCGCTCGCTGACCGAGCAGATGGATACGACCACGCCGCACGGCGAATTGCTGTTTTCCCTCTTCGGCGCACTCGCACAGTATGAGCGCGCACTGACGCGCGAGCGCGTAATGGCCGGGCTTGCTGCAGCGAAGCGTCGCGGACGCAAGGGTGGCCGCCCGCCGATGATCGATACCGAAACCCTCGAACGGATTACAACCGCGCTGGATGGTGGGGCCAGCAAGGCATCTGTCTGTCGAACCTTTAAGGTACCGCGCTCGACGCTAATCGGCACGCTGGGCCGGATCGGCTGGACCGTACCCGCGAAGACCTAACTCGATCGCATCAAGTAGTCTGTCCGAAGAACACACGGCGATCGAGAATAGGCTCTGCAGGGTCGCTCATCCTAAGTGATATGCCGTAATCACGGCACCAAACGACGGGCAACTCGTGCCTCATCATATGCGGTGCGTCCCAAGATGGACCATTGAACGGCAATTTCGTGAGCTTTCGGCAAACGGATCGCTTCCTCGTTAAATATCTGCTTATCTTGAACTTCGGAGCGGTTGAACCTAATTGCATGCCCCCCTCCAAAAATACAGAGATTATAATGAACGATGACATCAACGCGGTCGAGTTGGCCGCTGAACTGACCGCTGCGTGGTTGGCCAATCCTAACACCCGCACGAATGCGGAGGATGTGCCCGCATTTTTGCGGTCAATGCATGCCGCTGTCGCTCAACTGTCAGGCACAGCTACTTCTGCAGCCCCGGAAGAAGCTGCTCAAGCTTATGAGCCTGCTGTCACGGCGCGTAAGTCGCTGGCGTCGCCCGATCACATCATTTCGATGATCGACGGCAAGTCATACAAGACGTTACGCCGCCATCTGTCGAGCAATAGCCTTACACCTGAGGAATACCGAGCGCGATACAACCTGAAGGCCGATTATCCCATGGTCGCACCATCGTACTCGGAAGCACGGCGGACCATGGCAAAGTCGATTGGTTTGGGGCGTAAACCCGGTCAGACAGCCGAAAAGGCTACTGATGATTCTCCTAAGGCTCCCCGCAAACCTCGTGCAACCAAGGTAACCGAGGAGGCATAAACGAAAGCGGGGAGGCGAGCCCTCCCCGTTTCCGTTCGGCTTCGCCAGGTTTCGGACGTCTCGTATGTCGCGACTTTTGCGACACCGGCGCGCTTGCATCATGCCGCTCTCAGACCTGCCCCATTCCGAGAAACGATAGTCATCGGGACCACGATCGACCTTCCGATAATCGTATAGACCTGGAGCAATGGTCTGGATGGATCAGGAACCTAATGCTCCGCATCAGTCGTTACGATCCAGTATCAAATGTCGCGCTACGATGGCGCGATGATAGGGGAACATAATGGCCGATCCACACAACAAGGACGGGGCTCCTCCGCGCTCGATTCATATCGAGAAGAAAAAAGTTAACTGGCTTGCCTGGATTGCGCTTGCCGCAGGTATTTTGGCGCTGCTGTTTGCACTCAGCCGTTGCGGGCATGACGAGACAGTCGCAGTTGCACCGACCCCCAGTTCGTCGCCGACCGAAGTCGTTGCAACGACCCCAGGCGCGTCGTCGGCTACAGCGCTTTCGGGCACCTCAGGCCTTGGTGGTTACCTCAGTGGTATCGAAGCTGCACCGCGGACATTCCAGTTCGAACAACTGACCTTCGATACGGCTAAGAGCACGTTGCGTGCCGGCGATGCACAGGAAGTGGCGACCATTGCCACTGTCCTCAAGCAGTATGCAAACACACGCGTCCGCATCGCAGGCTATGCCGACGCTCGGGGGCCGGCAGTGGCTAACGTTGCTCTTGGCAAGGCGCGCGCCGACGCGGTCAAGGCGGGCTTGGTTGCGCAGGGTATTGATGCCGCTCGCATCGAAACCGTGTCTGGCGGTGAGACCGATCCGGTCGACACCAACGCTACGACCGCCGGTCAGGCTGAGAATCGTCGCACCGAGCTGGTCGTAACCTCGCGCTAATTCACTGACATATCTGGAGATCACTCATGACCCGTACCATCACCGCCTTTTTTGATGAGCGTAATGACGCTGAAGCGGCCCAGGAACGCCTAAAGCAGTCACGCGTGGATGCCGATCACATCCGCATCCATGACAAGACCAGCGACGGCTACAATGAAACCACGCGCTCGACGCACGAGGATCGCGGCATTTGGGCGTCGATCAAGAATGCATTTCTGCCTGACCATGACCGCCACACATACGAAGAGGGCGTGCGTCGTGGCGGCTTCCTTCTGACCGCAGACGTCGATGACGATGCCGTCGGTGAGGCCGTCAGCGTCCTGGAAGAAGCAAACACGGTCGATATCGATGAACGTGCCGAATCCTGGCGTTCGTCGGGTTGGGACTACGAGCCAGCCGAGGCAGCGGCGACCGCTGCCAGCTATGGTCTCGATGCTTCGCCGGATCGGGCATTTGCAACGTCTGGCGACGATGTGCCACCGGCCAACACGTCATCGATTTACGGACGTCGAGATCTGGACCGTGGTTCGTCGCGGGTACGCTCGTACGGCAACGACCATAGCAGTGGTAGCAAGGCGAAGGGCATGGCTGACGAGGCGCTTGGTAACGTCAAGCAGGCAGCCGGCAGTGTGTTTGGAAACGAAAGCCTGAAACACGACGGTATCGAGCAGGAACGTCGTGGTGAGAGTGAGCAGGGCAAGGGCCCAGACCGCTCATAGACCAAAATGATGATGAGCGATGGCAGTGCCATCGCTCATCATCTCCTAGTTTATTAGCGATTAAGAATGCGCGGCTTCCTGCGGCACAGTCTCATTCCCCACCGGAAAGACCCGTCATGATCGCCGCTTCCGGGTTCCCCGACCCATATATCCTCATTCTCACCGGCTTTGGCCTGCTTACCGCGCTGGTTGTCTGGTTACCGCTGGCGCTTCGTAAGCTACCGCTATCGCTGCCGATCGTCTGCATCGCGCTTGGCGCTACGCTGTTCTCGTTGCCGCAGGTCACGCTCAGGCCGCTGCCGCTTCTTTATCCCGAGATCACTGAACGCTTCACCGAGTTTGTCGTGATCATCGCGCTGATGGGGGCTGGTCTGAAGATCGACCGGGTGTTCCGATGGCAGGACTGGGCGGTTACCTGGCGGCTGTTGGCGATCACGATGCCGCTGGGCATTCTGGCTATCACGGCGGTGACGGCATGGGGAATGGGACTGCCATGGGCGATCGCTCTGCTGCTTGCTGCCAGCCTGGCCCCCACGGATCCTGTCCTGGCAGCCGATATTCAGGTCGGGCCACCCAAGAGCGAGGACGAGGACGAGGTACGGTTCGGGCTCACCTCTGAAGCCGGCCTCAATGATGGCTTCGCATTTCCGTTCGTCCATCTTGCCATCATGCTGGCAGCCGCAACCGCAGCCGGGAACAGCAAGCCGTGGCTGGGTGAGTGGCTGACTTACCGCGTCTTATGGGAAATCGGCGCCGGCGTCGGCGCCGGGTGGCTGATCGGTCGGGCCTTTGGCTGGCTGACCTTCCACGTTCCAGCGCAAACCAAGCTTGCGCAGACCGGTGACGGCCTGATCGCGCTGGCTGCGACCTGCATCTCCTACGGCTTTACCGAGATCATCCACTGCTACGGCTTCCTCGCCGTGTTCGTGACTGCTTTGACGTTTCGAGGGACGCACCGGACCCACGACTTTCATCACGACATGCACGACGTCACCGAGCAGATCGAACGGCTGGCAATGATGGTCTTGCTGTTGCTGTTTGGCGGTGCGCTGGTCAGCGGGCTCCTGAATTCGGTATCGTTGACGGATGCGCTGATCGCGCTCGTGATCCTGCTGGTCATTCGGCCGATTACTGGACTGGTCGGCCTGGCCGGCCACCGGGCTGACCGCTCGGAAAAGCTGACGCTGGCCTTCTTCGGCATCCGCGGCGTCGGATCGATCTATTATCTCGCCTATGGTCTGAACCACATCCACGTCGATGCGGCCGAACGTCTGTGGGGCCTCCTCGGGCTGGTTGTGCTGTTTTCGATCGTTCTGCACGGCCTCACCGTGACGCCAATCATGCGTTTGCTCGATCAGCAACATGGGCGAGATCCAGACAAGGATGCGCCTCCCGCCGTGGGCGCTTGAGGCAACTCTGCATCAGGGTAGCGTGAGAACGGCGATTGCATGCCAGATGCAAGAGACGCGTAAAGGGACAAGGCATGACCGAGACGAACAAGGGGAACGCGAGAGGGCACGACGCTGGCAGTCCCTGGGCTATCCCTGCAAAAGGCTGGAAAGACATTACGCTGCGAGCATGGAAGGAAGCAGGCCAGGATAACATCAGCCTTGCTGCCTCCGGCGTGGTTTTCTGCGGCGTGCTCGCCATGGTGCCTATGCTGGGCGCCGTAGTGCTGGGCTACGCCCGAACTTCCTGACTAATATTGCGCAGACAGCGCATGCCTGCCGATCCAAGGTCCTAGCTCGATCGAAGGTGACCGGACCTATAGGTCCCAGCATCTGTTGGTACCTGTCACAACAAGGAAGCCGACATGAATCTCAATGACCTGCTGCCTGATGGTGGCATCGATGCACTCGCCGCCCAGCTAGGCATACCGCGTGACCAAGCCCAGCGCGGCGCAGAAGCGCTGCTGCCGTCGGTTCTGGGCGGCATGGGAAATAACACGACGCAGTTAGACGCCCATGTGAACACGCTTGGCGGCGCAGATCTTGCTTCGAACGTGTTGGGCAACCAGCCGACGCAAATCGATCTCGGTAATCAGATCCTCGGCGGTATCTTCGGATCGAAGGACGGCAGTCGTGAGGTCGCCGACAACGCGGCGCAAAGCAGCGGCCTGGCACCCGAGCTTCTGAAGCAGATGCTGCCGATCCTGGTCATGCTGGTGGCCGGCCATCTGACAGGGCGCTCGGCCGGGCAGCAAGGTGGCCTTGGTGGGATCCTGGGATCTGTACTCGGTAGCCTGGGCGGCGCCGGAGTCGCAAGCGCTGCGCCTGGGGGCGGTCTTGGCGGCGGACTGGGGGGCATTCTTGGTTCGGTATTTGGCGAGCGGCGATAGAGCCGTCCGGACATAAGACCGTCCTGCTCGATCAAACCGGTGGTCTTGAGAACAAGAAACATCCCGTCGTCACGTGGCTACAGCACGGCGATAACATCGACGGCATAACTCGGGACCGCATGTGATGCGGAGACGAGGAAACAAGTGAGCCGGTCCTGTGGCAATTGCCATCTCCGTGATGATCGTGGCACTCGTAGTCACGATCTGCTGGCTCGCCGCACGTGGCTTTCACAAAGAGCCGAATAGACCACTGCGTGGTAGTCAGACGCTGCCAGCTCAGGCAGCGCAGGGGACGGTAGCAGTAGCGCCTCCGAACGCTAGCCCAGCTCGCTAAATTGAGGACGGTTAAGCCAGCAGTCTAAGGCCGAAGGGGACCGCACAGGGTGCGGTCCCCTTCGGATTGGGCGCGTTAGTTGCGCAGGCTGTCTGGAACGATACCGCCGTTATCGGAAAGCTTCTGCATCACTGCCTTGTGAAGAGCGATGTTCTGCTCGGCTGAGCCGTCGGCGGCTGCATGGACGTTGAGTTCGCTGGCAAGCTCCTTGCGAGCCGTCAGACTGGAATCCAGGTCCAGCAGCTTTAGAAGATCGACGATCGAGCTCTGGTAGTTGCCGCCGCCATCTTTCATCGATGCCATCTCGCTAAGGACAGCACCGACGTCGACGGACTGCTGAGGCGCCGTTCGGGCGGGCTGAGCGGCAACGGTTGGGGCGGCCTGTGGTGAAGCCTGCGGCGCAGTGGCAGGAGCCGGAGTGGGCGTTGCGGCTGGCGCGGACTTGTGGCGGAAAACTTTGTTCATGATCGTGCTGAAGATGCTCATAACCGTGTCCCAATAAGCCGGCAGCTGTGCCGGCAGACATCCAGAACGAACGCGCCTTATGATCGGTCCGTAGCTCGTTGCTGGTGCGGAACGGTCCTTCGAAGGCACGCGTTAAGCGGGCAGCGGCAATATGCAAGCAGATGGAGACGATGATGAACTTCAAGACCCTGGCACTAGTGTCGGTAGCGGCCCTGTCATTGGCCGCGTGCGGCAAGAAGGCCGAAGATACGACTGCCCTCGATAACAGCACTTATGCCAACACGCCCGCCACGGACGTGAACGCAGCTGGTTTCAATGATGCGATGGCAGCACCGGCCTCAGGTGGACAGGCCTTCGCCAACATGGCGGCTGCAAGCGATACGTTCGAGATCGAGACCTCGAAGCTGGCCGTAACCAACGGCGCATCTGCTGCGGTAAAGAAGTTCGCTGGCCAGATGATCACCGCACATGAGGGGTCGACTGCAAAGCTGAATGCCCTGACCGCGACGCTGTCACCAACTTTGACGCCCAACCCGGCGCTGAATGCCGAGCAACAGCAGAAGCTTGCCGATCTGAAGACCAAGCAGGGCACTGATTTCGACACCGCATACGCGGCTGCCCAGGTCGCCGGGCATCAGCAGACGCTCGATACGCTCAAGGGATATGCTGCGACTGGCGACGTGCCGCAGTTGAAGACGTTCGCAGCGGGCTTGGCACCGACGGTTGCAGCGCATCTCAACATGGCAAAAGCCCTTTAGTCCTTGGTTGGGTCTTAGGCGATGATGTATGAAGCCAAGAGGTGCACGTATTGTACCTCTTGGCTTTGCATGACGAGGGGCTAAACGACCTCAATCTGCAATGGCATTCTCGCGCAGAGGAATGGTCTGGCGGCCGGACATTCAGGAGCGCAAGCTGAGCCAGTCCGGGATGGTGAACCTGCGCTACAAGAGCTGTTGGAAGCGCCGGTGGCTTGACCGCTTCCTTGGCTGGCTTGGCGAAGAGCTACCCTATTGCGAGGTGCGCTACCCGTTCTGAACCGTGGCGATCGGATTTATTTGGCTGCCCTAAGCTGCCCCTCATCGACATCGGCCTTTTCTTCCGCATCGACGCCGCGTTCAAGCCTGGCCTCATCTGCGGCGAGTGCCGCCGCATCCTAATTAGTGATGCCAAAGCTGGCCGCGACGTCGGGGCGAAGCGCAGCGGGTCTGGTCGAGCCGCAGGAGGCTAGCTGCTCGGTCCAGCGCATCCGTCGTTTCAAAGCGGCAAGTTCATTCATTGCGCTGTGGGGTACGATCTTTATCGCTTGCCGTCATTGCCCGTCTCTGTCGCTGATCTCCTAAGTTTCGGATGTCGCATATGTTGCCGCTTTTGCGACAATCGCGAGAAACTTGGTCGCTCAGCTCCGTAGGGGTTGCACTTCTTTAATGAGATCTATCAGTAGGCGCAGCCCGGTGGGGAGGTGCCGGCGCCCAGAATAATAGGCGTGGAAGCCGCTGCCTGCGCTCGCCCAGTCCTCAAGAATCGGTTGCAATGCTCCGCTGTCCAGATGCGGGCTAAGGGCGGCTTCCGTCGCGTAGACGATGCCCGCGCCACACAGTCCGAATGCGATGGCAGCCTGGCTGCCATCGACCGTTAGCGGGCCGGGTGTCGCAATGGCGCATTCGTTACCGTCACGCTCGAACTCCCACTGATAAACCTGATTGTTCCCCAGGCGAATGCCAACGCATCGATGGTTTTGCAGGTCCTGCGGACTAGACGGTGCGCCAAAACGAGTAAGGTATGTCGGTGAGGCTGCCGCAATCCAGCGCAGGTCCGGAGACAGCCGCTGCGCGATCATGTCCTCGGGCACCGTGCCGCCATAGCGGATGCCGGCATCGAAGCCGCTGCCGACGACATCGATCATGCGATTGCTCACGCTGATGTCGATCGCGACCTCTGGGTAGCGATCCACGAAGATCGGCATGACCGGCTTGAGCAGCAGCTCGACTGCATCCTCAAGAACATTGATCCTGACGCGGCCGGCTGGGGCATCGCAGTAGCGGTCCAGGGTTTCGCCCGCCGCAGCGATGACTTGCATGGAGCCTCGATGGTCGCTCGAAGCTCCTCACCCGCCGCGGTAAGAGTGACGCTGCGCGTCGTCCTGTTCAATAGTCGAACACCGCGACGCCCCTCTAGCGCCGTAATCGCGTGGCTGAGGGCAGAGGTAGTAACGCCCATTGAGGTCGCCGCCCGACGAAAGCTGCCATGCCTGGCAATCGCCAGAAAATAGGCGAAGTCCGCCAGGTCTGCTCGGCTCAGTTGCATGACGACTCCCTACACCATTGTTGAACATCGTTCATCGGCTCGTTGCGGGCGGGGCCGGTAATGCTGGCGCGTGCAGCACCCTAAATCGTGGTTCGAGACGCTCGTCATCGCGACGATCGGCTGATTGGAAGGGCGGCAACCATGATGAGGATCAGCATGTACCTCGCCACGCTGCTGCTGCCCGTAGGCGCGCAGGCGCAGCAAGGAGCGACCGACATGAGTATTGAACGTAAAGCGGATATGAAAACCGTCGACGGCCTTGCGGAGTATTTCACCGGCAAGGCCACCATCACCGGTCAATTCCAGCGCGATGAGCCATCGCGTGTCTCCGGGGCCATCGTTCACTTCGAGCCCGGTGCGCGCACCGCGTGGCACACCCATCCCGCCGGTCAGACGCTGATCGTGACCGAGGGCGTCGGCTGGACCCAGATTACGGGTGGACAGAAGCTGGAATTCCACGCGGGCGATATCCTGTGGTGCCCCGCCGAACATAAGCACTGGCATGGCGCGACGCCGCATGAAGGCATGACCCATGTCGCTATCCAGGAAGTGGTCAACGCTACGCCGGTAACTTGGATGGAAAAGGTGACGGACGAGGAATATTCCGCACCGCTTGGCACGGAGTAAAATCATGCCGCACGTCATCGTAAAGCTCTGGCCCGGCAAGTCTCGCGATCAGAAGCAGCGCCTGACCGAGACGATTACGCGCGGCGTAATGGAGGCGCTTGAATATGGCGAGGACGCGGTGTCGGTTGCCTTTGACGAGGTCGCTCCCGCTGAGTGGACGCTTGGTGTACGAGCCCGACGTCGCTCGAAAGCGGGCCACTTTGACCAAACAGCCCGGCTACGGCGAGCCGTCCCTCTAAGTCGCCGGATCGATCACGACCGCCTGATCGGTCAACACTTCCCCATACAACCGGAAAGGTTTTCCAATGTCGGACAATCATCGTTTCAGCGGTAAGGTCGCCTGCATTACAGGTGCTGCCAGTGGCATCGGCCGTGCCACGGCCGTCGCCTTCGCGGCCGAGGGCGCGCGTGTCGCCATCCTGGACCGCACGGAGGACGCCCTGTCCGAAACCGCCGATGCTGTGAGCAAGGTTGGGGCTGAAGCCTTGATCATCGCTTGCGACGTGTCCCAGCCCGACCAAGTGGAGGCAGCGGTCGGCCGGGTGGTCGAGACCTTTGGCCAACTCGACATCGCCTTCAACAATGCTGGTGTTGAGAACAAGGCTGCGCCTGTCCACGAGATCGAACTGGCCGAGTGGGACCGTATCCTCGACATCAACCTGCGCGGCACCTTCATTTGCATGAAGCACGAACTGGCGCAGATGGTACGTCAGGGCAGCGGTGTGATCGTCAACACCTCCTCAGGCGCCGGCGTCCGCGGGGTAGCGGGTGGCGCGTCCTACACCGCGTCCAAACACGCTATCATCGGCCTGACCAAAGCTGCGGCGCTCGATTATGCCAAGCAGAACATTCGCGTGAATGCGGTGCTACCGGGCAACATCGAAACGCCGATGATGGATCGCTTCACGGACGGCGACATGCAGAAGGCGACCGATCTTGAGCCGGTCGGGCGCTTGGGCAAGCCTGAGGAAATTGCGGATGCTGTGCTTTGGATGAGTGCTGATCTGGGCGCGTTCGTCACCGGCGCCGCAGTGTCCGTCGACGGGGGCTGGTCTCTCTGACCAAAGATGATGGTGCGGGCTCTTAGCCCGCACTTCACTGTTCGAAGTGAACCGGCCACTTTCGTGCTCCAGCATGATAATGTCGGTCGACCTGCACGAGCGTCCGAAACAGGGAAGCTATCCAGCCAGTCGTCAGCATACAGGACGATCCGACGGCTATTTGCCGTTCAAGGCGCGCTTGGCTTCGAACACTGCATCCGCGGCTTGGCCACCAACCCGGTCTACATCTCGGTTGAACTGATCAACGACACGCGGCGCTGTCAGGCCGTCGAGCCCCTTGCGTAGGAGCCGTTGATACTCCTGCCGAGAGTTGGCCTTGGCAAATGTCCGAGCCTTAAATTCTGACAGTGCGGCTTCGAATTTGAGGCGATCCTTGGGGCCAAGGTCGGACTTCGCTGCGCGTAGTGTCTGATCGAAGGTCGCAGCGCTGCTCCCGTCGATAACGGTCGGCGCGCTAGCGCCGACGCCGCAGGCGGAGACGAGCAAGCACGCGGATAGCACGATGAGGGGTCGCATATGATCACTCCTTGATTGCGACGTATAATAGCTCGGCCTATCAGAGCGCTGCGATCTAGTTGTCACGCTGCTCCGGTCCCCTTCTGCACATGACGTAATTAGCGGATGACCACGACCTTGGCACCTGCATCGCCAGCAATATCCTTCCAGGCCTTGTCCGCGGTGTAGGCCGGTGCGCTGACCCGTCTGGCCAACGCCAGGCAAAAGCGATCGCCCAGCGACAATCCGGCGGATGCGGTCACCGATCGCAGGCCGCCAGCCTCCCAGGCCAGCGCATCGTCGGCGGGCACCACTATATAGGGGAGGGCACCGAGCATGGCGCGGATGTCCTCGAGCGGCGCACCGAGATGAACAAAGTGGCTGATCACCTCGGCCTGATTGACCGCGCAGACCGACGCGTCCGCGATCACGCCGGCAACCTTGCTTGCACCGCGCTCGCCTTTGAGGAGTGCGAGGATTGCCGAGGCATCGAGCACGACATGAGTCATTCACCGCTCTCCGCCCGCCGCGTCGCAAGGAAGGCGTCAACCGAGGCATCGGGATGCTGGGCGTACCGTTTGGCAATCGCCTGCGCCTTTGCCACAGCCTGATCTACCGTACGCAGGATGACACCCTCTGGTGTTTCCTCAACTAGTACTGCGCCACCGCCTTCCAGCCCCAGCCGCTTACGGATGCCCACAGGAAGACTCATGCGACCGTTGGGCGTGATGTTAACCTGAAGTGTCATGTGTCATTCTCTGCTTTAGGTGGCGTTACTGCAGCATAGTACCACAGAACTGACCACAGGGGGACGGGATCTATCCGCGTCCAATCACCCCCGAATGCCAAAATAGTTACTAGCGATAATCTGTATTCCCACTAGCTAGGTGGGTCGTTACAACCGGGCAGCCAAAACAACAAACTCGGGTGAAAAATGTGCATGGTGATGCTGAAACACCCCAATGCCGGATCGCGACCGCGATGATCGAAGGCGGCTCTTCGAATGATAGGGTGGACGAGCAGGGTCTGACCCTGATCGAGGATCGTGCCGTGCAGCCGTGGCTGCCCGATCTCACTGTCGACGATCAATCCCGCGTGGACGATTTCATCACACGCGCCTTGGCCAGCGCGACTCTGCGCGCCTATCGCTCCGACTGGAAACTTTTCTGTGCATGGTGCGAAATGCGCGGCTACCAGGCGCTGCCGGCCAGCCCCCAGGTTACCGCCGCCTTTCTCACCGAACTTGCTACTACCGGCAGCAGTCATTCAAATGGGCGATCACTCTCGAAAGCGTCGATCGGGCGACGGCTAGCGGCGATCGTGTTCGCGCACCGTGCAGCCCAGGTTGAACCACCGACGACGCAGGCCGGAGCCGCGGCACTCGAGAAGGTCATGCGCGGTATCCGCAATACCAAACGCGGTGAGCGGCCGGCCAAGAAGCGGCCTGCCGATGGTGACGTGCTGCGCGACATGGTGCGCACGATCACCGGGACGAGCCTGCAGGATTATCGCGACCGGGCGCTGCTCAGTCTGGGCATGATGGGGGCCTTCCGGCGGTCCGAGCTGGTGGCGATCAACGTTGCGCATGTAAGCGAAGATCCGCGCGGGCTGATCATCCATATTCCGGTGTCTAAGGGTGACCAGGAGGGCAGGGGGCAGTCGGTCGCCATTCTCGATGGTCGGCGCATGGAGCCGGTGCGGCATTATCGTGCCTGGCTCGATGTCGCAGCGATCAGTAGCGGGCCGCTCTTTCGACGGCTGACCCCGCATGGTCGTTTGACCGTCCATGGCCTCAGTCCGCAGACCGTGGCGCTGGTCGTGAAAGCGCGCGCGGCCGCGGCGGGCTACGATCCCGCCCTCTTTGCCGGGCATAGTTTGCGGGCCGGCTTCCTGACCGAGGCGGGGCGACAGGGCGCCAACCTGTTCAAGATGAAGGAGCATAGCCGGCACAAGTCGCTCGAGATGCTCAGCGAATATGTCCGCGATCAGGAAGCCTTTCGCGATCATGCTGCCGAGCGGTTCGCTTGATACGACGAAGTGTCTCTTCAGCGCTGATCCGGATGGCTGGTCGCGCCTCCTGAAACAAAACCACGCGATGCGCTTTATGCCGCCAGAAGCATTGATGCTCGTGGTTTCGACGACAGTCCAAGACGGCAACTCGCCGACGTTTTTGAGGCATGCCCGTAGCGCACATGGCTGCCAGACGTCTGGATCGGCGCCGAAAGCGGGACCCCATTCTGAACGGGGCAACCACCTGTCGTCATTCGGAAAGTATGGGTTCTGAAGGAGGCCCGATCGGCGTCGATCGGGGCCCCTGCTACGTGAAGCTTCGACGCGAATTGAATAGCTTGGCAAAGTCTATCGAGATCTTACTTTCGGCGCCGATCCGCACCTCAGCGAATGGCCGGTTGACGGCCCATTCGGATATCCGTCCTTTGAAGCTACGTCATCATCACATTCGTCAAGAACAGTAACGAGCCGTCGCGGGCGGGTGTCGCGTATCATCCGCCAGTTCGCAACCGACAGGTTTCTCGAATCGTTTGGTTTGTTGAAGGATAGCAACATGATGACCGCCTCGCAAGACGAAGAACCTGGTTTTGAAACCGACGTCAACGAACTGCCGGACGACAAAGGGCCGGAAGATACCCTTGAGGATAAGCCAATCGCTGATGAACAAAATTCAAACGATCTTAAGGACGCACAGAATGAAGGAGCGGAAGAACGAAAAGAAGGCGGCTTACACTGACATAGTCAAGATAGGCCCGGAGCGTAACCCGCCCCGGGCCAGTTTACTGCTAACATTTCGAACGTACTTTGGTGCTAAAGCGCCACATCTGAATTCGTCAGCAGAGTCGGTGGCCTTCAATGCAGCCGGCGGCCATGCTTTTAAGGCATTATGCAACAAAGGCGTTGCTTTGACATCGGTGGCTCGCTCATCTTTTGCCTGACGATCAGATTTTGGATTGTGATGACAACCATCCGTCATTTACGTAAGATTTGTAGCGCGGTTGAACGTGTTGGAGCACCAGATCCTTAATTGGCTGCGGCCTCCTTCTTGAGCATCGCGTCCTTGAGCGTATTGCCTGCGATCCCCCCGGCAGCGACCGCGACAACCACGTTCCCTACGAGAAATTCGACGATACCAACGACGCTGCCGAACGCGATCAGCGCCGACGTCGTCACCGGCAGCGCGGCCGTTGCCTTACCGATCGCGACCTTCGCCTCCTGGCGGACAAGCCGAAGCCGTTCGAACACAGGCTCGAGCGATCGCCCTTGATCGACTGCCGCGATTAGGTCGCCCAACGTATACCCAGGAAAGCCGGATGAGATGAGCGAACAGGAAAAGCGGAACACGATCCAGGCCGCGCGGGTGTATCTGCGGGTAAGTGCTGAGGAGCAGTATCTCGCTCGCCAGGAAGCGATAGTCGCCGGGGCGCGAACAGCTGGATACTATGTGGCAGCAGTTTACCGGGAAAAGGCATCGGGCGCTCAACCGGACCGGCCATAACTGCTGCGCATGGTTGCCGACCTCCAGCCTGGTGAGGTGGTCGTCGCGGAGAAGATCGACCGGATCAGTCGTCTGCCTTTGCCCGAGGCGGAGTTGTTGGTGGCGACGATCAGAGGGAAGGGAGCTCGGCTCGCGGTGCCGGGGATCGTTGATCTGTCCGACCTCGTTGCCGATAGTTCTGGTGCTGCCCGGATCGTGCTCGAGGCGGTGCAGGATATGCCGTTACGGGTAGCGCTACAGACCGCCCGCGACGATTACGAGACCCGTCGTGAACGCCAGCGCGAAGGGATCGAGATCGCCAAGCGGGAAGGCCGGTATACCGGGCGCAAGCCTGACCTTGCGCACCATCGCCGCATCATCGGGCTTCGTGACGCTGGCATGAGCATTGTAAGAACGGCCGAGCTGGCCGGATGCAGCATTGCACAGGTTAAACGGGTAACGGCCTTGCACCGTGCTAAATCGGGTGGGCTACCGACCAAAAAGGTATCGTCGGAGGACGAATTCTCGTCAAAACTCGTGCTTTCGACGACACCCGAGTAAGCCATCGTTAGGCAGCCTGCGGCAAGCCGGTATCAATGCCTCCACTTGCCGACTTGTCGATGCCGACGGAGTAGAGCTGGGCTGCCGCGAGTAACTGAGTATCTGTCCGGATACGGTAGTCGATCCACCACTTCGCGTCGGTAACATGGGTGCACACTTGGAACTCAGTGCGTTCTGTCGGCGGACTTGCGAGGAGCGCACAAAGGCGGCTGGCTCGCAGCGTTGTCGCCCATGCGATCTGCCGATCGCTGCCGGTAAGCAAGGGCAGGTCCAGGTGGGCAATGGCTGCGCCGTCACGAACGGCCGCTTCTGCCTGCTCGGTCTGCTTGGTCGCGACAAAACATATGCGACAATTGGTCGTCTCCAGCCAGCGAGCTCTCCGCTCCTGCTGGCTGGCGAAGCCGGAAAGATAGTGAATCTGCTCATGTCCACAGGCGTGCGCGATAATCTGTTCCATAATGCAATGATGCTCAGCAACGATTTCCAGGCAACCGGTATGAGTCAGGTTGAATCAGGGATGCGCCAAGTCGTTGGCTTCCGTGCCCGGCGGCTTCAGTCGCTCACGCGGGCGCAACGCCCTCGGCATTAACGAGCCCCGCGCCTACCAACGTGCCGACCAGGCGGACCCGCTTCTCTACCAGATCGACCGGCGTGCGATGCAGTTCCAGTTCGTAGCGACCGCCGAGATCCCGCCGTAGGTAAAAAGCACCGCCGTCGAGGATCAGCGTACCGATCTCATCTATTCGCGTACCGATTCCCGACACAACCCCTTCGCCATTCAATTGTCGCGTTCGGCGCGCTTACGATCCGCCTTCCGGGCACGGCTGACGGCCGCAGCATGTTCCCGTGCACGCTTTTCGGACGGCTTCTCGTAGTGCCGCCGCAGCTTCATTTCCCGGTAAACTCCTTCACGCTGCAGCTTCTTCTTTAGGGCGCGGAGGGCTTGGTCGACATTGTTGTCGCGGACGATGATCTGCATGTTGGTTAGCTCGCAACATATGTGGCTCGGTCGAATCTCAGTCGCTGTATGACCAGAAGCCGACCGTGCCAAGTGATGACATAGCGCTGCATTGGTCGATAAACTGCTCTGTCCGATGGTGAGTTGGCGTAGCGTTGGCATACGGCGTCAGCGCCGCGCGGTCTCGCTGCCTTCAAAGGCTGATATTCCGCCGTGTCATCTCCAAGAACGCCATATCGGCGCTCGGCGTATAAAGCTCGGCTTTGTCGGCCCGATCCAGCAGATCGTTGTCGGCAAAGCCTGTAATACACTTCTCGATCTCGGCAAGGCGTTTGACCGCGCGATCGCCGCGATTGGTGAGCCGTTTCTTTTTTATCTTGGGCACACGTAATCCTACAATGAGGGTCTGGGGGTGGGGAACTCAGCCGTATGGGGTTTTAGATCTTCAGTTGTCGGTTAAAGGCTAGTTGTATGAACCTCTCTCAGACCGAGTCATACCGTCACGCCGCTGCCCAGGAACGATCGGAAGCGGAGCAGTCCACGCTACCCCTTGTTCGAGAGCGTCATCTGCGATCGGCAGATGCTTGGGATGCAATGGCCAGTCAGGGTGAGATGACCGAGCGCTTGGCTCAAGCAAACGCAGAGAACCGAATTAAACAACCTTACCAGCGACGGCCACCAATCGAGAATACGTAGGCCACGACGCCCTGTCGTCGCGATGTGGCACAGGCGAACGGTGCAGATAGGCGTCCGAGAGGGAGCTCATCCGCTAAAAGCGCATACCTTTCGCATTCATAAGAATATGAATTTTCAGGCGGTCCCAATCGGCGCTAATCGAGACCCTTATCATTTTGTTAGATGAGATCACAATCTTTGTAATGCTGGCCGGGGAACCGGTAGTAGGTCTGGCACAACATACTTTACTATTTCATGACGATCGTCACCCGGCGCGATGACGACGGCTTGTTTTGCCGGTAGAAGCTTGTTTTAGCTCAGACTTTCTCTGGATTATGTTTTAAACGACCAAGTCCGAATGACGTCTGCGAGGGCGGCATGCGCGATACGCTCGCTCACGATCACTGAGCAGGCGAGCAGGCCGTTGGGGCAGTAGCGATCGTCGTCCCAGCCGGGATGATCGAGGATCGGATAGAGGCATACGCCCTGGATCGGTACGCCGAGCGATCGGGCGATCTTTACCTCGCGCAGGATCATGCGAAGCCACGCGGGGCGGGCGCTGCCTTCGATGCCGGTCTCGGCGATGAAGATTGGGCGACCATAGCGGGCATAGGCGTCTGCGAGGATCGCGTGGAGTGGGCGGCTGAGGGGGTGGTCGTAAGCTAGCGGTGGTCCACCGTGGATCCACTGGTTGTTATGGTAGAAATTGACACCGACGATATCGAGTAGCGCCGGGTGGCCGCCGATCTGTGGCCAGGCTTTTCCCGCGATCATGTCCCAGGCCTGGTATTGTGCGAGGCGGTGCCCTTCGGCGGCGGGGGCGTCGTGGGGGCGGGCGGGGTTGGTGATAACGTTGATGACCGGGTCGGCGTGCACGAACCTTGCGGCGGGGTCGATCGCGACGATCGCCTCCATCGCGGCGATCGACGCGCGGGCCAGTTGCACCTTCAGTTCGTGGCCGCGGCCATGTGCGAACGGATTAAGATAGGCTGCGTCGCCGCCGCCCCAGGCGAAGAAGGAGATTTCGTTGACGGGGGCGTAGAAGCGAGTCTCGCCCGCATCGGCCGGGCCGATGTGGCGTGCGGCGGCAGCGGCGAAGGCGGCGAAACGGGTGACGAAGGAGGGCGTCCAGATGTCGATGTCGTCGGGCAAGCCGTAATGGAGCAGGTCCCAGATGACTTCTGTGCCGTTCGTCTTGGCGGCTTCGAGCTGTCGGTCGAGGCTGGACCAGTCGTAGCGGCCGGGTTCGCGTTCGATCAAATGCCAGCGCAGGCCGTCGCGGACCGTCAGGAGGCCAAGCTTGGCGAGTTCACTGTAATCGTGCGCGGCAAGGGTGTCGTGATGGCTCGCGGCGATTACGTCGACGCGCTTTCGATCGTGTGCCCGGCGGTGGGTGGAGGATTCGAAGCCGCCTTGGAGGAAGCTGCGGAAAAGCCGGGGTGGAGGTAATACAGCCGGTCGGTCCCCGATCACGTCGGCAAACAATTCCTCCCAGCGGGGGACCACGGCGGCGACGGCGTACTCGGTGTCGACTCTGGCGCGGAGGGCGGTGCCCAGGTGTGTTCGGAGTGCTGCGTTTCCGAGCAGTTTCGTGATTGCAGCGGCGACTGCGGGCGGGCTTTCGTGTGGCACGAACAGGCCGCTCACGCCGTCAACGATCTGTTGTTCGGACCCGTTGTCGCGGGTCGCGATGACGGGGAGGCATGCGGCGCCGGCTTCGGCGATGACGTGCGGCATGCCTTCGCCACGGGAGAGCCAGACGAATATGTCGAGCGCCGCGAGTAGGTCGGGCACGTCGTCGCGATCGCCGAGGAAGGTCAGAGCGGTGTCCAGGCCGAGGGCGTGCGCTCGGTTGCGGAGCGCGACGGCGTATTCGGGGATGAACGCGTCCGGTCCGCCGATCACGACAAAGCGGGCTCCGGGGTAGCGGGCGTGGACGAGCGCGGCGGCCTCGATGAAATCCTCGACGCGCTTCTTCGGGTCGAGCCGGCCTAGCCAGCCAACTAGCGGTACGTCGTCGGCGATGCCGAGTGCCGTACGCACGGGGACGCGTCGGGTGGGATCGAAGGCGCGCGTGTCGACCATCGACGGGATCTCGATCGCGTGGTGCTCGCGCCCGGGCATTCTGCTGGCCGCTGCGTCGCGGATCGACGCGCAGACGCCGACATATCGCGCCGTGAAATGCTTTGGGCCGGCAAGCGCTTCGGAGACGAGGCCGCCATGTTCGATCAACGGTGGGCGGAGGTGCATGCGTTCAAGCGTGGGATAAATGTCCGCGACGTTCTGGCACGAGACGACGATGTCGTACGCTGGCAGCTTGCTCGCGAGGTAGGCGACGGTCTCGTCGAAGCCGAGCGCGTAGGGGGTGCGGTCGACGGGAACGCCGATCGCTTCCAGCTGCTCGTGCGTCTGCTCGGGCATGCCCCCTTTTCGGAAGCAGGCGACGACCTCAATCCTGTAGCGCGTCGGGTCGAGCGCTTGGGCGAGCAGTCGCACTTCCGTCTCCTCGCCGCCGACGACGAGCCATGCGAAGACGAACAGGATGCGGATCGGTCGGGCGTCGGCGGTAAGTGCGGTGCTCAATCGCCGACCTTGAAGACGATCTGGAGGAATTCGGGCCGCTCGCCGACCAGCCGCGCGATGAAGGCGGGCGCGTCGTCATAGGGCACGACATGCGTGATGAGCTGCGCGCGGATTTCGGGGCCGCGGGAGAGCAACAGTTTCACCGTCTCGTTGGCGAGGCGGCGGCGGTCCCATTGGAAGCCGAGCCCGCGGGGGACGCGGTTGATCTGGGCGCAGCGGAGGTTGAGGCCGTTGTGGTGGAACTCCTCGCCGAGCCGCAAACTGTCCGCGCCGCCCTGATAGAAGGCGAGGTCGATCACCGTGCCTTGCGGCCTCAGCGCGCGCATCGCGGCGTGCAGGCTGGCAGCATCGGCGCGGGTCTGGAACACGACGTCCGCGCCGCGGTCGTCGCCGCCGTGGAGCCAGCGGGCCTTAGCGTACGCCCAGGCCTGGTCCTCGGTCATCGCGGTGATGCCGAGGCATTCGGCGCGCAGGCGACGGAAGGGCGAGGGGTCTGCTATCACGACTTCGCTCGCGCCGGCGGCCTGCGCGAACAGGGCGGTCAGCATGCCGACGATGCCGGCGCCGATCACCAAAGCGGGGCGGCCGCGGATGCCGTCGCCGAGGTTGACGACATTGGGTCCGAGCAATTCTACATCCGCGTGCAGGATGCCGTTGGCGGCGATCGGTCCCATCTGACCGATATAGATGCCGAGGATCGGGTCGAGCTCGGGCGGAAGCTTGGTCAGCAGGTCGTTGAACGGGTCCGCGGTATGGCCGGTCTTGTGCCCGAACACCGTGCCAACGACGTCGCCGTTCGCGAAATCATCGACCCGGCTGTCGCTGACGCGGGCGGATTCCATGTAGCCGAGGAACGGCACCGGATAGTGGGCGCTGGCCTCGCCGGGGACGAACACGCCGCGGCCTGCGTCCCAGCGCGAATGGAGATACGGGTTGCTGTTCTTGACGAAGGTGAGTTCGGTGCCTGCGGAAAACCCGGTGTAGAGCAGATCGAGCCGGACCTGGCCGTCACCCGGAGGCGCTTCGTCATAGCCGAAGAAATAGGCCTGGCCGGGACGTTCGACGCCGAGCGAGCGGACGTGGCGCCACTCAGACATGCGCTACCTCCCGCTCGCGGACGTCGATCGCTCGGCCTTCGGCGGCGGAGCGTTCGATCGCGAGCGCGAGGCGGAGCGTTTCGAGCGCGGCGGGATAGGGGCAGCGGATCCGGTTCTCGCCCCCGCGGACCGCGTCGATGAAGTCGCGATCCTCCAGCACGACGGGATCGCTGCCGGTGCCGCGGACCGGGCGGCCGCGGCCGATGTCGATCATGACGTCGCGGTCGGTCAGTTCGATCGCGAGCCCTTCGCCGAACAGGTGCAGGCCGACGCGGTGGTTCCAGTTGAGCAGGCAGGTGGACGCGAAGTTGGCGATCGCGCCGCTGGCGAAGGTGAGCATCGCGGTGCTCGTGGTGGCGACGTCGAGGCCGGGAAAGGCAGCGCGGTCGACATGGCCCGACTGGCCATAGACGCGGACCACGTCGCCGACGAGATAGCGCGCGAGATCGACGAGATGCGTCGTCTGTTCGAGCATCTGGCCGCCCGATGCGTCCTTCTTCCACCACCAGCGCGGCGGCGGCGTGGAGTCGAGCCAATAGCCGGACAGGAGGCGGGCGGGCGTCGCGGAGAGCAATGCCTTCACCTCGTCCACGGTGTCGAGATAGCGCCAGTGATAGCCGACCGCGGTGACGAGGCCGAGGCGGTCGACGGCTGCCGCGACGTCTTCCGCGGTGCCGAGGTCGAGCGCGACGGGCTTCTCGACGAAGAACGGGAGCTTATGCTCGATCGCGAGGCGTTCGGGTTCGCCGTGCGCGAAGGGGGGCACGCAGATGTAGAGGGCGTCGAGCTCGACGGCGGACAGCATTGCAGCCGCATCGTCGAACGCGCGGGCGCCGAAGCGGGCTGCGGCCTCGGTCGCGCGCGCCATGTCGACGTCGGCGACCGCGACGATCGCGACGTCGTCGAACTGCTCCAGCACGCCGAAATGGCGATTGGCGATGCCGCCTGCGCCGATGAACCCGATCCGTGTCCGCTTCACGCCGTCTCCCTTTGTGTTTTGGTCTTGCACGGCGGCGTAGACCGCGCGCGTGTCGGCGATCATGCGATCGGCCGAGAAAAGGTCTTGCTGGCGTTCGATCGCAGCGCTGGCCATCGATTGCAGGCGCTCGCGGTCGGCCAGCAGCGTGACGACCGCGTCGGCGAAACTGGCCGGGTCGGCGGCGGTTAGGCGACCGGTGACGCCGTCCTCGATCGCTTCGGCATTGCCCGGTGCGACGGTGGCGACGACGGGAAGGCCGGCGGCCAAGGCTTCGAGCGCGACCAGCGGCAGGCCCTCGAATGCCGAGGGTAGGACGAGCAGGTCGGCGAGCGTCATCAGGTCGGCGACGTCGCTGCGGGTGCCGAGCATGCGGACGGTGCCGGCCAGGCCTTTTGCCGCGATCGCGCGTGCGGTCCGGGTGAGCAGCGGGCCTTCGCCGGCGAGCAGCACGATCACGTCCGGGTGCGCTGCGCGGATCGCGGGCAGCGCGTCGAGCAGGAGCGCGTGGCCCTTTTGCTCGGCGAACCGGGCGACCATCAGCAGGACGGGGGCATCGCCGACGCCCCATTCGCCGCGAAGCCCTTCGCGTGACCGCGAGGGTCTGTGCGCACCGACGCCGTTGTGGATCGTCGCGACTAGGGCGGGATCGACGCCGGCCGCGCGGTGGCTGTCGCCGACCGCGTCCGAGACGCAGATCAGGCGTGCGAGCGCGGCCGAGGTCTCGCGGTGCTCGTCGCGCTGCGCGGCGTCGGTGAGGAGATAGGGGAGGTGTTCGGTGCGGATCACCGGCACGCCCGCCGCATTTGCGGCGCGGACCGCGGCATGGCCTTCCCAGCCGATACCGGCATGGACGTGGACAATGTCGGGCGCGGCGCGATCGAGCCAGCGCGCGAGGTCCGCATCGTCGTCGAGCGCCTTGACCGCATAGCCTTTCGCTGCGGCGTGTTCGAGCAGGCCGGTGCCGGCGCGCGCCGCGACGACGATCTCGTCAGCCTCGAGTCCCTCGGCGAGCGTCATCATGTGCGCGCCGACGCCCGACGGGGCGCGGCTGTCGGTCAACAGGCAGATGCGGGTCATTCGGCGGCCAATACGGGGGTTTCGAGAACGGCGGCCTTCGCGACCATGCGGCGATAGGTGGCGAGCGCCTGCCCCACGACCTGGTCCATATTGTAATAGCGATAGGTCGCGAGACGGCCGACGAACGTCACGCCTTCCTCGGCAACGGCGAGCGCCTCGTAGCGTTTGAACAGCGCCTGGTTCTCGGTGCGGGGAATCGGGTAATAGGGATCGCCCTCCGCGCTCGGGAATTCGTAGCTGATGCTGGTCTTGGCGTGCAGTTGCCCGGTCAGATGCTTGTATTCGGTGATGCGCGTCTGCGGCACGGCCTCGTCGGGATAGTTGACGACCGCGACGGGCTGGAACTCCGCGACGTCGTGCGTCTCGTGGCGGAACTGGAGGCTGCGATAGGGCAGCCTGCCGAAGCGGAAGTCGAAATACTCGTCGATCGGGCCGGTGAAAATGATGTGGTCGACGTCGATGCGGTCGATTACGTCGCGATATTCGACGCCGAGGTCGAGCGTGATGCCGGGGTGATCGAGCATCGCCTCGAACATCCGGGTGTAGCCGTTGGCCGGCATCGCCTGGAACGTGTCGGTGAAATAGCGGTCGTCGGTGGACGTGCGGGTCGGGACGCGTGCGGTGACGGCGCGGTCGAGTTCGGACGGGTCGAGGCCCCATTGTTTCCGCGTATAGCCGCGGAAGAACGTCTCGTAGAGATCGCGGCCGACCGCGGCGACGACGACGTCCTCAGACGTGCGGATGTCCTCGACCGATTCCGCGCGGCTGGCGAGGAAGGCGGCGGCTTCCGCGTCGTTTTCGAGCGACAGGCCGTAGAGGGCGTTGAGCGTGGTGCGGTTGATCGGCATCGGCACGAGCTTGTCGTCGACGCTGGCGAGCACGCGGTGTTCGTACGGGCGCCATTCGGTGAAGCGCGAGAGATAGTCGAACACATCGGCGGAATTGGTGTGGAAGATGTGCGGGCCGTAGCGGTGGATCAGCACGCCGGCCGCGTCATATTCGTCATACGCGTTGCCGCCGATGTGCGGGCGGCGGTCGACGACCAGGACGCGCTGGCCGCTGTCGTTCGCGAGCCGTTCGGCGAGGACCGCGCCGGCAAACCCTGCGCCGACGATGAGCGTGTCGTAGCGTTCGCGTTTCGGAGCGGGCGCGTATTTCTTACCGCTCAGGATGCGGTCGATCTCGGTAGCCATGGCGGTTTGCGTGCGGTCCCAGGATTGCGTGGCGAGCAGGCGGTCGGCATCGTCGCGCCATGCACCGTCGCGGGGAAGGGCCAGGGCAGCTTCGCAGGCGGCGACGAACGCGGTCGCGTCGGCGGCGATCGCCACCGCCGCTGCGTCGCCGTAATGGCGGATGACGTCGACGATCGGCGTCGAGACGACGGGCAGGCCACCGGCGAGATATTCGGGGGTCTTGGTCGGGCTGATGAAGCGCGTCGCGGCATTGATCGCGAACGGCATCAGCGCGACGTCCCAGCCGGACAGATAGGCGGGGAGTTCGCCGTAACCGCGCCCGCCGAGCCAGTGGATGTTGGCGCGGCGCGGCAAATGCGCGGAGTCGATCTTCACGACCGGGCCGATCATCACGAACGACCAGTCGGGCCGCCGGGCGGCGACCGCGTCGAGCAGGGCCAGATCGATGCGTTCGTCGATTACGCCGAAGAATCCTAGCCTCGGCCCGGAGATTTGACGCTGGTCTTCGGGTTCAATGTTGCCGGTACGGGCTTGGGCGAAATGCGCGACGTCGACCGCCGAGGGGAAGGCGTGGACGTCGCCGTGGCGGCCACGCTTGGCTTCGTAGAGGCTGTAGCCGCCGGTGAAGACGAGGTCAGCGCGAGCCAGCAGCCGGGCTTCGCGGTCGAGCAGCGCGGGGTCGGCGAAGCGGAACGCGGACAGTTCGTCCATACAGTCGTAGATCACGGCGGCGGCGTCGAGATGCTCGGCGAACGGGAGCATCATCGGCGTGTAGAACCAGAGCAAGGGCTTCGCGCGAATGCTCGTGGCGACCAGCATGTCGAGCAAGTGCCGCAAGCCCGCTTCGACCTGCTCGGCGTTCCACCAATGCGGCAGACGCGGCCGCAGCGCGACGACGTTGTCGGCGGGGAAGGGGTGGTGTTCGAGGAACGGCAGCGGATGGTCGCAGGGGATGTGCTCTTCCCAGACGAACACACTCTGGTTCTGCGCGAACCGCGTCATCAGATGCTGAGGGCGCTGGGTCACGAAATCCCAGCGGAGATGCGAGAAGCAGATCAGCGGCGGCGGGGCGGCATCGTCGATTGTGGATAGGCTGGAGGTAGGTCCGATACCGTGCACGCTGTTCCAATCCGATAATCCGCGGTTATCCGCGTGAGTGTTCGAACCTAAAACCATGAGCCGGCCGAGTCATCATGGCCGGTCATGTATTTCTCATTGCTTTGCATCATGTATTCGCTCGATAATCTCGCCAAGGCGGGTCACGCTATGCGTCCAGGCCCAACGTTTCAGAACGGCCTCGCGGGGCCGGAATTCGGCCCAGGTTTCTCGCATTGTAAGGATCGCATCGGCAAACCCGTTCGTCGAAGCGTTCATGCCGGTCTCGGGCAGGATAAATTGCAATCCGCACCGCAGGCCGGCGTTAGCGAGCACCGGCAGGCCGGCGAGCATGTATTCGGTCAGGATCGCGGGGGCGCCGTCGTCGATGCCGCAGACGACGCCGAACTTCGCGCGGTTCATCAGCCGATTGACTTCATCGATCGGCACGCCGGGCGGCCCAACAAATTCGATGGACAGATTCTGGTCTCGGGCACGTTGGCGGAGCGCGTCAGCGTCCTCGCCGTAGCCGAACACGCAGAGCGCGCGAACATCGCGTGGCAGTTGCGCGAGCGCGTCGAGCAGGATGTCGTGGCGCTTATACGGTTGCGCGGCGGCGACGTAGATCAGGTCGACATCCTTGGCCGTACCAAGCGGACGGAACTGGTCGATCGCTGCGAACTCGGGGCCGATCGGCAGGATCGCGGTGCGCATGCCGGGGTGACGCGCTTCGACCTCGTCCGACTGCCATTGCGCTCCGGTAATGACGAGGTCGAAATGCGCGCTGACTTCGGACGGAACGCGCAGCGATGGCGCGTCGATCGAATTGTAGAGGATGATACTGTCGGCGCACGCGTCGAGCAACGCGGGTTCGACGCCGAGGCCTAGCACGATCAAAATATGCGGCGCGCCAAACGCCTCGACAAATGCGATCATCTCTGATGATGCGAAGGGTGCGGTCTCATCGTCGATGCGGAACGCCCGTCGGGCCAGCACGGCGTTGTCGCGGCGAAACGGCGGCTCGTCCTCGCCGCGCCAATGATGCCAGATCTCCGCTTGTTCGACGATTCCGGCTGCGACGAGCGCGAGCGGCATTCGCTCGAGATAGCCACCGGTCACATCGACGCTGGCACTGCCATCGCCGGACCACGGCCGGGACGCCGGATCCGTCGCATGCGTGGGGAGTGCGGCCCGACGATTGTCGGACGCGTGGCCTCGATGCGGACCCTCGATCCAATCGCTGATGACGACCACCGATCTCTGGTCCGTCAGTCGCACCGCCATCGTCGTTCCTCATTATGTGCCAAACCCGCGTGCGGGAGCCGAGGCCTCTGAGCGCACCGAACATGAATGACATGTCAATTCATTCGTCGGGCCGCGTGTTAGTTCCTCAGCTAGCGACAGCGACAGGCAGGCGCTGGATCGCCTTCTTATCGAGATCGGTCTTGACCTCGCCATCCGCGATCCTTGCCGCATGCCATGGCAGCCGGTGCAGCGTCTCACCTAACCCACCTACACCGCCCACGCGAATGATCAGATAGTTAATTTGCCCCCCTGAGGAGGCGGCAAGAGCATCCACCGCATACGCGACGACCTCGCCGTCCTTAGCCTTGATCGGCAAGCCGTCCAGCGTCGCGATTGAGAAAAGAGCCTCTCCATTCTCTAGCGTACTGCGTGCGACCTCGGCCTGAGCGGTGTCACTGATGCGCGCGCGCCGTCCAAGCCATCGCCAAATACCAAAGACGTCAACTAGGCCTAGAAAAATGTTCGAGTAGAGCAATTGCGTCTGATCGGTAGCGATAGCCACTACAACCCAGGCCGCCGCGCCCACCGTAAAAATGACAAAACCCCAACCCGTTACGCGCACGCCAAGGTTCGAAGCTGTCATCACTGCTGCGACGCAGGTTGCCACCAGTGCCATCCAACCCGCAAAATCCGCCATAAACGCTCGTCCTCGTCATTGCCTCGGCAAAACGCCCAATTGGGGAAGGTCTTCAGCGCCGCGACACCGTTAGCCGCACTACATTGACACGCTTGGTCACCAAACGGAGCGTTGCTGTTGATGCACAGAAAGTTATCCTTCTGACCGGCGGTTACAAAAACCCGCGCATCTGGTCCGGCTGAAGGTCAACAACACGAAGCCCAAGCTGGCGACCTGCGCCGCCATTAGCTCAAGAGGCAGGCGCGTTAAAGGGACGAAGTGCGGCTTCGCCGATCCGGAAATTGAACCAACTAGGCCGCTACCTGATGAACGAGGCCGATCGCATGTCAGACCGAAAGATGTGCCTTCCGGTATACCGTCCGGTCAAAAAAAGCTCAGGGAGTGAGCGCGGTGCACGGACCGAACCGCAAGTCCTGCTCGACTTCCTTCGCAAAGGCGACACTTTGGTGGTGACCCGTATTGACGAGCTCGCCCGGTCGATGAGAGATTTGCAGGATATTGTGCACGAGCTGAAGGGTAGGGGAACCGCTCTCAAGGCGACCGAGCAACCGATCGATACAAGCACGGCAGCGGGGAAAGCATTTCTTGATATGCTCGGCGTATTTGCAGAGTCCGAGACGAGCCTCCGACGCGAACGGCAACTTGAAGGTATCGAGGCAGCGAAGGCGCAAGGCATCTACAAAGGCGGCAAGCCGCGTATTGATCCCGACGCGGTGCGTAAGCTGATCGCCGACGGCATAAAGCCCGCACATATCGCTCGCCAACTCGGCATCTCCCGAGCACCGTCTACAAGTTCGTCCCCAAGCTAGATACGGTAGCAGCGTCCGAGACGTAGGACTGCGTATCGGCGTTTCAGGGTAGAAGCCGGAACGGCCACTTTTGAGCAGCGACCTAAAGTGAGCGGACGTTCGTTGGCGCAGCTCAGGCGGTGGCTATGCCCCCCACGGAACAACGTCAGCAAATCCTGCAATTACCGTTGTACCGGAAAATGCCTTCGGCCACTCCATGCCGAAGGCGAGATGAGTCATCGCGTCGCCAAGCTGTGCGGGTCAAATAAACCAAGCGCCGGTCAAAACAGGCTTAGCAGCTCCAAACGCGGTATCACAGCTTAGGCATCCCAGTTCGATCAACTTATCGCGTCGGCGAAGGCGCGGGGCACCCGGATCACCGTGCCGTGGCGCGCGCTGTCCGGAAAGCGGATGCGCGCCGTTTCGTCCTGCCAATTCACAAAGTCTGTAGTCGACGCCGCGCCGAAATGACCCTTTTCGTAGATGTCGTAATAGACGAGGTACCGGTCATTCAGCCGAATGGCGGTAGGGCCCTCGGTCATAGTGCCCGTAAACGGAGCGCTGACCGAACCGAACGGGCCGGTCGGAGAGGCGGCGGTACGGCTTACCAGCCAGCGCCGCTGTTCGACGTCGTGGGTCTCGTCCTTGTAGATCAGCCGATAGCCGCCACCGTCCAGCGGGAGCAGGGTGAAATCGATCGAGTCCGTACCGGGGTCGAACAGGAGCCTGGTCGGCGTGAATCGCCGGAAGTCCCGCGTCCGGGTACAATATGGCCGCAGCTTCAGCCCGTCGAAGCGCCCGCCGGGCGTTGCGCCGAACCTGCCATCGATGCTGCTCGACCACATGATAACGAACTCGCGCGCCGTTGCGTCATAGGTCATTTCGGGCGCCCAGCTGTTCCGGACACCGTGAAACGCGGTCATCACCGGGATAGTCTGCTGCTTCGACCAGCGGACGAGATCGCGCGACGTGGCATGGCCGATGACCGGGCCGAACCAGTCGCTGGTCCAGACGAGATGCCATAACCCGTCCGGGCCCTGCGACAGGTGCGGATCGCGCATCAGCCTGTCCTGCCCGACGTCGGGTTTGAGGAAGCCGCGCCCGCCGCCCAGCGCTGTGAACACATAGCCATCGTCGCTGCGCGCGAGCTTCAGCCCGTCGCGGCCCTCGTCCTTGTCGGTAAAGTAGCTGAGCAGAAAAACGCTATCGTCGGGCTGCCGTGCAAAGACGGGCAGCGTCGTTCCGACCATGCCAATACCCATGCCCGCCAGAACCGTGCGTCGCGTCAGCTCGTACGTCATGTGCTCTCCTTCTTCGTACACCGGGGCGATCTTGCGCCGTAGGCATCACTTCGGTGCAGTCGGATACCCTACCGTCGCGTCGGTACAAGCGCCTTGCGGATCGGCTCTACCCAACGATCCTTGTCGATGTCGTACAGGATGAAGTCGCTGTCGAACTGCCAATAGGCCCAGGGGAAGCCATGCGCCTCGGCTTCGCGGCGGACGGTCGCGGTGTAACGGGCGCGGGCCTCGATCGGCGTGCCGTTTTTCTCATAGGCGCCGAACTCGCCCATGAGGACGGGACGATCGTTCGCGCGCGACCATGCACCGACTTTGTCATAGTCGGCCTTGATCCGCGCCTCGTCGGCGGACGTGAAGGGCACATCCTTCAGTCCGGCGGCTTCCGAAGCCCAGGGCGCCCCCTGATGGGTAAATTGGAACGGTTCGTACGAGTGGAAGGTGACGAGAATGTTCCGGTCGGATTTGGGAAGTCCGAGCCCAGGCAGTTCGTCCAGATTGTTCCAGCGGGTTGGCCCTATCACCAGCGTCCGGCCTGGATTGGTCGCGCGGACGACGGGAATGACCTTGCGCAGCATGTCGTTCCACCGCGGACCATCCAACGGCGCGTGCGGCTCGTTCAGCAATTCGAACAATACGGTGTCGGGCGCGTCGCGATACCGTATGCCGATCTGCTCCCAGAACGCGATCAGCCTTGGTTCGCACGCGTCCGGCGCTTCCGAGCATAGGTTGAAGTCGTGCTCGTCGAGAATGACGCTCAGGCTGGCGGCGGTCGCGTCCTTGACGACACCATCAAGCGTTGCGAGCCACTTCGCGTCGAGGCGGTATCCGGCATCCATGTGCTTGAACGACTGGAGCACGACACGGACGAAATCGAACCCGCCCTGCTTGATAATCCGGAAGTGACGCGGCTTGAACCGTGCCTTTTGCGGATCATCCCACAGCGGATCGTATCCGACGATGTTGACGCCGCGGTGTAGGCGCGAGGCGGTGCGCCACGCTGGGTCGGTTGCTATCGCCGGGCGCTCGGACGTCTGCGTCGATAGTTTTCCGACACCATTATGTGGATAGGCGACGGAAGGGGTGGCGAGGGCCACAGCCGTACCCAGCAAGCATTTTAAGAGCACGGTACTGTCCCTTTCGCTAACGAGCCAAAAATTGCAGCTTCTTGATTTTTGGATACAGGAAGCTGCAAATTCTCGGCTTTATTACGCGTGGCCTTTAGATCAGAATTTCATCCGTGTAGTCAGCGAGAATCGACGATCGTTCTTGAAGTAACTACGCGGTGCGCGCAGCCCCTCGGCGTTGATGACGGATTCTGTCTTCGTCGTACTGTCGAGGAGATTGACCCCCTGGAAGCCGATCTTGAAGTTGTCGTTGACCGAGTACAGAATCGTTCCGTCAAGCTGCCCGAACGAACTCGAGTAGATTGGCAGGAATGGTGCGATCTCGTCACGGATTGTCAGCAGGTACCGCGATCGCCAATTATAGGCGGCCCGCAACGACACGGGGCCCTTCTCGTAGAAGAGTGCGCCGTTGATCGTGTGGCGCGAGAGCCCTTCAAGCGGCAGGCGCGATACGTCGATCGTGGTGGTCGGCGACGTGGCCTGCGCACCGCGGCCCTGCGGGATGTTGGACGGGTCGACGAAGGTATAGTTGGCCTGCACGCCGAAGCCCGACAGCAGCCCCGGCAGGAAATCGTACGTCTGCTGATAGGCGACTTCGAAGCCCTTGATGTTGCTGTGGCTGTCCGCGTTCTGCGGCGCCACGAACAGCACGTTCTGGGTAATGCCGTTGTTCGTGATCGATCGGGTCTGCGCGACGTTGGCAACGATGACGTTCGACAAATCCTTGTAGAACGCTGCAGCGGTCAACGAGCCGACTTTCGCAAAGTACCATTCCGCGGTGAGATCGAACTGGTTCGCCTCGACGGGCTTCAAAAACGGGTTGGAGTTCCGGCTGCCCCCTTCGAGCTGGAATACCGACAGTCCGCTGGTCGGCGCGATCAACGTCGTGCTCTGCAACTGTTCAAAGCCTGGCCGCGAGATCGCCTTCGAATAGGCAAAGCGCGAGATCAGGTTCGGCGTAATGCCGACCTTCAGGTTGAAGCTCGGCAGGAAGTGATCGAAGCGGTTGCGCGTCGTCTGGTTGATGGCAGTCCCGTTGGAAAACGTCAGGACATCTTGCTGCTGGGTCGACGTCAGGCCGCAGAAGGGGCTCGTCTGTGCGGGCTGGGCACAGAAGGTGGCGACACTGGCGGCGCTGCCGATGATCTGGTTGGGCGTTGGAAACGTAAAGAAGCCGTTCGCCTTGTCCGTCGTCTGGATGTACCGCAGGCCGACGTTACCAGAGACCTTCAGGCCTCCGAACAGGTCATTGCCCTGCGTGCCGAAGTCAAGCCGGGCATAGGCGGCCTTGGTCTCTTCGGAATTAGTGTAAACCTCGCTCGGCAGGAAGCTTGTGCCTGCGACCACACCAGCGCGCTGGCCAGCGGGCGTCCATCCGCCGGAATTCGCGCCCTTTTGATTGCGCCAGATTGCATTGACCGCCTGCGCCTGTGCGGTGACCGCGTCATAGCTCGATGCCGCGTTTCCGTTGATGTAGTTCGCACCGAGTCGGGACGGACCGTCACCGCGGAACACGTTGTCGAAGCTGAACAAGCCGTAGCTGTTCGGACTGGTATCGGCAAAGGTTACCGGGCCAGACCCATCCCAGACTTCGCTCAGCACGCCCCAGTTATACAGCGAGTAGCGCACAGTCTGGTCGCGGTCGGCATAGCGTGCGCCGACTTTAGCCGTCTTCAGAAAGCTTTCGTCGCCGAAATCATACGTCGCGTCCGCTTTGAAAGCCCATTCGTGGCCCTTGTTGTCCTCGAAATGGTCCATCGCAGCACGGTAATAGCTATTGGCCGGATCCGCGAGATACGCCTGGCTGTTCGCGCCGTTAGGAGCAAGGAAGCTGATGTCGGGCGTGTTCCCGGTAAGGTCGAGCGCGACGTCAGAGAAAGTCGATCCATAAACCGACAGATCCGTCTGCTTCGTGGTCGATTTCACATACTGGCCATCGAAGTTGAACGCGAGCTCCTCGGTTGCCTGCCATTTTACGTTGCCGCCGAAATCATTGGTCACCGCACGCGTCTTCACGCCGCGATTGGCAAGCTGCGTGACCATACCGCGCTGCTGACCGCCAGCCGGCACAAAGCCGCGATCCAAAGAAATCGTACCGGTATCAAAAAGACCGTCGTCGCCGAAGGCGTAGTTCGTGCCAGGCCGCGGCGCCGTCGCGCGGTCGATGCCGTCGGACACGGTTTCCACCGTGCGCTCACCCCAGGTCTGGCGCGCGTCGCTGCGCACGAACTGCAGCGTGGCGAGCAGCGACTTGTCGTTCGATTCGAACTGCAGCGCGCCGGCCGCACCGATGCGCTCGCGGTTGAAGTCCTGCGTGCGGACGCCGGCGCCCACGGGCGCGTAGGCCACCTGGCCCGGGGCAAGCCCTGCCAGACTGTCGATTTCGTTCACCCCGTCGCCGTTGATGTCCTGCGATCCGTTGAAGCGGGCCTGGTAGTTGGTGACCTGCAAACCGTCTGCGCGGCTGAAGAGTTGCGAATACGACCCGCCGACGAGGACGCCGAAACGACCGATGTTCGTGTCGAAGTTCCGCGAGGCGAGGCCGGAGATCGCGGGCGAGCCCTTCTTCGAGAAGTCGCCATAGTTCATGTCCGCAGACACGTAGACGACCGGCTCCTTGCTATCGAAGGGCCTGCGCGTGTTGAGGACGACCGTTCCGGCGATCCCGCCTTCGATCTGATCGGCGGTCATGTTCTTATAAACTTCGACCGAGCCGAGCAATTCGGGTGAGACGTCCTGGAAGTTAAGCGCGCGGCCGCCATTGACCGAGAAGCTGTCGCGACCGTTGAATTCGGAGCGGACGTAATTGAGGCCGCGAATGACAATCCCGGATCCCTCGACCGAAAAGTGATCGGAGTCGTTGCCCGCCGCAAATCGGCTGATCGACACGCCGGGCACGCGCTGAAGCGCCTCCGTTACCGAGCGATCGGGCAGCGCACCGATGTCTTCGGCGGTGATCGCGTCGACGACGGTGTCGGCATCGCGCTTGATCCCCTGCGAGTTCGCCAAGCTGGCGCGGATGCCGGTGATGACGATCTCGTCTCCAGTCGCCGCATCGGTCTGGGCCGCCACTGGATCTTGTCCGGTAGAAGGCGTTCCCGTCTGCGCATCGGGGGCTGCTGCACCGGACACAACAGGATCAGTCGAGCGCGATATGCCGCCGTCTTGGCTGTTGGTCGTGGGGGCTGTCGGCTGCATCACCGTCTGCGCGAAGGCTTGACCACTGGCGGTGAGTGCTACTGCGGAGACACCGATACCTAGCGAACGGACCAAAGATAGCTGTGCACTACGCGAAGCGATGACGGGCATTTGATTTCTCCCCCGAGGCCAAGCTGCGAATGTGCGCTGACTCTCTTTCTCGCAAGGACGCGAGTGATGTCGCCCGGTAGCTCGCGATCCGACGCTAGGACAATGGCTAACACAGAGACTTGATGTATAAGTGTTTTGATTTTCATTCATCTGTTGCCTACAGGTCACACTCGCTGAGATCGGCATTACCGTACCGGCGCAACTGGAGAGGAAGCCGCTATCAAATCACCTTCGCGAGCTTCTCTTAAAGTCGTCATCGTGGGGGGCGGCACTGCAGGTTGGATGACCGCAGCGGCGCTTGCGGCCGTTGCGGGGCGATCGGTCGCTGAGGTTCAACTCGTGGAGTCCGAAGAGATCGGCATCGTCGGCGTTGGCGAAGCAACGCTGCCACATATCCGTTCGTTCAACACGCGTCTGGGTATCGACGAAGCCGAGTTCATGCGAGCGACCGCGGCGACGTTTAAGCTCGGCATCGAGTTTTCCGACTGGGCGCGGATCGGTGACAGCTATATCCATCCGTTCGGCGCCTTCGGCCATGACGTCGACGGGGTGGGATTCCATCATTATCTCAGCCGCGCCGGCCATATCGCGACGCTTCCGGACTATTCGCTGCCGGTCGTCGCCGCGCGTCACGCAAAGTTCGCGCCGCCGCTGGACGATCCGCGATCACTGCTGTCGACCTATGGCTACGCGTATCAGTTCGACGCGACGCGCTACGCGCCGTTTCTCCGCGCGCGGGCTGAGCGGCACGGGGTGACGCGCACCGAGGGGCGCGTGGTCGACGTCGAACGTAGCAGTACGGGCGATGTCGTCGCGGTCGTGCTCGACGATGGCCGGCGGATGACGGGCGACCTGTTCGTCGACTGCTCGGGGTTCCGATCGCTGCTGCTGGGGCAGGCGATGGGCGAGCCGTTCGAAGACTGGTCGCACTGGCTGCCCTGCGACCGTGCGGTCGCGGTCCCTTGCGCGGACGCGGGGACGCTGAAGCCCTATACGACGGCAACCGCGATGCCTGCCGGCTGGCGGTGGCGTATTCCGCTCCAGCACCGGGTCGGCAACGGTTATGTCTATGCGTCGGCGCATATCGACGACGGCGCGGCGCAGGACGCCTTGCTGCGATCGATCGAAAGCACGCCGCTGGCGGACCCGCGCATGGTGCGCTTCAAGGCTGGCCGGAGAGCGCGCAGCTGGGTCGGAAACGTCGTCGGCGTGGGGCTGGCCGGCGGGTTCCTGGAGCCCTTGGAATCGACCAGCATTTATCTCATCCAGCTGGCGATCACGCAGTTGCTGGAGTTGTTTCCCGCCACGCCGATCTCGCCCGTCGACCGCGATACGTTCAACCGGGTTGTTGATCTGGAATATGACCGCATCCGCGACTTCCTGATTCTGCATTACCACGCGACGACGCGCGACGACTCGCCGTTCTGGGATCATGTGCGGACAATGGAGGTACCCGACACGCTCGCGGAGAAACTGGCGCTGTTCCGAAAGCGAGGTCGCGTGATGACCTATCGTGAGGGCGTATTCCTCGAGCCGAGTTGGATCGCGGTGTATCTGGGGCAGGGCGTGGTGCCGCAGGGATATGACCAGCGTGCGGATCGGCCGTCCGATGCCGCGCTTGCCCAGGCGCTGGCACGGCTCCGCGCCGAGACGCGCGACGCGGTCATGACCATGCCCGATCACGCCGCCTATATCGCGCAATCGGGGGCGGCTGCGGCATGAGCGACATGCGGATCGGAACGATCGCGGTGGTCGGTGACTGGGTTGCGGGTTGGAGCGCGGCGGCTGCGCTCAAGTCGCGGGTGCCCGATGTCTCGGTCGCGGTGATACCCGTCGCGGACCTGCGTCCAGGCTTCGTCGATCTGTTTGGCGGTGCATCGCCGTCGATCGGCGAGTTCCATGCGGATATCGGGTTGGACGAGCGCGATGTCCTGGCGCGGACCGGCGCGGGCATCCGGCTCGGCACCCGGTTCTTGGGGTGGAGCGGGACCGATTATACGCACGCCTATGGCCCCGCCGGGATGCCTATCGACGGGGTCCCCTTCGCCACGCTGTGGGCAGGGCTGGGGGGAGCCAAGCCGTTCGACAGCTTCGCACCGGCCGCCACGCTGGCGGCAGCGGGACGGTTCATTCCAGCGCGCGGCGACATACTCGGTGGCTATGCCAACGGGCTACAGCTCGATCCGCGCGTCTATCGCCGGTTCATCGAAGCCTATGCCCGACATTTGGGCGTCGTGGTGACGGCCAGCGGGATGCGACATGCGGAAACGGACGGCCACCGCGTGACGGCGCTTCACCTCGACGATGGCGGGCGTCTGGAGGCGGACCTCTACATCGACGCGACCAACGCCGACGCGCGGCTCATCGGCCAGTTCGGCGACGATTGGCAGGATTGGTCGGCGTGGTTGCCGTGCGACAGCGTCGTTCAGACGCTCGGGATACCGGATGCCGCGCCTGCCGATTCGGTCCTGCCACCCCTGGAGCAGGTCGAAGCGATCGATGGCGGTTGGCGCCTTACGTCGTGCCTGCCCGGCCGAACCGATACGGCGATCGTCTACGTAGACGGCGCGCGCCAAGAACCGGGCGACGTTCGGCGGTTCCAAAACGGCAGGCGATCGCGCGCCTGGATCGGCAATGTCGTGGCGATCGGTGAGGCGCATTGCGTCGTGGAACCGCTGGAGGCCGCACCGCTGCACGTGTTGCACACGCAGATTGATCGGCTCGTTGCGTCGCTGCCCGATCGCGATTTCGATGCGGTCGAGCTCGCTTATTATAACCGCGAGACGGGGCAGGAGGCGGATCGCCTGCGCGATTTCCTGATCCTGCACTATGCGACGTCCGATCGACCCGAGCCGTTTTGGCAGGTAGCGCGCAACGTCGCGTTGCCGCCGCTGCTGGCCGAGACGCTGACGCTGTTTCGCGAGCGGGGACGGTTGCCGATCCGCGATGGCGAGAGCTTCGATCGGGACAGCTGGCACGCGGTGCTGCTCGGGCAGGGCATCGTGCCCCGGCGCGGCGACGTGTTGACTGCGGCGGTCGATCCGAAACGCGCGCGCGCGGCGATGGCTGATTTTCGGGCGCGGTTGTCGAAGGCGGTCGCCGCCGCGCCGACCCACCGCGCCTACCTGGCAAGCTTGAGGACCAACGCATGAACGAACACAGCATCCGCGAGGTCGTCATCGTCGGCGGCGGCACTGCCGGCTGGATGGCGGCGGCAGCGCTGTCCAAGTTCCTAGGCGGTAGGCAGGGCGGGGGGCAGCCGCGTATCCGTCTGATCGAGAGCGAAGAGATCGGCACCGTCGGGGTCGGCGAGGCGACGATTCCGACGATCGCGACGTTCAATCAGATGCTGGGCATCGACGAGGATGATTTCGTCGCGAAGACGCAAGGCACGTTCAAACTCGGCATCGAGTTCGTCGACTGGCGGCGGATCGGCGAGCGCTATTTTCACCCGTTCGGCCAGTTCGGACACGATATCGAAGGGCTGAACTTCCATCAGTTCTTCCTTAAGCTCGCCAAACAGGGCCAGTGCGCCGACATATGGCATTATGCGCCGTGCGCGGTGGCGGCGGCGGCAGGGCGGTTCGCGCGGCAATCGCCCGATCCCCGGTCGCCCTTCGGCACATTGCCCTATGCGTTTCATTTCGACGCCGGGCTCTACGCTCGATACTTGCGCTCCTATGCCGAAGCGCGCGGGGTCGAGCGTATCGAGGGGCGGATCGTCGATGTCGGATTGCGTGGCGAAGACGGGTTCGTCGATAGCCTGACGTTCGACGACGGACGTCGCATCGAAGGCGAGCTGTTCGTCGATTGCTCCGGCTTTCGCGGCCTGCTGATCGAAGGCGCGCTGAAGACCGGTTATGAGGATTGGCGCCATTGGCTGCCGTGCGATCGCGCTGTCGCTGTGCCGACGGCGAAAATTGGCGCCCCCGTGCCGTTCACGCGCTCTACGGCCCGAAGCGCCGGCTGGCAGTGGCGCATCCCGCTGCAACACCGCACCGGCAACGGCTATGTCTATTCGAGCGCCCATATCTCCGACGAGGACGCGGAGGCGACGTTGCTCGGCACCGTGGAAGGACCGCCGATCGCCGATCCGCGACGTCTGGCGTTCGTCACGGGGCGGCGAAAGCGGTTCTGGAACCGCAACGTGGTCGCGCTTGGCCTGTCCGGCGGCTTTCTGGAGCCGCTCGAATCGACTTCGATCCACCTGATCCAGACCGGGATCGCCAAGCTTCTCGCGCTGTTTCCCGATCGACGGTTCCTCCAGGTCGAGGCCGGCGAATATGACCGCCTGATGGGCAGCGCGTATGACGGCGTGCGCGACTTCATCATCCTGCATTATCACGCCACGACGCGGGACGATTCACCGTTCTGGAACCATGTGCGGACGATGACCGTGCCGGACAGCCTGCGTCGAAAGACCGAGCTGTTCCGCGCGAAAGGCCGCTTCTTCCGCTATGACGACGAACTGTTCTCGCTGGCGAGCTGGGTCGCAGTGATGTTGGGGCAGGGCGTCACGCCCGAGGGCTATGACCCGATTGTCGACGGGATCGACGAACCAAAGCTCGTGGAGGCGGTGGAGCGCATGAGGCTGGGTATCCGCCAGACGATCGCGCAGATGCCGTCGCAATCGGACTATATCCGCGCAAACTGCGCCGCCATCTGACACGCCGATCCGGGGCCCGGTTTCCCGGTGACGTCACCGGGATGGAAGCGGCGACCCGATAACGGGTCGCCGCCATCTTTGCATCGGCAGGACGAGAAGACTCGTAGCGATCAGTCCCTCAGTTGGTCGGGCACGCCGCGACCGGTCCATCGGCATGCGCTAGACGAACGTCGGAGATCGAGAGCGTCAGTTTTCCGGCGGTCGAGATGATGAGCGGCTCGGTGACCTTGTGCGGATCGATCCCGACGGCGACGAAGCATTTGAGCGGGATCGCCAGGGACTTCCACTCGCCGATCGGTGCGGCCCGTAAAATGCCCGTGATCGGGATCGCAGCGGTTTTGTCGGGGCCGACCATCGAGAGAGTGACGGCCGACGCGGGTTTTGCGTCCGTTCGGAACTGGACGATCATGCTCAGCTCGCCATTCGCCTCACGCGTTATATCGAGCGGCGCGTTGGCTTCGATCTTGACGGCCGCCTCGTGCGTGCCTGTCCAGGTGAAGCGTCGGGCATCCTCCTGCGCATTGCGATCGATACCCGCGATCGTCAGCGCGCCGCCCGGGCTCCGGCCGCTGTTGCCGACTATGCGCGTCGATCCCCTGTCGCCTTCGCCGAGCGACAGGCTCCACGCTTCGGGGACGCGCCCCTTCGTAAAGAAGACGCCGCCCGCGTCGACCGCCATGCCGGCGGGACGCGTCTCGTCCAATGTGCCTACCACGGCGCGATCCGCATAGGTGAGGCCATAACCGAATTTGAACAGCGGGTCGTAATTGGTATCGCGGGCATTCAGGACATACTGGTCGGGACGCTTCGGCCATGAGAAGGACAGCTTGCCCCGGAAGTCATGAACGGGTTTGCCGTCCTTGCCAGCGAACAGCACGTCGGCGACGCCCGCGCCTTCGCTCCCCGGCAGGAACGCCGCGACGAAGGCATCCGAAGCGTTGAGTTCGGCATTCACCCACATCGGGCGGCCCGACAGGAAAACCGCGACGACAGGGATGCCCGCCGCTTTCAGTTTGCGGAGCAGCGCGACATCGGCCTTGTCGCCCGGTGAATATTCCAGGGTCGGTCGGTCGCCCATGAATTCGGCATAGGGGGTCTCGCCGAACACGACGATGGCGGCGTCGGGTTTCGCGGCATAGGTGCCCGTCGGCGAGTAGGTGGCGGTACCGCCGCCGGCGCGCACGGCCGTGTCGATGCCGCTCCAGATCGAGGTCGCATTGGGGAAACCGCGCTTCGGCACGTCCGTACCCTGCCAACTGATCGACCAGCCGCCAGCCTGCTGCGCCACATCGTCGGCGGCGCTACCGGCGACGAGAATATTCGCCTTGGGCTTGAGCGGCAGAATACCCCCGTTGTTCTTGAGCAGGACGAGCGATTCCTGGACGGCCTGGCGTCCGATGGCATGGCCTTCCGGCGATCCGATCAGGCCGAACTGTCCGGCATAGCGTCGCGTCGAGGGCTTGCCCGCGGTGAAGGTTCCGGCAAGCATCTTCACGCGCAGGATACGACGAACGGCGTCGTCGAGACGCGCCGGCACGATTTCGCCCGACTTGGCCTGCGCCAGCGTGTTGCGGTACAGCGCCTTCCAATCGCCCGACATCATGAACATGTCGAGGCCGGCATTGATGGCCGCAGCGCAGCTTTCGTTGCTGCACCCCGCGATCTGGCCGTGCGCGTTCCAGTCGCCGACCACGAAACCGTTAAAGCCCATCCGGCCCTTCAGCACGTCGGTCAGCAACGTTTTGTTGCCGTGCATCTTCTCGCCGTTCCAGCTCGAAAAGCTCGCCATCACGGTCAGGGTGCCGGCTTCGATCGCGGGGGGGTATCCTGCCGCATGCACGTCGCGCAGTACGACCTCCGAGACCTTAGTATCGCCCTGATCGCGTCCGCCCGTGCCGCCGTCGCCGACGAAATGCTTGGTGGTCGCAATGACGTGGCCCGGCGTCATGAAATCTGGCGAACCCACCTTGCCCTGGATGCCGGTGACGACCGGGCCGGCATAGCTGGCCACAATGGCAGGCTCTTCGGAATAGCTTTCGTAGGTGCGCCCCCACCGATCGTCCTGCACGACCGCGAGTGTCGGTGCGAAGCTCCAGTCGAGTCCGGCCGCGGCCGTCTCGAGTGCGGTGATGCGGCCGATCTTCTCCATCAGCGCGGGATCGCGGGCCGCACCTAGCCCGATATTGTGGGGAAACAAGGTGGCGCCGACGATGTTGTTGTTGCCGTGGACCGCATCGGTCCCCCAAATCGTCGGGATCTTCGGCCGACCATCGGTGCGCGCCATCGAGGCATCGTAGAACGCGTCGGCCAGTTTCAGCCATTCCGCTGGCGGTGCCAGCTCGTCGTTGTTGGGCGCCGAATTTCCGCCGTTCAGCACCGAGCCGAGCTTGTAGGTCGTAAGGTCTTCCGGCTTTACGGTCGCGATATCGGCCTGGATGATCTGTCCAACCTTGTCTTCGATCGACATGGCAGCAAGAATGTCGCCGATCCTGGTTTCGAGCATGGGATCGAGCGCGGGCTTTGCCGCCACCTTCGGCCATGTCTGGGCATGTGCGACGGGGGAGAGCGAGACCGGCCCCGTCTGCGCTATTGCCGCAGTGCCAATGAGCAACGCCAGGACGCTGGCGACCGAAAGCTTTGTCTTCATCATTCTCTCCCCGGTCCCCGTCTTGCGGGATTGGTCGCGTTTCAAACCACTTGGGAGGCGTCGTCAATCAATATTAATTTTGATTTTCACGAAATGCGATCAGGCGCGTCCGACGTTCATCAAAATTGCATCCGAGGGCAGCATGAGATCGCTGAACGGTAACAAAGCCGCGCCCACCGCCGGTGCGTCGGCAGCCATGGCAGCACGCCTGATCGGCGCAATCGAAGGCATATCGGCGGCGTGCTTCGCGAGCGCGTTCGTCAAGGCTACGACCAAGGAATCGATCAGCGGTTCGGGCAACCGACCTCCGACCAACACCGCCTGTGGATTGATAAGGCAATTGATCGCGATCATCGGGTCGACCAGCATCTCGGCAGCTTCGGCAATCCAGGCGTCGATGACTCTCATGGTGCGCGCGTCCTCCAAGCCGAGCGTGGCAAGTGACCCGCTGATGCATCCGGCGTCCGACAGGCGATCGTATAGAGCGGAAAGCGAAACGCGGCTTTCGATGGACTTCCCGCTCGAATTGGGAACCCGGCTCAGAATATAGCCGACTTCCCCGCTTCTTGCAGAGGCGCCTCTGTAATAGCTTCCATCTATCACCAGGCCGCCACCAAGACCTGCGCCAATCAGCAGGTAGAAGAAATTGTGGCAATTGCGGCCCGAGCCGAACTCCAGTTCGCCTAACGCTGCGGTTGCAGCATCGTTGTCCACATGCAGCGGCCAAGGCATCAGGTCAGACAGCAAGCCTGCGACGTCGAGGTCGTTCCACACCGAGTAGTCAGCGGGCTGATCGTGGAAGCCGGCTTTGCTGAACGGTTCGGGAACCGCGATGCCGGCGCCGACGATCCTGTCGACGATCACGCGAGGGTCGTCGCAGCAGGTCGTTACCGCCCCGGCGACAAATGTTCGTACCTGTTCTGGGAGGGCATAGGCGATGTCCTGGGAAACACGCGCGCGGACATTTCCAGCCAGATCGAGAATGACGAAGGTCAAATGGTCGCGGTCGATGTTGATGCCGATGCCGAACGCACCGTCGGGATCTATGCCCAATTGCACGGCAGGCTGCCCGCGCCCCTGTTGCAGTCGTCCGACGATCTGGACCAGGCCCGCGGCGATCAGGCGGCGGGTGATCGTTGCGATCGTCGGCGGCGTCAGACCGGTCACCGCGACCAGTTCTTGCCGGGTCGTCACGGCGCGCAGGCGGATCGCCTGCAATACCACGCGCTGGTTGTAATCCGCCGCGCGTTCGAGGTTCGTACCGGACAGGCTGATCGTCAGCCGGGCATGTCGCCGCTCGTTCATGCTCGTCGTCCCAGTCCCCGCTGGAGGAACTCGCGCATGAGCGCCGTTCTCTCGGGGCTGCTGGGCCCCAGGATACCGCGTGCATGGGCCGGCAGGTGGTCCGCGTCGGCCGCGTCGGCGTCGAACACATAATGATCGAAAAACGCCCGCCAGTTCTGGCGCTCCGCTGCCGGCCGGTTGCGGATGGCCAGCATCGCGTAGATCAACGCTTCGAAAGCGGACGCATCGTTCGGTGGGCTCCACCAGTAATTGACGAGCAGATTAAAGCGCTCGGTCGAGCGGACGTGATGCCACCACATCGTTGGCACATAGATCGCGTCGCCGGGCGCCAGCACCGCTGACCGCGCGGTTTCGACCGCCAGGGCATAGCGTGGAAATCGGTCCAGGTCGGGCGCCAATGGGTCGACCATGCTGACGGGTTGACCGGAGATCGTATTTTCCAGAGGCCCGACATACAGGTTCGCAACCTGTTCGGGGGGAAACAGCGTAAAGCTGCGATGGCCCGCAGCCACGCAGGCGATGTTGTCCGCGGTGTCGTAGTGGGTCGATACCGTCACCGCATTGCCGATCCACAACCTGGGGGATGTCGTCGGCGGGAGCAGCGGCATGGGATTGTTGGCGGCGAATGTCGGGAAGTGTTCCACCGCGGATGCGGCGCCACTGTAGATCGATGGACCGGTTCCCGACGTCAGATCGCCGAGCAACATATCGGCCACGGCACGGAAGGGTGCCGTCCCACGGTCGAAGTTGAAGCCGTTCATGTCCTCGCGGTAGAAGAATTTGCCAGCGATGGATGGGGCACCGACATAGGTCGATAGTGGTGCGCCTGAATCATGTAGGGCCAAATAAGCGACCAGTTCACGGCCCGAACGGCTGCCAGCGATGGCTGCTGGCCAATCCGCCACCAGACCTCGTAGTACCGCTGGTTCACCCATCGGTACGATCTCAGTCTGAAAAGTCTGTCGCGTGACGTCGTGCCATTCGCGAACCGGTTTGCCGATCATCTCCATGCGGCTGCCTTGCCCCGGTTGTCGCGGAAACGAAAGGCTGGAGCGCGCAGGCGCACCGAAACGTTTAAATCCGATGTTTTCCGCAAATATGAAGATCGTCGTCATACGCGGGACGTGCGCGACACGCTTCGATCCCGTCTAAGTGCGGTAATCTGACCGGGTAGGCTGACGAGCGCAGCGTAAGAAGGACGAATGGCCAAAGCTGTTATCAAAACGACTTTGCGAACAGCCGTTTATGGTCCCAGTGCCGATCGCAAGAATCAGTAGATGCGGAATGCTGATGAGTTGACGGCTTTCCTACCCCCAGATATCCGATAGCGCTACCAAAGTAGGCCGCAGTCGAACCTGATGTCGAATGCCCCGGGGAGAGAGATTGTGACCGTTCGTGTAAAACCCGTTCGCTTGGCAATTGTCTGTCTGATGACGACCGCTGCGACCGGCACACTCGTCGCGCAGACTCGCGTCGACCGTGCGGCATCGGCCCAGCGCATGCCGTACAAAGATGCCTCGCAGCCAGTCGCCGCGCGCGTCGAAGACCTGCTGCGACGCATGACGCTGGAGGAAAAGGTCGCCCAGATGATCGGCATCTGGGAAAAGAAGAGCGATATTCAGGACGCGAAGGGCGATTTTTCGACCCAAAAGGCTTTGCGCGCCTTCCCGAACGGCCTGGGCCAGATCACCCGTCCGTCGGACAAGCGCGGGGTGACCGTCAGCAACAACGCCGCCGGCGTTGCCGCCGATGCGGTCAACCGCACCGCCCGGGAGACCGCCGATTATATCAACGCGGCGCAACGCTGGGCGGTCGAGGAGACCCGGCTTGGCATTCCGATGATCATGCATGAGGAAGCATTGCACGGCTATGTCGCGCGCGGCGCGACAAGCTTCCCACAAGCGATCGCGTTGGCATCGTCTTGGGACCCTTCACTGGTCGAGCGCGTGTTCGGCGTTGCCGCCCGCGAAATGCGCGCCCGCGGCGCCAATCTCGCGCTCGCGCCCGTCGTCGACATCGCCCGCGATCCGCGCTGGGGCCGGATCGAGGAAACCTATGGCGAGGACCCGGTGCTGGTCAGCGAAATGGGTCTGGCCGCCATTCGAGGGTTTCAGGGAACAACCCTGCCGCTGAAGCCGGACAAGGTCATGGTCACGCTGAAGCACATGACCGGCCATGGTCAGCCTGAAAACGGTACCAATGTCGGCCCGGCCAATATCTCCGAACGGACGCTGCGCGAAAATTTCTTCCCGCCGTTCGAACGCGCCGTGAAGGAACTGCCGGTACAGGCGGTGATGGCATCCTATAACGAGATCGATGGCATCCCCAGCCATGCCAACAAATGGCTGCTCGAGGACGTGCTGCGTCGCGAGTGGGGTTATAAGGGTTCGGTGGTCAGCGACTATTTCGCGATCAAGGAACTGAATACCCGCCACAAGTTGTATGGCACCGACATGGCCGCCGCCGGCCGCCGCGCGTTAGATGCCGGGGTCGATATGGAACTACCCGACGCCGAGGGCTGGGCGACTTTGGCGCAGATGGTCAGGTCGGGAAAGGTGCCGCAGGAACAGGTCGACAACGCTGTCCGCCGTATCCTAACCATGAAGTTCCAGATGGGACTGTTTGAAAACCCCTACGCCGACGCCCGCGCGGCCGAAGCCAAGACGGCGACGCCCGACGCGATAGCATTGGCTCGCGAAGCCGCCGTCCGTTCAATGGTGCTGCTCAAAAACCAGAATAACGTCTTGCCGCTCGACCCGGGCAAGGTCGGCAAGATGCTGGTCATCGGTGCCCACGCCCGCGACACCCCGATCGGCGGCTATTCGGACGTGCCCAAGCATGTCGTTAGCGTGCTAGAGGGCATGCAGCAGGCCGCACAGGGGCGCTTCTCGGTCGATTATGCCGAGGGCGTTCGCCTGACCCGCAGTCGTCAGTGGGCCGCCGACAAGGTCGAACTGGTCTCGCCGGCGGAGAACGCCCCGCTGATCGAGGAAGCCGTGCGCAAGGCAGAGCAGGCAGATACGATCCTGCTGGTGCTGGGTCAGAACGAACAGCTAAGCCGCGAGGCCTGGGCCGACCAGCATCTCGGCGACCGGCAGAAGCTTGATCTCATCGGCGAGCAAAACGAGCTGGCCAGCCGTCTCTTCGCGACCGGCAAGCCAGTGGTGGTCGTGTTGCTGAACGGCGGTCCGCTCGCCGCGACGTATCTCGAGGCGAACGCGCCTGCGATCGTCGAGGGTTGGTATCTAGGTCAGGAAACCGGCAACGCCGTCGCCGATGTCGTGCTCGGCCGCGCAAATCCCGGCGGCAAGCTGCCCGTGTCTATCCCGCGCAGTGAGGGCCAGCTGCCGATCTTCTACAACCACAAGCCAACCTCGCGGCGCGGCTATCTGTTTGAAAGTACTGCCCCGCTCTACCCGTTCGGCTACGGCCTGTCCTACACCAGCTTCGACGTCGGTGCGCCGCGGCTCACCAAGTCGACGATCGGCCGCGATGAAACGGTGCGTGTATCGGTTGACGTCGCCAATACCGGCCGCCGCGCCGGGGACGAAGTTGTCCAGCTCTATGTCCGCGACGACGAAGCGACGGTCACCCGGCCGGTCCTTGAACTTAAGCACTTTCAGCGCGTGACGTTGCAGCCGGGCGAGAAGCGAACGATGACGTTCGACCTGAAGCCCGCCGATCTGGCCTTCTGGAACGTCGAGATGCATCGCGTCGTCGAACCGGGCACGTTCACGATCAGTGCGGGGAACAGCTCAGCCACGTTGAAAGCAACTTCGCTGACAGTTCGCTGATCTCAGCATATCGCGACCTTAGCATCATGCAAATCAAGCTCGCTGCACCAGTAACTGCTCGTGGCTCTCATAATGGAAGCGATTGACGGTCGCCTCCTTGATCGTGCGGTTCATCCGCTCGACCTGACCATTGGTCCAAGGGTGGTTCGGCGTGGTAAGCCGGTGCTCGATGTCGTTCGCCTCAAGGATCATGTCGAAGCGCATCTGCCGCGACCAGGCGGTGTTGCGATTGCGCGACTGGTCGGCGAACTGGATGCCATTGTCGGCCAGGATCGTGTGGATCCGGTACGGCGCCGCTTTCAGCAGGTGCTCAAGGAGCTCCCACGCCGTTCGCCTGTCAGCCTTGTCGACGAGCTGGGTGATGGCGAACTTGCTGGTGCGTTCGATGCCGATGAACAGGTAGAGCTTACCTTCGGCAGTCTGAACCTCGGCGATATCCATGTGAAAGAAGCCGATCGGGTAGCGCTTGAAGCGCTGTCGCTTCGACTTGTCGCCCTCGATGTCCGGCAGACGGGATATGCCGTGCCGCTGCAGGCAGTGGTGCAGCGCTGACCGTGTCAGATGCGGGATTGAGGGCTGCAACGCATACAGGCAATCGTCGAGCGGCAGTAATGTGTGACGCCGGAATGCGACGACCGCTGTCTCCTCGGCTTGGGTCAAGGTCGTGGAGCCTGCCGATACTAGCGGCACGGCGTCAGCTCAATCGAGGTTTCGAGGCCCTGGCGGTGTCGCCGGACGAAAGCTGCCTCATCCTCGCGTTCCAAAGCCCATTGGCACCTCCCAACGAGGCGGCGCACAGGCATGGGCGCCACGTGCGGCTGTGGCGGGTGTGGTTACCGACAGGTCATGTGGTTGCTCAATACGCCTAGCCGCTCGAGCCAGAAAGCGCCTTCCACCGCGATACAGCCAAAGGGAAATTCGAGCGCAGCGACATCAAGGTCAGCGAGCTTGTGTGGCTACCAGGTGGCGACCTATTGGTGTTGGAGCGCGGATCCGAGACGACGAAAGTCTACCGTTGCACCGTCGAGGCAACACAAGCGCTCGGAGCGGAACACCTCGACATCGCGCACCGACCGACGCTCGAAGAGCTGAGCGCGTCTTCCGCGCCGTTTCCGCTGCCGACGCTGAGGAAGTCGCTGGTACTAGATACCGACGATCATCCGGAAATCTCAGCAGACTTGGAAGGCATGGTTCTGCTGGCGGCGAACCAAATACTGCTGGTGAACGACAACGATTTCGGCGTGAAGGGTGCGGAAACGGCGTTTTGGCGCATCACTTTCGATCGTCCGTTGTAAGGTAGACGGTTCGTTCGCAATTCGCTTTGGGAGCATGCGCAAAGCAGTCGAACAGTGCAATTCTGGTTAGGCCGTAACGTAGTAACGACCTAGGGTCGCTCGACACGATAGTTTACGGACTGGCCGGCTGAACTACGGCTCCGGCAGCCTCGCGTGGCCGGTCGAGGCCAAGCGAGGTCACCACCGCCAGCGCATTTTCAAACCCGGCCCCGCAGAATGTTGGTACGCCACATGCCTCGATTTCGGCAAGCAAAGCGCCGCTCGTACCTTCGCGAGAGGAACCGTCGACATCTCGGATAAAGACCGCTGCTGCGCGACGACCGAACTCCCTGACAACCTGTGTATAGATAGCTACGTCGCGCTGCCCATTATCGCCGATGAGTAGGAAACGAAGCTGGGGGTAGAAGGCCAGTATCGATCGGATGGCTTGGAGCTTGTGCACATCGTGTCCGCTATCGATCAATTTATCGGCATCGATACCGTAATCCTTCAGGAACATCGGACCATGTGGAATGGAATTGTTTTCCAGGAACTCGGCAATGAATCCGTAGAGATTCCACGGCGAGGACGAGACGTAGAAGAACGGTCTCGCGGGCGCGATATGGTCTCGCGCAATCATCTGGTAGAGAGAGGCAGCGCCCGGAACCGCCAACCTGTCCTGCGGTCGTTCGATAAGCACGCGCCGCCAGTTCCTTAAGAAATTGGTGGCGCCCGTTTCAATCACGGTGTCGTCGATATCCGATATGATTCCCCAATTCTGATCGTTCCCCGGCGCGATCACGGGTACCTGAGTGTCGGGAACGTCGCCGTCGGGGACTGACAGCGTTACCGTCTCCCACCGCGTTGTCTTGGGTAACGGCTGATCGATCATCAATTCGACGTCGAAATATCCCTCCTCGTCGGTGACTATGTCGTGCGATTGCCCATAGCCCTCCACGTGGACGGTCACGCCGGGGAGCTCTTGGCTGTTGTAAATCGCCAGCATCGCACGAAACCGCACGAGCATGTCGTCACCTGCGTCGAGCGGCTTCCCGTAACGGACGATCCTGCCCTTCAGGCGCACGGCCGTCGCGTTGCGATACCCGGCATAGGCGAGCAGCCGCACCTTGCGGCCGTGTTCTTCGCCCATGTCGAAGACGGTCTGGATCGTGTCGATATCTCGTTCGAGCCCAGCGATTGCTGAGCGCAGAAGCTTATACAGTGTGGAGGCAGCCATTGTGATTTAACAGGGGAACGGTTTTACGGGTTCCCGTATTTGTAGCCTATACACGCCGCCAATAACCGAGACTTGCGCCGTTGGGTCTCGACTTCGGTTATAGCACCGTCTGAATGAAGGCGGTTTTGGCGACCAATCATCCTAGCAGCCGTTCGTAGCATCGATTGACCTGATAAGAGGTCGGGGTCCTCCTGAGGTGAGGCGGACGATGGCGCTGCCGTTGCAGCGCGATCCCGGCGCGGCGTAGCGATACGTTACCCGGTAGGCGCCACTCCGCAGGGGGCTGATGCTGGTCAGCCGCAAGGGTTCCCGCAACTGGCCGTAGAAGCGCGAGATCGCGTCGGCGGAGTAGGCGCGGCTCGACCTCTTCTGCGGTATGACCTGCGCAGAAGCCACGTCGCCGCTCCCGGTACCGAGGGCGTTGTAGAAGGTCCGCACCGTCGCTTCACCCGATGATCCGGCGATCGTGTCGGGTCGAGAGACGCTCGCGGGTGCTTCTGATGTCTTCGCAACCAAGGAATGAGGGGCCCGTGCCGCATCCTCCTCCCCAAGGTCGTCTGTGCTTGAACCATCGATCTGGGAGGCCGAAGTTCGATCAGCGATCTCGGTCGGTAGCGTATCCGGGCCTGGCGGCTCCGTCTTCGAGACCTCAGTATCGACCGCGGGCCGCGGACGGTATGTCGCGTCCGACAGGCTGAATGCGGCGAGTTTGCCCACAATCGGCGCTGCGCCCGTGAGGGCATAGACCAAACCGCTGGCATCGGCCGCGCCCTGAGCCGTGTAGGCGATGTCCGCCGCCAGGCGGCGCTCGCCTCCGAGCGCCTGTTCGGAGCCCGGCGGAACGTCGAGGATAATGCGTCCTTTGCAGCGCGTCACGTCGAGCGCCGGATCCCAGCCTTCCACGATCGGCTTTTCCATCCTGATGAAGGAGAATGCCTCGAGCGTGTCGAGGTTGGTACGGTGGTTGCTCTGCTCGCGCGCTTGATCGAAAATGACGCGCTTCATGCGATCATAGGCTGTACTCGACGCACAGGCCGCCTTGTGTCTTTTGGCCTCGGCCCGCGTCTGTGCCGTCTCGGCCGGCTTGTTCTCCTTGATCTTGCCACATGCGCCGAGCGAAAGTGCCAGAACAAGAAGGCATGCCGGCGCTTTCGCCGATGACGCTGACGGGCTCATAGCCACTCCTAAAAAAATCAAACTTCTCCGTCCAACCTCTGCAAGAGGGCAAGGTTCACGGCCGGTTCGAATGCATGCCAGGTCTTAGAACGCGATCGGGCCCGACGAATGCACGCAACCCCGGTCGTTTGAGAGCGGACTGGCGCCCTGCCTGCGCCTCGCCGCTACCGGCGCGCGGGCGCCGCAAAGTCCGTCCACAACGCTTTAGTGGCCGCTAGGCACAGTCGGCGGCTTGCTTGTTTGCGCAGCAACAGCGCGGCTTCCAGCGCGACCAATCTGACTGTCGATACGCTGATACCCACAGTCGCCGCCTTGCGACACTTGTTGGGTCCGCAGCCCATCGCCGAAGTTGGGCCACCGGTTACCAGCATGAACGAATGACCGAAGTTTGGAACCGCTTTGCAGCCGCTGAACGACCGGTTGTGGGTCTTTTTAATTTTAAACCGAAAGATCGGTGCTATGTTGTAAAAGCTCCTGCTGCCTTCGATCATCAATATCGATGTTGATACCCAGCCACCTGACGATCTGTCCGTCCTTGGCGCGCAACGGGACGGCATGCACACTCATCCAACGGTACTGCCCGTCCTTCCCTCTTAGCCGGTACTCCGCGTCAACCGCTTGCCGATCGTGTACGGTCTCACGCCACTTCTGCATCGTAGCTATTCGGTCGTCGGGATGGATTGCGGTTAGCCAACCATATCCTTTCCAATCGTCATAGCTTTGACCGGTATAGGCTCGCCAGCTGGGGCTGTCGGTCTCAATAAGACCATCCGGCGCACTCTCCCAAGTTGTTGCGGCGATGCCGGTAGCGGCTAATCGTTCATACGCTTCGCCATCACTGAGCATGTCGTGCGCGACCGAATGGCTGTCTGTGCGTCCTTCCGCGACCGAGACGTAATCAATCGCATCACGTTGTTTGGGACCGCCGGTATCGACAGGCGGACTTCCAAGGCGGCTTTTTCGCTCTGCCTTTCTCCGCCTCAGCACTTCGTCCGCAGCCACCAGAAGGCAATTCATGCTCTGATTGTTATCAGTAGAGCGGCTTGATCCGACGCTGGCGGCACAGTTAACCGAATGGCCCTCTAACACGTAGGCGCGGTTCAAGACCTGTTCGATGCGTAATCCTTGTTGCTCAACGTCAAAGTCAGACTCGGAGTCGATTTGCACGACGACAAATTCGTCGCCTCCAAGCCTAACAACCATGTCTTCAGGGTTTATAGATGTCCGCAACCTATCGGCGACCAAGCATAGCAAGCTATCGCCTACCTGGTGACCAAGCCGGTCGTTGACCGGCTTGAAGTCGTCGAGGTCGACATAGTGAAACGCGATACGCCCGTGTCGCTCTGGCCGGGCGTTTGTCTCAAATGCCTCGGCGAGAGCCAGCCGGTTGCCAAGCCCAGTGAGGTGATCCGTTTTGACCTGACGAGCAAAGGCGTGTCGCGTTGTCGTCTTTGCCAACTGCGAACGATACCGTTGGCTAGCGCTACGAAGGCCGCCTGTGAGCAGCGCAAATAGGCAAAGAGCCGAAACGATCGCATTCGGATCTCCCCGCAGTAGCAGAACTAAAGCTGGCGGGATTACCGCGACAATCAGGCTCGTAATCACGATGTAAGGGCGCATAGCGACCGTAGATGCTGCTCCTGCGGCGTATCCCACGACGAGAATGCCGATGGGCATCTGCCATTCTGCCAGCGGCAGCATATAGGATCGTGCGGCAAATAGACCGAAGACAGCCGCGAAGGCCCAATAGGTGAGTGCAAACCGGCGCTCAAAGCGCTTGGCAGTGAGTAAGGGCATTTCGGGGTTATCGCACAGCCGTCTACCGCGGATCAAAACGGCAAGGCGTGCTACGCTCGCGATCGTTCCTATAGCGACCAAGCTCGCCAGAGCGATATCCCGTGAGGCGTGAACGCCGAGCACACCAACCACGAGGAACAGCAACGTCATGATCGCTGCGGGCATGCGCGTGCCGCACAGACTGGCAACAAGCTCGACGTACGTTCCGTCAGGAATGTCGCGAACGAATGGGCTCTCAGTGGCTTTCACACGTCTCTAATTAAACGCAAAAGGTGAAGGCATTCTATCTGAACGCTTCCCTCAGGACACGGGGGCTGGCTTAATTGACGCGAAACACATGAGCCGGTGTTCGAAACTGGGAAGCGTATCGTCCGCCGTAGACGGCGGTTGATGGGTCCTATCAGCCCCACTCTGTCGGGCAGTGCCGTCCACAGTCGGCCATCCATCGGGTGCTATAGTAGGTCCATACTTTCTGGGAACAGTTGACAGATAACTCTACTTAGGTTGAGTAAAAGTATGGCCCGTAATCGTCGACCATCGAAGCAAATGCTCCTCTTGCTGGAGGCACTGTCGGCGCACACTCAGCAGTGGCGCCACGGCTACGATCTGATGAAAGAGACGGGGCTCCTGTCTGGAACGCTGTACCCGCTACTGATCCGCATGACCGACCAAGGGCTTGTCGAGAACGAGTGGCGTGAACCGGAACACCCTGGCCGGCCTGCTCGACATGCATACCGTTTAACGAGTGCTGGAGTGGCATTTGCGCGTATGGCCACACCTGCCGGCCCAATGACTTTCACCAAGGCCGCCTTCGCGTGAAATCAGCTGTGTCGCGAGCTCTGCTGTCATTGGCCAGTCGGTCTCTCGGCTCGGATCGCCGAACATGGGCGATGGCCATGGAAGCGGAGTTCGAAGCTGCGGTGGAGGATCGGCGTCCATTCCAGTTCGCTCTCGGCTGCCTGTTCGTAGCGTGGCGAGAGATCGGGAAGCACAGCGAAGGACGCCTGATCCTTGCGAGTTACGCGCTCGCTCTGGGGTTACTCATTCCGATGGCAACTCTGCAGTTCCAGCAGGCGGTCGGCTTCCTGTCTTCGGCAGACGGTCCGCCTTTCGTTATCGCAAGCTCCGGCGACGGACCGAATCTCTATTTGATCTGGTCTCAAAACAGCGCAATCCCGATATTGCTTATCACGTGGCTTCTGCTCGGTATGGCGCACCTTTGTCTCGCGTGGATGCTCGTAGAGGGGGATTGGCCGCGCATCGTGAAGTGCGGCACGCTGATTGGAGCAGCAATGATCACGTTGTCGCTGTTCATGGGCGTATTGATGCTCGATCTGTCGTCATTGGGGGTGCCAATCGCGGAGCTGGTGATCGAATTTGTAGCGGTTGTAGCCATTTCGCGGTGGCACATTCGGATTTCATCAGACGCCTCATCCGAACTGCTCGCCCGGTAGCGTGTAGGTGCTTTTCGACGATCCGCGCGAACGACCGGAATTTTGCGGAGTCACTTGACTCTTAAATCTACATATGTTGCTCTGCGCCTACAGTGAGGGTGGTGAGGTTCGACGCTCAAGGTCGACAAAGCGCCGCTAGGTGTGGGCAGAACCGACGGGGACACAGCGTCCGACGCGGTGACAGGGGAGCGAAGATGTGGCGAGTTATCAGCTTAGGTGTCGTCGCTGCTGGCACTGTCTTGCTCATCACTCTTCTCGTCTTCCTACGTAAGCCTGTCGTTGATGCCGGTGAGGCCGGCCTTTTCGCCAACGACTGCTGCGGCACGGTAAAGCTGGCCGGCGGCAAGATGCTGCTCAATGATCAGCGGACGGTATCCTACGTTGTCGCGAGAGATGCAGATGGGCCGTACATCCTGCCCCACGTCGACGTCGGCGTTGTAGCCGATCAGGGGCTTGACGTGGATGGAACCCGCTCGGTGCGCAAGCTGCGCCTTGACCGGCTACCTACGCCGACCAGGATTACGCTGCATGAGGGTTTGACACCCTATGTTTTTAAACGGTCGACGCCACGTCTTCGCAAATAACTTCGAAGGGGCCGTTCATCAGCTTGAATGATTTGGTCAGAGCCGCCCTAGCACTATTCATAAATCTACATATGTTTCTATAATGAGGAGCGATAGCTGCTGAATGTTACGAGCGGTTGTTCAGCAGCGAATGGTGAAAAGACTTCGGCACGCCATACCGGCCGTGCTGCACGGTGCGGAAGTGGAGCAATGATAAAAACCATGACTAGTGCGTCCCGCGGCTCCCCCTATCGGGTGCTGACGGCCCTTCTTGCGCTTCTCGCGACAGGCATCGCCGGCCGCGTAGAGGCGCAGCCACAGGCAGAGGTCGGCATCCCTTCGTCGAATCACGCGCGCTTGGCCGTGCCCGGGCCGACCGCCACCGATGTTCGCATCTCATCTGAGCCGGGTGTTGTTCTGGCGGGAACGCTGTACCTGCCGGCAGGGCACAGCAAGGGTCCCTATCCTTTGGCCGTGCTGATCGAGGGGAATGGGCCCAATAAACGCGGTGGCTTTTCCGAGATAATCAAACGACTGTCCGTCGACGGCATCGCTGCCCTGGAATATGACAAGCGCGGTGTCGGGCAGTCGACGGGCACTTACGAGGAGGATGTCGAGCGGCTGACCGCGGATGCCCGCGCCGCGGTCGCGGCGATGCGCCATCGCTCGGATATTATCGGCAGCCGCATTGCGTTGGTCGGCCATAGCGGGGGCGGTGTGATCGCGCCGTCGGCGGCGGCTGCCGATCCCGACATCGCGGCCGTTGTGACACTGGCGGGCAATGTTGGCGACGGGCTGCCTTATGTCAGGAAGGGGCTTTACAAGCAGATGATGAAGATGGTTGTCGGCGGCCGTGACACCCTCATCGGCCCGGCGACGGATGCGGCCATGGCTTTGCTCCAGGTTCGTGTAGACAGCCGAGATGCGGCAACGATTGCACGCCTTCATGCCAACGCCGTAGACCGGTTCGAGGCAGCGGGGTTCCCGCGCGCTCAGGCGGAACAAGCGCTCGCCATGATCGACGTTCCAGAGGCCTGGGGCGCACGAAAGCTTCGCTCGGCCTCCGATCTCAGGGCCTTGCACATTCCCGTTCTAGCTATCTACGGGACCAAGGATACGCTGGTGGATGACGCACCTGCGGCGCGTGCCGCTTTGGCGAGCAACCGTCGCGCTCGAATTGTGATGCTCGGCGGGCTCGGTCATTCGTTCCAGGAAGGCGCGGTTGCAGGCGAGCCGGATGAGGCGTCAAGGTTGGGCCCGTATCTCGGATCGCCTCGCCTCGTGGCAGTCGTTGGCGACTGGCTTCGAGATGCACTGTGGTCGAAAACTGGCACGGGGATGGGACAAGTGCGGTAACGCGCACCCTTTTGCCGCTCGACGACTAATCAACTGCTGCTTTTGAACGCCGGTCTTTAGCCTCTAAAGGGCGTTTGACAGCGCTAAGTCGCCGTCCGCTGCACATGAACCATAATCGGCTACGCGCCTGTCCTGGCTCGAAGCAGCTGTTCCGCTCTCCTCTCCATTCAAGACGTCCATGGCGGGGGATTATGCGCCAAGTTCAGTCAGCGCGGGGGATGAATGAATGTCTTAAGTTGGGGACCGCGGAAAGGCGCGCGAATGTCCGGGTATGGATCCAATGTGCCCCGGCGTCTTCACCCGAGATCAGCTCTCACGCTCATCCAGCAGCACCCGCAGCCGCTCGGCATCGTCAGGCGTGGCGGGGTTGTAGATAATCATCCCCAGTTCCGGCCTTCCTTCGACGGCGAACGACGAAAACTCCATTGCCAGCAGCCCCGCGTCGGGATGGTGGATACGCTTTATTCCTTCGCCGTGAGCGACCACGTTGTTGTCCTGCCACAGCGCTTCGAACTCAGGGCTGAGCCGAGACAACTCCATGACGAGCTTTATCACCTCGGCGCTGGTGCTAGCGCCGGCGCGCGCCACGTCGGCGCGGAAGGCGCCGACGACGAAGCGGGCGATGCTGTCGAAATCGGCATTGCGGGCGCGGACATGGTCGCTGCCGAACATTAGACGCAGAATGTTGCGCCCCTCGCGCGGCAGCTTGGAATAGTCGGTCAGTAAGACCGCAGCGGCACGGTTCCAGCCGACAACGTCCCACATCGCGGTCTTGATGATCGCGGGGCTGAGCACCATCCCGTCGAGTACCCGTTGCAGGCGAGGGGTGATGCCGTCGACCGGCTGATAGCGGGCCTCTGGCAGACGACCCAGTCCGAGCATGTAGATGTGCTCGCGCTCCGGCTCGGTCAGCATCAGCCCCTTCGCAATGCGATCGAGGACATCCGCAGATGGCGCGCCGCCACGGCCCTGCTCAAGCCAGGTGTACCAGGTGGGACTGATATTCGCGCGGCTCGCAACCTCTTCACGGCGCAAGCCGGGCGTACGGCGGCGACTGCCGCTGAGCCCGAAAGTCGCCGGGTCCAGGCGAGTGCGGCGGTCGCGCAGGTACGTGCCCAGCGAATTTGGTGCTTCAGTAGACAAGATGTATCCTGTTGCAGCTTATACCACGATAAGCTCACTACTTTAACAGGGTCGGGCGCAAGGCGATACATCCCTCGTCAACGAGGAGATTTCCATGCGCGTGTTCTTGACCGGTGCGACCGGCTTTATCGGCTCCCATGTCATTCCCGAGCTACTCCACCGCGGTCACAATGTGCTCGGGCTCACTCGCTCCGACGCGGGCGCGCAGCAGCTCGAAGCGGCTGGCGCCGATGTTCATCGGGGCGACCTGGAACGACCGGAGACCCTTGCGAGTGGTGTCGCTGCGGCTGACGCGGTCATTCACTGCGCATTCGATCACGACTTTGCCAACTTCGTCGAGAATACTCGAAAGGATGAACGCAACATCGCCGCGATGGGCGATGCGCTGGCGGGAACCAACAAGCCGATCCTGATAACCTCGGGCATCGGTATTGGAACGCCGCGCAACGGCGGTCCTGCGACCGAGGATGTGCTTAACCCGCTCCACGCCAATCCGCGCATCGTGACGGAGCTGGCCGCCGCAGCGCTGATCGCCCGCCGCATCGATGTCCGCACCATTCGCCTGCCGCAGGTGCACGATACTACCAAGGCCGGTCTGATCACGCCGCTGATCGCCGAGGCCCGCCGTGCCGGGGCGGTGGCGTATCTCGGCGAAGGGAAGACGCGCTGGGCTGCCGCGCATATCAGCGATGTCGCCAAGCTATACGTGCTGGCTCTCGAGCGCGGCGAGCCGGGCGCGCGATACCATGCGTCGGTCGAGGAGGGCGTCGATGCACGCACGATCGCAGAGGCCATCGGCGAGGGAACCGGATTGCCGGTACGTTCGATCGCAACCGAAGACATCGAGCGCTTCTTCGGCTGGATGGCTCCCTTCGCCGCTCTCGACATGACCGCGTCGAGCGTCTTGACGCAGGAGCGGCTGGGATGGGAGCCTACAGGTCCCGATCTACTCACCGATCTCGCCGCGATGGATCATTCCGAGCCCATGATCGGATAACAGATCGCCGTTGCACGCTGATGTGAGTAGATTCCGCTGGCGTGCAGCGGCGTGACTATAGCCTGAGGATCACACCATGGCCTCGGCCGGTTACGTGAACGAACGGCGGATTCTGGGATGCCGCGTTCGGGCACTGAACGACCGCTTGTGGGTCCTGACCGCCCCCCACACTTCCGATCGGGGGTCGAGATCACGCCCCGTCGGACGCTTGGCTAGCTCGAATTAGTGAGGAGGTCGGCCTGAGCAGTCCCCACAAAGTCGCAACGGAGAAGATGGCGCCTTCGAACGCCGCTGTGACGGTCCTGCCGATAGGGCCAAGGCCGGTCTCGCCAAGCGCGCCGCCGAACTCATCGAAGCCGAACTGCGATGATGGAAACGCAACAACTAGAGACTGGAGGCTGCCCGCCATCATACGTCCATCGACGAGTGCGATGCACAGGCCCGCTCCTGCACCGAGCATGGCAGACAAGCCCCAGACCAACCGAGGCCAATGCGACGCGGTGCATAAGGCAAGCCCTATGGCCGCGCCTAAGATCACGCCTTCGGTCGCCCCGGCAATCCTGACGCTGTGCCCGAACAGCAGGCGAAACGCGTCGCTTCCGATCACGTTGGCGAACGCCCCCGTGATCAGGCCGCCCAGCGACCCGCCGGCGACGGTCCAAGAGCAGTGGCGCGGGCGTATAAAACGCGTTGCGGCGATGCCCGCCGCGATGCCCGCCCCGCCAACCCCCGCCGAGACTAGGGACACCACCATCATGACCAGGAGCAACGACACGGCCCCCCCGCCGCCGGCTACCGAATGTGGCTGAGCGGCTCCGACAAAGCCATAGATCAAGCCAATCATCGTTCCGGCAATCATCGCACCAATCGCGCCGGACATCGCGTCACGCACGAACTGCAAACGCGAGTACTCCACCATGGGCGCAGTCCCACCTACTTCCTGATCGACCAGAGCCGTCACCGTCTCGATCGGCGCGACGAACCGGTAGCCATGCTTCGGCACCGTCTGAATATACCGTGGTGCCGTCGCGCTGTCGTCCAGCGTCCGTCGCAAGGTGCGGATCGCCTGGGTCAGCGCTTCGTCGGTGACCGGAATGCCGCGCCAGACCACATCCATGAACCGATCTTTCGCAACGAGGGCGCCGTCCGCTTCCAAAAGAAGGATCAGGGCGTCTAGGTATCGAGCGTTAAGTTCGACCGCGATGCCGGCGCGGAACAGACGACGGTCCACCGGGTCTAGCCGGAAATCGCCGAAGTGCAGGACGGTGCCACTCATATCAGTGATTGCTCACTTTCTGCTCATGCCGCTCATGGTCATTTTCGGCAGTGATGGCGCTCCAGCAATCAGGAGACAAGCTCATGACGTATACACCTCAGGCGCACGGCGTCGGATTGTTCAACCTGTGGCGATTGGCGGGTTGGGCGACGATCGCCGGCCTCATTGCGTTGCCGGCCATCGCGATGCAATTCACCACCGAGGTGAATTGGGGAGCGGAGGATTTCGCCTTCGCCGTCGTCATGCTGGGCGGGGTCGGACTGGCGTTCGAACTTGCGGTCCGCGCCAGCGGAGGCTGGGCGTATCGCGGAGGTGCTGCCGTGGCGCTCGGTTCCGGTTTGCTGTTGCTATGGGGGAACGCCGCAGTCGGAATAGTTGGCAACGAGGAGAACGATCTCAACATGTGGTTCAACGCCGTCCCCGTGATAGCACTGATCGGTGCCACCGTGGCGCGGCTACGCGCCAATCAAATGGCGGTCGCGATGAGCATAACAACTCTTGCTCAGATCGCCGCTGGCGTGATTGTCCAGCTTGCCGGTCATTCCACGTGGATCTTCACGATCGTGTGGGCGGCTGGCTGGACGATCTCTGCCTGGCTGTTCTGCAGGGCGGCGCAGGATCGCAGATCTCTGTGACCTTAGTCGAAACGATCTGACCGGCGGTTTCGCGGCAAGTAGCTGTCGGTCAAACCACATGAACAGGCGTCCGCTTTCGGGAAACGGAATCGTGAATGTCGTCTTGTGGGTCTGGCCGGAAGCCGTGGAGCATGGGCAAGTCCCCCAAAACGGTTCGTCTATCCTCGCCATCGGCGGCCCTACTCGGTCGCTCGCTCACCCAGTCAAATTGACCATGCAGCATGCGATGCGTATATGCTTCGTATGGTCGGTACGAAGGAGCGGTTATGGGCATTGTGAAGATTGACGGCGCGCTACACGAAAAAGCTCGTAAAGCCAGCGCCGTGATGTGCCGCTCTATCAATGCGCAGGCTGAGTTCTGGATGAAGATCGGTATGCTTGCCGAAACGAACCCGACCCTGTCGTTCAACGAACTCGTCAAGGCACAGTTGGCCACCGTTCATGTTCACCTGATCGAAGCGAAAGCTGCCTGACATGGTGAAGACCTCTGACGAACTTGCGCTCATGCGCGTCTCCGGCAAACTGCTTGCCTCGGTCTTCGAGATGCTCGACGGGCAGGATCTGGACGGAATGTCGACGCTGCAGATCAACGATCTAGTCGAGGACTTCATCACCGTTCGCCTCGCGGCACGCCCTGCGAGCAAAGGGCAGTACGGCTTCATGTTCGTCCTGAACTGTTCGATCAATCATGTCGTTTGCCACGGTGTGCCGACGGACGACGAGATCGTTCGCGATGGCGACATCATTAATCTCGACATCACACTGGAAAAGAACGGCTTCATCGCGGATTCGAGCAAGACGTATCTGGTTGGCGACGCGCCGTCCGCTGCTAAGCGGCTGGTACGCGTTGCGCAGGAAGCAATGTGGAAGGGCATCGCCCAGGTGCGACCTGGCGCTCATACTGGCGACATCGGCTTTGCAATCGAGCGTCACGCCAAAAAGCATGGCTACTCGGTCGTGCGCGAATTTTGCGGGCATGGCATCGGTCGCGAGATGCACGAAGAGCCGCAAGTCATGAACTTCGGGCGTCCGGGAACGGGAGTGCGGCTGCGCGAAGGCATGGTGTTCACGATCGAACCCATGGTCAACCAAGGCACCCGGAAGGTCTCTACTCAGGAAGACGGGTGGACGGTCGTGACCAACGATCGAAAGCTGTCGGCCCAGTTCGAGCATACGGTTGCGGTTACCAATGATGGGGTTGAGGTTCTGACGCTTCGGCATGACGAAAGCCCTCTGGCAGCGCGCGTGGCTTGACCCCGGGACGTGTGCTTTTGCTGCTGTCCTCTGCAGTAAGACCGCATCTCTCCCGTTTTCGCTATGTGCAGACAGCTGATCCCGTCGCGGAAAGCTGCCGTCTAACGAGATGAACAAGTGGCGGAAGTTAGGAGACTGCGATGGCCCCGCGAACGACGGGTTGTGGGTCTCGTAAGTCGAAGGGTCCGGCAATTGCACCGTGAGCCGGACGCTCAGGTTTGGCGATCCGTGCGCTCGAAAGCCGCCATTCGGCAGGCCATCAGCCGGATCAGTGCCCCGGCGGCGGGTGCTCGGCTTGCAGCAGGCGAACCGCGCGGCGTATGCCACCGCTACTGGTGGGGGTGAATGGATGGCGAACGGCAGAAGAAGCCGCGGAAACTCGGTTGTCGGAGAGCGCTGGCCGCTCTTCTGGGCAGGCTGTGCGGCGATCAGTATTGGGGTTGCCCTTCACTTACCGATGCTCGCGATGGCGCATACGATGGGCAATCACCTGTCGGGCATGCCGATGGACGGATGGATGTACCTAGGCATGGCGCTGATCGGGATCGGCGTGCCTGCTGCGATATTTGGTGCTCTACCCAAGAAACGGCCTGACCACCGGGCGGGAGCTGGCGCTGCGTTTGAAGCGCCCGATGAAACCCCTCTCACCCGCTCGCATGCGGCCGTTCTACTGGTGCTTACCCTCGGCCTAATCATCGACACAATGAAGCCAGCAACGCTTGGCTTTGTGCTCCCCGGCATGCGTGGGGAGTATGGTCTTGAAAAGTCGACCGTTGCCCTGCTTCCGTTCGTTGCCCTTACGGGGACCACAGTTGGCTCGTTCTTGTGGGGGTGGCTTGCGGATATCTATGGTCGGCGTGTGTCGATCCTGTTGTCGACGATCCTGTTCGTCTCGACCTCCATCTGTGGAGCTATGCCTTCCTACAGCTGGAACCTGGTCATGTGTTTTCTGATGGGGTGCTCGGCTGGCGGCATGCTGCCCGTCGTCTACACGCTGCTAGCTGAAATCATGCCCCCGCGGCACAGAAGCTGGGTCCTTGTGCTGGTCGGCGGTACGGGACTGGTCGGCGGCTACCTCGCGGCCAGCGGTGCCGCGCATCTGTTCGAGCCTTTGTTCGGCTGGCGTAGCTTGTGGTTGCAAGGCTTTCCCACCGGTTTGCTGCTGCTTGCGATGGCAAGGTGGATTCCTGAATCTCCGCGCTTTCTGTTGGAACGGGGTATGGACGCTGAGCTAGCTGACATGGCTCGAAAGTTCGGCATCGTCAGGCGTGCGCCACAATCAGCGCCAGCGGACGCTGACAGCGCAGCGGCTCACCACCGCGAGTTGACCATCGCCTTGGTAATCACGGCCCTGTCGTGGAGCTTCGTCAATTTCGGCTTGCTGCTATGGTTGCCTTCCGATCTCCAGGATCGAGGCTTCAGTGCCGAAATTGCGAGCGGTATCATCGCCAGCTCAGCACTCGTTGCCCTGCCCACGATCATGATCGCGGCCTTCCTTTACAGCCGGTGGAGCAGCAAGCGCACCCTGATCGGCACTGTGCTTCTCACACTTGCCGGGCTTGCTGGAGCCCTACTGCCGGCGCCTACGCTGGCTTGGCCACCACTGCTGATCGCTGTGATCGCGCTGCTGGTGGTTGGCACAAACGGATTGATCGCCGTGCTACTTCCCTACGCAGCCGAAAACTACGCATTGCGCGTCCGTGGACGTGCCACCGGGCTTATCGCGGGCAGTAGCAAATTTGGTGGCGTTGCTGTGCAGCTAGGAGCCTTCGCTGGGCTGATCCCGACGATGGGGGGCGCGGCAGTTGCGCTGATCATACCAATGACGCTGTCAGCGGTACTGATCGGACGCTCAGGTAGAGAGACGCGCGGCCGCAGCTTACGTGAGCTAGAAGCGGCGGCTTAGCTGCCGGCAGAACATAGGCCGTGCGGAGCGTCGCCTATCGGCACCTCCCTCCTTGAAAGCGCACTGTCTGCTATCCTGACCAGCTGCGCCGGTGCCTGATTTGGGCCTACTTAGCTGCCGTTCAACCAGATTAACGAATGGCTGCAATTGGAGGCAGGGAAGGGAGCTCGAACGTCCGTTTGTGGGTCGTCGCTGACGCGGATCGGTCGACGGTCTTTCGCGGCGTTGGTCTCAGCTAGCCTAGTCGTGCCGAACCTGTATGCCAGTAAGTAGGTCGCTGACGGGAGTTGATAATGGATTTGGTGTCCAGGCGGACGATGCTCGCGGCCCCGTGCTTCGGGACGCTCGGCATAGCCGTGGCGGCAGGTGCAACAACCGCGACGACGCCTGGCGCCCTTGCCAACTTGTCGACCTGGATGGAGCTGGCGTCCGTACCGGGCGCGAGTTGGGCAATGCTGGACGGGGCCGGCGCAATCTCGTCTGGTGCGGTCGGCTGTGCAAAGGCTAATGCGGTGCCCGCGACACCCGATACATTGTTCGAAGCAGCATCGCTGTCGAAGGTGGTTCTTGCGGTCGCGGTCCATGACATGGTGCGGGACAAATTGATCGACCTCGACCGGCCGGTGGCGAAGCATGTCGCGTTCACGGATGATGCTGCGACGCGATCGATTACGCCTCGCCACCTGCTCTCCCACTCTAGTGGCCTGCCTAACTGGCGTGACGAAGCGGGCGAGCCGTTAACAGCCGCGTTCCCTCCCGGCACGCGATTCCGCTACTCTGGCGAGGGCTTCGCCCTACTTGGCCGGTTGGTCGAGGCAGTTACAGGCCAGACCGCCGCGCAGGTGGTGGAAACGCGGGTCCTGAGACCGGCGGGAATGAGCCGAAGCACCTATGGATGGGCAAGAGACACCGAGCCGGCAGTCGCGTGGGCGCACGACGGAGGCGGAGGTGTAGTCATCGACAAAGGCCCGGCGGGCTATACGATGCGTCGCGATGCTGGCCCGCTGAAACCAGTCGACCGGTGGATGCTAGGCGAACGGGAGAGAGCGGCCGTCGCACTTGGCAAACCGCCAATGCCAATATTCATGACGCCCAACATGGCCGCCGGATTGTGGACCACCGCCAGCGACTACGCGCGGTTCCTGGCTTTCGCACAGCGCTATCCGGGGCTCTCTACGAAGACCATCCGAGTGAAGGGAACACTCGACTGGGGGCTAGGCTGGGGAATGGAGAGTGACGGTGGGCGGCGTTTCGCATGGCACTGGGGCACCAACGACGGCGTCGCGAACCTATTCGTGGTGGACCTCGTGTCGGGCCTGGCGATCGTGGTCCTTACCAATGGCGATGCTGGGCGTAAGGTATACGAGCGTGCTGCCCGCACTGTCTTCACACGCGAGTTCGATGCGTTTGCTTGGCTGAAGTGACCTCTGCCGGCCCATCCGGCTCTGCTTGCAATATGGAGAGGGCAGCCGCTTTAAAGTCGCAACCCTGTCACCACGCGCATCTTAGCCGGCTTTCGCTGGTGGTCTTCCATTCAATTAGCCGAAGGAATTCTCACGGCCTTGAACGATATTGCTGGAGCCAGAACGGTGCGAGCTAAAGGCGACTGATCCAGCGTTCGAGCTGATCGGTATCACGCATGTCGCCGGTGTAAGCATGCACCGGCCTGGCCGGGACGTTCGAACCACGTTTCCTCCCACGATACACCTTCATCGGAATGACGGCCCGGGCAAAACCGCTGGGCAGCGCGACTTGCCGTACGTCCATGTAGAGCGAGTCAGCGCTCGTCTCCTGCCCGACGTGAATGCCGCCTAACGCGGTCCATAGATCGACCGCATCAAGGCATGCCGATCCGCATCCCCAGTCCGTCAGCACGAATACGCGCGCTTGCAGTATGTGAGCAGCGCCGGTTGCCGCTGGCTTTGCTTCGTCAGCATCGATTTCACGCCAGAGCGCCTGCCCGAGCGCGCGGGCAGACGTCATGCCCTTTGCGGTATGAGCTGCCCAGTCTTTCGCCGCCTGCGAGACATCGGCGGAATTCTGCCAGGCGGTGCGATAGCCTTCAAGCGTGGCAATGTTTCCAGCCGAAGCGCGCCAGTCTACCCCTTCCGATCCTGATGGAAGCGCATTCACTGCAGCCTGGCCCCAGAGGATAGCCGCAATCTGATACGACCAGTCGGACGATCCACCGCCATTGCCTCGGAGGTCGAGCACGATGCGCGGCGCCGCTGCGATCGCGATGGCGTCCTTCCTCATCGATTTGATGATTGGCGTTAGGGACTTGGCATCAGCGCTGTCGGGGTCACCGTTGAAGCCGGGGAGCGAGAACCAGCGCGTGCCGTCAGCAAACGTTCGAGCCGCGAACTCCGGACGCGCCCGCGGTGCAGTAGCGGCAAAACGTGCGTCGAAGTCGGCATCAGGCAGATCGCGCCAGCTGAGCGTCGCGTCCTTTGGCTTGCCATCGACCTTGAAGCGGCAGCGGACTGGACGCTTGATGTAAGGGTTGGCGGCGTCAAGGAACAATCGACCACCATTGGTCGCTCGTTGGCTGACCAGTTTCCACCTGCCTCGAAAGGCGCCGACGTTGCGGGCAGCCAGGTGTTCGGCATCAATGCCATCGCAGCTTACGAGTACTGCTCCGAGCGGTAAGGGAGCGTTATCCGCTCGGGCCATCACGACCTGACGTCCGGTGCCGTCAAAGCCGGTCAGGAAGCCGGGCCAGCGGATCGGCAGGGGGGCTGGCTGATCGAGGTCGAGGGCGACATGCCCATCGTTGAAGCTCGCCACGTAACCGCGCATCGCCCATAGATATCCTGGGTAGTTTCCAACGGTTGCAGCACGACGCAGGGCCAAAGCCAGACCGGCATCGTTGCGACGCGCGAAGCCGGGGTCGAGTTTGTTGTAGGGACCAGGGTGATTGTCGGCGATCTGGTCGTGATAAGCTTTGGCGTCCGTTCGCAAGGTCGCTGCCCAGTCGCGAGGTACGTCAGTTGCACCGATCAGCAGAACCGCCGCTGGTATGGCCAGGAGCGACAGGTTCATCTCGGCGCGACCAGTTTGCTCGCTGCCTTCTCAAGATAGGGCCTGACATCAACCGAACTGTAGCCCGGCGTCGTTGAGGCGAAGTGTCGCAGCCAGTACCCGTGACCGGCCCCATACACGACGAGGATGCGATCGCCTGGTTTGGCCACATTGATGAGCTTTGCAAAGATCTTCGCATTGCGGAGGTACCACATGGCATTCAGATCTGCACCGGGCTGCTCGTTACCGTCACCAAGTCGGAGCAGGGAGTAGTATGAATCCTGTCCACCCATGGGCGTAGAGGGGTCATTATAGCGGATCAGCATCCGTGGTATGCTGGTGGTTGCCTGCTCAGCCTCAAACTTCTTGGCAGACGCCTGGACCGTCGCAAAGGCGGCGTCGAGATAGGCCTGCTGCCCGTGAGCTTTTGCATAAGCTTCGACCCGGCCGATTGGGAAATAGTCCGGTTCGCCCTTGCCGGGTTGCTCGTCGATACCTTGAACGGACCGAAGGCCGGCGCGAGCAGCGATGCGGTAGCCGATCTGGGTTGTCTCGTCCCGGTCGGTCTTGAGCACGTTTGGGGAAAACGTTGCGAAGTCCGTCACGTCGTAGGTCGGGCCCGGCCGTTGCGCCTCGACCATGACCCGTGTTGGTCTAAACTCTGCAATGGCATCAGTCAGTGCTTCCAGTTCGCGCTGGCGCTGCGGCGTGGTGACATCGTCGACGTGGGCATTCACCTTGTCACGACCAGGGTTGCCGAAATGATAGCTACCCAGCACCATCACTTGGACAGGTTGCTGTAGTGCAGCGGTGACAGCAGGCGTTACTGCCGCAGCGAGTATGGGTAGCAGCATGCAGCAGGTCTCCTTGGTGTGGTGTTCAGACAATACACGTCGAATGGCAGCTGTCTATCTGGATTTGCGGCGTTGGACGCTGAGCTAACAGAGGTTGATCGGGTCAACCGAAACCCACGTCCGATCGCTTGCAAAATGCATCGAGCAATCCGTTGAAGGCGAGGTAATGTCGGCGCAATCGCCTCTATTACAGACATGAATGAATGGCTGAAGTTGGGAAGTGCGCAGGGTGCTATGAATAACCGGTTATGGGTCAAATCCGGCATTGGCAAACTTAGGCATATGTCAGAGGTTTTTACGCTCCAGCGTCAGCCGCGGATCGTTGCAGAGGCCACATGCGGGGCCGGTGAAGTATGCTTTTGCGCGCTTTGCCCCTTTCAGCTTCCAGTCGAGCCATGCGGTCACGACTTCTGCGCCGACGCCGCCATGCGGCTGCATGTAGGTGCCGCCATGACCGACCGGGATGTTCACCATTGCCGCGGGAATGTTCCCCAATCGCCGGTAGTCATCCGTGCCGTTGGGATAGGCAATGTCGGTCGGGCCGCCAAGGATATAGAGGACCGAGCCGTGCAGCGTCTTGAGCAGCGCCTTATCCGATACCACCCCTCTCAACGGGTTGGTCCCCTCGGGGAAAAAGCCGCTGTTCATGATGACCGATGTCGTGACGCGCGGGTCCTGCGCGGCGTTCAGCGCCTGTAGGCCGCCGCAGCTCCAGCCTGACACTGCGATCCTGTCGGTCGCAATCCGGCCCTCAAACGGGCTGCCGGCGCGGCGGTTCTCACGCTGTGCCCAGTCGATCGCGTCGGTGAGCAGGCGAGTTTCAGTTTCGGTCGTCAGCTTCGCACCGGGCTGCGGCGGGGTAGGGGCCGCAGGCCGGTCACCGAGCGGGATCGTACCAGAGGCGATTACCAGATATCCATGTGACGCGATCTCGAGCAGATGGTTGCGCGAACTGGTGCCGTCAGAGCTGCATCCGCCATTGCCAAACACATAGATGGGCAGCCGGTCCAGGCGCGCCGGTGCAAGATCGGTCGGGCGATAGACAACGTGGTTCGGAAGGTCGTCCCGTGCTTCGAAGATCGCCGGGTAGGGGCCGCTGCCGCGTTTTACTTCCTGGCTATGGACGATCGAACCAATCGATACCACTGCAAACGCAAGCAAAAGAGGCACAACACGCATGTGATATTTTCCCCAACTTTCGCACATATTGTATGAGTATTGACGCGGTGGATAGCGGCTTTTACGCTTTGCTTCATACACGCCCGAAACGAGGCGGCGATAGGAGAGCAGGATCTCGCCAGAGCGATATCCCGTGAGGCGTGAACGCCGAGCACACCAACCACGAGGAACAGCAACGTCATGATCGCTGCGGGCATGCGCGTGCCGCACAGACTGGCAACCAGCTCGACGTACGTTCCGTCAGGAATGTCGCGAACGAATGGGCTCTCAGTGGCTTTCACACGTCTCTAATTAAACGCAAAAGGTGAAGGCATTCTATCTGAACGATTTCCTCAGGACACGGGGGCTGGCTTAATTGACGCGAAACACATGAGCCGGTGTTCGAAGCTGGGAAGCGTACCGTCCGCCGTAGACGGCGGTTGATGGGTCGAGGCCGGCAGAGCCGTGGTGTTTCCGATCTAGCGAGGCTGTTGGTCGGCCGGCCCGATTGCTCCCAATCGCGGCTCATCCTGACGCTCAGCAGAAGGCAGGCGCTGCATACTGGACCAGATCATATGGTCCGCCATAACGCCGACGATGATTGCAATCGAGTAGGCGACCAAGTCCCATAGCGAGAACACGCGCCCAAGGAGCATCTTGCCGGGCAAGGTCAGCCGAAAGGCTTCGAGCAGGGGCGTGTGATAGAGCTTGAACAGTTCGACGCAGAACGCGATCGCGCTCGATACGAGAGCGCCGCGCATGAGCTGCCAAAGTGGGCAAACGGACGAAACGATCCAGTAGATCATTAGCGCCCACATCAGCGATCCGCCATATTTGACGAAGGCGTTCGGCAGCCCGAGCGGCGCTAGTCTGATCGTAAGACCAGTCGCGATGGTGGCGACGATCAGTAGCGCCGACAATGCGAGTGGCCTTCTCCGCACCATCTATGCCTTCCGCGTCGGTGCGACGGCGCATGCAGGCAGCGTGACGAGGAAGACCGCGCCCCTACCGTTGTCCCGGTCTAGGGATATCGTGCTGTGGTGCGCCTGGAGAAGCGAGCGGATGATTGGCAGCCCAAGTCCGGTGCCGCCCGATGTGCGGCGGCTGGTGAAGAAGGGCTCGAAGATGCGGTCGCGATCACCCAGGGGGATGCCTGGACCGTCATCCCGGAACGCCAGTTCTACAAACTCGCCTGACGCCCGCGCTGCGATCGAGACGCGGAATGCTGCGGCCTGTCGGCTGTTCTCGATGAGGCCGGTCATCACCGTTTCGATCACCGCTGGCGGCACAGCGACGCTCGGCAGCCCCGCGGCCGGTTCCGGCACGACGTCGAAGTTGGCACCCGTGAAGGCATCCGCCACACGGCGCATGACGTCGGACAGGTCGGTGGCGGCACCCTCAACCATCTCGGCCATGTCGGCGCGGGCGAGGTCGAGCAGGCGACTGACGAGCCGGTTCAGGCGCGCCGCGTCCGCGCCGATGTTGGCGAGAAAGCGTTCGCGATCCGCTGCGCCCATGTCGGGATGGTCCTGGAGCAACTCGACCGCACCGCCGATCCCGGCCAGGGGGGTCTTGAACTCATGGCTGACCGCGTGCGCGAAATCGCGCAGGTAGCGGGAGCGCCGTTCGATCGCCTCGGCCATTACGCCGAAGTCTCGGTAGAGCGCCTGGATCTCGACGGCGGCGGTGGTCGGGGCAGGCGGCACCGAACCCCCGCCGCTCGCGACCGCCCGCGTCGCGTCGCCCAGCGCCTCGACTGGCCGGACGATGCCGCGCGAAAGCAGCCCGCTCAGAACGACCAACGTCGCGAAGATCAGCACGATGCCGAGCGCGATCTTGCCCCGATCCTCGTAGATCCCAGCAAGCAGCACGCGCGGGGAGCGTGACAGCAACAGCACGCCGATGACGCGCCCGTCGGCGACGATCGGGTGGGCGTGGTGGATGCGCAGGTCCGACGCCCGGCTCAACCATTCGAGCGCGTAGTGCTGCCGGTAGGCGCCATTGCGGCGGAGCGTCGTCGCCCGCTGGCCGTCCAGCGCCGATCGCACCTCGGGCAGATCGGCGTAGGAGGCTCCCGTCTGTGAACCAACGAGGATGCGGCCGTTCGCGTCGAGCAGCAGGATCGATGCCAGCGTGGTGCGCGAGGTCAGCTGCAGGACTGGCCGCATATGATGGCCCCAGACGAGCGTTGCGCGCCCCTCCGGTCCTGCCGAGGGCCGGGGCTCGGGTCGCTCCGGCAGGATGCGCGTCATGCGCAGATCGACCGACGGCGGCTGTGGGACAATCTGCTGCGGCAGCACGCGCGCGTGAACGCCCGGCCATTCGACGATCGCCGCGGCCGCCAGTGCCGCGCTCTGGCCGACCAACTCCGCTTCCGTCTGGCGAACGAGCGAGTTCTCGTAGACCCGCAGGAACAGCGCGCCGACGCCCGGCAGCGCGGCCACGAACAGGAAGGTAAGCAGCAGGATCGTCCGCAGACGCAGCCGTGGCCAGTGGTGGCGGACAACGCTTTTAACCCGCTCGATCATCCGGCGCCGCACACCCCGAGACGATAGCCAATGCCGGCGCGCGTCTCGATCACGTCCTGGGCACCGACGGCTGCGAACTTGGCGCGCAAATTGCGCACGTGGCTGTCGATGGTGCGATCGGTGATGGCAAAACCAGGGCCATGCAGCCGGTCGATGAGCGCATCGCGGCTGAACACCTTGGATGGCATCGTCACGAGCGTGCGAAGGATGCCAAATTCGGTGGCGGTCAGCGGCACCGGCTGATCCGCCCAGCTCGCCTGCCAGCCATCCGGGTCGAGATGCAGGCGGCCATGGCGGAGCGGCGGGGCGGCATCGGCGACCGCCGGCGGACGCCCCGCCGTGCGGCGCAGGATCGCCATCACCCGTGCAACGACCTCGCGTGGGCTGAACGGCTTGGTCACATAATCATCCGCGCCGAGCTCGATGCCGAGCACGCGGTCGAGCTCGTCGTCGCGGCTGGAGAGGAACAGGATTGGAAGGTCGCTCCGCGCGCGTAAGCGGCGGCACGTCTCGATCCCGTCCATCCGCGGCATGTTGATGTCGAGCACGACGAGATCGGGCGCATGGCTCTCCACCGCGGCCAGCGCCGCCTCGCCATCCTCAGCCTCGATCGTGTCAAGCCCGGCCTTGGCGAGCGCGAAGGCGAGAAGCTGTCGGATGTGGGGATCGTCGTCGGCGATCAGGATCGTGCGGGGCATGGGACACTGGATCATGGCTGGCGCTCGCGCGGTCAAGGCTGGGCCGGCGGTGCCGGATGTTCGATCGAGCCGTCGCAGTTGCGCCATGCAGGCTGGTCCACCGCCAGCGGCCGAGCAGGGTTGGGCCCGAGCATCGCCGTCGCCCGGGCCAGGCGACGCGCGCCACGGGGCGTCCACTCCGTCCAGCTGTCCTGCCGGGCCGACAGGTCGGTGAAGATCAGATCGCGAGCGTAGCGCACGCGGTCGCGTGTCACCGCATCCATTCGACGGTGCTCCAGCGCGATCAGCGGCAGCAGCGCCCCATCGCCGACCTGACCGATATAGCAGAGGTCGATCGCTGCCGGTGCCTGCTGGCGAACGTTCCACGATGCCGCGAGCGCGCCCAGGTCGACGAAGCTGCACACCGTCAGCACGACCGCAGCGGCGAACGCGTTCCAGTTGATCAGCCACCGCGCGCTGCGCCCGCGCAGGATGCGCCAGCAGATCAGCACCAGCCCAAGCGCCACCAGCGCCATCCATGCAAACGCGGCGATGCGCCACGCCGTCAGCATCGAGGCTTCGATATAGTCGATCGTCCGCAGTATGCTGGAGGCGACCAGAACCAGATTCTGCACCACCCACAAGGTCACGAGCCGTCGTGCCCAGGGGTGGTGCGCGCTCGCGCTGCCCGGGCGAAGCATCGCCAGCGCCATCACGCCGGCGATCAGTGCGGTGCCGATCAGCGGATAGGCGCCGCGATGCACGTATTCGGTCTGGGTCATGCCGGCAGGCAACGCTCCGCCACTCCACAGGAACGCAATGTCCAGCGCGTTCTGAACGGCGAAGATCGCGTTGAATAAGGCAAGCGCGATCAGAACCGACGGCAGCGACGTTCCGGGCAGCACCGGCTCCGGATCGGGCAGTCGAGCCGCCAGACGCATCACGGAGCGATGCGGCCGCAGGCTCGGCCAGACGCAAACCGCTACAAAAATCCACAGCAGGATTTGCCATACCGACGGCAGTCGAATCGCCGCAAGGGTCTGCGCGATCAGTGGATTAGCGGCGGCGAACAGTGTGACGAACAAGGCGCCGCCCACCAGCGGCAACCCTAGCATTGCCATGACGGAGCCAGCATTGGCGCGCTTGCGTTGCCTGGACCGCCCGAACCGCCGAAGATCGGCGAACGGCTTGCCGATCCCCCCAACTGCATGGATCACTAGGCGCGCACCCCAATGCCAGGCATCGTCGAAGCCACTGACCTTTGGCAGCAGCACGGCGACGGAGAGCGCACACCAGAAGAGGGCCCAGGCAAGCGGCCCCGGATCGTCGAATAGCGACCCCGTGAAGAGCGCCGCGACCGCAAGTGCGATCCATGCGCGCTTGTTCCGCCTGACATCGCCCCTGCCCAGAACGAGGCCCATCAGCCAGACGCCCGCGAACCCACCGATGCGGGCGCCCGAGAAGCTATCAGGAAACAGCCGATCGAACAGCACCACTAGGGCGATGACGATCGCAATCTTGCAGAGAAAACTAAAACGCACGATCCGCTCCTGCCGTTTGAAGCGGGTGATCTAAGCGGACGGTATGGAAGGATGATCGCGGCTATCGGGAGTCCTGAGGGAGAAAATGTGCAGAACCAGTGCAGCAAGTCGGTCATGATGCCAATCTCTTCTGCCGACGAAGTTACTCCGAACGACAGTGAGGCTGGCGACCATACCGGGCAATCATGGGACCTGAACAGAAGTCTGGTTTCGGCAAGCAGCCAAGGCGCGCTGAACGTCCAAAGCTGGGTCCCCCACCGCCGCGCCATGGTTCGCCCGGGTCGGCCTGTAGTCAAGTCGCGGCGGTCTCGCTTCCGGCAGCAGCTGTACGCCGTGGCAGTTTCCACTTTGGCCGGACGTAGTGACACGTGTATCCCTTGGGTCTGCGCTCGAGATAATCCTGATGTTCCGGCTCGGCCTCCCAGAAGTCGCCTGCTGGGGACAGCTCGGTTACGACCTTGCCCGGCCAGAGCCCCGACGCCTCGACGTCCGCAATAGTATCCTCAGCGACGGCCTTCTGGACGTCGTCGGTGTAGAAGATTGCCGAGCGGTAGCTCGCGCCGCGGTCGTTGCCCTGCCGGTTCACCGTTGTCGGGTTGTGGATCTGGAAGAAGAATTCGAGCAGCGCGCGGAAGTCCATGCGGGCGGGGTCGAAGACGATCTCGATCGCCTCAGCATGGTTGCCGTGGTTGCGGTACGTCGCGTTTGGCAACTCGCCGCCCGAATAGCCAACGCGCGTCGAGACGACGCCCGGAAGCTTGCGGATCAGGTCCTGCATGCCCCAGAAGCAGCCGCCGGCCAGCACTGCACGCTGTGTGGTCACGGGTGGTTCCTTAATCTGGTCGAGATAGCCGCCATAGCCCTCCGCAGCCATGTCGGCACGTGCCACGAAGCGAAGTGCGGCCGAGTTGATGCAGTAGCGCAAGCCACCGCGGTCTCGCGGTCCATCCTTGAAGACGTGGCCGAGATGGCTATCGCCCCGCGCGGAGCGCACTTCCGTGCGCGGGATGAGCATCGACCAGTCGCGTGTTGCCTTTACGCTGGCGGCATCGATGGGTTTGGTAAAGCTCGGCCATCCGCAGCCGGACTCATACTTATCGGTGCTGGCGAACAGCGGCTCGCCCGAGACGATGTCGACATAGATGCCCGCCTGCTTGTTCTTTAGCAGCAGGCCGGTGCCGGGACTCTCGGTTCCATTCTGTTGAGTAACACGGAACTGCTCGGGTGTGAGGGCGGCGACGGCTTCGCTAGTCTTGGCATAGTTGGTCATGATCGACCGAATGTGGTGCGCCGTGTCTCTGGTGTCGAGGTGCTGGACGGCCGCAGCCGCGCGTTGACGCTAAGCAAGAAGCTGCAGGAGCTTGCGTTCAGGCGATGGCACATTCTAGACAACATGCGCGTCCTTCGGGATGCTCGGCCGATACCTTCCGATCCTGAAACCTGAACAAATGACCGGTTTCAGCGAGGTGATAGGATGCCCTGAGCGTCGCCTTCTGGGTCATTTTTTAATGGGTGACGACGTTCGACTTCATTACCGCAAGCTTGGCGAGGAAGGCGTTTTGGGCTGGAAACGTCACACCCTCGTGACGCATGGCGCCCTGGAGGTTTTCAACCAGCGCATTCATGTCCTTCGCCTGGATCCCGAGATCCTTGTGCGCGGTCGCCATGTCGCGACCGGTATAGCTACAGCCGCCGTTCAACAGCACGCAGAACTGCTCCTTCAGCGTGCGGCGGAGGCGGACCATGTCCTGCCCCTTGAAGATGTCTCCGATCCGCGGATCGGCCTGGCTCGTCTTCACCAGATCGTCGACGATCCGGTCGATGCCAGCCACCCCGTGAAACGCCTCAAGCATGGCAACGCCCTTGAACGGACCACCGCCGACATTGGCGTCGCTCATCGCATAGGGCGCGACCGGGTCCTCGCCCGGTGGCGTGGGTGCGGTCTGGAGGAGGACGAGCAGGGCAAGCAAGATCATCGAAAACGCTCCCTAGAAGGCCGTCTGGAGCGACAGGAAGCCGCCGCGTTGGCGCTCGGCCGTCGCGATCGATCCGAGATCGACAAGGGCCGCGGTCGCAGTCAGGTTTTTACTGATCGCATAAGCGGCATAGACAGTCTTCCAGTCATTTTCCGTGGCGAACCCGAGATTGTCGGGTTTCGACCGGTATTCGCCGCCGACGACGAGCTGGCGCGAAATTTGATACCCGAGCGTGCTCTCGATCTGGACGCGGCGATTTGCACCGCGATCGCCACCGAACCCGAGCAGGCCGTTCTGGTTGGCCTTGGTGTAGCGGATCGTGGTGCCGAGCAGGATGCTCTGCCGCAGCAGGAGCTTGGTGGCAGCGACGTAGAGGTCGGTTCCGCTGGTGTGGCGCCCGCCAACCGCGGCGACGATCTGCGGATCGGAACTGCGCTTGTACTGCATGCCGATCGCGATCTGGGGCAGGTAGGGGCTGCCATAGACGGCATCGCCGGCGACGCGCAGCTTGGCACCGAACACGTCCTGGTTGAGCGTGTAGCCGCGGCCGATACCGAGCGTTGCACCGACGTCGCGTGTGTCGAGATTCTGTCGGGCGTAGCTCAGTTCCAACCGGTCGTGGACGCCGATGGCTGCGCCGTGGCTTTCCCAGCGATAGTCCGGCAGCAGGATGACCGAGACATGCGCGGACCCGCCGATCCCGTCGACGGTTTCGTTGCCGGCGATCAGAGCCCAGGTGGAGATGCCGCCACCCGAACTGCCTTCGATAGTGGTGACGCCGTTGGTCAGCATCAGCTTGCCGCCGGCGCGACCCTCGCGTGCCGCGGCGGGGGTCGTCGTCATGACGGCGGTCGCCACCGCGACCTTCGCGATACATCCGGCAACAGTCGAAAGCGGAATACGAATCATCTGGCATCTCTTGGAGACCATTGGTTAATACTCGGTCTCCCTCGCCAGGCCATCGCCGCGTCGCCCGGTCGAAAAGGCATGACAAGCCGATGACGTTTACCGGTTTGCAATTCTCCGACTGTTAGAAGCCGATGCATGCACGTATCCGTCCTCCGCCTGAGTTTGCTGTTCGCGGCGTCTGCGCTGCCTGTCGCTGCGCATGCCGCCCCGGTGGTGATCGATGTCCGTGGTTTCGACGGCAAGCCGCTGCCGGGCGCGGTGGTCACGATCGAGACGCCCAAGGCGCCGGGGGTGACGGTGCGCGGGCCATACATGATCGAGCAGCGGGACATCGCGTTTCAACCGCATGTGCTGATCGTCCCCGTCGGCGCGACGGTCGGCTTCCCCAACCGCGATCGGGTGCGTCACCACGTCTATTCGTTTTCGAAGGCCAGGAAGTTCGACCTGAAACTCTACGGGCAGGAGGAGTCGCGGACCGTCCTGTTCGACCGTCCGGGCGTGGTCCCGCTCGGCTGCAACATTCATGACTCGATGAGCGGGTTCGTGTTCGTGACCGCCACCCCGTTTGCCGAACTGACCGACCAGGCTGGGCATGTCAGCATTACCGGCGTGCCCCCAGGCACAGCGACGGTCCGCGTCTGGCACCCCTCGATCCGGGCGCCCGGCAGCACTGCGTCCCAGCCGATCGATGTTGCCGCCACCGGCTTTGCCACGACCTTCGTGCTGCACCGGTGATGCCTTTGCGCCCGCCGCGGTTTCGCCATCTCCGGACCAAGCTGTCGGTGCTGTATGCGAGCCTGTTCGCGGTGACGCTGGTGATACTCGCGTTCGTCGCGCAGGCCATGATCTGGATGCATGCGCGCGACTCCGTGCGCCAAGAACTCATTGCCAGCGGCAGCGTCTACGATCGAATCTGGTCGCTCAGGTCGCAATCCTTGATTGCGTCCGCGAACCTGTTGTCGCGAGATTTTGGATTCCGGGCCGCGGTCGCCAGCGGCGATCGGCCGACGATCGCGTCCGCGCTCGCCAATATCAGCCACCGGGCCGAGGTCACCGCCGCGTTCGTGGTTGATCAGGACGGGCAGATTACCGGCCCCTCGGGCGCACTTGCCGCGACGGCTGCCCGGTTCCCCTTCGCGATGCCGGACGGCCGGCGCGACGCGGTCGTGGTCGTGGCGGGGCAGGTGTACCGATTGATCCTGTCACCGGTTATGGCACCGACGCAGGTAGGCTGGGTGGTCTTCGCAGTGCGGCTCGACGGCACCGAGATGCGCGCGCTCGAACGCTTGTCCGCGATCCCGCTGATCGCAACGATCCTGCGAAGCGATGGCGCAGGGCGCTGGCACGCGGCGGACAGGTCGATCGGATCCGACTCCGCGATCGACGATCTGGTCGACGCATCGCAATCAACCCGGACTCTGGCAACGCTCAACCTGTCAATCGGCCGCGCTTTCGCGATCGCAAAGCCGCTTGCCGGTCTGACACGTCGACCGCAGGCGGCAATCCTGATCCGCTATCCGCTCAACGCCGCACTGACCCCGTACCTGCCGTTGCAGGCGGGCATCGCGCTCGCCGGATTGGCCGGGCTGATCCTCGTCGTGCTCGGCAGCAGGCGGCTGGCGAGGGGGATCGCCGGACCGATCGCCGCGCTGGACGCCGCCGCGCGAGCGCTGGAGGAGGGCGGGCGTGCCCATATCGTCGTGAAGGGGCGCGACGAGATCGGCAGGCTCGCCGCCAGCTTTAATCGGATGTCGGTCGGTATCATCGAACGCGAGAACCGGATCACGCATCTCGCGTTCCACGACGTCCTCACCGGCCTGCCCAACCGGACGTATTTTCGTCAGTCGCTTGACCAGGCGATCCTTCAGGTCGGGCGGACCGGCGGGGCGATCGCGGTGCTGTGTCTTGATCTTGATCGCTTCAAGGGCGTGAACGACACGCTCGGCCATCCGGTCGGCGATGCGTTGCTGAAAGCGATCGGCGCGATGTTGAGCGAGGTCGCGCCCGACGGGCTGGTCTCGCGGCTCGGCGGTGACGAATATGCGGTGATCCTGTCGGGCCAGTTCGATGCCGATCGCCCGCGCGTCCTCGCCCAGAGCATCCTCGACATGATGCGCCAGCCGGTCGAGGCCGATGGCCACCGGATCGCGACGGCGGTCAGCATCGGCATCGCGATCGGCCCGGTCGACGGCGAGGACGCCGACGAGCTCCTCAAGAATGCCGATCTCGCGCTGTATCTCGCGAAAGAAGACGGTCGCGGCGTCTTCCGGTTCTTCGAACCCGCGCTCGACGCCGCGGCGCGCTGGCGTCGGCAGGTCGAGCTCGACCTTCGCGAGGCGATTCAGGCGGGCCATTTCGTCCTCAACTACCAGCCGGTGTTCGACCTGAAGGCGGACCGGATCGGCGGGTTTGAAGCGCTGGTGCGCTGGCATCATCCGGAGCGCGGCATCATTCCCCCGGCCGAATTTATTCCGATCGCCGAGGATACCGGGCTGATCATCGCGATCGGCGAATGGGTGATGCAGGAGGCCTGCCGTCAGGCGATACACTGGCCCGAGCATGTCCGCGTCGCGGTAAACGTGTCGCCGCTGCAGTTTCGCAACACCGGGTTCCAGGCGATCATTCTACAGGCGCTCTCGCGTAGCGGGCTGGCACCCGATCGGCTCGAGATCGAGATCACGGAATCGGTCTTCCTTGACGGCGAGGGGCCGGTGATCGCGTTGCTGCACAAGCTGCGCGCGATGGGCATCCGGGTTGCGCTTGACGATTTCGGCACCGGCTATTCGTCGCTCAGCTACCTCCGCAGCTTCCCGTTCGACAAGATCAAGATCGACCGCTCGTTCATTACGAGCATCGCCAGCGATCCGAGCGCCGCGGCGATCGTCCGCGCGATCGTAGACCTGGCGACCGCGCTGCACATGGAAACGACCGCCGAGGGCGTCGAGGATATCGGGCAGCTCGACCTGCTGCGCGGCGAGGGCTGCGGTAATATCCAGGGGTATCTATTCAGCCGACCAGTTGCGAGTTGCCGTATCGCCGGGCTGCTCGAGAATAGAACGAGCCAGGCTGCCTAACGGATGGAAGAGGGGGCATCCCCTCAAGGCGGCGCACGACGTCTGAAGATGGCCGGATATCCGAAACCCGACTTTCAAGCCAGATTACCCGGACGACGGTTTTGTCTCACTTTTTGCTCTCCGAGGCCGGCTTTGGTGGCCGGTCGAGACCGTCTGGCTAAGATTAACGAGCGTCTGAAGTTGGGAAAGCCGGGGAGGGCTCTGAACGGCGACTTATGTGAAGGAAATCGGGCACCGGCAGGTGTACGATATCCTCCAAAGCAGGAAGCCGCGGGCCACGGATGCTGGCCTATGGGGTTTTCGGTTTTCGCCCTGGTTTGAGGCGCGTGCAACAGCTGCCCGGGCGGGCATCTGTGGGCTGGAAGAAGGCCGTCTGGCGCTGGGTTTGGCTTGGATTCTGGCTTC
>Ga0265798_10000171_pt1 | contig 124405 bp, 117 predicted proteins | sample P3T30metagenome_FD_192430 | JGI IMG/M metagenome (GOLD analysis project Ga0265798, IMG submission 192430) | Plant litter microbial communities from East Loma Ridge, Irvine, California - P3 T30 | ecosystem: Environmental > Terrestrial > Plant litter > Unclassified | place: USA: California...
GACCGAGCTCCACGACCTGCAGGTCGGCTGGTGCTCGACGCAGGCCGCGAGCTTCCAGGACTACATGCGCCGCACGAAAGACCCGGGCTTCACCACCTCGGGCGAGTGGCCCCACCGCTCCCTGCCGGCCTCCTGACGCCATGCGAGCTCGCTGCGGCGAGGTGGTCGCCCGCGTCCCCCCTCTGTGCCGGTGGAGGCCGCCTCCTCGTCGAGGCGAGCGGTGCCGCCGGGAACGACGAAGGGCGGCCCACCGAGGTGGGCCGCCCTTCGTGGCGGTGAGGCTGCTGCCTACTTGCCGAAGTTCTTGTAGCGCGAGTTGAACTTCTCCACGCGTCCGGCGGAGTCGAGGATGCGCTGCTTGCCCGTGTAGAACGGGTGCGACTCGGACGAGATCTCGACGTCGATGACCGGGTAGGTCTCACCGTCGAGCTCGATGGTCTTGTCGCTCGTCGTCGTGGAGCGCGTGAGGAACGTGGCGCCCGATGCGAGGTCGCGGAAGACGATCTGCTTGTACTCGGGGTGGATGTCGGTCTTCATGAGAGTCCTAGGTCTAGCGGATGAGTGGTGGTGTGAGTCGGGGGGACCCGGTGCGACGAACGCTCCGGACCAGCTGTCAACGATACCAGACGGGCAGCCCGGATCGCAGGAGGCGCGGGTCAGCCGGCAGCGCGCGCCGCGTACCGGCCGTCGTCCGAGGTGACGGTCAGCTCGATGCCGAACACCGAGCCGAGCGTCTCGCCCGTCACGACCTCGTCGACCGGGCCCGCCGCGACGACGTGGCCCCGGTCGAGCAGGAGGGCGTGGGTGAACCCGCGCGGGATCTCCTCGACGTGGTGGGTGACCATGACGATGGCGGGCGAGTCCTCGGAGCGTGCGTAGCCGGAGAGCATGCGCAGCAGCTCCTCCCGGGCGCCGAGGTCGAGGCTCGCGGCGGGCTCGTCGAGCAGCAGCAGCTCGGGGTCGGTCATGACCGACCGCGCGATCTGCACGCGCTTCTGCTCGCCGTCGCTGAGCTCGCCGAAGGTGCGGTCGGCGAGGTGGTCGAGGTCCCACTCCTCCAGCACGCGGTGGGCGCGACGCACGTCGACGCCCTCGTACTCCTCGTTCCAGCGACCCGTGACCGAGTACGCGGCGGTGAGCACGACGTCGACGACCTTCTCCTTGGCGGGGATGCGCCGGGCGATCGTGGTCGACGCGAAGCCGATGCGGGGGCGGAGGTCGAACAGGTCGACGGAGCCGAGGTCGGCGCCCAGCACCTCGGCCGACCCGGAGGTCGGGTGGCTCTGCGCGGCGGCCACCTGGAGCAGGCTGGTCTTGCCGGCCCCGTTCGGGCCGAGGACGACCCAGCGCTCGTCGGACTGCACGGTCCAGCTGACGCCGTCGACGACGGGAGCGCCTCCACGGACCACGGACACATCGGTGAGCTGCAAGACGGTCGACATGCTCATCAGCCTAGCGACGCAGCCCCTCGTACACGCCGAGCGTGCGCTCGGCGATCCGGTCCCAGCTGAACTCCTGCTCGGCGCGCATGCGGCCGGCGCGGCCCATGAGCCGGGCGAGCCCGGGGTCGCCGACGACCTCGGTCAGCGTGCCGGCGAGGTCGCGCACGAACGCCTCGGGGTCGGTGGGGGTGCCGGTGCCGTCCTGCACCTGGTCGAGGGGGACGATGCGCCCCGTGAGGCCGTCGGCGACGACCTCGGGGATCCCCCCGGTGTCCGAGCCGACGACGGGCACGCCGCAGGCCATGGCCTCGAGGTTGACGATGCCGAGGGGCTCGTAGACCGACGGGCAGACGAACGTCGTGGCGGCGCTGAGGACGGCGCTGAGCTCGCGACGGGGCAGGATCCGCTCGATCCAGACCACGCCGGTGCGCTCCTCCTGCAGCTCGCGGACCAGCGCGGTGACCTCGGCCATGATCTCCGGGGTGTCGGGAGCGCCGGCGCACAGCACGAGCTGGACGTCCCGGGGCAGCAGCTTCGCCGCGCGGAGCAGGTAGGGCAGCCCCTTCTGGCGCGTGATGCGGCCGACGAACACGACGGAGGGGCGGTCGGGGTCGATGCCGAGCTCGCGCACGACGTCGGCGTCGTCGACGCGCTGCCAGGCGTCGAGGTCGATGCCGTTGTAGACGACGCTGACCTTCTGCTCGTCGATGGTCGGGTAGGAGCGGAGGATGTCGCGGCGCATGCCCTCGCTCACGGCGATGACGGCGTCGGCCGTCTCGTAGGCCTGTCGCTCGATCCAGCTCGACACGCGGTAGCCCCCGCCCAGCTGCTCGGCCTTCCAGGGCCGCAGGGGCTCGAGGCTGTGCGCCGTGAGGACGTGGGGGACGTCGTGGAGCATCTGGGCCAGCTGACCGGCCGCGTTCGCGTACCAGGTGTGGCTGTGCACGACGTCGGCCCCGGCGACGTCCTGGGCGATGCGGACGTCGGTGCCGAGCGTGCGGAGGGCCGCGTTCGCGGCGGAGAGCTCCTGCAGGTCGGCGTAGCCGGTGGTGCCGGGCTCGGCGTCGACCTCGCCGAAGGCGCGCACCTGCACGTCGATCGACGACCTGAGGGCCTTGACGAGCTCCGAGACGTGGACTCCCGCCCCTCCGTAGACGTTGGGCGGGTATTCCTTGGTGATGACATCGACTCGCACGCCTTCACCGTAGTCGCGCGCCGAGGAATCGTGCCATCCTGGCCCCATGGCATCAAAGAAGATCTTCGGCATCGTGCTCGCTGGTGGCGAAGGCAAGCGCCTGATGCCGCTGACCGCGGACCGCGCCAAGCCGGCCGTCCCGTTCGGCGGCAACTACCGCCTCATCGACTTCGCGCTCAGCAACCTGATCAACTCGGGGCTGCGCCAGATCGTCGTGCTGACGCAGTACAAGTCGCACAGCCTCGACCGCCACGTCTCGCAGACCTGGTCGATCGAGGGCCTGCTCGGCGCGTACGTCGCCTCCGTGCCCGCGCAGCAGCGCCTCGGCAAGCGCTGGTTCGCCGGCAGCGCCGACGCCATCCTGCAGAGCCTGAACCTCCTGCGCGACGAGAAGCCCGACATCGTCGTCGTGGTCGGTGCCGACCACGTCTACCGCATGGACTTCTCGCAGATGATCGACGCCCACATCGCCTCGGGCGCCGGCGTCACGGTCGCGGCGATCCGCCAGCCCATCTCCCTGGCCGACCAGTTCGGCGTCATCGAGGTCGACTCCGACGACCCGACCCGCATCGGCCGGTTCCTCGAGAAGCCCACCGACGCCACGGGGCTCCCCGACTCCCCCGACGAGATCCTCGCGTCGATGGGCAACTACGTCTTCGACGCCGACGTGCTGATCGACGCGGTCCTCCGCGACGGCGAGAAGCCCGACTCGAACCACGACATGGGCGGCGACATCGTGCCCGACTTCGTCTCGCGGGGCGACGCGGCCGTCTACGACCTCAACCGCAACGAGGTCCCCGGGGCCACCGAGCGCGACCGCTACTACTGGCGCGACGTCGGCACGATCGACTCGTTCTACGACGCGCACCGCGACCTCATCTCGGCGCTGCCGATCTTCAACCTGTACAACACCGACTGGCCGATCTTCAGCCAGCAGCTCAACAGCCCGCCGGCGAAGTTCGTCCGCGACGCCCACGGCAACCTCGGCACGACCATCGACTCGGTCGTCTCGCTCGGGTCGCTGCTGTCCGGCGCGCACGTCGAGCGCAGCGTGCTCGGCCCCTGGTGCACGCTCGACTCCGGCTCGCGCGTCGTCGACTCGATCGTCTTCGAGCGGGCGCACATCGGCCCCGGTGCGGTCGTCGAGCGCGCGATCCTCGACAAGGACGTCGTGATCTCCGCCGGCGCCAGCGTGGGCGTCGACGCCGAGGCCGATCGGGCCCGCGGCTTCACCGTGACCCCGTCGGGCATCACCGTCGTCGGCAAGGGCGTCCGCGTCGACCAGTGAGGGTCACCCCGGCGGTGCCCTCCGCGGTGTGCGACCCCGTGTGACGAGACGGCCGGAGGCGCGGCGCCCGATCAGTAGTCTGGTCGCGTGCCGCGCTTCCTGATCGTCCTCGACGTCGACTCCACGATCATCGAGGACGAGGTGATCGAGCTCCTGGCCGACGCGGCGGGCTCGCGCGCCGAGGTCGCCGACGTCACCGAGCGGGCGATGGCGGGCGAGCTCGACTTCGCCGAGAGCCTCAGGGCCCGGGTCGCGACGCTCGAGGGCCTCCCCACCTCCGTGTTCTCCGACGCGGCGTCGCAGGTGCGCGTCACCGAGGGCGTGCCCGAGCTCGTGCGGTCGGTGCACGAGCACGGCGGCCTGGTGGCCGTGGTCTCGGGCGGGTTCCACGAGGTCCTCGACCCGTTGGCCGAGCGACTCGGCCTCGACCGCTGGCGCGCGAACCGCCTGGAGGCCCTCGACGGCCGGCTCACCGGCCGGGTCTCCGGCCCCGTCGTCGACGCCCGGGCCAAGGCCGAGGCGCTGCGCGGCTGGGCCGAGGAGGCGGGCATCGCCCTCAGCCGGACGCTCGCGGTCGGCGACGGCGCCAACGACCTCCTCATGATGGAGGCCGCCGGGCTGTCCGTCGCCTTCGACGCGAAGCCGGCCGTGCGCGACCGGGCCGACGTCGTGCTCCCCGGCCGCGACCTGTCGCAGGTGCTCCCGCTGGTGGGCCTGCGGGGCTGACCCGGAGGCGGTCCAGGCGACCCGCGCCTCCCCCGGGCCCGGGTCAGTGGCCCATGCCGAGGCCGCCGTCGACCGGCACGACCGCGCCGGAGATGTAGGCCGCGTCGTCGCTGGCCAGCCACACGAGCGTCTTGGCGACCTCGGCGGCCGTGCCGTAGCGGCCGGCCGGGATGCTCTTCTTGTACTCGGCCTGCTGCTCCTCCGGCAGGACGGCGGTCATGTCCGTCTCGATGAACCCGGGGGCGACGACGTTCGCCGTGATGCCCCGGGCACCCACCTCGCGGGTGAGCGACCGGGCGAAGCCGACGAGGGCCGCCTTCGACGACGCGTAGTTGACCTGGCCCGGGCCGCCGTAGAGGCCGACCACGCTCGAGACGAGCAGCACGCGGCCGAAGCGGGCCTTGAGCATGCCCTTCGAGGCCCTCTTGACGACGCGGAAGGCGCCGCCGAGGTTGGTGTCCACGACCGAGGTGAAGTCGTCCTCCGACATGCGCATGAGGAGGCCGTCCTTGGTGATGCCGGCGTTGGCCACGACGACCTCGACCGGGCCGAGCTCGGCCTCGACCGTCGTGAAGGCGGCGTCGACCGAGGCCGCGTCGGTCACGTCGGCCACCACGGTGAGCGTGCCCTCGGGCCCGTGACCGCTGCGGGCCGTCACGGCGACGCGGTGGCCCTGCGCCACGAACTCCTCCGCGATCGCGTAGCCGATGCCTCGGTTGCCGCCGGTGACCAGGACGGTGCGGGGGGTGCTCATGGTGTCTCCTCGGGGTCGGGGCCGTCCTCGGGTCGGGAAGACCGTCGACCAGCCTACTGTCGGCTGCGGGGCTTAAGATCAGGCATCGCGTCCGCCCGTGACGCTCTGAGCCCGTGAGTGCATGAAGACATCCCAGCCGATCACCACCCTCCCGCCGTCGCCGACCGACGATCGCCACGCCCGCATGCGCCGGTACCTCCTGGCCACCGGCATCCGCATCGTGTGCATCGCCCTCTGCTTCGTCATCCCGCTCTCGTGGTGGACCTTGCTCCCCGTGCTCGGGGCCGTCGTGATCCCCTACGTCGCGGTCGTCCTCGCCAACGTCGGCCACGAGTCCGGGCAGGAGGTCGAGCGCCCGGGCGGCGTCGAGCTCTACCGTGCTCCCGAGCCGGCCTGGCAGCCCGAGCCCGTCGCGACGCCCGAGGCGTTCCGCCCGGTCGTCGTCGACGACGACCCGGACGACGACGCACCCGTGGCCGGTGCCGACGGGAAGCTCCGCTGATGCTCGGGCTCGGCGAGAGCGGTCCCGCCGACGTCCAGTGCTCGCGGGCGGGCTGCCACTCCCCCGCGACGTCGTCGGTCAACTGGCGGAACCCCAAGATCCACGGTCCCGAGCGCGTGAAGGTGTGGTCGGCCTGCGAGGAGCACGTCGACTTCCTCTCCGAGTTCCTCCGGGCCCGCGACTTCCCGGTCGTGGTGACGGGAGCCGATCAGCCCCTCGACCGCCTGCCCGAGGAGGCGCGGTGACCGACGTCCGTCCCTCCGCGACCCGCACATGGCTCGGCTACCTCGGCGTGGTCGTGGTCTTCGCGGTCGTCTGCGGGTTCCTCGCCCACTGGCAGTGGAGCCGCCACGAGGAGAAGATGGCCGTCGTCCACCAGCTCGAGCAGCGCTACGACGCCGCTCCCGTGCCCCTGCAGGAGGCGGTGCCGACGCTGGGATCCTACGACCCGGCCCTCGAGTGGCAGCCGGTGAGCATGACCGGGCGCTACCTCGCCGACGAGACGCTCCTGGTCCGCAACCGCCCGCTCAACGGCCAGCCCGGCTTCGAGGTGCTGGTGCCCTTCCAGGTGGCGGGCGGCGACGTCTTCGTCGTCGACCGCGGCTGGGTGCCCACGGGCAACGACCAGGACGCCCCCGACGAGGTCCCCGCGGCCCCGCGTGGCGACGTCACCGTGACGGCGCGGCTCAAGCCGGGCGAGCCGGCCATCGGGTCCCGCACAGGCGTCGCCGGCACGAACCAGATCGCGACGGTGCAGCTCAGCGAGGTGCAGAAGCGGGTCGACGCCGAGATCTACAGCGCGTCGTACGGCCTGCTGCAGAGCGAGGACCCGGCGCCGGCCGAGGCGCCGGTGAAGGCGAGCGCCCCCGAGATCGACACCGGCCTCAACCTCTCGTACTTCGTGCAGTGGATCATGTTCGCCGTCGGGGCCTTCGCGTTCCTCTTCTACGTGTTCCGCCAGGAGCGGCGCAACCGTGCCCTCGACGAGGAGGGAGCGGAGGGGGACGACGCGCGGGAACGCGAGCTCGAGCGGGCCCGGCGCCGCTCCGCGCGTCCCCTCGCCGACAACGACGCCGAGGACGAGCTGCTCGACGCGGCGGGGCGCTGACCGGGCTGCTCCCGGCCTCCCTCCGGACAGCACGACGGGCGCCTCCCTGCGGGAGGCGCCCGTCGTCGTGAGCGGGAGTCGCGTCGGCGCCTACGCCAGGTTGATGAGGTCGCTGTAGTCGGGCGTCCAGTGGTCCTCGGTGCCCTCGGGCATGATGAGGACGCGCTCGGGGTTGAGCGCCTCCACGGCCCCCTCGTCGTGGCTCACGAGGACGACCGCTCCCTCGTAGTTCGCGAGGGCGTCGAGGATCTCGAGACGGCTGGCGGGGTCGAGGTTGTTGGTGGGCTCGTCGAGCAGGAGCACGTTCGCGCCGGAGACGACGATCATGGCGAGGGCCAGACGCGTCTTCTCGCCGCCCGAGAGCACGCCGGCCGGCTTGGCCGAGTCGTCGCCGGTGAAGAGGAACGAGCCGAGCACGCGCCGCGCCTCCATCTCCGTGATGTTCGGCGACGACGACACCATGTTCTCGAGCACGCTGCGCTTGACGTCGATGGTCTCGTGCTCCTGGGCGTAGTAGCCGACCCGGAGGCCGTGGCCCGGCTCGAGCTGACCCGTGTCGGGCTCGTCGACCCCGGCCAGGATGCGCAGCAGCGTGGTCTTGCCCGCACCGTTCAGCCCGAGGATGACGACCTTCGATCCTCGGTCGATCGCCAGGTCGACGGCCGTGAAGATCTCCAGCGAGCCGTAGCTCTTCGAGAGGTTCGAGGCCATGAGGGGCGTCTTGCCGCAGGCCACCGGCGTCGGGAAGCGCAGCTTGGCGACCCGGTCGACGGCGCGCACCTCCTCGAGGCCCGAGAGCAGCTTCTCGGCACGGGCGACCATCTGGTGGGCGGCCGCGGCCTTCGACGCCTTCGCGCCGAAGCGGGCCGCCTGCTTCTGCAGCGCCGAGGCCTGCTTCTCGGCGTTCGAGCGCTCCTTCTTGCGGCGCTCCTCGTCGGCGGCGCGCTGGCGCTGGTAGTTGCGCCAGCCCATGTTGTAGATGTCGATCGCCTGGCGGTTGGCGTCGAGGTAGAAGACGCGGTTGACGACCTCCTCCACGAGCTCGATGTCGTGGCTGATGACGATGACGCCGCCCTGGTAGGTCTTGAGGTACTCGCGCAGCCACACGACGCTGTCGGCGTCGAGGTGGTTGGTCGGCTCGTCGAGGATCATCGTGTCGGCGGCCGAGAAGAGGATGCGGGCCAGCTCGATGCGGCGACGCTGTCCGCCCGAGAGCGTCGAGAGGGGCTGGTCGAGGATCCGGTCGGGCAGGCTGAGGTTGCTCGCGATCGAGGCGGCCTCGGCCTCGGCCGCGTAGCCGCCCAGCGCGTTGAACTGGTCGTCGAGGTCGCCGTAGCGCTTCATGGCGCGGGCCGCGACGTCGGGGTCGGCATCGCCCATCGCGAGGGTCGCCTCCTGGATGCCGAGGAGCAGCTGGCCGAGGCCGCGGGCGTCGAGGATGCGCGTGCGGGCCAGGTCCTCCGGGTTGCCGCTCCGCGGGTCCTGCGGAAGGTAGCCGATCTCGCCGCCCCGCTCGATCTTGCCGTCGGTCGGGAGGGTCTCGCCCGCCAGCGTCTTGGTCATGGTCGTCTTGCCGGCGCCGTTGCGCCCGACGAGACCGATCTTGTCGCCCTTGTCGACGCGGAAGTTCACGTCGGCCATCAGCAGGCGAGCGCCGACGCGGATCTCGAGGTCGTGCACGGAGAGCACAGCAGAATTCCAATCGATTGGGTGGATGTCCACAACGCGGCCCGGCTGGGGGCCGCCTCTAGGATGAGGACACCGTGTGGAGGGGGGTCGCAGCACTGCGCTGCCGACCAGCCGCTCGGCCGATCAACCTACCCATTCTAGGAGACTGCATGACGAACACTGCTGCATCGATCTCACGGCCGGTCCTCGCCGACCGTCTGGTCGCCCGGAGCGGGGCGACCGACGTCGCCCTCGTGCTCGGCGGCGTCGCGTTCACGAGCGCCCTCGCCCAGGTGCAGGTGCCCCTCTGGCCGGTGCCGGTCACGGGGCAGACGCTCGCCGTCATGCTCGTCGGCGCGACCCTGGGAGCTCGTCGCGGGGCCCTGTCGATGCTGACGTACCTCGTGCTGGGCGTCGTCGGCCTGCCGATCTTCGCCGAGTTCTCGGGCGGACCGCTCAGCGTGCTGAAGCCCAGCTTCGGCTTCGTCGTCGGGTTCATCCCGGCAGCTGCTCTCGTCGGGTGGCTGTCGCAGCGCGACTGGGACAAGAAGTGGCTGCTCTCGGTGGCCGCGTTCTTCCTGGCTGGCCTGGTGCCGTTCGCCGTGGGCCTGCCGTACCTGGCCGTGGTCCTGAGCACCCTGGGCGTCGACGTGACCCTCTCGACCGTGCTGACCGTCGGCGTCCTGCCGTTCATCGTGGGCGGCATCGCGAAGTGGCTCATCGCTGCGGCAGCGCTGCCCCTCGCGTGGCGTGGCCTCCGCCGCCTCGAGCGCTGACGACGGCGCTCCCCCGCCGACACGACGACGGGCCCCGGTCGAGGAGACCGGGGCCCGTCGTCGTATCGGCGTCGTCGTCAGATGGAGAAGCCGATGGCGCGCATCATGTCGCGGCCGTCGTCGGTGATGCGATCCGGGCCCCACGGCGGCATCCAGACCCAGTTGATGCGGAACGCGTCCACGACGCCGTCGAGGGCGTTGGCCGTGTCGGCTTCGATCACGTCGGTGAGCGGGCAGCCGGCCGACGTCAGCGTCATGCTGATGATCAGGGCGTTCTCGTGCTCCTCGTCCATCGCGAGGTCGTAGATGAGACCGAGGTCGACGATGTTGACCCCGAGCTCGGGGTCGACGACCTCCTTGAGGGCCTCCGCGACCTGGTCGAACTTCTCGGGTGCCAGAGCGACGGCCACGGTCAGTTCCCCAGGGGCGCGGCGGCGGCCGCCGCTGCTGCCGAGACGTAGCGGTCGTAGCCCTCGTTCTCGAGGCGGTCCGCGAGCTCGGGGCCACCCTCGTCGGCGACGTGACCGTCGACGAAGACGTGCACGAAGTCGGGCTTGATGTAGCGCAGGATGCGCGTGTAGTGGGTGATCAACAGGAGACCGAGGCCCGTGTTGGCCTTCGCACGGTTGACGCCCTCCGACACGATCTTCAGCGCGTCGACGTCGAGCCCGGAGTCGGTCTCGTCGAGCACGGCGAACTTCGGCTTGAGCAGCTCGAGCTGCATGATCTCGTGCCGCTTCTTCTCGCCGCCGGAGAAGCCCTCGTTGACGTTGCGCTCGGCGAAGGCCGAGTCCATCTTGAGCGCCGACATGGAGTCGCGGAGCTCCTTGATCCAGCCGCGGATGGCCGGCGCCTCGCCGTCGAGCGCGGTCTTGGCCGTGCGGAGGAAGTTCGACACCGTGACGCCGGGGATCTCGACCGGGTACTGCATCGCCAGGAAGAGGCCCGCCTTGGCACGCTCGTCGACGCTCATGTCGAGCACCTCGACGCCGTCGAGGCGGATGGACCCGCCGTCGACGTTGTAGCGGGGGTGTCCGGCGATCGTGTAGGCGAGGGTGGACTTGCCCGAGCCGTTGGGGCCCATGACCGCGTGGATCTCGCCCTCGTTGATGGTGAGGTCGACGCCCTTGAGGATGGGCTTGGGGCCGGCGTCGGTGTCGATGCTGACCTTGAGGTCGCGGATCTCGAGAGTGCTCATGCGTTCATTCCTTGCTGGGCGCCGCCGGCGGGCGACGCGGTGGTGTCGACGAAGACGTCGCCGTCGACGACGGAGACGGCGAAGACCGGGACGGGTTCGTAGGCGGGGAGGGTGAGCGGCTTGCCCGAGGTGAGCTCGAACTTGGAGCCGTGCGCCCAGCACTCCAGGGTGTCGTCCTCGACGAACCCCTCGGAGAGCGAGATGTCGCCGTGCGTGCAGGTGTCGCCGATGGCGTGGATGGCCCCGGCGCTGTCCTTGACGACGGCGACGGCGACGCCGTCGACGACGACGCGGAGCGCCTGGGAGGGAGTGATGTCGTCGGCGGAGCAGACGCGCGTGCTCATGCGGACGCCTCCGGGGAGGCCACCGGACCGGAGGTCAGCTCGACCTCGAGCGCCGCGATGAGGCGGTCCTGGAGGTCGGGCTCGCCGATCTTCTGGACGACCTCGCTGAGGAAGCCCAGGACCACCAGACGGCGCGCCTCTGCTTCGTCGATGCCGCGCGACTGGAGGTAGAAGAGGTGCTCGTCGTCGAAGCGCCCGGTGGCGCTGGCGTGGCCGGCCCCCGCGATGTCGCCCGTCTCGATCTCCAGGTTGGGGATGGAGTCGGCCCGGGTCCCTTCGCTCAGCACCAGGTTGCGGTTCTGCTCGTAGCTGTCGGTGCCGGGTGCCGAGCGCCCGATCAGGACGTCGCCGATCCACACGGTCCGAGCGCCCTCGCCCTGGAGCGCGCCCTTGTAGTTGACGCGGCTGCGGCTCTGGGGTGCGTCGTGGTGCACGAAGACCTGCTGTTCCAGGTGCTGGCCCGCGTCGGCGAAGTAGACGCCGTAGAGCTCGGCGTCCGACCCCTGCCCGGCGAGGTGCGCCGAGGGGTTCACCCGCACGACCGAGCCGCCCAGCGAGACGACGAAGTGCTTCAGCTGAGCGTCGCGACCGATGGTCGCGAAGTGGCTCGACAGGTGGATCGCGTCGTCGTCCCACTCCTGCAGGGTGACGACGGTGAGGTGGGCACCGTCGTCGACGACGATCTCGACGTTCTCGACGAGCTGGGCCCGCCCCGTGTTGCGGAGCACCACGAGCGACGAGCTGTTCGCCGTCGCGTGGATGACCGTGTGGCCGGCACGCGGGGAGGCGTCGAGGCCGGAGCGCCCGATGGTGACGGTCGACGGCTCGTCGCCCGTGAGGGTCACGAGCAGGACCTTCTCGGTCGAGGCCCAGGCGTTCGCCGACGCCTTGTCCTCCGGCTGGCCCGCACGCCCGACGCGGGCGTCGGTGCGGTCGATCCAGTCGACCGTCGCACCGGCGGTCTCCCGGGCGAGGTAGGCGTACGGGGCGCCGTCGAGCGTCCCGTCGATGAGGGGACGCAGCCGAGCGACGGGGCTCAGCTTCCAGTCGACCTCACGACCCGTGACGTCGGCGAACGCCGCCGGGTCGGTGCTGCGGAACCGCTCGGAGCGCGTCTGGACGGGGACGACGCCCCAGCCTCCGTCGCTGTGCGCCTTCGCGCCGTGCTGCACGCCCTCGGGGGTCGTGCTCGTTGTGGTGGGTGCTACGGCGGACATCTAGCCGACGGATCCTTCCATGCTCATCTCGATGAGCTTGTTGAGTTCGAGGGCGTACTCCATGGGGAGCTCGCGAGCGATGGGCTCGATGAAGCCTCGGACGATCATGGCCATGGCCTCGTCCTCCGCCATGCCCCGCGACATGAGGTAGAACAGCTGCTCCTCGCTCACGCGGGAGACCGTGGCCTCGTGCCCGAGCTGCACGTCGTCGACGCGGATGTCGATGGCCGGGTACGTGTCGGAGCGCGACATCGTGTCGACCAGGAGGGCGTCGCAGCGGACGGTGTTGGCGCTGTGGTGCGCGGCCTCGTCGACGCGGACCTCGCCGCGGTAGCCGGCACGACCGCCGCCGCGGGCGATGGACTTGGAGACGATCGACGACGTCGTGTACGGCGCCATGTGGATCATCTTGGCGCCCGCGTCCTGGTGCTGGCCGGGGCCTGCGAAGGCGACGCTCAACGTCTCGCCCTTGGCGTGCTCCCCCGCGAGGTAGATCGACGGGTACTTCATGGTGACCTTGGACCCGATGTTGCCGTCGATCCACTCCATGGTGGCGCCCTCGTGGGCGATGGCCCGCTTGGTGACCAGGTTGTACACGTTGTTCGACCAGTTCTGGATCGTCGTGTAGCGCACGCGGGCGTTCTTCTTCACGATGATCTCGACGACCGCGGAGTGCAGCGAGTCGCTCTTGTAGATCGGAGCCGTGCAGCCCTCGATGTAGTGGACGTAGCTGCCCTCGTCGGCGATGATCAGCGTCCGCTCGAACTGGCCCATGTTCTCCGTGTTGATGCGGAAGTAGGCCTGCAGCGGGATCTCGACGTGGACGTTCTTGGGCACGTAGACGAACGAGCCGCCCGACCAGACGGCCGTGTTGAGCGCGGCGAACTTGTTGTCGCCGGCGGGGATCACGGAGCCGAAGTACTCCTGGAAGAACTCGGGGTGCTCGCGGAGGGCCGTGTCGGTGTCCATGAAGATGACGCCCTGCTGCTCCAGGTCCTCGCGGATCTGGTGGTAGACGACCTCGGACTCGTACTGGGCCGCGACGCCCGCGACGAGGCGGTTGCGCTCCGCCTCGGGGATGCCGAGCTTCTCGTACGTGTTCTTGATGTCGTCCGGCAGCTCGTCCCAGGTCGTCGCCTGCTTCTCGGTCGACCGGACGAAGTACTTGATGTTGTCGAAGTCGATGCCCGACAGGTCGGCGCCCCACGTCGGCATGGGCTTGCGCTCGAAGAGGGTGAGCCCCTTGAGGCGGTTCGCGAGCATCCACTCGGGCTCGCTCTTGAGGTTCGAGATGTCGGTGACGACCTCGGGCGAGACGCCGCGGCGCGCGGAGGCGCCAGCAGCGTCGGAGTCGGCCCAGCCGAACTCGTATTGTCCCAGGCCGTCCAGCTCGGGTCGGTCGATCAGCACGTCTGACATGTGTACCTCTTTCTCTGACGGACCGAACACGCTGCGCGTGACCACCATTCCCATGGTGCACGCCGCGTCGGGCGGCGGTCCGTTCCTCGCGGTGCGAGTCGAACACCCCGGTCCGCGTGACTCCGCGTGCCCTGTCGACCCGGGCGTCGTGCGACGACCGGTGCCGGAGGCTCCCCGCGTGCGGAGGGCCAGGGAGCGTTGCCTAGACTGTGCGAGCACCGGGGGCCTCTCGGCCCCGTGGTGCACGTCCGTCCGAGCTGTCTCGCGGCGTCTCCGTCGACGCCGTGCCGGGTTGTGTTCCTGAACCCGTCGATTCTACAGGGCGGAGTCCCGAAAGCGACGAAAGGCAGGAGACTGTGAGCAAGGCAGATGAGGGTCGGCCCGGAGTGCTCGTTCGAGCGTGGTCGTGGCTCCCCACGACGGTCGACTCCCGGGTGCGGTTCATCGCCTGGGCATCGCTCGTCTGCCAGGTCCTGCTGATCGGCACGGGCGGAGCCGTCCGGCTGACGGGCTCCGGCCTCGGCTGCCCGACCTGGCCCCGCTGCACCGACGACTCCTTCGTGAGCACGCCCGAGATGGGCATCCACGGCGTCATCGAGTTCGGCAACCGCCTCCTCACCTTCGTCCTCACCCTCGTCGTGATCCTCGCCTTCCTGGCCGTCCTGCGCATGCGTCGCGTGCGCCCGGAGCTCTTCCGCATCACGCTGGTGCAGGGCCTCAGCATCCCGTTCCAGGCCGTCCTGGGCGGCATCACGGTCCTGACGGGCCTCAACCCCTACATCGTGGGGGCGCACTTCGTCGTCTCGATCGTCCTCGTGGCGCTCACGACGGTGCTCGTGTACCGCGTGCTGCACGGCCCGCGCGGCAGCCGTGCCGCGACTCCTCACGGCTACCGGGTGCTCGCGCACGCCACGTCCGCCGTGGTGGCCGTCACCGTCGTGGTCGGGATCCTCACCACGGGGGCCGGCCCCCACGCCGGCGATGCCGACACCCCCCGCAACGGCCTCGCTCCCGAGGTGATGGAGCACGTCCACAGCTGGCCCGCGTACGCGACGCTGCTGGCCACCCTCGTGCTGGTGGGCTGGACCCTGCGGTCCGGCCTCCCCCGCCGTTTCCCGCTCCTGCTCCTCGGCGTGGAGCTCGTGCAGGTCGCCGTCGGGCTGCTCCAGGCCCGGACGGGCCTGCCGCCGCTCCTGGTGGGTTCGCACATGGTGCTCGCCGCGCTCCTGGTCGCGGCGATGACGGCCGTCCTCCTGTCGCTCCGCAACGACCAGATGCCGGACGAGGTCGAGGCGCCCGTGCGCGAGGCGGAGCTCCGCGTCTGACGTCACGGGGCCCGGTCAGCCACCTGCCGTCGCGTCGCGTCGGTCGCCGGGGCCCCGGACGGCCCCGGCGTCGGCGACGTCGCGACGCATGATCGTGTCGACGCCGTCGTCCTCGACGGGCACGAAGCCGAGGCGTCGGTAGAGAGACTCGGCCCGGCTGCCGGAGAGCACGTCGAGGGTGACCGTCGGGGTGGAGGCGGAGGCGAGGGCCTCGGTCAGGAGGCGCGTGCCGATCCCCCGGCCCCGCGCCTCCTCGTGCAGGTAGAAGTGCCGCAGCCACGTCGTGTCGCCGTCGGGGTGGACGGCGAGGCACCCCACGACACGCTCGCCGAGCTCGACGACGAGGGTCTCGTCGGCGACGAACTCCCGCACGAACCGGGCACGGTTGTGGGCGGGCCGCCACACGCCGACCCGCTCGAGGTCGCCCCGGAGGGCGTGGAGCTTGAGGTCGGCCAGCGCCTCGACGTCGTCCGGGCGCGCCGGTCGGGTGGTCCAGCCGGAGGTCGCCACGGTGCTAGAAGGGCAGGAGGGGGTCGACGCCGACGGCGAGGAAGAGCAGCGTCAGGTACGTGATCGAGCTGTGGAAGACGCGCATCGGACGCACCTCGGCGACCTGCTGGATCGCCCGGCTGTAGAGACGGTGCGATTCCCAGATGAACCAGAAGCCGCTGGCTGCGGCGACCACCGTGTAGAGGGCGCCCATGCCCGCGACGGGCACGAGCAGCAGCGAGCACGCCACCGTCGCCCACGCGTACAGGACCACCTGGAGGCCCACCAGCGAGCGGCCTCGGACGACCGCGAGCATCGGCACGTCGGCCGCGGCGTAGTCGGCGCGGTACTTCATCGACAGGGGCCAGTAGTGCGGCGGGGTCCAGAGGAAGATCACCATGAAGAGGATGACCGGGGGCCAGCTGAGGTCGTTCGTGACCGCGGCCCAGCCGATCAGCACCGGCATGCAGCCGGCGATGCCGCCCCACACGATGTTCTGGGGCGTGCGGCGCTTCAGCCACAGCGTGTAGACGACGACGTAGAAGAGGATCGCGCCGAGCGACAGGGCCGCCGACAGCAGGTTGACCGTGAGGGCCAGCCAGACGATGGAGGCGACGCCCACGACGTACGAGAACACGAGCGCCTCGCGGTCGGTCACCTCCCCGGTGACGAGGGGGCGACCCTGCGTGCGCTTCATGATGCGGTCGATGTCGCGGTCGATGTAGCAGTTGAACGCGGAGGCCGAGCCGGCGCTGAGGGCACCGCCGATCAGGGTGGCCGCGACCAGCCACAGGTTGGGCACGCCTCCCTGGGCCAGGAACATCGTCGGGGCCGTCGTGACGAGCAGGAGCTCCATCACCCGCGGCTTCGTGAGGGCGACGTACGCCCGAGCCTTGCGACGGAAGCCCCGGGGTGCGGTGTCGGGGCGGGTGTCGATGGCTGCGGTCATGAGTCCTCTAACGAGACGAACGGGGTGCCCGGAGAGTCTAGGCGATGAACGTCGACGCTGACAGAGGACCGGGGCTCGTCGGCGGGCGCTCGGCGCCGGTACGTCCCTATACTGGCAGGTGCTTGCCAGTTGCACGTCTGCTCCCGGCTGGATTCCCGACACCGGAACGCTCCGCTCCGCGTCCTGATCTCCACACCGTTGTGAACGTGCGGCCGCAGCCGACGACGTCTCGGCAGGCGCATGTCCGCGCGGGAGCCGTACCGACCCCGCGCAGTTCGCAACAAGAAGGGTCAACTTCCAGTGGCAGATCTGCAATGGGAATCCATCGACAACAAGGCCGTCGACACCGTCCGCGTGCTCGCGGCCGACGCCGTGGAGAAGGTCGGCAACGGCCACCCCGGCACGGCGATGAGCCTCGCGCCCGCCGCGTACCTCCTCTTCCAGAAGGTCATGCGTCGTGACCCCAGCGACAGCGAGTGGATCGGCCGAGACCGCTTCGTGCTGTCGGTGGGCCACAGCTCGCTGACCCAGTACGTGCAGTTCTACCTCGGCGGCTACGGCCTCGAGCTGGACGACCTCAAGGCGCTCCGCACCTGGGGCAGCAAGACCCCCGGCCACCCCGAGTACGGCCACACCGACGGCGTCGAGATCACGACCGGCCCCCTGGGCCAGGGCCTCGCCTCCGCCGTGGGCATGGCGTACGCCGCCCGCTTCGAGCGCGGCCTCTTCGACCCCGAGGCCGCCGTCGGCACCTCGCCGTTCGACCACTTCGTCTACGTCATCGCCGGCGACGGCGACCTGCAGGAGGGCGTGACCAGCGAGGCGTCCTCGCTCGCCGGCCACCAGCAGCTCGGCAACCTGGTCGTCATCTACGACTCCAACCAGATCTCGATCGAGGACGACACCAACATCGCCTTCACCGAGGACGTCCAGAAGCGCTACGAGGCGTACGACTGGCAGGTCCAGGTCGTCGACTGGAAGAAGACGGGCGAGTACGTCGAAGACGTGCACGCGCTGTTCGAGGCCATCGAGGCCGCCAAGGCCGAGACGACCAAGCCCTCCCTCATCGTCCTCAAGACGATCATCGGCTGGCCCTCGCCGAAGAAGCAGAACTCCGGCAAGATCCACGGTTCCGCCCTCGGCGCCGAGGAGCTCGCGGGCCTCAAGGAGGTCCTCGGCTTCGACCCCGAGAAGACCTTCGACGTCGACCCCGCCGTGCTCGAGCACACCCGCGGTGCCGTCGAGCGCGGCCAGGCGCAGCACGCCGAGTGGCGCACGTCGTTCGACGAGTGGGCTGCAGCCAACCCCGAGAAGAAGACCCTCCTCGACCGCGTCCTGACCGGCGAGCTCCCCGAGGGGCTCGACGAGGCCCTCCCGGTCTTCCCCGCCGACAAGGAGGTGTCGACCCGTGCCGCCTCCGGCAAGGTGATCAACGCCATCGCCGGCGTCGTGCCCGAGTTCTGGGGCGGCTCCGCCGACCTGGCCGAGTCCAACCTGACCACCATCGCGGGCGGCGGCTCGTTCGTCCCCACCGAGTGGTCCACGCACGAGTGGCAGGGCAACCCCTACGGCCGTGTGCTGCACTTCGGCATCCGCGAGCACGCGATGGGCTCGATCATGAACGGCATCGCCCTGCACGGCAACACGCGCGTGTTCGGCGGCACCTTCCTGATCTTCAGCGACTACATGCGCCCCGCCGTGCGTCTCGCCGCGCTGATGAAGTCGCCCGTCACCTACGTCTGGACCCACGACTCCGTGGCCCTCGGCGAGGACGGCCCGACCCACCAGCCGGTCGAGCAGCTCGCCGCGCTCCGTGCGATCCCCGACTTCGACGTGGTCCGCCCCGCCGACGCCAACGAGACCGCGTGGGCCTGGAAGACCATCCTCGACCGCCACAGCGGCCCGGCCGGCCTGGCGCTCAGCCGCCAGAACCTCCCCGTGTTCGAGCGTGGCGAGGGCGACGCCGAGGGCGAGACCTTCGCCTCGGCCGCCAACGTCGCGAAGGGCGCGTACGTGCTCGCCGAGGCTCCCGGCGGAACCCCCGACGTGATCCTCGTGGCCACCGGCTCCGAGGTGCAGATCGCCGTCGAGGCCCGTGAGGTCCTGCGCGGCGAGGGCATCAACGCCCGCGTCGTCTCGGCCCCGAGCCTCGAGTGGTTCGACGAGCAGGACGCTGCCTACAAGGAGGCGGTCCTCCCGGCCGCCGTCAAGGCTCGCGTCTCCATCGAGGCCGGCGTGGCCATGCCGTGGCGCGGCATCGTCGGCGACGCCGGCCGCAGCGTCTCGATCGAGCACTTCGGTGCCTCGGCCGACTACAAGACGCTCTACCGCGAGTTCGGCATCACCACCGAAGCCGCCGTCGCCGCCGCCAAGGACTCGCTGGCCGCTCTCTGAGCGCCGGCAGAAAAGAGAAGAACGACATGACCGACTCCAACACCGCACAGCTGTCCGCCGCGGGCGTCAGCATCTGGCTCGACGACCTCTCGCGTGAGCGCATCAACTCGGGCGGCCTGCAGAAGCTGATCGCCGAGCGCAACGTCGTGGGCGTCACCACGAACCCCACGATCTTCGCGTCGGCCCTCGCCAAGGGCGAGGCCTACGACGACCAGGTCGCCCTCCTCGCCAAGACCGGCGTGAGCGTGACCGACGCCGTCTTCGAGATCACGACCGACGACGTGACGCGCGCCAGCGACATCTTCCGCGAGATCTACGACACGACGGGCGGCTTCGACGGCCGTGTGTCGATCGAGGTCGAGCCGGGTCTCGCGCACGACGCACAGGGCACCATCGACCAGGCGATCAAGCTCGCCGCCAAGGTCGGCCGCCCCAACGCGCTCATCAAGATCCCCGCGACGGTCGAGGGCCTCGAGGCCATCACCGCGGTCATCGCCCAGGGCATCAGCGTCAACGTCACGCTGATCTTCAGCCTCGAGCGCTACCGCGCGGTCATCAACGCCTACCTCACCGGCCTCGAGCAGGCCAAGGCGGCCGGCATCGACATCAGCGAGATCCACTCGGTCGCCTCCTTCTTCGTGTCGCGCGTCGACACGGAGATCGACAAGCGTCTCGACGCCGTGGGCACCGACGAGGCTGCGGCGCTCAAGGGCAAGGCCGGCGTCGCGAACGCCCAGCTCGCCTACGAGGTCTACACGCAGGCGTTCGACACGGAGCGTGCGAAGGGCCTGCTGGCGGCCGGTGCCAACAAGCAGCGTCCCCTCTGGGCCTCGACCGGCGTCAAGGACCCTGCCGTCCTCGACACCACCTACGTCGTCGAGCTCGTCGCCCAGGACGTCGTCAACACGATGCCCGAGAAGACCCTCGAGGCGACCTTCGACCACGGCGAGGTCCGCGGCGACACGATCTCGTCGTCCTACGCCTCCGCCAACGAGGTCATGGACGCGATCGCGGCCCAGGGCGTCTCGTACGACGAGGTCACCGAGCTGCTCGAGAAGGAGGGCGTGGAGAAGTTCATCGTCTCCTGGAACGAGCTGCTCGACACGGTCAGCGCTGCCCTCGAGGCGGCCAAGCCGACGGCGGAATCCGGCGAGTGACCATCACGATCGCCGTCAGCGGCGCCGCCGCGGCGGCGGTCGACCGGGTCGTCCCCACGTTGGTGGACGACCTCGTCGCCTCGGGCATCACGGCTCAGGTCCCCACGCTGTGGGGGCCTGAGGCCGAGCCCGGGGCGGCTCGCCGTCTCGGCTGGACCGAGACGGTCGCCACGTCGGCGGGGCTGCTCGACGAGATCGAGGGGCTCCGCGACGAGCTCCGCGAGCGAGGCCTCGACCACGTCGTCCTCGTGGGCACGGGCGGCGCCGTCTCCCTCGCCGAGGCGATGACCCGCACGTCGGGGGTCGACCTCACCGTGCTGGACACGTCGTCCTCCGGGTCGCTGCGCCACGCTCTCGCCGACCGTCTCGAGCGCACCGTCCTGGTCGTCTCGTCGCCGTCGGGGCTCGCCCTCGCGACGAGCCGCGTGGTGGCGGCATACGAGGCGGCGTTCCGTGCGGCGGGACTCGACCCAGCCGACCGTGTCGTCCTCGTGACCGATCCCGGTTCGCCGCTCGAGCGCGAGGCTCGGTCGTCCGGGTGGGTGGTCTTCCTCGCCGACGAGACCGTGGGAGGGCCCTTCTCCGGCCTCACGGCCCACGGGCTGGTGCCGGCTGGACTGGCCGGAGCCGACGTCCGGGAGCTGCTGGCCGAGGCCGACGCGGTCTCCCTCGAGCTGGCTCAGGACGGCCCCGCGAACCCCGGACTCGTCCTCGGCGCCGTGCTGGCGGGCACCCAGCCCCTCCGCGACACGATCGCCGTCGTGCCCGACGGCACGCACGTGCTCGGCCTCGGCGAGTGGATCCAGCAGCTCGTCGCCGCTGCCGTCGGCTCCGACGGCAAGGGGCTGCTGCCCCTGGTCGTCGGTCCGTCCGCGGCGGAAGTCGTCCGGCCGCCCTCCGACGTGCAGGTGGTGCGTCTCGTGGCCGACGCCGAGGAGACGCGCGAGGTCGTCGACGGCGAGGTCGAGATCTCGGCGTCCTTCGGCGGTCACGTCGTGCTCTGGCAGTACGCGGTCACGGTGGCCGCGCGCCTCCTCGGCGTGGACCCCTTCACGGAACCCGCCCTCGGAGCCCCGGAGACCGCGGTGCGTCCGCTCCTCGCGCTCCCGCGTCCCGTCGCGCCCGGTCGGCTCCTCGCCGAGGGGATCGTCGGATCCGCGTCCGGCTCGGAGCTCGGGTCGAGCGTCGGTCAGGCCCTGGAGGCGCTCCTCGCGACGCTGCCGGAGCACGGGCACGTCGCGGTGCACTCCTACGGGGACCGCACCGCGACTCCTCGGCTCCACGAGCTCCGTGACGCGATCGCGGAGCGGACCGGGCGCCCCGTGACCCTGCTGCAGGGCCTGCCGGGCCTGCGCGGGGCGTCGCCGGAGGTCGGGGACGGAGCCGACCGCGGCGTGTCCCTCCAGGTCGTCGACGCGTCGGCGCCCGACCTCGAGGTGCCGGGCGAGTCGTTCACCTTCGGCGAGCTGACGTCCGCGCAGGCCGCGGCCGACGCCGAGCTGCTCGCCCGTCGCGGACGAGCGGTCCTGACCCTCGTCCTCGACGACCCCTCCGCGTTCACCCTCGTGCTCGACGCCCTGCGCTGACGCGGACGAGCGGCGGCGCGCCGTCGCTCGTCCCGGCGCGGGACGCCGGCACCTCCCCCGAGACCCAAGGAACGAGAGACACATGCCACCGGTGGAGATCACCCCGGAGTCGAACCCGCTGAGGTTGCCCTCCGATCGCCGACTCGCCCGCATCGCGGGCCCGAGCGGCCTCATCATCTTCGGCGTGACGGGCGACCTGTCGCGCAAGAAGCTCATGCCGGCCGTCTACGACCTGGCCAACCGGGGGCTGCTGCCCCCGGGGTTCGCCCTGGTCGGCTTCGCCCGGCGTGAGTGGGAGGGCCAGGACTTCGAGCAGGTCGTCTACGAGGCCGTCAAGCAGTACGCGAGGACGCCCTTCGACGAGGACGTCTGGCGCCAGCTCAAGGACGGCTTCCGCTTCGTGCAGGGCGTCTTCGACGACGCCGAGGCCTTCGCGCGCCTGAAGGACACGATCGAGGAGCTCGACCGTGAACGCGGCACGATGGGCAACCACGCCTTCTACCTCTCCATCCCGCCGAAGGCCTTCCCCATGGTCACGGAGCAGCTCCGCAACTCCGGCCTGGCCGAGGAGAAGGACGGCGCCTGGCGCCGGGTCGTCATCGAGAAGCCCTTCGGCAGCGACCTGAAGACGGCACGCGAGCTGAACGCCGTGGTGGAGTCGGTCTTCGAGCCCGACTCCGTCTTCCGCATCGACCACTACCTGGGCAAGGAGACGGTCCAGAACCTCCTGACGCTCCGCTTCGCGAACCAGATGTACGAGCCCCTCTGGAACTCCAACTACGTCGACCACGTGCAGATCACCATGGCGGAGGACATCGGGGTCGGCGGCCGGGCGGGCTACTACGACGGCATCGGTGCCGCCCGGGACGTCATCCAGAACCACCTGCTCCAGCTCCTCGCCCTCACGGCGATGGAGGAGCCGGTCACGTTCGCCGCCAGCCACCTCCGTGCCGAGAAGGAGAAGGTCCTCTCGGCGGTCAGGATCCCGCAGGACATCGCCGCGGGCACGGCCCGAGGTCAGTACTCGGGCGGGTGGCAGGGCGGCGAGAAGGTGCTCGGCTTCCTCGACGAGGACGGGATGAACCCGGAGAGCGTCACCGAGACCTTCGCGGCCATCAAGCTGGAGATCGCCACGCGCCGCTGGGCGGGCGTGCCCTTCTACCTCCGGGCGGGCAAGCGCCTGGGGCGTCGCGTCACCGAGATCGCGATCGTCTTCAAGCAGGTCCCCGAGAACATCTTCGGCACCCAGACCTCCCTGGGGCAGAACGCCCTGGTGATCCGGGTCCAGCCCGACGAGGGCGTCACGCTGCGGTTCGGGTCGAAGGTGCCCGGCATCGGCACGCAGGTGCGCGACGTCACGATGGACTTCGGCTACGGCCACGCCTTCACCGAGGCCAGCCCCGAGGCGTACGAGCGGCTCATCCTCGACGTGCTGCTCGGCGACCCGCCCCTCTTCCCCCGCCACGAGGAGGTCGAGCTCTCCTGGAAGATCCTCGACCCGATCGAGGAGTTCTGGGCCACCCAGGGCCAGCCGGAGCAGTACCGGCCCGGCACCTGGGGCCCGCAGTCCGCTGATGACCTGATGGCCCGAGACGGCCGCACCTGGAGGCGTCCGTGATCGTCGACCTGCCCGACAGCAACATCAGCCGCGTCCAGAAGACGCTGGTGAAGATCCGTGAGGAGGGCGGGGCGGTCGCGCTCGGGCGCGTCCTCACCCTGATCATCTCGACGCACCTCGGCGAGGAGGAGGAAGCCATCGAGGCGGCCAACGAGGCCTCCCGTGAGCACCCCATGCGGGTCATCGTCATCTCCACCTCGCGGGAGGAGACCGACGACGAGGCACGCCTCGACGCGCAGATCCGGGTGGGAGGCGACGCCGGCGCCAGCGAGGTCATCCTGCTGCGCGCCTACGGTGCCACCGCCAGCGACGAGGAGGGCCTCGTCACGGGGCTGCTGCTCCCCGACGCGCCGGTCGTCGTGTGGTGGCCGCGGGAGCACCCGCCCGTCGTCGCGGAGTCGCCGCTCGGCCGGATCGCGCAGCGCCGCATCACCGACGCGGCGAGCCAGCCCGACCCGCGGGGCTCCATCCTCGCCCTCGGGGCGAGCTACTCCCCCGGCGACACCGACTTCGCCTGGACCCGGCTCACGCTGTGGCGCGCGCAGCTCGCCGCGGTCCTCGACCAGCCGCCCTACGAGCCCGTGACGGAGGTGCAGGTCAGCGGTGCGCCCGACTCGCCGTCGACGCTCCTCCTCGCCGCCTGGCTGCGCCTGCAGCTGCAGGTGCCGGTGCTGGGCGACCTCACCTTGGGCGCCACCGGCTCGAGCGGCATCCACGGGGTCCGGCTGGTCCGCGCCTCCGGCGTCATCGAGCTCGAGCGGTCCGTCGTCGACGTCGCCACGCTCACCCAGCCGGGGCAGCCGACGCACGACCTGTCGCTCCCGCGCCGGTCGCTGCGCGACTGCCTGGCCGAGGAACTCCGTAGACTCGACGCCGACGACCTCTTCGGGAACGTCGTGGAGCACGGGCTCCGTCTGCTGGACGAACCCGTCGAGAGCAACTGAGGCAGACTGACACTGTGACGAACGAACGCCGGGTGCTGGTGCACCACGACAAGGAAGCGCTGGGGGCCTCGGTCGCCGCCCGCTTCATCACCAAGATCATCGACGTGCTCGAGGAGCAGAACTACGCGTCCGTGGTCGTGAGCGGCGGATCGGTGAGCACGCTCGTGCTGGCCGCCATCTCGGCCTCTCCCGCCCGCGACAGCGTCGACTGGTCGAAGGTCTCCATCTGGTGGGCCGACGAGCGATGGGTCGAGGCGGGTCACCCCGACCGCAACGACCACCAGGCAGGGCTCGACCTGCTCGACCACATCGGTCTGCTGCCGGAGAACGTCCACCGCTTCGCCGCGGTCGGCGAGGCCGCCGACGTCGAGGCCGCTGCTGAGTCGTACCGGGCGGAGCTGCTCCAGCACGCCCAGGCCGACGACCTGGCGCCGCGCTTCGACATCACGCTGCTCGGTGTCGGGCCCGACGGGCACGTCGCGTCGCTCTTCCCGGACGCCCCGCAGGTGCGCATGACGGAGCCGACGGTCCTCACGGTCCACGACTCCCCCAAGCCGCCGCCCGTCCGCCTCACCCTGAGCCTGCCCGTCATCAACAACTCGCAGCGCGTCTGGATGATCCTCGCCGGCGCCGAGAAGGCCTCGTCGCTCGGGCTCGCCCTGGCGGGAGCCGGAGCAGACCAGGTGCCGGTCGCCGGCGTGAAGGGCCGCAAGCGGACGGTCTTCTTCGTCGACCGCGACGCTGCCGCCGAGGTTCCTGAGAACCTGATCGCCTCGACGTACTGAGGCTGCAGCACACGACGGCACGGTGCCCCGTCCTCCTCCGGGAGGGCGGGGCACCGTCTTTCCTGCCCGATCTATGCCCGCCTCGGGGATCATCTCCGGCGGGACGACGAGAGGGCCTCGGCACCGTGCGGTGCGGAGGCCCTCTCGGGGTGGTGCGGTGCTTGCGTCAGGCCTTGCCGCGCCGGACGCGGAGCTGCTGCAGCGCCTCCTCGAGGAGCTGAGCGGCCTCCTCCTCCGTGCGACGTTCCTTGACGTAGGCGAGGTGCGTCTTGTACGGCTCGAGCTTGGCGACGGTCGGAGGGTTCTCCTTGTCGCGACCGGCGGGCAGGCCGCTCGACGGCGAGTCCACGGTCTCGGGGATCTCGTCGTCGGGCACGTTGGCGGCGAAGTGCCGCACGACCTCGTTGCCGAGGGCATCCCAGTAGGAGATGGTCACGCGCTCGGCGTGGAACCCGCGGTCCTGTTCGCCCATGGGGCCTGCGCCGACGCGCGAGCCACGGATGGCGCTGCCTCCCGACGCCATCAGCTGACCGCCGAGAACTTCGTGATGAGGCCCAGGACGACGATGCAGGTGATCCACACCAGGCCCAGGAAGACCGTGATGCGGTTCAGGTTGCGCTCGGCGACGCCGGATGCTCCGAGGTTGCTCGTGACACCGCCGCCGAACATGTCGGAGAGCCCGCCACCGCGACCGCGGTGCAGCAGGATGAGCAGGGTCAGCAGGAGGCTCGTGATGCCGAGCAACACCTGCAGGATGACCTGGAGAATTTCCACGGAATGCCTTTCGATGCGGTGAGACCGCTAACGAGTATAACCGGACGGCCGAGATCGGCAGCCCCCACGCGGCGGGCTGCCGATCTCTGCTCGACGTCAGACGCCGACGTGCGACTTGAAGCGGACGATGCTCGTGAACTCGGCGACGTCGAGGCTCGCCCCGCCCACGAGCGCACCGTCGACGTCGGGCTCGCGCAGGAACGACGCGATGTTCGTCGACTTGACCGACCCGCCGTAGAGCACCCGGGTCGTCGCGGCCCGGTCGGCGCCCAGCACCTCGACGAGGGTCTGGCGCAGGGCGGCGCAGACCTGCTGCGCCTGGTCGGGAGTCGCGGCCTGGCCGGAGCCGATGGCCCAGACGGGCTCGTAGGCGACGACGATGTCGGCGTCGGACGAGACCTGTGCCAGGGAGGCGCGCAACTGGGCCACCGGGACCGCGCTCGGACCGTGCTGCTCCAGGTCGGCGGCGGTCTCCCCCACGCAGATGACGGGCACGAGGCCGTGCCGGTGGGCCGCGGCGACCTTGGCGGCCACCACCTCGTCGTCCTCCGCGTGGAGGGTCCGACGCTCGGAGTGGCCGACGAGGACGTAGCGGACGTCGAGCTTGGCGAGGAACGCGCCCGAGATCTCCCCGGTGTAGGCGCCGGAGTCGTGGGCCGAGAGGTCCTGCGCGCCGAGGCCCAGCTCGAGCTTGTCGGCGTCGAGGAGCGTCTGCACGCTCCTGAGGTCGGTGAAGGGCGGGAAGACGACCGCCTCGGCCGACGCGAAGTCGTGCTTCGCGTCCTTGAGGCTCCAGGCGAGCTTCTGGACGAACGCGATCGACTGCAGGTGGTCGAGGTTCATCTTCCAGTTGCCGGCGATGAGGGGCGTGCGCGTGGTCACCATCCGAGGACCTCCAGTCCGGGGAGCTTCTTTCCCTCGAGGAACTCGAGGCTGGCTCCACCGCCGGTGGAGATGTGGCCGAACTGGTCGTCCGTGAAGCCCAGCGAGCGGACGGCCGAGGCCGAGTCCCCGCCGCCCACGACGGCGAGCCCGTCGACCCGGGTCAGCGCCTCCGCGACCACCCGGGTGCCGTGCGCGAAGGCGTCGAACTCGAAGACTCCCATCGGTCCGTTCCAGAACACGGTCGACGACGACGAGATGATCTCCGCGAAGGCTGCGGCCGTCTCGGGTCCGATGTCGAGCCCGATGGCCCCGGGCCCGAGCTCGGACGACTCGATGCCGTCGGCGGCCACGGTCGTGTGGTCGGCGTCGGCGGAGAAGGCGGACGCCACGACCACGTCGGTGGGGAGCACGAGCCGCACGCCCCGGCGCTCCGCCTCGGCGACGTAGCCACGGACGCGGTCGAGCTGGTCGGCCTCGAGGAGGCTGCCGCCCACCGGGTGACCCTGCGCGGCGAGGAAGGTGAACAGCATGCCGCCGCCGATGAGCAGGGAATCGACGCGCGGGAGCAGGTGCTCGATGACCCCGAGCTTGTCGGACACCTTCGACCCGCCGAGGACGACGGCGTAGGGACGCTGAGGCGTCTCGGTCAGCCGGTCGAGGACCTCGAGCTCGGCGGCGATGAGGAGGCCGGCCGCGCTCGGCAGGAGCTGGGGCAGCTCGGAGACGCTGGCCTGCTCTCGGTGCACGACGCCGAAGCCGTCGGACACGAAGGCGTCGCCGAGCGTCGCGAGCTTCTCCGCGAAGGCACGGCGCTCGGCGGGGTCCTTCGAGGTCTCGGCGGCCGTGAACCGGAGGTTCTCCAGGACGGCGACCTGGCCGTCCGACAGGGACGCGACGGCCTGCGCGGCCTCGGGCCCCGTCGTCTCCGGCACGAACGCGACGCTGGTGCCGAGCAGCTCGCTGAGGCGCTGCGCCACGGGACGGAGGCTGAACTCGTCGACCGGCTGGCCGTCGGGGCGGCCGAGGTGGGAGACGACCACGACGCGAGCGCCCTGGCCGATGAGGGTGTTCAGGGTCTCGAGCGAGGCGCGGACGCGTCCGTCGTCGGTGATGACGCCGCCCTTCATGGGGACGTTGAGGTCGCATCGGACGATGACGCGCTTGCCGCCCAGGTCTCCGAGCTGATCGAGGGTGCGGAGGGGCATGGTCGTTCTCTCCTGTCAGGAGGAGGCGGCCAGGCTGGTGCCTGACCGCCTCCGGAGGTTCTGTCGCGGGGGTGGACCGGTGCTAGAGGCGGTCGGCGACGTACTTCGTGAGGTCGACGAGGCGGTTGGAGTAGCCCCACTCGTTGTCGTACCACGAGGTGATCTTGACCATGTTGCCGATGACCTTGGTGAGGCCCGAGTCGTAGATCGACGAGTGCGGGTCGGTGGTGATGTCGCTGGAGACCAGCGGGTCCTCCGAGTAGGCGAGGATGCCCTTGAGCTCGCCCTCGGCTGCCGCCTTGTAGGCCGCGTTGATCTGCTCGACGGTGACGGGGGTGGAGGTCTCGAGGGTGACGTCGGTGATGCTGCCGGTGGGCACGGGCACGCGGAGGGCGTAGCCGTCGAGCTTGCCCGCGAGCTCCGGGATGACGAGGCCGATGGCCTTGGCGGCACCGGTCGAGGTCGGCACGATGTTGACGGCGGCGGCCCGGGCGCGGCGCGGGTCCTTGTGGGGGCCGTCCTGCAGGTTCTGGTCGGCCGTGTAGGCGTGCACCGTGGTCATGAGGCCGCGCTCGACGCCGAAGTTGTCGAGGAAGACCTTCATGAGCGGCGCGAGGCTGTTGGTCGTGCAGGACGCGTTGGAGATGATGTGGTGCGAGGCGGGGTCGTAGATGCCCTCGTTGACGCCCAGGACGATGGTGGCGTCGTCGCCGGTCGCGGGAGCGGAGATCAGGACCTTCTTGGCACCGGCGGTGATGTGCTTGCGCGCGTCGTCGGCCTTCGTGAAGAAGCCGGTCGACTCGATGACGATGTCGACGCCCAGCTCGCCCCAGGGGAGGTTGGCGGGGTCGCGCTCCGCCAGGACCTTGATCGGCTTGCCGTCGACCACGATCGAGTCGCCGTCGAGCTCGACGGTCGCGTCGAGGCGGCCGGTGATCGAGTCGAACTTGAGGAGGTGCGCCAGGGCTGCGTTGTCGGTCAGGTCGTTGACGGCGACGATCTCGATGTCGGTGCCCTTGGCGAGCGCCGCGCGGAAGTAGTTGCGGCCGATGCGACCGAAGCCGTTGATGCCGATCTTGACGGTCAATGAAACTCCTGTTGATCAGGCGTCGCGAGGACGCGTGGAGGGGACGGGCGACCAGGCCCGCGGACGGCCCTCCGACCAGTGAGATCGAGGAGCCGGACCGAGTGTCACAGTACCAGCCGGGGTGCGTGTGCGTCGGTGTGCGTCAGGCCCCGCGACGGGCCCTCCGCGGCCCGCGCGACCCCGGCCGGTCGTCGTCGCCGCGAGGAGTCCGGGGTCGGCCTAGCGGAGCTCGAGGTCGGACGGCAGGCTGGCCTCGGTGCCGGCCACTCCCAGGTCGGAGGCCTTCTTGTCGGCCATCGCCAGGAGGCGACGGATGCGGCCGGCCACGGCGTCCTTCGTCATGGGCGGGTCGGCGTGGTGGCCCAGCTCGTCGAGGCTCGCGTCGCGGTGGGCGAGGCGCAGCTTGCCCGCGTACGCGAGGTGGTCCGGGATGTCGTCGCCGAGCAGCTCCATGGCCCGCTCGACGCGGGCGCAGGCGGCCACGGCCGCCTCGGCGGACCGTCGGAGGTTCGCGTCGTCGAAGTTGACGAGGCGGTTGGCCGTCGCCCGCACCTCGCGGCGCTGACGCATCTCCTCCCACTCCCCCACGCTCTTGTGGGCCCCCATGACCGCCAGCATCGCGCTGATGGCCTCGCCGTCGCGGATCAGCACGCGGTGCACGCCGCGCACCTCGCGGGCCTTGGCCGGCACCCCGAGGCGACCGGCGGCGCCGACGAGGGCCATCGCCGCCTCGTTGCCGGGGCAGACGACCTCGAGCGACGCCGATCGCCCCGGGTCGGTCAGGGACCCCTGGGCGAGGAACGCTCCCCGCCAGATGGCCGCGAGGTCGTCGCGCGAACCGGTGGTGAGGCGGTTCGGCAGGCCGCGGACGGGACGACGGCGCTGATCCATCAGGCCCGTCTGACGCGCCAGCGTCTCCCCCGCCTCGTGCACCCGGACGAGGTAGTGAGGCGTGCGGCGGGCCCCGGAGGCGCCGATCAGGGAGACGTCGCTGCGGGCCCCGTAGAGCTCCGCGAGATCGCGGCGGACGCGACGGGCGATCGTCGGGCTGTCCAGCTCCGCCTCGACGGCGATGCGGCCGGAGATGACGTGCAGGCCGCCCGCGAAGCGCAGGATGGTCGCGACCTCGGCCGCGCGGACCGTCGTGCGGCTCACCTCGACGAGGGCGAGTTCTTCTTTGACGTCGGCGGTCTGTGCCACGGGTGCTGATCCTTGTCTCTGTCTGGTGGTCGACGCGGTCGTCGGGGCGACGCTGTCGTCGAGTGCTGCGGGCTGGGGCCTCGGGCCCACCTGCGCCGGCGCGGGACGGCGGCCGGTCACTCCCGGCCGAGGTCGCGGTGCTTCACGCTGACGGCGACGCCGGGCAGGTCGCGCAGACGCGCGGCCAGTTCGCCGACGAGGGTGACGGAACGGTGCTTGCCGCCCGTGCAGCCAACGGCGATCGTAGCGTGTCTCTTGTTCTCGCGCTGATAGCCGTCGAGCACGGGCGCGAGTGCCGCCGCGAACGCGTCGACGAAGTCGCGAGCGCCGGTCTGGGCCATGACGTAGCTCGTCACGGGCTCGTCGAGCCCGTTCTGCGCCCGGAGCTCCGGCACCCAGAACGGGTTCGGCAGGAACCGGGCGTCTCCCACCATGTCGGCGTCGGCGGGCAGTCCGTACTTGAAGCCGAAGCTCAGCACGGTCACCTGCACCCCGGGGCGCTCGGACTCCGCGAAGCGCTCCGTCACGACGGTCGCGAGCTGGTGGATGTTGAGCTCGGAGGTGTCGATCACGACGTCGCTGGTCTCCCGCAGCTCCTCCATGCGCGCTCGCTCGGCCAGGATCCCGTCGAGGAGGGTGCCGTCGCCCTGCAGGGGGTGGGGTCGACGGACCTGCTCGAAGCGACGCACCAGGACGGCGTCGGTGGCGTCGAGGTACAGCATGCGCACCTTGCTGGGCATGCTGGCCCGGAGGGTGCGCACCGCCTCCTGCGCCTCCGAGAAGAGGCGCCCGCCTCGCACGTCGACGATCGCCGCGATCTTGGGGAGGGAATCGCCCGCGCGCTCGGCGAGGTCGATCAGGGGCCGCAGCATCTGGGCCGGGAGGTTGTCGACCACGTACCAGCCCAGGTCCTCCAGGGCGTTCGCCACGGTGGACCGACCGGCCCCGGACATGCCGGTCACGATCAGGACCTCTTGCTGCTCGCTGGCGTCGCTCATGCGGTGGGGCCCTCCGGTCGGTTCGGCTCAGGGTGCATCGAGTCTAGGTGGCCGGGACGTCGGCGTCGTGCCGCTCGGGCAGGGCCGAGGCGGGGCCCGACGCCCCGTCGCCGTCCGCGTCGGCGGGCGTGGGGGCGTCGGCCTCGGCCACCTCGGCGTCGGTCGTGTTCCCGAGGCGGTCCGCCACGGCGGCCGCCAGGGTGGGTCCGATGCCGCGGATCGACCCGATCTCGTCGAGGCTGGCCTGCTTGAGCCGCTTGACGGAGCCGAAGTGCTTGAGCAGCCCGGCGACGCGGGCCGGCCCCAGGCCCGGGATCTCCGCCAGCTGGGTCGCGACGTCGCGCTTGCGACGCTGTCGCTGGAACGTGATGGCGAAGCGGTGGGCCTCGTCGCGGATGCGCTGGATGAGGAACAGCGCGTCGGAGTTGCGCGGGAGGATCACCGGGAAGTCGTCGTCGGGGAGCCAGATCTCCTCGAGCCGCTTCGCGATGCCGCAGAGCGCGATGTCGGTGACGCCCGCGTCGTCGAGGGCTCGACGCGCAGCCGCGACCTGGGGCTGACCGCCGTCGACGATGAGGAGGTTGGGGCGGTAGGCGAACCGCTTCCGCTGCTCGCCCACCTCCTCCACGGGGGCGAGCTCGTCGTCGAGACGGGCGAGGCGGCGGCTGAGCGTCTGGTAGATCGACTCGGTGTCGTCGGTCGACTGCGGGATGCTGAAGCGGCGGTACTGGTCTTTGCGCGGCAGGCCGTCCTCGAAGACGACCATGGACGCCACGATGTTGGTGCCGGAGAGGTGCGAGACGTCGTAGCACTCCATGCGGAGGGGCGCCTCGCCCATGCCGAGCGCCTCCTGGATGTCGGCCAGGGCCGTCGAGCGAGTGGCGAAGTCGGCGCTGCGACGAGTCTTGTAGAGCATGAGCGACTGCTGCGCGTTGAGCATCGCCGTCTGCATGAGAGCGGCCTTCTCGCCGCGCTGGGCGGCGTGCACCTGCACGCGCCCGCGCCCCCGGATGTCGGAGAGGACGGACTCCAGCGCGTCGTTGTCGTCGGGCACGGCGCTGACGACGATCTCGCGCGGCACCTCGGCGCCCGCGGTGTACCGCCCCTGGAGGACCTGTTCGACGAGGTCGCCCGAGGAGATGTCGATCTCCTTGTCGACGACCCAGCCGCGCGAGCCGCGGATCCGGCCTCCGCGCACGGTGAAGAGCTGCACCGCGGCCGCGAGCTCGTCCTCTGCGAGGGCGAAGAGATCGAGGTCGACGGAGTCGCGGAGCACGACCGCGGACTTGTCGAGGACGGCCTCGAGGGCCTGGACCTGGTCGCGGAAGCGCGCGGCGTCCTCGTAGCGCTGCTCGAGCGCCGCCGTCTTCATCGCCTTCTGCCTCTCGGCGATGACGCGCTTGTCGTAGCTGCCCATGAACTTGACGAACTCGTCGACGATCGCCCGGTGCTCCTCGATGGTCACCTTGTGCGAGCACGGGCCGCCGCAGCGGCCGATCTGGCCGGGGAAGCAGGGCTTCCCCGTCTGCATCGCCTTCTTGTAGCTGCTGTCGGAGCAGGTGCGGATCGGGAAGACCTTGATCATCTGGTCGATCGTGTCGTGCACCGCCCAGATCTTCGGGTAGGGGCCGAAGTACTTGGCGCCCTTGATCCGCGGGTTGCGGGTGACCATGACCCGGGGCGCTTCGTCACCGAGCGTGACGGCCATGAAGGGGTACGTCTTGTCGTCGCGGAACTTGACGTTGAAGGGCGGGTCGAACTCCTTGATCCAGGTGTACTCGAGCTGGAGGGCCTCGATGTCGCTGCCCACGACCGTCCACTCCACCGAGCGCGCCGTGAGCACCATGCGGCGGGTGCGTTCGTGGAGCGTCGGGAGGGGGGCGAAGTAGTTGCTGAGCCTCGCGCGGAGGTTCTTCGCCTTGCCGACGTAGAGCACGCGCCCTCGCTCGTCGCGCCATCGATAGACGCCCGGGTCGGTGGGGATCTCCCCCGCCGGGGGCCGCCAGGAGACGGTGTCGCTCATCGGGCCTCGACGGCCTCCCGGCGGCGCGGCGCCGTCGTCGACTTCTTCTTCCGGGTCGCGGCCGGACCCGGTGCGGCGTGGCCCTGCTCGAGGATCTCCGCGAGGAAGACCCCGGTGTGGCTCTCCGGGACGGTCGCGAGGTGCTCGGGGGTGCCCGTGGCGAGCACGGAACCGCCTCCCGCGCCTCCCTCGGGGCCCATGTCGATGAGCCAGTCGGCGGACTTGATCACGTCGAGGTTGTGCTCGATGGTGATGACCGTGTTGCCCTTCTCGACGAGGCCGTTGAGGACGAGCAGCAGCTTGCGGACGTCCTCGAAGTGGAGCCCGGTGGTCGGCTCGTCGAGGACGTAGACGCTCCTGCCGTTCGACCGCTTCTGGAGCTCGGTCGCGAGCTTGACGCGCTGCGCTTCGCCGCCGCTGAGCGTGGTCGCGCTCTGGCCGAGGCGGACGTAGCCGAGCCCGACGTCGACGAGGGTCTTCATGTAGCGGGAGATGGCGGAGATGGGCTCGAAGAAGTCCGCTGCCTCGCTGATCGGCATGTCGAGCACCTCGGAGATGTTCTTGCCCTTGTAGTGCACGGCGAGCGTGTCGCGGTTGTACCGGGCGCCGCCGCAGACCTCGCACGCGACGTAGACGTCGGGCAGGAAGTTCATCTCGATCTTGATGGTGCCGTCGCCCGCGCAGTTCTCGCACCGGCCGCCCTTGACGTTGAAGCTGAAGCGACCCGGCAGGTACCCCCGGGTCTTGGCCTCGACGGTCTCCGCGAAGAGGTTGCGGATGCGGTCGAAGACGCCGGTGTAGGTCGCGGGGTTCGACCGCGGGGTGCGGCCGATGGGCGCCTGGTCGACGTGCACCACCTTGTCGAGGGCGTCGAGGCCCGTGACGCGCAGGTGCTTGCCGGGGATCTGCCGGGCCCCGTTGAGCTTGTTGGCCAGGACCTTGTACAGGATGTCGTTGACCAGGGTCGACTTGCCTGATCCGCTGACGCCGGTGACGGCCACGAACGTGCCCAGGGGGAACTCCACGGTGACGTCGCGGAGGTTGTTGGCCTTCGCTCCGACCACGGTGATGACCCGGGACGGGTCGACCGGTCGACGCGTCGCCGGTGTCTCGATGGAGCGCCGACCGGAGAGGTAGTCGCCCGTGTAGGACTCGGTGTTGGCGAGGAGCGCCTCGTAGCTGCCCGAGTGGACGACTCGACCGCCGTTGACGCCGGCGCCGGGTCCGATGTCGACGACCCAGTCGGCCGTCTTGATGGTGTCTTCGTCGTGCTCGACGACGATCAACGTGTTGCCGAGGTCCCTGAGCTTGACGAGGGTGTCGATGAGTCGGCGGTTGTCTCGCTGGTGCAGGCCGATGCTCGGCTCGTCGAGCACGTACAGCACGCCCGTGAGGCCGGAGCCGATCTGCGTCGCCAGGCGGATGCGCTGGGCCTCGCCGCCGGACAGCGAGCCGGCGGACCGGGCCAGCGAGAGGTAGGTCAGGCCCACCTCGAGCAGGAACTCGAGTCGCACCCGGATCTCGCGCAGCACCTGGGCCGCGATCCGGGCCTCACGCGTGGTGAGCGTCAGCTCGTTCATGAACGCGAAGGCGTCGGCCAGGCTGAGGTCGGCCACGTCGGCGATGCTGCGGTCGGCGACCGTGACCGCCAGGACCTCCGGCTTCAGCCGCTTGCCGTCGCAGACGGAGCAGGGGATCTCGCGCAGGTACTCGGAGTAGCGCTGACGCTGGCTGTCGGTCTCCGCCTCGGCGTACTTCCGCTCGATGTAGGGCATGACGCCCTCGAAGCCCGTCGAGTACTTCATCTCGCGCCCGAAGCGGTTCTTCCACTTGACGGTGACCTCGAAGTCGTTGCCCTGCAGCACCGCCTCCTGGATGCGCACCGGCAGGTCCTTCCAGGGCGTGCGGAGGCTGAAGTCGAGGTCGACCGCGAGGCCCTCCAGGAGCTTCTGGAAGTAGTTGTAGAGGCCCTTGCCGGAGTTGGTCCACGGCAGGATCACGCCCTCGGCGAGGCTCAGCTCGGGGTCGCCGAGCACGAGGTCCGTGTCGACGGACATGCGCGTGCCGATGCCGGAGCACTCCGGGCAGGCGCCGAACGGGGCGTTGAAGGAGAAGGTGCGGGGCTCGATCTCGGTGAGCTGCACGGGGTGCCCGTTGGGGCAGGAGAGCTTCTCCGAGAAGGTGCGGTACTTGCCGGCCGCTCCGGCGTCGGTGTCGACGAAGTCGACGGTGACGAGCCCGTCGGTCAGGCGCAGGGCCGTCTCGAGGGAGTCGGTCAGGCGGGTGAGGCCCTCCGGCGACGCGACGAGGCGGTCGACGACGACCGAGATGTCGTGCTTGACCTGCTTCTTGAGCGTCGGCGGGGAGCTCAGCTGGACCTGCTCGCCGTCGACGATGGCCCGGGAGTAGCCCGACGCGGCCAGCTCGGCGAACAGGTCGACGAACTCGCCCTTCTTCTTGGACACGATCGGGCTGAGGACCTGGAAGCGGGTGCCCGTCTCGAGCGTCATCAGCTGGTCGGCGATCTGCTGCACCGTCTGACGGCTGATCTTCTCGCCGCAGACGGCGCAGTGCGCGATGCCGATGCGAGCCCAGAGCAGGCGCATGTAGTCGTAGATCTCGGTGATGGTGCCGACCGTCGAGCGCGGGTTCCGGTTCGTCGACTTCTGGTCGATGGAGACCGCGGGGCTGAGTCCCTCGATGAAGTCGACGTCAGGACGATCGACCTGGCCGAGGAACTGCCGCGCGTACGCGGACAGCGACTCGACGTAGCGCCGCTGGCCCTCGGCGAAGATCGTGTCGAACGCCAGGGAGGACTTGCCGGACCCGGAGAGGCCCGTGAAGACGACCATCGAGTCGCGCGGGATCTCGAGGTCGACGTTGTCGAGGTTGTGGACTCGGGCGCCTCGGACGCTGAGCACGGAGGAACCTTCTACGGGTGAGATTGACACTCTTACCATTCTACGGAGACCACCGACATCGATGGTCGAGTGGCGTCGTTCGCTAGAGGACGGGGGCGGTCGCGGTGAGCTCGGCGGAGATCGACCACAGGCGGGCTGCCGCGGAGGCGTCACGAGCGTGCCGCTGAGGAGTCACGAGGGCAGGCGGCCCGGTGAGCTGGAACCAGCCCGCCGGCCCCCAGTATTCCCCTCCCTCGACGCCGGGGGCCACGGACGCGTGCACGAGGGGCTCGGCCCCGACCTCCTTGCCCTGGGAGAACGTGTGGGCGAGCGAGGTGAGGACGGCGGGCGGCCGGTGCGGCTCGACCACGGGCGGGCGAGGGTCGCTGAGCGACTCCCACGAGAAGCCCGGGTGAGCGACGACGCTCGAGACGGTCGAGCCGGCGGCTCGGAGCCGCCGGTCGAGCTCGAACCCGAAGGACATGACCGCGAGCTTGGACCTCGCGTACGCGACGTAGCTCGAGTAGCTGGAGACCATCATCGGGTCGTCGAGGTCGAGCCGCACCCACCGGTGGCTGATGCTGCCGAGGTGGACGACGCGGGCGGCCGGCGCGGCGGACAGGGCGGGGAGGAGGTGCGAGACGAGGGCGAAGTGGCCGAGGTGGTTGGTGCCGAACTGCAGCTCGAAGCCGTCGGCCGTGGTCTGGCGGCGTCGAGAGCCCACGACCCCGGCGTTGGCCAGCAGGACGTCGATCTCGCCCCCGGCAGCCAGGGACGACGCGCCCGAGGCCACGGAGGCGAGGTCGGCCAGGTCGAGCTCCACCGTCTCGACGTCGGCTCCGGGCACACGCTCCCGGAGGGCATCGGCGGCGCGGACGGCGCGCTCGGCGTCGCGCGCGGCCAGGACGACCCGGTGGCCCGCAGCGGCGAGGGACTCGGCCGCGAAGTAGCCGAGCCCCGCCGTGGCGCCGGTCACGACGACGCGCTTGCGATCAGTTGACATGGCCGGCCGCCTCCATCTGGCGCAGGTCCTTCTTGAGGTCGGCGACCTCGTCGCGCAGGCGACCGGCCAGCTCGAACTTCAGCTCGGCTGCCGCCTGGAGCATCTGCTCGTTGAGGTCGGCGATGATCGACTCGATCCCGTTGGCGGCCGCTGCTCCGCGACCCTCCCGCTTGAGGTTGGGCGTGGGCGACCGCTTCTTGCCGTCGCGGCCCGCGAGCAGGGCGGCCGTGTCGGCCCCCTCCCGGGCGAGCGCCTCGGTGATGTCGGCGATCTTCTTGCGGAGCGGCTGGGGGTCGATGCCGTGCTCGGTGTTGTAGGCGATCTGCTTGTCGCGGCGCCGGTCGGTCTCCTCCAGCGCCTGCTTCATCGAGTCGGTCATGACGTCGGCGTACATGTGCACCTCGCCCGACACGTTGCGGGCTGCGCGGCCGATCGTCTGGATGAGCGACGTCGACGACCGCAGGAAGCCCTCCTTGTCGGCGTCCAGGATCGCCACGAGGGAGACCTCGGGGAGGTCGAGGCCCTCACGCAGGAGGTTGATGCCCACCAGCACGTCGTAGACGCCCTGCCGGAGCTCGGTCAGCAGCTCCACCCGCCGGAGCGTGTCGACGTCGGAGTGCAGGTAGCGCACACGCACCCCGGCCTCGGTCAGGAAGTCGGTGAGCTCCTCCGCCATCTTCTTCGTCAGCGTCGTGACGAGCACTCGTTCGTCGCGCTCGGTGCGGGCCCGGATCTCCTCCAGGAGGTCGTCGATCTGGCCCTCGGACGGCTTGACGACGATCTGGGGGTCGATCAGGCCGGTGGGCCGGATGATCTGCTCGACGACGCTGTCGGTGATGCCGAGCTCGTACTTGCCCGGGGTGGCCGAGAGGTACACCTTCTGGCCGACACGGTCGAGGAACTCCTCGAACTTCAGCGGTCGGTTGTCGAGTGCGCTCGGCAGCCGGAAGCCGTGGTCGACGAGCGTGCGCTTGCGCGACGCGTCGCCCTCGTACATCGCGCCGATCTGCGGCACGGTGACGTGCGACTCGTCGATGACGACCAGGAGGTCGTCCGGGAAGTAGTCGAGGAGGCAGTGGGGCGCCTCCCCCGGGCCGCGGCCGTCGATGTGCGCCGAGTAGTTCTCGATGCCGTTGCAGAAGCCGATCTGCTCCATCATCTCGAGGTCGAAGGTCGTGCGCATGCGGAGGCGCTGCGACTCGAGGAGCTTGCCCTGCGAGTCGAGCTCGCCCAGTCGCGTCGCGAGCTCCTCCTTGATGGTGCCGATGGCCCGGTGCATGACGTCGGTGCCCGCGACGTAGTGCGAGCCGGGGAAGACCGAGACGGCGTCGAGCGTCTTCACGACGTCGCCCGTGAGCGGGTGCAGCGCGTACAGGGCCTCGATCTCGTCGCCGAACATCTCGATGCGGATGGCGAGCTCCTCGTACATGGGGATGATCTCGATCGTGTCGCCGCGCACGCGGAAGTTGCCCCGCGAGAAGTCGATGTCGTTGCGCTGGTACTGCATCGAGACGAAGCGGCGGATGAGCGTCTCGCGATCGATGCGCTGGCCCACTTGGAGGGCGATCATGGCCTCGAGGTAGCCCTCGGGCGTGCCCAAGCCGTAGATGCACGAGACGGTGCTGACGACGATGACGTCGCGCCGACTCAGCAGGGAGTTGGTCGTCGAGTGCCGGAGCCGTTCGACCTCCGCGTTGATCGAGCTGTCCTTCTCGATGAAGGTGTCGGTCTGGGGGACGTACGCCTCGGGCTGGTAGTAGTCGTAGTACGAGACGAAGTACTCGACGGCGTTGTGAGGGAACATCTCGCGGAACTCGTTGGCGAGCTGCGCCGCGAGCGTCTTGTTGTGGGCGAGGACCAGCGTCGGCCGCTGCACCTGCTCGACGAGCCACGCGGTCGTCGCCGACTTGCCGGTGCCCGTCGCGCCGAGCAGGACGACGTCGGTCTCGCCGGCGTTGATGCGCCCCGCGAGCTCGGCGATGGCCGCCGGCTGGTCACCGCTCGGCTCGTACTCGCTGACGACCTCGAACGGACGGACACTGCGGGTTGGTTCCATGGTCCCGAGTTTAGGAGCCGCCACCGACAGTGGGCTCCGAGGGGCGGCTCGCCGCTGCTGCTGACAGCGAACGCAGCCGGTCGAGCACGGCGTCGGCCTGCTCCAGGGTCTGCTCGAGGGAGCCCGAGGAGTCGACGACGAGATCGGCCACGGCGAGGCGCTCGTCGTCGGTGGCCTGCGAGGCCACCCGGCGCCGCGCCTCCTGCTCGGTCATCCCCCTCAGCTGCACCAGGCGCTCGACCCGCTGCTCGGCCGGCGCGTGCACGACCACCACGACGTCGAACTCGTCGCGCCCCCGGGTCTCGACCAGCAACGGGACGTCGTAGACCACCACCCGCACGGGATCGTCCCGGACCGCCTCGAGCATCCGCCGGGAGGAGAGCGCCCGCACGGCGGGGTGGGTGATCGCCTCGAGGTCGCGCCGAGCATCGGGGTCGGAGAAGACCACCGCACCGAGGGCCGGGCGGTCGAGGCTGCCGTCGGCTGCGAGGACCCCCGGCCCGAACCGGTCGACGACCGCCCGGAGCCCGGGAGTGCCGGGTGCCACCACCTCCCGCGCCAGGAGGTCGGCGTCGACCACGGCCGCGCCCCCCTCGGCGAGACGGCGGGAGACGACGCTCTTGCCGGCGGCGATGCCCCCGGTCAGGCCACACACGAACATCTGCCGAGGCTACCCGGCCTCGTCTCGCGATCGCCCGGATACGCCGCGAGGCGGCCCCCCGGAAGGGACCGCCTCGTGGTGTGGGCCGGGTGCACCCGAAGGTGCGGTCGACCTAGTTGTTGTTGGAGAGCTTCTCGCGGAGTGCCGCGAGCGACTCGTCGTCGGCGAGCGTGCCGGCACCGGCGGAGTCGCTCGAGAACGTCGAACCGGACGGCACGTCGAAGGTGGTCTCCTCGGCGAGGGACGCCGCGACCTGCTTCTTGTGGGCCTCCCAGCGAGCCTGGGCGGCAGCGTAGTCCTGCTCCCACTTCTCGCGCTGCGACTCGAAGCCCTCGCGCCACTCGTTGGTCTCCGGGTCGAAGCCCTCGGGGTACTTGTAGTTGCCCTGCTCGTCGTACTCGGTGAGCATGCCGTAGAGGGCCGGGTCGAACTCGGTGCCCTCGGGGTCCACGCCCTCGTTGGCCTGCTTGAGGCTCAGCGAGATGCGACGACGGTCGAGGTCGATGTCGATGACCTTGACGAACACCTCGTCGCCCACGGCGACGACCTGCTCGGCCAGCTCGACGTGCTTCGCCGACAGCTCGGAGATGTGCACGAGGCCCTCGATGCCGTCGGCCACGCGGACGAACGCACCGAACGGCACGAGCTTGGTGACCTTGCCCGGTGCGACCTGACCGATCGCGTGGGTGCGGGCGAAGACCTGCCACGGGTCCTCCTGGGTGGCCTTGAGCGAGAGCGACACGCGCTCACGGTCGAGGTCGACCTCGAGGATCTCGACGGTGACTTCCTGACCGACCTCGACGACCTCGCTGGCGTGCTCGATGTGCTTCCAGCTGAGCTCGGAGACGTGCACGAGGCCGTCGACGCCGCCCAGGTCGACGAACGCGCCGAAGTTGACGATCGACGAGACGACGCCCTTGCGGACCTGGCCCTTGTGCAGGTTGTTGAGGAAGGTGGTGCGGCTCTCGGACTGAGTCTGCTCGAGGAGCGCACGGCGCGACAGGACCACGTTGTTGCGGTTCTTGTCGAGCTCGAGGATCTTGGCCTCGATCTCCTGACCGAGGTACGGGGTGAGGTCGCGGACGCGGCGCAGCTCGATGAGCGACGCGGGGAGGAAGCCGCGGAGCCCGATGTCGACGATGAGACCGCCCTTGACGACCTCGATGACCGTTCCGGTGACGACGCCGTCGGCGTCCTTGATCTTCTCCACGTCGCCCCAGGCACGCTCGTACTGAGCGCGCTTCTTGGACAGGATCAGACGGCCTTCCTTGTCCTCCTTCTGGAGGACGAGGGCCTCGACGGTGTCGCCGACCTCGACGACCTCCGTGGGGTCGACGTCGTGCTTGATCGAGAGTTCGCGCGAGGGGATGACGCCCTCGGTCTTGTAGCCGACGTCGAGGAGGACCTCGTCGCGGTCGATCTTCACGACGGTGCCCTCGATGAGGTCGCCGTCGTTGAAGAACTTCAGAGTCTTCTCGACCGCGGCCAGGAAGTCATCAGCGGATCCGATGTCGTTGATGGCGACCTGCTTGGGTGCCTTGGTCGTTACGGTTGTCATGTAGTTAGTGCTCCAGTGAAAGCATGATTCGGGCCGCGGGCGTCTGGAGGAGATGGCTCGTCCAGGGGTGTCGCCCGCCGCGTGCGGACAGATCGGCGCAGATAGCGCCTGTACATCATAGCTCCGAGCTCGCCCGGCGGGCAACGATCCCCGGCCCGCGCGTCGCTCAGGCGAGGAGGGCCCGGCGGAGGGTGTCGAGACCCGTCCCGCCGATCGAGAGCGCCTCCCGGTGGAAGCGCTTGACGTCGAACGACGGGCCCTCCCGACGGGCCCTCTCGTCGCGCAGCTCCTCCCAGATCCGCTGTCCGACCTTGTACGAGGGAGCCTGCCCCGGCCAGCCCAGGTACCGGTCGACCTCGAACCGGACGAACTCGTCGTCCATGGCCACGTTGGCCCGCAGGAAGTCGAGGGCGTTCGCGTGCCCCCAGCGCTCCGTGCTGCCGGGGAAGGGCTTGCCGAGGTGCACGCCGATGTCGAGGACCACCCTGGCCGCGCGCATCCTCTGTCCGTCGAGCATGCCGAGGCGGTCGCCCGGGTCGTCCAGGTAGCCCAGCTCCTCCATCAGCCTCTCCGCGTACAGGGCCCAGCCCTCGGCGTGGCCCGAGGTGCCGGCGAGCTGCCGCCGCCACGTGTTGAGGGAGTCCTTGGCGTGCACGGCGAGGCCGAGCTGCAGGTGGTGGCCGGGGATGCCCTCGTGGTAGACCGTCGTCGTCTCCCGCCAGGTCCCGAAGCGGGTCACGCCCTCCGGCACCGACCACCACATCCGCCCGGGCCGCGAGAAGTCGTCGCTCGGGCTCGTGTAGTAGATGCCGCCGTCCTTCGTCGGGGCGATGCGGCACTCGAGCCGCCGCACCGGCTCCGGCACGTCGAAGTGGCTCCGCGACAGCTCGTCGACGGCTCGGTCGCTGAGGTCCTGCATCCAGCGCCGGAGGGCCTCGGTGCCCTCGAGCTGCCGGGCCGGGTCCGCGTCGAGCAGCTGGACCGCGCGGGCGACGTCTGCGCCCGGCTCGATCGCGTGGGCGACCGCCTGCTGCTCGCTCGTCATCCGCGCCAGCTCGTCGAGCCCCCACTCGTAGGTCTCGTCGAGGTCGATCGTCGCGCCGAGGAACCGTCGGGAGTGGAGGGAGTAGGCCTCCCGTCCCACGGCGTCGTCGTCGCCGGCCACGGGGAGGAGCTCGTCGAGGAGGAAGCTCCTCAGGTCGAGGTAGGACTCCCCCGCGACGCGGGCCCCCGCCGCGAGGTCGGCGACCAGGGCTCCGGAGGCGGCCGTGCCGTCGCCCGGGCGCGCTGCGGACACGAGGTCGGCGAAGAACCCGTCGGGCGACCCGATGCGGGCGCACTGCTGCGCGACGGCCTCCACCTGCCGGCGGGCCGGCACGACGCCCTCGGCGATCCCCTGGCGGAGGGTCGCCACGTACTGCGCGGTGGCGGTCGGCACGCGCGACAGCCGCGACGAGACGTCGGCCCAGTCGTCGGTCGTGGTCGTCGGCATGAGGTCGAAGACCTCGCGGATGCCCTGGGCGGGCGACGCGATGACGTTCAGGTCCCGGAGGTGCAGGCGGTGCTCGGCCTGCTCGAGGTCGAGGCGGAGCTCGCTGCGGAGGTCGTCGCGGGTGACCGCGTCGACCGCGTCCACCGGGTCAGCTGCGTCGAGCTGGCCCAGGACGCGGCGAGCGGCCTCGACGCGGGCGTCGTGGCCGTCCGGCGAGTAGTCGCCGAACTCGCCCGTGCGTCCGGGGCGCCCGATCCACGTGGCGACGGTCGGGTCGAGCTCGACGAGGGTGTCGACCCAGCCCTCGGCGATCCGGTCGAGGTCGGAGGGGACGCGGGGGTCGGGCGTCGGTGCAGCGTCGGTCATGGGGCGAGCCTAGCCATGCCGCACGCGACGGAGGGCGCCGTCGACCAGGTCGACGGCGCCCTCCGGTCGCGCTGTCCTACTCGGCGTCGAGGTCGGTCTCCAGGAGGCCGACCAGCTCGTCGAGGGCCGCGTCGGCGTTGTCGCCCTGCGTGGCCACGGTGACCTGCTCGCCGTGGCCGATCCCGAGCGACAGAACGCCGAGGATGCTGGCGGCGTTGACGCTCTTGCCGGCCGACGTGGTCAGCGTCACCGTGGCTCCGGTCTTCGCCGCCGCCTGGCTGAACAGCGAGGCGGGGCGGGCGTGCAGGCCGACGCTCGAGGCGATGGTGACGGTGCGTTCGGGCATTTCTTCTCCTTGGTCGAGACCGGTGTGGTCGAGGTGCGGCGGTGACGCCGCGGTGGGGGGACGGCGTCAGGCCGTGGCGCGGGAGGCGGTCACTCGTCGTCGTCGTCGGCAGCGGCCAGCAGGTCGTAGACCTCGGCCGACGTGGTGGCCCCGCGGAGCGCGGCAGCCGACTCGGGGTCCATCAGGATGCTCGCGAGCTGGCTGAGGATGGCGATGTGGCCGTTGCCCTTCGCCGCGATGCCGACGGCGACCTGGACCTCGTTGCCGTCCCAGTCGACGGGCTCCGGGAACCGCAGCACCACGAGGGCGTCGGCCTTGACGGAGTCCTTGCCGGCGAGGGTGCCGTGAGGGATCGCCACGCCTTCGCCGACGTAGGTCGAGACCGAGGCCTCGCGCTCGAACATGGCGTCGACGTACGACTCGTCCACCGCTCCGGCCTCGACGAGGGCACGACCCGTGGCGCGGATCGCGTCGTCACGGCTGGACGCGCTCTCCGAGAGCCGGACGGACGACTCGGCCAGGAGGTCGGTGAGTGCGGGGTGCTGCTGGTCGGTCACCGTCAGACCTCGACCGTCGTGCCGTCCTGGATGGCCTTGACGACCTTGGCGACGTTGGGGTCGCCCATGAAGAGCTGGAAAGGCACGACGGGGACGTCGGGCACGACGCCGCGAGCCCGCTCGGCGAGGTTGTTCTGGGTCACGACCACGTCGGCGTCGGCGGGGATGCTCGAGACCGGCGAGTGCTCGACGGTCACGCCGCTCTTCTTCAGCTGCTTCTTCAGGGTCGACGCGAGCATGACGCTGCTGCCCATGCCGGCGTCGCACGCGACGATGAGCTTCTTGATGGAGGAACCGTCGAGGGTTGCCATGTCAGTCTCCTAAGTCGTTTCGGGAAGTGCGGGGGCCGGTCGGGCGACCGGCCCCCACGTCGTTTCTACTGGTTGGGGCTGGACGTGCCCGCGGTGCCCTTGCTGGTGGCCTTGGCGGCCGCCGTCGCGGCCTGCGCGTCGGACAACGCCTGCTGCTGGGCGGCGGCGTCCTCGGCCGCTGCCTCGCGGTTCTCCTTGCGGCCGAAGCCCATGAGGATCGACGACACCACGAAGGACACCGCCGCCGAGAGAAGGATACCGACCAGGATCAGCGGGAAGTCCCCGCGGGCCGAGACGGCGAAGTACGCGAAGATGCTGCCGGGCGAGGGGCTGGCGACGAGGCCGACGCCGGTGAGCGAGAACCACCCGATGCCGGTCGCGCCGCCCAGGACCGCCGCGACGAGCAGGATCGGCTTCATCAGCACGTACGGGAAGTAGATCTCGTGGATGCCGCCGAAGAACTGCACGATGATCGCGGCGGGCGCGGACGGACGGATGGCGCGGGGGCCGAAGAACAGGAAGGCCAGCAGGATGCCGAGGCCCGGGCCGGGGTTCGACTCGAGCATGAAGAGGATCGACTTGCCGGCATCCTGCACGTCGGAGGCGCCCAGCGGCGTCAGGATCCCCTGGTTGATGGCGTTGTTGAGGAACAGGATCTTGGCCGGCTCGATGATGATCGAGGCCAGGGGCAGGAGTCCGCGCTCGACGAGGAAGTCGACCGCGCTGCCGAGGCCGTTGGTGACGGCGGTGGTGATCGGCGCGATGCCGAAGAACGCGCCGACGGCGAACGCGCCGCCGAAGATGCCGAGCGAGAAGTTGTTGACGAGCATCTCGAAGCCGGACTTGATGCGCCCGTCGATCAGCTTGTCGAACTGCTGCAGCAGGAGGGCAGCGATCGGACCGACGATCATGGCGCCCAGGAACTGCGGCTTGTCGGTGGCGACGATCACGCCCATCACAGCGATGGCGCCGATGACGGCGCCGCGCTGGCCGTGGATCATCCGACCGCCGGTGTAGGCGATGAGGACGGGCAGCAGGTACTTGATCATCGGGTCGACGATGGTCGCGATGGTCGCGTTCGGCGTCCACCCGGTGGGGATGAACAGGGCCGTGATGAGGCCCCAGGCGATGAAGGCGCCGATGTTCGGCATGACCATGCCGGCGAGGAATCCGCCGAAGCGCTGGACGCGCGCGCGGATCCCGGTGCCGGTGACCGTGGGGGTGAATTCGGACATGAGGGGCTGTGCTCCTTCGGGCTGAGTGCTGTGTCTCGGTGGGGTGGTGCGGGAGTGTGCTGGTGCTGGTGCTGGTGCTGGTGCTGGTGGTGCGGTGGAGGGGAGGGAGTCGGGGGGACGATCGTCGCGGCGGCGGCGCGTCCGGTCAGACGACGACGACGCGAGGGCCGGCGCGTTCGACGTCGTCGGCGAGGTCCGGGTCGACCGACGAGTCCGTCACGACGGTGTCGACCTCGGCGAGGGGGGCCACGCGTGCGAAGTCCTCCCGCCCGAACTTCGAGTGGTCGGCGAGCACGACGGTGCGTCGGGAGGCGGCCATGAGGGACTTCTTCACCCGCGCCTCCGCGATGTCGGGCGTGGTGAGGCCGCGTTCGGCCGAGATGCCGTTCGTGCCCATGAAGGCCACGTCGGCGAAGACGTCGGAGATCTGGGAGCGGGTCCACTCCCCCACCGCAGCCAGGGTGCGGCTCCGCACCAGGCCGCCGAGCAGGTGGAGGGTGATGGTCGGGCGGCCGACGAGCGCGGTGGCGACCGCGAGGGAGTGGGTGACGACCGTGAGCTCCCGGTCGTCCGGGAGGAGCTCCGCGAGACGGACGGTCGTCGTCCCGGCGTCGACGATGATCGAACCGCCCTCGGGCAGCTCGTCGAGGGCGGCGCGGGCGATGCGCTCCTTCTCGCTGGCGGCGGTGCCCTCGCGGTCGGCGACGGGCCGTTCGATGCCCAGCCGCTCCACGGCGATGGCCCCGCCGTGCACCCGTCGCAGGACGCCCCGACGCTCGAGGGCCGTCAGGTCGCGGCGCACCGTCTCGGGGGTCACCGACAGCTCGCGGGCGAGACCGGCGACCTCGACGCGTCCGCGGCTGCGGGCGGTGTCGAGGATCTGCTGATGACGCTCGGGTGCGTACATGCGGGGAGACTCCGTTGTCGGACGTGCGGGAGGCGCAGGGAGGCGGTGCCGGTCGTCGCGACCAGCGGGGCTCATACAAGTCCGTTCAGGTCCGGACGTCAAGTTCTCCGCGCGTGTCGTGTCCGATCGTGCCCGTTCCGGGGACGCGACGATCCGTTCTGCGAACGGACGCCTCCCGGGAACGACCTCCGAGCACAGCCCCTCAGTGGGCCGCGGCGTCCCAGCTGCCGCCGAGGCCGACGCTGACGTCGAGCGGGACGCGGAGGTCGGCGGCGCCGCTCATCCGACGCCTCACGATGTCCTCCACGGCCTCGACCTCACCGGGTGCCACCTCGACGATGAGCTCGTCGTGCACCTGCAGGAGGACGCGCGACCCCATCTCGCGACCGTCGAGCTCGGCACGGACCGCGAGCATGGCGCGCTTCATGATGTCGGCGGCGGACCCCTGGATCGGCGCGTTCAGCGCGGCACGCTCGGCGTTCTCGCGCAGCACCCGGTTCGGCGACTTCAGGTCGGCGAACGGGCGCCGTCGTCCGAAGATCGTCTCGGTGTAGCCGTCGTCACGGGCCTTCTCGACCACGTTGCGGAGGTACTCGCGCACGGCGCCGAAGCGGGCGAAGTAGTCGGTCATGAGCTGTTTCGCCTCGCTGCTCTCGATGCGGAGCTGCTTCGAGAGGCCGAACGCGCTGAGGCCGTAGGCCAAGCCGTACGACATGGCCTTGACCTTCGTGCGCATCGTGGGCGTCACGTCGGACGGGTCGACGTGGAAGATTCGTGCACCGACGAACCGGTGCAGGTCCTCGCCCTCGACGAAGGCCTGGATGAGGCCCTCGTCGCCGGAGAGGTGGGCCATGATCCGCATCTCGATCTGCGAGTAGTCGGCGGTCAGCAGGGTCTCGTAGTCGGGGCCGTGCACGAACGCCGCACGGATCTCACGACCGACCGCCGCCTTGACGGGGATGTTCTGCAGGTTGGGGTCGACCGACGAGATGCGCCCCGTCGTCGTGCCCGTCTGGTCGTAGGTCGTGTGGATGCGGCCGTCGTCGGCCACGGACTTCTCCAGCGTGTCGATGATCTGGCGGAGCTTGGTGGCGTCGCGGTGCTGCAGGAGGAGCCCCAGGAACGGGTGGGGGTGCTTCTCCTGGAGGTCGGCCAGCGACGCGGCGTCGGTGGAGAAGCCGGTCTTGGTGGCCCGGGTCCTCGGCATCTCCAGCTGCTCGAAGAGGACCTCCTGCAGCTGCTTCGGCGACCCGAGGTTCACCTCGCGGCCGATCTCGGCGAACGCCTGCGCCGCGAGCTCCCCAGCCGTCTCGCCGAGGCGCGACGACAAGGCGACGAGCCCCGCCCGGTCGGCGGCGACGCCGGTCAGCTCCATGTCGCCGAGGACGGGGACCAGCGGCAGCTCCAGGTCGGTCAGCACGGAACGCGACCCCTCGTCGAGGGACTCGGTCAGGGACTCCGAGAGCCTCAGGGTGTACCACGCCTCGGTGGCGACGCTGACCTGCTCGTCGGCCGGCACGAGCTGGTTCGGGTCGGCGACGGGGAGCGTCTCGCCCAGCTGCTCGTAGACGAGGTCGGTGAGGGCGAAGGAGGTGCGGCCCGGACGGAGGAGCCAGGCGGCGACCCTCGTGTCGCCGACGATGCCCGTGAGGCGGAGGCCGGCGCGCGAGAGCGCCTTGTAGGCACGCTTGGCGTCGTGCAGCACCTTCGGCGTCTCGCCGTCGAGCCAGGCCTCGAGCGCGACGTAGTCGCCCCGGCCCGTGGCCCATGGGACGTAGGCCGACTCGTCGTGGGACGAGATGCCGAGCCCCACGACGCCGTCGGCTCCGTACTCCACCGCGAGCCCCACGGGCGAGGCGGCGCTCGACGCGTGCTTGCGCAGCCAGAAGGCGAGCTCCTCGTCGACGAGCGTCCGCACCACCGGCAAGCCAGCAGGGGCCTCGACGACGGTGCCCTCGCCGGAGCCCTCGGGACGGGGAGCGCCCTCGGATTCGCTGAGCTTCAGGACGCGTTCGAGCAGGGTGCGGAACTGGAGCTTGTCGAAGAGCTCGCGGACGGCCTCCTCGTCGACGGCCCGACGCTCGAGGTCGGCGGGGGCGACCGGGAGCTCGACATCGGTGACGAGCCGGTTCAGGCGACGGTTGCGCAGCGCGCGCTCCTTCTGCTCGCGGAGCTTGCCGCCGACCACGCCCTTGATCTCGTCGGCGTGGGCGATGACCTCGTCGAGGCTGCCGAACTGGGTGATCCACTTGACGGCCGTCTTCTCGCCGACCTTGTCGATGCCGATCAGGTTGTCGCTCGTCTCGCCGACGAGCGCCGCGATCTCGGGGTACTGGTGGGGCTCGATGCCGTAGCGCTCGAAGACCTTGTCGCGGTCGTACCGGGTGAGCTCGCTGACGCCGCGGGCAGAGGGATACAGGAGGGTGACGTCGTCGTTGACCATCTGGATCGCGTCACGGTCGCCCGAGACGACGAGCACGCGGTACCCGTCGCCGCGGCCGCGGACGGCGAGGGTCGCCAGGATGTCGTCGGCCTCGTAGTCCTCCTTCGTGATGGTCGTGATGCCCATCGCGTGGAGCGCCTCCTGCAGGAGGGGGATCTGGCCGACGAACTCGACCGGCGTCTCCGAGCGCGTGCCCTTGTACTCGGGGTACTCCCGCGTGCGGAACGAGAAGCGCGAGATGTCGAAGGCGACGGCGAGGTGGGTGGGCTTCTCGGCCTTGAGCAGGCTCAGGAGCATCGAGATGAAGCCGTGGATCGCGTTGGTGTGCTGGCCCTCCCGGTTCACGAAGCTGTCGACGGGCAGGGCGTAGAACGCCCGGAACGCGAGGGAATGGCCGTCGATGACCAGGAGGGTAGGCTTCGTTTCGTCCGACACCCCGTCAGCCTAGCGGGCACGGCCGACAGAGCCACCGGCGGGCCGAGGGCCCCGGAGCAGCAGGCGGCCGTCGCTCTCGGAGGCCCCACCAGCACCCCGGAGCGACATGACCGACGCGACCCCCGCCTCCCCCGTCGAGCGCCCGCAGGGACCCGCGCCCGTGCCGAACGACGCCCACCGCACGGTCGCCGGAGACGCCGTCCTCAGCGACGAGGCCGTCGAGCTGTTCCGTCGCCGGGGCGTCGGCGCCCTCGCCGAGAAGATGGGCATCGAGATCCTCGAGATGAGCGCGGAGCGCGCCGTCGGCCGCATGCCGGTCGCCGGCAACACGCAGCCCGTCGGGATCCTGCACGGGGGCGCGCACGTCGTGCTCGCCGAGACGCTCGGCTCGGTGGCGGCGAACGTGCACGCCGGGGCCGGGCGGCTGGCCATGGGCATCGAGCTCAACGCGAGCCACAGCCGGTCCGCGTCGGCGGGCTGGGTGACGGGGACCTGCACCTCCGTCCACCTCGGACGCACCCTGACGACGCACCAGGTGGTGATGACCGACGACGACGGCCGGCTCCTCTCCACGGTGCGCATCACCAACTACCTCACCGACGCCCGCGACTGAGGAGGCGCAGGCGTCCGTCGACGACGACGGGCCCGTTCCTGGAGGAACGGGCCCGTCGGCTGCGGCGTCGCCGCGTGGTGCTACTTCTTCGCGCTGAGCTGCTCGATGATCGCCTGGGCGACGTCGTGCATCGTGAGTCGCCGATCCATGGAGGCCTTCTGGATCCAGCGGAACGCCTCGGGCTCCGTGAGGCCCATCTTCTCGTTGAGCAGGCCCTTGGCGCGGTCGACGAGCTTGCGGGTCTCGAAGCGCTCGACCAGGTCGGCGACCTCGGCCTCGAGGGTGATGATCTGCGTGTAGCGCGAGAGGGCGATCTCGATGGCGGGGAGCAGGTCGTTCGGCGTGAACGGCTTCACCACGTAGGCGAGCGCACCCGCCTCGCTGGCCCGCTCGACGAGCTCCTTCTGGCTGAAGGCCGTCAGGAGCACCACCGGAGCGATGTGGTTCTTGCTGAGCGTCTCCGCCGCGGAGATGCCGTCGAGCTTCGGCATCTTGACGTCCATGATCACGAGGTCGGGTCGGAGCTCGGTCGCGAGGGCGACGGCGGTCTCGCCGTCGCCGGCTTCGCCGACCACCTCGAAACCGTTGTCGCGGAGGATCTCGACGATGTCGAGCCGGATGAGGGACTCATCTTCGGCCACGACGACGCGACGGGGTGCTGCTGAGGTTGCTTCCTGGTCACTCACGCGGGAGAGCCTACGGTATTCTCGCCTCGGTCGTCGTGAGCCGGATTGGCGGAATGGCAGACGCGGGGCACTCAAAATGCTCTGTCCGAGAGGGCGTGTGGGTTCGAGTCCCACATCCGGCACCGTCACGACCCGGCGAGGACGACTCCGTGCTCCGGCGCGGTTGCTCCGGTGCCGCCCGCCCGGGGGCAGCTGATCGCCTCCTGCGGACGCGGACCCCCCGGTCATCCGCGACACGCCTGGCGATCCGATCGCCGCACTTGCCTTCGACCGGTGTTCGTGCACTACGCTGGGGTGACTGGTTGTTGTGTTACGCATTTGTATCTCGCGACGTGCCGGGTCGAGTTCCCTCCGGGGGACACGGTCTGGTTGCGGCGTTCTCAGAGGGAGCGGACAAAAAAGCACCGCGACGAGCGATCCCGTCAATCGGGATCGACAACTCTGATTGAAGGAACAAGAAAAATGGCAACAGGTACCGTTAAGTGGTTCAACTCCGAAAAGGGCTTCGGCTTCATCACCCCCGACGACGGATCCACTGACGTCTTCGCGCACTTCTCCGCGATCGCCGGCGACGGCTACCGCAACCTGGAGGAGAACCAGAAGGTCGAGTTCGAGACCGCTCAGGGCAACAAGGGCCTCCAGGCCGAGAACATCCGCGTCATCTGACTCGGCGGCGTCCTCGAGGCGCCGACTGCCGACGGTTCGCCGTCAGCGTCATGAAGGCCCCGATCTGCTCCGGCAGGTCGGGGCCTTCGTCGTCCCCGGCTCACGGCGAGAGTCGTCCCGTGCCGGGAGCGGGGAGGCCGAGGAGGTGCGCGACCGGTTCGTAGTCCCGGGCCGCCTCCTGGAGGTCCCGCTCGAAGCGAGCGAGACGCTCGTGTGCCTCTTCCGCCTCCGCGCCCTCGCGCTCCGGAGGCTCCCCGGGCGAGATGCCGGCGAGCAGCGTCGCCCCTGCCTGGCGGTACCTCGCCACGCGCACGCTCCAGACGGCCAGCTCGTCGGCCGTCGCGTCGCCGGGGGCGGCATGCGCCACGTCCCACGGCACCTCCACGACGCTCACCTCGCCGTCCTCGCGAGCGTCGGACGCGAGCACGCTGCCCGAGGCACCGCCCGACGCGGCGCCCCCGTCGAGGAAGAGTCGACGCGTGCCCGCCGCCAGCGCGGCCCCCACGAGTCCGCCGACGACCCAGGTCGTCGTGAGGGCGACGACGCCGGTCACGTGCCAGACGCCGACGGCGACCGACGCCAGGAACGTGCCGCCCGTCACGGAGCCGGTGAGCGCCCAGACGTCCAGTCGGAGGCGCGGGGCACGGGGAGAGCGGCGGCGGACGACGGCCTTGGCCTCGCCGACCGACCAACGGCTCCAGGTCGGCACGACGTAGAGCCGCTCGCCGACGACGAAGCACCGGGGTCGGCCGGGGAAGACGGGCATGGCGGGAGGATACGCCGACGATCCGTGCACTCCCTCGCAGACGACCGAGAGGCCGGACCCCCCGAGGGAGATCCGGCCTCTGCCGTGCTGACGGGACTACGCCGTGGGCGGCGTGGACGACTTGGCGGCGTAGGCGGGGGCCGCCTCGCCGTGGGCGTCGCCGACCCGGTGCACGCGCAGGTCGTTCGTCGACCCGGCGATGCCGGGAGGGGACCCGGCGATGACGATGACCTTGTCGCCGGGAGCAGCGAGGTCGTTGCCGAGGAGGATGTCGTCCACCTGCTCGAACATGGCGTCGGTGTGCGTGACGTTCTCGACCAGGAAGGACCGGACGCCCCAGCTCATCGCCATGCGGCGGCGCGTCGACTCCTTCGGGGAGAAGGCCAGGATGGGGATGGAGTGCCGGAGGCGCGCCATGCGTCGGACGGAGTCGCCGGACTCGGTGAAGACGCAGAGGAACTTGGCCTCCACGAACTCGGCCACGTCGGCCGCGGCCAGGGTGATGGCCCCGCCCTGGGTGCGGGGCCGCGTGCCGAGCGGGGGGATGCGCTCGAGCCCGTGCTCCTCCGTCGAGGCGACGATGCGGGCCATGGTCTGGACCGTGATGACGGGGTACTCCCCCACGCTCGTCTCGCCGCTCAGCATGACGGCGTCGGCGCCGTCGAGCACGGCGTTGGCGACGTCGGACGTCTCAGCACGGGTGGGGATCGGGCTCGAGATCATGGACTCGAGCATCTGCGTGGCGACGATGACCGGCTTGGCCATGCGTCGCGACAGCTCGACGGCGTGCTTCTGGACGATGGGCACGGCCTCGAGGGGCAGCTCGACGCCGAGGTCGCCGCGAGCGACCATGATGCCGTCGAACGCGTCGATGATGGCCTCGAGGTTGTCGACGGCCTGCGGCTTCTCGATCTTCGCGATGACCGGGACGCGACGCTCCTCCTCCGCCATGATCTCGTGCACGCGCGTGACGTCGTCCGCGTCGCGGACGAACGAGAGGGCGATGTAGTCGGCGCCGAGCCGGAGGCCCCAGCGGAGGTCTGCCTCGTCCTTCTCGGACAGCGCGGGCACGTTGACCGCGACGCCCGGCAGGTTGATGCCCTTGTTGTTGGAGACGGTGCCGGCGACGACGACCTCGGTCGTCACGACGGTGCCGTCGGTCTCGAGCACGCGGAGCTTCACGCGGCCGTCGTCGATGAGGAGGGGGTCGCCGGGCGCGACGTCCTGCGGGAGGCCCTTGAAGGTGGTCCCGCAGACCTCCTTCGTGCCGAGGACGTCCTCGACGGTGATCTTGAAGACGTCGCCGACGGCGAGGTCGTGAGGCCCGTCCGCGAACTTGCCGAGGCGGATCTTGGGGCCCTGCAGGTCGACGAGGACGGCCACGGGCCGACCGGCGTCGTCAGCGGCCTGGCGCACGTTGGCGTAGACGCCCTCGTGGACGTCGTAGCTGCCGTGGCTCAGGTTCATCCGTGCGACGTCGACACCTGCGTCGATGATCGCTCGGATGTTCTCGTAGCTCGACGTCGCCGGCCCGAGGGTGGCGACGATCTTTGCGCGTCTCATGGATTCCTTACTGGTGGGGTGAGGGGGTGGCACGATCCGGCCCGTGCCACCACCCTATTCCCGGCGGGGGTCTTCTCAGACCGAGATGGAGCGATCCGTCGGCTTCACCGGGAAGGGCAGCACGGTGCTGCCCTCGAGGTAGGCGTCGACGGCGGAGGCGGTGGCCCGGCCCTCGGCGATCGCCCACACGATCAGGGACTGGCCCCGACCGGCGTCGCCCGTGACGAAGACGCCCGGCTGGTCCGTCTGGTAGGAAGCGTCGCGCTCGAGGTTGCCGCGACCGTCGAACGGGAGACGCAGCTGCGACTCCAGCTCGTCGCGCTCGGGCCCGGTGAAGCCGAGCGCCAGGAGGACGAGGTCCGCGGGGATCTCGCGCTCCGTGCCGGCCCGGGGCACCCGGCGTCCGTCGACGTACTCGGTCTCCGCGACGCGGATGGCTCGCACCTCGCCGACCTCGTTGGCGAGGAACTCCACGGTGGAGGCGAGGTACATCCGCTCGCCCCCCTCCTCGTGGGCGCTCGACACCTCGAAGAGCGTCGGGAACATGGGCCATGGCTGGGTCTCGGGACGCTCCTCCGGGGGCTGCTGCCCGATCGCGAGGTTCGTCACGGACAGGGCGCCCTGTCGGTGCGACGTGCCGATGCAGTCGGCACCGGTGTCGCCGCCGCCGAGGACGACGACGTGCTTGCCCTCGGCCGAGATCTGGTCGGGGACCGTGTCGCCGGCGCCGCGCTTGTTCTGCTGGACGAGGAAGTCCATCGCGAAGTGCACGCCCGACAGGTCGCGGCCGGGGATGGGCAGGTCGCGCGGCACCGTCGCGCCGGTGGCCACCACGACGGCGTCGTAGCGGGCCCGGAGGTCGTCCCAGGTGATGTCCCGGCCGATCTCGACGCCGGCACGGAACCGGGTGCCCTCGGCGGTCATCTGGGCGAGACGCTGCTCGATCTGCTTCTTCTCCATCTTGAAGTCCGGGATGCCGTACCGGAGCAGGCCCCCGATGCGGTCCTCGCGTTCGTACACGGCGACGGTGTGCCCGGCCCGCGTCAGCTGCTGCGCCGCGGCGAGCCCGGCGGGGCCGGAGCCGACGACGGCGACGGTCTTGCCCGTGAGGCGCTCCGGGGGGTGGGGCGTCACCCAGCCCGACTGGAAGGCCTGGTCGATGATCGAGACCTCGACCTGCTTGATGGTCACGGGGGGCTGGTTGATGCCCAGCACGCACGACGACTCGCAGGGCGCCGGGCAGAGGCGACCGGTGAACTCGGGGAAGTTGTTGGTCGCGTGCAGCCGCTCGGCGGCCTGGCGGCCCTCCCCGCGCCACATGAGGTCGTTCCACTCGGGGATGAGGTTGCCGAGCGGGCAGCCCTGATGGCAGAACGGCACGCCGCAGTCCATGCAGCGCCCGGCCTGGCGCTTGAGCTCGCCGCTCTCCTGCTGCTCGTAGACCTCCTTCCAGTCCATCAGCCGCACGGACACGGGTCGACGCTTCGGGAGCTCGCGCTCCTGCGTCTTCAGGAACCCCTTGGGATCAGCCACCGGTCACCTCCAGGATTCTCTTCCAGGTCTCGTCGCCATCGGGGTCGAGACCCTCGTCGACGGCCGTCTGCCGGGTGGCGAGGACGGCGGCGTAGTCGCGGGGCAGCACCTTGACGAACTCGGAGACGGTCGTCTCCATGTCGGCGAGCATGCGACCCGCGACCGGGGAGCCCGTCTCGGCGAGGTGCCGCTCGAGCAGGTCGGTCAGGATCTCGACGTCGGCGCTGCCCAGCTCGTGGAGCTGCAGCTCGCCGGACGCCAGGGAGTCGGCGTTCACGCGCTCGGGGCGCAGGCGGTGCACGTAGGCGGTGCCGCCCGACATCCCGGCGCCGAGGTTGCGTCCGGTCTCGCCCAGGACGACCGCGAGGCCACCGGTCATGTACTCCAGGGCGTGGTCCCCCACGCCCTCCACGACCGCGCTGGCGCCGCTGTTGCGCACCAGGAACCGCTCCCCCACGATGCCGCGGATGAACATGCTGCCCTGGGTCGCGCCGTAGCCGATGACGTTGCCGGCGATGACGTTCTCCTCGGCGACGAACGTGCTGGCCCGGTCGGGACGCACGACGACGGAGCCGCCGGACAGGCCCTTCCCGACGTAGTCGTTGCTGTCGCCCTCCAGGCGGAGCGTGATGCCCGAGGGCAGGAACGCCCCGAGGGACTGCCCGGCGGAGCCCCGGAGGGTGACGTCGATGCTGCCGTCCGGCAGGCCGTTCTCGCCGTGCCTCACGGTGACCTCGTGCCCGAGCATGGTGCCGACCGCGCGCTCGGTGTTGCGGATCGGCAGCGAGATCTCGACCCGGCCGCCGTTCTCGAGCACGTCGGCGCTGCGGGCGATGAGCTGGACGTCGAAGTGCTCGTCGAGCTCGTGCTCCTGGGCACGGAGGTTGCGGCGCGGCTCGTCGTCGGCGAATGCCGGGCCGACGAGCACGGGCGCGAGGTCGAGACCCGAGGCCTTCCAGTGGTCGACGGCACGGTCGACGTCGAGCACGTCGTTCCGGCCGATCGCCTCGTCGAGGCTGCGGAAGCCGAGCGAGGCGAGGATCTCGCGCACCTCCTGGGCCAGGAACTCGAAGAAGTTGACGACGAACTCGGGCTTGCCGGAGAACCGGGCTCGGAGCTCCGGGTTCTGCGTGGCGATGCCGACGGGGCAGGTGTCGAGATGGCAGACGCGCATCATGACGCACCCCTCGACGATCAGGGGCGCCGTGGCGAACCCGAACTCCTCGCCACCCAGCAGCGCCGCGACGACGACGTCGCGGCCGGTCTTCATCTGGCCGTCGACCTGCACGACGACGCGGTCGCGCATGCCGTTCAGCATGAGCGTCTGCTGCGTCTCGGCCAGGCCGATCTCCCACGGGGTGCCCGCGTGCTTCAGCGAGTTGAGCGGGCTCGCACCGGTCCCGCCGTCGTGCCCGGAGACCAGGACGACGTCGGCCAGCGCCTTCGTGACGCCCGCGGCGACCGCGCCGATGCCCGACTGGCTCACGAGCTTGACGTGCACCCGCGCCGCCGGGTTGGCGCGCTTGACGTCGAAGATGAGCTGCTTCAGGTCTTCGATCGAGTAGATGTCGTGGTGGGGAGGAGGCGAGATGAGGCCGACGCCGGGGGTCGCGTGACGGGTCCGGGCGATCCACGGGTAGACCTTCGTCGGGGGCAGCTGGCCGCCCTCGCCGGGCTTGGCGCCCTGAGCCATCTTCAGCTGGATGTCGGTGGCGTGGGTCAGGTACATGCTCGTGACGCCGAAGCGTCCGGAGGCGACCTGCTTGACCGCGCTGCGGCGAGCCGGGTCGAGCAGCCGCTCGACGTCCTCGCCGCCCTCGCCCGTGTTGGACTTCCCGCCGAGGCGGTTCATGGCGATCGCGAGGGTCTCGTGCGCCTCCGGCGAGATCGAGCCGTAGCTCATCGCGCCCGTGGAGAACCGCTTGACGATCGCCTCGACGGGCTCGACCTCGTCGAGGGGCACCGGCGGACGGACGCCGTGCTTGAAGGTGAAGAGGCCCCGGAGGGTCATCAGCTCCTCGGCCTGGTCGTCGACGAGCTTGGTGTACTCGCGGAAGATGTCGTAGCGCCGGGTGCGGGTCGCGTGCTGGAGCCGGAAGACGGTGTCGGGGTTGAAGAGGTGCCGGGGGCCCTCTCGGCGCCACTGGTACTCGCCGCCGGTCGCCAGCCGCTCGTGCGCGATGACGGAGCCGTCGATCGGGTACGCGCTGGTGTGGCGGTCCTTGTTCTCGGCGGCCACCACGTCGATCCCGACCCCGCCGAGCATGGTGGAGGTGCCCGTGAAGTAGGTGTCGACGAACTCCTGGCTGAGGCCGACGGCCTCGAAGGCCTGCGCCGCGGCGTAGCTCGACACCGTGGAGATGCCCATCTTGGACATGATCTTGAGGACGCCCTTGCCCAGCGCCTTGATCAGGTTGTGGACGGCGTCCTCGGGCGAGATGCCCGTGATCATGCCGGCCCGCACCAGGTTCTCGCAGGTCTCCATCGCGAGGTACGGGTTGACCGCGGAGGCGCCGTAGCCGATGAGGGTGGCCACGTGGTGGACCTCGCGCACGTCGCCCGCCTCGACGATCAGGCCGACCTTCATCCGGTTCTGGGTGCGGATCAGGTGGTGGTGGACCGCGGCGATCATGAGGAGCGACGGGACCGGGGCGAAGTCCTGGTTGGAGTCCCGGTCGGAGAGCACGATGAACTGCGCTCCCGCCTCGATGGCGTCGTCGACCTCGTCGCACATGGCGGCGATGCGCTTCTCGAGGGCCCGCGGGCCCTTGTCGGCGCGGTACAGGCCACGGATCGTGGTGGTGACCCGTGAGCCCGGGCTCGGGTCGATGTGCTGGATCTTCGCGAGCTCGTCGTTGTCGATCACCGGGAAGTCGAGGATCACCTGGCGGGCGTGCTCGGGCGTCGCCGCGAGCAGGTTGCGCTCGGGGCCCAGGCCGAGCTTGAGCGACGTGACGACCTGCTCGCGGATCGAGTCGAGCGGCGGGTTCGTCACCTGGGCGAACTGCTGCGTGAAGTAGTCGAACAGGAGGCGCGGACGCTCCGAGAGGACCGCGATGGGCGTGTCGCTGCCCATGGCGCCGAGGGGCTCCGCACCGGTCTTGGCCATCGGCGTCAAGAGGATGCGGACCTCCTCCTCCGTGTAGCCGAAGGTGCGCTGACGGCGCGTGACCGAGGCGGGGGTGTGCACGATGTGCTCCCGCTCGGGGAGGTCGGAGAGGTGGATGCGGCCCTCGGCGAGCCACTCGCCGAAGGGAGCCGACGCGGCGAGCTCCGCCTTGATCTCGTCGTCCTCGACGATGCGGCCCGCCTCGGTGTCGACCAGGAACATCTTGCCGGGACGGAGGCGGCCCTTGCGGACCACCTTGGCCGGGTCGAGGTCGGGCAGGACGCCGATCTCGCTCGCCAGGACGACCAGGCCGTCGTCCGTGACGAGGTAGCGGCCGGGCCGGAGCCCGTTCCGGTCGAGCGTGGCGCCGACGACGGAGCCGTCCGTGAAGGTGATGGCGGCGGGGCCGTCCCACGCCTCCATGAGCATGGAGTGGTACTCGTAGAAGTCACGGAGCGTCGGGTCGATGTCGACCTGGTTCTCCCAGGCCTCCGGCACCATCATCATCACCGCGTGCGGCAACGACCGGCCCGTGAGGCTGAGCAGCTCCACGACCTCGTCGAAGGAGGCCGAGTCGCTCGCGCCCGGGCTCACGATCGGCAGGAGGGGCTTCAGGTCGCCGATCAGCTCGGACTCGAGCTGCGACTGGCGAGCGCGCATCCAGTTGCGGTTGCCTCGGACGGTGTTGATCTCGCCGTTGTGCGCGATCATGCGGAACGGCTGGGCCAGGGGCCACGACGGGAAGGTGTTGGTCGAGTAGCGGGAGTGGACGATCGCCAGCTTCGAGGCGAAGCGCTCGTCGCTGAGGTCGGGGTAGAAGGGCTCCAGCTGGAGCGTGGTGACCATGCCCTTGTAGACCATGGTGCGGCTGCCGAGCGACGTGAAGTACGCCGACAGCTTGCTCTCCGCCCGCTTGCGGAGCCGGTACGCCTGCCGGTCGAGGGCGACGCCCGCGAGCAGGACGCCCTGGGCGTCTCGTCGACGGCTCGCGACGAACACCTGCTCGAAGGCCGGCATGGCGTTCCGGGCGAGCGTGCCCAGCTGCTCGGGCCGGACCGGCACCTCGCGCCACCCCAGCACGTCGAGCTGCTCGAGGTCGGCGATCCGCTCGATGCCCGTCTTCATCTCCGCGCGCTCCTGCTCGTCGAGCGGGAGGTAGACGATGCCGACGGCGTACTGGCCGGCCTCGGGGAGCTCGAAGTCGACGACCTCGCGGAGGAACCCGTCGGGCACCTGGCAGAGGATGCCCGCCCCGTCGCCGGTGCCGGCGTCGGATCCGATGGCGCCCCGGTGCTCGAGGTTGCGGAGCGCGCCGAGGGCCGCGTCGATGATGTCGTGGCCCGCCGTGCCCCGGAGGGTGGCGACCATGGCGAGGCCGCAGGCGTCCTTCTCGCGGCTGGGGTCGTAGAGACCCTGGGCCGCGGGGACCGTGCTGAACTGCTGGTGGGCTGGGGCGAGAGCCATGTGATCCGTCCTCACGGGGAGATCCTGTACGAGTCGGGACGACGTCGGCCCGTGTCGATGGCGTCGCCACGGGACGGGCGGACGCCGGCGGTGCTGGCAGGACGACGTGTGGTCGTCGCTCGTGCGGCGCAGCGGAGGCTTCCCGAGACCGCTTGTGGCGGTCGTGAGGTGGTGCGTCGCGGAGGGTGTTCCCGAGGATCAGGAGGCGGTGCCTGTGGCGGCGTCGCGGCTCGAGTCTCTCAGGAGCGTGGCGTGGTCTCGGTCTTGTCGTCCGATGATCCCACGGTGACCAACTCGGGTTCGTCGTCCTCCGTGTACGTGTCCGCAGAGTCTACCTCAGAGTGGCGCTCGGCCGGCGACCGGCCGGGCAGGTACGCCCCGGGGACACGGCCGGTGTGGCGACGCGACGCGACGAGCGCGATGACGAGTCCGAGCACGATGGCCGCGAACGACATCCAGACGTTCGTGCGGATGCCCAGGAAGAGCAGGCTCGGGTCGGTGCGGATCGACTCGAAGACGGAGCGGCCGACGCCGTACCAGATGAGGTAGAACGCCAGGGCGGTGCCCCACTGGAGAGGACGACGGCGCTCGATCAGCAGGAGGACCGCGACGCCCGCGAGCATCCAGATGATCTCGTAGAGGAAGGTGGGGTGGAAGAGCGTGCCGGCCGGGAGCCCCGTGGGCCACGCGGCGTTCGTCTGCTCGATCTCGAGGCCCCAGGGCAGGTCGGTCGGGGTGCCGAAGAGCTCGTGGTTGAAGTAGTTGCCGAGGCGGCCGAACGCCTGCGCGACGAGGAGGCCCGGCGCGAGCGAGTCGGCGAAGACCGAGAACCGGAGCCCCGTGGCGCGGCAGCCCAGCCAGACGCCGACGGCGCCGACGAGCAGGGCTCCGTAGATCGCCAGGCCGCCCTCCCACACCGCGAACACGTGCCAGAACGCCTGACCGTCGAAGTAGTCGGCGGGGTGCGTGACGACGTGGAAGAACCTGCCGCCGACGATGCCGAGGGGCACGCAGAACAGCATGACGTCGATGACGACGCCGTTCTCGGCGCCGCGGGCCCGGAGGCGCTGGTTCGTGATGATGCCCGCGACCACGATGCCCACCAGGATGCAGATCGCGTACGCGTGGATGCGGAGCGAGCCCGAGAGGGACGCGCCGAACGTCGAGTTGATCCAGCTCGTCAGGTCGAAGTACTGCCAGTCGGCGGACGGGCTCGGGATGCTCAGGGGAACGAACACGGGCGGGGACGCCTTTCAGGGGATGACAGCAGGGGGCCGGCGGGCCGATGCGGAACGACTCTAGCGCGAGCCGGTGTCAGGGACGGACGGCGGCGGCGCCGGAGGACAGGTCGGCCGCGACCTCGGCGAGCTTCTCCAGGCCGCCGTCGGCGAGGGCCCGGACGAAGGCGGAGCCGATGATGGCGCCGTCTGCGTACTCGAGGACCTCGCGCACCTGCTGGGCGGTCGAGATGCCGAGGCCGACGCAGGCGTTCTCGACGCCGACGGCGCGGAGGCGGTCGACGAGCGTGTGCGCCGCCGAGTCGACGTCGGTCCTGGCTCCGGTGATGCCCATCGTCGAGACCGTGTAGACGAACCCGCGGCTGCGCTCGACGGACTGGCGGAGTCGGTCGTCGCTCGACGACGGGGCGGCGAGGAACACGCGGTCGAGGTCGGCCGCCTCGGAGGCGTCGAGCCAGGCCCGAGCCTCGTCGGGGATGAGGTCGGGCGTGATCAGGCCCGCTCCGCCGGCGGCGGCGAGATCGTCGGCGAACCGCTGCACCCCGTACTGCTCGACGGGGTTCCAGTAGGTCATCACGACGACGGGAGCCGCCGTGCGCGAGGTGATCTCGCGGACCGCCGTGAAGACGTCGCGCACCCGGAACCCCTCGGCGAGGGCCCGCTGCGTGGCGGCCTGGATCACCGGGCCGTCCATGACCGGGTCGGAGTACGGGAGCCCCAGCTCGATGACGTCGACGCCGTTCTCGGCGAGGGTCACGGCGGCGTCGATGCTCGTCCTCAGGTCGGGGAAGCCGACGGGCAGGTAGCCGATCACGGCGCCGCTGCCGGCGTCACGACGGGCACGGATCGCCGCGGAGACCTTGCTGCCGGCCTGCGGAGCGGAGGCGGTGTCGGTCACAGCTGCTGCGCCTCCTCGTCGAGGACGCCGAAGTAGCGGCTGGCGGTCGCGACGTCCTTGTCGCCGCGCCCGCTCATCGACACGAGGATGGTCCAGTCGGGGTGGCGCTGACCGAGCTTGATCGTCCCGGCCAGGGCGTGCGCGGTCTCGATCGCGGGCAGGATGCCCTCCGTCTGCGTGAGGAGCTTGAAGGCCGCCATGGCCTCGGCGTCGGTGACCGGCTCGTAGTGGGCGCGACCGCTCTCGGCGAGCCAGGCGTGCTCCGGGCCGACGCTCGGGTAGTCGAGCCCGGCGGAGATCGAGTGGCTCTCCAGCGTCTGGCCGTCCTCGTCTTGCATGAGGTACGACTTGGTGCCCTGGAGGTTGCCGATGCGGCCGAGGGTGATGGAGGCCGCGTGGCGCCCCGTCTCGACGCCGTCGCCGCCCGCCTCGAAGCCGTACAGCTCGACCGAGGGGTCGTCGAGGAAGGCGTGGAAGATGCCCATCGCGTTCGAGCCGCCCCCCACGCACGCCGTGACGGCGTCGGGCAGGGCGCCGGTGAGCGCGAGGACCTGCTCGCGCGCCTCCTCGCCGATGATCTTGTGGAAGTCGCGCACCATCGCGGGGAAGGGGTGCGGGCCCGCCACCGTGCCGAGCACGTAGTGGGTCGTGTCGACGCTCGAGACCCAGTCGCGCATGGCGTCGTTGATCGCGTCCTTCAGGGTGCGCGACCCGGTCGTGACCGAGACGACCTCCGCACCGAGCAGGCGCATGCGGGCGACGTTGAGGGCCTGTCGCTCGGTGTCGACCTGGCCCATGTAGACCACGCACGACATGCCGAACAGAGCGGCCGCCGTGGCGGTCGCGACGCCGTGCTGACCGGCGCCGGTCTCGGCGATCAACCGCGTCTTGCCCAGCTTCCGTGCCAGGAGCGCCTGCCCGAGGACGTTGTTGATCTTGTGCGAGCCCGTGTGGTTCAGGTCTTCGCGCTTGAGGATGACGCGGGCCCCACCGGCGTGCTCGGCGAAGCGCGGCACCTCGGTGATGATCGAGGGACGCCCGGTGTAGGTCGCGTGCAGGGCGCGCAGCTCTGCCTGGAACTCGGGGTCGACGGCCGCGGCCTTGTAGGCGGCGTCGAGCTCGTCGAGCGCGGCCACCAGGGACTCGGGGACGAATCGTCCTCCGAAGGAGCCGAAGTAGGGCCCCGTCTCGTCGCGCAGTGCCATCAGACCTCCAGGAAGCTCGTGAGTGCGGACACGGGGTCGCCGTGCGTGACGAGGGCCTCGCCCACGAGCACGACGTCGGCTCCGGACCGGCGGTAGTGGGCCACGTCGGCCGGGGACGCGACAGCGCTCTCGGCCACGCGGGTGACGCCCTGCGGGATGCTGTCGGACAGGCGTCCGAACAGCTCCCGGTCGAGCTGGAACGTGGTGAGGTCGCGAGCGTTGACGCCGAGCACCTCGGCGCCCGCGTCGAGACCGCGGGAGACCTCGTCGGCGGAGTGCGTCTCGACGAGCGCCGTCATGCCGAGCTCGCGGACCAGCTCGTGCAGCTCGACGAGGCGGCGCTGCTCCAGCCCCGCGACGATGAGGAGCACCAGGTCGGCGCCGGCTGCGCGGGCCTCGAGCACCTGGTAGGGCTCGGCGATGAAGTCCTTGCGGAGCACGGGCACGTCGACCGCGGCGCGGACGGCCTCGAGGTCGGCGAGCGACCCCTTGAAGCGTCGGCCCTCGGTGAGGACGCTGATCGCGCTCGCTCCCCCCGTCGCGTACGAGAGCGCGAGCGACGCAGGGTCGGCGATGGCGGAGAGGTCGCCGCGCGAGGGGCTCGCGCGCTTGACCTCGGCGATGATCTTGACGCGCTCGGCCGGGGCGAGGGCAGCGCGCGCGTCGAGGGCGGGCTGCCGAGCGAGGGCGGCCGCCTCGACCTCGGCGGACGGACGGAGCTGGCGGCGTGCCTCGGCGTCGGCGAGGGCACCCGCGTACAGGTCGTCGAGCACTTAGTTGTGCGCCTTCGGCACGTAGCGGTGCCCGCCGACGCCGTAGCCCGCTCGCTTCAGCACGAGCCCGACGACGAGGCCGACCAGGACGAGCGCGGCCGAGGCCCAGACGATCCACTCGATGGCGAAGAAGAACGCCACGGTGCCGATCGAGAACGCGACGAGCATGATGACGACGGCCGTCCACGCCGCCGGCGAGTTGCCGTGGCCGAGGTCGTCGGCGGTCTCGGTGCTGTCGTTGTTCGTCTGCGTGCTCACGGTGCTCCTTGGATCAAGACGGGACGGGAGGAGTCTACCGGCTGGGCTCCTGGCCGGTGGCCGGGCCGCCGTCGGCGGGACGCTCGGCATCGTCGGTCGGGTCGTCTCCGCCGGAGAGCGAGTCCCAGGCGGCGGCGGGGTCGCCGGCAGGGTCGACGGCGACCAGGCGCGTGGCCGTGTACCGGCGCCCCGCTCCCGGCCAGGCCCCCGAGAGCACGACGACGGAGGCGCCGAGCAGGGCGGTCAGGACGCCGGCGACGAGCGCCACCACGGGCCACGGCGTCGCCGCGGCACTCGCGACGAGCTGGTGCAGGGACTCGGCGCCGTCGACCCCGGTCGCGTCGGTGACGGCGCTGCCCGCGGCGCGCACGGGGTCGCCGAGGGCCACGGAGGCGGTCGTCGCGACGCTCGCGCCGAGCAGCACCTGGAGGGCGCCGAGCACCACGCGGAACACCCGCCCCGCGATCGTCAGCGCTCCCGCCGACGCGAGGACCGCGAGGGACAGGGCGGAGAGCGGAGCGGCGGCCACGTCGCCTGCCGCGACGAGGTCGAGCGTGCCCCCCTGCGGGGAGTCGACGACCAGGTCGAACCAGGGCTGGGTCCAGGCGAGGAGGCCCACCCCGGCGAGCACCACCCCCGCGAGGATCGAGACGAGCTTCAGGCGCTTGCCGTTCACGAGCGGAGCCTCGTCATCGCGTTCGCCACGGCGACCGCCCGGAGCGGCGCCGCGGCCTTGTTGCGCGCCTCCTGGTTCTCGGACGCGGGGTCGCTGTCGGCGACGAGGCCGGCTCCGGCCTGCACCCGGGCGACGCCGCCCTGGATGAGGACGGTGCGGATGGCGATGGCGACGTCGGCGGAGCCGGCGAAGTCGAAGTAGCCCACCACTCCCCCGTAGACGCCCCGCTGCGCGGGCTCGAGGTCGTCGATGATCTGCAGGGCGCGCGGCTTCGGCGCCCCCGACAGGGTGCCCGCCGGGAACGTCGCGCGGAAGGCGTCGATGGCGTCCTTCCCCGGGGCGAGGTCGCCCTCGACGCTCGACACCAGGTGCATGATGTGGCTGAACCGCTCGACCTGCATGAACTCGGTCACCTCGACGGTGCCCGGGGTGCAGACCTTCAGCAGGTCGTTCCGGGCGAGGTCGACGAGCATCAGGTGCTCCGCTCGCTCCTTCTCGTCGTGCTCGAGACGGTCGGCGAAGGCGGCGTCGGCCTCGGGCGTGTCGCCTCGGGGGGCGGAGCCGGCGATCGGGTGCGTGTAGGCGCGACGGCCCTCGACCTTGACCAGCGCCTCCGGCGACGACCCGACGATCCAGTACGGCTCGCCGGCCGCGTCGGCGAGGCTGACGAGGTACATGTACGGGCTGGGGTTCAGGGTGCGGAGCACGCGGTACACGTCGAGGGGCTCCGCGGTCAGCTCGTGGTCGAACCGCTGGGAGACGACGACCTGGAAGACGTCCCCGTCGCGGATGTGCTGCTTCGACCGCTCGATCGCGGCGGCGTACTCGTCGTCGGTGGTGCGCCTCGTCGGGGTGGGCTCGACCGTCAGGTCGACGTCGGAGAGGTGGGTCTCGCTGGGGGCGGCGAGCTCGGCCTGCAGGCGGTCGAGTCGCGACTGGGCGTCGGCCCAGAGCGCGTCGCCGTCGACGTCGCCGTCGGCGAGCACCGTCGCGATGAGCAGGACGGCGCCGGTGCGGTGGTCGAGCGCGACGAGCTCCGACACGAAGCTGAGCGCCTGGGACGGCACGTCGAACTCGGCGGGCGGGGCGTCGGGCAGGTGCTCGAGCTCCCGGACGGCCTCCCACCCGACGAACCCGACGAGCCCGCCCGTCAGCGGCGGCAGGCCCTCGATGCGGGGCGTGGCCCAGCGGTCGTGCAGGGCCGACAGCACCTCGAGCGGACGACCGGTGGCCCCGCCGAGCGCCCGCTCGGCGGAGAGGCCGTGGTCGAGCCAGACAGCCTCGCCGTGGTCGGTGGTGAGCACCCCGAAGGAGGACGCCCCCACGAACGACCAGCGCGACCAGATGCCGCCCTGGCCGGCGGACTCGAGGAGGAAGGTGCCGGGGCGACCGGCAGCGACCTTGCGGTAGACGCCGACGGGCGTCTCGCCGTCGCCGAACAGGTCGCGGACGACCGGCACGACCTTGTGGTCGGCGAGGAGTCCGTCGAAGGCGGCTCTCGTCGTCGACGAGCGCTCAGCCACGGGAGCTGCCCTCGTCCACGACGGGCCCGGCCGAGGAGGCGGTGGCCGGCTCGAGCGGGTCGACGTCGAAGCAGGACCGTGCCCCGGTGTGGCAGGCCGCCCCGATCTGCTCGACGGTGACGAGCAGGGCGTCGTCGTCGCAGTCGAGGGCCGCGGCGCGGACGAACTGCGCGTGGCCCGACGTGTCGCCCTTCCGCCAGTACTCCTGCCGGGAGCGCGACCAGAACGTGACCCGGCCCTCCGTCAGGGTGCGGCGGAGCGCCTCCGCGTCCATCCAGCCCATCATGAGGACGTCCTTCGTGTCGACGTCCTGGATGACGGCGGGCAGCAGGCCCGCCGCGTCGAAGCGGGCGCGGGCCACCACGGGCTCGACGGTCTCGCGGGTCAGCGTGGTGGAGGTCATGGGTGCTCCCGGGGTCATCGGACGACGGCGCCGGACGCCGCCAGTTCGCGCTTCACGTCGGCGACGGTCAGCTCGCGGTTGTGGAAGACCGACGCCGCCAGGACGGCGTCGGCCCCGGCCTGGATCGCCGGCGCGAAGTGCTCGACGGCGCCGGCGCCGCCCGAGGCGATCACCGGCACACGGCTGTTCTCGCGCATGAGCGCCACGAGCTCGAGGTCGAAGCCCCGCTTGGTGCCGTCGGCGTCGATGGAGTTCACCAGGAGCTCGCCGGCACCTCGCTCGACGGCCTCGCGGGCCCAGGCCACGGCGTCGATGTCGGTCTCGGTGCGGCCCCCGTGGGTCGTGACCACGAACCCCGAGGGGGTGCGCGACGACCGCTTGACGTCGAGGGAGAGGACGACGGCCTGGGCGCCGAACCGGTCGGCGATCTCGCCGACGAGGGCGGGCCGGGCGATCGCCGCGCTGTTGACGCCGATCTTGTCGGCCCCGGCCGCCTGCAGGCGGGCGACGTCGTCGACGGAACGGACTCCCCCTCCGACCGTGAGCGGGATGAAGACCTGCTCCGCCGTGGCGCGCACGACGTCGTAGGTCGTCGAGCGCTCGTCGACCGTGGCGGTCACGTCGAGGAAGGTGATCTCGTCGGCGCCCTGCTCGTAGTACGTGCGCGCCAGCTCGACCGGGTCGCCGGCGTCGCGGAGGTCGAGGAAGTTCACGCCCTTCACGACCCGCCCCGCGGCGACGTCGAGGCACGGGATGACGCGGACGGCCAGGGACGGGGCGGGGGCCGTCACGGTCAGAGCCTCGCGGCGTGGATCGGGCTGACGAGGATGGCGCGGGCGCCGAGGTCGTAGAGCGCGTCCATCACCTGGTTCGTGTCGGAGCGAGGCACCATCACCCGGACCGCGGCCCACTCCGGGTCGTGCAGCGGCGACACCGTCGGCGACTCCATGCCCGGCGCGACGCGGGTCGCCAGCTCGAGCTGCGCGACGGGAACGTCGTAGTCCATCAGCACGTACTGCCGAGCGACGAGCACGCCCTGGAGGCGGCGGTGCAGCACGGAGAGCCCCTCGACGGCCGGGTCGCTCGCGATGAGCACGGCCGTCGACTCGAGGATGACGGGCCCGAAGATGTCGAGGCCGGCGGCGCGGAGCGTGCCGCCGGTCGAGACGACGTCGGCCACGGCGTCGGCGACGCCCAGCTGCACGGCGCTCTCGACCGCGCCGTCGAGGCTGACGAGGGTCGCGCTGACCCCGTGCCCCTCCAGGAAGGTGCCGACGAGTCCGGCGTAGCTGGTCGCGACGCGGGTGCCCTCGAGGTCGCGGACGTCGCTGAACCGGCCGGGGGGGCCCGCGAAGCGGAACGTCGAGCCCCCGAAGTCGAGCGCCGCGACCTCGTGGGCCGGCGAGTGCGAGTCGAGCAGGAGGTCGCGGCCCGTGACGCCCACGTCGAGGGCGCCGGAGCCCACGTACGTCGCGATGTCGCGCGGGCGGAGGTAGAAGAACTCGACGCCGTTGCGCGGGTCCTCCACGTGCAGGGTGCGGGTGTCGCGACGACCGGTGTAGCCGGCCTCGCTGAGCATGGCGGAGGCGGTCTCGCTGAGGGAGCCCTTGTTGGGCACTGCTACGCGGAGCATGGTCTGGGTCTGTCCGATCTGGTGCCGTCGAGGACGGCGTGCGGTCTGTCGACGGGGGCGGCGGGGCCCCCTCTCGTCGAGGGTGGTGGGGACAGGCTCAGAGATGTCGCCACACGTCGTCGGGCGTGAGCCCCTTCGCGATCATGAGGACCTGCACGTGGTAGATCAGCTGGGAGATCTCCTCCGCGGTGGCGACGTCGCCCTCGTACTCGGCGGCCATCCACACCTCGGCGGCCTCCTCGACGATCTTCTTGCCGATCTGGTGGACTCCGGCGTCGAGCTCGGCGACGGTGCCGGAGCCGGCGGGCCGGTCACGGGCCTTGTCGCTCAGCTCGGCGAACAGTTGGTCGAAGGACTTCACGACGACAAGGGTACCGTCGCGGCGGCGGCCCGCAGTGCGGCGATGCGCTGGGCGGGATCGCCGCCGTAGACGGCCGACCCCGCCACCACCGTGTCGGCGCCGTTCTCGACGGCCGTGACGATCGTCTGCTCGTCGATGCCGCCGTCGACCTCGAGCCAGACGTCGAGCCCCGAGGCCCGGACGGCGTCGCGGGCGCGGGCCAGCTTCGGCATCGTGTCGGCTCGGAAGGGCTGACCGCCGAAGCCGGGCTCCACGGTCATCACGAGGATCATGTCGTAGGCGTCGAGCTGCTCGAGGTAGGGCTCGACCGGGGTGCCTGGCTTGAGCGCGATCGACGCCCGGGCGCCCGAGCTGCGGATCGCCCGCGCGGTCGCGACGGGGTCGGCGGCGGCCTCGGCGGAGAAGGTGACGGAGAAGACGCCCAGCTCGGCGTAGCGGGGGGCCCACCGGTCGGCGTCGTCGATCATGAGGTGCAGGTCGAGCGGGACGGGGCTGACCTGCTGCAGGCGCTCGACGACGGGGAGCCCGAGCGTCAGGTTCGGCACGAAGTGGCCGTCCATCACGTCGACGTGCACGAGGTCGGCGTCGGCGATGCGCTGCAGGTCGCGCTCGAGGTTGGCGAAGTCGGCCGAGAGGATGCTGGGGCTGATGCGAACGGGCACCCGACGAGCCTACCGGCCCGAGGAGGCGCGGTGCCGGTGCGGTCGCGACCCCGCGCCTCCCGCGGGTCAGGCCCCCTTCTGCACGAGGGCCATGAACATCGCGTCGGTGCCGTGCCGGTGCGGCCAGAGCTGGACGTACGGCCCGGACGGCAGGTCGACCGACCTGCCGGCGACCGCGTCGAGGGTCGTCGTCGCGTCGAGCACCTCGACGTCGTCGCGACGGCGGGTGCCGGCCTCGACGACGGACCGGGTCTCGGCCACGTGGGGCGAGCACGTGACGTACGCGAGCAGGCCGCCGGGCGCGAGCGCGTCGAGGGCGCTGGCGAACAGCTCGCCCTGGAGCGCGGCGAGCTCCCCCACGTCGCTCGGCTGCTTCCGCCAGCGGGCCTCGGGCCGGCGGCGCAGCGCCCCCAGGCCCGTGCAGGGCGCGTCGAGCAGGATCCGGTCGTAGGAGCCGGGCTCCTGGGTCCCGATCAGCCGCCCGTCGCCCTCGCGCACCTCGACCCCGCCGGGCACGGCCTGCAGCGCCTGGCGGACGAGGCCCGCCCGGGCCGGGACGACCTCGTTGGCGACCAGCGTCGCGCCCGCCCTGGCGGCTTCCGCGCCGAGCAGCGCGGCCTTGCCCCCCGGCCCGGCGCAGAGGTCGAGCCACCGCTCGCCGGGGACGGCCGCGTGGTGCCGGCTGAGCAGCAGGGCCGCCATCTGGGAGCCCTCGTCCTGCACGCGGGCACGACCCTCGCGGACGGCCGGCTGCTGGGAGGGGTCTCCCCCGGCGCTCGTCGCGGCGAGGGGCGACAGGCGACCCGACGCCGGACCGAGCTCGCTCGGCTCGGCGAGACCGGGGAGGGCGACCAGGCTGACGCGAGGCGCGTCGTTGTCGGCGGCGAGGAGGGCGACGAGCTCGTCGCCGCGCCCCTCGGCCGAGAGCGCCCGGCGGAGGGCCCGCACGACCCACTCGGGGTGCGACCACTCGGCGGCGAGGCGCTCGTCGTCGCTCGTCGTGCCGTCGAGCACGCGCGCACGCCACTCCTCGGGCGTCGACCGGGAGACCGTGCGCAGCACGCCGTTCACGAACCCGGTGCCCGAGCGGCTGCCGACCGAGCGGGCGAGCTCCACGGACTCGTCGACCGCCGCGTGCACCGCCACCCGCGTCGAGAGCAGCTGGTGGACGCCGAGGCGGAGGACGTCGAGCAGCGCCGGGTCGATCTTCACCGTGGGGCGGCGGGCGGCGAGCACGATGACCCGGTCGTAGTAGCCGCGGAGGCGCAGCGTGCCGTACGTGAGCTCGGTCGCGAGGCCGGCGTCGTTCGGGTCGAGACGCGCCCGGGCGATGCGCTGCGGGAGCAGCAGGTTGGCGTACGCGTCGTCCTCCTCGACGGCACGGAGCACGTCGAGGGCGATCTGGCGGGCGGGCTGGACGCGGCTCATGCGGGGGCTCCGGGAGGGGTCGAGGCGGGGACGCCGGGCAGGGCGGGCGGCTCCGGCAGGAGGACCGGGGCGGCGTCGCCCGGCAGCCCCCGCCACCAGTCGGCCGCGGCCATGGCCTTCTTGCCCGGCGGCTGGACACGGACGAGCTCGACGGGGCGGGTGCCGGTGCCGACGACGAGGCGGCGGCCCCGGAGCTCCGGCCGGCCGGGCTCGAGACCGGGCTCGTCGTCGCTCGTGGCGCGCGCCTCCAGCACCTTGAGGCGGCCGCTGCCGAGCGGGAGGTGCGAGCCGGGCTCGGGGGTGGCCCCCCGGTGCCGGTCGAGCACCTCGTCGGCGGGACGGTCGAGGTCGAGGGCGCCGTCGTCGAGGGTGAGCTTCGGGGCGGTCGTCACGGGGCCGGCCTGGGCGACGCCCACGGCGCGGCCCTCGGCGAGGTCGTCGACGACGCGGGCGAGGAGCCCCGCACCGGAGGCGGCGAGCTCGTCGAGCAGCTCGCCGGCCGTCTCGTCCCCCCGCAGCGGATGCTCGTGCACGCCGTAGACGTCGCCGGCGTCGAGCTCGGGCACGAGCTGGAAGACCGCGGCGCCGGTGACCCGGTCGCCCGCCATGAGCGCGCGCTGCACGGGCGCCGCACCCCGCCAGCGCGGGAGGAGGGAGAAGTGCAGGTTGACCCAGCCGAGCCGCGGCGTCGACAGGACGGGCTCGCGGAGGAGCGCCCCGAAGGCCACGATCACGCCCAGGTCGGCGTCGAGCTCCCGGAGGCGGTCGGCCACCTCGTCGGTGATCCGCCGCGCCTTGACGACGGGCAGCCCCAGCCGCTCGGCCTCGACGGCGACCGGCGTCGGCGTGAGCACACGGCGACGGCCCTGGGGCGTGTCGTCGCGGGTCAGGACGGCGACGACGTCGTGCTCGCCGGCGGCGAGGGCTCGGAGCGAGGGGACAGCGGCAGCGGGGCTGCCGGCGAAGACGAGGCGCACGGGGGTTCCTGGGGGTCGGTCTGGCGGGGCGGGGGCAGGAGGAGGACGGGGAGGAGCGGCGCGAGCCGCGGGAGGACGGGTCAGTCGCTGAAGGGCTCGACGTCGTCGAACCGCACCCTGAGTGTAGGGAGCGCCCGCCCGCGTCGACCCGCGAGGGCCTTGCGCCGGTCGGTGGCGGCGCGGATCACCTGCGACCGGAGGACGCCCGCGACGTCGTGGCCGCGGGCGAAGTCGAACCGCACGATCGCCCGCACCCCGGCGTCGGGGACCTCCACGGGCCCCAGGGTCTCCTTGCGGACGTCGTCCGGCAGCTCGTCGAGGGCCCGCGACACGGTGTCGACGGTGCCGGTGACGGTCACGACCCGGACGGCCGGCGGGAACCGCAGCTCGCGGCGGTCGGCGAGCTCGCCGGAGGCGTAGCGGGCCAGCTCCCACGTCGCGAGGGCGGAGGCGATCGCGCCGCCGACCCCGACCAAGACGACCGGCGCCCGGTGCGCCGCGAGGGCCGTGGCGTTCGCCCACCAGCGGAGGCAGTCCTCGGCCACCCGGAGGCTCTCCCTCGCGAGCATGCGCTCCCCGTCGAGGAGGAGCACGGCGCGGTAGCCTCCGGGGGCGAGCGGCTCGGCCCCCCGGGTCGCGACGACGATCGCCGGCTCGGCGTCGACGTGCGTCACCCGGCGGCTGCCGTCGGAGACGACGACCCGGACGCCCGGGAACGCCTTGCCGAGCTCGTCGGCCGTCCGGGAGGCGCCCGTGCCGACGCTCTTCATCGCCGTCCCCTCGCAGGTCTGGCAGCGCCAGCCCACGGCCAGCGCGCCGCACCACGAGCAGGCCGGCTGGGCGCCCTGCGACCGCTGCACCAGCGGACCGCCGCACCGCTGGCAGCGAGCCGTGTCGCCGCACTCGGTGCACGCGAGCCGCGGCGAGTAGCCCGGGTGGGCGACCTGGATCAGCACGGGTCCGTGCTCGACCGCAGCCCGCGCCTCCGACCAGGCGGCCGACGGGATGCGAGCCTGCGCGGCGAAGCCGTCACGGGCCGCCTGCTGCGACGTGGGGACGACCCGGGGCTGGTACCGCGGGTCGGGCCGGACCTCGGCGAGGAACCCGATCTCGACGAGACGCTGCACGTCGGTGCTGCGCGTGTGGCCCAGGAAGACGAGCGCCGACTGCTGCTGCGCCTGGCGCAGGAGGGCCGTGTCGCGCGCGTGCACGTACGGGCTCAGGGGCTCGGAGAACAGGGGGTCGCCGTCGTCGAAGACGATGATCAGCCCGAGTCGTGCCGACGGCGCCAGCAGCACCGACCTGTTGCCCACGAGCACCGTCGCCTGGTCGCCGCGTGCGCGGAGGAGGGCGCGGTAGCGGTCGGCGTTCGACTGGCGGGAGTCGAGCCGGACGACGCGCTCGGGGGGCAGGAGCGCCGCCAGCGCCCTCAGCACCTGGTCCTCGTCGCGGTGGTCGGGCACCGCCACGATCACGTTGTCGCCCGCCGCGACGGCCACGGTCGCGAGCTCGGCCGCGGTGACGGCCCAGCGGCCGACCCAGGAGCCGTCCGGGAGCTCGGCGAGCAGGGGGACGGCGTCGACGGCCGCGCGTCCGCGCGCGGGGACGAGGTCGGCCAGGGCGTCGGCGCGGTAGCCGTGCACGGGCGACGCCACGACCGGCTCCCCGGTCGTGGCGTCGCCGTCGCCGACGGTCGGGTCGGTGCCGGTGCCGGTGTCGGTGCCGGTGTCCGCCTCCTCGGCGGCGGCGAGGAACGCCTTCTCGACCCGCGCCTGGCGGGGCGGCACCGCGAGCCTCAGCACGTCGCTCGCGGAGCCGCCCGCCCGGTCGGCCACGGCCCGCGCCAGGCGCCAGACCTCGGGAGCGAGCACCGAGACCGTCGACACGACGTCGTCGACCTCGCTGAGCTCGCCGACGTGGTCGCTCGAGGCCACCACCTCGACGACGAAGCCGTCGGCGATGCGGCCGGCCGACCGCAGGGGCACCCGCACGCGGATGCCCGGAGCCACCCGGTCGCGGAGGTGGGTCGGCACCGCGTAGTCGAAGAGCCGGTCGAGCTGCGGGAGGGGCGACTCGACGAGGACGCGCACGACGGAGCGGGTCCCGGGGGCGGACTGCGCCCCCTCGACCTCCCCCGGCGCCGCCGTCACGACCGGTGCCGTCAGAGACCCGCGGCGGCCCGGAGGGCGTCGACGCGGTCGAGGGCCTCCCAGGTGAACTCGGGGAGCTCGCGGCCGAAGTGGCCGTAGGTCGACGTCGCGGCGTAGATCGGACGCAGCAGGTCGAGGTCGCGGATGATGGCGGCCGGCCGCAGGTCGAAGACCTCGCCGACCGCGGCGATGATCGTCTCGTCGGGCACGTGGCCGGTGCCGAACGTCTCGACGTAGAGCCCGACCGGCGCGGCACGGCCGATCGCGTACGCGACCTGCAGCTCGATGCGGTCGGCGAGCCCGGCGGCGACGGCGTTCTTCGCCACCCAGCGCATGGCGTAGGCCGCCGAGCGGTCGACCTTCGACGGGTCCTTGCCGGAGAAGGCCCCGCCGCCGTGACGGCTGGCGCCGCCGTAGGTGTCGACGATGATCTTGCGGCCGGTGAGGCCGGCGTCGCCCTGCGGCCCGCCGATCTCGAACCGGCCGGTGGGGTTGATGATGAAGCGGGTGGCGCTCGAGTCGAGCCCGGCCTCGTCGAGGACCGGACGCACCACGTGGGCCACCACGTCGGCCTCGAGCTGCTCCATCGACACGAGCGGCGAGTGCTGGGTGGAGACCACCACCGTGTCGACGGTCTTCGGCACCACGCCGTCGTAGCCCACGGTGACCTGGGTCTTGCCGTCGGGGCGGAGGTAGTCGAGCTCCCCCGACTTGCGGACCGCGGTCAGCCGCTCCGCGAGGCGGTGCGCCAGCCACACGGGGAGGGGCATGTACTGCGGCGTCTCGTTGGTCGCGTAGCCGAACATGATGCCCTGGTCGCCGGCCCCCTGCCGGTCGAGGGCGTCGTCGGAGGTGCCGACCCGCGCCTCCAGGGCCGTGTCGACGCCCTGGGCGATGTCGGGAGACTGCGAGCCGATGGAGACCTCGACGCCGCAGGTGCGGCCGTCGAAGCTCACCGCGCTCGAGTCGTAGCCGATGCCCACGATGAGGTCGCGCACGATCGTGGGGATGTCGACGTAGCCCTTGGTCGTCACCTCGCCGGCGACGTGCACGAGACCGGTCGTGACCATCGTCTCGACGGCCACGCGGCTGGCCGGGTCGACGGCCAGGAGGGCGTCGAGGATGCCGTCCGAGATCTGGTCGCAGATCTTGTCGGGGTGCCCCTCCGTGACGGACTCGGAGGTGAAGAGCCGCAGGCTCGTCGCGCTCGTCGTCGCGGTGGGGGTGGTCTCGTCGGTCAGGGTCACGGAGCTCTCCGGGGTCGGGGTGCATCGGCGAGGCGATGCGGTGCGATGCGGTGCGGCCCGGCGGGGGCGAGACGACCGGAGCACGCCGAGGCGCGCCCACCGTCGCCCGGCGCGCCGGGACGGGGCGAGGCCCCGCGGATCGACTCCTGCGGGGCCTCGTCTGATGCTACGACCGACCACCGACGGAGCGGCGGTCGTGACGCCGAGCTACTCGGCGGGGACGGCCAGCGGCTTGACCTCGAGCTTGTCCTCGTTGATCTCGTGCATGGCGACCGAGAGGGGCTTGTCGTCGATGGTGCTGTCGACGAGCGGGCCGACGTTGTCGAACAGGCTGCCCTCGTGCAGGTCGGCGTAGTAGTCGTTGATCTGGCGGGCGCGCTTGGACGCGAAGATGACGAGCGCGTACTTCGACTCGACCTTCGAGAGCAGCTCGTCGATGGGGGGATCGATGATGCCCTTGTTCTTGTCGGCCATGGTTACTCCTCGTGTAGGTGGGGGAAGACGTCCTGGCCCGCGAGGGGCAGCGACGTGGAGATCGGGGCGCGCATCACGCGCGGGTGCGGCCGGTGTCGGGCGCAGTCATCAATTCTACGACCTCCCGGGCCGCTTCGGCCACGTCGTGGTTCACGACCTTCACGTCGAACTCGTCCTGGGCGGCCAGCTCGACCTTGGCGGTCTCCAGCCGGCGCTGCTGCTCGGCCGCGTCCTCCGTGCCGCGACCGATGAGCCGGCGGACCAGCTCGTCCCACGTGGGCGGCAGCAGGAAGACCAGCACGGCCTCCGGCATCGCGGCACGGACGAGGCGCGCGCCCTGCAGGTCGATCTCGAGCAGGACGCTCCGGCCCTCCTGCAGCGCCGCGTCGATCGGGGGCCGGGGCGTGCCGTAGCGGTAGGAGTTGTGCACGGTCGCGTGCTCGAGCAGCTCGCGGTCACGGATCATGCGGTCGAACTCGGCGTCGTCGACGAAGTAGTAGTGCACGCCGTCGACCTCGCCGGGTCGGGGCGAGCGCGTCGTGGCGGAGATCGACAGGTGGACCTCGGGGTAGGTGTCGCGGATGTACGACGACACCGTGCCCTTGCCGACCGCGGTCGGGCCCGCGAGGACCACGAGGCGGGAGCGCTGACGGCCCTTGGCCTCGCGGTGCGCCAGCCAGTCGCCGAGGATGCGACGCTGCCGCACGCCGAGGCCGCCGACGCGCTTGGACTCGGCGATGCCGAGGTCGGCCATGATGCGCGCCACCCGCGTGGGTCCGATGCCGGGGATGCTCGTGAGCAGCTCGCGCACCCGGAGCGTGGCCTCGGGCTGCGTGGACTCGCCCGCCCAGGCGGACTCCGCCACGTCGAGCGCGGTGCGACTCCGCTCGGCGACGGCGGCCTTGACGGCGGCGCGGGCGCGGCGGGCGGCGACGGCGGCGCGCGCGGCGGCCGCGCGGTCGACCGGCGGCGGGGTCATGCGAGGCACGAGCGCACCTCCTCGGCGTGGCGACGGACGGCGGCGGACACGCCCGAGGGCCCCGCCGCGAGGATGCCGCGCGAGGCGGACACGACGACCGACCGCGCCGACGGCCCGAAGAGCTCGCGGATCTGGTCGTACCGCGCGCCCTGGTGGCCGAAGCCCGGCGCGAGGACGGGCGTGGTGGTCAGGCGGGCCACGTCGATGCCCGCGGCGGGGAGGTCGACCGTGGCGCCGAGCACCAGTCCGACCGAGCCGAGGCGGGTCTCCCCCGCGGTCTGGTTGTCGTCGAGCACGTGGTCGACGATACCGCCCGCGACCGATCGGCCGCGTCCGCCCCCCGCGGGCGTCGTCGCGCCCTGCACGTCGCGGGCCTCCGGGTTGGAGGTCGCGCCGAGCACGAACACGCCGGCCCCGGAGGCACGTGCGAGGGAGATCGTCCCGGAGACGGCCCCGTAGCCGAGGTACGGGGAGACCGTCAGCGCGTCGACGCGCAGGGGCGAGTCGGGCGCGAACCACGCGGCCGCGTAGGCGTCCATCGTGCTGCCGATGTCGCCCCTCTTCGCGTCGCCGATCACGAGGAGACCCGCGTCGCGGGCCGCCTCGAGCACGGACTCGAGCGCCGCGAACCCCGCGGAGCCCCACCGCTCGTAGAAGGCGACCTGCGGCTTCACGACGCCCGCGCCTCCCGCGGCCGCCTCCACCACGCGCAGGCCGAACTCCCGCACCCCGGCCGCGCTCGTGGGCAGCGCCCACTCGTCGAGCAGCCAGGGGTGCGGGTCGATCCCGACGCACAACGGGCCGACCTCCGCCATGACCGCCGCGAGGCGGTCGCCGAACGTCGGAGCCCCGTCGCCGGGTGTCATCGACGCGCCGCCCGGGCGAGGCCGTAGTCCTGGAGGCTCGTCACCTCGGGGGTGGAGTGGACGGCCTCGATCGACGCCACCGCGGCGCCGAGCTGGGCGATGGTGGTGAAGAGCGCCTTGTCGGCCGCGACGGTGGCCGCCCGGATCTCGTACCCGTCCGCGCGGGCGCTCGAGCCGCTCGGCGTGTTGATGACGATGTCGACCTCGTCACGGTTGATGAGGTCGACGACGCTCTCGCCGCCCGCGCTGAACTTCGCCACGGTGTCGGCCGCGATGCCGTTGCGGACGAGCACGGTCGCCGTGCCCTCCGTCGCGAGGATGCGGAACCCGAGCTGCTGCAGCCGGAGCACGGGCAGCACGATGGCGCGCTTGTCGCGGTCGGCGACGCTGACGAACACCGTGCCCGACGTGGGCAGGCCGCCGTAGGCCGCGGTCTGGCTCTTCGCGAAGGCGCGCGGGAAGTCACGGTCGATGCCCATGACCTCGCCGGTGGAGCGCATCTCCGGGCTGAGGACGCTGTCGACGATCTGGCCCTCCTTCGTGCGGAAGCGCTTGAAGGGCAGGACGGCCTCCTTGACGGAGATCGGCGAGTCGAGCGGGACGTCGGAGCCGTCCTGCTCGGGCAGCAGGCCGCTCGAGACCAGCTCGCGGATGCTCTGCCCGACCATGACGAGCGACGCCGCCTTCGCCAGCGGGATGCCCAGCGCCTTCGACACGAACGGCACGGTGCGGCTGGCCCGGGGGTTGGCCTCGATCACGTAGAGCACGCCGGCCGCGATGGCGAACTGCACGTTGAGCAGGCCCGAGACGCCGATGCCCTGCGCGATCGCGAGCGTGGCCTCCCGCACCCGGTCGATCTCGCCCTTGCCCAGCGTGACGGGGGGCAGCGTGCAGCTGGAGTCGCCGGAGTGGATCCCGGCCTCCTCGATGTGCTCCATGATGCCGCCGACGTAGAGCTCGGTGCCGTCGTAGAGGGCGTCGACGTCGATCTCCACCGCGTCGTCGAGGAACCGGTCGACGAGGAGGGGCGCGTCGGGGCCGATGATCGCCTGGTCGCTCACGCGCACGAAGTAGTCGGCCAGCGAGGGGCTGTCGTAGACGATCTCCATGCCGCGCCCGCCGAGCACGTACGACGGACGCACCAGGACGGGGTAGCCGATCTCCTCCGCCACCGCCACGGCGCTCTCGTAGTCGGTGGCCGTGCCGTTGCGCGGAGCCAGGAGGCCGGCCTCGTCGAGGATGGCGGAGAAGAGACCGCGCTCCTCGGCGGAGTCGATGGCGTCGGGCGTCGTGCCGAGGATCGGCACCCCCGCCGCCTCGAGGCCCTTCGACAGGCCGAGGGCCGTCTGGCCGCCGAGCTGCACGACGACGCCGACGAGCTCGCCGCTCTGCTGCTCGGCGTGCACCACCTCGAGGACGTCCTCGAGGGTCAGCGGCTCGAAGTAGAGCCGGTCGCTCGTGTCGTAGTCGGTCGACACGGTCTCGGGGTTGCAGTTGACCATGATCGTCTCGTACCCGGCGTCGCTCAGCGCGAAGCTCGCGTGCACGCAGGAGTAGTCGAACTCGACGCCCTGGCCGATGCGGTTCGGCCCCGAGCCCAGGATGACCACCTTGCGGCGGTCGCTCGGTGCGACCTCCGTCTCGACGTCGTAGCTGGAGTAGTGGTAAGGCGTGAGCGCGGGGAACTCGCCGGCGCAGGTGTCGACGGTCTTGTAGACCGGGCGGACGCCGAGCGACCAGCGCAGCTGCCGCACCTCCTCCTCGCCGAGGCCGCGCAGCTGCGCGATCTGGGCGTCGCTGAAGCCGTGGTCCTTCGCCTCGGCGAAGAGGTCGGCGTCGAGCTCGGGCGCCGCCGCGATCGTGTCCGCGATCTCGTTGACGAGCACGATCTGGTCGATGAACCACGGGTCGATCGCGGTCGAGTCGAAGACCTGCTCCGCCGTCGCGCCGGCACGGAGAGCCTGCTGCACGGTCACGATGCGGCCGTCGGTGGGCGTGTGGGCGAGCGTGAGCAGCGCCTCCACGTCTCCCGGCTCGCCCTCCCAGTGGAAGCTCGACCCGCGCTTCTCGAGCGACCGCAGCGCCTTCTGCAGCGCCTGCGTGTAGTTGCGGCCGATCGCCATGGCCTCGCCGACGCTCTTCATCGTCGTGCTGAGGGTCGTGTCGGCGGCGGGGAACTTCTCGAAGGCGAAGCGCGGCACCTTGACGACGACGTAGTCGAGGGTGGGCTCGAAGGAGGCGGGGGTCACCTTCGTGATGTCGTTCGGGATCTCGTCGAGGCGGTAGCCGAGAGCGAGCTTGGCGGCGATCTTGGCGATCGGGAAGCCCGTCGCCTTCGACGCGAGGGCGCTCGAGCGGGAGACGCGCGGGTTCATCTCGATCACGATCACGCGGCCGTTGCTCGGGTCGATCGCGAACTGGATGTTGCAGCCGCCCGTGTCGACCCCGACGCGGCGGATGATGTCGATGGAGATGTCGCGGAGGTTCTGGTACTCGCGGTCGGTCAGCGTGAGGGCGGGGGCGACGGTGATGGAGTCGCCGGTGTGGACGCCCACCGGGTCGACGTTCTCGATCGAGCAGACGACGACCGTGTTGTCGGCCGTGTCGCGCATCATCTCGAGCTCGTACTCCTTCCAGCCGAGGATGCTCTCCTCCAGGAGGACCTCGGTCGTCGGGCTCTGGTGCAGCCCGTCGGTGACCATGCGGACGAGCTCGTCGCGGGTGTAGGCGAAGCCGGAGCCGAGGCCGCCCATGGTGTACGAGGGCCGGATCACCAGGGGGTAGCCGAGGTCCTCGGCGAAGTCCACCGCCTCCTCGACGGTGTGCGCGATGTACGACTTCGCGACGTCGGCGCCCGACTCGAGCACGAGCTCCTTGAAGAGCTGGCGGTCCTCGCCCTTCTGGATCGCCTCCACCTTGGCGCCGATGAGCTCGACGCCGTGCTTCGCGAGGATGCCCTCGGAGTCGAGCGCGATCGCGGCGTTGAGGGCGGTCTGCCCGCCGAGCGTCGGGAGGATCGCGTCGGGGCGCTCCTTGACGATGATGGCCTCGAGCACCTCGGAGGTGATCGGCTCGACGTAGGTCGCGTCGGCGAAGTCGGGGTCGGTCATGATCGTCGCGGGGTTCGGGTTGACGAGGATCACCCGGACGCCCTCCTCGCGGAGCACGCGGCAGGCCTGGGTGCCGGAGTAGTCGAACTCGGCGGCCTGGCCGATGACGATCGGCCCGGAGCCGATCACGAGGACGGAGTTGATGTCTGCGCGCTTGGGCATCAGTTGCTGCTTTCCAGGTCGGAGCCGAAGTCGACGGGCTGGCCGGACTTCCGGGCCACGACCGCCTCGCGGAAGCGGTCGAAGAGGTGGTTGCTGTCGTGCGGCCCCGCTGCCGCCTCGGGGTGGTACTGCACCGAGAAGGCGGGGATGTCGAGGGCGCGGAGGCCCTCCACGACCTCGTCGTTCAGGCTGAAGTGGCTGACCTCGACCCGACCGAACCCGGCGGGCGAGTCGATCACGCCCTCGATGGGAGCGTCGACCGCGAAGCCGTGGTTCTGGCTCGTGATCTCGACCCGGCCGGTGGTCTTGTCGAGGACGGGCTGGTTGATGCCGCGGTGGCCGAAGGGCAGCTTGTACGTGTCGAAGCCGAGCGCCCGGCCGAAGAGCTGGTTGCCGAAGCAGATGCCGAAGTAGGGCACGCCGTCGCGGAGGGCGCCGCGGAGGAGCTCGACCTGGGCGTCGCTGGCCGCGGGGTCGCCCGGCCCGTTCGAGAAGAACAACGCGTCGGGGGCGAGGGCGCGCAGCTGCTCGGGCGTGGTGTCCTGAGGGAGCACGTGCACCTCGAAGCCGCGCTGGGCGAGGTACCGCAGCGTCGAGGTCTTGACGCCGAGGTCGAGCACCGCGACCGAGCCGACGGGCTCGCCCTCGGCCTCCAGCACGTAGCTCTCGGTGGTGGACACCTGGCTCGACAGGCTGAGGCCGCGCATGTCGGCGGAGTCGCGCACGAGGGCGAGCTGCTCGGCCTCCGGCAGGTCGGCGTCGGGACCGCTGAAGATGCCGCCGCGCATCGAGCCGACGTCGCGCAGGCGACGCGTGACCGCACGGGTGTCGATGCCCCGGATGCCCACGACGCCGTCGCCGACGAGCTGGTCGTCGAGGCTGCCCTGGGCGCGGTGGTTCGACACCACGCGGCTCGCGTCGCGGACGGCGTAGCCGGACACCCAGATGCGTCGGGACTCCGGGTCCTCGTCGTTGACGCCGGTGTTGCCGACGTGGGGCGCCGTCATCACGACGATCTGCCCCGCGTAGGACGGGTCGGTCAGGGTCTCCTGGTAGCCGGTCATGCCGGTCGCGAAGACGGTCTCGCCGAGCGTGCGCCCGACGGCGCCGTAGGCGCGGCCGACGTGGCGGGACCCGTCTTCGAGCACGAGGACGGCCCGGGAGGTGTTCGTCGCGTCAGTCAATGGTCTTCTCTCCTGTGGGGGTGCCGGCCGTGGCGGCCGGGGGGACGATGGAGCGCAGGGCGTCGACGACCGGACGGGGGTCGTCGGTGACGCGCAGGTAGGTGTCGACGTCGACGTCGCCGAGGGCCCAGGCCACGAGCACGAGGCCGTCGGTCTCGACGACCCGGTCGATGGTCCAGGTGGCCCGGTCGACGGACCGGATCGAGGAGGCGCGGACGAGGACCGCGGGCTGGCCCGCGATCTCGAGGCGCACGCCCTCGGGGTGGACCGAGACCACGGCGCGGCCCCGGAAGCCGAGCCCGTGCACGACGAGGCGGTCGAGGGGGTCGCCCGCCCTCGTGGTGGCGACGTAGAAGCAGTCGCTCTCGACGACGGCCGGGCCGAGGACGGCCGGTGCGGGCTCGGGCGCGGGCACGCCGGACTGGCGGCGGCCGCGGGCACGCCACGACCTCGCCATGACGCCCATGAGCAGCCCCAGGAGCACGAGGACGGCAGCGCCGATCAGCCAGTAGGTCACCGGGAGGTCGCCCCCTCGGACCGGCCGAGGACGTGGTGCGCGGCGACCTCGGCCGCGGAGCGGGCGACGACGTCGGAGTCGACCACGGCCGCGTCGACGACCGTCGCGTAGCCGCGGTGGAACGTCGCCTGCACCCGCCCGGGCAGCTCGTGCCCGAGGAACGGCGAGTTCGAGCTCTTGCCCGCGAGGTGCTCGAGGCCGAAGGTGCGGGTCACCCCTCGATCGTAGAGGGTGAGCTCAGCGGGCTCCCCCACCGCCAGCGGACGGCCCTGGCCCGCCACCTGGCCGATGGCGGCCGGTGCCGTCGACATGACCCGGGCCACGTCCGACCAGCCGATCAGGCCGGTGTCGACCATCGTGCGGTGCACGACCGAGAGGGCGGACTCGAGGCCGACCATGCCGTTGGCGGCGGCGTCCCACTCGCAGCACTTCGCCTCCGAGGCGTGGGGGGCGTGGTCGGTGGCGACGATGTCGACCGTGCCGTCGGCGAGGGCGGCACGGAGCGCCTCGACGTCCTCCTGGCGCCGCAGCGGAGGGTTGACCTTGTACCGGGAGTCGTAGCCCGCGACGAGGTCCTCCGTGAGGAGCAGGTGGTGCGGGGTCACCTCGGCCGTGACGGCGATGCCCCGAGACTTGGCCCACCGGACCACCTCGACGCTGCCGGCGGTCGACACGTGGCAGACGTGCAGGCGAGCCCCGACGTGGTCGGCCAGCAGGACGTCGCGCGCGATGATCGCCTCCTCGGCCACGGCAGGCCAGCCGCCGAGTCCGAGCTCGGCCGACAGCGCGCCCTCGTTCATCTGCGCGCCCTGGGTGAGCCGGGGCTCCTGCGCGTGCTGGGCCAGGACGCCCCCGAAGCCCTTGATGTACTCGAGGGCGCGGCGCATGAGCAGGGGGTCGGACACGCAGTGCCCGTCGTCGGAGAACACCCGCACGGCAGCCCGGGAGCGGGCCATGGCGCCGATCTCGGAGAGGTGCGTCCCGGCGAGCCCCTGCGAGACCGCCCCGATGGGCCGCACGGTGACGTAGCCGGCCCGCTCGCCGAGCGCCTGGACCTGCTCGACGACGCCCGCCGTGTCGGCGACGGGCGAGGAGTTGGCCATCGCGTTGACGGCCGTGTAGCCGCCCGCCGCAGCGGCCCGTGACCCGGTCAGGACGGTCTCGCTGCCCTCGCCCCCGGGCTCGCGGAGGTGCGTGTGGAGGTCGACGAGCCCGGGGAGCACGAGCAGCCCGTCGGCGTCGACGACGCGCGCGCCGAGGTGGCTGAGCCCGGTGCCGAGCTCGGCGACGACCCCGTCGCGGACGAGGACGTCCGTGCGGGTGCCGTCGACGGTCTCGACGGAGCGGATGAGGTGAGCGGTGCTGGTGGTCACAGGGAGTCCTCCCGGTCGCCGGCGAGGGTCAGGTAGAGCACGGCCATGCGGACGGCGACGCCGTTGGCCACCTGGTCGCGCACGGTCGAGCGGGGCGAGTCGGCGGCCTCGTCGCTGATCTCGAGGCCACGGTTCATCGGGCCGGGGTGCATGACGAGCGTGCGCTCCGGCAGCGTGCGGAAGCGCGCGGCGCCCAGCCCCCAGGAGCGGGCGTACTCGCGGGCGTTGGGGAAGAACGCCTCGTGCATCCGCTCCTGCTGGATGCGGAGCATCATGACGACGTCCGGGTCGACGGCGGCGACGGCCTCGTCGAGGTCGACGTGCACGTCGACGCCGAAGCGGCTGAGGTCGACCGGCAGCAGCGTGGGGGGCGCGACGACCGTCACGTGCGCCCCGAGCGTGCGGAGCAGCCAGGCGTTCGAGCGGGCCACCCGCGAGTGCAGGATGTCGCCGACGATGAGCACCCGCACCCCGTCGAGGCCACGCCCGCGGCTGCCGGCCCCGTGCAGCCTCCGCCGCATCGTGAAGGCGTCGAGCAGGGCCTGCGTCGGGTGCTCGTGCGTGCCGTCGCCGGCGTTGACGATGCCGGCCTCGACCCAGCCGCTGTCGGCGAGCACGCGCGGGGCTCCGGAGGCGGGGTGCCGGATCACGATGCCGTCGGCCCCCATGGCCGCGAGGGTCTGGGCGGTGTCCTTCAGCGACTCGCCCTTGGAGACGCTCGAGCCCTTGGCCGCGAAGTTGATCACGTCGGCGCTCAGGCGCTTCGCCGCCGCCTCGAACGAGATGCGGGTGCGGGTCGAGTCCTCGTAGAAGAGGTTCACGACGGTCGTGCCCCGGAGGGTCGGGAGCTTCTTCACCTGGCGGGTGGCGACGTCGGCCATGTCCTCAGCGACGTCGAGGACGCGGACGGCCTCGTCGCGGCTCAGGTCCGCCGTGCTCAGGAGGTGCCTCATGCGCGTGCCTCCCCGGCGGGGGCGGCGGCCTCGTCGTCGGACGCGCCTCCCTGGATGGCGACCTGGTCGTCGCCGTCGACCTCGGACAGCCGCACGAAGATGCGCTCGGCGGCCGAGGTCGGCAGGTTCTTGCCGACGAAGTCCGCCCGGATGGGGAGCTCGCGGTGGCCGCGGTCGACGAGCACGGCGAGGCGGACGACCCGAGGACGACCGATCGCGCTGAGGGCGTCGAGGGCGGCGCGGATCGTGCGGCCGGAGTAGAGGACGTCGTCGACGAGGACGACGGTCGCCCCGTCGATGCCGCCCGGCGGCACCGTGGTGGGCTGGCTGGCCCGGGAGGGGTTCCGGCGGAGGTCGTCGCGGTACATCGTCACGTCGACGGCGCCGACCGGGACGTCGACGCCGGAGATGCTCGACAGCGTCGACCCGAGACGCTCGGCGAGAGCGACCCCACGGGTGGGCACGCCCAGGACGACCAGGCCGTCCGGGCCCCGGTTCGACTCGAGGATCTCGTGGGAGATGCGCGTCAGGGCGCGCGTGATGTCAGCCTGACTCAGCACGGTTCGGGTGCTCAATCGGACCTCCTTCCCCGCCTCTCGGGACGGAATTTAAAGGACGTCGGGGTGGTGCTCGCGGCCGGCCGGGGCCAGCCGCGAGGTCAGCCTAGCGGCTGGTGGCGATGCGGCCCAGCAGGCCGTTCACGAAGGTGGCGGAGTCGTCGGTGCTCAGGGACTCCGCCAGCTCGACCGCCTCGCTGATCGCGACGTGGTCCGGGATGTCGTCGGCGTGGAGCAGCTCGAAGAGGGCGATCCGCAGGATCCCGCGGTCGAGGATGGGCATCCTCTTCAGCGGCCAGCCCTGCGAGTACGTCTCGATGAGCTCGTCGATCTCGGAGGCGTTCTCGACGACTCCCTGGACGAGGTCGCGGGCGTAGCCCCAGCTCGAGCTGCGCTCGGGCTGGGCCATCGCCCTCGTCGTCTCGGCCACGAGGGCGTCGCTGATGCTGATCTGCCGGACGTCGGCCACGTAGAGGATGTCGAGGGCGCGCTTGCGCGCCTTGGTGCGTGCGCTCACGGGGTGGAGGGGACCCGGCTAGTCGGCGACGCGGCCGAGGTAGCTGCCGTCGCGCGTGTCGACCTTGACCTTCGTGCCCGTCTCGAGGAACAGCGGGACCTGGATCTCGTAGCCGGTCTCGACCGTGGCGGCCTTGGTGCCGCCGGTCGAGCGGTCGCCCTGCAGGCCCGGCTCCGTGTACGTGACCTCGAGGACGACCGAGGCCGGCAGCTCGATGTAGAGCGGGGTGCCGTCGTGGAGCGCCATCTGCACGTTCTGGTTCTCGAGCATGAAGTTCTTCGCGTCGCCCACGATCGTGGCCGGGACGTTGATCTGGTCGTAGTCCGACGTGTCCATGAACACGTAGCCGTCGGCCTCGGCGTAGAGGTAGGTGTACTCGCGTCGGTCGACGTTCGCGAAGTCGACCTTGGTGCCGGCGTTGAAGGTCTTGTCGACCACCTTGCCCGACATCACGTTCTTCATCTTGGTGCGGACGAAGGCCCCGCCCTTGCCCGGCTTGACGTGCTGGAACTCGATCACGTTCCAGAGCTGGCCGTCGAGGTTGAGGACAGCGCCGTTCTTGATGTCGTTGGTGGTCGCCATGCGTGCGGGATCCGTTCCGAGTTCTGGGTGAGGCGGCCGAGTGCGGCCGACGTGCGAGTCTACCGGACGCGCGCGGACGGGGCGGGGAGGCGCCGGTGCGGGCCTCCCGGTGCTACGAGCCGATCTCCTGGTAGGCCATGTAGAGCAGGCTCGCGTCCGGCCCGGTCAGCACCGTCGGCTTCGCCAGGTCGTCCAGGACGATGAAGCGGAGCAGGCCGGCCCGCGCCTTCTTGTCGCGCTGCATCGTGGCGAGCAGGGTGTTCCAGCGTCCGAGGGGGTAGCTCGTCGGCAGCGTCAGCGACTCGAGGATCCGCCGGTGGCGGTCGACGACGTCGTCGCCCAGGCGCCCCGTGAGGCGGGCGAGCTCGGCGGCGAACACCATCCCGACCGACACGGCGGCCCCGTGACGCCACTGGTAGCGCTCGGCGTGCTCCACGGCGTGGCCGAGCGTGTGCCCGTAGTTGAGGATCTCGCGGAGGCCCTGCTCGGTGAAGTCCTCGCCGACGACCCGGGCCTTGAGGGCCACCGCCAGCTCGACGACACGGCGGAACTCGGGGGTCGTCGGGTCGACGGCCCGGTCGACGTCGGCCTCGACGATGTCCAGGATCTCGGGCTCGGCGATGAACCCCGCCTTCACGATCTCGGCGAACCCCGCGAGGATCTCGTTGCGCGACAGGGTGTCCAGCATGTCGAGGTCGGCGACGACCGCGACCGGGGCGTGGAACGCCCCCACGAGGTTCTTGCCCTCGGCCGTGTTGATGCCGGTCTTGCCGCCGACGCTCGCGTCGACGATGCCGAGCACCGTGGTCGGCACCTGGACGAGCTGCACCCCTCGGAGCCAGGTCGCGGCGACGAAGCCGGCGAGGTCGGTGACGGCTCCCCCGCCGAGCCCGACGACCGCGTCGCTCCGGGTGAAGTCGGCCTGGCCGAGGACCTGCCAGCAGAACGCCGCCACCTCGACGCGCTTCGCGTCCTCCGCGTCGGGCACCTCGGCGATGATCGCCTCGAGGCCCGCGTCGAGCAGCACCTCCCGCAGCTCGCCCGCCTTGCGCCCGAGGGTCGGCGCGTGGACGATCAGCACCTTCTTCGTCTGCGGCCCGAGCAGGCCGGGGATGCGCGGGACGAGGCCGGTGCCGATGAGGACGTCGTAGGGCGCGTCGCCGCCGACGCGGATGGTGGTCGTGCCGTCGTCGGCCGTCGCGGTGCTGTCGGTCATGGCTGCCTCTCGGGCGCTGGTGGTGCGGGTCGGGGGGATGCGGGGGCGAGGTCGGCGACCGGCGGCGAGGTCGTCGTCGGAGGCTGCTCCGCGCCTCCTCGGAGCCAGCCGACCACGTCGTCGACGACGGTCGAGACGGGCCGGTCGGAGGTGTCGAGGCGGAGGTGGGCCACGCTGCGGTACAGCGGATCGCGCTCGGCGGCGATGCGGCGCCATGCATCGATGCCGCCGGACTGGAGGAGGGGGCGGGCGGAGCCGGCGAGACGTGCCTCCACGGCCTCGGCGGAGACCGTCAGCCAGACGACGCGGGCACGGGACAGACGCTCGCGGGTCTCGGGGTCGAGCACCGCGCCTCCCCCGAGGGACACCACCCCCGCCGTCGTCAGCGACGCGGCCACCGCCTCGCGCTCGAGGGCACGGAAGTGCTGTTCGCCGTGCTGCGCGAAGATGTCGGCGACGGGGCCGTTCTCCCGGACCACGACGCGGTCGGTGTCGACGAACGGCACCCGCAGGCGACGCGCGAGCTTCTTGCCGATGCTGCTCTTGCCGGCGCCCATCGGGCCGACCAGCACCACCGGCCGGGAGCCGAGGTCGTCGGAGGCGCCGACCGGGTCGTCGTCGACGGTCACGACTCGGAGGGGGCCGCCTGGGTGCGCAGCGTCTCGGGGATCGCGGCGAGGTAGCCCGCGAGGTTGCGAGCCGTCTCGGAGACGGAGTCGCCGCCGAACTTCTCGAGCACGGAGTTCGCGAGGACGAGAGCGACCATGGCCTCGGCCACGACGCCGGAGGCCGGCACGGCGCAGACGTCGGAGCGCTGGTGGTGCGCCTTGCTCTCCTCGCCCGTGGCGACGTCGACGGTGGCGAGGGCGTGGGGCACGGTGGCGATCGGCTTCATGCCGGCGCGCACGCGCAGGACGGTGCCGGTGCTCATGCCGCCCTCCGTGCCGCCCGCGCGGTCGGTGTCGCGGGAGATGACCCCCTCGGTGCGGTGCAGCTCGTCGTGCGCGACCGAGCCGCGGCGACGGGTCGTCTCGAAGCCGTCGCCGACCTCGACGCCCTTGATCGCCTGGATGCCCATGAGGGCGGCGGCCAGCTGCGAGTCCAGCCGGCGGTCCCAGTGGACGTACGAGCCGAGGCCCGGCGGGACGCCGTAGGCCAGCACCTCGACGACGCCGCCGAGGGTGTCGCCGTCCTTCTTCGCGGCGTCGACCTCGTCGACCATGCGCGCGGACGTCGCCGGGTCGAAGCAGCGCAGCGGGTCGGCGTCGAGCGACGCCACGTCGGACGGCCCCGGGAGCGCGGAGCCCTCCGGGACGCGCACCGGACCGATGGACAGGGTGTGGCTGACGAGCTCGATGCCGAGCTGCGACAGGAACGAGCGCGCCACGGCCCCGAGGGCCACCCGAGCCGCCGTCTCGCGCGCGCTGGCCCGTTCGAGGACCGGTCGAGCCTCGTCGAAGTCGTACTTCTGCATGCCGACGAGGTCGGCGTGCCCGGGACGCGGACGCGTGAGGGGGGCGCTCCGGCCTCGTGAGGCGTCGCTCACCTCGACTGGCTCGGGGCTCATGACCTCGGCCCACTTCGGCCACTCGGTGTTGCCCACCCGGAGGGCGACGGGGCTGCCCATCGTGAGGCCGTGACGCACGCCGCCCGAGACCTCGAGGGCGTCCTGCTCGAACTTCATGCGGGAGCCGCGGCCGTAGCCGAGCTTCCGGCGCGCGAGGTCGGCCTGGATCGCCTCCTTCGACACGGGGACGCCGGCAGGCAGCCCCTCGAGGACGGCGATGAGCTCGGGGCCGTGAGATTCCCCTGCGGTCAACCAACGAAGCATGGGGCCAATCCTCCCACAGGGTCCGGGAGCGAGACGTCGCCCCCGGAGCCCGAGGTCGCTACTGGTACTCGGGGTGGTCGCGCATCCACGCCTGCCAGACCTTCACCGCGGCCTCGTGCTCGGCGAGCGTCGTGGAGAACGTCGTCTCGCCCGTGTCGAGGTTCGTCGTCACGAAGTAGAGCCAGGAGCCGTCGGCCGGGGCGACGGCGGCGTCGATCGCCAGGTCGCCCGGGTTCGAGATGGGACCGACCGGGAGGCCCAGGTGCTGGTACGTGTTGTAGGGGTTCGACTCGTCGCCGCGCTCCTCGTCGGTCGTCGTGACCCGGTGCGTCTGGCCCGTGCCGTAGGCGACCGTGGCGTCGGACTGCAGCAGCATGCCCTGGTCGAGCCGGTTCTGGAACACGCGAGCGACCTTCGGGTAGTCGGCGGCGAGGCCGGCCTCGCGCTGGATGAGGGACGCGAACACGATGACCCGCTGGTAGTCGGCGGGCTGCACGCCGGCCGTCGTCAGGCGCTGCTTCATGGTGTCGACCATCTGCTGCAGGTAGCCGTGCGCGTCGAGGCCCGGGTCGAGCTCGTAGGTCGCGGGGAAGAGCCAGCCCTCCAGGCTCGTCGCCTCGGCGGGCACGCCGAACGAGGCGAGGTCGGCGGCGGCGGCCTGCACCTGGTCGAGCGGGATGGCGGTGGCGTCCGCGAGGATCGCGTAGACGTCGACGGCGGCGGTGCCCTCGGGGATCACGACCCTGTCGGTGACGCGGTTCGCGCTGTCCTGCAGGGCGGAGAGAGCCGACGACGCGCTCATCTCCTGCTGCAGGGTGTACGTGCCCGGCTGGAACGTGAGCGTCGGGTCCGCCAGCATCAGCGAGTAGGCGGCCTGGTAGCTCTTGGTCACCCCCGCGTCGTTCAGGTTCGTGGCGATGTCGGAGCCGTTCTCCCCGCTCGTGACCGCGAACTGGACCTCCGTGCCGTTGCCGGAGCCGGAGTAGTCCTCCGGGGCAGGCTCCCCCTGGAGCTTCTCGACGAGGGGCGCGACCGCTCCCCAGGCTGCGGCGACGCCGGCGGCGCCGCCGCCGACCACGACCAGGAGGACGACCAGCAGGACCACCCCTCCCTTGCGGCTGCGGCGCTCGCGCCGTGGGCGCTCACGTTCGCGCTGCTCGCGACGGGACGCCGCGGGCGCCTCCTCCGCCTCAGCGTCGTCGAGGGTGGCGGTGCGTCCGCCGCGGGCGGGGCGTTCCGACCGGGCGCCCGCGCCGTCGTCGCGTCGAGGCGTGGTGGGGGGCTGCGACGTGAAGAGGTCGTCCCACTGGGGATCGTCGGCCACGGTCATCGTCCTTCGTCGGGATCGGGGAGGGCCCCGGAGCCGTCGTCGGTGCCGGGTGCGCCCACGAGGTGACCGGGCGGGCGACCGCTCGACCGCTCGAGGTCGAGCGCGTGCTGGACGATGATAACAGCGGCGACTTGATCGATCACGGATCGTTGTGAACGGCCCTTGCGCCCCGAGGCGCGCAGTGCTCCCTGGGCGCTCACCGTCGACAGGCGCTCGTCGACCAGCCGGACGGGGACCGTGCTCCGCGCGGCGAGGGTCGCCGCGAAGGCGCGAGCGTCGGCCGTGGACAGCGTGTCGCCGCCCGACAGCGAGAGCGGCAGCCCGACGACGATCTCGAGGGCGTCGAGCTCGAGCACGTGGCCGAGGATCGCGTCGACGTCTGCGGTGCCGGTCGTCACGCGCGCCACCGTCTCCACCGGCGTCGCGATCAGCCCGTCCGGGTCGGTGCGAGCGACGCCGATGCGGGCTCTGCCCACGTCGACGCCCACCCGGACTCCGCGACGCACGTCGGCGCTCAGGCGCGCAGGGCGGCCAGGATGCCGCCGAGTGCGTCGCCGACGGCCGTCACGTCGGACCCGCCGCCCTGGGCGAGGTCGTCCTTGCCGCCGCCGCCGCCGCCGAGGGTCGCGGCCGCGGAGCGTGCGAGCACGCCCGCCTTGACGCCGGCCCGACGGGCCGCGTCGGTCGTGGCGACGATGACGGCGGGCTTGCCGCCCACGTCTGCCGCGAGGGCGACGACCGAGGACGAGGAGGCGCCGAGGCGTTCCCGCACGCTGGTCACCAGCGACCGGAGGTCGTCGGTCGACTTCAGCTGACCGACGTCCTCGGCGACGACCATGAGGTCGCCCACGGGGGCGGCCTTCTCGACGAGCGAGGGCACGCGGGTCGCGAGCTGCGCGGACTCGAACTCGGCGATGCGCTTCTCGGCGGCCTTGAGGCTCGCGACGAGGTCGCCCACGCGCTCCGGGAGCTGCTCGCGGGGAGCCTTCAGCGAGGAGGTCAACTGGGCGACGATCGCGCGCTCCGAGGCGAACTCGCGGAACGCGTCGAGACCCACGAGGGACTCGACGCGGCGGTTGGTCGAGCCGACCGACGTCTCGCTGACGAGGTTCACGAGGCCGACCTGCGAGCTCGTCGAGACGTGCGTGCCCGCGCAGAGCTCCCGAGACCACGGGCCGCCGATGTCGACCATGCGGACCGTCTCGCCGTACTTCTCGCCGAAGAGGGCCATGGCGCCCATCGCGCGAGCCTCGTCGAGGGGCATCTCCCGGGTGACGACCTGCAGGTCGTCCCGGATGGCCCGGTTGGCGATCTCCTCGATCTCCGAGCGGGTGGCGGGGCTGAGGGCCTGGTTCCAGTTGAAGTCGAGCCGGAGGTAGCCGGCCTTGTTGTAGGACCCGGCCTGGTGCGCCTCCGGCCCGAGGACCTCGCGGAGAGCCGCGTGCACGAGGTGCGTCGCGGAGTGCGCCTGCGTCGCGCCCCGGCGGTAGGCCGGGTCGACGACGCTCGTCGCGGCGTCGCCGACGCCGACCTCGCCCGACCGGACCTGCACCCGGTGGCTCACGAGGCCCTTGACCGGCTTCTGCACGTCGAGCACCTCGAGGTCGAAGCCGGTGCCGACGATGCTGCCGGAGTCGGCCTCCTGGCCGCCGGACTCGGCGTAGAGCGAGGTCTCCGCGAGCACGACCTCGGCGATGTCGCCCGCGACGGCCCGGTCGACGGAGACCCCGCCGACGATGATGCCGAGCACCGTGGTCTCGGTGTCGAGCACCTCGTAGCCCGTGAAGACGGTCTCGCCCCGTGCGCGGAACGCGCTGTAGACGCTGAGGTCGGCGAGGGCCGTCTTGCGCGACTTCGCGTCGGCCTTCGCGCGGGCGCGCTGCTCGCTCATGAGCCGGTCGAAGGCCTCACGGTCGACCGTGAGGCCGTTCTCCTCGGCGATCTCGAGCGTGAGGTCGATGGGGAAGCCGAAGGTGTCGTGCAGCAGGAAGGCGGTGTCGCCGGCGAGGCGGGGCGACGCCTCCCCCGCGGTCTGCCGACGCGTGTCGGCGACGGCGATGTCGAGGATGTCGGTGCCGGCCGCGAGGGTGCGGAGGAAGGTCTCCTCCTCGCCGAGGGCGAGCTGCGAGATGCGGTCGTAGTCGGTCTCGACCTCGGGGTAGGCCGCCTTCATGGCGTCGCGCGAGGCGGCGAAGAGCGTCGGGAAGGTCGCTCCCTCGACCCCGAGGAGGCGCATCGAGCGCACGGCGCGACGCAGCAGGCGGCGCAGGATGTAGCCCCGCCCCTCGTTCGACGGACGGACGCCGTCGGACATCAGCATGAGAGCGCTGCGGACGTGGTCGGCGATGACCCTCATGCGCACGTCGTCGTCGTGGACGGCGCCGTAGCGTCGACCTGACAGCTCAGCCGCGGCGTCGAGCACCGGGCGGACCTGGTCGATCTCGTACATGTTGTCGACGCCCTGCTTGAGGAACGCGACGCGCTCGAGGCCCATGCCGGTGTCGATGTTCTTGGCCGGCAGCTCGCGGACGATGTCGAAGTCCACCTTCGAGCGGACGTTCTCGATCTGGTACTGCATGAACACGAGGTTCCAGATCTCGACGTACCGGTCGTCGTCGGTGGCCGGGCCCCCGTCGACGCCGTAGGCCGGCCCCCGGTCGAAGAAGATCTCCGAGCACGGCCCCGCCGGCCCGGGCTGACCCGTGTGCCAGTAGTTCGTGTCCTTGCCGAGTCGCTGGATGCGCTCGTCGGGCAGGCCGGCGATGGACTTCCAGAGCTCGATCGCCTCGTCGTCCTCCTCGTAGACGGTGACCCACAGGTCGTCCGGCGAGAACGCGAGGCCGCCGTCCTCCTCGCTGGAGGTCAGGAGGCCCCAGGCGTACTCGATCGCCTTGTCCTTGAAGTAGTCGCCGAACGAGAAGTTGCCGTTCATCTGGAAGAAGGTGCCGTGCCGAGGGGTCTTGCCGACCTCCTCGATGTCGTTCGTGCGGATGCACTTCTGCACGCTCGTCGCGCGCGGGTAGGGAGTCGGCACCAGTCCCGTGAGGTAGGGGATGAAGGGCACCATGCCCGCCACCGTGAAGAGCAGCGACGGGTCGTCGCTGACGAGCGAGGCGGAGGGGACGACGGTGTGTCCGCGATCGCCGAAGTAGTCGAGCCAACGGCGGCGGATCTCTGCGGTCTGCATGGTTCTCCCAGGGGGTGGGGCGGTGGGTGCGGGGCGGGACGAGGAGGCGCGGGGCCGTCGGCCGGTCAGCCCTCGGTCGTGGGGTCGGTCGTGTGGCGGAGCTCGGCCTCGCGGGTCTTGTACCCGTCGACGACCGCCGCCCTGAAGGACTTCACGCTGCCGTCGATCTCGCCGAACAGCCGCTGGCCCTCCGGCGTCTTGTTGTAGAGGTGAGCGGCCGCGAAGCCCAGGACGACTCCGACGGACAGCAGGATCAGGCTCTTCACGGGTGCTCCTCACGAGGGTCGCGCGCCGAGCGCACGAGACGACACGTCAGCTTACTTCGTGATGCTCGGCACCTCGGGACGCAGGCCGGCACCCGGGGACGACGAAGGGAGCGCGTCACTCGACGTGACGCGCTCCCTCGACGGTGGTGCTGAGGACTAGCGGGCGGCGTAGTACTCGACGACCAGCTGGACCTCGCAGGTCACGGGGACCTCGACGCGCTTGGGGCGACGCACGAGGCGGGCCTGCAGCTTGTCGATCTCGACCTCGAGGTACGCGGGCACCTTGGGGAGGAGGTCGACGTGGCCGCCGGCCGCGGCGACCTGGAAGATCTCCATGGTCTCGCTCTTGGGCTTGACGTGGATCATCTGGCCCTCCTTCACGCGGAAGGACGGACGGTCGACGAGCTTGCCGTCGACGAGGATGTGGCGGTGCACGATCATCTGGCGGGCCTGCGCCGTGGTGCGGGCGAAGCCGGCACGCAGGACGAGGGCGTCGAGACGGGTCTCGAGCAGCTCGACCAGGTTCTCACCGGTCAGGCCGGAGGCCTTGCGGGCCTCGTTGAAGACGATGCGGAGCTGAGCCTCGCGGATGCCGTACTGGGCACGCAGGCGCTGCTTCTCGCGCAGACGGACGGCGTAGTCGCTGTCGGTCTTCCGCTTGGTGCGGCCGTGCTCGCCGGGAGCGTAGGGACGCTTCTCGAGGTAGCGGGCGGCCTTCGGGGTCAGCGCGATGCCGAGGGCACGCGACAGACGGGTCTTGCTGCGGGTACGTGACTTGGTGGACACGGGTTTCCTGTTCTTGTCGACGACAGATGGTGTGCCTGCCCAGCGCGTGAGCGCCGGCAGGCGTAACAAGAGGGGTGAGTGCCACGGTGGCGACCGGCTACAGGTCGTCGCACCTCGGTCGGGACGTCATCAGCAGCCGCGCATCGACGCCCGATCTCCAGGCAACCCCCCGAGCATACAGGAGAGGACGCGCGTCGGCGACAGGTCTCGGGGACCGGCGCGTCTCCCCCTGACGGCTACCCGCCCCGCGTGATCCGGCGGAGCTTCTCGAGCCGGGCCGCGACGTCGCGCTCGTTGCCGTTCGCGGTGGGGTCGTAGTACGTGCGGCCGACGAGCTCGTCCGGGAGGTACTGCTGCTCCACCACGCCGAACTCGGAGTCGTGCGCGTACTTGTAGCCCTTGCCGTGCCCGAGGCGCTTGGCTCCCGGGTAGTGGGCGTCGCGCAGGTGCTTCGGGACCCGGCCCGCGCCTCCGGCCCGGACGTCGGCGATCGCCGCGTCGAGCGCGCTGTACGACCGGTTCGACTTGGGCGCCGTGGCCAGGTAGACCACCGCCTCGGCCATCGGGATGCGCCCCTCGGGCATGCCGATCATCTGCACGGCCGTCGCCGCGGAGACCGCCACCGTCAGGGCGTTCGGGTCGGCCATGCCGATGTCCTCCGACGCGGAGACGATGATGCGCCGGCAGATGAAGCGGGGGTCCTCGCCCGCCTCGATCATGCGGGCGAGGTAGTGCAGCGCGGCGTCGACGTCGGAGCCGCGGACCGACTTGATGAAGGCGCTGATGACGTCGTAGTGCTCGTCTCCGTTGCGGTCGTAGCGCAGCAGGGCGCGGTCGACCGATTGGGCGACGGTCTCGGCCGTGATGACCGGACGCTCGTCGTCTCCCCCGTCGGCGTAGTCGGCCTCCGGGTCGAAGTCGGCGTCGAGGTCGAGGTCGTCGACGTCGGCCGACGAGACGGCCGCGGGGCCGAGCTCCGCCCTCGTGGCCGTCGCCGCGTGGGCCGACGCCTCGAGGGCCGTCAGCGCCCGACGCGCGTCGCCCGACGCGAGGCGCACGATCGTGGCGAGGGCCTCGTCGTCGAGGACCACGCGGTCGCCGAGCCCGCGGGGGTCGTGCACGGCCCGGCGGACGAGGTCGCCGAGGTCGTCGTCGCTCAGCTGCTCGAGCGTCAGCAGGAGCGACCGCGAGAGGAGGGGCGTGATGACGGAGAACGAGGGGTTCTCGGTCGTCGCGGCGATGAGGATGACCCAGCCGTTCTCCACGCCGGGGAGGAGCGCGTCCTGCTGCGCCTTGGTGAAGCGGTGGATCTCGTCGAGGAACAGGACGGTCGTCGTGCCGTAGAGATCGCGGTTCGTGAGGGCCTTCTCCATGACCTGGCGGACGTCCTTCACGCCCGCCGTCACCGCCGAGAGCTCGATGAACTGGCGGCCGGAGCTGTGGGCGATGGCCTGGGCGAGCGTCGTCTTGCCCGTGCCGGGAGGCCCCCAGAGGATCACGGACACGGCGCCCTGCTCCCCCGTCGTGTCGGAGGCGAGGGTGACGAGGGGCGACCCCGGGCGCAGCAGGTGCCGCTGGCCGGCGACCTCGTCGAGGCTGGTGGGGCGCATGCGGACCGCGAGTGGGGTCGAGCTCTGCGGGAGCGGGCTCATGGGCACCCATGCTAGACCGGGCCCCCGACACGGACCGGGACTGCTCCGGCGCTACAGTCGTCGTCGAGCGAGCGACGACCGAGCATGGAGGACACGCGTGGCACCGACGAAGAACGACCGAGAGGCCCGCGACCGCCTGCGGCGCTACGCCGCCCGGCAGCAGGTCCACGCCGCCCAGGTCTCACGTCGTCGCCGTGACGACGTCCTCGCCGCGGTCGGGGTCGTCGTCGTCGTGACGCTCGCCGTGCTGACGCAGGTGGTCTGGGCGCAGGACGACCCGGGCGCCGCCTCCCCCACGGCGTCGCCCAGCGCCTCCTCGCCGACCGCGACGGGCGACGTGCCGAGCTCCGACATCGCCGAGGGCCGCACCTGGACGGGGCAGCTCGACCTCAACTCCGACGTCCAGCTCGGCATCGAGCTCGACGGGGCCGCCGCACCGCAGGCCACCTCCGTCATCGTCGACCTCGCGGGCAAGGGCTTCTACACGGGCACGACCTGCCACCGGATGAGCGACGCCGACTCGGCGAAGTTCCTGCAGTGCGGATCGGCGAACGGCGACGGCACGGGCGACGCCGGGTTCACGTTCGGCCCGTTGGAGAACGTGCCTGCCGACGGGCTCTACCCCGCCGGGAGCATCGCCATGGCCCGGGGAGAGCAGCCCGACTCGCAGTCGACCCAGTTCTTCGTGACCTACGCCGACACCTACCTCGACGCGTCGACGGGCGGGTACACGATCGTCGGCCGTGTCACGAGCGGGCTCGACCAGCTGACCTCCCGCATCACCGACGCCGGGCTGACTCCCGGCAGGGACGCGAACGACGGCGCGCCCGTGGTGCCGACGACGATCACGAGCCTCACCGTCGAGTAGCCCCCCGCGGCTCCGCGTGCAATAGGCTGGGCACCCATCGCGGGGGCTCGTCCTGGGCGCCGCGACGAGCACCTCCAGCAAGGGATGACAGTGGCTACTGACGATCAGGCACCCTGGGGCCGAGTCGACGACGACGGCACCGTGTACGTGCGCGAGGGCGAGGGCGAGCGCGCCGTGGGGCAGTACCCCGACGCGACCCCCGCCGAGGCTCTCGCCTACTACGAGCGCAAGTACACGGAGCTCAACGGGCAGGTGACCCTGCTCGAGCAGCGGGTCAAGCGCGGCGCGTCGGCCTCCGACGTGGCGAAGACGGTGAAGGCCCTGCACCAGCAGCTGGCCGAGCCGAGCGCCGTCGGCGACCTCGACGCCCTCCGCACGCGCGTGGCGGCCCTCGACTCGACGGTCGGCGAGCTGACCGAGAAGCAGAGCGCCGAGGCGCAGGAGGCGCTGGCCGAGGCCGTCGCCTACCGCACGTCGCTCGTCGTCGAGGCCGAGACGCTCGCCGCTCAGGACCCGGCCCGGGTGCAGTGGAAGCAGGTCACCGCCTCCGTCGACGACATCTTCGCCCGCTGGCAGAAGCACCAGCAGGACGGACCCCGGATCCCCAAGGGCGAGGGCAACGACCTCTGGAAGCGCTTCCGCGCCGCCCGGTCGACCATCGACCAGCACCGCAAGGCCTTCTACGCCGAGCTCGACTCGACCCACCGCGAGGCTCGCCAGCGCAAGCAGGCCCTCGTCGAGGCCGCCGACGGCCTCGCGGCACGCGGGGCCGACGGCATCCCCGAGTACCGGGGCCTGCTCGAGGACTGGAAGCGCGCCGGCCGGGCGGGCAAGAAGTACGACGACGCCCTCTGGGCCCGCTTCAAGCGCGCCGGCGACGTGCTGTACGCCGCCAAGGGCGAGGTCGCCGCGCAGGACAACGTCGAGTACGAGGCCAACCTGGCGCAGAAGCTCGAGCTGCTCGACGAGGCCGAGAAGATCCTCGCCGTGACCGACCGCGTCGCCGCCCGTGAGCAGCTGACCTCGGTGCAGCTGCGGTGGGACGAGATCGGCCGGGTGCCGCGCGAGCAGCTCCGCACGGTCGAGGATCGCCTGCGGAAGGTCGAGTCGCACGTCCGGCAGCTCGACGAGCAGTTCTGGGAGAAGAACAACCCGGAGCGCAAGGCGCGCTCCGAGGGGCTCGCCAGCCAGCTGCAGGACGCCATCAGCAAGCTCGAGGACGAGCTCGCGGCGGCCGAGGCCACCGGCGACGCCCGCAAGGTCGCCGACGCACGCGAGGCCCTGGCTGCCCGCAAGGTGTGGCTGGACGCACTCGGCTCCTGACCCGGCAGCCGCTCCGACCGGCTCGACCGCCCGTCGCTCTCCACAGGAGGCGGCGGGCGGTCGGTCGTCCGGGCCGCGGTCGGGCAGGCTGTGGCGATGCGCCGTCCACTCCCCCGCCTCCTGTCGTCGGACGACCTGCCGGAGCCGGAGCTGCGAGCGGCGGTCCTCGACGGGGAGCTGTACGCCGTCGGAGACCGGTTCTCGTCGGTCGCCGACGTCGACGACGCGTGGGCCCGGGCACACTCGGTGATGTCGACGGCCGGGTCCCGGACCATCGCGGCCCGGAGGACGGCCGCGTGGATCTGGGGCGGCTGCGCGGAGGCCCCCCGCACCCTGGAGTGCGTCGTCTCATCGACCTCGCGGGGAGGCGGGCCTCCCGCCGGAGCGAGGGTCAGCGAGGTGCAGATCGACGTCGACGAGGTCGTCCGGCTGCCGGGCGACGTGCTCGTCACGTCGCCCGCTCGGACCGTCCTCGACCTCCTGCGGGGCCTCGACTGGAGCCCGACCACGGAGCGCCTCGCCCTGGCCGTGCTCGTCGAGCACGCGGTCGACGCGCGGGAGGTGCTGCGGCTCTCGCGGCGGCGCCCGGCCGCCCCGGGCCGCGCGCACGCCTCCGTTCGCCTCGCGGCGCTCGTGGACCCCGTGCCGTGCTGACCGCGGTCAGCCGGCGCTGACCCGGTACACGTCGTAGACGGCGTCGATGCGGCGGACGGCGTTGAGCACCCGGTCGAGATGGGTGGTGTCGCCCATCTCGAAGACGAACCGGCTGAGGGCCAGCCGCTCGTCGGAGGTCGAGACGCTGGCGGAGAGGATGTTCACGTGGTGCTCGGAGAGGACCCGGGTCACGTCGGAGAGGAGCCCGCTGCGGTCGAGGGCCTCGATCTGGATCTGCACCAGGAAGACGCTCTTCGAGGAGGGCGCCCACTCGACCTCGATCATGCGCTCGGGCTCCTTGAGGAGCCCCTGCACGTTGTGGCAGCTCGCCTGGTGCACGCTGACGCCCTGGCCCCGCGTGACGAAGCCCACGATCTGGTCGCCCGGCACGGGCGTGCAGCACTTGGCGAGCTTGACGAGGATGTCGGGAGCGCCCCGGACGAGCACGCCGGAGTCGCTGTTCCGCAGCGGGCGCGCGACTCCCTTGCTGGGGAACTCGAACTCGCCCTCGTCGACCTCGTTCTGCTGCTGGACCGCCGCGAGGACCTTCTCGATCACCGACTGCGTGGAGATGTGGCCCTCGCCGACCGCGGCGTAGAGGCTCGACACGTCGTCGTGACGGAGCTGCGACGCGACCTCGGCGATGGAGTCCTGGTTCATCAGCTTCTGCAGCGGCAGGTTCTGCTTGCGCATGGCACGCGCGATGGCGTCCTTGCCCTGCTCGATCGCCTCGTCGCGGCGTTCCTTCGTGAACCACTGACGGATCTTGTTGCGGGCGCGGGGGCTCTTGACGAACATCAGCCAGTCCTGGCTGGGGCCGGAGTCGGGGTTCTTCGACGTGAAGACCTCGACGACGTCGCCGCTCGACAGCACGCTCTCCAGGGGCACCAGGCGACCGTTGACCTTGGCGCCCATGGTGCGGTGCCCCACCTCGGTGTGGACCGCGTAGGCGAAGTCGACGGGGGTGGCGCCCGAGGGCAGGCCGATGACCTTGCCCTGGGGCGTGAAGACGTAGACCTCCTTCGCGCCGATCTCGAAGCGCAGGCTGTCGAGGAACTCGCCCGGGTCGGCGGTCTCCGCCTGCCAGTCGGAGATGTGCGCGAGCCAGGCCATGTCGGTCTCGGTGCGGGTGCCGGTGGCCGCGTCGTCCCGGCCCCCGTTCATGCGCTGCTTGTACTTCCAGTGGGCAGCCACGCCGAACTCGGCTCGCTGGTGCATCTCGTGCGTGCGGATCTGGATCTCGACCGGACGCCCCTTCGGCCCGATGACCGTCGTGTGCAGCGACTGGTACAGGTTGAACTTCGGGGTGGCGATGTAGTCCTTGAACCGGCCCGGCAGCGGGTTCCACCGGGCGTGGATGGAGCCGAGCACGGCGTAGCAGTCGCGCAGCGAGTTCACGAGCACGCGGATGCCCACCAGGTCGTAGATCTCGTCGAACTCGCGACCGCGCACGATCATCTTCTGGTAGATCGAGTAGTACTGCTTGGGCCGGCCGACCACGTCGCCGCGGATCTTCGTCGACTTGAGGTCGGACTTCACCGCGTCGATGACGTTCTGCACGAACTGCTCGCGCTGCGGCGTGCGCTGGCGGACGAGGTTGTCGATCTCGACGTACAGCTTGGGGTGCAGCACGGCGAAGGAGAGGTCCTCGAGCTCCCACTTGATGGCCTGGATCCCGAGGCGGTGGGCCAGGGGCGCGTAGATCTCGAGCGTCTCGGTGGCCTTGCGGGTGGCGGAGGCCGACTCGACGAAGCCCCACGTGCGGGCGTTGTGGAGGCGGTCGGCCAGCTTGATCACGAGCACCCGGATGTCCTTCGACATCGCGACGACCATCTTGCGGACCGTCTCGGCCTGGGCGCTGTCGCCGTACTTCAGCTTGTCGAGCTTCGTCACGCCGTCGACCAGCATGGCGATCTCGTCGCCGAAGTCGCGCTGGAGCATGTCGAGCGTGTAGTCGGTGTCCTCGACGGTGTCGTGGAGGAGGGCCGCCGCGATGGTCTTCGACCCGATGCCCAGGTCGGCCAGGATCTGCGCCACCGCGACGGGGTGGGTGATGTACGGCTCGCCGCTCTTGCGGAGCTGGCCCGAGTGGGCCCGCTCAGCGACGCTGTAGGCCTTCTCGATGATCACGAGGTCGGCCCGAGGGTGATGGAGCCGGACCGTCTTGACGAGACGGTCGACCGCCCCGGCCGGCTGGCTGCGGGAGAACAGGCGCGGCAGGAGGGTGCGGAGGGAGGCGGTGTTGCCGCTCTGCTCGGGCGACGCGTCGTTCCTCGTGGTGATCTCGGTCACGACCGCGCCTCGCTCTCGTCCAGGGGTCCGTCCGGCACCGTCGGGTGGCTGCTGGTCGTGTCGGGGACCCGTGCGGTCAACGCTACCGTCTCGGGATCAGTCGACGGACGCGGGAGCACCGGTCTCGCTGACGAGTTCGCCGTCGGCGTCACGCCAGGCGAGCATGCCGCCCTCGACGTTGACTGCACGACGGCCCGAGCGGCGGAGGGCCGCGGACGCCCTCATCGACCGCATCCCCGCATGGCAGACGACGAGGACGTCGCGGTCCGTCGGGACCTCGTCGAGACGGTCGGCGAGCTCGGACAGGGGCAGCAGGACGGCCTGGGGCGCGTGGCCCGCGTCCCACTCGGACTGCTCCCGGACGTCGATGAGGTACGTGCCGTCGGCGACCAGCGCGACGGCCTCCCCGGCGGAGACGTCGGGGAAGTCGGACGAGTGCGGGGCGGTCACGAGGCGACCGCCTCGGCCGCGGAGGAGCGCTCGGCCGCAGCCGCGGTCTTCTTCTCGTCGCGCTCCCGGATGGCGGGCTCGCGGAGCCTCAGGGTCGCGTAGAGCGGCGACGCGATGAAGATGGTCGAGTACGTGCCCACGAGGATGCCGATGAAGAGGGCCAGCGAGATGTCGCGGAGCGTGCCCGCGCCCAGCACGAAGGCGCCGATGAAGAGGATCGCGGCGACCGGGAGGAGGGCCACGACCGAGGTGTTGATCGATCGGACGAGCGTCTGGTTGATGGCCAGGTTGATGGACTGCCCGAACGTGCGGCGCGAGCCCTCCCCGTCCTCCGTCGTGTTCTCCCGGATCTTGTCGAACACGACCACCGTGTCGTAGAGCGAGTAGCCGAGGATCGTGAGGAAGCCGATGACGGCGGCGGGGGTGACCTCGAAGCCGACGATGCCGTAGATGCCTGCCGTCAGCACGAGGTCGTGCAGCAGCGCCGCCATGGCCGCGAGGGACATCTTCCAGGTGCGGAAGTAGAGCGTCATGCCGATGGCGGCGAGGATGAGGAAGATGACCAGGCCCTTGACGGCCTGCCCCGTGATGTCGGCTCCCCAGGAGGCGCCGATGAAGGAGGACGTGACACGGTCGGCCGGGACGTCGTAGGCCGAGGCCAGGGCGTCCGCGACGTCGTTGGTCTGCGCGGCCTCGAGCTGCGACGTCTGCACGCGGATCGTGTCGCTGCCGACCTGGGTGACCCGGGGCTGGGAGCCGGGGACCGTCTCGTCGACGGCCTCCGTCGCGGTGTCCTGGTCGAGGGAGGCCGGCTGCGCGACCTGGAACTCCGAGCCGCCGGTGAACTCGATGCCGAAGTGGAACCCACCCCGGAGGAACGGCACCGTGGCCGAGACGATCAGCACGACGACGGCGATCCAGTACCAGGTGCGTCGGCGACCCACGATGTCGTAGGAGCGAGCTCCCGTGTAGAGGTCGTTCCCGAACTTCGAGAAACTGGCCATCAGGAGTCCTTCCCGTCAATGCGCGTCGTGTCGTCGACACGATCGCCGTTCTTCTCGGCGGCCTTGCGCTCCGCGATGGTCTGGCGCTTGACGGCCTCGCGACCGCCGGCGCCCTTCTTCGCCCCGACGGGGGCGGGGGTCCGGAACTGGGCCCGGCCGCGGTAGACGGCGCCGAGTGCCTTCGGGTCGAGACCGCTGAGGCGGTGCCCCTCGCCGAAGAAGCGCGTGCGGGCGATGAGCTGCAGCATCGGGTGCGTGAAGAGCGCGACCACGACCAGGTCGATCACCGTGGTGATGCCGAGGGTGAGGGCGAAGCCCTTGACGTTGCCGACCGCGAGGATGAAGAGCGTGATCGCGGCGAGGAAGTTGACCGTGTCGGACGCGATGATGGTCCGGATCGCGCGGCGCCAGCCGGACTCCACCGCGGACTCGAGGATGCGGCCGTCACGCAGCTCGTCGCGGATGCGCTCGAAGTAGACGATGAAGGAGTCGGCCGTGATGCCGATGGCGACGATCAGCCCCGTGACCCCGGCGAGCGAGAGTCGGTACCCCTCGCGCCAGGAGAGGATCGAGATCACCAGGTAGGTCAGCACGGCGGCGATGACGAGCGACAGGATGGTGACGAACGCCAGCGCGCGGTACTGGACCAGCGAGTACAGGACGACCAGGATCAGGCCGATCAATCCTGCGATCAGGCCGCTGATCAGCTGCGTCTGGCCGAGGGTGGCCGTGATGTTCTCGTTGCTCTGGACCGAGAAGCTGATCGGCAGGGCGCCGAACTTGAGCTGGTCGGCGAGGGTCTTCGACGAGTCCTGCGTGAACGACCCGGTGATCTGGGCCTTGCCGTCGGTGATGGCGGCGTTCGCGGAGGGAGCGGTGATGACCTGGTTGTCGAGGGTCACCGCGAACTGGTTCTGCGGCGCCTGGAGCGTGACGAGACGCGACGTCACGTCGCTGAACTGCCGCGATCCCTGCCCGTTGAACTCGAGGTTGACGGCCCAGGTGTTGGTGGAGTTGCCCTGCGAGTCGGTGGCGAGCCCGTTCGTCGCGTCGCTGATGTCGCTGCCCTGCACCTCGACCGGCCCCAGGATGAACTTGGCGGTGCCGTCGGTGCTGCAGGTGACGAGCGGCTGGTCGTCGGGGGCGGTCGCGAGGTCGTTCTCGGCCGAGCACTGGTAGTTCGTGTACTCGTCGGCGAGCTGCTCCGTGATCCACGAGAGGTCGGAGGCGTTCGTGGGCGACGCCGTGGGCGTCGAGTTGAGCGCCGGGTTCGGCGTGTAGGGCGTGGCCGAGGGGCTCGCGCTCGCGCCGTCGGCCGCGTCGCCGCCGACGGCGGCGCTGCTCACGGCTTCCGTGTACAGCACCGGGCGGAAGGTCAGCTTGGCCGAGGCCTCGATGCGCTCGAGCGTCGCGTTGTCGGGGCGGCCGGGGATCGAGACCACGATGTTCTGCGAGCCCTGGCGGGTGATCTCGGACTCCGAGACGCCGGCGGAGTCGATCCGCTGGCGGATGATGGTCACCGCCTGGTCGAGCTGCTGGCTGGACACGCTCTCGCCGCTGGCCAGCTGGGCCGCGAGCGTGATCTGCGTGCCGCCCTGGAGGTCGAGCGCGAGCTCAGGGACCCAGCTGGCTCCCGCGGCCCAGTCGGCCTTGCCGTTCAGCAGGGTGGCCGTGCCGTTGAGGGCCGTGAGGCCCGCGATGATGACCAACAACCAGGTCAGGGAACGTAGGGCCTTCTTGACCGGCGTCGAGCGTGCCACGGAGGAACTCTGCTTTCTCATGGGAGCGCGCGCTCGGTCGGGAGCGCGCGCCGGGGATCAGGCCCGGCCGCGTCGCGGCCGGGTGACGGCGGTCAGACGGTGCGGGGCTTGTCGTCGTCCGAGGACGACGAGGTGTCGAGGCGCGGCTCGTCGGAACGCTCGCCGTAGGCGGGCTTCGCGAGGTCGACGCCGGCGTCGGCGGGGCGCGCGTCGAGCTCGTCGACGGAGGACTCGTCGGCCGCGTCGACCACGACGGGCTGGACGACGCGGCCGAGCGTCTGGCGGTGGACCTTGAGGACCGTGCCGGGCGAGACCTCGACCTCGGCCACGTTGGCCTCGTCGTCGATGGCGACGATGGTGCCGTACACGCCGAAGGTCAGCATGACCTCGACGCCGGGGACCAGCTGGGTCTGGAGCTCGGCCTGCTGACGGTCGCGCTTCTTCTTGTTGCGGAACATGAAGAAGACGAGGACCACGAGGAGGAGGACCATGATGAGCGATGTGGCGTCCATGCGGAACTGCCTTTCGGAGCTAGGGGGATGTCATCGGCGGCGGTTCCCTGCGGGCCCCGGGCCGACCGACCTCCCGAGATCATAGTTCATCGTCGAAGAGCGCCCCTGAACCAGGCGCGAGCCCGAAGTGCCGCCAGGCCGCCGGAGTGGCCACGCGCCCGCGAGGGGTGCGGATGAGCAGGCCGACCCGGACGAGGAACGGCTCGACCACGGACTCGATCGTGTCCGCCTCCTCGCCCACCGAGACCGCGAGCGTGCCGAGGCCGACGGGGCCGCCGTCGAAGCGCGTGAGGATCGTGCGGAGGACCTCGCGGTCGAGCCGGTCGAGGCCCAGGTCGTCGACGTCGTAGAGGTCGAGCGCCTCGCGCACGGTCGCGAGGTCGGCGTCGCGGCCGTGGACCAGGGCGTAGTCGCGGACGCGACGCAGCAGGCGGTTGGCGATGCGGGGCGTGCCGCGGCACCGTCCCGCGATCTCGGCCAGCGCCTCCCCGTCGATCACGACGCCGAGCAGGGCCGCCGCCCGGCGAAGGACCTCGGCGAGCTCGGACTCCTCGTAGAACTCGAGGTGCGCGGTGAAGCCGAAGCGGTCGCGGAGCGGGTTCGGGAGCATGCCGCTGCGGGTCGTCGCGCCCACCAGCGTGAAGGGAGACAGCTCGAGCGGGATGCTGGTCGCCCCGGCTCCCTTGCCGACCATGATGTCGATGCGGTAGTCCTCCATGGCGAGGTAGAGCATCTCCTCCGCCGAGCGGGCCATGCGGTGGATCTCGTCGACGAAGAGGACCTCGCCGGGCACGAGCGCCGACAGCACGGCGGCGAGGTCGCCGGCGTGCTGGATCGCGGGCCCCGACGACATCCGGAGCGGACGACCGCTCTCGTGCGCGACGATCATCGCCAGCGTGGTCTTGCCGAGGCCGGGAGGGCCAGCGAGCAGGATGTGGTCCGGCGAGCGGCCCTGCATCGCCGCGGCGCGGAGCAGCAGCTCCAGCTGCCCCCGGACCTTCTTCTGCCCGACGAACTCGCCGAGAGAGGTGGGCCGGAGCGCGCCCTCGAAGGCGAGCTCCGCCTCCGACTCCACGGTGGGGCGGGTGAGGTCGTCGTCGGTCACGAGCGGGCGCCGGCCGACTTCTGCGGACCGAGGTGCCCGAGAGCGGCACGGAGGAGCATCGGCACCGCGACGGCCACGTCGGGCCCGCGCTCGGCCACGACGGACTCGATGGCCGACTGCGCCTCGCGCTCGGACCAGCCGAGGCCGACGAGCGCCACGAGCACGTCGGAGGCGGTGGTGGAGGCGGCCGTGACGGAGGGCGCGGAGGGCGCGACGTCGAGCTTGCCGGCCAGGGACAGCACGATGAGCTTGGCCGTCTTGGGCCCGATGCCGGAGACGCGGCGGAAGGAGGCGTCGTCGTCGTCCGCGACGGCGTGCGCGACCTGGGCGGGGCTGAGGTGGCCGAGCACCCCCTGAGCGCTCTTCGGTCCGACGCCGGTCACGCTGCGGAGGAGGTCGAACACCTCGAGTTCTTCCTGCTCGGCGAAGCCGAAGAGCGAGAGGTCGTCCTCGCGGACGACGAGGGCGGTGTGCAGCAGGGCGACGTCGCCGACGCGGAGGGTGAGGGCCAGCTGCGGCGTGACCGCGACCCGCAGGCCCACTCCCCCGACCTCGACCACGACGCTGGTGCCGGAGGCGGACAGCACGGTTCCCCGGACAGACGAGATCATGCGCCCAGCCTAGGAGCCCTGGCCCTCTCGGCCTCCCGCCACGCCCGCTGGGCCGGAGTGAGGCCCTGCCCCGAGGCGGAGCCGGCCGGGACGCGGGTCGTCGCGCCGTCTCGACGCCACGCGTGGCAGATCGCCAGCGCGAGGGCGTCGGCCGCGTCGGCGGGCTTCGGGGCCTCGGCCAGGCCGAGGAGGCGGGCCACCATGGCCCCGACCTGTGCCTTGTCGGCCGAGCCGTAGCCCGTGACCGCGGCCTTGACCTCGGAGGGGGTGTGCAGGGCGACGGGGATGGACCGCTCCGCCGCCGCGCGCAACGCGAGACCGCTCACCTGAGCGGTGCCCATGACGGTGCGGAGGTTGTTCTGGGCGAAGACCCGCTCGATGGCCATGGCGTCGGGCCGGTGCTCGTCGACCAGGGCCTCGATGCCGCGACCGATGGTGAGGAGGCGTTGCTCCAGCGGGTCGTCGACGGCCGACCGGATGACGGTGACCGCGACGAGCCGGGCACGCCGGGTGGCGTCGACCTCGACCACGCCGACCCCGCAGCGGGTCAGGCCGGGATCGATGCCGAGCACCCGGAGCGCCACTCGGTGCTCAGTCCTCGTCGTCGAGAGCGGCCTGCACGTCGGCGGGGACCTCGAAGTTGGCGTACACGTTCTGCACGTCGTCGTCGTCGTCGAGGGCGTCGACGAGCTTGAACACCTTGCGGGCCGTCTCGAGGTCGACCTCGATCTTGAGCCCGGGGACGAACTCGACGTCGGCGGAGTCGTAGTCGATGCCGGCCTCCTGCAGAGCCGAGCGGGTCGGCACCAGGTCGGAGGGCTCGGTCACGATCTCGAATCCCTCGCCGCGGTCGGTGACCTCCTCCGCGCCGGCGTCGAGGACGGCGGCCAGGACGTCGTCCTCCGTGAGCTCGTCGGTCTTCATGACCGCGATGACGCCCTTGCGGCTGAAGTTGTAGGCCACGCTGCCGGGGTCGGCCATGGTGCCGCCGTTGCGGGACATGACCGTGCGGACGTTGGCCGCCGCGCGGTTCTTGTTGTCGGTGAGGCACTCGATGAGCAGAGCGACGCCGTTGGGCCCGTAGCCCTCGTACATGATCGTCTGGTAGTCGACGACCTCGCCGCTGAGGCCGGCCCCGCGCTTGATCGCGCGGTCGATGTTGTCGTTGGGGACCGAGGTCTTCTTGGCCTTCTGCACCGCGTCGACGAGGGTCGGGTTGCCCGACATGTCGGCGCCGCCCTGCTTGGCCGCGACCTCGATGTTCTTGATGAGCTTGGCGAACGACTTCGCGCGACGGCTGTCGATGACGGCCTTCTTGTGCTTCGTCGTGGCCCACTTGGAATGCCCGGACACGGTGCTCCTTACCTACGGCAGATGATCCGGATCAGTGTACCGGCAGGCGGGCACGGGGGCCGTCAGCGCGCGGCGAAGGCCCTCGCCTTGTCGAGGAAGCGGGCGTGGAACCGGTAGTCGGCCGTGACCTCCGGGTGGAAGGAGGTGCCCAGCAGGTTGCCCTGCTCCACCGCCACGACCCGACCGTCGTCGAGGACGCCGACGGCCGTCGCGAGCGGCCCCACGTCGTCGACAACGGGAGCCCGGATGAACACCGCGTGCACGGGCGGGCCCCCGATCACGGGCACGTCGAGGTCGGTCTCGAACGAGTCGTTCTGGCTGCCGAAGGCGTTGCGACGCACGGCGACGTCGAGCCCGCCGATGCTGCGCTGCCCCGCCGAGCCGTCGACGATGCGGTCGGCGAGCATGATGAGCCCGGCGCACGTGCCGTACATCGGGAGCCCGGCATCGACCGCGGCGCGGAGCGGCTCGGCCATGCCGAACGTGCGGGAGAGCTTGTCCATGACCGTCGACTCGCCTCCCGGGATCACGAGCCCCGCGACGGAGGCCAGCTCCTCCGGACGGCGCACGGCGACAGCCTCAGCCCCGAGAGACGTGAGCACCGCGAGGTGCTCGCGGAAGTCGCCCTGGAGGGCCAGGACGCCCACCCGTGGGGCGGACGCCTGGCCCGAGGGGCTACCAGCCACGCTCGGCGAGTCGGTGCGGCGCGGGCAGGTCGGGCACGTTGATGCCGACCATGGCCTCGCCGAGGCCGCGCGAGGCGTCGGCGACGACCTGGGGGTCGTCGAAGAACGTGGTGGCCTTGACGATGGCGGCGGCGCGCTCGGCAGGGTTGCCCGACTTGAAGATGCCCGAGCCGACGAAGACGCCGTCGGCGCCGAGCTGCATCATCAGCGCGGCGTCGGCGGGCGTCGCGACGCCGCCGGCGGTGAAGAGGACGACGGGGAGCTTGCCGGTGGCGGCGATCTCGGCCACCAGCTCGTAGGGCGCCTGGAGCTCCTTGGCGGCGACGTAGAGCTCGTCGGCCTTGAGGCCCTTGAGCTGGGCGATCTCCTTCGAGATGGTGCGGATGTGCTTGGTGGCCTCGGAGACGTCGCCCGTGCCGGCCTCGCCCTTGGAGCGGATCATGGCCGCGCCCTCGGTGATGCGACGCAGGGCCTCGCCCAGGTTCGTCGCGCCGCAGACGAAGGGCACGGTGAAGTTCCACTTGTCGATGTGGTTGACGTAGTCGGCGGGGCTCAGCACCTCGGACTCGTCGATGTAGTCGACGCCCAGCGTCTGCAGGATCTGCGCCTCGACGAAGTGGCCGATGCGTGCCTTCGCCATGACGGGGATCGAGACGGCCGCGACGATCTCGTCGATCATGTCGGGGTCGCTCATGCGGGCGACGCCGCCCTGCGACCGGATGTCGGCGGGGACGCGCTCGAGGGCCATGACGGCGACGGCGCCGGCCTCCTCCGCGATCTTCGCCTGCTCGACGTTCACGACGTCCATGATCACGCCGCCCTTGAGCATCTCGGCGAGGCCGCGCTTGACGCGGTCGGACCCGGTCGTGCTCGACGACGAGGACGGGGCGGAGGTGGGGACGGAGGCGGGGGTGCTGTCGCTCATGATGCGCCTAGTTTAGGCGCACTCGTCACGCCGTGGTGCCCGGCGACGCCGCCGGTGCCGAAGTGGACCGGTCGGCCGGCCAGGCCGCGGCGACCGCGGCCCGGACGTCGCCGAGGAGCTGGGTCACGGCCTTGGTGCCCGCGATGATCGGGAAGAAGTTCGAGTCGCCCGCGTAGCGGGGCACGACGTGCTGGTGCAGGTGCGCCGCGATGCCCGCCCCGCCCACGGCGCCCTGGTTCATCCCGAGGTTGAACCCCTGCGCGTGCGACACCTCGCGGAGCACCCGCATGGCCGTCTGGGTGAGCGAGGCCACCTCGGCGACCTCCTCCGGGGTGGCGAGGTCGTAGGTGGAGACGTGGCGGTACGGGCAGACGAGCAGGTGGCCGGGGTTGTAGGGGTAGAGGTTGAGCAGGACGAAGGCGTGCTCGCCCCGGGCCACCACCAGCGCCTCCTCGTCGGCCTGCGACGGAGCACGGCAGAACGGGCAGGCGTCGTCGTGGGCCGACTGCCCCCCGGCGACGTAGACCGCGCGGTGCGGGGTCCAGAGCCGTTGGAAGGCGTCCGGCACGCCAGCGAAGTCCGCTGCCTGCTCGCCGGCCGACGGGGCCGCGTCGACCGGCCCCGTCGGCTGCTCCGGGGTCACGGTCAGACCTGGGCCTTGGTCTCGATCGACTCGACGATCTTCGCGATCGCGTCGGCGACGGGGACCCCGTTCTCCTGCGAGCCGTCGCGGTAGCGGAAGCTGACGGCGCCGGCGGCGCGGTCCTCCTCGCCGGCGATGAGCTGGAAGGGGACCTTCGACTTCGTGTGCGTCCGGATCTTCTTCGGGAAGCGGTCGTCGCCGTGGTCGACCTGGGCGCGGACGCCCTTCTCCCTCAGCTGCGCGACGACGCCGTCGAGGTAGTCGCCGTACTCGTCGGCGACCGGGATCGCCACGACCTGCACGGGCGACAGCCAGACCGGGAACGCCCCTGCGTAGTGCTCGGTGAGCACCCCGAAGAAGCGCTCGATGGTGCCGAAGAGCGCACGGTGGATCATCACCGGTCGCTGGCGGGTGCCGTCGGCCGCGGCGTACTCGAGCTCGAAGCGCTCGGGCAGGTTGAAGTCGAGCTGGACGGTCGACATCTGCCAGGTGCGCCCGATGGCGTCGCGTGCCTGGACCGAGATCTTGGGGCCGTAGAAGGCGGCGCCGCCCGGGTCGGGCACCAGGTCGAGGCCGGACTCCTCCGCCACCTCGCGGAGCGTCGCCGTCGCGGTCTCCCACATGTCGTCGTCGCCGACGAACTTCTCCGGGTCCTTCGTGCTGAGCTCCAGGTAGAAGTCGGTCAGCCCGTAGTCGCGCAGCAGCGAGAGCACGAAGTTCAGCGTGCCGGTCAGCTCCTCCTTCATCTTGTCGCGCGTGGTGAAGATGTGCGCGTCGTCCTGCGTCATGCCGCGCACGCGCGTGAGGCCGTGGATCACGCCGGACTTCTCGTTGCGGTAGACCGTGCCGAACTCGAAGAGGCGGAGGGGCAGGTCGCGGTACGAGCGCGGCTGCGACCGGTAGGCGAGGATGTGCATCGGGCAGTTCATCGGCTTGAGGTAGTAGTCGGCGCCCTGGCGGGTGATCTCGCCCTCCTCGTTGCGCGCCTCGTCGAGCGTCATCGCCGGGAACATGCCGTCCTTGTACCAGCCGAGGTGGCCCGAGGTCTCGAACAGGCTCGCCTTGGTGATGTGCGGCGTGTAGACGAAGTCGTAGCCCGCGGCTTCGTGGCGCCGACGCGAGTAGTCCTCCATCTCGCGGCGGATGATGCCGCCCTTCGGGTGGAAGATCGCGAGTCCGGAGCCGATCTCGTCCGGGAACGAGAACAGGTCGAGCTCGACGCCGAGCTTGCGGTGGTCGCGCTTCGCGGCCTCCTCGAGGCGAGCCTGGTAGGCGCGCAGCTCGTCTTTCGTGGGCCAGGCCGTGCCGTAGATGCGCTGCAGCTGGGGGTTCTTCTCCGATCCGCGCCAGTAGGCCGCGGCGACGCGCATGAGCTTCGTGGCGTTGCCCAGGAGGCGCGTGCTCGGCAGGTGCGGACCGCGACAGAGGTCGTACCAGACGACGTCGCCCGTCTTCGGGTCGACGTTGTCGTAGACGGTGAGCTCGGCCCCGCCGACCTCGACGGACTCGCCGTCGTCGCCGACGCCCTCGCCGTCCGTGCCGCCCTTCAGGCCGACGAGCTCGAGCTTGTAGGGCTCGCTCGCCAGCAGCTCGCGTGCCTCGGCGTCGGTGACGACGCGGCGGCGGAAGCGCTGCCCCTGGCGGATGATGCGCTCCATGCCCTTCTCGATGGCCTTGAGGTCGTCGGGCGTGAAGGGCTCGGCCACGTCGAAGTCGTAGTAGAAGCCGTCGACGACGGGCGGACCGATGCCGAGCTTGGCCTCCGGGTTGATCGCCTGGACCGCCTGCGCCATCACGTGCGCGGCGGAGTGCCGGAGGATCGCCAGGCCGTCGGGCGAGTCGATCAGCACGGGCTCGACGACGTCGCCGGCCTGGACCTCGGCCGCCAGGTCGCGGAGCTCGCCGGCGACGCGCAGGGCGACGACGGACTTGTCGGTGAACAGCTCGGAGCCCGTCGTCGTCTCGGCCACCTCGACGCTCTGAGGTCGGTCGGCGGTGACGGTGGCGTCGGGGGCTGGCTGGTCAGACACGGTCGTGTGCTCCATAACGTTCGAGGGACGCGCGCCAGTTTAGCGGCGGCCGCCGGCCCCTCCGGCTACGACGCCGCGAGCTCGGCCGCGCACGCCTCGGCCGCGACCCAGGCGAGCATCCCGCACTTGACGCGCATCACGAACTTCGAGACGCCGTGGAAGGCGACGGCGTCGCCGAGCACCTCGTCGTCGGGCTCCCCCGCGCCGCGGGAGCGCATCATCTCGCGGAAGGCGCCGACGAGCTCGTCGAGCTCGTCGAGGGTCAGGCCCGGAGCCAGGTCGGCGAGCACCGACGCGGAGGCCATGGAGATGCTGCACCCGGCGCCCTGCCACCGGAGCGCGGCGATCCGGTCGGTGCCGGGCTCCAGCGCGACCCGCACGGTGATCTCGTCGCCGCAGGTGGGGTTCCGCTCGTAGTGCTCGGCACCGGCGCCGGGCAGCTCGCCGTCGCCGTGCCGCGACTTCGCGTGGTCGAGGATGACCTGCTGGTAGAGGGAGTCGAGGGCCGTGCTCATCGGGCGACCTCCGGGTCGTCGGCGCCGAAGTAGGCCCGCACGGCGGCGACGCCCGCCACCAGGCGCTCCACCTCGGCGGTGGTCGTGTACAGGTACGTGCTCGCACGGGTCGTGGCCGTGACGCCCAGGCGCCGGTGCAGGGGCTGGGCGCAGTGGTGGCCCACGCGCACGGCGATGCCCCGGGCGTCGAGGAACTGCCCGACGTCGTGGGCGTGGACGCCGTCGACGACGAAGCTGGCGAGGCCCGAGCGCGCCACGTGCGCGGGAGGCCCCACGACGCGCACGCCGGGGAGGGCGGACAGGCCGGCGACCAGCTGCTCGGCCAGCGCCTCCTCGTGCTCCTGCACGCGGTCGAGGCCGACCCGCTCGAGGTACCGCACGGCCTCGGCCAGGGCGACGGCCTGCGACACGGGCTGCGTGCCCGCCTCGAAGCGCTGCGGGGCCGGGAGGTACTCCGACGCCTCGAGGGTCACCGTCGTGATCATCGAGCCCCCGGTGCGGAAGGGCGGCAGGGCTCCGAGCAGCTCCGCCCGGCCCCAGAGCACGCCGATCCCGGTCGGCCCGAGCATCTTGTGGCCCGAGAAGGCCAGGAAGTCGACGTCGAGGGCCCGGACGTCGACGGGCCGGTGCGGCACCGACTGGCACGCGTCGAGGACGACCACGGCTCCGACCGCGTGGGCGATCGCGACGACCTCCTCGACGGGGGCGACGAGGCCCGTGACGTTCGAGACGTGGGCGAGGGCGACGACGCGCGTGCGGTCGCCGACGACGGCGGCCAGGTCGGCGGAGGTCCAGACGCCGTCGTCGTCGACCGCGACGACCCTGAGGACGGCCCCGGTGACCGCGGCGAGCTCCTGCCAGGGCACGAGGTTGGCGTGGTGCTCGGCCTCGGTGACGACGATCTCGTCGCCCGGCCGCAGCGCGAGGCGACGCGCCGCCTCCCCTCCTCGGCCGTGGGTGGCGTTGGCCATGCCGTAGGCCACGAGGTTGATCGCGTCCGTGGCGTTGGCCGTCCAGACGACCTCGTCGGCCTGCGCGCCGATGAACCGGGCCACCGTCTCGCGCGCCTCCTCGAACGCCTCCGTGGCGAGCGCGGCCAGCGTGTGCGCACCGCGGTGCACGGCGGAGTTCGTGGTCTCGAGGAAGGCGCGCTCGGCGTCGAGGACCGCCGTCGGCCGCTGGGCCGTCGCGCCCGAGTCGAGGTAGGCCAGGGGCTCGCCGGAGACCTCCTGCGCGAGGGCCGGGAAGTCGGCCCGCAGGCGCACGACCTCGGCGTCGGTCAGCGGGCCGCGCTCGGCGGCCGAGCGGGCGGTGGCGTGCGGGGTGGTCTGCATGTCGGTGTCCCTCCGCGTCGATCGTAACGAGGGGCGACCGACGACACCGACCTGCAACGAGCCGGCAGCCGCCGGTGTTCCCGCTCGGCGGCGTCGCGCTCCGACGTGACGTCCCGTGACCGCCGCCGCGACGGGGAGGCGCGGGTCGGTCCACGATGGAGCCTCCTGACGAACGGAGCCGAGATGACCACGACCCGCATCGAGACCACCCACGCCGGGAGCCTGCCGCGGACGCCCGAGCTGATCGCGGCGAACGACGCCCGCCGGCTCGCCGACGACGGCTTCACGCTCGAGCGGACGCCCGAGTTCGACGAGCTCCTCACCGCCGCCGTCGTCGACCTCGTGCGCCGGCAGCGGGAGCTCGGCATCTCCCTCGTCGGCGACGGCGAGTACGGCAAGGCCATGACGAGCGCCGTCGACTACGGCGCCTGGTGGTCGTACTCGTTCCAGCGCGTCGCCGGCCTGTCGCTCACCGGGGCCGACGTCTTCTCCCAGCAGCCCGTCCGCTCGTCGCCCGGCGACGTCCGGCTGACGTCGTTCCCCGACCGCCGCGACTGGACGCTGTTCGCGGACGCCTACCGGGACCCGACGTCGGGCATCGGCACCGGCAGCGCGGCGACGGCGTTCCCGAGCACGGTGGGCCCCCTCCGCTACGTCGGGCAGGAGGCGATCGCCTCCGACATCGCGAACCTCGAGGCCGGGCTCACGGCCGCCGGCCTCGACCCGTCCCGCGGCTTCGTCACGTCGCTCTCGCCCGGCAGCGGCGCCCGAATCGCGAACGACCACTACGCGACCGAGGAGGAGCACATCTGGGCCTGGGCCGAGGTGCTGCGCGAGGAGTACGTCGCGATCGTCGAGGCCGGCCTCACGGTGCAGATCGACGACCCCTCGATCGCCGAGAACTGGGACCAGATCACCCCCGAGCCGAGCGTGGCGGACTACCGGGCCTTCACGCGCATCCGGGTGGAGGCGCTCAACCACGCCCTCCGTGGCCTCCCCGAGGAGCAGATCCGCTTCCACCTCTGCTGGGGCAGCTGGCACGGCCCGCACACGACCGACGTCGAGTTCCGCCACATCGCCGACCTGATGCTCGAGATCACCGCGGGGGCGTACTCGTTCGAGGCCGCGAACGTGCGGCACGAGCACGAGTGGAAGGTCTGGAGCGACCTCGACCTGCCGGCGCACAAGAGGATCCTCCCCGGCGTCGTCAGCCACGCCACGAACGTCGTGGAGCACCCCGAGCTGGTCGCCGACCGGATCGAGCGCTTCGCGTCGGTCGTCGGCCCCGAGCGGGTCGTCGCCTCGACCGACTGCGGCCTCGGCGGCCGGATCCACCCGCAGATCGCCGTCGCCAAGCTCGCGGCCCTCGGCGAGGGCGCCCGTCTCGCGAGCCACCGCCTCTTCGGCTGACCCGGGCCGCGCCTCCTGGGCTCCGGAGGCGCGGGACCGGCCTCGCCCGCCGGTCAGTCGTCGAGGGGCTTGAGCACCCGTCGGAGGAACTGCTGCGTGCGACGCTCGCGGGGCCTGTTCAGCACGTCGGCGGGAGTGCCCCGCTCGACGACGACGCCGTCGTCCATGAAGACGACCTCGTCGGCCACGCGGCGGGCGAACTCGAGCTCGTGCGTGACGACGATCATGGTCCAGCCCTCCTCCGCGAGCTCCTTCACCACGGTGAGGACGTCGCCGACCAGCTCGGGGTCGAGGGCCGACGTCGGCTCGTCGAAGAGCAGCAGCTCCGGGCGCAGGGCGAGGGCCCGGACGATCCCGACACGCTGCTGCTGACCGCCCGAGAGCTCCACCGGGTAGGCGTCGGCACGCTCGGCCAGGCCCACGCGCGCGAGCAGCTGCCGTGCCTCCGCCCGCGCCTCCTCGGGGTCTCGCCCCTGGACGCGGATCGGCCCCTCGACGACGTTCTGCAGGACGGTCATGTGCGGGAACAGGTTGAAGTGCTGGAAGACCATCGACGACCGGTCGCGGAGGGCCAGCAGGTCGCGCTTCGAGGCACCGGCCCCGAAGTCGAGGGTCTGGCCCGTCGACAGGGCCACGGTGCCGCCGTCGGGCACCTCGAGGCTGTTCAGCGACCGCAGCACGGTCGTCTTGCCCGACCCCGACGGGCCGATGATCGCGACGACCTGCCCCCGACGCACCGTCAGGTCGATGCCCCGGAGCACCGGGGTGGCGCCGAACGACTTGGTGAGGCCGCGGACGGTCAGCACGGCGGCGTCCGACGAGGAGGCGCGGGCCGGACGGGCGGCGGAGGCGTCAGCGGGCGACATGGCGGTCCAGCTTCTTCTCGAGGGCGCCCTGGCCGGTCGACAGGACGAGGCAGATCACCCAGTAGACCAGGGCGGCCTCCAGGTAGAGGAGCATGAACTCGTTCGAGACCGTCGCGATCTGCTGGGCCTGGCGGAACAGCTCGGTGACGAGGATCAGCGACGCGAGCGAGGTGTCCTTCACGAGGGAGATGAACGTGTTCGAGAGCGGCGGCACCGACACCCGGGCCGCCTGGGGCAGGACGACGCGCCGCAGCGCGAGCGACCTCGACATGCCGATCGTGTGCGCCGCCTCCCACTGCCCGCGGGGCACGGACTGGATCGCCGCGCGGATCACCTCGGCCCCGTAGCCGCCGACGTTGAGGGAGAACGCGATGATCGCGCTCGGCCAGGGGTCGAGGCGCACGCCGATCGACGGGAGCCCGTAGAAGACCACGAACAGCTGCACCAGGAGCGGCGTGCCCCGGATGACCGACACGAAGACCCGCGCCGGCCAGCGCAGCCACCGCGTGGCCGACAGGCGCATGAGCGCGACGACGAGGGCGAGGACGAGCCCGATCGCCATGGAGGCGAGGGCGAGCGGGATCGACGCGACGAGCGCCCCCGACACGATCGGCCAGAGGGAGCGCCAGAACAGGTCGAGCGACGACGGCACGCCCTACTCGCTGACGTCGCTGCCGAAGTACTTCTCCGAGATCGAGGCCAGCGTGCCGTCGGCGCGCAGCTCGTCGAGTGCGTCGTCGATCGCGGCGACGAGGTCGTCGGACCCCTTCGCGACGACGAACGCGCTCTCGGAGACGTCGTCGGTCGTGGCGCCGACCTTGACGGCCGCGGCCGCCTCCGGGTCGGTCTTCTGGTAGTCGAGGTACGTCAGCTCGTCGTTGACCGTGGCGTCGATGCGGCCCTGCTCGAGCAGCGCGATCGACTGGGCCCAGCCCTCGACGACCTCCACGTCGGCGCCCGCGTCCTTCGCGGTCGCGTACCAGTTGCTCGACTGCGACTGCGCGGTGGTCTTGCCGTCGAGGTCGGCCAGCGAGGTGATGGACGTGTCGTCGGCCGGCACGATCACGACGCCGTGGCTCACCGTGTACGGCGCGGAGAAGTCGTACTTCGCCTCGCGCTCGTCGGTGATCGAGACCTGGTTGGCGATGAGGTCGAAGCGGCCCGCGTCGAGGCCCGCGAAGATGGCGTCCCACTGGGTCTCCTGGAACTCGGGCGTGACGCCGAGCTTCCCGGCGACCGCCGTGATCACGTCGACGTCGTAGCCGGTGAGGTCGCCCGAGCCGCCGTCGTGGAAGGTGAAGGGCTTGTAGGTGCCCTCGGTTCCCACGACGAGCTTCCCGGCGTCCTGGACGTCGGCGAGGGTCGTGCCCTCGCCCGCCGCGGCCGTGCTGCTGCCCGAGGGGGCGCTGACCACGCCGTCCGTCGACGCGGGGGCGCAGGCGCTCAGCCCGAGGACGGTGGCGGCGACGACGCCGGTGAGGGCGGCGGTGCGGGCGAGGCGGGTGCGGGGCGCGGTGGTCTTCACGTCGGACTTCCTGGGTCGGGGAGGCGGCGTCGCCCCGGTCGGGCGAGCCTCCCGACCCTAACCCCGGGCTGCGCCGGGTGATTCCCGATGACGCCGGGTTGCGTCGTCGAGGCGCACGTGCTCGTGGCGCACGTCGTCGCGGGCGAGCGCCACGAGGCTGAGCGAGAGCGAGCCGAGCCACCGTCCGTCGAGCAGGTCGGAGCGCACCAGGGCCTCCGGGTCGCGCTCGGGCAGGGACGTGCTCTCGGCCAGGACCTCCAGCCAGGGTCGCCACGACGACTCCGCCCGGGCGGCGCCCTCGAGGCTGCCGGTCTCCGACGGCGGCGGCCCGGACGGGGCGTCCACGGCGCGGAACCGCGGCATCCACCGCGCCACCCGCGGCACCGACGGATCGTCGACGGCGCCGTGGGTGAGCACGTGGACGCCGGGACGCAGGCGGTCGCTCTCGAGCCGCCGGCCGTCCCACGACGTCACCAGCGCCCCGTCGACGTCGGCCGTCAGCAGGGTGAAGGGGCGCTGCCGGGGCCGGCCCGTCGGCTGCTCCCCCGTCGCCGCCGCCCGCAGGGGGAGGGCGCCGCGGGTCTCCCAGCCGCCCTCGGGCGCCTCGGGCTGCTCGTGCCTGTTCAGGACGACGGAGGCGCGGGCCGGGCCGGTCGCCGTGGCGAGCCACGCCCCGCCGGCCTCGCGGTCGTGGAGCCCCTGCACGCGGTCGCCGAGCTCGGGCCACCACGCCGCCGGCGGGTCCCACGGGCGGTCGGCGGCCTCGTCGCGGAGGCCGAGGACGACGACGGGCCAGTCGGACGACGGCGAGACGGACACGACGACGGTGCACACGGTCGGGCTCCTCTGCTCGGGGGCGCCGGGCGGGGCCGGCGCAGGACGCGACCGCAGGCGGGCAGGACCCGCGCCGGTCGAGACGGCACGACGCCGCCGGGGATGGGGCATCGTGGAGGCTGCAACGCTACCGGGCCGTCCGGACTCCCCCGCGGCCCCCGACCACGGAGGGCACCGTGACAGCACCGACCGAGCGAGCCGACCACCCCACGACGCAGGGCTCCGACGCGCCCCCGTCCCGTCGCCTGACCGTCGTCGTGGGCGTCTCGGGCGGCATCGCGGCCTACAAGGCCGTCTCGGTGGTCCGAGGGTTCGTGCAGCTCGGCCACGACGTGCACGTCGTGCCGACGGAGGCGGCGCTCCGCTTCGTGGGCCTGCCCACCTTCGAGGCGATCAGCCGCAACCCGGTGCACACCTCCGTGTTCGACGACGTCGCCCAGGTGCGCCACGTCGCCCTCGGCCAGGCCGCCGACCTCGTCGTGGTCGCCCCCGCCACCGCGCACACCCTGGCGAGCATCGCCCACGGTCTCGCCGACGACCTGCTCGGCACGACGATCCTCGCGAGCACGGCCCCGCTCGTCGTCGCCCCCGCCATGCACACCGAGATGTGGCGGAACGCCGCGACGGCAGCGAACGTCGAGCTGCTGCGGAGCCGCGGCGTGGTCGTCGTCGGCCCGGACGACGGCCCGCTCACGGGAGGCGACAGCGGCCCCGGCCGCCTCACGGAGCCCGACGAGATCGTGGCGGCGGCGCTCGCCGTCGTGTCGAGCGCGGCGGGGGCTCCCCCGCGCGACCTCGCAGGACGACGGGTCGTCGTCACGGCGGGCGGCACCCGCGAGCCGCTCGACCCCGTGCGGTTCCTCGGCAACCGGTCGAGCGGACGCCAGGGGCTCGCCCTCGCCCGGGCCGCGGCGTCGCGCGGGGCCGACGTGACGCTCGTGGCCGCGCACCTCGACGACGACGTCGCCCGGCAGGCGAGGAGCCTCGTCCGCGTCCGGGTCGTCGAGGTCGGCACCGCCCAGGAGCTGCGGGAGGCGACCGTCGCCTCCTCCTCCGGGGCCGACGTCGTCGTCATGGCGGCGGCCGTCGCCGACTACCGGCCCCGGTCGATCGCCGACACGAAGATCCGCAAGGACGAGCAGGGCGACGTGCTGACCCTCGAGCTGGTGAGGAACCCGGACGTCCTCGCCGAGCTCAGCGCGTCGCGGCTCGACGGCCAGGTCGTCGTGGGCTTCGCCGCCGAGACGGCCGGCTCGCCGGACGAGATGCTCGACCTCGGCCGGCGGAAGCTCGCCCGCAAGGGGTGCGACCTGCTCGTGCTCAACCCCGTCGGCTGGTCGCACGGATTCGGCTCGGACGAGTCGGATGCCATGGTGCTCGACGCGTCCGGCGACGTGGTCGGCAGCACGGCCGGGTCGAAGGACGACGTCGCACGGCTCGTGCTCGACGCCGTCCTGGCGACGGGCCGGCTCGTCGTGCCGTGACGCTGCCCGGACGCGCGCGTCGTCGACCCGCTGGTGCAGCCGGAGCACGAGCACGACGACGGGGACGACCAGGACGCGGGAGGAGCTGATCTCGGACGGGAGCACGAGGCGCCGTCGACCGCCCTCGGCGCCCCCGACGGGAGGAGGTCCGCCCGTTCACCTCGGTGTGCCACCATGCCCCCGTGAGCAAGAAGATCGATGCAGCCCTCAAGACCCTCGTCAAGGCCCTCGAGCACCACGGCGAGGTGATGGGCGACCGGCCCCTCTCGGCGAAGAAGGCGGGCCGCGCGACCGAGCGCGTCCGTCAGGCCGCCGCGGAGTACACGCTCGTCGTCGCCGACAAGACGGGTCAGCCGAACCCGTTCGTCGACTTCCTCGACCCGGAGACCGTGCAGTCGCTGCGTGGCGAGCGTGACGCGATCGCGGCGAAGAAGTCCGGGGACGCGCCCGCCTCGTCCTGAGCCCGGCTCAGCCGAGCGAGTACTGCACGACCACGCCCGGCGAGAACGACGTCAGGTCGGCGGGACGTGCAGCCAGGCCGGGCAGGCCCGCCGCCGCGAGCAGCTGGTCGTCGAGGCGGACGTCCTCGTGCTCGCGGTAGGTCCACGGGTCGTGGGCGCGCCTCCACCAGCTCGTCCGGCCGCGCCGGCCCGTGTGGACGCCCCACCTGTCGTCGAGGAACCGCAGGGCGGCGTCCGGCTCGACCGTGCCGGGGCCGACGGCGACGCGCACGGCGGACCCCGCGCCTCCCCCGCGACGTGCGGTGCGGTGGGCGACGTCGTCGGGGCGGATGCGCGACCCCGCTCGCGCCCAGACGTAGGGAAGGCCGATGAGGCGGGCCGCCACGACGGCGGGCGCGTGCTGGGTGTCGATCGACCGGTAGCCGACGCCCCGGCGGCCCTCGTCGTCGATCGTGGGGACCTGGACGACGATCTCCGTCATCGAGCCGAGGCGGCCGAGGCGTGGCAGGGGCGGCACCGTGCTGTCGAGGAAGCGGTAGGCGACGAGGCTCGCCCACGCCGAGCCGTCGTGCTCGTCGGGTCTCGTGCCCCGCGGCACCAGGGACGTCACCTCGACGGGGTCGACCCGCCAGTGCAGGCTCACGACGTCGCGCCAGTCGTGCTGCGTCACGGGGCGGTGCGGGAGGACGGGGGCGGCGTTCATGCCCCGATGGTGCCCCACGCTCGTCGTGCCCGCCCCGCTCGTCGGGTCAGAACGTGTGCCTCGGCACGCCCAGGGCGGCCGGGGTGGTGTGGCGCGACCAGTCGTCGCCGTCCCACCAGGCGAGCTTGGACTCGTCCTCGGGGTGGGGGTACCACCCCGGAGCAGCTGCGGCACGTCGTTCAGTCATGAGTCCCCCTCAGTCGTTGCGTACGCATCGACAATGCCACACGAGCCCGGTCGTCGCCCGGATCGTCCGGCGTGCGCCCGGTACGGTCTCCCCATGACCGAGAAGCCCGTCCCCACCACCCGGTCGCTCGCGATCACCGCCGCGCTCGCCGTCTTCGGGTTCGCGATCCTGGTCGACGGGATCGCCTCCCCCGACCGGTCGTGGGTGACGCTCGTCGTGGGCGCCGTCGTGGGCGCCGTGTACACCGTGCTCACGGCCCGCGGCTGGCTGGCGCGGCGCAGGTCGTCGGGGCAGGCTGCCGACCCGCGCTCGTCGTCCCCGCAGGGGGAAGGCGGAGGCGACGACGACGGTCGCCGGTGAGCTGGCGGGCACGAGGGGGCCGGCCGTCCCGCGCCCGGACCTCGCGTGGGCGTCGGCGATCTGGGTAGAGTCCCGGCAGGGGGACCACATGGACGACGATCGACCCAGCACGACCACCGTGACGGCTGCGACCCGGCCGACCGAGACGTCGCGGGCCTGGCTCTGGGGTTGGCTGAGCCTCTCTGGCCCCGTCCTGCTGGTCGTGGCGGCCGTGGTCGCGACCGTGACGATGTCGGGCTCCTCGTTCTCGAGCCTCGGCATCCTCCTCGAGATCTGGGCCACGGCGTGCGTCGTCCTGGCCGTCGCCGCCGTCGTCCGCGGCCTCCGCGACGTCGGAGCGGGCACGGTCCCCTCACGGCGCTTCGCCCGGGCCGGCGTGGCCCTCGGCGGCGCGGGCCTCGCCCTGGGGCTGCTGTGGCTGGCCGTGCTCGGGTTGGCCCTGCTCGCCTCGTCGTCGTTCTGAGGCTCAGCCGCGGGAGACGGTCGGGTCACGCTGCGGACGCCCCCGAGGAACGAGCCGGTGGATGCCCTGTGCGCGGGACTGCGGAGGCGCCGGAGGGACGAGAAGAGCCCCGGGTCGCCCCGGGGCTCTTCTCGTCATGCGTGATCGTGGTGGGCGATACCGGGCTCGAACCGATGACCTCTTCCGTGTGAAGGAAGCGCGCTACCAACTGCGCCAATCGCCCGTGTGGGACTCGTCGATGCTAGTGCATGGCGGCGCCTCGGCGCCATTCGGCCACGCCCGCCCCCGGCGGGCGGCGCTCGGGCTGCCTCGCGGCGCTCGCCGTGCAGGAGCCTGCCGCTAGGCCCGAGGCCCGAGAGGACGGGCTGCCCAGGCACCGAGAGCGCCTCCCCGAGGTCGCCTCCAGGGGCCCGGGAAGACACGACGTTGACTCAATTTGTTTTCTGCCCCGGGTCTGGGTATTGTTCTTTTGCACGCAGAAATGCAAAGCGAAATGCGGATGTGGCGCAGTGGTAGCGCATCACCTTGCCAAGGTGAGGGTCGCGAGTTCGAATCTCGTCATCCGCTCGAGTGTAATGCTCACCAGAGGGTGGTCCACCGACTGGTGGCTCCCCCTCTGGGAGCTGCTCGTATGGTGGAGTGGCCGAGAGGCGAGGCACCGGCCTGCAAAGCCGTTCACGCGGGTTCAAATCCCGTCTCCACCTCCATGGCGTCCAGACCTTCGGTCTATGATGTCGTGATCAACTGAATACGTCGCCTCGGCGACAGACATGAGCGATTGGCGCAGCGGTAGCGCGCTTCCCTGACACGGAAGAGGTCGCTGGTTCGATCCCAGTATCGCTCACACACAGAAAGCCCCCGGTTCGCCGGGGGCTTTCGTCGTTCCCGGGACTCCCCCCGTTCCTGGGACTCCCCCGTTCCCGGACTCCCGTGCTCCTGGGACTCCCCCGTTCCCGGGACTCCCTCGCTCGCGGGAGACGTCCGCGGTGCACGGCTGGCTCCGGCACGGTCCCAGCCCTGGACGCCCGCTCTCGCACCGTGCGTCGAGCCGCCGCGCGAGTCGTCTCGGCACGGGGCTGCCCGAGCCCCGTCGCCTCGTGACGAGCTCCTCCTCTGCTCGTCTCGACCTCGCGCCTCCTGGAGTCCTCGCTGGCCGTGCTGTGCCTCCGGGGGCGGGGGGCTCTCGGGGGCTCCCCGCCGTGCCGTCGCGACCGGCGGCACCCATCCACCCGCCCGGACGCAGACGACGGCCCCGGTCGTGTGACCGGGGCCGTCGTGGCGGTGGAGCGGGGCGAGCTACTGGCGGGAGTTCTCCAGCACGTAGCCCTCCTCGCCGTGCAGGGCCAG
>Ga0265798_10000172_pt1 | contig 124309 bp, 109 predicted proteins | sample P3T30metagenome_FD_192430 | JGI IMG/M metagenome (GOLD analysis project Ga0265798, IMG submission 192430) | Plant litter microbial communities from East Loma Ridge, Irvine, California - P3 T30 | ecosystem: Environmental > Terrestrial > Plant litter > Unclassified | place: USA: California...
AGCACCGCTTCAGCTTCGTCACCGTCGGTGAAGACGGCGGCGAATACGCCAGCGCTGACTTTAACCTTGAGATCATCAGCCACGTTGCCGGTCGCATTGACATAGCTGAAGACAACGTCGGCCGCGTTACCGATCCGCTGATCCACGGCTCAAAAACCGACGACATCACGCCAACGCTGAAAGGCGTCGGCACGCCGGGCGGCACGGTAGAGATTTACGACGGCTGGCGCTATTTCGGCTCGGCAAAAATCAACGCCGAAGGCGAGTGGAGCTTTACGCCACATGACCTGCAGGATGGCAGCTACAGCTTCCGTGCAACGGTCACCAGCCCGGATGGCACAAAGCTGGCGCAAAGCCCGGCGTTTGACCTGACCATCGCGAAACCGGTCGACTATTACGCGCCGTCCATTTCCGGGGTTGAAGACAACGTGGGACGCGACTCCTACATTTCACGTGGCGGCATCACCGACGACGACACGCCAACCTTCAGCGGCCGTGGCGTACGCAACAGCCTGCTGGAAGTGCGGATTGACGGCAAAACCATGCACACCGTCGAGGTGAATGGGGCTGGCCGCTGGTCATGGACGCCATCGCCGGCGCTGAAGCCAGGCAACTATGACTTCACCTTTGTCTCTGTTGATGACAGCGGTACTGAGTTTGCCAGTGAGGCCATTTCGCTGGAGATCATCACGCAGACGATCGGCAGCATTGTGTCCGCCGACGATAACGTTGGCAGCGAAACCACTTCGCTGATCGATGGTTCCCGCACCGATGACTCACAGCCCACGCTGCGCGGCACCGGTACGGCAAACGGCACGGTAGAAATTTTCTACAAGAACCAGTTGCTGGGCCATGCTGATATCAATGAAAAAGGCGAATGGCACTACACGCCGGAGTCGCCGCTGAGCAACGGCAGCCATGAGTTCTACGCGGTGGTCACCGGTCCGGATGGGACGCGCCTGGACGCGGGTCCGATCTTCAATCTGACCATTGATGCTGAAGTGGTTTACTTCGCGCCGGTTATTGAGGGTGCGGTGGATAACGTCCGTGGACTGACATTGCTGTCTGACGGTGGCACCACCGACGATGCCACGCCATCCTTTGTCGGCACAGGGCTGGCGGACAGCACCCTCGCGGTCTACATCAATGATAAATATTATGGTGACGCTAAGGTCGACCAGTGGGGGGCATGGAGCTACACGCCATCTCCGGCGCTGAAGAAAGGTGAACACACTTTTAGCTTTGTTACCGTGGACGACCAAGGCGACGAGTATCGCTCTGAGACATTTACGTTACACATCGACCCGGCGATCCCGCTGGCTATTCTCTCTGCGGACGATGATGTCGGTGCGGTAACCGATCCGTTGTTAAGTGGCAGCACCACCGATGACACGCAGCCGACGCTGCGCGGCACCGGTATGCCAGGCAGCATCATTGAAATCTTCGGCACGGGTGATGTATTCGGCAAAGAAACCGTTGGCCCGGACGGCAACTGGAGCTGGACGCCGGACAAGCCTTTGTCTGCGGGTGACTATCAGTTTATCGGCATGACCAGTAATTCATCTGGTGCTGAGCTCGAAAGAACCAATTGGTTTGAGTTAACGATAACCGCACCAGAGGCCGATCGTTCACTGAATATGCGCTCACTGCTGCAGGATGGTGATGCGCCGCTGTTTGCTGAGACAGAAGCCGATCTTCGCACCACGCAACCGGTCGAGCCGACCGCGTTTGTGCCTGCGTCTGGAGCGCTGACCGAAGAGTGGGAGAACACACCGAACCACTATTAATCGATTTGTAACACGTACCGGCGCGTCGTGCGTACGGTGATCTACACAGGGCCATGTTAAACATGGCCCTTTTTTTATCCTTTTTAGGCGCCGTAATGTAAGTAAATGCAGGCCGTCACCGCTTCGGGACGCTTCTCAGGGACGATGGCCAGAGCATCACACCAGAATGGGGGAACACACAACCACAAGGAACAATAATGAAGTCAACAACTCCCCCACGCGATGACGCTAATGCGACCCGTCCCGGCGCGCCTGTTATTATGTCAGATCGTCCCGGCAGGCCATCCATGCCGGGCTGGCCAGACGAGCCGCCTTCGCCGCCGGTGATGCCAGAAATTCCACCGACGCCGGTTGTACCTGAAACGCCCGTTGAGCCTGAGCAGCCATCCCTGCCGGGCTGGCCAGACGAGCCGCCTTCGCCGCCGGTGATGCCAGAAATTCCACCGGCACCGGTTGTACCTGAAACGCCCGTTGAGCCTGAGCAGCCATCCCTGCCGGGCTGGCCAGACGAGCCGCCTTCGCCGCCGGTGATGACCGCTATGACACTGTTGCGTACAGGACCAGAAGCGCCATCTCCAGCAGTCCTGCCAGAAAACCCGCAAGATCCGACGATCCCGTGGGTGCCCGTGACGCCGATCGTGCCGATCGTGCCGCCGACACCGGTTGATCCGGAAACTCCACCTGGGCCTGCACCACGTACGCCGGTGATCGATGGGCTTTATGATCGCACCAGCGGCGATCAACCAATTGATAACTTTGGTGCCTCCTTCGACAACGCGGCGATGCTCAAAGGCACCGGTGAGCCCTCTTCTTATGTCGCTATTTTTGATGCGCGCCAGCAGTTAATGGGCTATGCGCGCGTGAATGCCGAAGGCAACTGGAGCTATACGCTGCCGCAGGGACTGACCGGCGAGCATCAGCTGTCCGCCAGGGCGGTTGATATGAACACCTTGCAGCCGATTGGCGAAATGGGTAATGCCGTTGACTTCACGCTTTATCAAATGGATATCCATTTGATTTTTGCCAACAATGTGGCAAACAGCGGCGAACTCAGGGATGGCGATCGCACTGAAGACACCACGCCACTGATCGCCGGTTTTACCACGCCAAACACCACCCTGGTGATTCGTGAAAACGGCAACCTGCTGCGCATTATCGAGGTAGATGGGTCAGGTCACTGGGCATTCTCACCGCGTGAGCCGCTGGAAAATGGCGAACGTGAAATCACCTTCTCGGTGCTGGATCAGGAGGGTAATGAACACCTGAGCGACAGCACGTTTACCCTGATCATTGATGCTCCTGTACCGGAAATCCCGGAGCCACCAGAACTGGCACCGGGTCCAACTATCGAAGGTATCTATGACAACCGCAACGGTGAAAAACTGATTGAGAACGGCGGTGTGAGCTTTGATGCCACGCCAGTATTGAAAGGCACCGGCGAACCCTCGACTCTTGTGGCCATTTTTTATGGCGATCACCAGTTCTCTGGCTTTGCCTGGGTCAATGAGCAGGGCAACTGGCATTACTCACCACAAATATCCAGCGCGGGCGAGCAACATTTTTACGCTCAGTCGATGGATGCTAACACCGGCGAGACGCTCGGTGCGCCAGGTAACAGCGTTGAGTTCACCCTCTACGACCTGAAGATTAATTTCGCCTTTGATAATGTCGGCGAGGATCGCAATTTGCTGGAGAATGGTGCGTACACCGATGACACCATGCCGCAGCTTTTGGGCTACGCGACGCCAGGTACGGTGATTGTGGTCCGTGATAACGGCGACCTGCTGCACTCATTTAAGGTAGATGGCTCAGGGAACTGGACCTTTACACCAACCTCCCCACTGCCGGGCGGACAGAACGACCTCACGTTCAATCTGAAAGACAGCAATGGCGTTGAGCACAGCAGCGACGTGCAGTTTACGCTGCACATCGACGCGCCATCGACGTTCTCAGTTAATGGCCTGCTGGAAGAGCCTGAAGCCTTGCTGTTTGCCGCGCCAGAGGCAGAGGTTAACGGCGGTCAGCCGGCAGCACCGACCGGTTTTGTACCGGTTGCCGCACCGCTGCTTGATGAGTGGAATCCCGCGTCAGTCGACCAGTAACATCGGCGATAAGGGATGAGTAAAAGGGACGCCGCGGCGTCCCTTTTTTCGTTCATATACTGCCGCAACCGCGGTCAGTAACCCGCAGTAAGATCGTCAACGGTACGCGGATCGGAGGCACCGTACAGCATGCCATCCGGCCCAATCATAATGCTCTGCGTGCTGCCCATTGCCGGTTGCACCTTCACGTGTTGGCCTTTGGTTTCCAGCAGGCGTAGCGTATCCGGGCTAAAGCCCTTCTCCACCCGCAGCTGATCCGGCAGCCACTGATGATGGAAACGCGGCGCAGCGGTCGCTTCCGCCACGTTCATGCCGAAGTCGATGCTATTGACTACCATTTGCAGCACGGTGGTGATAATGCGGCTGCCGCCCGGGCTGCCGGTCACCAGCCAGGTTTTGCCATCCTTCGCCACAATGGTCGGCGACATGGAAGAGAGCGGACGCTTGGCGGGTTGCACCGCGTTAGCTTCACCGCCAACCAAACCGTAGACGTTTGGCGTGCCCGGCTTGGCGGAAAAGTCATCCATTTCATTGTTCATCAGGATGCCGCTGTTGCCCGCCACGATGCCGCTGCCAAAGTTGGTGTTCAGCGTATAGGTCACCGCTACCGCATTGCCTTTGCTGTCGACCACCGAAAAATGGGTGGTTTGATTGCTTTCATACGGTGCCAGCTTGCCAGGCTTGATCTCGCTGGAAGGGCGCGCTTTTGCCAGGTCGATCTGCTGCGCCAGCGATTTCGCATAGGCTTTGCTGGTCAGCGCCTGCACCGGCACCTTCACAAAATCGGGATCGCCAAGGTATTCAGAGCGATCGGCATAGGCATATTTCTCCGCCTCGGCGACCACCTGAATGGCATCGGCGCTGCCGAAGCCCATTTTCGCCAGATCGAAATTTTCAAGGATATTCAGAATCTGCACGATGTGTATACCGCCCGATGATGGCGGTGGCATAGAGAACACTTCATAGCCGCGATAGCTGCCGCTGACCGGCTTACGCTCCACCGCGCGGTACGCCGCCAAATCGGCCTTGCCAATCAGGCCGCCGTTGGCCGCCATTTCGCTGGCGATCTGATCGGCAATCGCACCTTTATAAAAGGCGTCCGGGCCCTGTTTGGCGATCAGCGACAGGCTGTGCGCGAGGTTCTTCTGCACCAGCTTTTCGCCTTTTTGCCAGGGTGCGCCGTCCGCTTTAAAGAAGATCGCTTTGCTGTTGGGATGGGCGAGCAGCACCTCTTTGCCGTAGGTGTTGAGATCGTCAGCCAGCGCCTCGTTGACCACAAAGCCATCGCGCGCCAGTTTAATCGCCGGTGCCAGCAGGCGGCTCAGCGGCAGCGTGCCATATTTCTGCGCCGCCAGCGCAAAGCCCGCTACCGAGCCGGGCGTGCCGGTAGCCAGATGCGAAGTCAGGGAGCGTTTGCTGTCGGCATTGCCGTTGGCATCAAGGAACATATCGCGGCTGGCGCGCGCGGGCGCCATCTCACGGAAGTCGATGGCGGTGGTACGGCCTGAAGCGGTGCGCAGCATCATAAAACCGCCGCCGCCAAGGTTACCCGCCTGCGGATGGGTCACCGCCAGGGCAAATCCCACCGCCACCGCGGCGTCGACGGCATTACCGCCCTGCTTAAGAATATCAACGCCGACCTGTGTGGCCAACGCATCCACGCTCGCCACCATGCCGTGCTGCTCTTTTACCGGGTGAAAGGTGTCCGTTTCCACGCCGTACGAGACCGGAGAAGGTGCTGCACTTGCGCCCTGCACCAGGCTAAAACAGAGCATGACTGACCAGCTCAGCTGGCAAAACCGTGTTGTTATCATCCGCGACCATCCCTTTTTATTTACATTTTGTTTACTGTTTTTATACGCCTACAAATACAGCAACAAATTGCACGCTAAGTCAAATTCGGTTAACTCCTGGGGTTGCAGGCTGTGAGCTACACTAAAGTAAACCAGACAGCCGCTGGCCTTTTACAGGCCAGATGCACTGTCGCAGCAATGGAGGAAAGAGAATGAAGAAGTGGCTAACGATGTGTGTTGCTCTGCTGCCGCTGGCGGCGTCGGCCAACATGCTGAACAACAATAACGATGCAAATCAACCGGGCTACAATCCGAGCCAGCAGCGCATGCAGAACCAGATGCGTAACCAGTCGCAGCAGCAGAAACAGCAGCTCCAGCAGAGTCAGCAGCGCCAGAGCCAGGATATGCAGCGTAAATTACAGGAGCAGCGCAACAGCACCCAGCAGCGCGTGTTGCAGTCGCAGCCGGGGCAGAACCGCGTGCCGTCGGTAAATCAGAACAGCACGCAGTAACTCAGGCGAAGTCAGGTCCGATGGTGTCAATGCGGTCGGTACAGATCGCATCGACACCCCAACTCAGTAACTCCCTTGCCCGTTCAGGATCATTCACGGTATAGACAAACACACGTAAGCCTGCCGCTTTCAGCTTTGCCGTGCGCTGCGCATTCAGCAGCCGATGGTTGAGATGCAACGACACACAATCCAGCGACGCGGTCAGCGCCTGCCAGTCGTCATGCCACTCATCCAGCAACAGGCCGCGCGGCAAGGCGGGCACCGCCGCCATTGCCTCTTCCAGCGCTGCATATGAAAAAGAGGACAGCAGCGGCGCCGGCTGGCCCTGCCATAGCTGTTCGGCCGCCAGCGCCACGGCGCGGCCCGTTTCGCGATCGGTGCCTGGCGAAGGCTTGATTTCGATATTGGCAAACAGCGCATGCTGGCGGCATTTTTCCGCTACGTCGCTGAGCAGCGCCAACTTTTCGCTGGCAAATTCACCGCTGAACCAGCCGCCGGCATCAAAGGTTTTTAGCGTTTGCCACGGCAGTTCGCCCGCCACGCCGTAACCGCTGCTGGTGCGATCCAGCGTGTCGTCGTGCAGCAGAAACGGCAGGCCGTCCTGGCTGAGCTTAACGTCAAATTCGATCATCGTGTGGCCGAAACGCACGCCGACGTCAATCGCCGCCAGCGTGTTTTCCGGTGCCAGTTTGCCGCCGCCGCGATGGGCGACCACAGCAGGATAAGGCCAGGATTTGTTCATGATTATTCCATTCTCATGCCGGTGTTAGCGTCGAAGAAGTGTAGCGTTTTTGGCGGCAGCTGCAGCCAGATCGGCGATCCGGCGGCCGGTCTGACGGCGTGTGGCAGCCGCACAACCACGCGATTGGTGCCCCACTTGCCGTGTGCCAGATTATCTGCGCCCAGCAGTTCCAGCGTCTCCAGCACCAGCGGCACGCCGCCGGTGTCACGCGTTGCCAGCTGAATATGCTCTGGCCGGACGCCCAGCGTCAAGGCGCGATTGGCCCAGCGGGTGCGCGGCGCACCCAGCGGAATCGACATGTCCGGCGCGACGATAAAACTGCTGCCGTCGGCGCTGACCTGGCCTTCCAGCAGGTTCATCGCCGGTGAGCCAATAAAGCTGGCAACAAATCGCGTCGCCGGACGTTCGTACACCTCGACCGGCGTGCCCATCTGCTCGACCACGCCTTTGTTCATCACCATCACGCGCTGCGCCAGCGTCATCGCCTCAACCTGATCGTGCGTAACGTACAGGCTGGTGGTGTTCAGGCGGCGATGCAGCTGCTGTAACTCCAGCCGCATCTGCACGCGCAGCCGCGCATCAAGGTTGGAGAGCGGCTCATCAAACAGAAACACCGCCGGTTCACGCACGATAGCGCGGCCCATCGCCACACGCTGACGCTGGCCGCCTGACAGTTCGCGCGGCTGGCGATCCAGCAGCTTATCCAGCTCCAGGCTACGGGCGGTTTCCAGCACCCGCTGGCGCACCTGCTCTTTGCCCATGCCGCGAATTTTCAGGCCGTAAGCCATGTTCTGCTCCACCGTCATGTGCGGATAGAGCGCGTAATTCTGGAACACCATGGCGATGCCGCGATCTTTCGGCTCCAGCTCGGTAACGCGCTGGCGATCGATCCAGATATCGCCGGAAGAGACGCGCTCCAGCCCGGCGACCATGCGCAGCAGGGTCGATTTTCCGCAGCCCGACGGGCCGACCATCACCATAAATTCGCCGTCATTGACCGTGACATTCAGCGGCTGGATGATCTGATTTTTACCGTCATAGGATTTTGTTACTGCCTGAAGTCGGACGCCTGCCATTATTTTTCACTCTCCACCAGCCCGCGCACAAAGGCGCGCTGCATTACCATTACCACCACCACCGGTGGAATTAACGTCAACAGCATCGCTGCCATCACCAGATTCCACTGCGTTGAACCGTCACCGAACGAAATCATGCTACGAATGCCTGCCACCGCCGTGCCCATGTGCGCATCGCTGGTAATCAGGATCGGCCAGAGATACTGGTTCCAGCCGTAGATAAAGATGATCACAAACAGCGCCGCCAGGTTGGTGCGCGACAGCGGCAGCACAATATCCCAGAAGAAGCGCATCGGGCTGGCGCCATCGATGCGTGCCGCCTCCATCAGCTCATCGGGCAACGACATAAAGAACTGGCGAAACAGGAAAGTGGCGGTGGCCGACGCCATCAGCGGCAGCGTCAATCCACTGTAACTGTCGAGCATATTCAGCCGCGCAATCACCTCGACGGTAGGGAAGATACGCACCTCAACCGGCAGCATCAGGGTGATAAAAATCATCCAGAAAAACAGGTTACGCAGCGGAAAACGGAACCACACCAGCGCAAAGGCCGAGAGCATAGAGACGCTGATTTTGCCGATGGTGATCGCCAGCGCCATCAGCGTGCTGTTGAGCAGCAGCACCGCCAGCGGCGGACTGTTGCTGTTCACGCCGTCGCGCCAGATAGTTTGCAGGTTCTGCCATAAATGGCCGCCGGGAATCAGCGTCATCGGCACCTGATAAATCTGCTGGTTATCCAGCGTCGCCGCGACAAAGGCGACATAAAGCGGAAACAGCACCGTCAGCACGCCCAGCCAGAGCACGGCATGGCTAAAAAAGGTCAATCCGGGACGGTTTTCAATCATTGGTAACGCACCTTACGTTCGACGTAACGGAACTGAATGATGGTGAGCACGATCACCAGCAGCATCAGCACCACCGATTGCGCGGCCGATGAGGAGAGATCGAGCCCGGCAAAGCCTTCGCGGTAGATTTTATAAATCAGCGTGGTGGTCGCCTGCACCGGTCCGCCCTGCGTCGCCGCATCAATCACCGGGAAGGTATCGAAGAAGGCGTACACCAGATTGACCACCAGCAGAAAGAAGCTCACCGGCGTGATCAGCGGCAGCGACAGCTGAAAGAAACGACGCACCGGTCCGGCGCCATCGATCGCCGCCGCTTCCACCAGCGAACGGGGAATGGATTGCAGCGCGGCGAAGAAAAACAGGAAGTTGTAGCTGATTTGCTGCCATACCGACGCCAGCACCACCAGAAACATCGCCTGGCCGCTGTTCTGCGCCACGTTCCATTGATAGCCAACCAGCTGCAACACGTGAGTAATCAGGCCGAGTCCGGGATTGAACAGAAACATCCACAGTACCGCGGCGATGGCCGGTGCCACCGCATAGGGCAGCAGCAGCAGCGTCTGATAAAAACGGCGCAGGCGCAAAACGTAGTCAACCAGCGCGGCAAACAGCAGCGAAATGCTCAGGCCAAAAAAGGTCACCAGCGCGCTGAATTTCAGCGTGGTCCAGAACGAGGCGAGATAGTAGTCATCGGCAAACAGGCGGCTGAAGTTTTTCATGCCCACAAAGGTGCTGGAGATGCCGAAAGGGTCAACGTTTTGCAGCGAATACCAGAGCGCTTCACCCGCGGGCCAGATAAAGAAGATTACCGTGATGCAGAGTTGCGGCAGCACCAGCAGATAAGGCAGCCAGCGGCTGCGAAATACGGGGCGGGCTGAAGACATAGCAAACCTTACGCAGAACAGAGAACAGGGGCGGCGAAAACCGCCCCGAAGGAGGATTACTTCGTTTGTTGTTCGAAGCGGCGCAGCAACAGGTTGCCACGTTCAACTGCGGCATCCAGCGCGGCCTGTGGCGTTTTCTTGCCGGTCCAAACGCTTTCCAGCTCTTCATCCACCGCGGTGCGGATCTGCTGCATGTTGCCAAGGCGCAGACCTTTGGTGAACGGCAGTGGCGCCTTGTTCAGCATCTGGCGGGTGGCGATATCAGCACCGGGATTTTTGTCATAAAAGCCCTGCTTGCGCGTCAGCTCATAGGCAGCGGTGGTGATCGGCAGATAACCGGTTTTCTGGTGCCATTCGGCGGCGATTTCCGGCTGGGCAAGGAACTGCATAAACTGCGCGATGCCTTTGTAGGTCGCCTCATCTTTGCCTTTCATCGCCCACAGGCTGGCGCCGCCGATGATGGCGTTTTGTGGCGCGTCTTTCACCGTATCGTCGTACGGCATCATGCCCACGCCGTAGTTAAATTTGGCGTAATGGCGGATATCGGCCAGTGAGCCGGATGACGCGGTGGTGATGGCGCAGTCGCCGTTATAAAACTTCTCGGTGGATTCGTCTTTGCGGCCAAAGTAGGTGAACGTGCCTTTTTTATTCATCGCTTCCAGCAGCTGAATATGGCGCACCTGCACCGGGCCGTTGAACACCAGCTTCGTGTTGGTGCCGTCAAAGCCGTTGTTTTCCGTGGCCACCGGCAGCGCATGCCAGGCGCTGAAGTTTTCGATCTGAATCCATCCCTGCCAGCCGCTGGCGTAGCCGCAGCTCACACCCGCTTTGCGCAGGGCATCGGTATCTTTTTCCAGCTGCTGCCAGGTTTTCGGTGGCTGCTCCGGATCGAGGCCCGCTTTTTTGAAGGCGTCTTTGTTGTAGTAGAGCACCGGCGTCGAGCTGTTAAACGGCTGCGACAGCAAATGTCCGCTTTTCGCATCGGTGTAATAACCGGCTACCGTTGGCACAAACTGTTTCTCGTCAAACTGGATGCCCGCATCCTTGAACACCTGATACATCGGCTTGATCGCCTGCGACGCCATCATGGTCGCCGTGCCGACTTCATACACCTGCAGCAACGCAGGCGCTTTACCGGTACGCACGGCGGCAATGCCCGCCGCCAGGTTCTGCTCGTAGTTGCCTTTATAAACCGGCACCACTTTGTAATCGGGATGCGTCTGGTTAAAGCGCTGCGCCAGCGAATCCACCTCTTTCCCCAGCTCGCCTTCCATCGAATGCCAGAACGGTATCTCGGTCGCCGCCAGCGCGTGTCCGCTCATTGACAAGCCCAGCGCCAGACTCAGCGCGCGATAACCCAGTTTGCAAGATGACATATCGTTTTCCTGTGACATGGTAGGTGCGTGCAACAACACGCTTTTTTCCTGTTCGCGAAGTAACATGACACGGGAAAATGACAGAATAATAACCACGACATGACAACCCGGTGACAGCCAGATTGCAGAGATGACGGCAAGGTTTCACTACGCCAGCCATAAAAAAAGCGGCCGCAGCCGCTTCACTCGTACTTATGTTTCAACGCGCTTTAATCGTGCCCTTCGACGTGGCCCTTTGCCCTTGACCTTCCCCCTCGATCAAGGCCGTCGGCGTCGAAGAGAGATCGCGGGCGGACAGCGCACAGCAAGCGGAGCGTACTGAAGTACGTGAGCATTGCGCGCACTGCCCAACCGCGAGCTATCGAGCAAGCCAGGCCGTTACCCTTTCACCTACGAGTAAGCCAGGCCGTTACGCCCCCAAATACGCGCTACGCACCGAATCATTGGAGAGCAACGCTTCACCGCTATCTTCCAGCACGACGTGGCCGTTTTCGAGCACGTACCCTCGATCCGCCAGCTTCAGCGCCTGGTTAGCATTCTGCTCCACCAGGAAAATGGTCATGCCTTCAGCGCGCAGTTTTTCGATGGTGTCAAAAATCTGCTGGATGATAATTGGCGCCAAACCCAGCGACGGTTCATCGAGCAGCAACAACCGCGGCTGGCTCATCAGCGCACGGCCAATGGCCAGCATCTGCTGTTCGCCACCGGACATGGTGCCAGCACGCTGCAGCCGACGCTCCAGCAGACGCGGGAAGAGATCGTAGACGCGCTCAATGCGCTCGTGATACTGCGGACGGCTGGCAAAAAAACCGCCCATCGCCAGATTCTCTTCCACCGTCATGCGCGAGAAGACCCGGCGCCCTTCCGGCACGATAGCGATCGCCTCGCGCATAATGCGGGCGGTTTGCCAGTCGGTAATGATTTTGCCATCAAAGGTGATTTGCCCCTGGCTGGCACGCGGTTCGCCGCATAGTGTGCCGAGCAGCGTGGTTTTGCCTGCGCCGTTGGCGCCGATCAGGGTCACAATTTCGCCCTGATTGATGTGCAGGCTTACCGAGTGCAGCGCCTGAATTTTTCCGTAATGGGCGCTGACATTCTCCAGCGTTAACATGGGATCGGTCATTTTACGCCTCACCTAAATAAGCACGGATCACATCCGGGTTGTTACGTACCTGCTCTGGCGTACCGCTGGCCAGCGGCGTGCCCTGATTGACCACGTAAATGCGATCGGAGATGCCCATCACCAGTTTCATATCATGTTCAATCAACAGCACCGATACCTTGTGTTCATTACGCAGTTCCGCAATCAGTTCATCTAACTCATGCGTCTCTTTGGGATTGAGGCCCGCGGCGGGCTCATCCAGCATCAGCACTTCCGGACGCGTCACCATGCAGCGCGCTATTTCCAGACGACGTTGCTGGCCGTAAGCCAGGTTGCCTGCCTGACGATTGGCCAGCTCCAGCAGGCCGATGCGATCCAGCCAGCTTGCGGCGTGATCCAGCGCTTCGCCCTCGCTGCGGCGGAACGCCGGGGTTTTCAGCAGCCCGGCAAACACGCCGCTTTTCAGATGCTGATGCTGCGCCACCAGCAGATTTTCAATCACCGTCATTTCACGAAACAGGCGCACATGCTGAAAAGTACGCACGATGCCCATGCGGGCGATTTTCTGTCCTGGCAAACCGGCCAGTTGACGGCCGCGCAGCATAATGTTGCCGCCGGTGGGTTTGTAGAAACCGGTGAGACAGTTAAACACCGTGGTTTTGCCGGCGCCGTTTGGGCCGATCAGAGAGACAATCTCCTGCGGATGCAGCTCCAGCGCCACGTTATTCACCGCCAGCAGGCCACCAAAGCGCATCATCAACCCATCGACTGCTAATAACGGCTGGCTCATGATGGCTCTCCTTTTTGCCGGGTTTTCAGCTTCAGATGTGGGCGCTGCATCGGCAACAGCCCCTGCGGCCGCCAGATCATCATCAGCACCATCAGGCCGCCGAGCACCAGCATGCTGTACTCATTCAGGTCGCGCATTAATTCGCGGGAGACCACCAGCAGCACCGCAGCCAGAATTACTGCGAACTGCGAACCCATGCCGCCCAGTACCACAATCGCCAGCACAAAGGCGGATTCAGCGAAGGTAAAGGATTCCGGGCTGACAAAGCCCTGACGCGCAGCAAACAGGCAACCGGCAAAACCGGCGAAGGCGGCGCTGATGGTAAATGCGGTCAGCTTGATGCGCGTAGGGCTAAGGCCCAGCGAACGACAGGCGATCTCATCTTCGCGCAGCGCTTCCCACGCGCGGCCCAGCGGCATGCGCAGCAGGCGATTGATGACAAACAGCGTCAGCACCACCAGCAGCAAGGCGACCAGATAGAGAAAAATGATGCGGTCGCCGGGATCGTACTGCAGACCGAAAAAGTTATGGAAGGTGTCCCAGCCGCCGTCGCGCGCGCTGCGGTTAAACTCCAGGCCAAACAGGGTAGGTTTCGGGATCTGGCTGATGCCGTTCGGGCCGCCGGTGATCGCCGTGTTGTTCAACAGCAGAATACGAACGATTTCGCCAAAGCCGAGCGTCACGATAGCCAGGTAGTCGCCGCGCAAGCGCAGTACCGGAAAGCCGAGCAGCAGGCCAAACATCGCTGTCATCAGGCCCGCCAGCGGCAGGCACTGCCAGAAGCCAAGGCCGTAATAGTGGTTCAGCAACGCGAAAGTGTAAGCGCCGATGGCATAAAAACCGCCGTAGCCAAGCACCAGCAGGCCCGACAGGCCAACCACCACGTTGAGGCCAAGGCCGAGCATCACATAAATCAGCGTCAGCGTGGCAATATCTACGGTGCCGCGTGACACCATAAACGGCCAGGCGACCGCCACCACAATCAGCGCCAGCAGAAACAGTTTCTGCTTCGCGGTGGAGCCATCAATGCTCGGCAGGATAAACGTCGGGCCAGAGATTTTTTTCATGCCCTGCTGAAACAGCGGACGCGCCAGCTGGAAGCAGAACACCACAACGCAGCCGATGGCAATCCAGTTCCAGCGTACGCTGCCAGCGTTGTTTACCACCAGCTGCGTGCCGTCCAGACTCAGGCGCATACCCATAAAGAACGACGCCAGCACCAGCAGCATCAGCGAGGAGATGAGAGCGTTAAGCAGCAGCTTCATACTTTCTCAACCTCCGGACGACCCAGAATGCCGGTTGGCATTACCAGCAGCACCACAATCAGCAATGCAAACGAGACCACGTCTTTATATTCCGTGCTGAGATAAGCAGAGGTTAAGGCTTCGGCAATGCCCAACACCAGGCCGCCGACCATCGCGCCAGGGATGCTGCCGATGCCGCCCAGTACCGCGGCGGTAAAGGCTTTCATGCCCGCCATAAAGCCGATATAGGGGTTGATTACGCCGTAGAACTGGCCCAGCAGCACGCCCGCTACCGCCGCCATCGCCGCGCCGATAATAAAGGTCAGCGAAATCACCCGATCGGTATTGATTCCGAGCAGGCTGGCCATTTTCAGGTCTTCGGCACAGGCGCGACAGGCGCGACCCATGCGCGAATAGCGAATAAACAGCGTCAGCGCCAGCATGGCGACAAAGGTTACGCCCCAGATCACCAGCTGCATGGTGGAGATGGTGGCGGCAAAGCCGTTGCTTTCACCCAGCGTCCACTGGCCGGTGACCAGCGCGGGTAGCGCGATATCACGCGAACCCTGCGTCAGGCTGACGTAGTTCTGCAGAAAAATTGACATGCCTATCGCCGAGATCAGGGCGATCAGCCGCTTGGAAGAGCGTACCGGCCGATAGGCAACACGCTCAATGCTCCAGCCGTAGGCGCTGGCGATCACGATAGCCACAATAAAACCGGCGCCAATCAGCATCCAGCCGACATCGATGCCCATCATCATCAGAGCGGCGATGACGATAAACGACACGTAGCTGCCGATCATATAGACCTCGCCGTGGGCGAAGTTGATCATGCCGATAATGCCGTAAACCATGGTGTAGCCGATGGCGATCAGCGCATAAGTGCTGCCAAGCGTGACGCCGTTGAACATCTGCTGGATAAAATAGAGGAACTGCTCGGACATACCTGAACACCTTACACAACTGCTTGCGGGAAGAAGCAGCGAAACCGCAGGAACAGGCTGGCAGAATGGCTTCTGCCAGCGTTACGTTTTACATCATCAACGGATTGGCGGCTGGCTGACGGCGCAATACATGCGCCGTTTGCACCCGATCAACCTTGCTGTTTATCGCTAACGCGTTCGGGGCGCATGTCAGTCGATGCGCCCCGCGCCTTATCGGACACCAGAAGCGGGTTATTTCACTGCGGTAGAAGAGCCGTCGGCATGCCATTTGAACACGCCAAACTCAAAGCCTTTCAGATCGCCTTTCTGATCCCAGCTCAGGTCGCCCATCACCGTTGGCACCGGAGCGCCCTCTTTCAGATTTTTAACGATGTCAGCTGGCTCTTCGCTTTTGCTGCGCTCCATGCCGGTTACCAGCGATTGCAGCGCCGCATAGGTGGTCCAGACGAACGGGCCGGTTGGATCTTTCTTATCGGCTTTCAGCGCATCAACGATAGTTTTGTTGGTTGGCACCTGATCGTAACGTTTTGGCAGCGTGACCAGCATGCCTTCTGACGCGGCACCGGCAATGTTAGAGAGCGAGGAGTTGCCGACGCCTTCCGGACCCATAAACTGCGTTTTCAGACCGGCGGCGCGCGCCTGGCGCAGAATCTGCCCCATTTCCGGGTAGTAACCGCCGAAATAGACGAAGTCGACGTTCTCTTTCTTCAGGCGTGCCACCAGCGTGGAGAAATCTTTATCGCCCGCGGTAACCCCTTCAAACATCACCACGTTAGCGCCCGCTTTTTTCAGGCTATCCTGAACAGAACGCGCCAGACCTTCGCCATATTGCTGTTTGTCGTGAATCACGGCGATGCGCTGCGGCTTGATGTTATCCATCACATACTTCGCCGCCGTTGGGCCCTGATCGGAATCGAGGCCGGTGGTGCGCATGATCATTTTGTAGCCGCGAGTGGTGAGATCGGCATTGGTCGCCGCCGGGGTGATCATGATGATGCCTTCATCTTCATAGATATCAGATGCTGGCTGTGTGGAAGAAGAGCAGAGGTGGCCAATGACGTAACGAATATTGTCATTGATCACTTTGTTGGCCACGGCCACCGCCTGTTTTGGATCACAGGCGTCATCATATTGTACGCCGACCAGTTTGTTGCCGTTGACGCCGCCTTTGGCATTAATGTCCGCGATAGCCTGCTTGGCCCCGGTGAATTCCATGTCGCCATACTGCGCAACAGGACCGGAAAGTGCGCCAACAATCGCCACTTTGATATCTTTCGCCAGTGCCGCATGGCTCATCGCCAGTGCTACGCAACCCGCCAGAAACGCATTACTTTTACCGATCTTCATCCACACTTCCCCATCTGTTGTGCTTGCCAGGTAGTCATACTTGCGCCGGTAAATTATTAAAAATCGTTGTTGTATAACGAGTTAGGGTAATTATCCGGCGGTTATAAGTAATAACACTTTATTTTTCAGATCATTAAACAGGAATTTTCTGCTGCAAATCAAATGACACATCCAGAAACTGTTGGGGCTCGCAGCATATTTATCTGGCGCTTTAATGACATTAATTGGTCATTTGCCAGCGCGTTATGCTGCCTCTCAGAAAGAAGTATGGGTGTTTGCTCGGAAATTGCGCGCTGTGAAAATCAATTTGCTCTGTTTTTGTACAAAAAAACTTACAGATGATTTTGTGCGTCGCTTCGCTACACTAGCCTGCTCTTTTCCAACTGATGGCGGCCGCATGAAACTGACTATTCTTCCTCTACAGCACTTCAGCGCACAGGACAGGATCGATCTGCAAAAGATCTGGCCGGATGAAGATATTTCCGCGCTGGCGGCCCGACTGAATTCCACGCATCGCGTCTACGCTGCGCGCTTCAACGATCGTTTACTGGCGGCTTTGCAGCTGGAGATTGCTGGCACGCAGGGAAAAATTCGGCGGCTTAACGTGCGCGATGTTACGCGCAGGCGCGGCGTAGGAGGCTATTTACTGGAAGAGACGCTGACGCAAAACCCGTCGGTGGATCACTGGTGGGTGGCAGATGATGGCTACGATGAACAGCAGGTGATTGCCGCCTTTATGCAGGCGTGTGATTTCAGAGCGCAGGCGGATGGCTGGGTGAAAAACGTCGAGCACGACTAAACCGCGCGCAAAAAAAAGCGGCCCGTTAAGGCCGCTCTCTTCATATTATTATCGTTGCCGTCAGGCTTCGATCGCCATACGCAGTTTTTTCATGGCATTTTTTTCCAGCTGGCGCACACGCTCTGCGGAAACGCCGTAGGTATCGGCCAGTTCCTGCAGGGTGGTTTTATTGTCGTCATCCAGCCAGCGGGCGCGAATAATATGTTGGCTACGTTCATCCAGTCCCAGCATCGCATCGCTGAGTTTGTCCGCCGCATGGCTTTCCCAGTTATCCTCTTCAATGCCGTCGGCAAAGTCAGAGGTTTTATCCTGCAGGTAAAGCACCGGCGCCATGGACTTGCCTTCGCTGGCGTCGTCATCGGCTGACATATCAAACGTCATATCCTGCGCCGCCATGCGTGATTCCATCTCGCGGACATCTTTGCTGGAAACGCCCAGCTCGCGGGCGACCATTTCCACTTCATCCTGATTAAACCAGCCGAGACGCTGCTTGGTTTTGCGCAGGTTGAAGAACAGCTTACGCTGGGCCTTGGTGGTGGCAACCTTCACGATGCGCCAGTTACGCAGCACATACTCGTGAATTTCCGCTTTAATCCAGTGCACGGCGAAAGAAACCAGACGCACGCCCACTTCCGGATTAAAACGACGCACCGCTTTCATCAGGCCGATATTGCCTTCCTGAATCAGGTCCGCCTGCGGCAAGCCATAGCCCGAATAGTTACGAGCGATATGAACAACAAAGCGTAGGTGAGACAGGATCAGCGTCTTAGCCGCATCCAGATCGCCCTGGTAATGCAGCCGTTCAGCCAGCGCTTTTTCCTCTTCTGCCGTTAACATCGGCCAGACATTGGCAGCCCGAATATACGATTCCAGGTTACCAAGAGGAGCAATAGCTAAAGTTTGCATTTCTTTGGTCATTCAAACCCTCTCAATATAGTGATGTTGATGCACAATCCTTGTCAGGTCGATTACATTACGTCAATCGCCATCCCGTGCTGAAAGCTTTCTGTGCTACTTTGACCGCAAAGTTATCCACAAGTTCGCGTACTATTGTGGATATTTTAAACACAATTGCAAGTGGGGAAAAGTCTGAGTTGGAAGCTTCCTCTGCGGCCACTCTCGCGCAGCAGAGGAAGATTATAGCAAAAAAGATGACGATGGGTTACTGAGGTGTAAATCGGCGTAAATGTTGTACCGTTGCCAGCCATGCAGCAACCCAGCCAATGATCGCGGCGATCAACAGCAGCAGCAGGCACTCATCCCACGACAGCCCTTTCAGTACGAAAGAGGTGCCAAATACGGAAGCCACCTGCAACACCACCGATTCCAGTCTTAACACCAGAATTTCTGACAGCAGCAGCGAGAACAGCGCGCCCGCAAAACCGAGCAGCGCGCCGCCATACAAAAACGGACGCAGGATAAAGCCGTCGGTGGCACCAATCAGCTTCTGCACGTTAATGGTATCGCGCCGTGAGAAAATGCTCAGTCGCACGCTGTTGCCGATCACCAGGAACACCGCCACGATCATCAGCACGCCAATCATCGCCGCAACCTGACCGACCAGACCGGTCAGCGCCGCCAGACGAGCAAACCAGCTGTCATCCATACGTACTTCATCAACGCCATCCACTTTTTCTACCCGCTCGCGCAGGCTCTGCATGGTGTTGTCATTCTGGAAGTTCAGCTTCGGCGTGATGATCGCCACCGCTGGCAGCGGATTCTGCTCTAACATATCCAGCGACCCGCCAAAGCCGGACCAGTTACGGAACTCGCCCATCGCTTCATCGCGGGTTAAGTAGTTAACTTTATCGACGCCCTCTTCCTGCTTCAGCTGCGTCACTACTTTTTCCGCGGCGTCGTCATCCAGCGTCTTCGACAGATAAACGGTCAACTGCGGTGCCGGATACCATTGTTCGGCCGCCTGGCTGACGTTTTTCCACACCATGTAGCAGACGCTGGGCAAGGTTAACGAAATGGCGATCACCATCACCGTCAGCAGCGTAGCCAGCGGCTGACGCCACATATCCGACAGCGTGCCGCGCCAGGCATAGCGCCACTGTTCCTGCCAGCCGCCTTTCAGCGCCTTGCTCTTTGACTGTACTTTCGCTTTGGGTGCCGGCGCGCGCTTGTTGCGTTTATTGACCATCGTTGCCTCCGTGCAGCCGTCCCTGTTTCAGGTTCATCAGCCGATAGTTGCGGCGGGCAATCAGGCCCAAATCGTGCGTTGCCATTAAGACCGTTACGCCCACGCGGTTAAATTCCTCAAACAGCCGCAGAATATCCTCTGACAGCGCGTTATCAAGGTTACCGGTAGGTTCATCGGCCAGCAGCACCGCCGGCTTGTTTACCACCGCACGCGCAATGCCTACACGCTGCTGTTCACCGCCGGAGAGCTGAATAGGAAAACTTTTCGCTTTGTCGAGCAGGCCCACTTTATCCAGCGCTGCTGAGACGCGACGGCGAATATCTTCTCCGCTGGCGCCCGAAATAATCAGCGGAATCGCCACGTTGTCATACACGCTGCGATCCATCAGCAGATGGTGATCCTGAAAAATCATGCCGATCTGCCGACGCAGAAACGGCACTTCGCTGTTTTTCAGTCGGCTGATGTCATGACCACCGAACCAAATCTTGCCCGCGCTTGGCCGCTCAATGCCGCAAATCAGCTTAAGCAGCGTACTTTTACCGGCGCCGGAATGGCCGGTCAGAAACGCCATCTCTGCCGGACGCAGATGAAAATCTACGCCCTGCAACGCTTGTCGGCCGCCGAGATAAGCCTTACTGACCTCTTCAAAGCGAATCATCCTAATTAGTCCTCTCGGGCAAACAGTGCCTCAATAAAATCCTCAGCCTTGAAAGGCCGTAAATCTTCGATGCCTTCACCGACGCCGATGTAGCGGATCGGAATGCTGAACTGGTCAGCTACCGAGAAAATCACGCCGCCTTTGGCCGTGCCGTCCAGCTTGGTCAGGGTGATGCCGGTCAGGCCCACTGCTTCATGGAACAGTTTGGTCTGGCTGATGGCATTCTGGCCGGTGCTGGCGTCAATGGTCAGCATCACTTCATGCGGTGCATCGACATCGAGTTTCTTCATCACGCGCGTGATCTTTTTCAGCTCTTCCATCAGGTGCGCTTTGTTCTGCAAACGCCCGGCGGTATCAGCGATCAACACGTCCACGCCGCGCGCTTTGGCCGCCTGAATGGCGTCAAAAATCACCGAAGCGGAATCTGCGCCGGTATGCTGAGCCACCACCGAAATATTGTTGCGCTGGCCCCACACCTGCAGCTGCTCGACCGCCGCGGCACGGAAGGTATCGCCTGCCGCCAGCATCACCGATTTGCCTTCAGCCTGATACTGACGTGCCAGCTTACCGATGGTGGTGGTTTTACCCACGCCGTTCACGCCAACCATCAGGATCACAAACGGCGCTTTGCCTTCGACGTTCAGCGGCGCTTCTACCGTCGCCAGAATGCCCGCCATCTCGGTTTTCAGCAGGCCATACAGCGCTTCAGCGTCGCGCAGCTGCTTGCGGTTCGCCTGCTGCGTTAAGTTAGTGATAATCCGGCGCGTGGTTTCTACGCCAACGTCGGCAATCAGCAGCTGCTCTTCCAGCTCTTCAAACAGCTCGTCATCAATTTTCTTACCGCGGAACAGGCTGATAAAGCCCGACCCCAGATTTTGCCGGGTTTTGACCAGGCTGCGCTTGAGGCGGGCAAAGAAGCCCTCTTTGGTTGGACGATCCTGTTCAACAGGCAGCACAACCGCTTCCACTTCTTCAGCCGGTTCGATCTCTTCGACAATCGCGTCAGGATGAGCAGCAATCGGCTCAAGGTCCGCCACGATCACGTCATGATGAACGTCAACCGGCTCAACGTTTGTAGCAATCACGTCAGGATGTGCGTCAACCGGCTCAACCTCTGCGACAATCGCTTCCGGATGAGCGGCAGCCGGTTCAGCCTCTGCGGCAATCGCTTCAGGATGTTCATCGGCCAGCGCCAGCGCCGCCAGTTCGTCGTCGCTGAGCGGCGCATCAGGCTCAATCTCAAGCTCGCCGATGGCCAGCGCGGTTAATTCTTCTTCTGAAATCGGCGCTACCGTTGGCGGCACCGCGATTTCGTCATCCGGTGCGCCGGTTTGCACAGAGAAGGCTTCAGCATTCACCGTCTCGTTATCTCGCGGCGGCGCTTCTTTTGCTACCGGCTCTGACTGGACTTTCTCCGCCTCGGCCACCTTTTCAGTGATAGCAACGATCTCTTCGGCCTGAACCTCTGCTGGAGTCTCAACGTGCTCGGGTGCGAGCTGTTCAGTTTCCTGCGTTTCTGCTGGCTGTTGCGGCGTTTCTTCCTTACCGAAACCCAGCCAGGAGAAAAAGCCACGTTTTTTATCTTTTGCCATGGTGCGACCAAACTCCTTGATGGCTAAAACCCGGACAACGGTGCGCCAGGCTGCGAAAACAAGCATATAATAAGCCTGTTAGTCTAACACTTTCCTGCCAACGCGACACAGCACCCTTTTTACGTTTCCTCCGCCGGTTTCGCCCGTTAAACTACGCAACAAATTATGACGAGTTGTGAGCAAGATGATTAAGAAAACACGCAGCACCGGACAAATTCGTATTATTGCCGGACAGTGGCGCGGCCGTAAGTTACCGGTGCCTGACAGCGCCGGTCTGCGCCCTACCACCGATCGCGTCCGCGAAACCCTGTTTAACTGGCTGTCAGCGGATATTCAGCAGGCGCGCTGTCTGGATTGCTTCGCTGGCAGCGGTGCGCTGGGGCTGGAAGCGCTGTCACGCTATGCCGCGTCGGTCACGCTGCTGGAACTGGAGAAGCCGGTTGCTCAGCAGCTGCAAAAAAACCTCAGCGCGCTGAATGCCCAGAATGGCCGCGTGGTGCAGGCCAATGCGCTGAGCTGGCTGGCACAGGCCGGCGAACCGCATGATGTGGTGTTTATCGATCCGCCTTTTCGCAAAGGCCTGCTGGAACAGACGCTCAGCCTGCTGGAGCAGCATGGCTGGCTGGCAGAGAACGCGCTGATTTACGTGGAAAGTGAAGTGGAAAATGGCATGCCGCCCGTGCCGGTAAACTGGAATCTGCACCGCGAGAAAATTGCCGGTCAGGTTGCGTATCGTCTTTATGCTCGTCAGGCATCACGTCAGGAGAAGACGCATGTGGCTTAATATCGGTCGGCTGTTAATGCTGTTTGTTTGGGCCTTTTTATTGTTAAACGTGGTTCATCCCTTTCCGAAACCGCTGACCTACTTCGTGAACGTGGCGCTGTTTTTCATGGTCATTATGCATGGCTTGCAACTGGTGCTGCTGCGCGCAACGCAGCCCAAAGATGCGCCAAAGCTCAGTGGCCTGACGCAGGCGAAGATCTTCTTCTTCGGCGTATTTGAACTGCTGGCGTGGCAGAAAAAGCACTATCCCAAACAGTAACAAGGGCGCCGCGGCGCCCTTTTTTTAACGTGCGGAGTGCAGCTGGGGCGTAAAGCTGACGAAGCGCGACCCCTGTACCTTCAGCTCGCCTTTCACCCCTTTATCCATCTGATGATAATCACTGGCGCACAGCGGCAGCTTAAAATCACCGGCACCGTTCAGCGGATGGAACCAGGCTTCATAGCGCATGGTTTCACCGGCGATCACTTCGCGCTGCCGCGAATGGCGGTTGGGAGAGGGGAACTCCTGCTTGTTTTTCACTTCGACCGGCAGTGAACGTACCGGCGATGCATTGTTGATCACCGCCTCGCGACGCTGCTTGATAAACTGCCGCGTAGCCAGAATCGCAATGCATGCCAGAACGATAAAAAAGAGGATCGGTGGCTTCATAATATCTCTCACGCTATTCAGGAATCGGGTAATGGCTTTTTCGCCGGCCAAAAGGATACATCCAGAGTACGCCCATTGTCACATCGCGATCTCATCTCCTAAACTTGAGGCGACATTATGGGAATTTTATCTGACTCACCGGGCACACCGCCCTGCTTAAAAGGAAATGGTAATGCTGTGGTCTTTTCTTGCCGTACTTTTCTCCGGATGGCTCTACGTTGACGCCTCTTACCGCGGGCCACAATGGCAGCGCTGGGTTTTTAAACCGGTTACGCTGCTGCTGTTAGTGGCGCTGGCCTGGCAATCGCCGACGCTCACCACCACCGATTATTTAATCATCTTTGGCTTGGTGGCGACGCTGGCAGGCGATGCGCTGATGCTGCTGCCGCGCCAGCGTATGCTGTGGGCGCTGGGCGCGTTCTTCCTGTCGCATCTGTTTTACACCATCAGTTTTGCCGCCAACATGACCGTGACCTTCTTCTGGCCGATTCCACTGGCGCTGCTGATCATCGGTGCGCTACTGATTGCCACCATCTGGACACGACTGGAAGATCTGCGCTGGCCAATCTGTACTTTTATCGGCATGACGCTGGTGATGGTCTGGATGGCGGCCGAGCAATATACCTTCCGGCCTACCGACTACACCTTCACGCTGGTTGCGGGCGCGTCACTGCTGCTGCTGGCCAATATCATCTGGTTCGGCACGCACTTTCGCCGTCGCTTTACCGCAGACAGCGCCATCGTTGCCGCCTGCTATTTTGCCGGCCACTTCCTGATCGTGCGTTCCCTCTACCTGCTGTAATCTCACCAGGCGGCCCTGCGCCGCCTTATAATCCCTTCTTCAGCAGATAACGATACGGCAGGCTGTCGGTATGCTGCGCAATCAGCTGGTGCTCCATAAACTGACAAAATCCGGGAATATCGCGCGTGGTAGCTGGATCGTCGGCGATAATCAGCAACGTTTCGCCGTCAGCCATCTGGCGCACGGTTTTTCTGACCATCATGACCGGCTCCGGGCAGCGCAGCCCAAGCGCGTCCAACGTCTTATCAGCATCGGCGAAAATATCGCTCATCATCTCTCTCTCGCAGGGGGAATGGCCGCACATTTTACCCCTGACGCCACCGGGCGCAAGCCGTGTGGTCAACGATATCGTTTGCGCTAAAATTAACCATTGCATTAGCGCCCTGTCGCGGTAAGATGCGGCGCGTTTTATGAGCAATTGTGCTGTTATGCGCAGGCAGCAACCGCTGCGCTGGCTTATAGATCACGTTATCCATAGCTGGCGATGTCACGCCGCAGCAACGTCGTTGCCGCGCGATATCGCAGACAATGACCAATGGGTTCCCTAACCCCACTTAAAAAAGGCTTATCATGATTCGTTTCACCGAACGTCAGCGTATGCATGCGCTGATTGGGCTCTCCCTGTTCCATCTGTTAGTGATCATCTCCAGCAACTATCTGGTGCAACTGCCGATCGCTATTTTCGGCTTTCATACCACTTGGGGCGCGTTCAGCTTTCCGTTTATTTTTCTCGCCACCGACCTCACCGTGCGCATTTTTGGCGCGCCGCTGGCCCGTCGCATCATTCTGGCGGTGATGATTCCGGCGTTGCTGATCTCCTATTGTGTCTCCGCCGCCTTTTATGAAGGGCAGTGGCAGGGATTCGCCGCGCTGAAAGAGATGAACCTGTTTGTTGCGCGTATCGCCTGCGCCAGCTTTATGGCTTATGCGCTGGGGCAGATTCTGGATGTGCACGTCTTTAACCGTCTGCGCGCGCTGCCGCAGTGGTGGGTTGCTCCTGCCGCCGCCATGTTCCTCGGCAACATCAGCGATACGCTGGCGTTCTTCTTTATCGCCTTCTACAAAAGCACCGATGCGTTCATGGCGCAGAACTGGGTCGAGATCGCCCTGGTGGATTACAGCTTCAAGGTGCTTATCTGCATGGTGTTCTTCCTGCCGGCTTACGGTGTGCTGCTTAATGCGGCGCTGAAGCGTCTGGCTGAACGTTCCGAGCGGCGTGCGCTTAATTTCAGCTAGCGGAGCATGGTGAAGCCGCGCGTCAGCAGCTAAGATTCTGTCACTCATGGCGAGTTGCTTTTAGTGGCTGATTCAGATTCTATAGCTGCAGCAACACACCTGTTCGCAAACTGATAAAGGGATCCTGATGCGTAACGTAGCGAAATATATAGGAATTGGTTTACTGGTGGTCGGTCTGGCCGCCTGTGATCAAAAAACGGACAAGGCCGCCGCTGATGATAATGGCGCCAGCGCCAGTCAGGCGTCGCAAAATGTCACGTTAATGGATGGCAAACTGAGCTTTACGCTGCCAGCAGGCATGTCTGACAAGAGCGGCAAACTGGGCACGCAGGCGAATAATATGCACGTTTACGCCAATGAAGGCGGCGAAAAGGCGATTATCGTCATTGAAGGCGATGCCACCAACGATGGCCTCGACGTGCTGGCGCAGCGACTGGAAGCGCAGCAGCGTAACCGCGATCCGCAGCTTCAGGTGGTCAGCAACAAGGCGATCACGCTGAAAGGCCAGCCAGCACAGCGTCTTGATTCTGTGGTGTCTGCCAAGAACCAGTCTTCCTGGTCATCGGTGATTTTAGCCAAAGTCGACGGCAAGCTGTTGACCATGCAGATCAGCCTGCCCGCTGACAACCAGCAGCAGGCGCAGACCGAAGCGGAAAATATCGTTAATACCGTGACGCTGAAGTAATAAAAAAGGGCGGCATTATGCCGCCCTTCCCACGTTTTATCTCCGCATCACCCGATTAGATCCCGGCGGTTTCACGAATATATTTTCGTGCTTTTACCGCATATTCAAACGGGTTGGCCAGCGCCGGATCCTGCTCAGCTTCCACCACCATCCAGCCAGTGTATCCACGCTCATCCAGCAGCGCGAACACCGGACGGAAATCGATCACGCCATCGCCAGGCACGGTAAACGTACCGGCGCGCACGCCATCCAGAAACGACTTCTTCTCGTTGCGAATCTGCGCCACCACGTCATCGCGTACGTCTTTCAGGTGCACGTGATTAATACGCGGCAGGTAGCGATCCAGAATCGCTAACATCTCCTGCTGGCTGCCCTCGGAGTAATAGGCATGGCCGGTATCGTAGAGCAAAAAGACGTTGTCGTTGGTTTCTGCCAGGAAACGATCGATCTCAGCGCGGGTCTGAATGCCGGTGCCCATATGATGATGCAACGCCACCTGCATGCCTTTTTCCGCCGCGATTTCAGCTAATTCGTTATAGCCTTCGGCGGTCAGCCGCCACTCTTCGTCGGTGAAATGCGGCTTGTCATCAAACACCGCCAGCGTGGTGCCCTGAATGCTTTTGCTCTGTTCAGAGCAGCCGATCACTTTGGCGCCCATGGCGTGCAGAAAGTTCATGTGATTGATGAACTCATCAATGGTTCTGGCCTTATCGCCATTGGCAAAGAAGGTGCTGAACCAGGCGTTGCAGATCTGTATGCCGCGGATTTCCAGCATCGGTTTTAACACCGCCGGATCGCGCGGATATTTGCTGCCCACTTCGCTGCCGGTGAATCCTGCCAGCGCCATTTCACTGACCGTTTGCTGGAAAGTATTTTCGCTACCCAGCTCCGGCATATCGTCGTTGGTCCAACCAATAGGCGCAATGGCCAGCTTTACCCGTTCACTGTTCATGATCGTTTCCTGAAGACGCAAGCGTCCAGAGAGAGAAATTAGCGGTTATAAAACTCAGGGCGCGGCGGCATTTCGACCGTCTCAATGATGCCGCTGTTCTGCGCTTTCAGGCAGGCATCAGCCGCTACCGAAGCCGCAAAACCGTCCCAGGCAGAAGGCCCGGTGAGCTGGCCAGCATGCACATCGTTGATAAAGGCCTGCAACTCAACGTCGTAGGCATCAATGAAGCGATCTTTCCAGTCGGTCAGAATCGAAGTGGAAAGGCGCGCATCTTTGCGCAGCTGCACGCTGGACGGCTCCGGCAAGCGAGCGATGCCGTTTTCACCCACGACTTCACATTGAATGTCATAGCCGTAAGCGCAGTTCACAAACACTTCAACATCAATGCGCACGCCTTTCTGCGTTTCAAACAGCACGATCTGCGGATCTTTCAGGCGAGCATGCGTTTTAGAGGTCACGCGTGGATAGACCACCTGCACCGATTTAAAATCGTCATCGGTCAGCCAGCGCAGCACGTCCAGCTCGTGGATCAACGTGCTGGTGATCGCCATATCGGTGGTATAGCTTTCCGGCACGGTTGGGTTACGGTGCGCGCAGTGCAGCATCAGCGGCTCGCCAATCTCGCCGTCGACGATCACTTTTTTCAGCGCGCGGTAACCGGCATCGTAAGGGCGCATAAAACCGACCTGCACCAGACGTTTGCCGTGCTCAATCTCCGCGTCAACGATGCGGCGACAGCCTTCAGCGCTCAGCGCCAGCGGCTTTTCACAAAACACCGGCTTGCCTGCGGCCACAGCGGCCAGGGTAAAGGCTTCGTGGGTAGGATCCCATGAGGTCACCAGCACCGCATCGACATCCGGTGAATTGATCACCTCAAAGCCGTCGGCGTAAACTTCCGCCTGCAGATCAAGCCTGCGCAGCGTTTCGCGTGCGCCATCAACGTTGATGTCGGATACCGCCACTACGGTGGCACCCTGCAGCACTTTGCTGCAGCGACGAATATGTTCCTGGCCGATTGCGCCAGTGCCGATTACGCCAAGTTTGAGCGTCATAATGACTCCAGATTACAGGGTTCAGAGGGTTATCCGGGGCCGTTGCCAGCCCCTGTCGGGAAAATCAGTATTTGCGCGCCTGGGCAATGTGCTCATCGAGCATGGTCGCCACGGCATCAACACGTTCAGATTGTGAAACGCGCGCACCGCCGACGTTCCACCAGCTGAAATATTTGTGAATCATGGTTTTCGGCAGCACCTTGACGTCAATCAACGTGGAAACCGTCTGTTTTTGCGCATCTTCCAGCGCCTGTTGCAGCTGCTCCAGCGTGCTGACGCGGTAGGTTTTGCAGCCGTAACCGGCGGCGATAGCGGCAAAATCCACCGGCACAAAACCGCCGTTCAGCGCCTGCGTTTCGCTGTCGCGGAAGCGGAATTCGGTGGTGAAGCTGTCCATGCCGTGCTCCATCTGCAAATTGTTAATGCAGCCGTTGGTCATGTTGTCGAACAGCACCACGTTGATTTTTGCCCGTTCCTGGATAGAGGTCACCAGCTCGGAGTGCAGCATCATGAAGGAGCCATCGCCTACCAGCGTGAACACCTCGCGCTGTGGCTCTGCCAGCTTGACGCCCAGCGAGGCATTAACTTCGTAGCCCATGCAGGAGTAGCCATATTCCACGTGATAGCCGTTGTAATCCTGAGTACGCCACATGCGCTGGAGATCGCCCGGCAGGCTACCGGCTGCCGCAACGATGACCGCGTCCTTTGGCAACTGCTCGTTGAGCGTGCCGAGGACGCTGCTTTGCGTAAGAAAAGAGTTCGTCAGACGATTAAATTCCGCCCACACCGCCTCGCGATCGAGATGATCATCAATTTCCGGCACAAAGCCTTCGCCGCTGTAGACCGCGGCGTAAACGCGCTGCGTCTCCTTCAACAGCTTGCTCTGCGCCTGCTCAATCTGTGCGCCCCAGCCGCTGTTGAAACCCTGAGCCGCCAGCCGCGTATCCAGTGCGCTTAGTCCTTCCCGCGCATCAGCCAGCAGCTGCACGCCATCCAGCTTGTAGCTGTCAAAATTACTGACGTTGATGTTGAGGAAGCTCACGTCCGGATGTTGAAAAATCCATTTCGAGGCGGTGGTGAAATCGGTGTAGCGCGTGCCCACGCCAATCACCAGATCGGCCTCTTTGGCCAGCAGGTTGGCCGCGAGACAGCCGGTTTCGCCGACGCCGCCTACGTTAAGCGGATGGTCAGAAATCAGCGTGCCCTTGCCCGCCTGCGTTTCTGCGAAGGGTATTTGATGGCGTTCGGCAAAGGCGCGTAGTGCATCGCCCGCACCGGAGTATTTCACCCCGCCGCCGCAAATAATCAGCGGTTTGCGCTTTGTCGCCAGCAGCGCCAGCGCATCCTGTAGTTGCGCTTCAACCGGCAGGCGGCGATCCAGACGGTGCACCCGCTTCTGGAAGAAGTAGTCTGGATAATCCCAGGCTTCGCCCTGCACGTCCTGCGGCAAGGAGAGCGTTACCGCACCGGTTTCTGCCGGATCGGTCAGCACGCGCATGGCATTAATGCAGGCGGTCATCAGCTGCTCCGGACGGCTGACGCGATCCCAGTATTTGCTAACCGCACGAAAGGCGTCGTTGGTGCTGATGCTCAGATCGTGGCTCTGCTCAATCTGCTGCAATACCGGATCGGGCTGGCGGGTGGCAAACACGTCGCCCGGCAGCAGCAGCAGCGGAATGCGGTTGGCGGTCGCGGTGGCCGCCGCGGTAATCATGTTGGCCGCGCCCGGTCCGACAGAAGAAGAACAGGCGATAATCTGACGACGTAATTTCTGTTTGGCAAAACCGATCGCCGCGTGCGCCATTCCCTGCTCGTTACGGCCCTGGTAAACCATCAGCTCACCACGATCCTGTTCCAGCGCCTGTCCCAGTCCCAGCACGTTGCCATGACCGAAAATAGCGAAAATGCCGTGGACGAATTTGCTCTCCACGCCATCAACATTGATGAATTGGTTATCGAGGAATTTCACCAGCGCCTGTGCCGTGGTTAATCTGATGGTGCCCATGGGATTATCCTTTACGAGTAAGTCACCGCCTGCCAGCAGTGAGCGTCAGGCCGCCTGATGAGACGGCTTAAAAGTGAAACGTGAGGCGATTATAAACAAATATTTTTTTCATAAAATACGATTACAGAAGAAACATTTCATTTTGCGAGTGAGATCAAATATTGAAATGAAACGGTGATCTTCGTCAGTATCAGCGCGCTTCTGATGAAACAGACCATTCAATCATGGCGATTAGCTGAAAAGTATTTCATCCGCTCATGCCGCGCCTTGCCGCTGCTGTAGCGGCAGATCAGGCTAATTTATTCTCTTCTGCTGCCTTTTGTTGCAGGTAACAAACGGCTTGCTGCTGCGTGAAGAGTTTTAGCTTACTCACACTTTTGAGGTGAACATTTCATTCCATATTGTTTTTGGAATATTTATTCCTCATACTCCCTGAACATAATTACGCCTGGCCAGTCAGGCAACAGCTCTGGATGTCCGGGCTGGCGATGTCTGCTTATTACAGAAGGAAATCACAGGTATGAGTACACAACAGAAGCGGCTTGATGTGATCTGTATTGGCCGCATAGCCGTTGATCTTTATGGTCAGCAAATCGGTGCGCGGCTGGAAGATATGAGCACATTCGCGAAATATCTTGGCGGCTCGTCGGGCAACGTGGCCTATGGCACCGCGATTCAGGGGCTGAAATCCGCCATGCTGGCGCGGGTTGGCGATGAACATAACGGCCGCTTTCTGCGCGAATCGTTGCAGCGCGTCGGTTGTGATACCGAATACCTGATTACCGATCCGGCGCGGCTCACCGGGCTGGTCATGCTGGGCATCAAAGATGAAGAGACCTTTCCGCTGATTTTCTACCGCGATAACTGTGCCGATATGGCGCTGAAGCCGGATGATATCGATGAAGAGTATATCCGCTCAGCCCGTGCGGTGGCCGTGACCGGCACCCATCTTTCGCATCCGGACACCCGCGCGGCGGTGGTTAAAGCGCTGGATATTGCGCGCCGTCACGGCCTGCGCACCGCGCTGGATATCGACTATCGTCCGGTGCTGTGGGGATTAACCTCGTTGGGCGACGGCGAAACACGCTTTATCGAATCGCAACAGGTGACGCAGCAGCTCCAGGAAGTGATGCACTACTTCGATCTGATTGTCGGCACCGAAGAGGAGTTCCATATCGCGGGCGGCAGCACCGACACGCTCACCGCGCTTAAAAACATTCGTCAGTCGAGCAACGCCACGCTGGTATGTAAACGCGGCCCGCTTGGCTGCGTGGTATTTGAAGCGGCAATTCCCGACAGCTGGGAAGCGACCACGCTACACAGCGGCGTGCGCGTTGAGGTGCTGAACGTGCTGGGTGCTGGCGATGCCTTTATGTCTGGTCTGCTACGTGGTTGGTTGAATGATGAAGGCTGGACGCAGGCCTGTCGTTATGCCAACGCCTGCGGCGCATTAGTGGTCTCGCGGCACGGCTGCGCACCGGCTATGCCAACCAAAGAAGAGCTGGATGATTATCTCAGCCGCGATCGCGACGTACCGCGTCCCGACCGTGATGCACGGCTCAATCATCTGCACCGCGTGACCACTCGCCAGCGTCAATGGCCTGAACTGTGCGTATTTGCCTTCGACCATCGCAAACAGCTGGCGGACATGGCGCGTGAAGCGGGGGTGGATGAAACACGTATTCCGCAGCTGAAACTGCTGCTGTTAAAAGGCGCCGAAGCCGCCGCCAGTGAAGCGGGTCTCGGCGATCGCAGCGGTATTCTGGCGGATACCACTTACGGCCAACCCGCGCTCAATGCCATCACCGGCAAAGGGTGGTGGATTGGTCGCCCGATCGAATTACCCAGTTCACGGCCGCTGCGCCTTGAGCATGGCAATATCGGCTCACAGCTGATCGACTGGCCGCAGGAGCACGTGGTGAAGTGCCTGGTGTTCTATCATCCACAGGATGCCGCCGCAATGCGTCAGGAGCAGGACGATCTGGTGCTCGACGTCTGGCGTGGCTGTAATAAATCGGGTCATGAACTGCTGCTGGAAGTGATTCTGCCGGAAGATAACGCCGATCGCGATGAAGCGCACTATGTTGAAATCATCCGTCACTTTTACCAGCTCGGCGTACAGCCCGACTGGTGGAAGCTGCCACCGATGTCCGCGCCGCGTTGGCAGCAAATCAGCCAGCTTATTGAGCAGAACGATCCGCACTGCCGCGGTATCCTGCTGCTGGGCCTTGATGCGCCAGAAGCCCAGCTCAAAGCGGGTTTCGCCGCCGCCGCCCAGGCACCGTGGGTGAAAGGTTTTGCCGTCGGTCGCACGATTTTCGGCCAGCCCTCACGCCAGTGGTTGCAGGGTGAGCTTAGCGATGAGGTGCTGATTCAGCAGGTGAAAGAGAATTACCTGACGCTGATCGGTTACTGGCGGGAAGCAAGGGGAACGGTTTAGGGGTGCCTTAAGCAGGCAGGGCTTTAAGGTCAACGGCTGTTGAGTTGTGCCCGGAAGCGGGCGGCCTTTTTAAGGTCAACATCTTTAAGGTCAACGGCCATTTCGTTCTGCCTTGCAGACGGCTTTAAGGTCAACGTCTTAAGGTCAATGTCTTAAGGTCAACGGCCATTTCGTTCTGCCCTTCGGGCCGCCCGAGCAGGGGCGGCATGCGCCCCGCCCCTGCACCCCGGCTATCCGGCAAACACAACCGCCCGCCGCAGGCGGGTACCTTCGTCGGTTCACATTTCTTCACGGACCGCTCGCGATTCGCTCCTGCTCAGCGCTCCCTTGTCCCGCCATCCATGGCGGGACATCCTGAAATGTTCATCTCCTCAGCGGTGGTGATGCCTCCTCAGGGTCAACACCGAGGTCAAAACCCAAGTCAAAAACCAAGTCAAAAACCAAACATCTAAGCTAAAACCAAAGACAGAGGCAGAGGCAGAGGCAGAAGCAGAAGCAGAAGCACTTCAATTTTTAGTTTCGGATATCAGATTAAGCATCACGGGTTCTGGGTTCTGGGTTCTGGGTTCTGGGCTTTGAGTTTTGAGTTTTGAGTTTTGATTTTTGAGTTTTGAGTTTTGAGTTTTGAGTTTTGAGTTTTGATTTTTGAGTTTTGAGTTTTGAGTTTTGAGTTTTGAGTTTTGAGTTTTGAGTTTTGAGTTTTGAGTTTTGAGTTTTGAGTTTTGAGTTTTGAGTTTTGAATTTTGAATTTTGAATTTTGAATTTTGAATTTTGAATTTTGAATTTTGAATTTTGAATTTTGAATTTTGAATTGTGTGCTTTGAACTTTGAACTTTGAACTTTGAACTTTGAACTTTGAACTTTGAACTTTGAACTTTAAATTGTGGGTTTTGGGTTTTGGGTTTTGGGTTTTGGGTTTTCTTTAGAAATTGAAGTTTTATTTAGAATTTCATCTTTTATCTTTTCGATTTTGACCTGGGTTTTGACCTTTAGAGGCATCACAAACGCCGAGGGAAAAGCGTTTTCCAGGGCGAGCCGCAGGGATGCGGCGAGAAGGCGCGTTGAGCCGGGAGCGAATCGCGCCTGGTCCGTCAGGAAAACGCTTTTGCCGAGGGCACCCGCGCAGCGGGCGGTTGTGTTTGCCGGATAGCGCGGGTGCAGGGCCGGGGCGACTGCCGGCCCTGCTCGGGCTGCCTGAAGGCAGCCCGAAATCGCCTTTGACCTTGACCTGGGTTTTGACCTTGAGGAGGCATCACAAACGCCGAGGGAAAAGCGTTTTCCAGGGCGAGCCGCAGGGATGCGGCGAGAAGGTGCGCTGAGCAGGAGCGAATCGCGCCGGGTCCGTCAGGAAAACGCTTTTGCTGAGGGCACCCGCGCAGCGGGCGGTTGTGTTTGCCGGATAGCGCGGGTGCAGGGCCGGGGCGACTGCCGGCCCTGCTCGGGCAGGCTTTAGCCTGTACGAAATCGCTTTTGACCTGGTCCTGCTCGGGCTGCCTTCAGGCAGAACGAAATAGCCTTTGACCTGGCTTTTGACCTGGCCCTGCCCGGGCAGGCTTCAGCCTGAACGAAATGGCCCTGGACTTTGACCTTAAAAGCCGCCTGCCGCCAGGCACATCCCCCCCTTCTGTGAACCATTTCATAAAGCGATGAAATATCCTCCACGCTTTTAGTATTCAAATGAAATTTTCCATTCATCTGGTACAATGACGCTTAACTTTTGACCCTCCTTTTCTCTTTTTTTGCGAGCACAGTCATGTCAACAAACCCAACACAACTCTCTTTGTTGCAGGAAGATATTCGCCGCCGCTATGACACGCTCAGCAAGCGATTGAAGCAGGTGGCTCGCTATATTCTTGATAACAGTAACAGTATTGCTTTTGATACCGTCGCATCGATTGCCCAACACGCCGATGTGCCGCCTTCCACGCTAATCCGTTTTGCCAACGCCTTTGGTTTCAGCGGTTTCAACGAAATGAAACAGGTTTTTCGTCAACACCTGATGGAAGAGACGGTGAACTATACCGAACGCGCTCGCCTGTTCCGGCAGACCGCCACAGAAGATAACGCCGTATCGCCGGAAAGCCCGGCCGAAATCCTCAACGTGTTCAGCATGGTTAACTCGCAGGCGTTGCAGCAACTGGTGATGCAAACCAGCCCGGAACAGCTCGATAAAGCGGTAAGCCTGCTGGATGGTGCGGAAAATATCTATATCATCGGCCTGCGCCGCTCGTTCAGTGTCGCCTCTTACCTCACCTATGCGCTGCGCCATCTTGAACGCCGGGCTTTTCTGATCGATGGCCTGGGCGGCATGTTTGCCGAGCAGCTCAGCATGGTCAATCCCAAAGATGTGGTGATTGCTATCAGCTATTCGCCGTATGCCCGCGAAGCGGTCGAGCTGGTGGAGTTAGGCGCTAAACGCGGCGCGCAGCTGATCGCCATTACCGACAGCCAGGTCAGCCCGCTGGCAGCGTTTAGCGACGTCTGCTTTGTGGTACGCGAAGCGCAGGTTGATGGCTTCCGCTCACAGGTCGCCTCTTTGTGCCTGGCGCAGACGCTGGCGGTGTCGCTGGCGCTGACCAACGCCGCCACGTAACACCTGTTGCGCGCAATAAAAAAGGGCAGCTTTCGCCGCCCGCTTTATTCTGCTGTTATCGATTAACCATTACTTAGCTCTCGCGCGGATAGCGCTCGCTGTTAACCCAGGCGTGATCCTGCTCCCAGCTAAACTTCCACAGTCGTACCGGCCCCGCCATCACGTTTAAATAGTAATTATCGTAACCCGCAATGGTCGCTACCGGATGGTAACCGCGCGGCACCGTGACTACATCGCGATTGTAGGCAGCCATGCACTCATCCAGTGAGCGATCGTCGGTGTAGACGCGCTGCATGGCAAACCCCTGCGGCGGATCGAAGCGGTGATAGTAGGTCTCTTCCAGATAGGTTTCGTTTTCCGTCTCTTCATCATGCTTGTGGCTGGGATAGGAGCTGGTATTGCCCTCATCGGTATAGACTTCCACCACCAGCAGGCTGTCTGCCACTTCGCTGTCCGGCAGAATGTTGTGCACCAGACGCTTGTTGTTGCCTTTGCCACGCTGCTCCACGCCCACGTCCGCCGGTGCAATCAGGCGAGCCGGCAGACTGCCCTTGCCCGGCGCGCTGCATACGGCCAGCTCCAGATCGCTGTCGGCGTGCACTTCCACGCTGTCGTGATGCGGCACGTAAACGGAATACGGCGGCGTGCGCTCAAACGGCGACATACGCTGGCCGAGGCCCGGAAAATCAGCCTGCTGCGTTTTCACCGAGGCGAGCCCCGCCACCAGCACCAGGCAAAGCTCTTTATCGCCGCTTTCCAGACGCAGCGTTTGCCCTTTGGTCAGCAGATAGGCTTCAAAGCCGACATGGCCCCAGCCGGCGCTTTCCGGCGTGACCCGTTGGATACGGCCAGAATCATCCGGCTGCTGGCATTTCGAGAGTAACGACATGCTGCTCCTCCTGTTTGATATCCTGCGCGAGCCAGCCACGCTGGCCCGGCAGGCAACGAATTAGCTCAGCGTTGGCATGCTGAATTCAGACACGATCGGCTGACCGCTCGGCCAGCGCGTGGTGGCGGTTTTCATGCGCGTGTAGAAGCGCACGCCGTCCGGCCCATGCACATTCAATGCGCCAAACACCGACCGTTTCCAGCCGCCAAAGCTGTGGAAAGCCATAGGCACCGGCACCGGCACGTTGACGCCGACCATGCCCGCCTGCACTTCCTGCACGAAGTCGCGTGCGGTGTGGCCGTTGCTGGTAAAGATGGCGCTGCCGTTGCCAAACTCATGGCTGTTCACCAGCTCAAGCGCGCTCTGATAATCGGGCGCACGCATGATGCTCAATACCGGTCCGAAGATCTCTTCGCGCCAGATCACCATGTCGCGCGTCACGTTATCGAACAGCGTTCCGCCAACGTAATAGCCTTCAGCGTGCCCGTCGACCTGGAAATTGCGGCCATCCACCACCAGCGTTGCGCCTTCCTGCTCGCCAGTGTCGATGTAGCCCAGCACTTTTTTCTGATGCGCCGCAGAGACAACCGGCCCCATCTCATTCTCGTCGCTGCCTTTGTGCATGCCGGGTCCGACGCGCAGCGCCTTGACCAGCGGCGTCAGGCGCGCGATCAGCGTATCAGCGGTCTCGTCACCAACGGCCACCACTACCGGCAGCGCCATGCAGCGCTCGCCCGCCGAACCAAAGGCACCGCCCATGATGGCATTTACCGTGGCGTCCAGATCGGCATCGGGCATGACGATAGCGTGATTTTTCGCCGCGCCAAACGCCTGCACACGTTTGCCGTGGGCGCTGGCCGTTTTATAAATGTGTTCAGCGACGCCTGAAGAACCGACAAAGCTCACCGCCTGCACGCGCGGATCTTTGTACAGCTGCTCGGCATCTTCATTGGAGCTGTGCACCACATTGAAAACGCCATCAGGCAGGCCCGCTTCGGTCAGCAGCTCAGCCATGCGCACCGCCACCGACGGATCCAGCGCAGGCGGCTTGAGCACAAAGGTGTTGCCGCAGGTCAGCGCAATCGGGAACATCCACAACGGCACCATCGCCGGGAAGTTAAACGGCGTAATGCCCGCCACCACGCCCAGCGGCTGCATCAGCGAGTAGCTGTCCACGCCGGTGCCGACGCTGGCGGAATACTCACCTTTCAGCAGGTGCGGAATACCACAGGCAAATTCCACCACTTCCATGCCGCGCGTCAGCTCACCCAGCGCATCAGACCACACTTTGCCATGCTCATTGACGATCAGCTCAGCCAGCTCATCACGGTGTTTCTCCATCAGCGCCTTGAAGTTAAACATGATGCGCGCGCGGCGCAGCGGCGAGGTTCGCGACCATTCAGGAAAGGCGTTATGCGCGACTTCAATCGCCTGCGCCACTTCCTGCGCGGTGCTTTGCGTCAATTCACGCACTACTTTGCCGCTGGCGGGATCGTAAACCGGAATGGTTTCGTTGCTGCTGCTCAGCGTGGTTTTTCCGCCGATGAAGTTTCCTGTGATATTCATGCTGATGCCTCTGTAGAGTTAGGGTCCTGCTGGCCATTGCCCGAACAGGCAAATCGAATACGTTCGAAAAAACTATAATATTGAAATAAATTTTTCAATTATTAGTTAATGAAAGTTTTGTGTTTAGCGAAGAGGATCGCATTTTTACCCTGTGTTGCCCGGCATCATCCAACAAACCAGCCGTGCGTAAGCCGTCCTGCGTCACAGACGCGCTAAATATTTGCGAGAGACATCTAAAAATTTTAATTTCACATTTAACTTGAAATGAAATTTATGTTTTCAATGAGCGCTATTCTTCTCTCATTCACCTTATGCAGGAGTTCGGCTCCATGGCCATCGATCCCACCCGAATTTGTATCAACCGTAAAATTGCGCCCGCGCTCTCTATCGACGCGTTTTTTGCCCTGGTGGCAAAGCTTGGCTTGCAGCATGTTGAACTGCGTAACGACATGCCGAGCGGCAAGGTTACCGACAATCTCAGTCATGCCGAGGTCGTGGCGCTGGCGAAAAAATATGGTCTGAATATTGTGACCATCAATGCGCTTTATCCTTTCAATCAGGCCGATGATGCCCTGCTGGCAAAAGCGGAAGCCTTGCTGAAAGAAGCGCAGGCGCTGGGCGTAAGCGCGCTGGTAATGTGCCCGCTCAACGACGGTACGAAAATCAGTACCGACGAGACCGTTGCCGCCCTGCAAAAACTGGCCCCGCTGTTCGCCCGTTATGGCATTAAAGGATTGGTGGAGCCGCTGGGCTTCCCGATCAGTTCATTACGTTCGGCGGTGCAGGCGCAGGCGCTGATTAAACAGGCCGGTGCGCCGTTCGAGATTTTGCTCGATACGTTCCACCATCATCTGTATGAACATGCGGAAGAGGAATTTGAACAGGGCATTGATATCAATGGCATTGGCCTGGTGCATCTCTCTGGCGTGGAAGATGCGCGGCCGGTGGCGGAGCTGACCGATGAAGAGCGCATCATGCTCTCCGCAGCGGATCGTTTGCACAGCGTGCAGCAGGTTGCCCGCCTTGAGCGCATGGGCTATCGCGGCCTGTACGCCATGGAGCCGTTCTCCTCGGTGATGGAAAGCTGGCAGGCGGCAGATATTGAACGTGAAATCCGGCAGAGCATCGCGCTACTGCAGGCGTAACCCTTTCTCTTATCTGTGTCGATGAGATGTTGGCCTCCGCTGGAGGCCTTTTTTATGCGGCAGCCCGATTGGGCTGCTTCAGCCGCAGAATCATATAGAACGCCAGACAGACCAGCAGCGCCGTCAGTAGATAAACCACCGGCACGCCAGCCACGCTCATGATCAGCCCGGCCAGCGGCCCGGTAATGCCCAGCGACAGATCCATAAACGCCGTATAGGTTGCCAGCGCACTGCCCTGATTCTGGGTTGGCACCACTTTTACCGCCTCGACGCCAATGGCCGGGAAGACCAGCGAAAAACCGGCGCCGGTCAGCAGCGCGCCGGTTTTGGCGATCAGCGGATCCCACGCGCCCCATACCAGAAACAGCCCCAGTGCTTCAACCGCACAGCACACCATTGCCACAAACAATCCGCCACGCTGGTTGATAGCGTTGGGAAACAGCAGCCGCGTGCCGACAAAGGCGGCGCTGAACAGCGTTAGCGCAAAGGCGGCACCCTCCCAGCCTTTATCCTGATAGAACAGCGTAATAAAGGTGGCAATCACGCCAAAACCCGCCGAGGCCATCGCCAGAATCAGGCCATAGGGCAATATTTTGCCCAGCACATCGCGAAACGGAATCGGTTTGCCTTTGCTGCCTTTCACCGCCGGGCGCGGCCAGGCCAGCGCCACCGAGACCACGATAATGGCGACAATCGTTTCCGCCAGCAGCATCAGCCCGCCATAGCGATAAAGCACCACGCCCAGCGGCGCGCCAATAGCCATCGCGCCATAGGTAAAAATGCCGTTCCATGAAATCACCCGGCCAATATGCAGCGAGCCCACCGCACCCACGCCCCACAGCGTTGATCCGGTGCCAGCAAAGCTCTGGCCGACGCCCAGAATCAACCGACCCACGCACAGCAACGTCAGGCTCAGCACGGCGTTATCGCTGGTCAACGCCGCAGCACCATAAAACAGCCCGCTCAGCAGACAGCCGAACAGGCCGAAAATCACCACTTTTTTCGGGCCCCACAGATCGGCATAACGGCCCGCATGTGGGCGGCTGATCAGCGTGGAAACGTATTGCAGACTGATCACCAGCCCGGCCCAGAAGGCGCTGAACCCCATAACGTCATGCACATAGCCGGGCAACACCGCCAGCGGCAGGCCAATCGTCAGGTAGCTGGAGAAGTTGAAAATCACGGTAGAGATAATGCGCAGATTTAGCTGAATCCCGCTGATGGCCGTTTCCTTTGCAGGCTGGTCAGGCATGAAGCAAGTATCCCGTAGTAAATAGTTAGCAGACTTATTTTTAATAATACGCGTTTTTAGCTCGCTCGCATCAGGCAAACGCCCAATAATCAGCGGCCCGCATCGCGCTAACACGCGGGCCAGGGATAGCAGGTGTAAAACCCTGAAAGTGCCGCTAAAATCAGAAAGTTAGTGCCGTTCAGGGTAAACTAGCCGGATATATTACTAATCAGGAGCCTCTATGAGCTTACCGTTGCAGGAAAAGATGGGGCAGAACATCTTAATTAAACTGGCCATGCTGGTCATTGTGCTGGCCGGCATTCGTGCCGCCTCAGAAATTATCGTGCCGTTTCTGCTCGCCACTTTTCTTGCCATTGTATTGAATCCGCTGGTTACCATGCTGATGCGCCGGGGTCTGCGCCGCAGCTGGGCGATTTCGCTGGTGATTACCGCCATCATCCTGGTCATGATGGTGCTGGTGGCGGTGATCGCCAGCTCGGTCAATGAATTCAGCAGCATCTACCCACAAATTCGTACCCTGCTGGAACAGAAGCTGGTGGTGGTGCAACATCTGGCAGCCAATTTCCATATCAACATCTCTACCGAGAGAATGGCTTCCCGCCTCGATCCCAACGCCATTATGAACATGGCGACCGTGGTGCTGGCGCAGTTCTCCGGTGCCATGACCAACGTGTTGCTGCTGATTCTCACCGTGGTGTTTATGCTGTTTGAGGTGCGCCATCTGCCTTACAAACTGCGTAACGCGCTGGTTAACCCGAAGATTCGTATTGCCGGGCTGCATAAGGCGTTGAAAGGTGTGACGCACTACCTGGCGCTGAAGACGGTCATCAGCCTGATTACCGGCGTGGCGGTCTGGCTGTCGTTGATGCTGCTGGACGTGAAATTTGCGCTGTTTTGGGGCGTGGTCGCCTTTATCCTGAACTTTATCCCTAACATCGGTCCGATTATCGCCGGTATTCCGCCGGTGATTCAGGCGCTGGTGCTCAACAACGTTTACGACGCCGCGCTGGTCGCCGCGCTGTTCAGCGCCATTCATATGATATTCGGTAATATTCTTGAGCCGCGCATCATGGGACGTGGGCTGGGGCTGTCGACGCTGGTGGTGTTTCTGTCACTGATATTTTGGGGCTGGCTGCTCGGTCCGGTGGGGATGCTGCTCTCCGTGCCGCTGACCAGCGTCTGCAAAATCCTGATGGAAACCACACCGGGCGGCAGCCGACTGGCGATCATGCTCGGCAACGGCAGGCCCGCGCCGAAAACCTTGTTAAAGCGCAAATAGCCGATCGCATACGTGCTGAAGATGCTGCTCCATGCTCGCCCGGGCCTGGAGCGCATCACCATCAACAATCGCCTGCGCAATACGCTGATGATCCTGATTCATCTCGCGAGCAAAATCGGCGTCGGCATAGTGCTGCTCCAGTCGGATAAACCGCGCGCTGTGCCGCTTATTCCACAAATACTCCATCATATCGCGCAGCAGATCGTTGCCGCTCATCGCGCTGATCAGCAGATGAAACGCCTTATCCTGCTGTAAAAACTGCGCGTCATTGTGCTGCAATTGCAGCAAGCTTTCGGTTAACGCCAGTAGCGCCGCGCGCTGTTGCGGATTGCCGTGCCGCGCCGCCAGTTCAGCGGTCATGCCCTCAAATGCCTGCCGCGCTTTCAGCAGATCGTGCAGGCTGAACTCATCATCGCCGGAAGTAATGATATCCTGCGGCAGAGGGTTAGCGACAAACACCCCGTTGCCGGTGCGGATTTCTACCCAGCCGGTGATCTCCAGCGCGATCAGCGCCTCGCGAATCGACGAGCGGCTGACGCCCAGCTGCTTAGCCAGTTCACGTTCGGCGGGCAAGGCGCCGCCCGGCGTAAAATCACCGCGACGGATAGCGTCGATCAGCTGATTGGAGATCTGCCGATAGAGCCGTTCAACTTTCACCTGAGATAAAGACATTGTTGCTCCATGCTGCTGCATCCTGTGACGCGCTTACGATAGCCGCTTCAGAATCACTTTTCCTGAGAACCGTTACCGCGATCACAACATTGCGATCTGCTTCACGGCGGGCGACGACGTTTCTGGCATAGCATTGGTCCAGCGGCCTGACCAGAAGGCTAATTATTACACAAAGGAGCAGCAATGGAACACACATGGCGTTGGTATGGCCCAAACGATCCGGTTTCCCTTGATGATGCGCGCCAGGCAGGCGCAACCGGCATCGTGACCGCGTTACATCATATTCCCAACGGTGAGGTCTGGCCGGTTGAGGAGATCAAAGCGCGCCAGGCGCTGCTGGCGGAGAAAGGCCTGGTCTGGTCGGTGGTGGAAAGCATTCCGGTGCATGAGTCGATTAAAACCCAGCGCGGCGACTATCAGCGCTACATTGCCAACTATCAACAGTCGCTGCGCAACCTCGGTGCCTGCGGCATTGATACCGTCTGCTACAACTTTATGCCGGTGCTCGACTGGACGCGCACCGATCTGGCGTGGACGCTGCCCGATGGTGCCAAAGCGCTGCGCTTCGATGCCGTCGCCTTTGCAGCATTTGAACTGCATATTTTACAGCGCCCCGGCGCCAGTGGTGACTACAGCACCGCAGAACAGCAGGCGGCAGCGGATTACTTTGCCGCCATGAGCGATGAGGCAAAGGCCACGCTGACGCGCAATATTATTGCCGGTTTGCCAGGTGCCGAAGAGGGCTACACGCTGGAGCAGTTTCTGGTGCAGCTGGCGCAGTATGACGGCATCGACAAAGCCCAGCTGCGCGAGCACATGGCGACCTTTCTGCGGGCAATTGTGCCGGTGGCTGAAGAGGCGGGCATTGTGCTGGCGGTGCATCCGGACGATCCACCGCGACCTATTCTCGGCCTGCCGCGCATTGTTTCCACCGCCGAGGATATGCAGTGGCTGAAAGAGACCGTCAACAGCGTGCACAACGGCTTTACCTTCTGCACCGGCTCGTACGGCGTGCGCGCGGATAACGACCTGGTCAGCATGGCGCAAACCTATGCTGACCGCATTCACTTCGCTCATCTGCGTGCAACCCTGCGCGAAGAGAACCCGGCGAGTTTCCATGAAGCGGCCCATCTGGCGGGCGATGTTGATATGGTTGGCGTGGTACGCGTGATTTTGGCTGAGGAGCAGCGGCGTCGGCAGCAGGGCAACCCGCGGGCCATTCCGATGCGGCCCGATCATGGCCATCAGATGCTGGACGACCTGCACAAGAAAACCAATCCTGGCTATTCCGCCATTGGTCGCCTGAAAGGCCTGGCGGAAGTGCGCGGCGTGGAAGTGGCCCTGAAGCAGCTGTTTTTCAGCGAGTAACTTGCCGGGCGGGCAGCCAACGTGCTGCCTGCCATCATCGCGTTTGCCGTTTACCCACCGCATGAACGACACAACGATCCGCTGGCCCGAATCTGTCGCCAAATTTACTTATGCTTTATGCTACTCTGCACGCGTTTGGCGCAGCGAAAATGTCGATCACCTTCACCGCGCGTTAATCAGTAGTCAATATCTGTCGCCGCGCGCCGATAACCGATCGACGCCGTTATCGTTTCGACGGCTACCCGGCGCCAGACGCACGCAGGCCGTGCCATATCGCTGTTTATACGTTGCTGCGCCATCTTCAGGGGATTATCTTGCCGTCGTCACTTTTTCTGCAACGCCATCAGCGGTGGATGTTAATTCTCGGCGCAGGTTTAGTGCCAATCATTCTTGGTATGTTATTTACCGCAGTTGAAGCGCGCCACAGCCTGCGCAATCAACAAACGGTCACCGCCAATGCGCTGATTACCCAAACCGAAACGCTCAGCGACAGCGCCATGCAAATCACCCGCACACTGCGCGATTTCAAAGGCCAAACCTGTTTGTCACTTGAACGCCCTTTGCAGCGGCTGGCCTCGCGTTATCCCTATTTTCGCGCGCTCGGCGTGTTAGATGGCTCGCACGTCAGCTGCTCGTCGGCCTATGGTCACGATCCGGGTGAACTTAACGTGATGATTCAGCATGCGTTGCCGCAATCCACTGGCAACTGGGGCATTTCCATCGCGGGTACCGCCGCCGTGCCTGAACGCCCGGCTATCGCCTTTGTGTGGATGAATCCCGGAGACTTCGGCGTTTACGCCATTGTTGAAGGACAATACCTGCTCGACTTTATGCGCGCGGTCAGCGAAGCGCGCCATTATCAGCTAAAAATCAGCTTCAACGGCGGCTACACCTTTGTGACCGGACAGGCTCAGCACGCACCGTTGCTGCCAATTGATCCGGTTATCTGGCACGCCGCCTCTGCGCGTTATCCTTTTGACGTTACGGTGATTACGCCCGCCAGCGAAGCGCTGCGCACCTGGCGCGACATTTTTCTGATCTTCCTGCCGATGATCGCCATTCTGTCGCTGCTGTTTATGGTCATCACCGCCAACTGGATAAAACGCCGCGTGACCTGGCGCGACAGAATTAAAAAGGCGATGCAGCGCGATGAATTCAGCGTTGCCTACCAGCCGGTTTGTCAGGTGAGCAGCGGATGCTGTAGCGGTGTGGAAGCGCTGATGCGCTGGCAGCGGCGTGACGGTGAATGGGAACGGCCCGATATTTTTATCGCCGCGGCGGAAGAGGAGAACATGATTATTCCGCTGACGCGCCATCTGCTTAGCCTGCTGGCACGCGACGTTGAAAGCTGGCCGGTGACGCCCGGTTTTCACCTGGCGCTCAACGTGGCCGCGGAGCATTTGCAGCACGCTGATTTCGTGCCGGATATTGAGCGCTTTGCCCGCCAGGTCGCGCATAAGCAGTTTCAGATCACGCTGGAGCTCACCGAGCGTAGTCTGATCAAAGAGGGTGAAGCCGTGGCAAAAAAACTTGCCTGGCTGCGGCAGTGCGGTATCAAAGTCGCTATTGACGATTTTGGCACCGGTAACTGCTCACTCTCCTATCTGCAAACCTTTGAGCTCGACTATCTCAAAATCGATCGCGGATTTATTAATCCCATTGAGTCGATTGAAGGCGAAACGCCGGTGCTGGATGCCATTATCTCGCTGAGCCACAAGCTGGCGCTGAACATTCTTGGCGAAGGCGTGGAAACAGAGATGCAGTATCGCTATTTGAGCCAGCGCGGCGTCGGCTTTATTCAGGGCTGGTATTACGCGCGCCCGATGCCCTCAGACGCGTTACGCACCTGGTTAACCACCGACGGCGCTCGTCCCCTGCAGCATCCCACGCCTTAGCGGCGTTGTCGTTTCAACGCCGCGCGCAAGGCGATGCTGACCGTATCGCCGCTGGCATCAGGCGTCATGAGCGGCACACCGTTGCGCTGCGTACGCACATTGACCCGTGCCAGCGTGGCGTTTACCTCTTCCGCCAGTTGCTGATAGTGCTGCAGCGTTTCCGGCGTCGGCAACGTTTTCTTTGTCATCGGCACGCTCGCCGTCGGCAGCGTGGCTGGCGCTGGCTTACTGGCAGCCAGTTTACGCCCCATCGGCAACGTTATGGGCAATAGCATCGGTTTCAACCAGCCTGGGATCGCACCCACGGCCTGGGTCTTCGCCTCGTCAGTTACCCGATTTTTTTCTGTGCTTTCCACCATCAACAGCCACGGGTTGTTGAACGGCAGACATTTTTTATTATTCATCTTTACCCCTTCCCCTGAAAAACGACGCGCAACAAAAATGCCGTCAACGGTGACGCGCTTCAGCTGCGCGCCGCATTGGCGGTAAAATCATTAAAAAATTTGAACTGTTGCGAGACGGAAGTGACATTTTATCCTGGCCGACAGGCTTTAAAGGGGTGAAAAACGCACAATTTATAGGCCAAATCGCCTTGAAACGACGCAACAACAGCCATTTTGACGAAAAATGACAAAGGGAAAGCACTAACGGTATAATAAGCGTAACGCCAGAATGATTTACCTCAGAAATTATTTTGTTTTCCGGGGGTAATTATCATGACTTTCCTGGCTATGCTTAAATTTTCTCAACGCAGCGGCCTGACACGATTCAGCTCGGTCCGCGCCGTTGAGAACTTTATCAACAATGGTAATAGAGACAGGGCAATTTTCATGAAGTTACGTAGGAAACGTGTCAAACCTATCGCGTTGGATGATGTCACCATCATCGACGATGCCAGGTTACGCAAGGCGATTACCGCCGCATCGTTGGGCAATGCGATGGAGTGGTTCGACTTTGGTGTTTACGGCTTTGTCGCCTATGCGCTGGGTAAAGTCTTTTTTCCGGGAGCCGATCCCAGCCTGCAGATGATTGCAGCACTCGGTACCTTCTCCGTGCCGTTCCTGATTCGTCCGCTTGGCGGGCTGTTCTTTGGCCGACTGGGTGACAAATATGGTCGCCAGAAAATTCTCTCCATCACCATCATCATCATGTCGATCAGTACCTTCTGTATCGGGCTGATTCCGTCCTACGCCTCGATCGGCATCTGGGCACCGATTCTGCTGCTGCTGGCCAAAATGGCCCAGGGCTTTTCCGTTGGCGGTGAATACACCGGCGCATCGATCTTCGTGGCGGAATATTCGCCGGACCGTAAGCGCGGCTTTATGGGCAGCTGGCTCGACTTCGGCTCGATTGCCGGTTTCGTGCTCGGTGCGGGCATAGTGGTGTTAATCACTGCGGTAATTGGCGAAGCGCGCTTCCTCGAATGGGGCTGGCGTCTGCCGTTCTTCCTGGCGCTGCCGCTGGGCATGATTGGACTCTACCTGCGCCATGCGCTGGAAGAGACCCCAGCCTTCCAGCAGCACGTTGATAAGCTGGAACAGGGCGACCGCGACGGCCTGCGTGAAGGGCCAAAAGTGTCGTTCAAGGAGATCGCCACCAAGCACTGGAAAAGCCTGCTTTCCTGTATTGGTCTGGTGATCGCTACCAACGTCACCTACTACATGCTGTTGACTTACATGCCGAGCTACCTCGCGCATAACCTGCACTATTCTGAGGATCATGGCGTACTGATTATCATCGCCATCATGCTCGGCATGCTGTTTGTGCAGCCGGTGATGGGCCTGTTGAGCGACCGCTTTGGCCGCCGTCCTTTTGTGATTATCGGCAGCATCTCGCTGTTAATTTTCGCTATCCCGGCCTTTATGCTGATTAACAGTAACGTGCTCGGTCTGATCTTTGCCGGTCTGCTGATCCTGGCGGTTATTCTTAACTCCTTCACCGGCGTGATGGCTTCATCGCTGCCAGCGATGTTCCCAACGCACATTCGCTACAGTGCGCTGGCCAGTGCCTTTAACATTTCGGTGTTGGTTGCCGGTCTGACGCCAACGCTGGCCGCCTGGCTGGTGGAAACGACCAACAATCTCTACATGCCGGCCTACTACCTGATGGTAGTGGCGGTAATCGGTTTAATCACCGGTATCACCATGAAAGAGACGGCGAACAAACCGTTGAAAGGAGCCACCCCGGCGGCATCGGATATCGGCGAAGCGCGTGAGATTCTGCAGGAACATCACGACAACATTGAACAGAAAATCGAAGATATCGACAGCGAGATCAAGCGTCTGGAAAGCCAGCGCAGCAACCTGATCGATCAGCATCCGCGTATCAACGAGTAATCTGCCTCTCCCCTTGCCGCTGGCAAGGGGATTTTTTTGCCTGCCGCACCGATTCTTCCCGCCTTATTCGCCGCTAAACCGCTCAAATTGTTTACTCTCTCCGCAGTCGGGGCTAAAAACCCTGGGGTAAAAGGAGTAGAATTATTGCTACTTTTTACCGACTACAGTGACTCTCCTATGTCTGAATATTCCCCTATTTTGCGCCCAAGAAGATTGCGTAAAACCCCTTCGCTGCGCGCGATGTTCCAGGAAAGCGAGCTAAGCCTGAACGATCTCGCCCTGCCGATTTTTGTCGAAGAGGGCGTCGATGACTACAAAGCCATTGAAGCGATGCCGGGCGTGATGCGCATTCCGGAAAAGCGTCTGGCGTATGAAATCGAGCGCATCGCCAAAGCGGGCATCCGCTCGGTGATGACCTTCGGCATTTCGCACCACACCGATGCCACCGGCAGCGATGCCTGGCAGGAAAACGGCCTGGTGGCGCGCATGTCGCGCATCTGTAAAGAGACAGTGCCGGAGATGATCGTCATGTCCGACACCTGCTTCTGTGAATACACCTCCCACGGCCATTGCGGCGTGCTGTGCGGTCACGGTGTGGATAACGATGCCACGCTGATTAACCTCGGCAAGCAGGCGGTGGTCGCCGCCCATGCCGGTGCCGATTTCATTGCGCCGTCCGCGGCGATGGATGGCCAGGTGGCGGCAATTCGTCAGGCGCTGGACGCCGCCGGATTTACCGATACCGCCATCATGTCTTACTCGACCAAGTTTGCGTCATCGTTCTATGGTCCCTTCCGCGAAGCGGCAGGCACAGCGCTGAAGGGCGATCGCAAAACCTACCAGATGAACCCGATGAACCGTCGTGAAGCGATCCGTGAATCCCTGATCGACGCCGCCGAGGGCGCTGATTCGCTGATGGTAAAACCGGCGGGTGCCTATCTGGATATCCTGCGCGATATCCGTGAGCGCAGCGATCTGCCGCTGGCGGCTTATCAGGTCAGTGGCGAATACGCGATGATCAAGTTTGCCGCTCAGGCAGGCGCCATCGACGAGCGCAACGTGGTGCTTGAAAGCCTGGGTGCTATCAAGCGTGCTGGTGCCGATGTGATTTTCAGCTACTTTGCGCTGGATCTGGCCGAAAACAAAGTGCTCTAACCCCCCCTCTGTGCGCCGCTGTGCGGCGCATTTTCAGCATGTTATGCTGCTAATTCAGACCACTCGCCTTTACGCCTCACCCGTCGATCACTAAGGTAAGCGACCATAACGCTTATAAAGCTTGACGATTTTTTGCAGTACGCCAGTGAGGACACGACGTAACGCCATGAAAACGCCAGAGATTCCTGCCGACGAGGACCAGCGCCTGCGTGAAGTTCGCGCGCTCAATATGCTCGATACGCCCGCTGAAGAGCGCTTTGATCGCCTGACACGACTGGCGAAGCGGCTGTTTGACGTGCAGATTTCCTACGTCGGGCTGCTCGAAGACGATCGGCAATGGTTTAAATCTGTCGACGGCATGGCGTTTACCGGCACCGCACGCGCCGTCTCTTTTTGCGGCCATACGATTTTGCAAAATGAAGCGCTGGTGATTGAAGACGCCCATGAAGATCCGCGTTTTCACGATAATCCGTTGGTCACCGCCAATCCACACATTCGTTTTTATGCCGGTTGCCCACTGCGCACGCCCAACGGCGCCAAAGTCGGCACTTTCTGCATTATCGATGATAAACCGCGTACTTTTAGCGCAGAAGACCGCATTTCGCTGCACGATCTCGCTTCGATGGCCGAAGCAGAGCTGCTGGCTTTTCAGACCGCCACTTCAGATGAACTGACCAAAATCACCAACCGCCGCGGCTTCAAAACGCTCTCTGAAATGCTGCTGACGGAAAGCGTGGTGCAACGTCAGTACGCCTGCCTGGCGTTTCTGGATTTGAATAAGTTCAAGCAGATCAACGATACCTTTGGCCATCAGGAAGGGGATCGGGCGCTGGTCGATTTTGCCGAGGCGCTGAAGCTAAGCTTTCGCCGCTCCGATCTGTTCGCCCGTCTGGGCGGCGATGAGTTTGTGGTGCTGCTAAGCGATACGCGACAGAGCGACGCCGAGCGTCGGGTAACGGCCTTTCGGCAACAGCTGGAAGAGGTTATTGCCCGACTGGATCGCCCTTATCAGCTGAGCTTTTCATCCGGCATCGTGGAGTTTGATCCCGCTGCGCCGCTGACGCTTGATCAGCTGCTGACCCACAGCGACGCCATCATGTATCAGAACAAAAAACGCCATCACGCCACGGGCTGATTGCTCAGTCGCCAGCCAGTTAGCTGCTGCAACTGCCGATGCGCCGCCAGCAGGTCGGCCGGCGTCACCCGATTTTCCCGCTCCACGTCGCCACGCCACGCCGCCAGCCAGCGCAATCGGACCGATTCCTCTGCGCGAGCCATCAGCGCCTGATAGTGCTCATCAAGTTGTTGCGCATTGACCTCGCCGAGCAGCGGCGTCATCGCATGCAGGAAATCTTCGATGGCCTGCCAGAGCGCGGCATATTCCCAGTTCGGTGATTGCAGCGCAAACAAGATGCCGCTTTCGCCTGCGCAGTAATGGAAGCGACAGCTGACGACATAACCTACCTGCCGCTCCACCCGCAGCTGCTGAAAAAAATGTGGCTCATAGATCTGCGCCAGGAGCTGCCAGCGTGCCGACGCGGGCACCGGACAGAACAGCAGAATGGCGCGATCGCGGCTGCTGGTTGCTACCGCGCGTGCAACGGCTGCATGGCGTGCGGGATGAACAGGATGATGCCAGCCTGGCAGCGGACTTAGCCGCCGGGCTATCGCCTGATGCAGCCACGCATCGCCGCCCACCAGCATGCCGCTCCAGCTGTCTGATACGTCTGCTGCCTGGGGTTGCAGCGCCTCAGGCAGCGCGGCCAGCAATGCCCGAATGGCGATACCGTCGTGCGCCTGACGTACGGCCAGCTCGGCGGGCGCTCGTCCCGCCTGCCAGTGCGGCTCTTGCATCGCCAGCAGCCGCGCCGATAACGCATCCAGCACCGGCAGCAGCGCATCGCCCTGGCCGCGCAGACTCAGCAGCCAGACGCCCTGCTCAGGCTCAATACACAGATTGACGCCAGCATGACGCGCATCGCCTGCCAGCGTGCGTAACGCCATACGTAACGCTTCGCCGCCGCAGTTTGCCAGCCCCGTTTCCGGTGCCGGATGCAGCACCAGCGTCACTTCCTCGCCGTTATGCGGCTGATGCGCCAGCGCAACCGGCACGCCACCGGGCGCTTCAGTTGTCGCCCTGTTTTGTGGTGCGCTGAAAAAGACAAAGTGCGCATCCGCATCCGCCATCGGCACCGCGCTCAGCGGCAGCGTGGCCAGCGACAGGGCAAAGCCCTGGCAGAGCGTGGGCGCGCCGGTGATGTTTTCACCGCTAAGCTGGCGCAGATGAGAAGCCGCCTGGCACTGGTGCAGCAGCGCCTGCCAGCGCGTGAGAAAGGCTTCATCGATGGACGCTGGCGGCACACAGTCGAGCACGCGGGCACGCAGCTGGCGCAGCGGCGACAGCGCGCTGAACACCGTGCGATCCAGCGCGGCGTAATGCTGCAGGACGGCGTCAGGCTGCTGCATCAACTGCTGCACCCAACGGTAAAACAGCGATTCCACCTGCGTGGCAGCGTCATCGGTTGCGTTAAGCAGGGAGAAATCCACGACGATCAAGGTGGTCTGCGGCGTGACGATCGTCAGATCCAGCGCGATCGCCTGACAAAGCTGACGATCGCGTAGCTGCACCAGCAGACTGCCGCTGGCCTCGTCGACGATCATCTGCCGTAACAGCGAAAAGGTGGTGGCATCGGCGTCAGCCACGATCCAGCCGAGGCGCAGCGCGCTGCTGGCGGAGTGCAACCGCTGGCTGGCGCCGCTGGCCTGCATGCATAAAGGCGGCGTCTCTGCCTGGCCTGCCGGTAACAGCGTGCCGTAGCGCTGTGCCAGCTGACGCAGCGTCTCCAGCGAGTGCGGCCCTTGCAGCCACAGCGTCATGTTGCCAGCAATATAATAGCGCTGATGCAACTGCCGCAGCGCAGCCTGTAGCGCGGGCAGATCGTCACCAAACGTCGCCGCATTGCCAACCTGAAAGCGCTGCGCTTCGGCAGGCGCCGCAAGCATGCTGGTCAGGGCGGCAGCAGCCTGCGTGCGGCTCTCTTTCTGCAACAGCTGGCACTCGGCGTCGATGACCTGTGCCTCACGGCGGATATCGGATTGCTGCAGCAACGGATGCGCCATCATGTCAGTGAGCCGCGCCACGCCCGCTTCCAGCTGGTCGGCGGCAACTTCAAAGAAGAATGCGCTGCGGCAGGCGTGCGTACTGGCGTTAAGCTGGCCCTGCTGCCCCTGCACCCACGGCATCAGCCGTTGCTGGTGGCGAAAATGCGTGCTGTCGGCAAACAGCAGATGCTCCAGAAGATGCGCGAGGCCGGGTATCGGCTCATGGAAACTGCCACATTCCACCGATATCAACGCCGCGGCCTGCTGCGCCGCGGGCGTGGAGATCAGCTCAATGCGCAGCCCATTGGCTAGCCGCTCGCTGGCCCGCTGCACATCAGGCTCCGGCTTTGAAAATCAGGTTGGAGTTAACGCGATTGCGAAAACGCAGCTGATCAACGCGCAGGCTGCTGCAGTTAGCTTCTTCGCGCGCCTGTAAAATCTTGCTGTGATGGGCAGATTTATCGCAGACCGGATCGGCATTATCGGCATCGCCGGTAAGCATAAAGGCCTGACAGCGGCAGCCGCCGAAGTCCTGTTCTTTTTCCGGGCAGGAGCGGCAGGGCTCTGGCATCCAGTCGTAGCCGCGATAGCGATTAAAACCAAAGGATTCGTACCAGATATGCTGCAGGTCATGCTCCAGCACCGACGGAAATTTCACCGGCAGCTGACGAGCACTGTGGCAAGGCAGCGCAGTGCCGTCCGGCGTTACGCTAAGGAAGATCGCTCCCCAGCCACCCATGCAGCCTTTTGGCCGCGACTCATAATAATCGGGCGTAACGAACAGCAGATTGGTGAGATTACCGCTGGCCGCCATGCGTTCGCGATAACGTTTTACCGTCGCTTCTGCGCGGGCGATCTGCTCAATCGAAGGCAGCAGGCCTTCCCGGTTGATGTGCGCCCAGCCATAAAACTGACAGGTTGCCAGCTCAACATCATCCGCTTCCAGCTCGATACAGAGATCGATAATCTTGTCGATCTGGTCGATGTTGTGACGATGCAGCACAAAGTTCAGCACCATCGGATAGCCCTGAGCTTTCACCGCTTTGGCCATCGCCAGCTTCTGCTGAAAGGCTTTTTTAGAGCCCGCCAGCGCGGCGTTCAGCGTCTCGTCGCTCGCCTGGAAGCTGATCTGAATATGGTCCAGCCCGGCATCGCCAAAGGTTTGCAGCTTTTTCTCGGTCAGGCCGATGCCGGAGGTGATGAGGTTGGTATAAAAACCGAGATCGCGTGCCGCGGCGATCAGTTCAGGCAGATCTTTGCGCACCAGCGGCTCGCCGCCGGAAAAACCGAGCTGGACGCTGCCCATGGCGCGCGCCTGACGAAACACGGTGATCCACTGCTCGGTGGTCAGCTCGTTCTCCTGCTGGGCAAAATCGAGCGGATTCGAGCAGTAGGGACACTGCAGCGGACAGCGATAAGTCAGCTCCGCCAGCAGCCACAGCGGCGGATTGACGGCGGGTTTATTCGCCGTCACGCAGGACGATCCATTTTTGTTCATAAGCACGACCAAAAAACTCAATAACGTCATTATCCACGCCGCCCGCATCGGGGAAGCGGGCATTCAGCGTGGCGACAATATCGGCCACGCTGCTTTTACCGTCCACCAGCTGCAAGATAGCAGCGGCGGTCTCATTCAGTGTGGCCATCCCTTCCGGGTAAAGCATCACGTGGCTCTCCTGCGCGGCTTCCCATTGCAGGCGATAACCGCGTTTGAAAGCAGGCACCTGCTGCGTCGTAACAACCATTATAAAAACCTCTGATGATGCCAGACCGGCTGATCGGTCACGCAGTGATAAGGAGGACGATGCAGCGTGTACGCCATGGTCATGGCATCCAGCAGGCTCCACAGAATGTCGAGTTTGAACTGCAAAATTTGCAGCATGCGCTGCTGTTTTTCCACGGTGTCACAAAACTCCAGCGCCAGCGCCAGACCATGCTCCACGTCGCGGTTCGCCTGGCTCAGACGGCTGCGGAAATAGCCGTAGCCTTCCGCTTCAATCCACGGATAGTGCTGGGGCCAGCTGTCGAGGCGCGACTGGTGAATCTGCGGCGCAAAGAGTTCGGTGAGCGAGCTGCACGCCGCTTCCTGCCAGCAGGCGCGCCGGGCAAAGTTAACGTAGGCATCTACCGCGAAGCGCACGCCCGGCAGCACCAGCCGCTCAGACAGCAGCAGCTCGCGCGACAGCCCAACCGCTTCGCCCAGCCGCAGCCAGGCTTCGATTCCGCCCTCGCCGTCGCCCTGACCGTCGTGATCGAGAATGCGTTGCACCCATTTACGGCGCGTCGCGGGATCGGGGCAGTTCGCCATGATCGCCGCGTCCTTCAGCGGAATGCTGGTCTGGTAGTAAAAACGGTTCGCCACCCAGCCCTGGATCTGCTCGCGCGTCGCCTGGCCGTTATGCATGGCGATATGGTACGGATGATGAATATGGTAATAGGCGCCTTTGGCCCGCAGTGCCTGCTCAAATTCGTGCGGCGTCATCGCTTTTTCATGAGACATGATGATTGTCCTGCAGATTAATGGTCATTCCATCCCAGCTGACTTCGATGCCTTCACGCGTTAAGGCGTGACGTTCGGCAGAGTCTTCGTCAAGGATCGGGTTGGTGTTGTTAATGTGAATCAAAATTTTTCGTTCAGCGGGCAGCGTGCTCAGCAGCTTCACCAGCCCCTGCTCTTCCGCCAGTGCCAGATGGCCCATATCTTTGCCGGTATTGCGACCGACGCCGGTATTGGCCAGTTCATTGTCCTGCCACAGCGTGCCGTCAATCAGCAGGCAATCTGCTTTGTGCAGCCAGCCCAGCAGCGCGTCATCAGGCTCACCGAGGCCGGGCGCATACAGCAGGCTCTTGCCGCTCTCGATGTTCTCAATAAACAGCGCAATATTGTGGCCTGGCAACGGGTTACCGCGATAAGGCGAATAAGGCGGCGCATTGCTGAGAATCGGCAGCGCGGTGAAGCGCAGCGCCGGGCAAACCGCGACGGTAAAGGGTTCAAGTGGCGCAATGGGATGGTGAGTCAGGCCACCATTCCAGTGCGACAGCATGGTAAAAATGGGAAAGCCGCTGGTGAGATCGGCATGCACTTCGGGCGTGCACCACACCTGATGCGGGCAGCCTTCACGCAGGTTAAGCAGACCGGCACAATGGTCAATCTGGCTGTCGGTGAGAATGATCGAGCCGATAGCGGTGCCACGCAGCACATCCGGCGTTCTCAACTCCGGCGTTGCGGCGATCTGATGACTGATATCGGGTGAGGCGTTACACAGCACCCACTCTTTGCCGTTATCACTGACGGCAATCGACGACTGCGTGCGGGCGGTGCTTTTCAGGGTGCCCTGACGCAGGCCCTGACAGTTGTGGCAGTTACAGTTCCACTGCGGGAAGCCACCGCCAGCGGCAGATCCTAAAACTTTTATCAGCATGGGTAGACCGGAAAAAGAGGGGGAGAAAAAACCCACGGCGAACCGTGGGCGGTACAGATTAACGGTTAGAGATGTACAGCGTGACTTCCAGACCCAGACGAAGGTCGGTAAATTCAGGTTTGATCCACATAATACGGCTCCTGTTGGTGTGTTGAATAAATCACTGCGCGCCTTAAGTGCGGCAGCGAATGGGTGATTTGTCAAATCGGGGGCGAATGGTGCGCTACCCTTCCGGGGATATCAACCCCTGAAGCGTCAGGGATTATTATCGTCGAGCGGCTATTCGCCCCACGTTTGTTTTAGCACTCGTAGCCAGTTACGCCAGGCCATTTTCTGCTGGCACGCTGCGCTGAAGCCGGCAGCGGCCAGCGCATCGGCCAGCCGGGGCAATCCGGCTACGTCGTGCAGCGCGTCTGGCACGTTCACGCCATCGAAATCCGATCCCAACGCCACGCGCTCAATCCCTATTCTATCCGCGAGGTACGAGAGGTGTTTGACAATCTCTGCGACCGCCGTCTTGCCGTCGCGTTTGCCGTCTGCACGCAGAAACGCGGTGCCAAAATTCACGCCCACCAGGCCATCACTGTCGCGGATGGCGTCCAGCTGCCGATCGGTGAGGTTGCGCGGCTGCGGACAGAGCTGATGCGCATTGGAATGGGTTGCCACCAGCGGCGCGTCGCTGAGGCGCGCGGTATCCCAAAACGCCTTCTCATTCATGTGCGACACATCGATTAGGATGCGGCGCTGATTGCAGGTTTTGATCAGCGCGATACCCTCAGCGGTCAGGCCCGCGCCGGTATCGGGCGATGCGGGAAAGTTGCCATTCACGCCCTCGCCAAAGCGGTTAGGCAGATTCCAGAATGGCCCGAGGCTGCGTAACCCCTGCGCACAGAGTTCGTCCAGCAGCTCGCCCTCGCTATCCAACGCATCACCGCCTTCCAGATGCATGACCATCGCCAGCGCGCCGCTGCGCATCGCCTGCTCAATCTCGCCTGCGGTACGGCAAATCGTCGCCTGGCCGTGGGATTGCGCGGCGATCGCCTGCAGGATCGCCGCCTGCTCGCGCACAATTTGCGCTGGCTGATGCTGCGCGGCGATCGCCTCGCCGGTCTGCTGCCGGATATGGGCGATGTAGCTCACCGGCGGCACAAACAGCGCAAACAGCCCGCCCGCCAGCCTGCCCTGTCGCGCCCGCGGCAGATCGAGGTGGCCATCAGGCGTTCCGGCAATAAAGGCCGCCGCGGGATCCTGCGCCGGGTTGATCCACAGGCGCAGCAGCGCATCGTTGTGGCCATCAAAAAAAGGATATATGTCTGACATAGCGTTCCGGTGGGTGGAGTGGCGCCTTGCAGGCGGCTTTTAAGGTCAAGGTCTTGAGGTCAAGGTCTTGAGGTCAACGGCCATTTCGTTCTGCCCTTCGGGCCGCCCGAGCAGGGGCGGCATGCGCCCCGCCCCTGCACCCCGGCTATCCGGCAAACACAACCGCCCGCCGCAGGCGGGTACCTTCGTCGGTTCACATTTCTTCACGGACCGCTCGCGATTCGCTCCCCGCTCAGCGCTCCCTTTCCCCGCCATCCATGGCGGGACATCCTGAAATGTTCACCTCCTCAGCGGTGGTGATGCCTCCTCAAGGTCAAAACCCAAGTCAAAACCTAGTTCAAAACCCAGTTTAAAACCCAGGTCAAAACCCAGGTCAAAACCTAGTTCAAAACCCAGGTCAAAACCCAGGTCAAAACCCAGGTCAAAACCCAGGTCAAAACCCAGGTCAAAACCCAGGTCAAAACCCAGGTCAAAACCCAGGTCAAAACCCAGGTCAAAACCCAGGTCAAAACCCAGGTCAAAATCTCAATTAATATCGAAAGTTTAAAACCGAGGCTGAGACCTAAATCTAAAGGAAAGCCGGCTTTGGCTTTGTAGGGTTAGTATTCAGGGCAACGACTTTACTAAGACAAAACGAGAAAGCCTATTTCAGTAGACGCTGAAGACGCAGCCAAAACACCGCAAGATCGAAATTAAGTTATTCCAGGTAAAGATGATACGCCGGTCAGTTTTCATTGCGTAGCTTCAGATTTTACATTTCGGGCTTAACGCTTGAGATAACGTACCTTAGCTTAAAACCTGAATCTCAGGCTTCAACATACATGCCCCAAACCCAACCTGACTTTCACCATTCACCATTCGTCTTTAGCTTCTGGCGATGGCGATGGCGATAATTCTGGCTCTGTTTTTTTAGCTTTTAGCTTTTAGCTTTTAGCTTTTGGGTTTTGGGTGTTGACCTTTAGAGGCATCACAAACGCCGAGGGAAAAGTGTTTTCCAGGATGAGCCGCAGGGATGCGGCGAGAAGGCGCGTTGAGCCGGGACCGAATCGCGCCTGGTCCGTCAGGAAAACGCTTTTGCCGAGGGCACCCGCGCAGCGGGCGGTTGTGTTTGCCGGATAGCGCGGGTGCAGGGCCGGGGCGACTGCCGGCCCTGCTCGGGCAGGCTTTAGCCTGAACGAAATCGCTTTTGACCTTAAGACGTTGACCTCAAGACCTTGACCTCAAGACCTTGACCTTAAAAGGCCGCTGGCCTTAGCCCTGACAGGCTTCCCCCTCCCCTCCGGGTAGCAACCCAATAAACTCATTAAGATTGATTGAGCGTGGACCCCGGCGCCAGACCAGCCAGGTATCGAGATAACGGTAATTTTCTGCCAACGGCCAGGCGCTGACGGTGCCGCTGCCGGGCATGCTTTCCAACATCGAACGCGGCATCAGCGCTATGCCGCTGCCCGCGGTAACACAGGCGAGCATGCCGTGATAACTCTCTACCGGGTAGATTTTTCCGGGCATGGCGTTGCCGTCGCGAAACCAGCTTTCAAAATGGCGTCGATAAGAACAGTTATCGCGGAAGGCAAACAGGTTTTCGCCGTTAACATCTTCTGCGCAGGCGATCGCCGGGTGCTGCTGCGTCGCCACCAGCACCATCTCTTCGCGAAACACCGGCACGCCTTCCAGTACCGGATGCAAAATCGGGCCGTCGACAAACGCCGCTTCCAGGCTGCCCTCCAGCACCCGATCCAGCATATCGCCCGAAGGCCCGGTGCTTAATGCCAGTTCTACCTGCGGATAATGGTGGTGATAACGCGCCAGCAGCGGCGGAATACGTACCGCAGCGGTGCTCTCCAGCGAACCGAGCGCAAACAGCCCGGCGGGCCGATCGCCGCTGACCGCCAGCCTGGCTTCATCCACCAGGTCCAGAATGCGGTTATTGTAATCGAGAAAATGACGGCCCGCAGGAGACAGCCGCAACCGCTGATTTTCGCGGATAAACAGCGCAACGCCCAGCTCCGCTTCAAGCTGCTTAATGCGTGTGGTGACGTTTGAGGGCACCCGATGTACGGCTTCTGCCGCCGCGCTGATACTGCCGGTGGCGGCAACCGCACGAAACATTTCCAGTTGGGAGAGCTGCATACCTTTCTCATTATCAGAAAAACTTTCTCATTATTATTCAATTTAACTGAGGAGCGCAATCGCCTATTGTTTACCCAACGCAACGTCACTAAGAGGCACGCATGCAAAATTCAATCTCTACCCTAAACCCTGCAACCGGCGAAACGCTGGCGGTTTATCCTTTTGCCAGCGCCAGCGAGCTTGAAGCGGCATTGGCGCAAAGCAGCAGCGCGTTTTCGCTGTGGAAAAACGTGCCGATCGCCGATCGTGCCAGCTATCTGGTTCGCTTTGCGCAGGTGCTGCGCCAGTATCGCGATGTGTTAGCCGATGCCATCACGCAAGAGATGGGCAAGCCGGTGACGCAGGCGCGGGCAGAAGTGGAAAAATCAGCGGCGCTCTGTGACTGGTACGCCAGCGAAGGTCCGGCCATGCTGGCACCGGAACCGACGCAGGTCGACAATGGTCACGCTGAAATAGCTTATCGTCCGCTGGGCACCATTCTGGCAGTGATGCCGTGGAACTTCCCGGTCTGGCAGGTATTGCGTGGCGCGGTACCGGCCATGTTGGCAGGCAACACTTTCCTGCTGAAACCGGCCCCCAACGTGGCGGGCTCGACTCAACTGCTGTTGCAGGCGGCGGCCGAAGCGGGTTTACCAGCGGGCGTGTTCAGCGTGATCAACGCCACCAACGACGGCGTTTCTGCCGCCATTAAAGACGATCGTATTGCCGCCGTCACTCTGACCGGCAGCGTGCGCGCTGGCGCCGCGATTGCATCTCAGGCCGGTGCCGCACTGAAAAAATCGGTGATGGAGCTGGGCGGCGCAGATGCCTTTATCGTGCTGAAAGATGCCAACCTTGACGAAGCGGTGCGCGCAGCGCTGTTGGGCCGCTTTCAGAATGGCGGCCAGGTGTGCGCTGCCGCGAAGCGGCTGATTGTTGAAGAGGCGATTTTGCCCGCCTTCACCGAGAAGTTTGTGGCGATGGCGCGCGAAATGAAAATCGGCGATCCCACTGATGAAGCGACTTACATCGGCCCGATGGCGCGTTACGATCTGCGCGACGAGCTGGATGCGCAGGTGCAGGCCACGCTGTCAGAAGGTGCCACGTTGCTGATGGGCGGTGAGAAAATTGCCGGTGCCGGCAACTACTATGCGCCAACCGTGCTGTCCAACGTGACGCCTGAGATGACCGCCTTTCGCGAAGAGCTGTTTGGTCCGGTTGCCAGCATTATCGCCGCACGGGATGCCGATCATGCAGTAACGCTGGCTAACGACAGCGATTTTGGCCTGAGCGCCACGATCTATACCGCCGATACCGCATTGGCCGAAGCGATGACGGTGCAGCTGGAGTGCGGCGGCGTGTTTATCAACGGCATCAGCGCCTCCGATCCACGCGTTGCCTTTGGTGGCGTGAAGAAAAGCGGTTATGGCCGCGAGCTGTCCCACTTCGGCCTGCGCGAATTCTGTAACGCGCAAACCGTGTGGCGTAACCGTAAAGGATAAGTTAGCGCTTGCTGGCGCTGACAACCGCATCATGCAAGTTCAGGCGCTGCCAGAAACTCTGTTCGGCATCGCCTGACAGCGGATAGCCCGCCGCCAGCGCACTGCTGACCATCAACTGACGGCGCTGTGCTGCATTTAACTGCGGTAACGGCGCCTCCAGCAGCACTTCTGCCCCCGCGGGGACCTGCACGCTGGACTGCTGCGTCCGCTGACGTGGCAGGCCATACGTCATCGTAAAGCGATAAAACTGCCGCATCTGCGGCGCGGCATAAGGATCGGCATCGCCCGTTGTGCGAGCGCACGCCGCCAGTGACATGCCGCACTCTTTCTCCAGCGCCCCGCGTAACTCCTGCTTTGCCTGCTCAAACAACGTCCGATACGCCGCATCATTCATAAAATGTGCCACGTTGCGTTCCGCCGCCATGCGCGAACCGATCACATCCAGAGGATAATGCACGCCGAGCACGATGCGTGAATAGCCGTAGCGCGCGCCGCGATCCAGCAGCGGCACAAAGCGTTCGGGAAGCATCTCCGCCATCAACAGCGCATCGGTGTAACCGGTGTTGGTATGCCCGCTGGGAAACGAGCCGCCATCGGCGCGATAAGGCTGATTATCTTTGACCACCGCGTCATCCGGCACGTTGTGAATGCTATTGCCCGCCACTAAGAAAGGACGCGGATAGTTGAAGTGTTTTTTCGCCGCGCTGGTACTGACCTCGCTGGCTTTAATCAGCGCCGCGGCCTTGCTCAGCTCGCCTTTGTTATAGGCGGTCAGAAACGCCTTACTGAGATCCGGTCCCATTGCATCGGCCAGAAAATAGAGAAAGTTCTGCCCTTCGGCATCTATCAATGCACCGCGCCGCTGGCCGCCGGTAGCATTGAGATTGATGCTTTCTACCGTATCCAGATTGGCCGTCATGACCGCTTTCGGTTGCGCGCTGAATTGGCTGAGCAGCGCAATGCCCGCCTGCTGATTCTCTTTTTTATGGAAGTCATAGCCGCTGGCCTGCAGCCAGGCGGTATCGGCCTGCACGCTGCTCTGCCTGGCCGTTTCAAGCTCACTGCGTTGCAAGCTGCTGGCGTTGCCCCGCAGCGCCGCAATCAGCTGCTGCTGGATCACCGCTTCGCGGGCGGCAAAGTTGGGGTTCAAATCGGCGGTGGTATTCACCGCCGTAGCGTGAATCTGCGACCACTGGGGTTCAGCGGCGTCTGCCAGCGTGCTGGCGAACAGACTAAGGGCAATAACCGAAAGCGTCAGGCGCATGGGGATTTCCATAAAAGAACGGAGTGTGCGCATCACGCTAGAAGATGAAGATGACATTTTTGTGGCAAGACATATCAGGATACAGTTTGCGCGCTTTTTTAACCTTTACCGACAGTGCGATACGCCGCGCAGTAATTGCTGTTGGCTTTCGCCAATTAAGACAACTGACAGTATGCTTAGCCTATCGGCAAGGCTGTGGTGAGAGAGGGAGAAGGATCTGATACCGGGAAAATTAGCCTCACCGCAACGGGCGATGCCACTTTTTCTGCTGCTGGTCAGCATCAGCGTGGTGCTGATCAGTGGTGGCGCCTTATGGCAATCCTGGCAGCATGAGCTGCAGGAGAACGAGCGTCTGGTAAAAAATCAGTCGCTGGCACTTTCACGTCAGGCGCAGGACACATTTCTGCAGGTGCAGATTACGCTGCAGGAGATCGCCCGCAACGCCGATGATATTTTTTCCTCACCGGGTCATTACGCCGGTACTCAGGGTCTGCTGGCACGGCAGAAGGCGCTGTTGCCACAGCTGAACGGCCTGTTTGTGTTTGACACCAATGGCATCTCAGTAGCCAATTCAGCCCCCGGTCCGCTTCCTGCCTACAGCAACGGCGATCGCGACTATTTCAGCTGGCATCGCCGTCATGATAATCAGCAGATGCACATTGGTCATGTCATTCGTAGCCGTTCGAATAACGAGCCGGTAATTCCCGTATCACTGCGGCTGGATGACGCCGAAGGGCATTTTCGTGGCGTGGCGCTGGGCACTGTACGGGTCGATTATTTTCGCCAATATTATGATTACTTTGAAATTGGCGAGCATGATGTGCTGGGATTAACCCATCGTGACGCCACCATGTTGTACGTGCGGCCTTTTGCCGATCGGCTGACCAATCACAGCATGGCGCACACGCCTTTGTATCAAAAACTGCTTAAGGTGAGCCCGACCGGCAGCGGCACCTGGCGCTCGCCGATCGACGGTATTACCCGCATTTTTGGTTACGCCATGGTGCCGCACTATCCGCTGGTTGCGGCGGTAGGCATCGATCGCGATGCGCTGCGCAAAGCCTGGCTGCGCACCAATCTGGGCATTATCTGTCTGAACCTGTTAATGCTGATGCTGGTAATGCTGTTTGGCCTGCTGCTGCTGCGACAGCTGCGGCTGATGCTGGAAAATCAGGCCGAGCTGCTGCGCGCACGCGATGAGCTGACCCATGCCAACCATCGCCTGCAGGATCTCGCCCTGATTGACAGCCTGACCGGGCTGGCCAACCGAAGACAGTTCGATATTTACCTTGAGCAGTGCATCGAACGTGCCGCGACAACCGGCGTGCCGATGTCATTGATCATGTGCGATATCGACTACTTCAAGCGCTATAACGACACGCGTGGCCATGTCGCCGGTGATGCCTGCCTGCGTCGCATCGCCGACATCTTAAAATCGCTGGCGCAGCGCAACGGCGATGCGGTTGCCCGTTACGGCGGCGAAGAGTTTGCTTTTGTGCTGCCCGCCACTGATGCGTCTGCCGCTCTGGCACTGGCTCAACGTATTCTTGCCGCCGTGCGCGCCGCCGCACTGCCGCACGCCAGCACCGAACTGGCGGAGAAGATTGTCACGCTGAGCATTGGCGTTAGCACCTTTAGCATTGGCAGTAATGCCGACAGCCTGGTGCATGACGCTGACCAGGCGCTTTACGCCGCCAAGCGCAACGGGCGCAATCAAATCGTCACCCGTTCCCCCACTGTTGCTGCTCAGCGATAAACCGTTACGCTTATTCCTTGATCAATCAGCGTTTATTACGTCCGGTGAGTGCCTAAAATATTTTTGTAAAGATATGAGCGACATCTCAGTTATCACCTAGATTGTATGCTGCATGCGATTTGCGTGAAAATCAGGGGTATTGCAGTGTCTGAAATAAATAACAACAATCCAGCTTCTCAACCGAAGTCGGCGACGCAGTCTGTCGAGCCGCTGGTGAAGGTGATTGCGGTCGTTGCCACTTTAGGCGGACTGCTGTTTGGGTACGATACCGGCGTCATCGCTGGCGCGCTGCTGTTCATGAAGCATGATTTGCATCTCACGCCAGCCACCACCGGCATGGTCACCAGCTTCCTTATTCTCGGTTCAGCCTTTGGGGCCATCAGCGCCGGTCGCATGGCCGATCGTCTGGGACGCCGCAAGATCATTTTGATCATGGCGGTGGTGTTTTTAACCGGCTCGCTCGGCTGTGCTATGGCACCCAATGTTGAGCTGATGATCACCTTCCGCTTTATTCTCGGCCTGGCGGTAGGCGGCGCGGCGGCCATTGTGCCGGTCTATATCGCTGAAATCGTTCCGGCAAACCGTCGCTGGCAGTTTGTGACCCTGCAGGAGATGATGATCGTTTCCGGTCAGTTGATCGCCTACGTCAGCAACGCGACCATCAATGAAATTTGGGGTGGCGAAGAGACCTGGCGCTGGATGCTTGGCGTAGCCTGTGTGCCCGCCGTAGTGCTGTGGGTTGGCATGCTGTTCTTACCCGATACACCGCGCTGGTATGCCATGCATGGCCGTTTCAAAGAGGCACGCGACGTGCTGAAACGCACCCGCGACTCACGTTATGTTGAGCGCGAATTCAATAATATCCGCAGCGCGGTGAAGCCAAAGCGTGAAAAGAGCGCACAGCGTAATCGCACCATTTCCGTGTGGATGAAACGGCTGGTGGCACTGGGCATCGGCATTGCCATGATCCAGCAGCTCTCTGGCGTTAACACCATTATGTTCTATGCGCCAACCATGCTGCAGGCAGCCGGGATGGGAACCAATGCGTCGCTGATTGCCACTATCGCTAACGGCGTTATCTCGGTGCTGATGACCTTTGTTGGGATTATGCTGCTCAGCCGTTTTGGCCGTCGTCCGCTGCTGCTTACCGGGCAAATTGGCTGTACCTGTACGCTGGTAGCGATTGGTCTGGTCACGCTGTTGATGCCGGAGACGGTTAATGGCGACCCTAACATGATCCGCTGCTGGCTGGTGCTGGCGGGCATGCTGGTGTTCCTCAGCTTCCAGCAGGCAGCGCTGTCGCCGGTCACCTGGCTGCTGCTGTCGGAAATTTTCCCGCTGAGTATTCGTGGTCGTGCAACCGGGCTGTCGGTGTTTGCGATGCAAATTACCAACTTCACCATCGCCCTGCTGTTCCCAACCATGCTGGATCACTTTGGCTTGCCGGCCTGCTTCCTGAGCTTTGCCGCTGTGGGCATCGCCGGGGGGATTTTCGTGATTCTCTGTGCGCCGGAAACCAAAGGCAAAAGCCTGGAGCAGTTGGAGAAGCATTTCCGCGAGGAACTGCAACCTTCAGCGCGCGTCTAGCGGTACACCTTTAGTTCGCCTGGCGAATAACCTGACGGCAGAGCTTCGGCTCTGCCGTTATCGTTTTCACCACAGTTAAACGCCCTGCCGCCAGCGTTTGCAGTAATGATATTTTTTGTCCCGCTCGCGCCTGCTGGTATTGAGCCATCATGGCGCTTTTCTGGTTCGGCAGCCCACCAGCTGCACACCTGAAGAAGGGATGTGAAGCAGAATGCTGAATGACCAGGAATGTCTGCCCGACCGCAGCCCGGCATTCAGGCAGGCTTCTTCGCTGGTCCTGCGGTTATGGTTACACTTACTAACACTAATCAAATGCTTACCAAAATATTGCTCTCGCTGCATTTCCTGCGCTGGCCTATCCTTTATCCAGCTTATCTGTAACAACCCTGGCAAAAGATTAACTTTATCGTGAGCAAAAATATGGTGGTAAACAGCGTCGTCTATCGCGCCGGAAAACGGGGCGAAGAGATAAAAATCGAGGATATCAGCGAGGCGATCCATGAACCGGACAATTATGTCTGGCTGGGATTGTATGAGCCTGATGAGCCCTTTATGCAGAAAATTCAGCAGGAGTTTGGGCTGCACGATCTGGCGATTGAAGATGCGCTGACCGCCCACCAGCGGCCCAAAATTGAACAATATGGCGACTCGGTTTTTATTGTGCTGAAGACCGCGCAAAAAAACGATCGCGACGAGATTCATTTTGGCGAAACGCATATTTTTGCCGGTAAAAACTTTCTGATTACCGTGCGTCACGGCGCTTCAGAAACCTATGCGCCGGTGCGCAAACGCGCTGAAGAAAATCAGGCGATGATGGCGAAAGGACCGGCTTACGCCATGTACTGCATCATCGATTTTATCGTCGATCACTATCTTGAAGTCACCGCATCACTCAGCGATCGCATCAATGAGATGGAAACCACCATGTTCAGCAGTGAGTTCGATCGCAGTGCAGTGCAGAACGTCTATATGCTGCGTCGTCATTTGCTGGCGCTGCGCAATGCTGCGCAGCCGGTCGACGATATCTGCCAACAGCTGATTCGGCTGCATGAAGAGCTGGTGCCCAAACCGCTGCGCGCTTATCTTCGTGACGTCCAGGACCATGCGCGCCACGCGGTCACCGATGCGGAAGATATGCGTGAAATTCTCACCAGCGCCATGCAGGTGAACCTCGCGCTGGTCTCCGTCCAGCAAAACGAAGTGGTTAAAAAAATCTCCGGCTGGGGCGGTATTTTAGTGGTGCCCACCGTGGTCTTCAGCATGTACGGCATGAACTTTGATCATATGCCGGAGCTGCATCTGCTGTATGGCTATCCGGCGGTGGTCATCTTTACCCTGCTGGCCTGTTTCTGCCTTTACCTCGGCCTGAAACGCTCCGGCTGGCTGTAAAACTCATCCGCTGCCTCTCTCTTCAGCGATGTCATCCTTATCTGGATGACATCGTCATTGTATCGGCGCTGAACGCTGATGCGCACTGCTTGCCGTCCGATGCTCTCTCTGCTTGCTGCGGATAATACCCGCCGTTTTTTTCCGCAACACCCCTTTATCCTCGTTTTCCTGCCGATTCTTTCAACCTTTCGAGACAGGCCTCATTTTCGCGCTGCAACGAATGAATATGCTTATTTTCAGGTGACGCCGGTGCGCTTAACGTATTACCGTGAGCAGCAATAAAAGCCGGGACGGGTTTCGCCGTCTTTACGATAAACGCTAACAAGATTGATTACCGTGTGTATGCCTGGCGTGTCCTCGCGTCAACATACCTTTCGCCGCGGCCTCAGCGGCTATTACGCAGGAGCGGGCAACCTGCTTTAAATGGAGTTAACCATGCTATTTTCTGTTCGTTCTGTCCGTTCCATTGCAGCGGCGGCGCTGATGCTGCCTTTTTTCGCATCAGCACATAATTTTGTTGTCGGTGAACGCGTCGCGCCCATGGGCATTGCCGATCGAGGTGAACTGCTGGAGCAGCAGGGCAAGCTGAGTTATCAACGCTGGAATAGCGCTCAACTGACGGGAAAAGTGCGCGTGGTGCTCTATCTGGCTGGCCGAATGTCAGCGAAAGATGAGAACAACGCGGTGATTGAGGCGATTTCTGCGGCGAAGCTGCCACGTGACCGCTATCAAACCACCACCATCATTAACACCGATGATGCGATTCCGGGCAGCGCCATTTTTGTGCGTAACAGCATCGAAAGCAGTAAGAAGACCTCGCCGTGGGCCCAGTTTGTGGTCGACAGCCTTGGTGCAGGTCAGCGCGCATGGCAGTTAAAGCCTGGCGGCTCAACCGTGGTTGTGCTGGATAAAACCGGCGCCGTTCGGTTTGCTCAGGAAGGTGCGTTAAGCCCACAGCAGGTGCAGGAAGTCACGGCGCTGCTGCATCAGCTAGTTTCATAGCTGATTGCTTAAGCACTGCAACCTGTGCTACCACATGAACCCTGGACCGAAACCGCCTGCGTTGCACCGCGGGTAGAGCTAAATTTCAGCGCTTTTCGTCGGGCAGTAAAGGCAATTTCTTGATAATAATCTAATCTTATCAAAGATGAAGTTTGTCTTGCCCGAGTACAACAATCACCTGTTTCTTCTGCCAAACCTGACGGTTAAGGCATTACGTCAGCCTGTCAACACAGGCGAGGTTTGGTATCAAATACAGCTACTGGCTTCGGTGATAGTCAATTAATTACGCCTTAACGGCAAACCCGGGACAGCAACCATGACAGCCTATGCCGAAAAATTGTTAAGCCAGGAAAGCGAACTGCGGGCATTGCGCGAGGCGATACAGGTTCGTCTCGACGAACTGCTGCCCGCCGGCGGCGAACGCGATATGGTACGCGCCGCGATGCGCGAAGGCGCACTGGCACCGGGCAAGCGCATTCGCCCTTTGCTGTTGATTCTGGCGGCACGCGATTTAGGCTGCGAAACGCCTCATCAGGGCCTGCTTGATCTCGCCTGCGCCATTGAGATGATTCACGCCGCCTCACTGATACTCGACGATATTCCCTGCATGGATGATGCCCTGCTGCGTCGCGGTCGGCCCACCATTCACCGCCAGTTTGGCGAGAATGTCGCTATCCTCGCCGCCGTTGCGCTGCTCAGCCATGCGTTTGGCGTGGTGGCCGCGGCAGAAGGCTTATCGAGCCAGTGCCGTAATCAGGCGGTGGCTGAACTTTCCGGTGCCGTCGGCCTGCAGGGCCTGGTGCAGGGGCAGTTTCTGGATCTGAACGAAGGCAGCAATGCGCGCAGCCCGGAAGCGATCGCTACTGCTAACGATCTCAAAACCAGCGTGCTGTTTGGCGCGACCTTACAGATGGCCGCCATTGCGGCCGAGGCACCGCTGACGGTACGTCAGAAGTTGCGCTGTTTCGCTGAGGATTTAGGCCAGGCGTTTCAGCTACTCGACGATTTGGCCGATTGCCAAAGCGGAACGGGCAAAGATCTCAACAAAGACCACGGCAAATCAACGCTGGTTGCAATGCTGGGTGCCGAAGCGGTGCATCAACGTCTGCACGAACACCTACGCAATGCCGATGAACATTTTGCTTATGCCTGCCGTGACGGCGTGGCAACGCGACAATTTATGCATGCCTGGTTTAATCAGCAACTGGCATCATTTCGTTGATTCTTCTCTCATCGACTGACCAAAAAAGCCTTTTGTTCGACAGGATTTACCTAACGGAGAATGAATGAAGGACCCGGATCTGCTGCAACGCAAAAACGATCACCTCGATATCGTCCTTAACCCCAATCGCGCTGTGAAACAGACCACAACCGGGTTTGAACGCTGGCGGTTCGAGCATTGTGCCCTGCCGGAGCTGAATCTGGATGCCATCGATCTCAGTACGTCGCTGTGCGGACGCGCGATGCAGGCACCAATATTGATTAGCTCAATGACCGGCGGCGCAAACCGGGCGCGTGACATTAACCGTCATCTGGCTGAGGCGGCGCAAATGCTCGGCCTGGCGATGGGCGTCGGCTCGCAGCGTGTAGCCATTGAAGGCGATATGAACTGGGGACTGGACAGCGAGCTGCGTAAAATTGCGCCCGATATTCCGCTGCTGGCGAACCTCGGCGCAGCTCAGCTGCTGGGCCCGCATGGCATAAGCTATGCGCGGCAAGCCGTTGCCATGATCGATGCAGATGCGCTGATTGTGCACCTGAATCCTCTGCAGGAAGCGTTGCAAAACGGTGGCGATCGCGACTGGCGCGGCGTGCTGACGGCGATTGAGCAGGCGGTTACGACGTTGCCGGTGCCGGTGATTATCAAAGAGGTCGGTGCCGGATTATCCGTGGCGGTAGCCGAACGGCTGGCGGCAGTGGGCGTCACCATGCTTGACGTCGCGGGCGCGGGTGGCACCAGCTGGGCGGCCGTTGAGGGCGAACGAGCCGACAGCGCGCGCCGTCGCGCCGTGGCTATGGCTTTTACCGGCTGGGGCATTCCTACCGCAGACGCACTGTGCGCCATTCGTGCCCGCCTGCCTGAGATGCCACTGATCGCTTCCGGCGGCATCGCCAACGGCATTGATGCGGCGAAAGCGATCCGGCTGGGCGCCAATCTGGTGGGGCAGGCCGCAGCGGTACTCGGCAGCGCTACCACCTCCACCGACGCGGTAACCGAGCATTTTCAAGTGGTTATCGATCAGCTGCGCGTGGCCTGCTTCTGTACCGGCAGCGAGAACCTCGCCGCGCTAAAACAGGCGTCGCTGGTGCCGGTCGGATGAGCCATTACGCTGTTATCGCACCACCGCTTTATAGCCATTATCAGGCGATGCAGGCACTGGCGCAGTCGCTGATTGCCCGCGGTCATCGCATTACCTTTGTTCATCAACAGGATGCGCGCCGCCTGCTCAGCGATGCGGCCATCGGCTTTATGCCGGTTGGTCACTTTAGCCATCCGCCTGGCAGCCTGGATAAAACCCTGCGCCTTGCGGCCAACCCTTCGGGCCTGTCAATTTTCCGCCTGATCAGCGACATGTCTCGCACCACCGATATGCTGTGTCGCGATTTGCCTGCTGCTTTGCGCACGCTGGCGGTAGACGGGCTGATTGTGGATCAGATGGAAGCCGCGGGCGGTCTGGTCGCTGAGGCGCTGGGCCTGCCTTTCGTTTCGGTGGCCTGTGCGCTGCCGGTCAATCGCGAGCCGGGCATGCCACTGCCGGTGATGCCTTTTGCCTGGGGCACCAATCCACGGGCGCTGAAGCTGTTTGAATCAAGCAGCCGCGTATATGACTGGATGATGCGCCGTCACGGCAAGGTTATCGCGCAGCATGCGCAGGCCTTCAACTTACCGCCGCGCCATGCGCTGCATGAGTGTCTGTCACCGCTGGCGCAGATCAGCCAGACGCCGCCTGAACTCGATTTTCCCCGGCAGGCTTTACCGGATCATTTTCATGCTGTTGGCCCGCTGCGCGCAGAAAAAAGCGGCCAGCCTCTGGCGTTGCCGTGGCCGATCGACAACCAGCGCCCCTTTGTTTTTGCCTCGCTGGGCACCTTGCAGGGTCATCGTTTTCGCCTCTTCTCTACCATCGCGCGCGCCTGCCGTTCGCTGGACGTGCAGCTACTGATTGCCCATTGTGGCGGCCTTGATGCGGCGCAAAGTGAACAACTAAAAAATAGCGGTGCCACTTTCGTGACCGATTTTGCCGATCAGCGCAGCGTATTGCAGCAGGCGCAGGCGGTAATCACGCACGGCGGATTGAATACCGTGGTCGATGCCATTGCCAGCGCTACGCCAATTTTGGCCATTCCCATCGCATTTGATCAGCCGGGCGTTGCCGCGCGCGTTGCCTGGCACGGATTGGGCCGTCGCGTCTCGCGCTTCGCCAGCGCCGATAAGCTGGCGAGCCACCTGCAAAGCCTGCTCAGCGATGCCGTATTTGCACAGCGGCTGTCTGCCCTGCAACCGGCGCTGCAGCAGGCTGGCGGCGCACAGCGAGCAGCGATGATTGTTGAACAGGCATTGGGCCAGCATCCACAGCGGGCAGCATCATGAATAAGATATGGGATGTGATTCTGGTTGGCGGCGGCCTGGCCAACGGCCTGATTGCCTGGCGGCTTAAACAGTGCCAGCCGCAGCTCGACGTGCTGTTGCTGGAAGCGGGCTCAGCACCGGGCGGCAACCATACCTGGAGCTTTCATCATCAGGATCTCAGCGAGGCTCAGCATGCCTGGCTTGCGCCTTTTGTTGCACACCGCTGGGATGGCTATGAGGTGCGCTTTCCGGCGCTGAATCGTACGCTGCCCGGCGGCTATCTAAGTATTACCTCCGAGCGCTTTGCCGAGGTCATCAGCGCGGCGCTGGGCGATCGGTTGCGTACTCACAGCGAGGCGATGGCCGTCGCACCCGATTGTGTTCAGCTGCGCAGTGGCGAAACGTTACATGCTCGTGCGGTGATTGATGGCCGTGGCTATCAGCCCGGACCGCACCTCGCCGTTGGCTCGCAGGCCTTTGTCGGCCAGGAATGGCAGCTGGCGCAGCCGCACGGTCTGGTGCGTCCAATATTGATGGATGCCACGGTAGATCAGCAGGAGGGTTATCGCTTCGTCTATACCCTGCCGCTGTCGCGAGACAGCCTGCTGATTGAAGATACACACTATATTGACCGCTCCGCGCTGGATGCAGATCGCTCACGACAGAACATCACCGATTATGCGCTGAGCCAGGGTTGGCAGCTGCGCACCCTGCAGCGTGAAGAACAAGGCAGCCTGCCGATCACCCTGGCGGGTCAGCATGACGCCTTCTGGCAGCAGGCGCAGGGCCAGCCACGCAGCGGTTTGCGTGCCGGACTGTTCCACGCAACCACCGGCTATTCTCTGCCGCTGGCCGCCACGCTGGCCGATACCATTGCCGCACAGTCCGCGGTCGATCACGCCGCGCTGTTTACTCTTATCCGCGGCGTTGCTGGCGATCAATGGCGCCGTCAACGCTTCTTCCGCATGCTTAACCGCATGCTGTTTCTGGCCGGACGGCCCGAGCAGCGTTGGCAGGTGATGCAACGATTTTATGGACTCAACGATCGGCTGATTGCCCGTTTTTACGCGGGTCAGCTAACGTTAACCGATATGGCACGGATTCTGACCGGTAAGCCACCGGTTCCGGTGCGCGAAGCGTTACGCGCCGTGCTTAAGCAAACTCCCCGGCTGCGAGCCTTTTAATGAAAAAAAATATTGTAATTGGTGCCGGTTTCGGTGGCCTCGCCCTGGCTATTCGCCTGCAGGCCGCCGGTATTCCCACGCTGCTGCTTGAGCAGCGCGATAAGCCCGGCGGACGTGCTTACGTCTATGAAGATCAAGGCTTTATTTTTGATGCTGGCCCAACGGTGATTACCGATCCCAGCGCCATCGAGGAGCTGTTTACCCTGGCAGGCAAAAATCTCGCCGACTACGTTGAGCTGATGCCGGTAAAACCGTTTTATCGCCTGTGCTGGGAAGATGGCAAGGTGCTGAATTATGACAATGACCAGCCGCGCCTTGAGGAACAGATTCATCAGTTTAATCCGCGCGACGTCGAAGGCTATCAGCAGTTTCTCGCCTATTCTCAGGCGGTGTTCCGCGAAGGCTACCTGAAGCTTGGCACGGTGCCGTTCCTCTCTTTCCGCGATATGATGCGCGCCGGGCCACAGCTGGCACGCTTGCAGGCGTGGCGCAGCGTCTACAGCATGGTGTCGAAATTTATCGAAGATGAGCACCTGCGCCAGGCGTTTTCGTTTCATTCGTTGCTGGTGGGCGGCAACCCTTTTGCGACCTCCTCAATCTATACGCTGATCCATGCGCTGGAGCGTGAATGGGGCGTCTGGTTCCCACGCGGCGGCACCGGTGCGCTGGTGCAGGGCATGGTTAAACTGTTTGAGGATCTGGGCGGCGAGCTGATCCTCAATGCGAAAGTAGAGCGGCTGGAAACCGAAGGTGAAAAGATCAGCGCGGTCACGCTGGCGGACGGACGCCATTTCCCCGCTTCGGCGGTGGCGTCCAATGCGGACGTGGTGCACACCTATGAAAAGTTACTCGGCCATCATCCGGTGGGCGTCAGCCGTGCCACCAGCCTGAAGAAGAAACGCATGAGCAACTCGTTGTTTGTGCTCTATTTTGGCCTGAATCACCACCATTCGCAGCTGGCACACCATACGGTGTGCTTTGGTGCACGCTATCAGGCGCTGATTCATGAAATCTTCAACAGCGACGCGTTAGCCGACGATTTCTCGCTTTATCTGCATGCGCCCTGCGTTACCGACCCGTCGCTGGCACCTGAAGGCTGCGCCAGCTATTACGTGCTGGCACCGGTGCCGCATCTGGGCACCGCCGATCTCGACTGGGACGTTGAAGGTCCACGCCTGCGCGATCGCATTTTTGAATACCTTGAAGAGCGCTATATGCCCGGCCTGCGCGATCAGCTGGTGACGCATCGCATGTTTACGCCGTTTGATTTCCGCGATGAGCTGGGTGCGCATCTGGGTTCCGCGTTCTCTGTGGAGCCGATCCTGACGCAGAGCGCCTGGTTCCGCCCGCATAACCGTGACAGCCGCATTCCCAATCTCTATCTGGTGGGTGCTGGCACTCATCCCGGCGCCGGTATTCCTGGCGTGATCGGCTCGGCGAAAGCCACCGCAGGCCTGATGGTAGAGGATCAAAAATGAATCAGCCGCTGCTGAATCACGCGACACAAACCATGGCGGCGGGCTCAAAAAGTTTTGCCACCGCCTCGAAGCTGTTTGATGCCAGCACGCGGCGCAGCGCTCTGATGCTTTACGCCTGGTGCCGTCACTGTGATGACGTCATTGACGGTCAGGAATTAGGTTTTGCCGCGCCGGTGGTGAGCATCAGCGACGCTGAACAGCGGCTGGCCAAACTGCAAAGCCAGACTCGCCAGGCTTACGCGGGCGCGCCGATGGATGAACCGGCATTCGCCGCGTTTCAGGAGGTGGTGCTGGCGCATGACATTCCGCAGCAGCAGGCGTTTGATCATCTTGAAGGCTATGCCATGGACGTGCGCGATGAGGCCTATCTCAATTTCGACGACACGCTGCGCTATTGCTATCACGTCGCAGGCGTAGTTGGTCTCATGATGGCCCGGGTGATGGGCGTACGCGATGAAGCGGTGTTGGATCGGGCATGTGATTTGGGCCTGGCATTTCAGTTGACCAATATTGCCCGCGACATCGTTGAAGATGCCCAGGCTGGCCGCTGTTATTTACCGGCTGACTGGCTGGCCGAAGAGGGATTAACGCCCGCCACCCTGGCAGACGAGGCGAACCGTCCGGCACTGGCGCGGCTGGCAACGCGATTGATTAACGCCGCAGAGCCCTATTACGATTCGGCGCGTGCCGGATTACCTGGCCTGCCGCTGCGCTGCGCCTGGGCCATCGCCACCGCGCGCGGGGTTTATCGTGAAATTGGTATCAAAGTGCAGCGCGCAGGCAGCGATGCCTGGCAACGGCGGCAGGGCACCAGCAAAATGGAGAAGCTGGGCCTGCTGATCAGCGGTGCGGGGATGGCGGTGACTTCTCGCGTGCGGTCGCCGACGCCGCGTCCTGCTGGCCTCTGGCAGCGCCCGCGCTAGCACCGGCTCGTGCGCGCCGACGTCCATGGCGCTGGCGCAGCGTCGCCTGCAGTTTCTCAACCGGCGGCGCATAGAGAAAACCAAACGACACACAATCTTCCTTGCCACGCACCGCATGATGTAAGCGGTGCGCCATATACAGACGCTTAAGGTAGCCACGGCGCGGTACGTAGCGAAACGGCCAGCGCTGATGTACCAGTCCGTCGTGGACGATAAAATAAAGCAGGCCGTACAGCGTCATGCCAGCACCAATCCACTGCAGCGGCCAGTAGCCTGCCGTTCCGGCGGCGATCAGCGCAATGGCCAGCCCGGCAAACAGCACCGCATACATATCGTTGAGTTCAAACCAGCCGGTGCGCGGTTCATGGTGCGAGTGGTGCCAGTTCCAGCCCCAGCCGTGCATGATGTACCTGTGTGAAAAGGCTGCTATCAGTTCCATAGCAGCAACGGTTGAAAGGACGATCAAGGTGTTCCACAGCACAAGCATAGTTAATCCCGGATTCTAATAGGGTAAGGTCAGACCGAGCCAATGAGAAACGTTAACATCGCCAGACTGCCGGGCAAAGTATAAACGCTATTTATTGCACTGTATAAAGATGGCGAATAATTCGGCACGGATTGCGGCACGCTTTCCACGCCCCAAAAGAAAAACCCGCACGAGGCGGGTTTGATCGGGGTTGAATGAACTCAGCTGCGACGCGCGTGGGCGAAGCGCAGGATCAACATACCGAAAATTGCCGCGGCGATTGATCCCGCCAGCACGCCAATTTTCACCTCATCCACCAGCAGTGGCGCATGCGCAAATGCCAGGTTGCCGATAAACAGGCTCATGGTAAACCCAATACCGCACAGCACGGCCACGCCGTAGAGCTGCAGCCAGCTGCTGTTGTCCGGTTTTTTCGCCAGGCCGGTGACAATAGCCAGTAATGACAGACCAAACACACCGATCTGCTTGCCAAAAAACAGTCCCAGCGCCACGCCAATAGGCACCGGTGCGGTTAAATCGTCCAGCGTCATGCCGCCCAGCGCCACGCCCGCGTTGGCAAAACCAAACAGCGGCAGCACGATAAAGGTGACCCACGGCCCCAGCGCATGCTCCAGTTTTTCCAGCGGCGAGGTTTCATCTTCACCACCTTTTAGCGGGATAAACAGCGCCAGCAGAATGCCCGCGATGGTAGCGTGCACGCCCGACTGCAGCATAAAGAACCACAGCACCACGCCAACCACCAGATAAGGCAGCAGGCGCTTCACGCCCATGCGGTTCATGATCGCCAGCAGCACAACCATCGCAGCGGCACCGGCCAGCATGGTCAGAGCGATATCACTGGTATAAAACAGCGCGATAATAATCACCGCACCCATGTCATCCAGGATAGCCAGCGCGGAGAGAAAGATTTTCAGCGACAGCGGAACGCGATCGCCCAGCAGCGCCAGCACGCCCAGCGCAAAAGCAATATCGGTGGCGGTGGGAATCGCCCAGCCTGAGAGCGTTTCCGGATTGCCGCTGTTAAACGCATAAAAGAACAGCGCCGGTACCGCCATGCCGCCTGCCGCCGCAAAGCCGGGCAGCGCACGCTGGCTCCAGCTCGCCAGCTGGCCCATAAGCAGTTCACGTTTGATATCCAGCCCGACCAGCAGGAAGAATATCGCCATCAGCGCGTCGTTGATCCAGTGCTCAACGGAAAGCCCTGCGGTTTTCCACGCCAGCAACGCCTTATAGCTTTCGCCCCAGGCAGAGTTGGCAATGATAATCGCCGCGGCGGAGGCGAGGATCAGCACAATACCGCCGGCCATGGGTGAGGAAAAGAAAGCCGCAAACGCGCGGGTAATCACAATCGGTGCTTTTTTAATGCTGTTTCCAGCCATATCGCCTCCCTGAGGGCTGTTCGGTTCACATCAGTGATGGACGTAAGTGCTTTGCGACGCCTGCCGCAGCTGCAACTTTAACTGTCAACAGGCGGGCATACCAGTATTGGGACAGAGGGCGTCACAACGCAGGGCGACGCAGCAACAGAAAAGCTTAATGTTGATGCTTATGACGACGACAGCGCTCCGAGCAGTAGCGCACCTCGTCCCAGCATCGTTCCCATTTCTTGCGCCAGGTGAACGGCAGCCCACACACAACGCAGGTTTTCACCGGAAGCTCGCTCTTTTTCACCCGTTTCTCCGTAATGGATCGTTTTAACGGCGCCGCGATAAGCCAGCCGTTACGCCACCTTTAGCCTGGCACAACCTCACAGCGCCTGCGCACAGGCCCATGCCGAGCTCCATGCCCACTGGAAGTTATAGCCGCCGAGCCAGCCGGTGACATCCACCACTTCGCCAATAAAATAGAGCCCCGGCACCTGCCGCGCCTCCATGGTTTTAGAAGAGAGCTGCGTGGTGTCGACGCCGCCGAGCGTCACTTCAGCGGTACGATAGCCTTCCGTGCCGTTAGGCTGTACGCGCCAGTTATGGAGAGTATGTACTAACTCACTCTGCTGTTTAGCATTCAGCTGCTTTAGTGTTACATCGGGCACGATCGCCAGGGTTTGCAGCACTTCCACCAGCCGTTTCGGCAACACCTTCGCCAGGCTATTTTTCAGGCTGAGATTGGGATGCGCCTCGCGCTGGACGGTGAGAAACGCGCCCAGTTCGGTGGTCGGTGATAAATTGATGGCCAGCTGCTCGCCGGGCAGCCAGTAACTGGAAATCTGCAGAATCGCTGGACCGGAAAGGCCGCGATGGGTAAACAGCAGCGCTTCTTTAAACAGCGTGCCATCTTCGGCCTCCACGGTAGCAGGCAGCGCCACGCCAGAGAGATTTTGTAGCTGATCGAGCAGCGGCTTATGCAGCGTAAACGGCACCAGCCCGGCGCGCGTTGGGAACACAGAAAGGCCAAACTGCTCGGCAATTTTATAGCCCAGCGGCGACGCGCCAAGGCCCGGCATCGATAAGCCACCGCTCGCCACCACAAGTTTGCGAGCACTAACTTCTGAACCATTAAGGCTCAGCCTGTAGCCCTGATCATCGCGCGTAATGGCACCCACCTCGGTGCGCAGGCGCAGCGTTACCCGGCCCTGCTCACACTCCTTAACCAGCAGATCCACCATCTGCTGTGCAGAATCGTCGCAAAACAGCTGACCCAGGGTTTTCTCGTGGTAGGCGATGCCGTGTTTTGCGACCAGCTCGATAAAATCCCATTGGGTATAGCGTGCCAGCGACGACTTACAGAAATGCGGATTGTGCGAGAGATAGGCCGCGGGCTCGATATACATGTTGGTAAAATTGCAGCGGCCGCCGCCGGACATCAGAATTTTACGCCCTGGTTTTTTACCGTTATCCACCAGCAGCACGTTCAGGCCACGCTGCCCCGCCTGGGCGGCGCAAAACAACCCAGCGGCGCCTGCGCCAATGATAATAACGTCAAACTGTTCCACGATGGCTCCCGGCCCGTTTTTTACGAAAGGCGCTGATTGTAGAGAGATGGCACATGATGTGCCAGCGTCATCAGAATCGCATAAATGTGTCATAATGTAACAGGCTAATAGTATTCACTTTTTTAATGAACAGCTGGCCTTTGTTGCACGGCGATGTCAAAAAAAGTCTATATTTTCCTTTCCCATCACGCGCTTTGTCGCTGATAATGCGCCGCGTTCATGTCCTCCAAAATGGCGTAACATTTATGCTACATCTGTTTGCTGGTCTCGATTACACTACCGGCCTGTTACTGGTTCTTGCTCTGCTGTTTGTATTGTTTTATGAGGCAATCAACGGCTTCCATGATACCGCTAACGCGGTGGCGACTGTGATCTATACGCGAGCAATGCGTGCGCAGCTGGCCGTCGTCATGGCGGGTGTCTTCAATTTCTTTGGCGTGCTGTTGGGTGGCTTGAGCGTGGCGTATGCCATTGTGCATATGTTGCCCACCGATTTGCTATTGAATGTCGGTTCTGCGCATGGCCTGGCGATGGTGTTCTCCATGCTGTTGGCCGCTATCATCTGGAACCTGGGTACCTGGTATCTCGGTTTGCCTGCATCAAGTTCGCATACGTTAATCGGCGCCATTATCGGCATCGGCCTGACGAATGCATTGATGACCGGCTCTTCCGTGGTAGATGCGCTGAATATCCCTAAAGTTATCAATATCTTTGCTTCGCTGATTCTCTCGCCGATTGTTGGCCTGATCATCGCTGGCGGCCTGATTTTTCTGCTGCGCCGCTACTGGAGCAATACCAAAAAACGTTCGCGTATCCATATGACGCCAGCTGACCGTGAAAAGATCGATGGCAAGAAAAAGCCACCGTTCTGGACCCGTATTGCGCTGATCGTTTCGGCCATTGGCGTCAGCTATTCGCATGGCGCTAACGATGGTCAGAAAGGCATTGGCCTGATTATGCTGGTGTTAATTGGCGTTGCGCCTGCGGGCTTCGTGGTTAACATGAACGCTTCTGGCTATGACATCACGCGTACCCGCGATGCGGTTAACCACCTGCAGCAATATTATCAGCAGCACGATCAGGCACTGACGCACATCATTGCGATGGCGCCACCTGCGGTGCCGACGCCGGAAGAGATTCCGTCTGGTCCACAGGAGTTTCATTGCGATAGCGCCCGCGCGCTGGTTGCGGTGCAACGTGCGCAAGGCCTGCTGACCAATCTGCAAAGCTACGATCAGCTGTCAGTTGATCAGCGCAGTCAGATGCGTCGTTTGCTGCTGTGCATCTCCGATACGGCGGACAAAGCCGCTAAGCTGCCGGAAACCAGCCCGGACGATCGCCGCTTCCTCAATAAGCTGAAAAGCGATTTGTTGAGCAGCATCGAATATGCGCCGATCTGGATTATCGTGGCGGTTGCGCTGGCGTTAGGCACCGGCACCATGATTGGCTGGCGTCGTGTGGCGACCACCATCGGTGAAAAAATCGGTAAGAAAGGCATGACCTATGCGCAGGGCATGTCGGCTCAGGTCACTGCCGCGCTGTCGATTGGCGTCGCCAGTTACACCGGTATGCCAGTTTCAACCACGCACATTCTCTCCTCTTCGGTGGCGGGAACCATGCTGGTTGATGGCGGTGGCTTGCAGAGCCGTACCATTAAGAATATCGCGATGGCATGGATCTTTACTCTGCCGGTTTGTATCGTGCTGTCCGGTTCACTTTACTGGATTGCGCTCAAGCTGATTTAATCGCGCCGGGCGTTTCCCTCACTCATCGGGTGAGGGAAACCCTGCTTCTCCCCCGCTTCGCCTTGCTCTGCCGCTTTCCTCACGCTCACCTAATGCCAGATCGCCAGACCAATCAGGCTGACAAATACCAGGCCGCATAGCGCGCTAGTCAGCAAGAACTGCCGACGCACCCGCTCACAGCGACGAATAAACTCTTCATCATGATGATCGCGGTAACGCTGCGCCCAGATATAGCGCACCAGCCGTACCTGCTTACTCGGCTGCCCATGAGAGGTGAAAAATCCGGCGCCATCAACATATTGATACAGCAAAGGATCGCACCCGCGCAGCACGAATAAGAGCGCGCGCAGAGAGGAGAAATAACGTGCCATGTTAATTAAGCAAATTACACATAAAGCCCAGAAAAGCGCGATGGTGCTGATCATCTGTTTCCTCCCAACTCGACTCGCGGGAACGCAAAAGGCGACTGACGCCTTTCCTGTCAGAACAATAAAGTGAATGCTGAGAAAGCAGCTATCCGAGCCGATAAATCGATCCTGTTACTAGTTTAGGAGATTAAAAGAAAAACTTTCCAGCAATGATTCTGACTGGCCGCAAAAAGTTACCGAATAGCGGACGATCGATATCGCATTCAGCGCTGCTTCGCTCAGCATCCGTTAACATTTGGCGCTATACTGGAGGTCATAATTAAGGCGCAGGTGAAGGGCGCCGCTGCGCACCAGGCCGATCCCGGCGGCTCAACCTGCTGGTTCGTCATGGAAAACAGATGATGGTGATGGAGCAAACTTACCTGCTAACCTAATCGCGCCTCTAACGGAAGGAGTTGTATCATGGCTTATAAACATATCCTGATTGCGGTCGATCTTTCCCCGGAAAGTAAGCTGCTGGTCGATAAAGCGGTCTCACTGGCACGCCCTTACGATGCCAAAGTGTCACTGATTCATGTGGATGTGAACTATTCCGACCTCTATACCGGGCTGATTGACGTCAACCTCGGTGACATGCAAAAGCGCATCTCTGAAGAGACGCACAACGCGCTAACCGAACTGTCGCAGAGCGCCGGATATCCACTCAGCGAAACGCTGAGCGGCAGCGGTGATCTCGGCCAGGTGCTGGTTGAAGCGATCAAAAAGTACGATATCGATTTGGTGGTCTGCGGCCATCATCAGGATTTCTGGAGCAAGCTGATGTCCTCAGCACGCCAGCTGATCAACACCGTCCATATCGACATGCTGATTGTGCCGCTGAGCGATGAAGACGACGACAACGAGTAAGGCTCGCCGTTTCCGCCAGCAAAAAGGCGCTCAGTGAGCGCCTTTTTTTATGGGTTTTCCACCAGTGGCGGATAGATATCAAAACGGTGGCTTTTGGTCTCCACCGCTGACTGCGTGGCGATGCCCGCCAGCGGCGGCGCATAGTCAGGCCGCTTCACCACGATGCGTTTTTTCGCCAGCCGACGTGCGGGTTCCAGCAGACCATCGGCGTCATCATCAGCGCCAACCAGCGTCTGAAAAACGCGCATCTCTTTCTTCACCATCGCGCTTTTCTGCCGGTGTGGATACATCGGATCGAGATAGACTACGTCTGGTTTAGGCTGCAACGTTGCCAGCGCCGCCAGGCTTGAAGCGTGCAGCAGCGTCAGCCGATCGCGCAGCCAGCCACCAATCTCAGCATCGCGATACCCGCGCGACAGCCCGTCGTCCAGCAAAGCGGCCACCACCGGATGCCGCTCCAGCATGCGCACCCGGCAACCCAGCGCCGCCAGCACAAAGGCGTCGCGGCCCAGGCCCGCAGTGGCGTCAACTACGTCGGGCAAATAGTTACCTTTGATGCCGACCGCTTTTGCGACCGCTTCGCCACGTCCGCCGCCAAAGCGCCGCCGGTGCGCCATCGCGCCAGAAACAAAGTCGACATAGATGCCGCCAAGCTTTGGCTCATCGCGTTTGCGCAGTTCCAGCCGCTCAGGCGTCATCACCAGCGCCATCATGGCGTTCTCATCGTGCTCCAGCTGCCAGCGGCTCGCTAAAACAGATAAGGCGCCGTCTCCGGCGCCCGATTCATCTATCAAACAGATTTTCACCCGAAGCGTTATCCTTCGATACCGTAATGATCCAGCATCGCATCGAGCTGCGGCTCGCGACCACGGAAGCGTTTAAACAGCTCCATTGGCTCTTCGGAACCGCCGCGCGTCAGGATGTTATCGAGGAACGACTGACCGGTTTCGCGGTTGAAAATGCCCTCTTCGCGGAAGCGGGAGTAAGCATCTGCCGCCAGCACGTCGGCCCAGAGATAACTGTAGTAACCCGCCGCGTAACCACCGGCAAAGATGTGGCTGAACGCGTGTGGGAAACGGCCCCATTCCGGGCTCGGTACCACGGCCACCAGCTTCTTGATCGCTTTCAGCATCTCCAGAATCTGCGCGCCTTTTGCCGGATCGAACTCGGCATGCAGGCGGAAATCAAACAGGCCGAACTCCAGCTGACGCAGGATAAACAGCGCCGCCTGGTAGTTTTTCGCCGCCAGCATTTTGTCGAGCAGCGCCTGTGGCAATGGCTCGCCGGTTTCGTAATGACCGGAGATAAAGGCCAGCGCTTCTGGCTCCCAGCACCAGTTCTCCATGAACTGGCTTGGCAGCTCAACCGCATCCCACGGCACACCGCTGATGCCAGAGACGCCCGGCGTGTCGATGCCGGTCAGCATATGATGTAGGCCATGACCAAACTCATGGAACAGCGTGGTGACTTCATCGTGGGTGAACAGCGCCGGTTTGCCGTTCAGCGGACGATTGAAGTTACAGGTTAAGTAGGCGACCGGCTTTTGCAGCGAGCCGTCAGCCAGGCGCATCATGCCAACGCAGTCATCCATCCACGCGCCACCGCGTTTGTTTTCACGGGCATAGAGATCGAGATAGAAGCTGCCGCGCAGCTCGCCGCTCTCATCAAACAGGTCGAAGAAACGCACGTCAGAATGGTAAACATCGACATCTTTGCGCTCTTTCGCGGTGATGCCATAAATGCGTTTCACCACTTCAAACAGGCCGTTTACCGCGCGCTCTTCCGGGAAGTAAGGTCGCAGCTGCTCATCACTGATGGTGTAGAGATGCTGTTTCTGCTTTTCGCCGTAATAGGTCAGATCCCACGGCTGCAGCTCACTGATGCCATGCTCTTTTTGCGCAAAGGCCTGCAGCTGAGCCAGCTCTTTCTCCGCCTGTGGACGGGCGCGTTTTGCCAGGTCAGTCAGAAAATCGGTTACCTGCGCCGGATTTTCCGCCATTTTGGTCGCCAGCGATTTGTCGGCGTAGGAGTCAAAGCCCAGCAGCTGTGCCAGCTCATGACGCAGCGCCAGCTCTTCCGCCATCACTTCACTGTTATCCCACTTACCGGCATTGGGTCCTTGATCCGAGGCGCGCGTCGCATAAGCGCGGTACATCTCTTCACGCAGCGCCTGGTTGTCGCAGTAGGTCATCACCGGCAGATAGCTGGGAATATCCAGCGTCAGCAGCCAGCCCTGTTGTTCTTTCGCTTCGGCCTGCGCCTTCGCCGCATCCAGCGCGCTTTCCGGCATGCCGGAGAGTTCACTGACGTCGGTGATCAGCTTGCTCCAGCCCATGGTCGCATCCAGCACATTATTGCTGTAAGTCGAACCCAGTTCAGACAGGCGCGCGGCGATTTCGCCATAGCGTTTTTGTTTCTCTTTCGACAGGCCGATGCCCGACAGCTCAAAATCGCGCAGGGCATTATCCACCGCTTTTTTCTGCGCCAGGCTCAGCGCCGCGTAATGCTCGCCCTCTTTCAGATTGCGATACGCCTGGTACAGCCCTTCGTGCTGACCCACCCAGGTACCATATTCCGACAGCAGCGGCAGCGTTTGCTCGTAGACTTCGCGCAGTTCCGGGCTGTTTTTTACCGAGTTAAGGTGACTTACCGGCGAGAAAATACGTCCCAGGCGATCGTCGACTTCAGCCAGCGGCTGAACCAGATTATCCCAGGTATAAGGAGCGCCCTGCGCCACCACTTTTTCAACCATCTGGCGACACTCATCCAGCGCAGCGGTGACCGCAGGCACAACGTGTTCAGGCTTGATGGCAGAAAAAGGGGGAAGCGTAAATGATTGGAGTAACGGATTGGTCATAGCGCAGTCCTTGTTAAGAGTGAATGAGCACGTGCAACACGCGCAATCTCTTTAACATGCGGCTAACCAGGGTGAAAATCAATGGCTGACGGGCGAACAACCCTGCTCACTGGTTACTTAATCGACAGGATATAATGAATAAGCTCATAAGGCCCGATCCACGCCGGTGTTGCTGCTTAATCACCTGCTGTTGCGTTGCAATCTGTTTTTTTAGCGCTGCCAGTTCGCCTGCAACCGCTTTATTGTTGGCGGCGGGCGGATTGGTGACGCGAGCCGGCTGATTATTTATGGGTTGCTGAGAAGAAAGTTGCCGGGAGCTCTGACCAAACACCTCTAATAACGCCTGATCATCAGATTGTGCCTGCGCGAAACCAGGCAGCATGATGCCAATAAAGAGATATCCGCGAGCAAGAGCAGATAGCGACATTATTTTTCATCCTGGTATAAAACCGATAAGCAAGCGGCGAAATAAGCCAGCCGGAAAGAAATAAAAATAAGCCTGTCATCAGGAACAGGCTTATTTTAACGCGATGATTAGCTCTGACGGATAATAAGCTGAGTCAGGCGCGTTTTAATGCGGAAACAGAGTTCACGAATCTGGAACTGGTAGCGTGGCATGGCCAGATCGTTGATATCGCTGCTAATTCCGCCTTTGATTTGCAGATATTTATTGGTCTGCGCGCCCACTTTCTGGAATTCAGCCAGATAGGCATCGTAAGACGCTTTGCTGTATGACTGCATGGCGTCCAACTCTTTGCGGCATTCCTGAATACGCGCCGTGTTGCCATCGGCCGCCGGTGCAGCAGACTGCGCCGGTGCGAAGGTATCCGCAGACTGAGCCGGCACAAACGCGCCGCTATCCTGGTCAGCAGGCGCCATCGAATTCTGCTGGGTCTGATCTATCTGCGGTGGCGGCGGTGTAACCAGACTGTGCGTCGGTTGTTTGCTGGCACAGCCCGCCAGTAATAACGCGCCGATCGCAAGAAGACCCGATTGTTTCAACATTTTTTCACCCATTCTGTTTTTTATCATGCGCCGTGTCGTTGCCGGTCAGGCAGGCCAGTTGCGCGGCAATGACAGTTATCGCCACTATCAGCCGGCATTCTTAAAGGTAAAACCTAAGACAGGGGGCTAAGTTACTTAAATTTCGGACATAATTCGAGCGGTAAATAATACAGTATGGAATTAAGTCATTCTACTTCGTTCAGAGCGACAGCGAAGCGCGAAACTTAAATGCGCGTTATCTCCCGCGAGTGGGCGATTCTTGCCAGCATTTCCGGGCGCAGATCGTTATACTGGCCGCATGTACGCCGTTCTGGCGTAACCGTATTGCCACCTTGATTATCGGAAGTCTTCTTCATGCTGAGTTATCGCCACAGTTACCACGCCGGCAACCACGCCGACGTGCTCAAGCACACCGTGCAAAGCCTGATTATTACCGCCCTGAAAGAGAAGGATAAGCCTTTCCTTTACCTCGATACCCATGCGGGCGCGGGCCGCTACCTGCTCAACAGCCCACACGCTGAGCGCACCGGTGAATACCATGAAGGGATTGCGCGCATCTGGCAGCAGCCCGATGCACCGGCGCTGCTGACGCCCTATATCAACAGCGTGAAGGATCTGAATCCCGGTGGCAATCTGCGTTACTACCCGGGTTCGCCGCTGATCGCGCGTTATCTGCTGCGTGAAATGGATAAGCTGCATATGACAGAACTGCACTCCAGCGATTATCCGATGCTGCGCAACGAGTTCCAGAAAGACAGCCGTGCGCGCACCGAACGTGCTGATGGTTATCAGCAGTTGAAATCGAAGCTGCCGCCGCTGTCACGTCGCGGTTTTATTCTGATCGATCCGCCTTATGAGATGAAAAGCGATTATCAGGCGGTAGTGAAAGGCATTCATGAAGGCCACAAGCGTTTTGGTACCGGCGTGTTTGCGCTCTGGTATCCGGTGGTGCTGCGCCAGCAAATTAAACGCATGCTGGCTGAACTGCAGGCCACCGGCATTCGCAATATCCTGCAAATTGAGCTGGCGGTACGTCCTGACAGCGATCAGCGCGGCATGACCGCTTCCGGCATGATTGTGATCAATCCGCCGTGGAAGCTGGAACAGCAGATGCGCGACGTCCTGCCGTGGCTGCACAAAACGCTGGTGCCGGCCGGCACCGGCCACGCGGTGGTCAACGTGATCGTGCCGGAATAACCGGCAGCTAAATATCAAATACCGCAAAATCGCGCGCCAGCTCGGTGTTGGGAAACACCGACTGGCATTCCGCCAGCAGTAACTCCATCTGTTGAAAGCTGTAGCGCGAGCTGAAATGGGTGGCGATCAGCCGTTTCGCCCCCGCCTCTTTTGCCACCGTCGCCGTCTGAATGGTCGTTGAATGGCCACGGCTATTGGCCTTCTCTGCCATCGCGTGCTCCAGCGTGGTTTCATGCACCATCACATCCACATTCGCCGCCAGCGCCAGCGCATCCGGCGTAGGACCGGTATCGCCAAAAATGGCGATCGCCTTGCCCGGCGTGGCGGGGCCAAGATAGGCGCTGCCATCCACCACGCGGCCATCCTTCAGCGTCACCGTTTCGCCGCGTTTCAAACGCTGCATCCACCAGCCGCTCGGTATGCCATCGGCTTTTAACCTTTCTGCATCGAGCCAGCCCGGCTTGTCGTGCTGCTGAATGCGATAGCCGTAGCATTCGATCACATGCGCCATCGGATAAGCGGTAACGGTGAATTCCCCATCGTCCAGCACCAGCCCGGCACCAATTTCATGAATGGTCATGGGAAAGGTGACAAACGAGCCGCTGAGCCGCAGCGTGGTTTCTACAAACTCCTGAATGCCCGGCGGACCATAGATCGCCAGCGGTGTCATCGAGCCGCCCATCGAGCGGCTGGTCAGTAAACCCGGCAGGCCAAAAACGTGATCGCCGTGCAGGTGCGTAATAAAGATTTTTTCCAGCTTGCCCGGCTTTAGCGCGCTGCGCATATATTGATGCTGCGTCGCCTCGCCGCAGTCAAACAGCCAGGTATCGCCGCGCTGCGAAAACGTGAGCGCAATGGCGGTAACGTTCCTTTGCAGGCTGGGCGTGCCCGCGCAGGTTCCAAGAAAAGTCAGTTGCATAAGTGTCCTGATAATGATGTTCAATGCCAGACGAGCGCGACGCGTCCCGACCCTATTACAATCATAGATGCAAACTTTGCGGCAATTCACCGACACGCGTTACACTCTACTCCTAATTTTAGAGACTGATGGACAGGCGAAATGACCAGACATTATGACTACCTTGCGATTGGCGGCGGCAGCGGCGGTATTGCTTCAATTAACCGTGCGGCGATGCATGGCCAAAAATGCGCGCTGATTGAAGCCAAAGAGCTTGGCGGCACCTGTGTTAACGTCGGTTGCGTACCGAAAAAAGTGATGTGGCACGCGGCTCAGATCGCCGAAGCGATTCATCAGTACGGCCCCGATTATGGCTTTGATACCACGGTAAATCACTTCAGCTGGGAAACGCTGGTGAAAAACCGTACCGCCTATATCGACCGCATTCACACCTCTTACGATAACGTGCTGGGTAAAAACAACGTTGACGTGATCCGCGGCTTTGCCCGCTTTGTCGATGCCCACACTGTGGAAGTGAACGGCGAGCAGATTACCGCCGATCATATCCTGATTGCCACCGGTGGCCGCCCTTCACGTCCGACCATTCCGGGTGCCGAGCACGGCATCGATTCTGACGGTTTCTTTGAGCTGACGGCGCTGCCAAAACGCACCGCGGTGATCGGCGCAGGCTACATTGCGGTTGAACTGGCGGGCGTGGTCAATGCGCTGGGTTCCGAGACGCATCTGTTCGTCCGTAAACATGCGCCGCTGCGCAGCTTCGATCCGCTGATCGTGGAAACGCTGGTGGAAGTGATGAACGCCGAAGGCCCAACGCTGCACACAAACTCCACGCCAAAAGCGGTGGTGAAAAACAGCGACGGCAGCCTGACGCTGCAGCTGGAAGATGGCCAGAACTTTACCGTTGATTGCCTGGTATGGGCCATTGGCCGCGAACCAATGACGGACAACCTGAACCTGGAAGCGTCCGGCGTGGCGGTGAACGAGAAAGGCTACATTAGCGTTGATAAGTATCAGAACACCAGCGTGCCGGGCATTTATGCCGTTGGCGATAACACCGGTGCCATTGAGCTAACGCCGGTCGCGGTCGCCGCCGGTCGCCGTCTCTCTGAGCGCCTGTTCAACAACAAGCCCGATGAGCATCTCGACTACAGCAACGTGCCCACCGTGGTCTTCAGCCATCCGCCAATCGGCACGGTGGGTCTGAGCGAACCGCAGGCGCGTGAACAGTATGGCGATGATGAAGTGAAGGTCTATAAATCTGCTTTTACCGCCATGTATACCGCGGTGACGCAGCATCGTCAGCCGTGCCGCATGAAGCTGGTATGCGTCGGCAAAGAAGAGAAGATCGTCGGCATTCACGGCATCGGCTACGGCATGGATGAAATGCTGCAGGGCTTTGCCGTGGCGCTGAAAATGGGTGCGACCAAGCGCGATTTCGATAACACCGTGGCGATCCACCCCACCGGTGCGGAAGAGTTTGTCACCATGCGTTAATCACCCACGGTGTCATGAAAAGGCCAGCGAAAGCTGGCCTTTTTGCGTTTATCTCGCGGCAAACAGCGCGGCGAGCGAGCGATCCTCGATCTGCTGATAGAGCGTAAATTCATCCAGCACCGCGCAGCCCAGCGCCTGCTCAAACGCCTGTTTATTCGGGTTGCCTTTGCTGACTTTGCCGCGCTCGCTGCCGAGGTTCGACTGAAAAATACCGGCGGCGCTGACCGGCAAAAAATCCTCATAGATAATCGGCGTCACGCGCACCACATCTGTGTCGATCAGCGATTCAAGCTGCGCGATCGTGGCACCGGCAGGCAACGTGGCGCCCGGCTGCAGCGTATAGCGGAAATAGCCGAGCTGCTGCTGGCGAATGGCGGCAATGTCGTCCGGGAAGGCGCTGAAATCGGCATCATCCTGCAGCAACCGATCGTAGAGCGCACGCCCGGCGGGCGTCAGCGCCAGCCCGCGCTGCTCAATCTCGCCAAAGCGCGCGGTGTGTTTACCTGCAGCGGCGTCGGTAAAGGTGATTGTCTCGCTCAGCGCTTTAAAGCTGGTTTGCCGCAGCAGGATGGGCACCTGACGGCGCGGCGGACCTTCAATCACCTCTTTCGGCGTGATGTGATAATCGGGCATGCACGCCTGCACACGGTCGATATCCAGCGTGCGCGGCGTCAGATGGTTGATGTGCGGCCCTTTGAAGCTCACCACGTCGGCAATCAGCCGGTGATGATTGAGCAACGCCTCGTAGGTTGCCAGATCGACCTGCGCATCGCTGTGCCATTTAAAGGTTTTCAGCGCCTCGGTGACAAATTCTTCTGCCTGCGCAGCGGTTAGCCCGCCGTCGCGCTCTGCCACGGCGATCAACGCGCGGGTACGCGGGCTGAAAATATCGCGCTGCGCCAGAATCTGGCTCGCCTGTTCGCGCAGCGACAGGTCGTCGATCAGATCCAGCCGCAACAGCGAAGTAAACACGCGGAATGGGTTGTACAACAGCGCTGCTTCATCCACAGCGCGAAACGCAGTGGAGTGCACCGGCACGCCCGCCGCGGAGAGGTCATAGTAGCTCACCGGATACATGCCCATAACGGCAAACAGCCGCCGCATGGTCGCCAGCTCGGCGGCGCTACCAAGGCGGATTGCACCGTGGCGCTCCACCTCCAGCCGGTTAACCGCCAGCGGATTGTCCGGCGTAAAGGTATCGGGATACTGCTGAAGATAGTGCGCGTTCACCTCACTGACGATCTGCAGCAACGTGCCATATTGCGGCACCTCCTGCTGATACATGGCCGACATCGCCTTTGAGAAAGCGTCGCGGATGCTATCGGGAGAAACAGAGTGCGAATTCATGGCTTGGCCTCTTCGTCATGCGTAAACCGGGTTCAGGCGACGGCGGGAAAAGCAGACTCTATTGCATTGCGTGCAGGCGCACTAGCGGGGCGGTCACAATTGTGGGGGAAATTCAGGGCGGAGAAACGGGCAATGCGCCGCCGTGCTGCCGGAGCAGACGACAGCGGCGCATCACAACGGCAACTGATTAAAAATCAGCTTTGAGAACCACGCGGTAATTGGCTTTACCGGCGCGCACGTGCTCAAGCGCCTTGTTGATCTCTGACATCGGGAAAAACTCAACCTGTGGTGCAATGTCAGCACGCGAGGCGAGGCGCAGCAGTGAACGCAGCTGACCTGGCGAGCCGGTAGAAGAGCCGGTGACCGCTTTATCGCCCATGATCAGGTCAAATGCGCCAACCTGGAACGGCTTCATCACCGCACCCACGGTATGGAACTTGCCTTTTGGCGCCAGCGCCGCAAAGTACGGTTTCCAGTCGAGATCGACCGCAACGGTGCTGAGAATCAGGTCAAAACGGCCCGCCTGCTGCTTCAGCGCTTCTGCATCGCGGCTGTTAACCACTTCGTCGGCGCCCATATCGAGAATCGACTGCTTTTTATCCGGCGTGGAGCTAAATGCCACCACTTCAGCGCCCATGGCGTGCAGAATTTTGATCGCGATGTGGCCCAAGCCACCAATGCCGATCACACCTACACGGCTGGTCGCGGTGATGTTGCTCATCAGCAGTGGTTTGAACACGGTAATACCGCCGCACAGCAGCGGGCCGGCAGAGGCCACGTCCAGTTTTTCCGGCAGTGGAATCACCCACTGCCAGTCGGCGCGCAGTTTCTCGGCAAAACCGCCTTTGTTCATGATGGTCGGCGTGCTGCCCTGCTGGCAGTTCACCTGCTCACCGTTGATACAGGCGTCGCAGTGCTGACAGCTTTTCGCGGTCCAGCCAATGCCCACGCGCTGGCCCACTTTCAGGCCTTTGCTTTTTGCGGCATCGCCCAGTGCAGAAACCCGGCCAATCACTTCGTGTCCGGCGATAACCGGGAACTGAGAAATGCCCCATTCGTTATCGATCATCGACAGGTCGGAGTGGCACACGCCACAGTATTCCACTTCCACTTCGACTTCTTCAGCGGCCAATTCAGCAGCGTCATATTCGTAAAGTTCGAGCGCCTGGCCCGCCTGCATGGCAGCATAGCTTTTAATTTTCATTGTTACCTCAACGTGATTATTCCCAGCCAAGTGTAACAAGCCAGACTCAAGGCTGCCTGGCCGATCGCTGAACGCCGCACTTTGTTGTTGTTTTGACGCAAAATTAAGCTTTTTCGTGATTGCCTGACAAGGTTTGCAACACTTTCAGTTGCGCCACCGCTTCCTGCATCGCATCCATGCCCAGCGTCAGCTCACGCAGGCTGCCAAGATGTTTGGCAATATCGGCGCGCTCATTGCGCGTTTGATGGCTCATGGCCGCAATGGTATCCGCCGCGCTGATGCTGCGCTCCGCCATATCGGTGGCGGTTTTAACGGTATCACTGGCCACGCCGCGAATGTGCGAGATGGTGCTCACCGCGTCGCTGATGTTGCTGGCGGTAGCTTCTGCCTGCTCTTTTGAGGAATGCGCCAGACGACGCACTTCGCCCGCGACGACGGCAAAACCTCGGCCCGCCTCCCCGGCGCGCGCCGCTTCCACCGCGGCGTTCAGTGCCAGAATATTGGTCTGGAAGGCGATATTGCTGATGCCGTGGGTAATTTCGTTGATGCCGTTGGAAATTTTCTCCAGATCATCCAGCCCTTCGCCCAGACGACTCTGCGCCTGCTGGCTTTCGGTGGCGATGGCGCTGATAGCGCGAATGCTGTTCTCCGCCATACCCAGCGCGTCGCCCTGACTCTGCGTAGCCGCTTCCAGTACCGGCAGCGCCTGCATCAGCGGCGCCAGCTCCTGTTGATAGTTGATCACCCGATCCAGCACCCGCGTCTGTACGCTGTTCAGCGCTTCCCAACGACGCAGTGCACGCTGCGCATAGTGTGCGGCGTAACCGGCATATTCCACCGGAAACTGCGTCATCGCCTTCACGTCCTGATTAAAGAACACCAGCGCCGACAGCGTCTGGTTGATCGGCACACCAAGAATCTCACCAAAGCTGGAGAAACCGGCTGCGGGCAGGCCTTTAAAAAAGTGCGCGTTATGCAGCTGACCTTCGTTGCCGACGCGACGAAGAATACAGTCGTTCATCAGGATCGCCGCGGGCTTGCTACGTCCGGCGATAAATCGTTCCCAGTCACGACGCGTTGCCTGTTTAAAATCAGTCTCCTGCATCAGGAACAGCCGATCGCCAAACTCCAGATCGCAGAAGAACTGCACGCTGTCGCTGCTGATTTTGGCAATAGAACGAATAAAATACTCTTCGCCGACTTTTACGCCGAAGGTTAATCCTTTCAGCCGCTCGCTGAGCTGCTGCTCATTGCAGCCGATCTGCTTCGCCAGTGCCTCGGTGAAACGCTGCTGCTGGCCCTGAGCATCAAACACCGAGGTCACGGTGCGCGCCACCGGATCGGCTTCGGCAATCAGCCAGCTTTTATCCAGCGGCGTAAAGTTCTGGCTTTTAAAGGGTGCGAACGATTTGCCCGGTGCCATCTGACAGAAAACGATCACCGCTTTGCCCTGCAGGACTTGACCGCCAACGCCAATCCAGGTGCCATCAAAGGTCACTTTGCCGCCAGCAGAACCGCCGATCGCCAGGCAGGGGAAACGCCCGCTGTTATACCAGGCCTGCATCATAAAGCCTTCCGACGCCGAAAGGCCGTCGCAGTAAATCATTGCAAAGGTGCGATCGGCAGACAGCGGCATGCGCAGCGGCAGCCGCTCCAGCTCCTGCTGAATCGCGCGGATACGCTGTGCAGCGGTCTGCGTGTCGCTGACGTGCAGATCGACAATGTGCGTCTCATGCTGCGCAATCAGGCTTTTCGGCAGCCAGAGCCAGCTGCCTTCCTGACCGTTGCCTTCGCAATAGGTGGTCTGACGACCACTGCTGCTGAGCGCACCGTTGGATGACAGAGAAATAACGGTTAAATCGGCTGATGTAAAACGCTGCCAGGCCTGGCTCACCTGCTGAAAGTCAGCTTCCGGCGGCACAAAGTTCAGCAAAATACCGGCTGCATGACCCGGCAACCCGGCGTTTTTCAGCGAAGCGGGTAATTGACGACAATCAAAGGTGCCGTTAGCGGGCTGACTTCCACGCCCTGAGCGGATGCCGGGCAAACGTGAGGCGATCGCCTTAATAAGGTTCATATTATTGTTTTCGCTAGTAATTATGATAATGAGTGCGGCAAGAATTGCGCATGCTGGTGTTTTAAAGAGGGGCTAAGAGCAGATCCGTACGCGATCAGAACCCGGTATTGCGCTCAGGCTTCATCAATGAACTGAAAATCGCCATACACACAGGTTATCGCCCACAGCGGATAAATCTTTAGCTATCGCTGAGATTGGTTATATCAATGTAAAACGAGGAATTTGCTAGCAGAATATAAGCCGGGAAAGGCTCCCGGCCAGGTTATCTGTCAGATAGTATTACTCTTTTGCCAGTGCTGCTCACAACGCTCGCGCGCCTCGGCGGGCAGATCGCGCAGGTCGGGCATGCTGTCGCTGTAACCATAATCCATGGTCCCTGTTTCTTCCTGTTCATCCTGTGCCGCGAAGCTCAGCGTTTCATCCAGCTTCTGCCAGCTGTCGCCGTCGCGCCGGGAAATGACCGCATAGGTTGGCGTTTTTTCATCGTCGCCATAAATTTCATACTGCTGTACCGGTGCGTCTTCAGGAAAATGTAGCGTGTCGATCAGGGTTGAATCAGCCATTGCTCTCTCCTTTGTCGTGGAACAATAAAGGTAGCTTATGAAAAGCTGGCTTGCCGGAGCGGTTTTTTTTGCCGCTGCGTCATATTCTATACTGTAAGCGTGAGGCAATTTTTGCCTGCTTATTTATTGATGATGAAGGAGTGATGTTGATGTCTGATGACCTTATGCATGATATGAACCGGGTAATTGGCGAAACGGTACTGCAGCTGATTCATGAACATCAACAGCCCGGCAAAAATGCGCTGCTCGCCAAGCTGGTTTGGCAGGCTGAGCAGGAAGAAGATGAAGCGCGACTGCTGGCGTTATGGCAGGCGCGGCGCACGCTGCACCCGGCGAAAAGCCGTGGTACCGTGCATCAGTTGCATAACGCTCCCGCTTATTAATCGGCCTTTACGTCTGAAAAGAGGATGCTCGCGCATCCTCTTTTTTATGGCTCATGAGGTATTTTCTTTATATTTCTGCCGGTAGTGCTTATTTAGCGCAGCGGCACAACGCATCATCAATTAATACGTCACGCTTGCAGCACGCTTATTTTAAGCCTGGGTTCAGCGCAATTAACCCAGCAGTGGGTTGACCTTTTCTCATGTTCACTATACTTACCTCTCCCCCTCACAACGCAGGAACCTATTATGTCGGAGAATAACCGCGATCTTATGCCTTATAACCTCTATCTGCTTGATGACCATATTCTGGCGCAGAACATCGATGGGCATATTGTGGATATTGGAACCTTTGAAAAAGAGGGCGCTGGCTTTCACTGGGAGGTGGATGGCAATGCCACAAAAGGCGAATTTTATGAATCCGCAGAGGCGGTGCTGGAAGATATTTCCCGCCAGCTCAGCTTTTTGTTCCTGGATGGTCAGTTCACCAGCCTGCCGGATCTCAGCGAAAAATACAGCAGCGAGAGGCTGGCCAGTGCGCCACGGCGCGAGATCAAACTGCACGAGCTGCGTGACGATGACGAAGCCACCGTGCGCTAGTCGCCGTGGCGGTTTGCTCCAACCTTAAAAGGCGTACAGATGGATAACTGGACACTGCACTGGCTGGAAGCCAACGGATCGCTGGTTGCCTGGCGTTCTGACGTTGTGCAACAGGCTGAAGCCGCTTACGCCACGGTTGCCGCATGGATGCCGCCACCGCCGCTGGATATTCTGCTCCAGCCCGCGCCCGGCCAGGTTATTCCAGAAATCGGCCTGCTCGGTCGCGCCTGGAGCGCTACCCTGCTCAGCATCAGCCTTGATCCACAGAACCCGGCCCTGCCAGCCGCATTGCAAGACGGCACCCTGCATCGTCAACTGCTGCATGAGGTGCATCATTGCCTGCGCATGGCCGGTCCGGGTTATGGCTGGACGCTGGGCGAGGCGCTGGTGAGCGAAGGCTTAGCCGGACAATTTGTTACCACGCTGCTCGGCAGTGCGCCGGAAAGGTGGGAGTGTGCGTTAAGCGCTTCACAGCTGCGCCAGTTGCCACTTACCGCCGCCATGCTCGCTGAGCGTCATTACGATCATGCCGCCTGGTTTTTTGGCACCGCATCACTGCCGCGCTGGGCCGGTTACAGCCTGGGCTATGCCATGGCGGGCGCATGGCGCGAACAGATCGGTGCTCCGTCGGCCACGCAATGGGTTGAGGTTTCAGCAAACGAGGTGATCGCTGCGGCGATTGCGCGCGGCGTCATCGCAGGTTAAAGCCCACCCGCTTTGCAACTGGCGTAAACCACTAAGCGGTCAAAAATTGATATTTCAGAATGCAGGTGCGACCGGCTCGCTCAGCCGTTTTTATTGAGGCCAGATTGGCTGGCAAAATGGTTCCTGTCATCAGGCTGGCGTCAGGCTGACACTGGGCCAGATGACGGCGTAACAGACGCTGTGCCTGTGCAGCTAATCCGCGCCCCCGATACCGTGGCAAAATGACCTCTTCAGCGATCTTCATCCCTTTTAAAAAGGCCACCGACGCGCTTTCGCAGGCAATCAGGCCAACGCGCATATTCCCCTCAATCAGCAGATAAAGCGCCCCGCTTAACAGCCAGCCATGAAGATCATCTTCATCGGCCGGAAATAAGTGGGTGTTTAATTCAGGCATAACGCGCAGCGTCTGTTGATAAGAGGCGTTCAGTGTATCCACGCACCACGAAATATCCTCTTTCGTCGCGGCTGTAAATAGCAGATCCGCTTTACTGTCGGCGTTTGATAGCGCATTGAGCGGCGCGGCGTAAATAAGCTGGTCCGTTGAACCACGGCAGGGAGAATGTGCCGGAAGCAGAATACGAATTGACTGTGGATTCAGTAACGTCCACTCCTGCAAAATGGCTTTTGCTATGTCGTGAGTCATATCAGCGTCTGACGCCACTACGTCAATAAATGGACGATGGATGTCGCCGCCCAAATAACGCGGACCGGTTATAAAATGATGGCCGCGAACAGTGAGCTGTCGCTGCAAAAAAGTGGACTGAGGCAGCCCGGTTTCGCGCCAGGGGAAACGTGCTGAAAACTCACTGTCGCTGCACCAGGATTGCTGCATCTTCAGCCATTCATTGAGCTGGATAGCCAGCTTCTCTGGCGGCAGCGGAATGTGCTGATAGAGCGAAAGCATATAGGCGAGCATGGCGTTCATACGTGATAACCCTGCGATAAGAGAATTAGCCAGCCTCAGGGCATGCCGCTATTCCATATACTGGCTAAAGCGCAGCAGATAGCCATCCGGATCCTGTACCAGACATTCGCGCTGGCAGACCTCGGCATCGTTAACGCGATAGGTATTGTCACGCAGCGGACGATAGAGCGGGATGCCGTGCGCCTGCAGGCGGGCAACCAGCGGCGCGATATCATCCACTTCGATTTGAAAATTAACGCCGCGGCCGAACGGCCTGATCAATTCCGCCGTATTCCAGCCGTCGTCCTGATAATGCTCCAGCATGAGTTGCGCATCGCCTAACGCAAGATAAGCAAAATCGGGCTGTTCACGCCTGATGATGATCCTGAAGCCCAGTACCTCGACATAAAAATTCAGCGACGCCGCAAAATCAGTGATGGTTAATTCCGGCACCATGCGATTCCAGACTATTTCCTGCTGAGACATGGCATCACGTCCTGTTTATTAAGGTTCGTGCAAGCATAACGGAGGGGGGAATAAGGATGAAACCGGCTTGCGCTAAAAACGTGAGGATTAACGCTGGCTTTTCCGGCTGCGGCTGGCGAACTGATGCCGGGCGAAATGGTAAGTTAATGTGATTATCCGGCGTGATGCGCACTGTGCCAGCATGTTGCGCAGTAAAAGCCAGAAGGGCCAGGCAAGCAGGCTGTCGCTGGTTATTTTCAGTTAACGGCCTTTAACCAGCGGCGCTGGCTAAAGGCGAGGATCGATGTTCGGCGACTGCGATCGTCAGGATCGTCGGATTACGGCTTCATCAACAGCAGTTCCAGCGTGTCGCGCAGTACCGATTGCCTGATCGGGTCGGATTCGGTTTCCAGGCGCTCAATCACAATCGCCAACAGCGCTTTGTTGCTGACCGTGATGCCGCTGGCGATCATCTCGCCCTTCAGGCTCTCAATGGTAGTCTGCGGATTGGCAGTCTGCTCAGATTGCGCCATGTACTGACGCAGCTGTTCGTCGGTGGTGGTTTGCATGGACATGCTTTTCTCCGGTACACAAAAAAGCCCCCGACTAACGGGGGCGAAACAGGAATCATCCATCAGGTTATTGTTAATGTGCTCCTGAGGCGCTCAGTAAAACTAGCTCAACTTTGCCGCTGCGCCAGTTGCTGAGACAAATAAATCAGCGTCCTGCGACACGGCCCGGCTTATGCGCCTTTTCCCAGCGCTTTAGCAGCGCAAATCAACGCCAGATGGCTCAGCCCCTGCGGCATATTGCCGCGCCAGCCGCGCGTGCGCGTATCGAACATCTCGTTAAAGATATCGACGTTGCCGGTCTGATCGAGGCAGGCCAGAATCTCCTGCATATGCGCTTCGGCCTGCGGCTGCCGATCCAGCGCCGCCAGCGCCTCCACCAGCCAGAAAGAGCAGGCCAGAAAGGTGCTCTCTTCTTTCTCCACGCCGGAATAGCGGTAGACCATCGCGGAATCGTGTCCCAGCTCGTGGCGGATCGCCGCAAGCGTAGAGCGCATGCGTTCAGGATTGACCTGGCTGCCGTAGCGGTGCGTCAGCGTAATCGCTGCATCGAGATCGTCGCTACCGGCGTAAAAGGTGTAGGCCTGCCGTTCAGCCGACCAGCAGTGGGTCTCAATCCAGTCACGGATACGATCGCGTTCCCGCTCCCAGCGCGCCATCCATGTTGGCTCGATGTGCTCACATTTTGCCAGCACGACCGCCTGATCCAGCGCCAGCCAGCAGGCCATTTTTGAATGGGTGTAATGCCGTTTGTCGGGCAGTTCCCAGATGCCAGAATCGCGTTCGCGCCAGCTGTCGGCACAGCAGTTTGCCAGCTGGCCCAACAAGCGTGACGTGTTGAGATCCAGCACATGGCCCGCCTCGATAAACAGCCGTGCGGTCGCCAGCATATCGCCATACATGCTCAGCTGAACCTGCTGGCTGGCGTTGTTGCCTACCCGCACCGGCTGGGTGCCCTGATAGCCTTCCAGCGGTAAAAAGCGCTCTTCCGGCACCAGTCCCCCTTCCAGCGTATAGCAGGTGCGCAGGTGTTCCACACCGTGCCGCATAATGGTGCTGGAGAGCCAGGAGAACGCCGCCTTAGAATCCTCCAGCGCGCCGAGGAAAATAAAGGCCTTGATAATCAAACAGGCATCGCGGATCCACGCGTAACGATAGTCATAGTTTTTTTCTTTGCCCAGCCCTTCCGGTAGCGACGTAGTGGCCGCTGCGGCCAGCGCACCGGTGGGCGCGTACCAGAGAAACTTCAGCGCCAGCGCCGATCGTTTTACCTCATCGGCATAGCCTTCTTCCCAGCTCAGCCCGTCAACCCAGTTGCGCCAGGCGCAATCGCTGGTGTCGATGCGCTCGTCGACTTTCTCAATCGGCGGCACCGCCAGCGGCTCTTTTGCCGCGGCGACCAACGCAATCACCGAACGTGAACCGGCCGAGGTGGTCAGGTAGCCGTCCAGCCCCTCATCGTTTTGCGAGTCCAGCACCACATCATCGGTGCGCAGCAGCATCGCCATTAGATCGGCGACGTGATAGAGCGGATGGCCGTGCGCATCGGTGCGCCAGGGTGAACGGGTTTCAGCCTGCGTGCCGATGCGCAGACGGATTACCATGCGTACGCTGCCTGAAATGCCTTCTACCCGCCGCGCCAGCTCATTCCACGGCAGCCGACCCGCAAAGGTGCTGTTCATCGACTCGGTTACTTTCACCACGCCAGTATCAGTTTCATAGCGGGTTTCCAGCACGTTGCTCGCCTCGCGATAGCAGCGTTGCATACGCCACGGCGCATCCGGCACCAGCTGAAAATAGCCGCCGAGCTGGCTGTCCAGCAGGCGATCAAACAGCGCGGGGGAATCAAGGTTTGGCGCGCACCACCAGTCGATAGCGCCGTCGGGTGCAATCAGGGCCACCGAGCGTCCTTCGCCAATGGCGGCATAGTCGCCGAGCCCGGCAAAACCGGCGTCGCGCGCCGGTGAATGGTCATGCTTGTTATTCACGTTGTTTATTTTCTCCTGGCGGGAGCCGCTGTTTAACCGGCGATTTTGTATCGATAATTAAAGCGTAGACCATCGATAAGCAGGGCCGTGACGGCAGCCGCACACTGAAAACGGCGGCGGAACAAGCGTTTACATTGAAATTAACAATGAGTATGATTCGCATTAGCATAAGGCCATGCAACGTACCGTTCGCGGTGCCGGTTATGGTTCCCGCCCTGAAAAGCCGATTCACGATGGAGTAGGTAATGAAACAACTGATTCGCACACGTCTTGCGGGTGCCACGCTGGCCGCACTGACCGCTCTGAGCCTTGCTGCCTGCCAGGCGCCCGCGGCTAAAAAAGTGGCCGAACCGGCATCACCGGTGCAAACCCAGCAAAGCAACGTGCAGCAGCGCGAACTGGGCAACGGCCTTTACGAAATTGCTTCAGCGAAAAACGCCCTGTGGGTGGCCAGCGCCGGAGATTTTAAAGACAACGGCGGCGTGATTTATAAGCTAAATCCCGCCACCTTGCAGACAGAGTTACAGACCCACACCGACCTGAAAAACTTCGCGCTGACCCGCAACAGCGACGGCACTGTGCTTTACACCACCAACTCGCTGGATGGCGGCATCAGCGCCATTGACGCCACCACCGGTAAAATCACCCAGCGCCTGAATTTCAACGAGAAAAACGCCCAGGGGTTCCCGTTCGGCACGCGTGAAGTGATCTACCACAACGGCATGCTCTGGATTGGCGGCGTGGGCGATCCCGGCGTAATTTGGGTAGTGGATGCGAAAACGCTGAAGCTGAAAGCGCGCATTAAAAATGCCGGCAAATGGGTAACCGGCCTGCTCTGGTCACCGGTTACCGATCGCATTTATGCGGCCAACGGCAGCGGAGAGATTCTGGTGATTAATCCACGTAGTCACAAAATCGAGCAGCGCTGGACGCCAGGCGACGGCAAAAGCTATCTGTTCCTCAACATGGCGGAAGATCCGGCCACCGGTCGCCTGTTTGTCACCGATAACTCGAAAGCCAAAGCGACGCTGGTGTTTGATGAGCACAGCGGCAAGGTAATCAAGCAGCTCGATACCGGCGACAGCCTCGGCATCAAGTTCAATGCCAAACGCAATGAGATCTACATCAGCCAGCGCGAATCCGGCAAGGTGTTGCAGCTGGACGCCACCAGCTACGCGGTGAAAAACAGCTGGGATTTCACGCCGCATCCAAACAGCCTGCTGCTGTCGGAAGATGGCCAAACGCTGTATGTCACCGTGAAGCAGGACTTCAACAAAGACCATTCCTCAAAAGGCCCGGACCGCGTCGTACGTATCGATCTGCGTTAAGCTTTTTGCGCGCCACGGATGGCGCAATAAAGAACGACTGGCCGTACTTACTGGCGGCCATCACGCCCATTTCTGATAGCCAATTGCCTCCAGAGAGGCCTGCGCCAGCGACGCGTTTGAATCAACAATCTCCAGCCCCTGCCACACCGCACTGCCCTTCAACAGGCTCAATTCCGTACACGCCAGTATCAATGTGGTGACGCCGCGCGTCTCCAGCTGGCTGACGCAACCATAAAGCTGCGCCAGCAAGGGTTTTGGCACCCGGCGCGCAACTTTAATGGCGGCAATGCAGTCAGAAACGATCTGCTGTTCTGCGCTGCTCAGCGCAACGGTCGTGCAGCCGGTCGCGGCAAGCGCCTGCTGATACAGGCCGCTGGCGCAGAGCAGTTCCGATCCCAGTAGCGCCACGCAGGCGGCTTTTTTGCGCACGGAGGATGCGGTGGCATCAATAATGCTAACCAACGGAATTGCGCTGTTCTGGCTCCAGCGCGGCCAGAGAATATGCGCGGTATTGCAGGGCACCACCGCTACCGTGGCCCCCATCTCCGCCAGCGTATCAATGGTGGCCTGGATCCAGGGTGAAGGATCGCGCTCGCCGAGTTGCAAATGGCGGCCACGGCTGGGGATCTTACTGTTGTTATCGATGATAAGCCGCGGGTATTCCCACTCTTTTTCCACTTTTGTCAGCGCGTAAAGCTGCTGACAGAAATCAAGCGTTGCCCAAGGCGCGACGCCCACCACACCCAGTACGCCTTCATCAGCAGGCCAGCTCACTGCTGGATAAATGGGATCAATTTTGACCATGTTGTTTCCTGAAGCGGTAAAGGCGCAGGCGCGTTTCCGGATATTTATTCAACGGATGGCCTTCAGGAAACATGTTGTCCTGTTCGATCAGCGTAAAGCCATGACGATCGAAGAGATCCTGATACTGCTGTGTCGTACGGTAAGTGGCGGAGTAATCCGTATTCAGATGTGCAGAAAAACGGTTGTTAATTTCATAACGTTCGCCAACGCCAGTGCCGTCGCGCAGTAGGATAATGCTCTCAGGCGTGGTGTGCTGCTTCAGATGCATAACCAGCGTTTCAGCCTGATCGTCATTGAGATAGATCATTAGTCCGGAAATGAAAACCACCTCAAAAGGGTGGCTGCTGCGATAGGTTTCCGCAGCGGAATGCACGAATTCCACATTGGTTATACCGCGCTGCTGTACTTCCAGTTGGCCAATCTCCACCAGTGAGGCAGAAAACTCCACGGCAGTAATCTGCCGCGCGCCACGCTGTTGAAAACGAAACGTCCACTGACCGACACCGGCTCCCAAATCCAGCACGCTTTTTCCGGCAATATCCGGCAGCCAGCTAAAGACTTTTTGTGTCTCGTCGCGGATTTTGAGATCAAGATTTTGTGGATCCTGCTCAAGATTAGCGATGCTTTCAAAAGGCAATTGGTGATAGTACTTCGAACGACTTTCCCAAAATGCTTTTACTTTCTGTGAGTCTAACAAGGGTTTTTCCTCGGTTTAATAGCGGTAGTTCCAGCGCCCATTTTCCGTCGGAAAACTGACATCGCTTTTATCGATCTGCATTACCCGGCTGTTGCACAGAAAATCGAAGTTGAATTGGGTCAGTTCGTTCACTTCTTTGCCAGGAATCGGTAGCAGGCGTACGCCCAGTGGTTTAGTCAGCCTGACAGCCAGCGCTGCGGTATCGAGAATGATGGCGGCAATATCTTCCGACAGCGTTGATCCCGGTACCGGCAGCATATCAAGCCCGCAGCCACACACCGTTGACCAGGCATTCAGCGTATCCACGCTCAGTGCGCGGCGATTATTAGCGCTGGCGAGCACATCATCTTCCAGTACTGAAAACATCACGCCGTTGAAGCCAACGGCCAGCGCGCCGCTGCGTGCAACCGCCGTTTTAATGGCATTGGTCAAAATGCTGGTAATAAACAGTGAACCCTGGCTACCGCACGGACGGGCACCGAGGTTTTCCAGCAGCCGCCCAACCGAAATATTGCCATCGGGAAAAGGTGCCAGCGACGCATCCAGGCCGGCATAGTCGATGCCTGTAGCAGCCTGCAATTCCAGGCCGAAAGCATTAATCTCGCCGAGCCGGGTAATCAAACGGGCAATAAACTCGTCGGAAAACTCGCCTAAACTGCGCTTTTTCTGTCTGACGAGCTCGCTCAGTTCCAGGGCGATATCGGTGGTTTCCAGTGCAAAACTGAATTTCAGCGTGTCGCCTTCATGACGAGAAAACGGGAAAAACGGTGCGTTAGCCGGGCAACACAGTGAAGCGCCGACGCGGAAATTGTCGAAACCATTGTTGCTGCGCTGCGCCACGTTAAGCATAAAACGGGCAACATCATGGCTGGCACGGATATTAATGCCCTGCGCATCGGCCACCATCAGATTGAGAAACATCCGTGGCTGCTTAAACAGCGTGGCAAAAGCAGCATCCAGACGACGCTGATAGTTTTCACCCTGCGCCAAATCCACCGGCAGGCAGAACCAGCGGCTGCCCAGCCGTTGTGCCATTTCGCTAAAAGAAGCCAGGCGCGCAGGCAGCGCAAACATCTCTTCTTCGTGCTCTTCGCGCAGCGGCGGCAGGGTCAAACGCAACGTGCGCAGCGGCCAGTTTCTTGCTGCCAGCTGGCGCTCAGCCAGGGCGCGAAAACGCTGAAGCTGCGGCTCAGCGCTGCCGGTATCGACCATATGCGCCGGAACGCCAAGGGTAATTGCGCGGATCATGGCTGATACTCTGTCTGAACCAGCCGCCAGTAATCGGCGATGCTGTTAATTTCACAGAAGGGATGGGTGCCAAGATCGTGAGCATACAGCGGTGATTCTTCCTGGCAGGGCAGCGTCTGACCAGCAAACAGGTTACCGAAGCGCAGGCACTGCTTATGCCAGCTTTTTAGCAGTTCACGATCGGTGATTTTGAACAGGCCGATCGCTTCCGGATGCTGTGACGCGCGAATGGGCCCGCCGTAAATGTTGCTGATCTTACCCTGCGCATCCAGCTCGCAGTGCAACGAGGTAAGCATACGGTTTTCCCGTTCTTCCGTAAGGATCAGATTGCCGCTGCGGTTATCCATCTCAGCGATCAGCGCGCCAGAGAAGAAGATATCGCCGGAAACCACATAGGTTGGCTCCCCAACCTGCGACAAGGCCAGGCCGAGGCTCATGGCGTTGTTGGTATTGGCCCAATTTTCATTAATGATGTAATGAAGCTGCGGATAACGCTCCATAATTTGCAGCGCACCGAACCCCACCACCACGGTGATGTGCTTACCGGCAAAGGCCTCAATGGCCCGATCAAGAATGGTTTTCTGGCTCTGCGGGTGGCGAATCAACACCTTGTTTTTGCCATCCAGCTGCAGGCTTTTGCCGGCAGCCAGAATAATGGCGTGATCAGCTTTCATAACCTAGCGCCTCCAGCGTTAACGCGCAGGCAGGAAGTGGCGCGATAAAATTATGCTTCACCGTTTTATAGGGATAGATGTCGCCGCTCAGCGCCCGGCGCGTCACATCGAGCCAGTCGAACTGGTGTTTTTCGCGCAGCGAGTGCAGCGGCACCGCCGGATAATCAAAACGCACCACCGGGACTTTTTTCAGTCCCAGACTTAACGCCACTTCCATCCGATGCTGGCCATCCAGCACCAGATTATAGTGTAGATCCAGCGCCAACGGCTTGATCCATAAACCTTCGCGTAAAATTTTCGTGCGCAACCAGACGACGCGACGCGCGCTAAATTTTTCGATATGGCGCAGGGATGTCGGTTCAACAAACTCGATTTGCATGTGCTAATTCCTCAGTACAAGACAGTAATTTCTGATAATCATCAACGGCATGCTGATAGTCAGCGGGCGTATTAAAGGCACGGGCAAACTGACGGGAGATATCAAGCGCCACGCAGGGCAGCGCCTGGCGATGCGCCATCCACGGTGCCATATAATATTGGTTGCAACCCTGCTTCAGGGCCTGCCTGCGCAGCCGCCGGTCGGCAGCGACCTCGTCAGGCGCCACGCTGAGCATGCCAACCATCTTGAACCAACCTTCAAAGGCTTCATCGTAAAGCGGCTGGTAGCTAATGCGATCGATAGTCAGGGCATCATCCACGACCTCAACGATGCCGCCGGTGAGTCCGGCGCTGTAGCGTCCGTGAGTGAGCCAGAAACTCGTTGAGCTGCTCTCAGCTTGATGAATCTGCGACCAGGCGCGCGGATCGATTAAAATGTCGGTCTCAATAATGCTGTAGCCTCTTTCGGGAAAACGCAGGGCATTGACGCCCTTTTCCACTGAGAGAATATTGACGTCTTGCGCATAATCAGCATTGTGAACCAGCGTAATACCGGCGTCGGGATAAAAGCGATTAAGCCAGGCCTGCACCGCTTCCACCTGATAACCCGTTACCAGTACGATTTCTCGCTCGCCCATTTTCAACGCTTGGGGCAGCAGCGTATCGAGCACGGCCAGCTCGCCAACCGGCAATAAGCATTTGGGATAGTGCGCGGTCAGTGCCCCCATGCGGCTGCCCTGACCGGCAGCCAGAAAAATAGCAGCGCGTGGCGCGATCACCCTTCTTCTCTTCTGAACGCTTGCTGAATGATCTCAGTAATTTCATGGCCAGCGCCACGTGGCGAAATATAAAGTTCATCACGCAGCACCTGTAGCCGTTTTTCACGGCAGGGATCGCGGTCATGGATGACGTTATCCACAAACTGCATAATTTCGGCGGCATCCGTCGCAATATCATAAGCGTCGTAAATAAAAGCAGCGCTGCTATTGATACCCAGACAATCGGGATGAGTGAGATAGAGAATAGGTTTATGCGACGGTAAATACTCCAGCAGAAAAGAGCCGGGATTAGTCATTATCGCGTCGGATTGCGCAAAGGCATGGCTGTAATCAGCAGAAAAATCCCAGCTGACGTGCGGATTATTCTCAGAGAAATTGACAAGCCGCTGAAAATTTTGCTGCGTTTTATCGCCATTGCCCGCTTGAAGGTCAACGTTTAAAAACTGTTTAAACAATGGATGCGGTCGAATAATCATATCAACGTCGTTGCGCGCCAGAATATCCAGCATCGCCTGGGTATGATAATTAAAGGTTGACCACATTTTCTCATTGCCCGGAGTAACAAAATGCGGGGTCCACAACAGCGTCTTGCGTTTGCCAGTGCTATTGCGCGTCGTATGGCTACCATAGCGCTCAACATAGCGATCAAATTTCGGATGGCCGGTAACATAGACATGCTGATTACCCGCTTCACAGTAGTAGCCATATTCTGCTTTGTGTCGTGCAGAACGAACGAATATCCAGCGGGCAAGATTGTGGCAGGGCATATTATATTGACAGACACGATTCATATCGCCATCGCCCATATCCAGCCCATAGGGAATATAGGCGATATTTACGCCATGCTGTTGGAGGTATTCACTGGTAAAACGGCTAAGACGTGCCTCATCGTAAGGGTTCTGCAGAAAAACGACGTGTGGGCGACGTTCGGTAAGCGAATAGTCTTGATAATCAACAAAATCGATGTTTTTGCCAGCCAGTAACTCGCGCTGTGCCTCGCAGTCATGGCCGGTGTGACCTAACGCCAGGTATGGCATAACCACCACCTGACAATCGAAATGCGCATTATTCTGCATCACTTGCAGCACGCTTTCGAAATTCGTCCAGTTGGGCGCCCACTGAAAATAGAAGTCGACTTTTATTTTTTCTTCGCAGCGGTGCAGGGCTGAGGAGGTAATAGCGGATAGCGGTTTAGCAAACGACGGACGATAATCAACGCGCACTCCCTCGATATCACTGTCATCCACAGCCTGATAGCCAAGGTTAGGAAAAACACCCAGCCAGCAGTCGACCGCCATTAATTCATACCAGTGCACATCCAGCGCGAAATGGTTTTTTTTCCCGCCCTGCATGAGCATCGTTAGCGACTGGCGATAATTAGCCAGCAGTTTTTCGTAATAATGGCCGTTAACCAGGTAAGCACAGGCACACCAGGCTTTCTGCGGCCTGACGATATAATCCACGCTGCTAAGCGGCAGCACACTCAAATAATTTGCTGCGAGAAAAGCCACATCCCAGGCAACGTTATCCAGGGCGGCAAGGTATTTGTTCAGCCGAATAACGCTGCCTTCATCGTAATGAAATTCAATATCATCCTCAAGAATGAGCACATTTTTCCAGTTATTTTCCTGTGCCATTTCCAGCGCGAGAACATGCGATCTCGAACAGCCAATATAACCAGGCGTATACGCTACCGCTTCCAGACGAATAATTTTTTCCCCTGGAATGCCGAGCTTTTCAAGCTGGCAGTCCATACGTACACGCCGATCTTTGCGTTTATTCAGGTTGATATAAATCACCCGCTCGATCGTGTGCCAGTTAATTGGTGTCATGGTAGTCACAGGTCTGTTGAGGAAATTGATTTACTTTTTTAATACGACACAATGAGCCATTTCTTAAATACACAGGAAAATAAAATTAAATTTAGTCGCTAAATCAGAAGAAGTGTTTATCAATCAGGAGGATAGTTTGAGCAGAATAAAATTAACGACGTGACACGAAGGATAAACCGCTGGCCTGCATGTGCGCCAGGCGGTTAAACGCTATCAACCGTGGGCGCTGAGCCAGCTGGCGTACACTTCATCCCAGATGGCGGCGGGCGTCCCGGCGCGGCCCAGACCGAAGCCGTGACCGCCACGCGAAATCTGCACCAGCTCCACCGGCACGCCCGCGCGACGGCAGGTATCGCGCATCAGCAGCGTGTTGTACGGATTTGAGGTGTGATCGTCTTCCGCCTGCGCCAGAAACGTTGGCGGAAACTGTTTGGTCACATAGTTTTGCACCGACCACTTCGCCTCTTCGCCCGGCGCAATATCGCGGCCGACCATCATCAGATGCGTATTGGTGTGCGTATAAGGCGGCTCCAGGGTAATCACCGGATAGATCAGGCCGACGGTGTCGACCCGCGGTACCACCATGTCGAGATCGTCCTGCGGCGCGTAGGTAACGAAATCGGGCCGCGCGGCCGCCATACCCAGCAGATGCCCGCCCGCTGAAAAGCCCAGCGCATGTACCCGACGCTCCATCGAGCGCACCAGCCGTATCGCCCGCTGCGCATCCTGCAGCGGCGCCATGTTGCCGGCGCGCCACTTCTCATGTGGCAGACGATAGCTCAGCACATAGGCGGTATAGCCGCGTGCGTTTAGCCAGTGCGCCACCGGCCAGGCTTCGCCGCCCATGCCAATCCAGCGATAACCGCCGCCAGCAGCGATCAATACCGCTTCGCCGTTGGGGTTCTCCGGCTGAAAGCGCTGAATCGTTGGGCTGACGATGTTCGACCAGGAGCCGTTCGCAGAAACGTGGAGCGCACCCGACGGGCCGCCGCCGCCGGGCGGATCGTCCGGCCAGAGGGGGATAATATTATTGCGGGCAAACAGCTTGCCCGTGGTCATCGAGAGCATGGCGGCTCCGGTGCCCAAAATAAATTGTCGGCGCGTAATCATCTTTTGGTTAACAAGTCGCTATAGGTTACGCCATACAACTGGCGCTCTCAGACATCCGATGCAAAGCCGGTGCCAGAAGCGAATTATCATATGGAGAGTCAACTGGCAGACGGCCAGCACGGATAAGGCGTTATCCGGCTGCAAGAATAAACGAAACAGGATGGGCTTGTATATCAGCATGCGCGTTAGCAACGGTAACCCGCCCTGCTGGTCTGCTCTTCTGTGGTGGCAGAAGAGCAGACTCTGACGTTTAATCTGACGGTTGCGCCTGCTCCATGATCATCTGCTGGCACTGCTGATTGTTACTGCGCGCCAGCTTTTTGTCCTCGTCGCTCAGTGACACCCAACCCTGTGCCACTTCACCGGCCTGCTCTTTATCAAACGGCACATTGTTCATCGCATGTGGCGGCTGGCTGCGTGCGGTTAACGTTTCCAGTTTCTGCACGTAGTTATCGACGCTGTCATTGCTTTTTTCACTGGCTACCAGCGTGCAGAGCTGACTGGCGTAAGTGCTGGTTTGATCTTCATCATCAGCCACAGCATAGCCGGAGGCACCCAGCACCGCGGCGGCGATAAGCAGTTTTGCAAACTTCATCTGTCTCTCCTTCTCTGTTCAGAAAGCTCAAGGTTACCCATTTTCTTTGTCTTGCTGACGCGCACTGAGACGCGCAGTACGCCAGTTTAATAACGGCGTCACCGTAATACCATGCACAACGATGCTGGTCACCACTAAGGTGAGCGCCATATCGACCATCGTCCGCGCTTCTTCACCCCCCATGCCGTGTACCCAGGCGAAGGCGATGTAGTTGATACTGCCGATACCGCGGATGCCCAGCCAGCCAATCAGCAGGCGGCGAATCCTGGGCATACCAGTACCGATGGTCGCCAGCCAGACCGCCAGCGGACGAACAATGAAAAACAGGATCAGCGCCAGCAGCAGGCCATAGCTGTTCCAGTGATCTGCCAGCGTAATGCCCAGTACAATCACCATGCCCGCAGCGAGCAGGCGTTCGATGGTGTCGCCAAAGAATAGCGCGTCGCTGACCACCAGCCCGACCGATTTCACCAGCCCGCCATCGCCGATGGCGCGTACATTCGGGTTAACCAGCTCTTCCGCCGGTGCGCAGCGATCGTCTTCCGGCAGATGCTCAGCGGGTGCGTTGCGAATAAAGCCGAGCTCGGCACGACGCAGCCCAACGCCAGCGGCAAAGGCGGCCAGGAAGCCGGATGCATCCATATATTGCGCGGCAGCGTAACTCAAGGCCATCAGCGCCAGTGCCAGAAAATCGTTAGGCGCGACATCCTTATTGGCATTGCGCAGATAGGTGGCGAGCACGCCAATCATGCGGCCAAGCAAAAAGCCCACCGCAAGCCCCATGCCGATCGCCCAAATCACGTCGACAATCGTCCAGTGCGCGAAGAATTGCGCATCCGGCTGTTGACCGGTAAACAGCAGCACCGCCAGCAGCAGCAACGGCAGTGCGGAACCGTCATTCATGCCCGCTTCGCTGGAGAGCGCGACGCGCAGTGAATCATCATCGCGCGCATCATTTACTGAAATCAGGCTGGCCAGCACCGGATCGGTGGGCGCGATAATGGCGGCAAAAGCCAGCGACAGCGGCCAGTTGAATGACGTCAGTGTATGAATCACCAGCGTCATGGCACCCACGGTCAGCAGCATCGCGGGAAAGGCGAGGCGAAAACCGACGCGCCAGCTGTTATCCCGAAACGGCAGGCGCAGCTTCAGGCCGGTAATAAACAGCGAGGCGGCCATGGTGATTTCGGTAATGTGTGCGGCCAGTTCAGGCTGACCAATGATATCGACGCGGGTTAAATCGAGCACCCACGGGCCAATAATAATCCCGGCGATAAGATACAAACCAAAGGAAGTCACTGGTCCACGATGGATCCAGCTTGAAGACAACGACATTAACAATAACAGACCGCCGGTCAGGGCGGTCCACGCCAAAAATCCCATAACATTCCGCTTTTCAGAATAAAAAATAACTGCATTAAGCCTGGCACATTACCGGCCTGATGCAGAATTTCTGCTGACTTATGATGGAAACAGGGCCAAAGCGTTATTTATTACCGTTTCGTTTTTCAGCGGCTTAGTCATGCAGATGACGGCTGAAAAGACGCACCAGCAAACTCGCTGCCGCAGCCAGCGTGGCCAGCGCCACAACGCCGGTCCAGTGCCAGTGCTCCAGCGCAGCCGATCCCAGCGCGGCACCGGCGGCCATGCCGATAAACACCACGGTGAACAGCAGCGCGTTTAGCCGACTGCGCGCCTCCGGCACCAGGCTGTAAATCAGCGTCTGGTGCGCTACCAGCGTGGCCTGCACGCCTAAATCGAAGCCGATGGCGCTGATCACAATCAGCGTCAGCTGACCGGCAGGCGAAAACAGCGGCAGCAGAAACATCAGCGCAAAGGCGATCATTACCAGCGATGCGCCATATTGCGTGACCCGCGCCGGGCCGACCCGATCGGCAAACATACCGGCCAGCGGCGCCGCCAGCGCACCCGCTGCACCTGCCAGACCAAAGGCGCCCGCCACCGCGCTGTCGAGATGAAAATCGGCGTTGAGCATCAGCGCCAGCGTTGACCAGAAGGCGCTGAACGCTACTGATAACAGCCCCTGCGCCAGCGCCGCACGCCGCAGCGTCTGGTGCTCGCGCCACAGATGCCACATTGATGCTAACAACGACGGATAGCTGACGGTGGTCGCAGGACGAATATGCGGCAGGATGCGCCACAGCGCGACGCTGATCAGCAGCACGGTGGCCGCCGCCAGGAAGTACATGCTGCGCCAGCCGAAATACTCGCCGACCGCCCCGCTGACCACCCGAGACAGCAAAATGCCCACCAGCAGGCCGGTCATTACGGTGCCGACAATTTTGCCGCGCTGCGCCTCAGGCGCCAGTGTCGCGGCGGTAGGCACGATATCCTGCGCTACCGTTGCGGTCATGCCGATCACGAAGCTGGCGAGTAACAGTGCGTTCAGGCTGCCGGAAAATCCGCACAGCAGCAGCGCCGCCATCAGCATGATGCCCTTGATCAAAATAATATTGCGACGATCGTGACGATCGCCCAGCGGGGCCAGCAGCATGATGCCCAGCGCGTAGCCCGCCTGCGTTAACATCGGCACGCTGCCCAGTGCGCTGATGCTGGCGTGAAAATCGTCGCCCATAATGCCCAGCATCGGCTGGCTGTAGTAAATCGACGCGACGCTCAGCCCGGCTCCGGCGGCAAGCGTAAACACGACGCCAGCAGAAAGGGGATGTGGCGCAGCAGGCGTAGCGGAATCGGTAATATTGGCGCTCATGGTGATACTCCTCATTGCGGTATGGCGCTATTAGACGTCATATTATTAATACGCGGTAGACCCGCGACAGACAGAACTGTTATACGAGAGGCGTATGAATACCCACTATGGCGGCGGCCCGGACCGCATTGAACTGATGCAGACCTTTATTCGCATTGTCGAAAGCGGCAGCTTGTCTGCGGCGGCGATGCGGCTTAACACCACGCAACCGACCATCAGCCGACGCCTGCAGGCGCTTGAGAAGCTGCTTGGGTTGAAGCTGATTCAGCGCACCACGCATGCGTTCAAACTCACCGACGATGGCGAACGCTGTTACGCCCACGCCCGCCAGCTGCTGGAAACCTGGCATGCGCTGGCGGATGAGTTAACCGGTGCCAGTGACGCTCCGGCGGGCACATTGCGCGTTCGTGCCCCGCACGCCTTTGGGCAGGATCAGATGATTGCGCCGCTGGCTGAGTATCTGCGGCGCTATCCACAGGTTAACGTCGAGTGGATGCTGAATGACCATTCGCCCGACTTTATCGCCGACGGCGTTGACTGCGCGATTCAGGTCGGTACCCAGCTCGATCCGGCGCTGGTTGCCATCCTGCTGGCGGAGGTGCCGCGCATTATCGTTGCCTCGCCCGAGTTGCTGGCGGCTCATCCATCGATTACCGGGGTGGAGCAGTTAACCGATTTGCCGTGGCTGGCGCTGAGCACCTTTTATCGCAACGAAATTGTTCTCAGTCGAGGTGAGCAGGAGAAGGTGAACCTGGCGATTGCGCCGCGCCTGAGCAGCGACAGCCTGTATGCTATTCAACGCGCTGCCCGCTCCGGCCTTGGCATCGCCATCGTTTCCGCCTGGATCGTGCAGGACGATTTGGCCAGCGGCAAGCTGGTGCATCTGCTGCCCGAGTGGCAAGCCTCACCCCTGCCGGTTTACCTGATCTATCCGTGGGCAAGTTATTATCCGGCGCGCCTGCGCACGTTTCTGGCGATGATGAAAGCGGTGATGCCCAGCCTGACCGGCACCCAGGCAATCAGGGTTGGGGAGCCAGGAGGGCCGCCTGGCAGACGGCTTGTTTAACAGCGGGGCGTGAGTTTGGTTCTGCCTTGCAGGCTGGCCTTTAAGGTCAATGTCTTTAAATTCAACGACTTAAGTTCAACGGCCATTTCGTTCTGCCTTGCAGGCAGCTCGCTTAAAGGCCAGGTCAACGGCCAGGTCAACGGCCAGGTCAACGGCCAAGTCAACGGCCATTTCGTTCTGCCCTTCGGGCCGCCCGAGCAGGGGCGGCATGCGCCCCGCCCCTGCACCCCGGCTATCCGGCAAACACAACCGCCCGCCGCAGGCGGGTACCTTCGTCGGTTCACATTTCTTCACGGACCGCTCGCGATTCGCTCCTGCTCAGCGCTCCCTTGTCCCGCCATCCATGGCGGGACATCCTAAAATGTTCACCTCCTCAGCGGTGGTGATGCCTCCTCAAGGTCAAAACCCAAGTCAAAACCCAGATCAAAACTTAGTTCAAAACTTAGTTCAAAACCCAAGTCAAAACCCAGGTCAAAACCCAGGTCAAAACCCAAGTCAAAACCCAAGTCAAAACCCAAGTCAAAACCCAAATATCTAAGGCACAGGTACTTCGATTTTTTAGTTTATTAGACTTCAGGCCTCACGCCTCACGCCTCACGCCTCACGCTCCACGCTCCACGATTTGGGTTTGGATTTGGATTTGGATTTGGATTTGGATTTGGATTTGGGTGTTTAGCTCTAGCTTTAAGTTTTGAGTTTTGAGTTTTGAGTTTTGAGTTTTGAGTTTTGAGTTTTGAGTTTTGAGCTTTGAGCTTTGAGCTTTGAGCTTTGAGCTTTGGATTTTGGATTTTGGATTTTGGATTTTGGATTTTGGATTTTGGATTTTGGATTTTGGATTTTGGATTTTGGATTTTGGATTTTGGATTTTGGATTTTGGGATTTATTTAGAATTTCATCTTTAATCTTTTCGGTTTTGACCTGGGTTTTGACCTTGAGGAGGCATCACAGACGCCGAGGCGAAAGCATTTTCCAGGATGAGCCGCAGGGATGCGGCGAGAGGGTGCGTTGAGCAGGAGCGAATCGCGCCTGGTCCGTCAGGAAAATGCTTTTGCTGAGGGCACCCACGAAGTGGGCGGTTGTGTTTGCCGGATAGCGCGGGTGCAGGGCCGGGGCGACTGCCGGCCCTGCTCGGGCTGCCTTTAGGCAGAACGAAATCGCCTTTGACCCTAAGACATTGACCTTAAGACATTGACCTTAAGACATTGACCCTAAGACGTTGACCTTAAAACGCCGCCTGCGTAAGGCCGCAGCCCCACCTGCTTACTTCTTCTCTGTCCGCGACATATTATCCAGCCAGCCCATAACAAAGGCCGACAGCACAAACGTCAGGTGGATAATCACGTACCACATCAGCTTATCGTTCGACACATTGCGCGCTTCCATGAAAACACGCAGCAGGTGAATCGACGAAATGGCGACGATCGAGGCGGCCACTTTGTTTTTTAGTGAGCCGGAGTCCATTTTTCCCAGCCAGCTCAGCTTTTCCTTGTGTTCATCGATATCGAGCTTGGAAACGAAGTTTTCGTAACCGGAAAGCATCACCATCACCAGCAAACCGCCGACCAGCGTCATGTCCACCAGCGAAAGCAGCAGCAGAATCAGATCGTTCTCTGCAATGCTGAATATATTGGGCAGGATGTGAAAAATTTCCTGAAAAAACTTAACGGTTAGCGCCAGCAGACCGAGAGAAAGACCAAAGTAAACCGGCGCCAGCAGCCAACGCGAAGAGTACATCAGGTTTTCAATAAAGCGTTCCATAATTTCCAGTCGGTGAGTAAACAGGTTGCGCAGTATACCGCATGAAATGTGAAGTTAATTCAGGGAATCGTCATGGCATTGCAGACAGTTATCCGTTGTCATGCTGACGGGAAAATTACCTTGCGACTGCCCGGCTAGCAGGGTGCTGCGCGGCTCTCTTGTCCATAAGCTATCGTTATAGCGGTTCAGCGTAAAAAAATAACGCAAGGGCTGAAAAGTCGATCTTCCCGCGTACCGCTTGCGCTGTAGCCAGATTTGCCGCTGCGCTTGTTGCACCTGCCGATGCGAATCCAGAGTTATCTCCCTGGTGATTTGCGTCGTTACGCGTAAACTTTTTTTTCACAGGAGAAAAGCATGTTCAAAATTATTCGATCGTTGTTTACCAGCCCGGAAAAATTACTGCAGGTGATCAATCGCAGCGAGATTGAAGATTCACTTGCCGAAGGGGAGCGTATTTTTATCGATGAAGATGGCAAAGCCACGGTAAACCTGCAAAACGATGCGGTGCAGGCCGACTTTATGAAACATGTCAACGCACTGAAGAGAGCCTGATGAGTACAGCAATTTTTATGGTGTTAATGGTTTGCGGCTACTGGTACACCAGCCGCGATTTGTCGTCGCGCTTTAAAATTAAGCGCTCGTTCGGCTGGGACGTTTACTTTTTAGTCGCGCTCTACGGCTGTATTTTTGTGGTTCAGGGGCTGATTGCTACCGGTTTAATCTGGCTGATGCTGTTAGTCGTCTCGGTGGTACGTAACAGCTTTCCGCATTCGCAGGACGTCTACTATCACTACCAGATGGAGTTCATGAACTGGAGCTTTCTGGGCATTCAGGCGCCGGTGCTGATCACGTTGATCTTTACCGTGCTGCTCTGCCTGTATCGTTCAAACTGGTCGGGTAGCGCGCGTCTCGATTCCAGCGGACGACAAAAACTCTATAAACAGCTTTCGCACACCAACGGCGTCGAAGGTTTGCTTTATCAGTGTATGGAAGAGGGTGAGCTGGCGTGGGTGACGCTGACTTCACGGCGTATTTATATCGGCATGATTCACACCGCGACCTTCGACAGCGGTAATCCCAATACCAACAACGTCGTGCTGATTCCGTTTCTTAGCGGCTATCGCGATAAACAAACGCTGGATCTGGTGGTGGAGCATAACTACAGCGCCTGGTATGACGAACATAATATTTCGCTGACCTCGGAGCCGAACTCGGCGATGTCGTTTCGCAAAGTGATTATGCTCGATCAGATCGAAAGCCTGTCGCTGTTTGATCCTGCCAGCGCACTGGCCCTGAAGATAAAGCCCCACTAAGCGGTGGCACCTGCGCGCCAGACGCTGCTGAGATTAAAGCGCTGCCACAGGTTACTGTCCTCAGGCCCGATGATGCTGTCGCAGCAGAAGCTGTCTGCCAGATCCAGGGCCTCAGGGGGAATTTCCCGCTGGGTACGCAACGAATAGAAAATATTGACCTTAGGGCGCAACAGGGATGTGTTGCCCACCTCAGTGACCAGCGCGACCCGCCCTGACGCCAGACGCACCAGCGATCCCACCGGATAGATCCCCAGCGACTTCACAAACATATGAAAGATGGCGCGGTCAAAATGACCGCTCCAGCTGGCCATGCGGTGCATCGCCTCTGCCGGATTCCAGCCCTCTTTATAAGGCCGCATCGACGTGATCGCGTCGTATACATCGCATACCGCGGTCATCCGCGACAGCTCACTGATGCCTTTTCCCGCCAGCCGGTGAGGATAGCCGCTGCCGTCGAATTTCTCGTGATGGTGCAGCGCAATATCGATAATGTCAGCGTCCGCCTCGGCTTCCATCAGCATCTGCGCGCCCATTATCGGATGCTGCTGCATGATGATGAACTCCTCATCGGTCAGCTTGCCGGGTTTGTTGAGAATCGCCAGCGGCACCGACGCTTTGCCGATGTCATGCAGCAGCCCGCCCATGCCCGCGCGCAGCATTTGCTCATCGTCGTAGCCCATCTTTTGCGCCAGCGACACCATTAGCGCGCACACCGCCATAGAGTGCAGCCAGGTATAATCATCGTGATTTTTCAGGCGCGCCACGCTGAGCAATGCCGAAGGATGGCGCTTCACCGATCCGGCAATATCGTCCACCAGCGCGGATGCGCTGGTGAGATCCAGCGAGGTGCCAAGGCGCGCCTCGTTAAACATCGCCATGATTTGCCCTTTCCCCTGCTGGAAAATTTGCCGAGCGCGTTCCACTTCACTGTCAAATCCGCCTGGCGTTATCTCAGGCACGCGTAGCGTCTCGCTGTTAGCGGATGCATGAGGCACGCTTTTGGCAAGATCGATCCAGACTTTCTCAATGCCGCTCTCTTTGATCGCCGCGATCTGTCGCGGATCGGTCAGCAGCATCTGGTTGCGCACGCGCGAATCGTGCACCCAAAATACTTCAAGCTTATGGAGAAACATCCCGGGTAACAGTTCGCTGACGGGGATCAGCTTAATCACGATAGTGTTCCTGGACAGCCAATGAATACCGGATCTATCGGCAGATCGATGAAATTACTTCATTGCAATTGGGCAAAAAAAGCGCCGATTGACAGGCTTTTTATGCGCCGCCGAATCCCTGACATAGACCATCGTTACGCCCTTTATCTCGATCCCCGGCACAATTCCCTGTAATAACTTAGCGTTACCGTTGAATCTGTGGCACACCGCAACTTCACTTGTGGTGGATGCCAAAATGCCCCTGTTTTCCCGCCCTGCTTTTCACCATTCGCCCAATGACCGTTAAGGCGCGCCTTCCTATATTTGCTTTTCAGCTGAAATTTCGCTGTCTCTCTCTCCCGCTCAGAAGGAATGACCCCATGCTGAAAGCCCCGCTGGCTGAGAAAACGAGTTACGTGCGCATCTGGATCCTGATGCTGATTCTGCTGCTGTCGGTGGTGGCCTACGCCGATCGCTCTATCCTGTCGATTTCCGGTTCGGCGATTAAACAGGAGTTCGGCCTGTCGCCCATCCAGCTCGGCCTGATCCTTTCGGCGTTCAGCTGGGCCTATGTGATCGGCCAGATCCCCGGCGGCCTGTTTCTGGATCGCTTTGGCACCAAACGCGTGTATGGCATTACGCTGGCGCTGTGGTCGCTGGCCACCATTGCCATGGGTTTTGTCGGTGAATTTGCGCAGGGGCTAACCGGCGCGCTGGCGCTGATGTTCGCCCTGCGTTTCCTGCTCGGCCTGATTGAGGCGCCGAGCTTTCCCGCCAACGCACGCGTGACCATCATGTGGTTTCCCAAAGCGGAGCGTGGCCGCGCGTCGTCGCTGTTTTCATCGTCGCAATATTTCGCCGTGGCGATTTTCTCACCGCTTTCCGGCTGGCTGGTGTCACGCTTTGGCTGGGAGTGGCCGTTCTTTGTGCTCGGCGGCATCGGCGTGATGACGGTATTTATCTGGATGTGGTTTATGAAAGAGCCGCGCCAGCATCCCGGCGTATCGCCCGCTGAGCTGCGCCATATCGTTGACGGCGGCGCGCTGGTGGAGATCGACAGTCATGCGGCGCGCACCGCGCCTTCACGTCTGAGCAAAGCGACGGTGAAAAAGCTGCTCAACAATCGCATGCTGTGGTGCGCCTACATCGGCCAGTACTGCATCATCGCGCTGAGCTATTTTTTCATTACCTGGTTTCCGATCTATCTGGTGCAGTCGCGCGGCATGAATATTCTTGATGCCGGTTTTGCCACCATCGCGCCCGCGCTGTTTGGTTTTCTCGGCGGTATCTCCGGCGGTTATATTTCCGACCGGCTGATTACTCAGGGCTGGAGCATCTCGTGGGCGCGCAAAACGCCCTATATTGTTGGCATGCTGATGGCATCAACGCTGGTGATTGCGGCGGTGGTGAGCAGCAACGTCTGGATCATCGCCATTATGTCGTTCGCCTTCTTCGGTAAAGGCGTGGCGGCGGGCGCGGGAACCTGGGCGGTGATCAGCGATACCGCGCCGAAAGAGGCGGTTGGCCTGGCGGGCGCTATCTTCAACGGCATCGGCAATATCGCCGGGATTTTAACCCCGCTGCTGTTTGGCGTCATTGTGGCGCTGACCGGCAGCTACGGCATCGGCCTGCTGTTTGTGGCCGCACACTGCATCGTTGCCGCGCTGCTGTTCCTGTTTGTGATGGGGCCGATTCATCGCGTGGGCGATGCGCAGGACGATGCCGCCGCACCGCGCTACGCCGATGATAAACCGCAGGTTACCGGCCATGCCTGAGGATTCTGCCCGCACACATTGCGTGCGGGCGACCTTTGCAGTCGCGGCAAAACCTGCTTGACTATAGGGCTGTCCGTCAATGCTGTACGGGAGCCTGCAATGCCGTTAGTTCGTGTTACCGCCCTGTCTGAACTTGCCGCCGCCGACTGGGATCGGTTGCTGCCCGATGATAATCCTTTTTTAAGCCACGCCTTTCTCAGCACGCTGGAAGAGAGCGGCAGCGTTAGCGCCGCCACCGGCTGGCAGCCCGATCATCTGCTCTGGCAGCAGGATGGCCAGCTGCTGGCGGCGCTGCCCGGCTACCGCAAAAGCCACTCCCGCGGCGAATATGTTTTCGATCAAGGATGGGCAGATGCCTGTCGCCGCGCCAATCTGCCCTATTATCCCAAATGGCTGGGCGCGATTCCGTTTACGCCAGTCGGCGGCGCGCGCGTGCTGGGCGATGCCGCTGCCAGCACCGCGCTGTTGAGCGCTCTGCCGGAATATCTGCTTCAGCATCAGTTAAGCAGCGCCCATATCAACTTTACCGATGCGGCCAGCAACGATCTGCTCGCCTCGCAGCCAGAGTGGCTGCTGCGCCTCGGCTGCCAGTATCGCTGGCACAACCCCGGCTACCGCGACTTTCAGGATTTCCTCGACACGCTGATGTCGCGCAAGCGTAAACAGCTGCGCAAAGAGCGTGAGCAGGTGGCGGCGGCGGATATGGCGTTTGTCTGGTATCGCGGCGATGAGCTCACGGAAAGTCAGTGGGATTTTGTCTATCACTGTTACGTCAACACCTATGCGGTGCGCGGCCAGTATCCCTATTTAAGCCGTGAATTTTTCAGCCTGCTGGCGGAGCGAATGCCGCAAAAGATTCAGGTGGTAATCGCCGAACGGCAGACGCAGCCGGTGGCGATGGCGTTCAGCCTGGTCAGCGGCAGTACGCTGTATGGCCGCTACTGGGGCTGTCTGGCGGAGTTTGATCGCCTGCATTTTGAGACCTGCTTTTATCAGGGCATGGAGTTTGCCATTACGCATGGCCTGCGCGAGTTTGATGCCGGTGCCCAGGGCGAGCACAAGCTGATCCGCGGCTTTGCGCCGCAGATCACCTCATCGTGGCACTATCTGCTGCATCCCGGTCTACGCGATGCGGTGGGCGACTTTCTGGAAGAGGAGCGCGCCGCGGTGCTGCAGTGGGCGGACGACGCCCTTGGCGCGCTGCCCTACCGTCGTGGCGAGGCGTAGCTTATTCCTCCGCGACGAAGCCACCGGTCTGATGCTGCCACAGGCGGGCGTACAATCCCTGCTGTGCCAACAGCTGCTGGTGGCTGCCCATCTCCACAATCTGGCCGTGCTCCATCACAATCAGCCGATCCATTTTGGCGATGGTGGAGAGCCGGTGCGCAATGGCAATCACCGTCTTGCCCTGCATCAGCGTTTCCAGGCTCTCCTGAATCGCCGCTTCCACTTCAGAATCCAGAGCCGAAGTCGCCTCATCCATGATCAGTATCGGCGCGTCTTTCAGCAGCACGCGTGCGATGGCGATACGCTGGCGCTGACCGCCAGAAAGCTTAACGCCGCGCTCGCCGACGTGCGCATCCAGCCCGGTGCGGCCCTGCGCATCGGAGAGCAGTGGAATAAATTCGTCGGCCCGGGCGCGCTGAATCGCCAGCGCCAGTTCCTGTTCGCTGGCATCCGGGCGGCCATACAGCAGGTTTTCGCGAATCGAACGGTGCAACAGCGAAGTGTCCTGGGTAATCATACCGATCTGCGCGCGTAAGCTCTCCTGGCTGACCTGCGCGATATTTTGATCGTCAATCAGAATGCGGCCGCTGTTGATGTCATAGAGCCGCAACAGCAGGTTAACCAGCGTCGATTTGCCGGCGCCGGACGGGCCGATCAGGCCAATTTTTTCACCGGGTTTGATATCCAGATTGAGGTTGTTGATCACCTGACGGCTGCCGCCGTAGTCGAACTGCACCGCATCAAAACGAATGTTTCCGCGCGTCACCTGCAGGCTTTTCGCCTGTGGCACATCCTGCACGCTCAGCGGCTGGGCGATGGTTTTCAGGCCATCCTGCACCATGCCGATGTTTTCGAAGATGCCATTGACCACCCACATGATCCAGCCGGACATGTTGACGATACGGATTACCAAACCGGTCGCCAGCGCTATGGCTCCCACGCTGATCAGTGACTGGCTCCACAGCCAGAGCGCCAGCCCGCTGGTGGCCACAATCAACAGGCCGTTGAGAATCGACAGCGTAACGTCCATACTGCTGACCATTCGGCTGGCGATCTGCGTTTTCTCGGTCTGTTCGGTGATCGCTTCGCGGGCATATTGCCGTTCCAGATCGCTGTGGGCGAACAGCTTGATGGTGGCGATATTGGTGTAGCCATCAACGATGGTGCCCATCAGCTTTGAACGCGCTTCTGAAGAGACCACCGAACGCGCCTTCACGCGCGGCACAAAGTAACGCAGCGCGCTGCTGTAGCCGATAATCCACAGCACCAGCGGAATCATCAGCCGCCAGTCCGCCTGAGCAAACAGCACCAGCGAGGTCACGGCATAGATCACCACGTGCCAGATGGCATCCACCAGCTGGACCGCAGAATCACGCAGGGCGTTGCCGGTTTGCATGATGCGCTGGGCGATACGGCCGGAAAAATCGCTCTGGAAAAAGTTAAGGCTTTGGCGCAGTACGTAATTGTGATGCTGCCAGCGGATCATGCTGGTCATACTCGGGTTAATGCTCTGGTGCACCAGCAGATCATGCAGACCTATCACCACTGGCCGTAAAATCAGCGCCACAATCGCCATCCAGAGCAAAATCGGCCAGTTCTCGCTGAAAAGCGTGGCCGGTGAGGCGTGATTAACCAGATCGATAATGCGGCTGAGATAGCTGAACAGTGCCACCTCGATCAGTGAGGAAGCCAGCCCCACCGCCAGCAGCGCCACAAAGCTTGGCCAGACCTGGCGCAGATAAAACCAGTAAAAGGCCCCCACCCGATCGGGTGGCGCACCGGCGGGCGCATCCTGGAAAATATTGATGAATCTCTCGAAACGGCGATACAACATAGCGGGTCCATATTCAGTCCATTCGAAGCCTTTAGCGTAGTGCAAGATCGTTACCGCTTCCGTTATTCCCCGTGGAGATGCCGGTTTACCTGTGGCAAATTTGGTTGCAATATAATCGTTTAGCGCGCAACACGGAGAGAGGCGATGGACATTACGATCAGGGGCCGGGAAATCGACGATGCCGCGGCCTGTCAGCGCATCCACAGTTATCCTGAGGTTTATCAGTGGACGCTTCAGCTGCCCTTTCCTACCCTCGATAGCTGGCGTAAAAAGTTCGAGCGTCAGGCAAACGACGGCGCGCCCGGCTTCGTGGCGGAAATGGATGGCCAGGTGGTGGGTGAAATTAGCCTGTTCATTAACAGCAACGTGCGCATTCGGCAAACGATCGGGTTTGGCCTGGTGGTCGATCCCAACTACGGCGGGCGCGGCGTCGGCCAACAGCTGGTCGCAGCAGCGATCGATTACGCCTTTAACTGGTTTGGCGCCACGCGGCTTGAACTGGAAGCCTTCACCGATAACCAGCGCGCCATTCGGCTCTATGAACGCATGGGTTTTGAACAGGAAGGTGTACGCCGCCGTGCTGCGCTGCGGGAAGGCCAGTACCGTGACGTTACCATCATGGCCAGACTGGCGTAATCAGCAAAAAAGGTATGCATATGCGAAAAGGCTTAGTGATATTTCTGCACGGCGTCGGCAGCAACGGCGACGATTTGGCTGGACTGGGCGAGCACTGGGCGCCGCTCTTGCAGGGCGTGAGCTTTGCTGCCCCTGATGCTCCCTTCCATTTTGAACACGGCGCGGGCTTTCAGTGGTTTAGTCTGCAGGCGATTACCGAACAGAACCGTCCCGGACGGGTGCTGGCGGCACGCGAGGCGTTCGATCAACAGCTGCGTGCTCTTTTGCAGGCGCACAGCGTGACCGAAGAGCGGGTCATTCTGGTGGGATTCTCGCAGGGTTCGATCATGGCGCTGGATGCGCTGGCGTCAGGCCGCTGGCAGTTTGCTGGCGTAGTGGCTTTTTCGGGTCGGCTCGCCACATCAGCGCTGTCGCCCTGCACCAACACGCCCGCGCTGATCGTGCACGGTCAGGATGACGACGTGATTCCGTGGATGGAGAGCGAAGCGGCGGCGCTGCGTTTGAAAGGCGCTGGCGTACACGTGGAAACGCAGTTTGAGCCCGCTACCGGCCATACTATTTCCGGCCAGGGTGCGCGCCGTGCCGCCACCTTTATCGCGCAGTGCCTGCACGATTAATCTTCCGGCCAGGCACGGCGTAACGCCTGAAAAGCGCGTTGCGCCGCGGCCTCTGCCGACAGCTGTTTCAGATGGTCATTAAAGACTTCAATGCCCACCGGACCGGCATAGCCGGCGCTTTTCAGGTAGTCGACAAACTCGGCTATCGGCAGATAGCCCTCGCCCGGCAACTGACGCCGATGGCGTGCAGTATCAAACAGCCGCTCCATCTCCTGCGGCGATACCGGCTCGGCGACATCGCACAACTGTACTTCATAGATGCGGTGCATCGGAATGCCCGCCAAATCGCTGACGCTGCCGCCGCGCGCGCAGATGTGAAACAGATCAACCACCAGACCGACGTTGGGCAGATTGAGCCGCTGTAAACGCTGCCAGGCCTGCGGCAACGTATAATCGATCTGGCTCCACGCCATCGGCTCATACATCAGCCGCAGGTTGTGACGCGCCGCTTCGGCAGAGAGCCAGCGCAGGTCATCATCGATATTCTCCGCCACGCACTGTTTATCTGTCGACGCTGGCGCCTGCACCGTGTCACAGCCCAGTTGTTTTGCCAGCTGGAAGAACATCCGCGCCTCTTCACGTTTCGCCTCACGCTGCGCGGTGGGTACGCCGGTGGCATCGCGCAGCACTTGCAGATTGGTAAAACCGAGGCCGATTTCGCCTGCCAGCTGCGCCAGCGCGGCGGTATTCTGCCCGGCATCCTCCCGCCAGATTTCCACCTGCTCAAAACCGGCGGCGCTGGCCGCACGTAGCTTTTGCGCCGCATCGCCCGACAGCAGCACCAGATTTAAAAATGTTGGATTACGCATCGTCTCCTCGCTAACTCACCGGTTAATAACAGTGAGTTTAGGAAGTCTCTGCGATTAAGCCGCTGGTTTTGGTAAGAAAATGCGTAAAGCTGAGGCTCAGCCCAGCAGCGTCATCAGCGTGAATCCGGCAAAGGTCATCAGCAGTGAACCCACTACGTGCACCAGCACGCTGCCCATCGCCCAGAGATATTTGCCCGATTGCAGCATCATAAGAATCTCTGCCGAGAAGGTCGAAAAGGTGGTTAACCCGCCGCACAGGCCGGTGACGATCAGCAGTTTCCACAGTGGATCGATTTGCGGATTTTTCACAAACCACGCCATCGCCGCGCCAATAATAAAGCCGCCCGCCAGGTTAACGATCAGCGTTCCCGGCGGCAGATTAGGAAACAGCGCGTTAAAGCGCAGCGAGATTAACCAGCGCAGCGTACAGCCCACGGCACCGCCCAGCATCACGGCCAGCATCGATTTCAACACAATCCAGTTCCAGCAAAACAAAGGGGAGGTAGTGTTGCCTTGCAGGCGGCCAGAGGTCAAGGTCAACGGCGGTTTTGGGGTGCCCGGAAGCGGGTGGCTTTTGTCTGGCAGACGGCTTTTTAAGGTCAATGTCTTAAGGTCAATGTCTTAAGGTCAATGTCTTAAGGTCAACGGCCATTTCGTTCTGCCCTTCGGGCCGCCCGAGCAGGGGCGGCATGCGCCCCGCCCCTGCACCCCGGCTATCCGGCAAACACAACCGCCCGCCGCAGGCGGGTACCTTCGTCGGTTCACATTTCTTCACGGACCGCTCGCGATTCGCTCCTGCTCAGCGCTCCCTTGTCCCGCCATCCATGGCGGGTCATCCTGAAATGTTCACCTCCTCAGCGGTGGTGATGCCTCCTCAAGGTCAACACCCAAGTCAAAACCTAGTTCAAAACCCAGGTCAAAACCCAAGTCAAAACCCAGGTCAAAACCCAAGTCAAAACCCAAGTCAAAACCCAAACATCTAAGGCACAGGCACTTCGATTTTTTAGTTTGTTGGACTTCAGGACTCAAGACTCAAGACTCAAGACTCAAGACTCAAGACTCAAGACTCAGGATTCAGGATTCAGGCTTTGGGGTTTGGGGTTTGGGGTTTGGGGTTTTATTTAGAATTTCA